>Ga0326727_10001174_pt1 | contig 100008 bp, 81 predicted proteins | sample MB2enrmetagenome_FD_207643 | JGI IMG/M metagenome (GOLD analysis project Ga0326727, IMG submission 207643) | Lab enriched peat soil microbial communities from McLean, Ithaca, NY, United States - MB29MY | ecosystem: Environmental > Terrestrial > Soil > Wetlands > Peat | place: USA: New York... | reverse complement strand
GCTTAAGGCGGACGCGGCCCTGGGTGCCGTCGGGCTTGGTGAACTCGGGGATGCGGACGTTGACGTCGAACATGCGGGTGACGGTCTTGCCGGCGGCGACGGCCTGCTTCTCGATGTAGAGGCGGCGGGCCTCGGCGCGGACGGTGATGGTGGAGGCGTCCTTGCCGCCGAGCTGCATAGTGACGCGGTAGTTGCCCGGAGGCACCGGGATGGAGAAGAAGAATGGCTTATCCGTGGCCTCAACGGAGCAGATATCGCCGGCGACGGTGGGGACGGTCTTCAGGTCCCAGCCGGCGGACTTGTCGGTGAAGAGGGCAGCGGGGGTGAGCGCGGTCGTGCCCTTCTTCGCGGGGCCGCAGGTGTAGGTGACGGGGCCGGCGAGCGCGGGCGGAACGACGGTTGGCGGCGGCGGGGTGGTAGGCATCACCGGCGGACGGGCGGCGCGTGGCGGCTGAGCAGGTGCTCCAGGGGCGCCGGCAGGGGCGGATGAGTCGGGCGCGGGAGCTTGTGCGGCGGCGTTGAGGGCGAAGGCGAGGGCGAAGAGGGCGGTGAGAGCGCGCATGAGATGTCCTTGGAATTGGAGAACCATTTCGACGGGGAATCGTAGCATCCGCGGGCGAGCATGGTCGAGCGCGGACGACTTGAGCTGGATTTCATTTAAGGAGACGGTCAAGGTCGCGCTATTGTTTCGTGGCGGCGCAGGCGCAGGCTGCGAAGCTGGCGGCGGAGTCGTGGTCCATGGAGCAGACGTACTGCGGCCAGACCAGCTTAAGTAGCTGCCCGGTGCTGCTTTGGGGCGCGTAACTGTTGAGGTAATTCCGGCTGGCGGGCGATTGCGCGGTCGGATCGTCGTGGAACTTCATGATGAGGCTGGTGAGTGAGGCGGAGTTGAACGCTGGCTCATGGTACGCGGCGGAGTAGGTGTACTCCTTCGCCCAGGTGGTGCCGATGCCGGTCTGATTGGAGGCGAGCATGACGGTGTAGTCGATGAGCGTCGCGGAGGAGGGATCGACCCTGGCCAGGGTGAATGACGGATTGTTGCCGTTGACCGGGGTGATGGAGGCGACGATCTTGAGTGGGACTCCCGGATAGGACGGGCCGTTCTTAAGGCGGAGCACGCGGAGTTCGTCAGAGTGGGTATGGCCGAAGATGGCGAGGCGAACGACTTCCGGGTAGGAGTCGATGGTGTCTTCGAGGTCCCCGGAGGCGAGGAACATCTGCGGATTGCCGGTGAGGCAGATGTTGGTAAGCTTCTTGGCGGTGGCGTAGAGGTCGATGCCGGGTGGAATGTGGCCGAGCACCCAGACGTGCTCGTTGTTATTGCGCGCGGCGGAGAGTTGGGCATTGAGCCATGCGAGCTGCGCGGCGGCTGGCGCGGGGTCGGGCTTGCCGGAGCAGGTGGCAAACTTGGGCGAGAAGAAGAGGTCGTCGAGGACGACGATGCGGGTGTGGGGAACACCGGCGAGCGGGACGCTGTAATAGCCGCCGGTGGCAAAGTCAGTGAGGGCGGTGGCGCGGTCCTCCGGGGCGGTATCGGTGGGGAGGGCGTCGGCGACGATGGGGGCAACGCCTGCGAGGAACGCATCGTGGGCGGGGTCGAGCTGGTAGTCGCCGCAGCCGGAGTCGTTGTTGCCCATGGCGACGTAGAGGGGGACGCCCGGCAGCGCGTTGCGCAGGCTGGAGACGATGTAGCGGATGGTCTTCTCGGTGAAGGCGAGGTAGTCGGCGTGGGTCGCGTTGGGGAGTAGTGTCTTGTACTTACAGTCGAAGGAGTGGGCGAGCAAATCGCCGCTGATGGTGACGAACTGGGCGTGCGCGGCGTTGGCGCGGATGGCGGCGAGGCTGGACTGCCAGAGGGCGTTGGGCGTGTCGATGCCGCGGACGGGGCAGGATTGCTGGAGGGAGGCGAAGTCTGTGGGCCGGGTGGGAGAGGCGGGCGCGCTGAGGATGGCGGCCCAATCGCCGGCGGGCGCGGCGTCAAGCCGGGCAACCTTGTCGGGGTCGCTGAACGGGTCGAGGTGAATGTCGGAGAGGAAGAGCGCGGGGATTGTGGAGGGGGCCGGCGCGGCAGCGGCCTTGGCAGCGGGCGATTGTGCGGCCAGCGGCAGAGCGAGGACGACAGCGGCGGCAGCGAGACGGGGGAGGGATCGGGTCATCGTGTAGGCTCGCATTCGCGGAGATGGCTTTTATTGAAACATGCCTGGACGGTGCGCGTCTGCAACGCCCGTTTACATGCTCGGGATCCCTGCTTCGTAGGCGGCGATCTGGGCGAGGGTGAAGTCGTGCATGTCGGTGCCGGACTCCCACGCGCGGACCCAGTCGATGAGCCATTCGAGGGCGGTTTCGAGGCGCAGGCGCGGGGTCCAGCCAAGGTCGTTTCTGGCCCGCGAGGCGTCGAGCCTGAGGGTGCCGGCTTCGTGGACGTGCTCTTGTTCGTCGATGAACCAGGAGGCCCCATCGCCCCAGAGGGCGGTCATCTTATCGACGATCCAGCCGACAGGTTTGGCGTCGTCGTCGGCGGGGCCGAAGTTATAGGCGGTGGCGAATTTGGGATTGTGGGTGAGGAGATGTTCGGCCAGGAGGATGTAGCCGTGGAGCGGATCGAGCACATGCTGCCAGGGGCGGATGGCGAAGGGGTGACGGATGGGGACGGGCTCGCCGGCGAGGAAGCCGCGGACGAGGTCAGGGATGAGGCGGTCGGACGACCAGTCGCCTCCGCCGATGACGTTGCCGGCGCGCGCAGTGGCGAGGGCGACGCCGTGGTCGCTGATTCTAGCGACCGGAAAAAACGATTGGCGGTAGGCGGCGGCGACGATCTCGGCGCAGGCCTTGGAGCTGGAGTAGGGGTCGTAGCCGCCCAGCGGGTCGGACTCGATGTAGGGGCGCAGGGTCTCCTGGTTCTCGTAGACTTTGTCGGTGGTGACCACTATGACGGCGCGGACGGAGGGCACACGGCGGACGGCGTCGAGCACGCGCGCGGTGCCGATGACGTTGGTCTCGTAGGTGCCGATGGGGTCGGCGTAGGAGGCGCGAACCAGGGGCTGGGCGGCGAGGTGGAAGACGACTTCGGGGGCGAAGTCGCGGAGGGCTGGCTCGAGGAGGGCGGGGCTGCGGATGTCGCCGCGGATGTCTTCTATGTTCGAGCCGATGCGGGCGACGGTGAAGAGGTTGGGGTCGGTCAAGGGATCGAGCGAATAGCCGCGAACGATGGCGCCCTTGGAGGCGAGCCAAAGGGCAAGCCATCCGCCCTTGAAGCCGGTGTGGCCAGTGAGGAAGACGCTGCGGTCGCGCCAGGAGAAGGAGGGGTCGGGCATGGGATCAGAATAATGCTTAACACCGATTCACACCGATGGTCGCCGATCTAGACGGGAACACGAACGTACTGATCCAGCGGATATTCCGGTTCGAAAAGGTGAGGGATCGATGATGGGACTCCTCCAACCGCTAAGTGACAAGGGCCGGCGCTAGCTACCACGATGATCTCATTGCCGTCGCTTGCCGTGATAGCCAACCCTGATTCAGCCGTTGTATCCGCTTCATGGATGACCAGCTTCGACGCGACGCTGCCTGCACTAAATGAAGGAGAAATCTGTAGCACGGTTCCGGTACCGGAAGGTTCAAGAACCAATTCGAAATTCAGAACTCCAACTTCTAATCTCTCGGCGACATCGTGCATTCGAGAGAACAGTTTCAACCCGGTTCCGTCGCTTCGCAAGAGCGTTACCGTGTCCGGGCCCCAGGCTGGATAGAAAGCATCAATTGAGATGCCGGTAAGCGGCTTTCGAAGTTCTGAGGCGAGCGGGCCGGGTCCAGACCATTCAAACGAGAGATGGGTCATCATTTCCACCTCTACCATGTCTTCCAGGGGGCTTTGCCTGAGGCCCAGAGGTCTTCGAGCTGGGTCTTGTCGCGGAGGGTGTCCATGGCTTGCCAGAAGCCGTGGTGGGGGTAGGCCTGGACCTCGCCCTTGGCGACCAGGGCTTCGATGGGCTGGCGCTCGAACATCCAGCGATCGTCTTTAATCTCGGCGATGACTTTCGGAGATAGCACGAAGAAGCCGCCGTTGATCCATCCGCCTTCGTCCTTGGGCTTCTCCTGGAAGGCGTAAACGCTGTTGTTCTTGATGCCGAGCGCGCCGAAGCGGGCGACCGGCTGGACGGAGGTGAGAGTGACCAGCTTGCCGTGAGATTTGTGGAAGGCGATGGTGGCCTGGATATCGATGTCGGCGACGCCGTCGCCATAGGTCATCAGAAAGGGATCTTCGTCCTCGACGTACTTTGCGACGCGGCGCAGACGGCCGCCGGTGCCTGAGTCGTCGCCGGTGTCGACCAGGGTGACTCGCCATGGCTCGATGACGGAGTCGTGGACGGTGAGCTGGTTGTGCTCAAGGTCGAAGGTGACGTCCGCGTTGTGCAGGAAGTAGTTGGCGAAGTACTCCTTGATGATGTAGCCCTTGTAGCCGAGGCAGATGATGAAGTCGTTGATGCCCTGGGCGGAATAGAGCTTGAGGATGTGCCAGAGGATGGGACGGCCGCCGATCTCGACCATGGGCTTGGGGCGGACCGAGGTTTCTTCGCTGAGACGCGTGCCGAGACCGCCGGCGAGGATGACCGCTTTCATGCAAGTTCCTTCCGTGGGAGACGAGAGCCGAGGGATGCGAAGCGCCGGCATCGCCAGCTATCTCCGTCAGACAGTATGACATGCGCGCTTCTTCATATTTTGCTGGAGACCGTTGTGTATTCTTTGGAGGTAACCCAAAGCCACGCCTCCGGCGATGCGAAGACGGCCTGACAGGGTGGGGATACCACGATTATGGTGAAGCTTTCGGATTATGTGTTTGGCCGGCTGAAGGAGTGGGGGGCGAAGCACATCTTTCTGGTGACCGGCGGCGGCGCGATGCACCTGAACGACTCCATTGGGACGTCGGGGCTGAAGTATGTCTGCACCCACCATGAGCAGGCTGCTGCGATGGCGGCGGAGGGCTATGCGCGGATTACGAATACGCCGGGGCTGCTGAATGTGACCTCGGGGCCGGGCGGCATCAATGCGTTGAATGGGGTCTTCGGCGCGTGGACGGATTCTATTCCGATGCTGGTGCTGTCGGGGCAGGTCAAGCGCGAGACCTGCATGAGGACCTACGGCATTACCAACCTGCGGCAACTGGGCGACCAAGAGGTGGACATCGTCCGCATGGTGGAAGGGATTACGAAGTATGCGGTGTGGGTGAACGACCCGGAGACGATTGCGTACCACCTGGAGCGGGCATGGCATCTGGCGCAGCATGGGCGGCCGGGGCCATGCTGGCTGGATATTCCAGTGGACGTGCAGTCGGCACAGATCGATGAGACCAAGTTGCGGCACTACGACCGCCGCGAGGATGCGCTGGCATGGGATGAGGCGAAGCTGGCCGGGCAGGTTGCGGATGTGCTGGCGCGGATCAAGCAGGCGGAGCGGCCGGTGCTGTTTGCGGGCAGCGGGGTGCGGCTGGCCGGGGCGCTGGACGAGTTCGATGCGGTGATACGGCGGCTGCGGATTCCGGTGGTGACGGCGTGGGCGCACGATCTGATTGCTTCGGACGACCAATTGTTCTGCGGTCGGCCGGGGACGATCGGCGAGCGGGCGGGGAACTTCACGGTGCAGAATTCGGATGTGCTGCTGGTGCTGGGCTCGCGGCTGAATATCCGGCAGACGAGCTATAACTGGGCTTCGTTTGCGCGATTCGCGACCAAGATCCAGGTGGATGTCGACGCGGCCGAGTTCACCAAGCCGATGCATCAGCCGGATGTGGCGATCCATTGTGACGTGAAGGTGTTCCTGGCGGAGATGCTGCGGCAGTTGGAATCGAACGAATGTCCGTGCAAGGAGCATGCGGCATGGCTGGAGCGGGCGCGCGCGTGGAAGATGAAGTATCCGGTGGTGCAGGAGCGGCAGAAGGGCGATGGGCCGCCGCTGAATCCGTACTACTTCATCGACCGGCTGTTTGCACTGCTGGATGAGGACGACGCGGTGGTATGCGGCAACGCGACGGCGTGCATTGTGCCGTACCAGGCGGGCAAGCTGAAGAAGGGGATGCGGCTGATCTCGAACTCGGGCTCGGCGTCGATGGGGTACGATCTACCCGCATCGATTGGGGTCGGGGTGGCGAAGGGCGGACGGGTGATCTGCCTGGCCGGTGACGGCAGTTTGCAGATGAATATTCAGGAGCTGCAGACGGTGGTGACCCACCAACTGCCGGTGAAGATATTTGTGCTGAAGAATGGGGGGTATCTTTCGATCCGGCAGACGCAGAACGGGTTTTTCCAGGGACGGCTGATTGGTACCGGCGCGACCAGTGGAATTACGTTTCCGGACATGCTGAAGGTGGGCGCGGCGTACGGGATTCCGTCGTTCCCAGTGGAGAAGATCGGCGATCTGGAGACGGTGAAGGCCGAGCTGGCCAGGCCGGGGCCCAGCTTGTTCGAGGTGCAGCTGGACGTTGCCCAGGAGTTCGAGCCAAGGCTGCGGTCGCGGATCCTGCCGGACGGAACGATCCAGACGCCGAACCTGGAGGATATGTATCCGTTTCTGTCGCCGGAGGAGCTGACCGAAAACATGCTGGTTCCACCCCAGCGACAAAGACCTGTCGCCGGGAACCCGGGTTTTGGGGATCGGAAGCGATGACGGGCACGGCCCAACCGAAGCTGCCCCAGGCGTTGTTGTTCGATCTGGACGGAACGCTGCTGGACTCACTGCCCGGGATACGGCATTCGGCGGAAGCGGCGTTCAGGGCGTGCGGGTTGGAGATGGGCGAGGTGGAGATGCGGCCGTTGATTGGGCCGCCGATCCGGACGATTCTGGCGCGCATGGCGGCGAAGCCGCCGGCCGAGGAGGAGCTGGACGATCTGGTGCGGGCCTTCCGGTGGAGCTATGACACCGAGGGCTGGAGAATGACTCCGCATTACCCCGGGGCGGTGGAGTTGTTGCGGGAGACGCAGGCGCGCGGCAAGCGGCTGTTTGTGGTGTCGAACAAGCCAAGGCGCATTGCGGCGAGGATCCTTGAAGCAGGGGAAACGCTGGGATTGTTTGCGGAGATTGTGACGCGGGATTCACGGGAGCCTGCCTATAGTGATAAGCAGGAGATGTTGGGTTATCTACTGCAAAAGTGGGAGTTGCGGGCGGGGGAGTGCCTGATGATAGGCGATACTACGGAAGATGCATTGGCCGCCTCCGCGGCGGGTATAGAGTTTTGTTTGATGACCCATGGGTACGGCGACGTGCCTGCGGGATCGGCTATTCCAGTGGCGTTCCGGATCGATCATTTCTCTGAACTCATGCCGATCGCGGAACAGGAGCAAGTGTCTTGATCGACAAGGATGTTTTCGAAGATCTCTTCGTCCTCGAGTTGGCCAACAACCATCTTGGCAGCGTGGAACGCGGCTTGAAGATCATTCAGGAGTTCTCCCAGGTGGTGCGCTTCAACAACGTGCGCGCTTCGATCAAGCTTCAGTTCCGGGACGTTGAGCACTTCGTACACAAGGAGTTTCTGAATCGCGAGGACCTGCGCTACGTCAAGAAGACGCTGGATTCGCGGTTGTCCGACGAGGAATACGCGACGCTGGTGAAGGCGATCCGTCAGGCGAATTGCATTGCCATGGCAACGCCGTTCGATGAGCGGTCGGTGGACCTGTGCGTCGAGCTCGGCTTGCCGATGCTGAAGATTGCGAGTTCGGACCTGAACGACTGGCTGCTGCTGGAGAAGATCGCCAAGACCAAGAAGCCGGTGATTGTTTCCACCGGCGGATCGTCGCTGAAGGACATGGATGACATCGTAACGTTCTTCTCTAACCGGAATATTCCGCTGGCGATCAACCACTGCGTGTCGATCTATCCGGCGGAGGATTCGGAACTGGAGATGAACCAGATCGACTTCCTGAGGAACCGCTATCCGAACAATACGATCGGCTACTCGACGCACGAGTATACGGATTGGAACAACTCGATGATGATCTCGTATGCCAAGGGCGCGCGGACGTGGGAACGGCATATCGACATTGACTCGGACGGAACCAAGGTGTCGCCGTATTGCAGCCTGCCGCATCAGATCGACGAGTGGTTCAAGGCGTTCCACAAGGCCAAGGAGATGTGCGGCGCCCCGGGGACGCAGAAGCGGATGCCTCCCAAGAAGGAAACGGAGTATCTAGACGCGCTGGTGCGCGGCGTTTACGCGAAGGAGGACCTTCCCGAAGGACACTCCTTGAGCGATGAAGACGTGTATCTTGCGATCCCCCTACAGAAGGGACAGCTATCGTGCCGCGAGCTGATGAGCGGCGAGATGTTGTTGAAGCCGGTGAAGAAAGACCAGGCCATCAGCATCGACGATATCGATAGCCCGTATTCGCAGATTCCCTCGCTGCGCAAGACGATTTACAACCGCGGCCTGAGTGTAAGCGAGTAGAAGGTGAGAACGGCTAAGTTGGGTTTGGGTGGAGTCGTTTTTGCAGGGGTCCGGAGCTTCAACTCATGAATGGACTTTCGGACGATCTGGAACGGATTGCGTCGGCGACCGAGGGGTTGTGGGAGGAGATGCGCGGGCAGCGCGTGTTTATCACGGGCGGGACCGGCTTCTTCGGGTGCTGGCTGGTGGAGAGCTTCCGGCACGTGAATCGCACTTTGGGACTGGGGGCGGAGGCCACGGTGCTGTCGCGGAAGCCCGAGAGGTTTCACGCGAAGTGTCCGCATCTGGCGGACGATCCGGCGATTACCCTCCATACGGGCGATGTGCGGGACTTCGAGTTCCCCGCGGGCGAGTTTAGATATGTGATCCATGCCGCGACCGAGGCCAGCGCGAAGCAGGCGGCAGAAGAACCGCTGGAGATGCTGACGACGATTCTGACGGGTACGCAGCGGACTCTGGAGTTTGCGGCGCAGTGTGGGGCGAAGAAGTTCCTGCTGACCAGCTCGGGCGCGGTCTACGGGCGGCAGCCGGCAGGGATGGCCCACGTGCCGGAGAGCTATGCAGGCGCGCCGGATCCGCTGGACCCGGCCAGCGTGTATGCCGAGGGGAAGCGGGCGAGCGAGCTGATGTGCTCTCTGGCACAGAAGACGGTGCGGGCAAATGGCGCGGAGTTTGAAGCGAAGATCGCGCGTTGCTGGGCATTCTGCGGGCCGCATCTTCCGCTGGACGCGCATTTTGCTATTGGAAACTTTATTGGCGACGTATTGGCGGGACGGCCGATCTCGATTGCGGGTGATGGAACGCCGCGGCGGTCGTACCTGTATGCGGCCGACCTGGCGGTGTGGCTGTGGACGATCCTGTTTCGCGCGCCAGCGCTGCTGCCGATCAACGTGGGATCGGGGCGCGATGTGAGTATCCGCGAGCTGGCGGAGATCGTTGCGGCGACGCTGGCGCCGGGGACGGAGATCAACGTCGCCAAGCAAGCTGTGCCCGGTGCGGAGCCGGCGCGCTATGTGCCGTCGGTGGAGCGCGCGGAGACGTTGCTAGGCTTGCGCGAGACGGTCGGGCTGGAGGAGGCGATCCGGCGGACGTATGCATGGTACTGCACACGGAGCAGTGCGTGATACGGTGTGAGGGATGGGGGAAGAGATGAAGCTGATCAGCATCGTGAGTCCCTGCTACAACGAGGCGGGAAACGTCGAGGTGTTGACCGACCGGGTGCGTGCGCTGTTTGCGGAGATGCCGCAGTACCGCTACGAGCACATCGTCATCGACAATAACTCGTCGGATGGGACGGTGGAGATCCTGCGCGGAATTGCAGCGCGCGACAAGAATGTGAAGGTGATTCTGAATGCGCGCAACTTCGGGCACATCCGCTCGCCGCACCATGCGCTGCTGGAGGCGCAGGGCGATGCGGTGATCGTTCTGCTGAGCGACCTGCAGGACCCGCCGGAGCTGATCAAAGACTTTATTCGCGAGTGGGAGGCGGGCTGGCCGATCGTGGTGGCGATCAAGACCACCAGCGAAGAGAGCGGGTTGATGTACGCAATCCGCTCGGCGTACTACAAGACCATTGCGAAGCTGACCGACGTGAAGGTGTTTGAACACTTCACCGGATTTGGGTTGTACGACCGCAAGGTGATGGACATTTTGCGCAAGGACTTTCGCGATCCTAATCCGTATTTCCGCGGTCAAATTGCGGAGATTGGGCTGCCGGCCAAGACGATACCGTACAACCAGAAGCGGAGGGTGCGCGGCATTACCAAGAACAACTGGTACACACTGTACGACATGGCCATGCTGGGAATCACCAACCTCTCTAAGATTCCATTGCGCGCGGTGGTCTTCTTCGGGTTTGTATGCGCTGCGCTCAGCCTGCTGGTTGGGCTGGTGTACCTGATCGCGAAGCTGCTGTTCTGGAATAACTTTGAGCTGGGGCTGGCGCCGACCATGGTGGGGCTGTTCTTCCTCGGTTCGGTGCAACTGATTTCGCTGGGCATTATTGGGGAATATGTGGGTTCGATCCATAGCATCGTGCAGAAGCGGCCGCTGGTGACGGAGAAGGAGAGGATCAATTTTTAGGCCGCGCGGAGTGCGTGTGTTTTGCAATGCGGCCGCGAGCTTGCTCCTGGCATTGCCTGCCGTCGCCCGGTCGCAAGTATTTGCGACGATCACCATAAAGTCTGCTGGCCCGGCCGATCCGGGCAACGCGCGCGTGCGGGTGCTGCCCAACGGTGACCTGATTGCGACTGCGGTCCCTGTGATCAGGCTGGTGAGTGACGCTTACGACGTGCCGGTCAACGCATCGCCGCGTCTGTCCTCTCTTCCTGACTGGACGCTTCGCGAGAGGTACGATATCGAGGCGAAGGCGCCCGCCAACGCCATTCCTGCCGGTCTTTCGGTGAGCGAAGTAAGAAGCCGAATTCGGCAGATGATCCGCGGATTGCTCGCCGATCGTTTTGGGCTCGTGATGCGGGTGGAGAACAAAACGATGCCGGTCTATGCGCTCACCGTCGCCAGCGGAGGTGCGAAGCTCCAGAGGTCGGCCATCGCCGAGAAGGACTGCACATTCGATACCGACCCGGAGGGTTGCCATAACTTTGTTGGCGGCCTCGGCCATCCCCTGGATGCCAGAGCCATAGATATGGACGACCTTGTCCATTACCTGGGGAACTGGACGGACCTGCCAGTCGTGAACCGCACGGCGCTAAGCGGGCTGTTCACCGTAAACACGGAAGGCTGGGTCCCGATGAGGCTGCCGCCTCCGCCGCCGGGCGCCAATACTGCCGTGGACCCCTTCGCCGGTCTCCCGACGATCTTCACGGTCCTGGGCAAGCTCGGGTTGGAGCTGAAGCGGGATGAGGACACGCTGCCGGTATACACCGCGGAGCGCATTGAGCGCCCGGCCACCAACTGACGATCACGCTCTGTTACAAGGAAGCCCGAGATTAAAGCGTCGGGCTACCAGCCTTCGCGTACATAATGGCGAAGGCTGGACGGATGATTCGAGTGTGTATCCTTGAAGGATATGAGCGATAGGGCGGCGGAGCTGCGGCAGCGGATTCTGGAGCTTACGGCGCAGTATCATGCGACGAAGTTTCCCGCGCAGGAGTTTGTGCCAGGCGCGTCCACGGTGCCGGTGTCGGGCAAGGTGATCGACGCGGAAGATATCTGCTCGGTGGTGGCTTCGGCGCTGGATGGGTGGTTTACCACGGGGCGGTTTGCGCGGGAGTTTGAGCGCAGGCTGGCACAGTTTGTGGGGGTGCGTTCGGCCAGCCTGGTGAACTCAGGATCGAGCGCCAACCTGGTGGCGCTGAGCGCGCTGACCTCGCCCAAACTGGGGCCGCGCGCGCTGAAGCCGGGCGACGAGGTACTGACGGTCGCGGCGGGCTTTCCGACGACGGTGAACCCGATCTTCCAGAACCGGATGGTGCCGGTGTTTGTGGACGTGACCGTGCCGGAGTACGAGATCGACGCGGCCATGCTCGAAGCCGCGTACAGCCCGAAGATGAAGGCGGTGATGATTGCGCATACGCTGGGCAATGTCTTCAACCTGGATGCGGTGACGGCGTTCTGCCGCAAGCACAAACTTTGGTTGATTGAAGACTGCTGCGATGCGCTGGGGTCGACCTGGAAGGGGCGCAGGGTGGGCACGTTCGGCGATATTGCCACGGTGAGTTTTTATCCGGCGCACCACATCACCATGGGCGAGGGCGGCGCGGTGATGACCGACCGGCCGATCCTGCAGGTGCTGATCGACAGCTTCCGCGACTGGGGGCGCGACTGCTGGTGCGAGCCGGGCAAGGACAATACCTGCGGCAAGCGGTTCGACTGGCAACTGGGCACGCTGCCCTGCGGGTACGATCACAAGTACACCTACTCGCACATTGGGTACAACCTGAAGGCGACGGAGATGCAGGCGGCGCTGGGGCTGTCGCAGATCGACAAATTGGAACATTTTATTGCGCGCAGGAAAGAGAATTTTGCTTATCTGAGGGCAGGGCTTGGGCCGCTAGCGGAGTTCCTGATCTTGCCCCAGGCGACGGAGCACGCGGACCCAAGCTGGTTCGGATTTCCTGTCGGCGTCAAGCCGGATGCGCCATTTACGCGCGACCAACTGACGCGCGCTCTGGGGGCGCAGAAGATTGGGACGCGGCTGCTGTTCGCAGGGAACCTGCTGCGCCAGCCGGCGTATGAAGGCCAGGAATTTCGTGTGGTAGGTGAGCTGACGAATACCGATTTTGTGATGAACCAGGTGTTCTGGATCGGTGTGTATCCGGGGCTGACCAGGGAGATGCTGGACTTTATGGTGAAGACGGCGACGGAGTTTGTGACGGCAAAGAAGAGTGGGTTGGTGGTGGTGTAGGAGTGATGGCAATCGATGCTTTGCGCCCTGCTGGTTCCCCGTGTCCCCGAAACCTAAACCTCGAGTCAAGAAAGAAAAACTCCATGCCCGATCCTGCTTCGACGTGCCTGATTTGGATTGTCGATTCCAAGCTACACGCGGTTCTCCACTGGGGCGACGGTGAAGTTTTTACGGTGCGGCGGTCTTGAGCTTAGGAAAGAACGTCACCTGTACGGTGACGGTGTTGTTGGTCTGCGGGCCGGGCATATAGATGGGGGCGACCCAGCGCTCGTGCTGGTACCAGCCATAGACCTCAATGTTCTGGCCGATCCGTTTCATTACATCCACGCGGAACTGGTTCTGCGTAGTGCCGCCGGGGCCGTAGGGGGTGGTGGTCGCGCTGCACGTCCCCGGGGCCGCTTTGCACGTCCCTGGAATGAAATCCCCTGGCGTCTGCTTGTGCATATACTGGACGTCCACCCATTCGTTGCCAGAAAGGTGATAGGTCAGCCAGGCCTGCCCACCCTTGGCCTCGCGCCCGATCCAGTCGCCCAGAATGTTGCCCTTGTTGGTGTAGGCCTGCTTCTGGACGACCTCCCAATAGTCTGGGTTTCCGCCCTGGCAAACCAGCGTGGAGCAGTCGGTGGAGACGCCCTCGACTCGCAGATCGAACCGCCCGGCACCGGGAAACCGAGAGAGATAGATGCCCGGCCGGTAGGAGGCGCGGCGTGGAGCGGAGATCGGGGTCAGGTCGTCATGGGTGTCCGAGTCCGCGTACAGGGTGAGGTATTTGCGCACAAATGGAAGCCGGTAGGAGAAGTTGAAGGCGGAGAAGCGCGCGCCGGGGTCGTCGCGGGAGAACTTCTCCGCTTCATTGGTGTCGTTGGTGTCGAAGAAGCCTTTGAGGAAGGTGTGCAGGGTGACCGGCTCATGGCCTTCGCCTCCGAAGACGACCGTGCGCTGGAAGCCGAACTGGAAGTCGCGCGTCGGCTGGAACGAAAACATCTCGGAGTGGACGTAGTCGTCGTTGGGCGCGGTGTGGCCCTTCAGACTGCCGTAGAAGAAGTCGTAGCGCACCGGACCCAGCAGCCGCGACAGGTACTTGATGTGGAGCGGCTCGACCCGGTTGAAGCGGAGGGAGTAGATGTTCTCTGCGTTGTTGGACCAGTCCATCGCTCCGCCCAGGCCGGGTCCCAGCCAGGCATCCGACTTTCCACCCGAGATTTCGTGTCCCAGAAGGTGGACCGAAAGCGTCGCCTCGACCAGCCGGAACGGGTTCTGCGCAGCGATGGGGCCGGTGGGAATGGTTGGCTGGGGATCGTTGTAGCCTGAGAACGGAATCTCGTCGAGCAGGGAGATCTGCTGGGAGAGCGCCTGCGAGTAGCCCGCCGCGGAGGGCGAATGCTGGTACTCGCCCCGCACATAGAGTGAAAACGGCCCGGATTCATTCAACGTGGAGAAGCCGGTAATGTTGTTGAAGCCGGACTCATGTGGACGGCCATAGTCGTTGAAGAAGGTTTGCCCAAGGTGGTAGCTGTCCTGCAGGATGGGGCCGGAGACGCCCATCACCCGCGTGTATAGGGACTGCACGCCATACACTGTGTCGCGCTGGGCGCCAGCGATGGCGCGTCCGGTGACGCCCTCGCCGGTCAGCTCGTCCAGCAGCGCGGCGAGTATCTGCTGGGCCTGGTCGTCGCTGCCAGCGAGAATTTCGTCCTCGGAAGCCTGCAGGATGTGCAACGCACTGCGCCGGGTATAGGGACGCATGGATAGGTACATTGAGTCCAGGTAGCCGAGCGAATAGAGCCGTAGCATCGCCGGGTAGACCCAGCTGTCCACCGGGATGTAGGCGCTGCCGTAGGTGTCGCCGGGGGTGCGGGTGTCGGGAGTGCCATAGGCGGGCAGGGCGGTATAGGGAGTCTGCGGGGTGGGTTGCGCCGGGGCCACCACCGGAGCGGGCGCCTGCTGCGGCGCCGGCATGGAGGGCGATGCGGCTGCGGGTTGCGAGGGACCCGGCGGCTGCTGGCCATAGGCGGGTAGAGACTCGATCTGGTCCGAGCGCACCGGCGTAGGCGTGGGAGCGGCTACAGGAGCCGGCGTTGGGGTCTGAGGATTTGCCGTTTGCGGAGCCGGCGCGGGGGCATTTGAGTCGGGCGTTTGAGCCTGAGCGATGCCCAGCCCCAGGCTTGCAATAAAGACGAAAAGTTGAGGAATTCCTGCCCGCACTGGTACCTCGAAAATTCGATGGTTCATCCTTTTCAGTGTAACTGCGCGCACCTGTCGTTCAGTTGCGCAGATTCTGCCTTCCCGGTGTCTTCCCAACTTCTACTTGGATGCTGTTTTCTCCTTCGCAACCCGGCTGGCGAAGGACTTCGCTTCGCGATCCAGCCATGCCTGGGTGCAGGCGCCGCGGTGCAGCATATAACGCTCAAGGCCGGCGATGGCGTCGGCATGAGGGATCCGCTTCTGACCGGCGATGAGGAAGGGGATGCAGTCAATGAGGGCAGGGCCTCCGCCGGCACGCGCGCGCCCAATCGACTCCTGCGCCACGCGGTAGATGGCCACCGCGTCGTCCATGTCCACGGCGATCCCGGGAACGCCGGAGCCTAGCGCCAACGCGCTGACGACTCCCATCCTGGCTCGCTGCGCGGTTTTTCCCTGGGATGGGGGAAGCGCTGCAAACACGACTGGAAGCTCGTGCTTGGCCGCAAATGTCAGGGCCGTTCGCCATAGCGCCGTCCTCATCTCGCCGGATTGCGCGTACACCAACACCACGCCTGCGGGTTGTGCGGTCTTTCCTGACGTCTGGGCTTCAGCCCTGGCTCGGGCGGTTTCGGCCTTCACCGCTGCAGCCGCGCCCAAAGCCGCCCAAATTCGCTGCTCGAGCGGGGCCGCGGGCAGCCGGGCAACTCCGCGATCCGTACCGCGCCTGGATATCATGTTCGGGCGCAGCACTGAACTCAGATTCGCGCCGCGGAGAAAGTCCACCACGCCACCGGTGAGCGCATCGCTGACCAAGTCGCCCGGCCCAAGGTCGGCCGCAGTGCTGACCAAGCAAGCCTCCAGGCCGAGTGTAGTTGGAGCAGGTTTAATGATTCGGGCGAGTGCTCGCGCACGCATCATGGCCTGATAAATCTGGCGCAGGCGAGCGTTGGGAATCAGCGGATTTTCGTATGCAGCTTCAGCCATCACGTGCGCGCGGGGTCCCGGGCCTCGACGTCGAGCCCTAGCTCCGCGAGCGCGGCCTGGGCCTTCTTCGGTTTGATCTTGCCGTCGCGCGCCAGCCGCGACAGGGTTGCTCCGGCGATCGACTCGGCGTTCACCTCGAAGTGGCGACGCAGATGTTCGCGATTATCGCTGCGTCCGAAGCCGTCCGTGCCCAGGGTGACCAGGCGGCATTTGCCGTTCTCGTTCAACCATGGAGCCAGCACGTCAGGCAGCGACTTCATGTAATCGCTGGCGGCGATGATGGGCCCTTTGGCGCCTTCGAGCGCGGTCTGGATGTAGGTCTTCTTCTCGGGCTCGGCGGGGTGCAGGCGGTTCCAGCGCTCGGTGGCGATGGCCTCGCGGCGCAGTTCGGTGTAGCTGGTCACGCTCCAAACATCGGCGGCGATCTGGTACTTCTCGGCCAGGATCTGCTGTGCGCGCAACACTTCATTGAGGATCGGCCCAGAGCCGAAGAGCTGGACGGTTGCTTCTCCATTCGCCGCCGCGCGGAATTTATAAATGCCGCGCAGAATGCCCTCGGCCGCGCCCTCCGGCATCGCGGGCATCGCATAATCTTCGTTGTACATGGTGATGTAGTAGAAGCAGTCCTGGGCGTTCTCATACATCCGCCGGAGGCCATCCTGCAGCACCACGGCAAGCTCGTACACATACGCGGGGTCGTAGCTGACGCAGGTGGGCACGGTGCTTGCGAGCACATGGCTGTGGCCATCCTGGTGCTGCAATCCTTCGCCAAGCATAGTGGTGCGTCCCGCGGTCCCACCCATCAAAAAGCCCTTGCATCGCGCGTCCGCCGCCGCCCACACCATGTCGCCGATGCGCTGGAATCCGAACATCGAGTAGTACATGTAGAAGGGCACCATCGGCATTTTGTAGGTGGAATACGACTGGCCGGCTGCGGTGAACGAGGCCATCGACCCGGCCTCGGTAATGCCTTCCTCGAGGATCTGGCCGTCCTGCTCCTCGCGGTAGAAGAGCAGCATGTCCTTGTCGTGGGGCGTGTAGCGTTGGCCCTCCGGCGCGTAGATGCCTACCTGGCGGATGACCGATTCGAGGCCGAAGGTGCGGCCTTCGTCGGGCACGATGGGGACGATCAGCTTGCCGATGGCCGGGTCCTTCAGCAGGCCGCGCAGGATCGAGACAAATCCCATGGTGGTCGACACGGCGCGCCCGCCCGATCCGTCGGTCCATTCCTTGAAGAACTTCAGCTCCGGCGCTTTGAAGTCGATGGTGGGCACCGACCGCGTGGGCATGTAACCGCCGAGCGCGCGCCTGCGCTCATGCATGTACACCATCTCGGGCGAGTCCGCCGGCGGACGGTAGGGCGTGGCGTTTCTGGCAGCCTCTTCGGGGACGGGAATCTTGAAGCGCTTGACGAACGCTGCGAGCTGATCGTCGGTCATCTTCTTTTCGGAGTGGGTCGCGTTGCGCGACTCCGCCGATGCCATGCCGAAGCCCTTGACGGTCATGGCCAGCACTACGGTCGGTGTGCCGGTATGCTCCACAGCGCACTTGTAGGCGTTGTAAACCTTGATGGGATCGTGGCCGCCGCGATGCAGATGGATCAACTGATCGTCGGTGTAGTCCTTCACCATCTCCAGCAGCTCGGGATACTTTCCGAAGAAGTGCTTGCGCAGGTAGGCGCCGTCCTTGGCCTTGTAGGTCTGGAAGTCGCCGTCGACGCACTCTGACATACGGCGCAGCAGCAGGCCGTCGTGGTCGCGCGCAAACAGCGGGTCCCAGTCCGATCCCCAGATCACCTTGATCACGTTCCAGCCCGCGCCGAGGAAGACACTTTCGAGTTCGTCGATGATCCGGCCATTGCCGCGCACCGGGCCGTCCAGCCGTTGCAGGTTGCAGTTGACGATGAAGATCAGGTTGTCCAGCTTCTCGCGCGACCCCAGCGAGATTGCGCCCAGCGTATCCACTTCGTCGGTTTCGCCATCACCCAGGAAGGCCCAGATCTTGCGCGGCGTCTTCTCGATCAGGCCACGGTTCTCCAGATAGCGCATGAAGCGTGCCTGGTAAATGGCGTTCAGCGGGCCGATGCCCATCGATACGGTGGGGAAGTTCCAGAAGTCCGGCATCAGCCACGGGTGGGGATAGCTGGAGAGCCCCGGCTGGTCGCGCAGCTCGTGTCGGAAGTTCTTCAGATGATCGTCGTTAAGGCGGCCTTCGAGGTACGCGCGACCGTAGACGCCGGGCGAGGCGTGTCCCTGGAAGTAGATGAAGTCGCCGGGCAGTTCGCGACCGTCCGCGCCGGTATAGGCCGCATGGAAGAAGTGGCTGTAGCCTACCTCCAGCAGCGTGGCCAGCGAGGAATAGGTGGAGATGTGGCCGCCGATGCCGGGGTCCTTCTTGTTCTGGCCGTGCACCATGGCCATGGCATTCCAGCGGATCAGCGACTTGATGCGGCGCTCGATGTCCATGTCGCCGGGGTAAGGCAGCTCGTCGTACTTGGGGATGGTGTTGCGGAAGGGGGTCGCGGTCTCGTTCTGCACCACCACGCCAGCCTCGCGCGCCCGCTGGCGCAAGGCCTTCAGGATCTCCGCGCCGTTCTGCCACTCCCCGGCGACGACCTCGTCGAACGCTTCGATCCATTCGGCCATCTCGGCGGAGAAATCGGCCTGCGCGGGAACTTCAGTCTTTGTCGTCATGCGTTTACTTGGCTCTCTCTTCTTCGATGCAAGGGTCTTGGCTGCATGTAGCTTCGCTGCAAATGTGGACGGATTCGTGCGTCCCCATGCTTAACGATACTTCCGCTGCGCGGAAACGTCACGCGGTAAGCAAATCGGGCGTGTGTGTAAGAAAGTTGAGGTTGGCCCGACTACCTTATGTGAAGGCGGTTCTAACCGATGCCGAATGTTGCGCAGGACCAGGACAGATTGTTCGAAGAGGTCATGAGCAGCTACGGCGGCGCGCTGGAACGTCTGGCGCGCGCGTACGAAGCGGATAGGGACGTTCTTCGCGATCTGCTGCAGGAGATTTACATTGCGCTGTGGCGAAGCCTAGCCAAATTTGATAACCGCTGCTCTCTGCGTACCTGGGTTTACCGGGTCGCACACAACGTGGCGGCCTCGCATGTGGACAAGCAGGCCCGCGCGCGAAAGCAGGTCTTTGTTGTGCTGGATGATTTGGAGGGCCACGCGGACGCGAGTGTTGAAGTGGCCGATACAGAGCAGCGACATGAGCTTGGTCAACTTTACGCAATGATCCACGAATTGAAGCCGCTGGATCGTCAGGTGATGTTGGCTTATCTCGAAGGGATGAACGCTGCCGAGACTGCCGAGATTACCGGTCTTTCCGCTGGGCATGTCGCAACCAAAATCCACCGGATCAAGAGTGCTCTCGGCGAGCGGTCCCGGGAAGGAGGCAACCGTGAATAACGAGTTTCCTGAAGATCGTCAGGCGATGGAGCTTTGGCAGAACCAAAAAACGGAGGGAGTGCGTATGTCAGTCGAACAAGTGCGTGTGGAAGCGGGGCGGTTCCAGCGGAAGATTCATTGGCGCAATATGAGGGAGTACGTTGCGGCGTTGGCGGAGATTGCTTTGTTCGGGTATTGGTTCCTACGGGCAAAGGACTTGCTGGTGCGTGTGGGCTTTGCCTTGCTTCTGGCGGGTTTGGCTTACCTGGTGTGGCATCTGCTCTCCAAGGGCTCGCCGGCGGAGGCGGAGGAGGAGGAGGGTGCGGGGCTTTCAGGCTGGATCGCGTTCCGGCGTCGCGAATTGGTTCGGCAACGCGATCTGATGCGGAGCGTCTGGCTCTGGTATATCGGTCCTTTGGTCCCGGGCATTGCCGTGGTGTTCATTGCGGCAGCCCGCGCCGCCCATGCAATCAGGCATTCGCTTATTGTGTGGGCGGCCGACGCGCTCGTCGTGGTTGTCGTATTCCTCGTGGTCGCAGAGCTTAACAAGAGAGGCGCGCGGAAACTACAGCGACAGATCGATGAGCTGGATGAGCAGACCCGGGGGTGAGGCGATGACAAGGAGCTTGATCGAGCCGGGGACTTTAGAATGGAGCGAAGCATTCCCAAATCAAGTTCTAGAGAGCCGGTTGCGAGGCAGCCGACGAGGTGAGAGATGGCTTGTTCCCCGGATGAGCTCCGCCATGTGCCGCTGTTTCAACTGCTGGACGACGATGAGGCGGCGGTATTAGCCGAACAGGTCGAGGTGCGCGAGTTCGCCGCGCGGCAGCGCATCTACAAGGTCGGCGACGCCCAGGGCAAGGCCTATATTGTGATGTCCGGCACGGTGCGTGTGACCACGATCGATGAAGACCAGCAGGAGGTGGTGCTGGAGGAGTCGGGCCATGGAGGCATCCTGGGCTTTGCGGCGATGCTGGAGGGCATCCCGCATACGACCAATGCGATGGCGATGGAGGAGACGGTGTGCCTGGAGGTAGACAGGAACGATATTGAGGTGCTGCTGCTGCGCAAGCCGATGGCGGGTATGGACATGCTGACGATGGCGAGCCGCCAGATCCACTCGGCGCAGCAGTTGGTGCGGGCGCGGGTGAACCGCAATCCGAACGAGTTGATCGATGAGGAGATGACGTTTGGGCAGAGGGTTGCCGACCAGGTGGCGCAGTTCGGCGGGTCGTGGACGTTCATCATTCTGTTTGGCACGGTGTTGATCGTCTATACCGCAATCAACCATTATCTGGGCGGGCGCGCGTGGGACCCGTACCCGTTTATCCTGCTGAATCTGTTTCTGTCGATGCTGGCGGCCATTCAGGCGCCGGTGATTATGATGAGCCAGAACCGGCAGGACACCAAAGACCGTCTGCGCAGCGAGTTGGACTACGAGGTGAACCGGCGCGCAGCGAACGATGTGCAGGCGCTGGCGGGAAGGCTGCACCTGCTTACCGAGAAGGTCGACGATATCCAAGGCTTGTTGCGGGAGGGATCAGGCCGGGGGATGGAACGGTAGCTCCAGCGCTAGCCGATGCTCTTAGCCCACGAGAAAACGAAGCGGCCTGTCCACGGCTTTGCGAATGCCGATGCGAGGGGTGGTGAGGATTGAGGGTGGGCGATAGCCGTCGTCGATCACCTGTAACGGAGAATTGGCGCTGGTGACGTCCAGGCCATTGCATTTTTCGCGCGTGATTCCGAGTGCCTCGCAAAGGCGGCCTGGACCGGAAGTAAGCAGGCTGGGTTTGGGGACGGTTGTAAAGCCGCGAAGATGGGCCATGGTCTCCAGGCCCTCGACGGGATCGAGAGCGCGAATGAGGACGCCTCCCGGTTCGCCATCCGGCCGGCAAGAAAAGTTGAGGCAGTAATGCATGCCGTAGATGAAGTAAACGTACGTAAAGCCGGGTGGCCCGAAGAGCACCGCGTTGCGTGTGGTCTTGCCGATGAAGGTGTGAGACGCGGGGTCTCCGGCGCCAAGATAGGCTTCGATCTCGGCGATGCGCCCGCTGAGGCGCTTTCTGCCAAGGCGCCGCACGATGAGCTTGCCGAGCAGATTGCGGGCGACAACTTCGGGCGAATCAAGATAGAAGCTGCGGGGCAGGATGGTCGGCATCGGCGAACTTACTTTGACTCAAGAAGTTTCTGGAGAACTACCGCTTCGTTGTGTTCCTGGTCCCTGGCCCCGTAAATCAGCGTGACTGGGCGTTTGGCAGCTTCGTGATGGAGGATGGAAAGCGATTCGCCGTTCTTCTGCAGCTCTTTGAGGTAGCGCCTTTGAAATTCGGTCCATTTGGTGGGATCGTGGGCGAACCATTTCCGAAGCTCTGTGCTGGGAGCGATATCTTTGAGCCAGAGGTCGATCCTGGCTTTTTCCTTGGTGAGGCCACGCGGCCAGAGGCGATCGACGAGGATGCGAGTTCCATCCTCTTCGGCCGGCTCCTGATATGCTCGCTTGATTTTGATGTTCATGGGTGCAACCGCCTGCCTATGAGATTCTCCCCGACGCAAGGCGGTTCTTGAACCGATACCTTAGTGTTGCAGGGTCAGGGCGATTTCGTGGGTGGGAATGGCGCCTTCGCGGAGGATCATCCACGAATGGCCGCCGCCGGAGAGGTCGACGATGGTGGTGGGGACGGTGCGGGGCGTGGGCCCGCCGTCGACGATGAGCGGGATCTGGTCGAAGAGCTGCTCGAAAACGTGATCGCAGGAGGTGCATTCGGGCATGCCGCGCAGGTTGGCGGAGGTTGCGGTGATGGGCAGGCCGAGGCCGGCGACGACGGCGCGGGCGATGGCGGCCTCCGGTACGCGCAGGGCAACATTGCCGGTGTTGGCGGTGACGCGCAAGGGCAGGCGCACGCCGGCTTTGACGACGATCGTGAGCGGGCCGGGCCAGAAGCGCTCGGCGAGGCGGTCGAAGGCGGTGTCGATCTCGCGAGCGAGGCCATAGGCCTGGGCGGTCTCCGCGATCAGCAGAGAGAGCGGCTTGTGGCGGGCGCGGGTCTTGATCTCGTAGATGCGATCGACGGCGGAGAGATTGACCGGGTCGACGGCGAGGCCGTAGAAGGTGTCGGTGGGCAGGGCGCAGACGTTGCCTGCGTTGAGACTTTGAACGACTTGGGCGATGCGGTCCGGCTCGGGTTCTTCCGGATGGATGCAGAGTATCTGGGCCGTCAAAATTCTTCTCCTGCGAGAGGGACTGTCCTGGAACGACAGCGGGGATGCGATTGGGAGCAGCGCAGCAGTTCCTAGCATACCTCCGACAACGGGCAAGTTCGCGGAGATTGTGCCGAACCGTCGGGACACCTTGAACCATTGGCGGCGGCCGGCGGTACGGGCATACTATTGTTATCGCGAATCCTGCGCCGGATGGGGACCGTTATGGGCCTTCGAGTTTTACTGCCGTGAGTACGTCTTCCTCCATTCCGGTGCGGCGCCGAGAATCGACGGCGAGCGTGTGGCTGCGGCGTCTGCTGGGGCTGGTGCTGCTGGTGGCGCTGGGCTGGTTTGGCTGGCTTTACTTCCAGATCAAGGCCGTTGCCGGTCAAGATAGGGCGCGGCCCGCGGACGCGATCGCGGTCTTCGGCGCGGCGGAGTACTTAGGGCGGCCATCGCCGGTGCTGCATGCGCGGCTGGACCATGCGGTGGAACTGTTCCGGCAGGAGATCGCGCCGCTGGTGATCACGCTGGGCGGAGGCAGCGACCGCGACTCGGGGTTGACCGAGGGTGGGGTGGGACGGGATTATCTGCTGGCTAACGGCGTTCCCTACGACCAGATCGTTGCGGAGACCGAGTCGGTGGACACCGAACAGCAGGTGAAGAAGCTGGCCCAGATTGCGCGCCAGCGGCATTTGAACAGCTTTGTGGTGGTGAGCGACGGGACCCACCTGTTTCGCATTCGCAAGCTGTGCGAGGACGCCGGGCTGATTGTGTATACTTCACCGCGACCGGCGCTCGGGCACATCGACAACTACGATCTGTCGCTGCGCTACTTCCACGAGATGCTGAGCTACACGCTGCTGCGGATGCATCTGGACTTTGGCTGGATGCATGAGAAGGATGCGTGAGGCGAGTTGTCAGGTCGCAGATTGTTGGTTGAAGGCGTGGGACGTGTGCGCTAATACATTACGAATCGGTGTGGGCCGACGCTCGGGATGAGCCAGAGGACAATCAAGCAGAGGGCCGGGGAGAAGGCGGTCGAACATAAGTTGACGAGGTCGTTGCCGATCCAGCCGCGGCGCTCCACGGTAGCGCCGAGCAGGGAATCGAAGAAAAGGCCGCATATTCCAGCGGCGAGGGCAATTGAGGACTGCAAGGGCGATAGATGCATGGATCTCGCACCTGCGGCGGCGACGATTGCAGCTCCGGCGATGCCTGCGAGCGTTCCCCGGAGGCTGATTGCACCGTCGGTGCCGGGTGGGACGCGGCGGAGAGTGGTCAGCAGGAGTGGCGTGCCGCCGAAGGCCTGCCCGATCTCGGAGGAGACGGTGTCGGCGGTGGCCTCTGCGAGGGCGGAGAGAACCAGGACCGCGATTACCCAAGAGGTGTCTTGGTACTCGGGCATAGGCCAGATAGCTTCGACGACGATGATGCCAAGAGGGAACGAGAGTGGGACGGCAGCACCCAGATTAGCGATGACCTGAGAGATAGTTCTACCTCTGCGGCTTTCGGCGAGACCGGCTTGTGCTTTTCGGCGTCGACCGGCTCGGGTGGCTGAGTAGGTGAGGACGAAGAGTGCGATCAGGGGAGCGAGTCCGGGACGTCCCGGTCCAGTCGTCCTCCATATCGTGAGTAAGAGGCAAATGATCCCCCCGCAGGCAGCAGCAGCGGGAGTTGCAGCCTTGAGCCGCCATGCAACAAAAGCGAAGGCCAAGCTGATCGCGATTGACACCAAGTGATCGTCGCTGATGCGCGGGATATCGAGGCAAACTTCTGTCACGACCAAGAAACCGCAGACGCAGAGGAGCGGCATGATGCTCCAGACCAGGATTTGGGATTGGAGGCGGTCGCGGGCGGGCGGGATGGCTTTGGATGGCACGGGGTCAGTTTATGCCGCAGGAAAAGCGAATCACAGAGATCACGGAGGAAAAGTGAGAGCGCGGGGAAAGGTGAGAGTAGGGGGAAGCCGAGCAACGAGCGAATCGGAGAGAGCACTTAGCAGAAGAGAGCGCATAGAGTTCTCCACTCGACTGCGCGGCGGGCTGGGTTGATTTACAATCAGACCTTGAGCGTTATCAGCATCAGCGGAAATGTGGGAGAAGTTTTGTATTTAGCGGAAGTGCAGTCGGCAGGGAGCGGGAACCGGCGCGGCAGCCGGAGGGCCATCGGGCTGGCGTCGGCGGTCGCGGGACTGACCCTATGCATAGGAGCACTTGCCGGTTGCGGGAGCGCCTATCGTCCGGTGGTTGCGACGGTGGGGCTGGTGGGTCCGGCGGGCCAGCCAACCAAGTACGCAATCGCGGTTTCCAGTCCCAGTCCCACGTCCAACGGACTGATGACGATGGTGGACTTTTCCGGGGACACGGTGCTGGTGACGGCGACGCTGGGCGTGAATCCGTACTACCTCGCTTTGAACACGCAGGGAAGCACCGGCTACACGCTGAACAGCGACAAGACCGTGACCTCGTTCGATATCAGCACCTCTTTGATCACCAGCCAGGTGCTGGAGACGACCTTGCTTCCGGGAGCGAATCCGGCGAGCGTGTTCGCGACCACGACGGCGACTTACATCCCGGACATCGGCGTGAATGCCGTCGATCAATTGGTAGGCACTCCGCCAGCCCTGAAGCAGGAGCTGCCGGTTGCGAGCGGGTACGCGCCAATCTACGTGGTGGGTCAATCGGGGGCGCCGCGTGCCTATGCCATCACCCCTTCGACCAGCGGCGGTCCGGGGCAGGTGTCCGCGATCGAGACTTCCGGCAATACGATCTCGACGACGCTTCCGGTGGGACGCGGGCCGGTGTATGGGGTGATGACACTCGATGACCGGCGGGCCTTCATCCTGAACCAGACGGATGGCACGGTGTCGGTGATCAATGTGCAGAACAACGCGCTGGATACGCCGGTGAACACCATTCAAGTCGGGACGCGGCCAGTGTGGGCGGACCTGGCGGCGGGCCTGGATGAGCTGGTGGTGTTGAATGAAGGGAACGGCACGACTGCCGGCTCGGTCACGCTGGTGAATATCCCGCTGTGTTCGGCGACGGCGCTGCCGACCAATCCGAACTGCGATCCAACCAATCCGATCGATGCCGCGACCTTTGGGCAGATCGTTGCGACGATTCCGGTGGGTGTCAACCCGATCATGGTATCGGTGCTGAGCGATTATTCGCGGGCGTATGTGGCGAACGCCGGAGTCAAGGGGCTGCCGTGTTCTCCGACTGGGCAGCCGCAGGCGGGCTACACGACCTGCTCGGTCTCGGTGGTGAATCTGACCAGCGATACGGTGACGGCGACGATCCCCATCAATGGGCATCCGGCCTGGATTGTCACTTCGAACGCGGCGCCCACGGGCAAGGTCTATGTGGTGTGCAACGACTCGCAGGTGATGACCGTGATCGAGACCGACACGGACAGCGTGGATACGACGATTCCGCTGCAGGGGAACGGCGTTAGCGTGCGCATGACGGCACCTTGAGAACAGTTGTTAGTTGACGGGTTTCAGTTGTCAGTTGAAGAGCAGAATGGCCCACCTTTCGAGGCGGGCTTTTTGTCGTGGGGGGATGAGGGTCGGCTGCTTTTTCTGCCAACCGATCCCTGAGAACTGACAACTGCCCTTAGCTGCCGGCCATGATAATGGGCGGGGTGGGGGTTTGCGAGCCGCCGTCGTCCTCGATGGTGACACCGAACGCCTTGGCTGCAACGCCCTTGGGCAGGTCGGGCATAATGACACTGGCATTGCCCTGGTCGTCGGGATGGAAGGTGCCGGCGGGGATGGGAGCGCTGCCGTCGGCGGGGATGACCCAGAGCTCGTAGGTCTTGTACATCTGGAGCGGGTCGAGGTCGCTGGCGAGGAAGACGAGCGCGCCCTTGCTGGGACTGTAGGTGACGCCACCCTGGGGCGTTCCCTTGGGCTGAGGCTTGGCCGTGAGACTGACGCGAATGGCCTTGGGATCGGTGAGAGCGTCCATCAGGCGATGGGCGGAGGCGGCGTCGGCAGTGAGGCGCTCCATCTGGCTGGCCTGGGCGGCGAGCGCATCGTGGGAGGCTTGGCGGTCCTTGTAGAGGAAGGTGACCGCGACCGCCAGTGCCGCGGCGATGGCCCATCCGGACACGGCGACGATGCGGTTTTTTGATTGCTTCGGCGGGCGGTCCTCAATGCTGAGGATGGAGCCGCTGCGGCCGAAGGCGGCGATGGGGGGCTGGGCGTGCGCGACGGGGACAACCTTCTTCTCGCGCGCGACCTGCTGCATCAGCCGCTGGAGGGAGGTCTGGGGGGGCGATTCGAGGTCGACGGTGAGGGCGAAGGCAGCGAGGTCGCCATGGACGCGGGCGAGTTCGCCGCGGCACTCGGCGCAGCGCTCAAGGTGATCTGCGATGACGGCTGCCTCTTCGCCGGTCAGAAACTGCATGGCATAGAGGACGAGATCTTCGGGGCCGGGATGATTTGAGCCGTTGGACCCGGGTGGAATGTTGGGCTGGTTTGCACTCATGGCTGAACGGCCTTTCTCAGCGTCAGGAGGGCGCTGCGGATTCTGGTCTTGACGGTGCCCAGGGGGTCGCCCGTCATCTCCGCGATCTCGGAGTGGGTGAGGCCGTCGAAGAAGGCCATTTCAAGGGTTTTGCGCTGCTCCTTAGGGAGTTGAATGATGACCGTGCGGGCGCGTTCCATCAGCGAGTTGCGCTCGGCCTCGTCGGCCAGGTCGTAGGGCGAGGCGAGAGCAATATCGTCGACCGAGGTGGAGGGACGTTTGCGGCGGAGAGCGTCGATGGCGCGATTGCGGGAGACAATGGCGAGCCATCCGCCCAGGCTTCCCCGGGTTGCGGTGAAGCTGTCGGGATTGCGCCAAATCTGCATAAAGACTTCCTGGAGGACGTCCTCGGCCGAGGCTGGATCGCGCAGGACTCGCAGGGCGACGGAGTAGACGATCTTCGAATACCGGCCGAAGAGGGTGGCCATGGCGTGCTCGTCGCCTGACTGGACCAGCGCGAGGAGGGAGGAGTCGTCCCCGGTGGATGGCTCCGGCATGTCGTGGTCCCCGATCTCTCTATACATGAAACGCACCCATGGACGGGCTGGATTGCGGAAGGGTGAAAGAATTCGCTTGCATTCGGGCAACCTTGCCTATTGGCGCCAGTTGCGATCGAGGTTAAGTTTACTTGATCGCGCAGCCAGAGCGGGGGCGGGTTACCCTCAAGAGTTAGGCATGAAGATCCGTCTGGACAAGGCGCTGGTGGAGCGGGGGCTGGCAGGGTCGCGCGAGCGGGCGCAGGCGCTGGTCATTGCTGGAAGGGTCCTTGTGGGAGATCAGAAGGTGGAGAAGCCGGGGACTCCGGTTGAGGAAGACTCGGCGCTGCGCGTGATCGGGGCGGACCTGCGCTATGTGAGCCGGGGCGGACTGAAGCTGGAGCGCTCGCTGGAGTATTGGCAGATTAAGTTGGAGGGACGGTTGTGCGTGGATGTTGGGGCGTCGACGGGTGGATTTACCGACTGCATGTTGCAGCACGGCGCGGCGAGCGTGCTGGCCATCGATACGGGCTATGGGCAGATCGCGCATTCGCTGCGGGTCGATCCGCGGGTGAAGCTGATGGAGCGACGCAATGCAAGGCTGCTGGAGAGTGCGGAGTTGTTAGTTGTCAGTTCTCAGTTGTCAGTTGAAGGCGGAGTTGCGGGCGCGGCGATTTCGTTCTTGGCGATGGATGTGTCGTTCATCTCGGCGACGCTGGTGTTGCCCGCGGTGCTGCGGGCGCTGGTGGCTGAGGGCGAGGCTTGGCGGGGCGAGGCGGTAGTGCTAATCAAGCCACAGTTCGAGGCGGGGCGCGAGCATGTGGGCAAGGGCGGGATCGTGCGCGAGAGGCTTGGGCGGGAGATTGCGATCGCGCGGGTGAAGGAGTGCGTGGCGGAGCTCGGGGGGACTGGGGTCGAGGTGATCGACTCACCGATTACGGGGATGGAAGGGAACCGGGAGTACCTGCTGCATGCGTGGTTCGACGCCCGGTGAGGGGACTGTGGGCGGTACACTGGAGGGCAAGATGCCGTTAGCCGCGATTATCTCGAAGCCGCAGAAGGCCGAGCTGGGCACGATTCTGCCGGAGCTGCGGGCTTGGCTCGCGGAGCGCGGGTGGAGCTGCATCCTGGACCTGGAGAGCGCGGCGTATCTTAGCGGCGTCGAGGGCGTGGCGCGAGCGGAGATGGCAGAGCAGAAGCCTGATCTGGCGGTAGTGCTGGGCGGAGATGGGACGCTGCTGGCGGCGGCGCGGGCGTTTGCGCACACCAGCGTTCCACTGTTGAGCGTGAACCTGGGGTCGCTGGGTTTCCTGACCGAGGTGCCGCTGGCGGAGTTGTACGCGACCTTGCAGGCGTGGTGCGATGGCACGGCGGCGATTGAGGTGCGCAGCATGATGCGGGCCGAGCTTTATTGCGTCAACCAGGGCAAGGTGACGCGACGCTGGGATGCGTTGAACGATGTGGTGGTGGCGAAGGGAACGATCGCGCGCATGGCCGACTACCTGGTGGAGATCGACAAGCAACTGGTCGCGGAGTTTCGCGCGGATGGGGTAATCGTGTCAACGCCGACCGGATCGACGGCATACAACCTGGCCGCGGATGGGCCGATCGTGATGCCCAGCGTGAACTGCATGGTGGTGACGCCGATCTGCCCGCACCTGCTGACCATTCGGCCGATCGTAGTGCCGGGCGAGTCGGCGATCACGGTGCGCGTAGTGGGTGTGCCCAACGAGACTTACCTGACCGTGGACGGGCAGGAGGCGGTACCGATGCGGGTGGGAGACGAGGTGAATTGTTGCCGCAGCGAGTACAGCGTGCGTTTGCTGCGGCTGAAACCCAACGGGCTGTTCAATGTGCTGCGGTCGAAGCTGAAGTGGGGCGAGCGGTAAGGGCAAGCTAGTTAAGGGTGTGCGTCAAGCGCCTGTTCTTCCATAGAATGTAACAATATGGTGATCCTCCGCGCGGGCGTCAACCACGGGCGGGACCAGGTGGCATGTTCGATGCGTCGTGTTGCATTGCTTTACAACCCAGCCTCCGGGCAATACGCTGAACGGCGAGCTGCGGTGATCGCGGAGGTACTGGCAGAGCTGCACCGCGCCGGGATTGAAGTTGAAGTGATTGCGACCGAGTCGCCGGAGAGCGCGGGAGCGCAGGCGCACCAATGCATGTGCAACGGCTGCGACACGATTCTGGCGTGCGGCGGCGATGGCACGGTGCATGAGGCACTGCAGCGGCTGGTGGGCGGATCGGCGGCGCTGGGCGTGATCCCCATGGGCACGGCGAACGCTCTGGCCGCGGACCTGGGTCTGCCGCCGAACCCGGTGAAGGCAGTGCGGATGCTGTTGACCGCGACCCCGGTGCGGGTCTCGGTGGGGCATGTGTTCTACCGCGACAACGAGGGACGGCCAGGCTCGCGCTACTTTATCGTTGCGGCAGGAATCGGGGCGGACGCGCTTTTCTTTTCGCGGCTCGACTCGAGGCTGAAGCGGCGTTTCGGTTACGCGTTATACCTGGTGGAGGCGTTTCGCATCTGGGCCACGCATACTTTTCCTCTGTTTAGCGCATCCTTCACGGACCCCGGAAGCGAGACCACGCGAAGAGAAGAGGTTTCACAGCTCTTGGCGGTGCGCATCAGCAACTTCGGCGGCCTGATCCACAATCTGGTGCCGGGTGCTGCGTTGAGCAATGGCAACCTTCGCGCCGTCGCCTTCAAGACGCGCAGCCGGCTGCGCTATCTGCGATTCATGATTGCGGTGTTGTTTGGCCGGCAGACCTTCTCCGACACCATTGAGCTGGTGAAATGCAAGACAGTGGAGTGCCACGATCTGGAGGGGGCCGCGGCGCGCACCTTTGTCGAGGCCGACGGAGAGTTGCTGGGCACGCTGCCGGTAAGGATCGAAGTGGTGCACGAGGCGCTGACCGTGCTGATCCCGCAGAAGGCGCTGAGCAAGACGGGGCACGTCTGAGCCAAGAACCCCCCGTCCGGCTGCTGTGAACTAGAACAGGCGGGTGATGAGCTGGTTGGTGACCAGGGCGGCGACGTAGGCCATTACCGTCATGTAGGAGAACTGCAGGACGGGGTACTTCCAGCTATTGGTCTCGCGGCGGACGACGGCGAGGGTCGACGTGCATTGCATGGCGAAGGCGAAGAAGACGACCAGCGCGATGGCTCCGCCGAGGGTCATGTCGTGGCGCAGGGCGGCCTGCAGGCCCATCGATTGGGTGGCTGGATCGACGCCGTAGAGCGTGCCCAGGGTGCCCACGATGACCTCGCGCGCGACCAGCGAGCTGACCAGGCCGATGCCGATCTTCCAGTTGAAGCCAAGCGGACGGATGACCGGCTCGATCCAGTGGCCGAGGCGGCCGATGACGCTGGTGGTGAGGTCGGAGAGCTGGGCCACGCCCGAGGCGAAGTGGACGGGCAGAACGCTGAGCACCCAGACCAGGAAGCTGACCGCGAGGATGACGGTGCCGGCCTTCTTGAGGAAGAGCATGCCGCGGTCATAGAGGCGCAGCGCCAGCGACTGGACGGTGGGCCAGCGATACTGGGGCAGCTCCAGGATGAATGGCGCGGAGGTCGCCTTCATCACAGAGGAGTTGAGCAGCTTGGCGGTGAACAGCGCCGCGAGGAAGCCCAGCACGTAAAGCCCCAGCATGACCATGGCGCGCAGCCCGATGATGCCGCCGAGAAAGAGGTGATTGGGAACGAACGCAGCGATGATGAGCGTGTAGATGGGCAGGCGCGCCGAGCAGGTCATGAAGGGCGCGATCAGAATGGTGGCGATGCGCTCGCGTTTGTTCTCGATGGTGCGGGTGGCCATGATGGCCGGCACAGCGCACGCGTACGCCGAGAGCAGCGGTATGAAGGCCTTGCCGTTGAGGCCGATGGAACGCATGACGCGGTCGGCGATGAGTGCGGCCCGGGCCAGGTAGCCGGAGTCCTCGAGAATGCCAATGAACAGGAAGAGCAGCAGGATCTGAGGCAGGAACACGAGCACGGACTGCACGCCGTTCCACAGGCCATCGCGCAGCAGCAGGCGCAACCAGTTGTCGGGCAGCAGCAGCGCGGCCTTGGCGCCAAGGTTGGTGAGCAGCAGGCCCATGCGATCTGAGAGCGGCTGGCCCAGGGTGAAGACGACCTGGAAGACGGCGAAGACCACCCCGAGGAAGATGAGCGGGCCGGCGATGCGATCGAGCAGCACGGAGTCGAGACGGCGCGTCCACAGCGAGGCCGCGGGAGACTGATAGCTGGTGCGCGCGGTGACTTGCGTGGCCCAGGTGCGGCAGGCGGCCGGGGTCTGCAGCACGGGTAACTGGATGGGGCGCAGCCCAGTGTCGAGAGCAGTGTCCGCATGCAGCAGGAAGTCCGGAATTACCTCCAGGCCCTTGCCTTTGGAGGCGCTGATGAGGGCGACGGGATGACCCAGCTCGCGGGCCAGGGCCAGCGTGTCCAGCTTGCCGCCGCGCGCCTCCATCTGGTCGGACATGTTGAGCAGCACCAGCGTTGGCAGGCCGATGGAGAAGACCGGCGCGGCCAGCATCAACTGGCGGTTCATGTGGGTGGCGTCGAGCACCAGCAGGACGCAGTCCGGCTTGGGCACCCCCGGCATCTTGCCGGTGAGCACGTCGACCGCGACGCGGGCGTCCTCGGAGTGGGTGGCGAGCGAGTAGATGCCGGGCAGATCGATGAGGGTAAGGTCGCCGCGGCCGATGGACTTCATGCGCCCGGAGTGGTGTTCCACCGTGACCCCTGGATAGTTTGCGACCTTCTGCCGCATTCCAGTTAAGCGATTGAAAAGGGTAGACTTGCCGGAGTTTGGCGGGCCGATGAGCGCGACCGTGCGCAGGCGCGGCCTGGAGCCGGCCGGGGCAGGCGTCGGGTCGGGCGCTGGATTCAAGGGCTCTAAAACTGGTGTGTGGCAGCTCATTCCGGCACTCCCGGGGTGAGCTTGAGGAAGATGTGGCTGGCGGTGTCACGGCGCAGCCCGACCTCAACGCCGTCGATGCGGTAGACGGTGGGGTCGCCGGCGGGAGCGCGGCGCAGCACTTCGACACCGGCACCGGGTAGGAAGCCCAGGTGGGCGAGGTAGTTGCTGACCTCGTCGGTTAAGTCGATGGACTCCAACGTACCGGTGCTGCCAACCTTCGCTTCGCTCAATGCGGTCACTGTGGATTCCATCCTGTCAGACATATCGGATCAGCGCATATCAGACCAACTTAGTCCTCTTTATAATACGGCATTTTTCGAATCTTTGTTTGTGATGGCAGTCACAAGACTTAGGTGCGCTATGGACGATCCCAGCGGCGGGAAGCTAGGATACCTCCTGGCAGGAATGTTCCATCCGTAGCGCAGAGGGCGCAAAAGATGGGGTATCCGGTTTATCGTCGTGCGGGCGGATCACTTGAGGCGGGCGCCCAGTTCGACCTCTTCGAGGAAGCCGGCGAGCACCGGGGCGCCATCGGGGCCGATGCTGGCGGCGACGACCATGCCCTGGGATTCGAGGCCGCGCATCTTGCGTGGGGCGAGATTGGCGACGATGACCACCTTGCGGCCGATGAGCGATTCGGGCGCGTAGTGCTCGGCGATGCCGGCGAGGATCTGGCGGCGGGGAAAGTTGGGGCCGAGGTCGACTTCGAGGCGCAGCAGCTTGTCGGCTTTGGGGATGCGCTCGGCGACGACGATCTGCGCGACGCGCAGGTCGACCTTGGCGAAGTCGTCGATGGAGATGAGCGAGGTGCCAGGCGCCGGGCCCAAGGGGCCTGGTGGGACTTCAGTGCTTGGGCTAGCCGCATTGAGAGCCTTGGCGGTCGGCTCAGAGGCTTTGGCTTCGGGTGCTGGTTCAGGGGCCGGTGGGGCGATGGGGTTTTCCATGTCGGTCATGATCTGGGCGAGTCCTTTGTCGGCTCGGGGAAAGATGGGGGCGAGGGGGCCAAGCTTTGTGCCGGGTTTCAGGCCGCCCCATTGGAGGTCTTTCAGCTCGCCGTTGCGTGCTGCTTGTTCGATGCTTCCCAGACCGAGCTGTTGCCAGACAGAGGCCGTGGCGTAGGGGAGGATGGGGTAGAGGAGAGCGGTGATGATGCGGATGGATTCGGCGGCGGTGTAGAGACAGCTCTGTAACCGATGCGCCTTTTCTGGCGTATCCGTCGGTATGAACTTCCAGGGTGTTGCCACGGAGATATGACCGTCAACTGTCCTAATGGCTTCCTGAATTAATTCCATTGAGAGCGAAAACTTACATTCGCTAAGTAGAATGGCAAACGTTTGTTCAAGCGTCGGCAGTTCACGCCACAAGGATTCGCTGTACTCATTCCATGGCGTCCCGAGCGTCCACCTAATTGGATCGTTGCTGTTTCCGTATCTGGAAAATCCACCCTCATGAACGGGTGGGACCCGTCCCTCGCACCCCTTGACAATCAAGGTTAGCGTGCGGCTGACGAGGTTGCCGTAGCCGTTGGCGAGGTCGGCGTTGTAGCGGGTGATGAGGGCGTCGAAGCTGAAGGTTCCGTCCTGGCCGAAGGGAATCTCGCGCAGGAGGAAGTAGCGGAGGACATCGGCGGCGAAGAGATCCTGTTGGGCCTTGGTGGGTGAGGTCGAAGACAACCGCAGGTCCTTCGACTCGGCGTCTGCGACGCCTTCACTCAGGATGACAACATCATTATTTGTGCCCCCTCCATTTGTGCCCGCTCCATTTGTGCCCGCTCCGCTGGAGATCACGGACGTTTGTGGCGCGGCCGGCGAAATGCGGGGGTCCCTCGACTCCCCCTCGAAAGGCTCGGGGTCGCTCGGGATGACGGCGGCATGGGAGGGTGGGCAGAGGGGGCCGAAGGCGTCGAGGATGGTTTCGGTGCGGACGACGTTGCCGCGTGACTTGGACATCTTCGACTCTTCGAAGAGCAGCCAGCCGTTAGCGACGACGGATTTCGGCAAGGGCAGGCCGGCGGCCATCAAGAACGCGGGCCAATAGACGCAGTGGAAGCGGGTGATCTCCTTGCCGACGAGATGCAGATCGGCCGGCCAGTAGCGTTCGAACTTCGCGATATCTGCGGGGTCGTCGGAGCCGTAGCCGATGGCGGTGATGTAGTTGGCCAGCGCGTCCAGCCAGACGTAGATGACGTGTTTGGGATTGCCGGGAACGGGGATGCCCCAGTCGAAGGTGGTGCGGGAGATGGAGAGGTCCTTCAGTCCGCCGCGCACGAAACTGAGCACTTCGTTGCGGACAGTCTCGGGCTGGATGTGGAGTTCGCCGGACTCGATCAGGTCGATGAGTCGCTCCTGGTATTCCGACAGTTTGAAGAAGTAGTTTTCTTCGGTGACGATCTCGAGCGGGCGGCCACAGTCGGGGCAGGGTGTGCCGGCGGGCAGGTCTACGAAGGCCTCGTCGGAGACGCAGTAGGCGCCGGTGTAGGAGCTGAGGTAGATGGCCCCGTTTGCTTCCAGCTCGCGCCAGAGTTTCTGGACGCCGCGTTTGTGGCGCGGGTCGGTTGTGCGGATGTAATCGTTGTTGGTGATGCCCATGCGCTTCCACAGGTTGCGGAAGGATGCGGAGACCTCGTCGGCATACTGCTGCGGCGAAACGCCTGCGGCGAGGGCAGCGCGCTGGACCTTCTGGCCGTGCTCGTCGGTGCCGGTGAGAAAAAACGTGTCGTCGCCCAGCAGGCGATGGCGGCGCGCGATGACGTCGGCGGCGATGGTGGAGTAGGCGTGGCCGATGTGGGGGCGGGCGTTGACGTAGTAGATCGGCGTGGTGAGGTAGAACTTGTTGGGCGTCTCTGGCATCGGCTTGAAAGGCTAGGATACCAAGGTTCGAGGTTCAGGGTTCGGGGTTCGAGGACGCGGCGGTCCGAGCTTCGTACATCCCACCCTTCGCAAGGCGCGAAGGATGGGGCACCCTAGCCTTTATGGTCCAGAGGGGCATAAGGGTTGCAGTTAGCTGGCTGTGGCGGCGGGGTCGGCGGGGGTGTCGGTGAGGGTCTGGGGGGTGTTGGCCTCGGCGGCCTGGGCCATGCGCGCGAGGTTGAGGTGCTGCTCCATGGCCAGGCGGGCCTGCAGGGGGTTGTGGGAGCGGATGGCGCGGTAGATCTCGCGGTGCATCTCGGCGGATTCCTTGAGGTCCTGGGAGTTCTCGACGGTGAGGCTGCGGTTGTCGTAGAGGTTGGCGGTAATGGTCTCCATCAGCGCGGCGAGGATGGGATTTCCGGCGGCGCGGGCGATGGTGCGGTGGAAGCGCACATCGTGAATGAGGTATTCATGGGGGTCGGAGAGCGAGGCGTACATCTCGGCCACCTCTTCGGCAAGCTCGGCGACATGCTCGTCTGTGGCCCGCTCGGCGGCGAGGGACGCGACCGAGGCCTCGATGACCAGGCGCGCCTCGAACATCTGCCAGGGCAGGAAGCGGTGGAGCGCGCCCAGCACGGAGAGCGAACTGGAATCCAGCGCGGGCGGGCCGCTGGAGACAAAGGTGCCGGCGCCGTGGCGGCTCTTGAGCACGCCCATGGCGGAGAGGAAGCCGATGCCGGCACGCAGCGAGGAGCGGCTGATCTTGAGTTCGCGGGCGAGTTCGCGCTCGGGCGGGAGACGATCGCCGGGATGCAGGGTCCCATCGGCGATAAGGGCGCGCACGTAGTCGACGACCTGCATGGTCAGTTGGCTGTGGCCATCGCCCGGCTGGCGTGCCGGCGACTTGGTGCTCCGATGGATTCCGCCGTTCCGTCTTTGAACGCTGCTCACACTTTCAACGCTGCTCACAGGGGCCTCACTGGTTCGTGAGGAAGCCTATCACGTTAACGCGGCCGCGAAGATCAAATTGTGCCGGTTTGAGGGCGGATGACTCCGAGACGGGGGACGAGAAGCTGGAAGATGGCAAGCGCGGCGACGTAAGCAAAGGCGGCGAGGGTGAAGATGAGGGTCGGATGGAGCGAGAAGTAGTGGCTGACGATCCAGGTGAAGACCGCGCCTCCGGCGGCGCCGGTTGCCCCGCCAATCCCGACGACGGTGGAGACGGAGGTGGAAGGGAACATATCGGTGGGCGTGGAGAAGAGGTTTGCCGACCAACCCTGATGCGCCGCGGTAGCCAGGCAGAACAGGCCAATGGCGGGCCAGGCATTATTGGGGAACAGATCGTGCAAGTGGGGCACCATCACCAGAGGCAGCACGCAGAGGGCGCAGATGAGCAGGGCGATCTTGCGGCCCGAGTTGACGCTGTAGCCATGATTCATGAGGAAGCCGGAGAGCCAGCCGCCGGCAATCGATCCCACCGTCGAGGCACTGTAGATGATGACCAGGGGCCACTTGGCGTGGTTCAGATCGAGACCGTAGTTATCGTGCAGGAACATGGGGAGATAGAAGAGATAGAACCACCAGATGGGGTCGGTGAAGCCCTTGCCGATGGAGAAGGCATAGAAGCCGCGGTGGCGGAGCAGGGCCGACCAGGGAAGGGTCTCTCCCGTGGAAGTGTAGTTGGCAAAGTCGGCTTCGAGGTTGGCCTGGGTCTGGGTTGAGCCGCGACGGAGGCGGTTGTAGGGGAAGATGAGCCAGATAAGGCACCAGAGCAGTCCCATCGAACCGGTGCAGATGAAGGCGGCGTTCCAGCCCCACTTTCCGGTTACGAAGGCGATCAGCAGGGGCGCGATAAAGAACGAAGCGCTGGAGCCGGAGTTGAAGAGGCCGGTTGCGAGAGCGCGCTCTTCGGTGGGGAACCATTCGGTGGTGGCTTTGATGGCGGCGGGGAAGTTGCCGGACTCGCCGATGCCGAGGAAGGCGCGCGCAACGCAGAAGCCGGCCACGCTGCTGACGATGGAGTGGCTGAGCGAGGCGCAGGCCCAGATGAGGATGGCGACCGCATAGCCGGTCTTGGTGCCGAGCTTGTCGATGATCCGGCCGGCAAAGAGGAATCCGACGCCGTACGCGATCTGGAAGCAGATGATGATGTTTCCGTAGTTGACGTGATAGACGGTTTGGAACGCCGGGGCGACCCCTGGGACCCAACCCATGAATTGGAGATGGAGCAGGGGTTCGACCAGCGCCAGGGCCGAGCGGTCCATGTAGTTGATGGTGGTGGCGGCAAAGAGCAGCGCGCACACGAACCACCGGATGTTGGACTTGTCTGGGGCGGAGATGGTGAAGCCAGGCTCGGCAGAGCTTGCGGTGTTACTGGGCATTGGCTGAGGGCTCCGGCGGACCTTCGAGAGGGTGGCCCGTAGACCGCCTGCTAGTGCAAAGTTGAAAAGTCAGTGGTTTCATTTGGGACATTGTTGATGGCAGGTCGGGCTCCGGGGAGCATCCACAATCGACACCTTCTGAATGGTATTCGCGTCGGGTCAAGATGACAATTCCGGAGTTTTGGCGCGGGAATCATCTAGTAGACGCGGCCGCAGAATGCGAAGTTTCGCAACGAGCTGGAACGGCCTGTATCTTGCCGATGGAGTGGGGAGGGTCCTGTTTCGGGAAGCTGCGGGGTCAAGTGGCCTAGCCGACTGTTGTCTCTGGAATCGCGGCGGAGCAGAGTGGAGACAGGGTTTGCGGGAAGATGCGGACGTCAGCCGAGGCTGGCAGCCGGCATCGGCAGATGAAGGGGCTGAGGCAGCCGATAAGAGATGCTAAGGACTTTTCGACCGCGTATGCACGTGTTGATAGTTGAGGATGACATTTCGTTAGGGCAGTTCCTGAGCCGTGGGCTGAAGCTGGACGGCCATGAAGTGGCGCTGGTTGCAGACGGCGAAGCGGGGCTTGCCTCCGCGGCGAAACTGCGTCCGGAACTGGTGGTGCTCGATCTAGGGCTCCCGCACAAGGATGGGATGGAGGTGCTGGCCGAGATGGCCGAGCGTTTTCGCTCAACCTCGGTGCTGGTGCTGACTGGGCGAGCGGAGATGGAAGTGCGCGTGCGGTGTCTGGAACTGGGGGCCGACGACGTGGTGCTGAAGCCGTTCTCGTTCCACGAGCTGCGCGCACGGTTGAAGGCATTGTGCCGGCGCCGCAGCCAGTTTGAGGACCAGGTGCTGCGCTTTGGCGATCTGGAGATGGACCGGGCGGAGCGCAGATTGACCCAGGCGGGGCGCGAGGTAGAACTAACGGCGACCGAGTTCTCGCTGCTGGAATCGTTGTTGCGGCGGCGCGGGGAGCGGGTGTGCAGCCGGACCGAGTTGCTGCGCGAGGTATGGCGGATGCCGGCAGAGACCGGAACCAACATTGTGGAGGTCTATATCAACTATTTGCGCAAAAAACTGGGGGGCAATCCCGGCCAGGGGTTGGGGCAGGCAAAGACGGGCTGCCAGTCCGTCATTCGTACCGTACGCGGCGAAGGCTATGTGCTAAACGCGCTGGAACGGGGTGTTGCGAATGCGTGAGGCTGGGCAGGCGTGCGAACAAAGGTTTTGCGTGTACGAGATGAGACAGATGAGCCGACTGCTGCATGATCTGTGTCAGCCGCTGACGACGCTGCAATGCAGGTTGGAGTTGGCAACCCTGACCGGCACCGATCAGGGGTATCGCGAGGCGGTGGATCTGGGGTTAGCGGAGTGTGCGCGGTTGACGGCGGCGGTGGGGTCGATGCGCGAGATTGTGCGCGCCGCTGCGAGCGCGGAGGAGGCCCGGGAGCTGGAGGTGGGAGCGGGGTGACCGATTTCGAGTCAACTTGAGAGAAGCCTAATCCAGAATCGTCTGGCCGTGGCCACGTTCGTGCTTCTCTGCAATACAGGAGAGACGATGATCATGGGCAGTCACGCGATGGCGATGCGGGGACGGGCGAGTGCAGGCAGCCCTGGTCCGGGCGAGCTCGCAGGAATGAGCCATGTCTCGTTTCTGGCCGGAGTGGGACAGGATGGCGAGAGCGGGCCGGAGGGTGCGCAGGCGCTGGATCGCGATCGGCTGCTGCTGGAACATCTTCCAACGGTGCGCTATCTGGCGCGCCGGATCCATGAGAGGTTGCCGCAGCACGTGGAGCTGGACGACCTGATTTCGGCGGGCGTGGTGGGGCTGATCGACGCATTCTCCAAGTTCGACCACACCAAGCAGGTGCAGTTCAAGAGCTATGCGCAGTTCCGCATTCGCGGCGCGATCCTGGATTCGCTGCGCACGCTGGACTGGAGTCCGCGCGAGTTGCGGCGCAAGGGCAGGGCGGTGGAGGAGGCGATCCGGTCGGCGACGCACAAGCTGGGGCGGGTGCCGGCCGAGCCGGAGATCGCCCGCGAGATGGATCTGGGGCTGGCCGAGTATCAGCAACTGTTGGGCGAGCTGAAGGGGCTGGAGATCGGCAGCCTGCATATGGAGCGGACCGAGGACTCGGGCGATGAAGAGATGGCGTACCTTCCTGGATCATCTGACGAGGACCCGCTGTTCCGCTGCCTGCAGGGTGAGATGAAGCAGAGGCTGACAGACGCGATTGAGGAGCTGCCGGAGAGGGAGCGGATGGTGCTGACGCTCTACTACTACGAGGAGCTGACGATGAAGGAGATTGGGCTGACGCTGGGGGTGGTGGAGTCGCGGGTGTCGCAGATCCACTCGTCGGCGGTGGTGCGGTTGCGCGCTGCGCTGGCGGGGCTGCGCACAGACAACTCAGCCGCGTCTGCAAAAAAGAAGCCGCCGGTTGGTCGAATGGCGGGGCAGATGGTGGCGTAGGCCCGATGGCTTGAGAAACTGGCGAATTTGGCGGGACGGCTAAGGCTGGGCGAGCGGTCTGGGTTGGTTGGCGGCGATTGGGGACGGCTGGCTGCCCAGCGAATCGGGGGATGCAGTGGTGGGGCCGAGGCCCAGCTTGATGAGTGCGCGCGAGTCAGGGACGAGCTTGGTCTGCCAGCCATTGTCAGCCTGAACTTTTTCCATGGCTGCCTGGGTCCCTGTGTCCCAATGGCCGCTGGGTGTGCCGGAGAGGTAGCCGGCCTTGATGAGGGCGGCTTGGATCTGGGTAGCTCGCTCGTCGTCGATGGTCCGCTGCCCCTGGACCTTGGGCTTGGCGGCGCGTTTGCTGAACGCTTTGCCCGGTGCGGTGGGGCCGCGGCGCGTGTGGGTCGCGGCGGCAGCGGGAATTGCGAGGGCAAGCATCACCGCGGGCACAAAGATGAATTGACCGAACCGCATCGAACTGAACGACCTCATAGCAAACGGTGACAACAACGCCGACTCAACCTTGTTTCCCACAGGTTGGACTAGCCTATACCGCAGGTTCATTGGGTTGCAATACCTAAAAGGGCGAATTCTGAGTGGTTGGATCAGACTCGGAATCTCTCCGCGCTGCGGGCTTTTGCCTTGGCTGCCTCTTCCTCACGATTCTTGGGGGGCGCGTTCGTCTCCAGCGAATCGAGGAGCCGGGTCGAGGCGCCGGCGATTGCATCGATCGCCTCCTGGAACGCAGGTTCGTTTGCCTTCGAAGGCTTGTTGAAGCCGCTGATCTTGCGGACGAACTGGAGTGAGGCCGCCCGGACCTCTTCCGGGGTGACGGGAGGGTCGAAGTTGAAGAGCATTTTGATATTCCGGCACATTTTCCCAGCCCTCCAATCGCCGAAGTTTCGCGGTCTACATAACGCGGTCTATTCCACTTTACCGAAATGAACCGGTCTTGACAGCGCCAGCTTCAACACGCGGGATGCGGCGCAACCGCTCGTGAGAGCTGTCTCGCCGCCCCGATTCACCAGCTTTTCTTCCAGGGTTTGGCCGGAAGCAAATTAGACTGCAAGCTCAGACCCACAGGAGAATCCATGCCCCTGCACAACACCGACGAACTCAAAGCCGGCCCCACCAGCCCCATTGAGCACGAAGTCCACAGCGGCGAAGACGCGACCTTCGCGTTTCCCGAGGCCAGGCATGACCCGCAGAGCGTGTATCGGACGATCCATGACCAGCTCATTCTGGACGGCAACTCGCGGCAGAACCTCGCCACCTTTTGCACGACGTGGATCGAGGATGAAGTGAAGCAGTTGATGGACGAGTCCGCGGACAAGAACATGATCGACAAGGATGAATACCCGCAGACCGCGGCGATTGAGGAACGCTGCGTGCATATGCTGGCCGATCTTTGGAACTCGCCGGAGGCGGCCAGCACCATAGGCTGCTCCACCACCGGCTCCAGCGAGGCGGCCATGCTGGGCGGGCTGGCGCTGAAGTGGAATTGGCGCAAACGCCGGAACGCAGAAGGCAAGTCTACCGCGGCCCCGAACCTGATTACCGGGCCGGTGCAGGTGTGCTGGCATAAGTTTTGCCGCTACTTCGATGTGGAACTCCGCGAAGTGCCCATGGAAGGCGACCGCCTGCTGCTGACGCCGGAAGAGGTCGTCAAGCGTTGCGATGAAAACACCATTGGGGTGGTTGTGACGCTGGGCGTTACATTTACGCTGCAGTACGAGCCGGTCCACGAGATCAGCCTGGCGCTCGACCGGCTGTATGCCGAGACCGGGCTGGATGTCCCCATCCACGTCGACGGGGCGAGCGGCGCGTTCCTCGCGCCATTTATTCAGCCGGAACTGCTGTGGGACTTCCGCCTGCCGCGGGTGAAATCGATTAACGCGTCCGGGCACAAGTTCGGGCTTGCGCCGCTGGGCGTAGGCTGGGCGCTCTGGCGCGAGCAGCACGACCTGCCCCAGGAGCTGATCTTCGACGTGAACTACCTGGGCGGCAACATGCCCACCTTCGCGCTGAACTTCTCACGTCCCGGCGGCGAGATTATCTGCCAGTACTACAATTTTCTGCGCCTCGGCAAAGAGGGATACCGGGAGATCCAGATGGAGTGCGCCGAGCTGGGCCGCGCCCTGGCGGAAGAGATCGCGGGACTGGGGCCGTTCCGGATCATTTACGACGGCGAGGGTGGAATCCCCGGAGTTTGCTGGGAGCTAAAGGACGCTGCGTCTGCGCCGTTCACCTTGTACGATTTCGCCGACCGGCTGCGCGAGCGCGGCTGGCTGGTTCCCGCCTACTCCATGCCGCCCAACCGCGAAGACCTGGTGATCCAGCGTATCCTCATCCGGCACGGCTTTAGCCAGGAGATGGCGGACCAACTGCTGGTCGAAATGGAAGATGCGTTGGGCCACTTCGGCCAGCATCCAGTGGACTTTGCGCTTGCGGGTGCGGGAGCGAGCTCGCACGACCACTCCGGACGATAGGCGGCGCATTACTCCCCTCAAAAGGACAACCCACCCTTTCACGGTGATGCTGTGAAAGGATGGGCCACCCGCATCCATGATGCCGATTGAGTTGGGTTACGGCAGCGTGCCCCATTTGTAACCGTTCCCAGGTGCGGCGCCAGCTCCGGTGTCGCGCACCACGAAGACGACATCGTCGCCGGACTTGAGGCCGGTGACAATCGCCTTGTAGGAGGCCTCGTCGGTGACGGGACGTTTGTTGATCTCGACGATGACGGTGCCCTTGGTGAGGTTGATATCGTCGGCGAAGGAGCCGGGGCGGACGCTGTTGACGATGACTCCGCCTTTGACGCCGAGCTTGGATGCCAGGGCCGCAGGGATGGCGGTGACGGTGATGCCGAGCTTGCCTTCGCCGGCGTCGGACTCGGCGGGAGCGTTGTTCTCGTTGCTGGAATTGGCGTTTTCGGCGTCAAGCTGACTGCGGTCGCCGATCGCGACATTGGCGGTGTGCTGCTTGCCGTCACGCAGGTAGCCTAGCTGCACCGTGGTCCCGACCTTGCGGGCGGAGATGTCGGCGACCAGTTGATCGCCGTCTTTGATGGGCTTGCCGTCGATGGAGACGATGACGTCGCCGGATTCAATTCCGGCCTTGGCGGCGCCTTTTCCGGGGGTGACGGTACTGACCAGGACGCCTCCATTGGCGAATCCATATTCGCGGCCGGCCGCGGAGTCCGGCGGGATGTTCTGGAAGCCGATGCCGATGGAACCGCGAACGACCTTGTGCTCGGGCCCGATGAGCATGTTGTAGATGTTGGCGACGATGTTGGAGGGCATGGCGAAGCCGACACCCTGCGAGCCCGCGGACGAGGTGTAGATCGCGGTGTTCATGCCGATGACCTGGCCGGCCATATCGACCAGCGGGCCACCGGAGTTGCCCGGGTTGATGGCGGCATCGGTCTGGATGAACCTCTGGAACTGGTTGGCCCGGCCGTCGGGGCCGGGCTCGTCGAGGGAGCGGTTCTTGGCGGAGACGATTCCGGCGGTGACGGTCTCAGACAGCGAGAACGGGCTGCCGATGGCGAGCACCCAGTCACCAACCTGCGCGCCGTCGGAGTTGCCGAGCTTGACGGTGGGCAGGGGCTGGGGTGCGTCGATTTTGATGACGGCGATGTCGGTCTCGGTGTCTACGCCGATGACGTGCGCCGGACGGCCGTGCTCGTTCTCGTTGTCGGGATCGGTGGAGAGCTTGACGTAGATCTTGTCGGCCTTATCGACGACGTGGTTGTTGGTGATGATGTAGCCACGCGAATCGACGATGAAGCCCGAGCCGAGGGCCTCGCGCTCGCCGCCGCCCTCGGAGCCGTCATCTCCGCCCGTCCCTCCCTGGCCGCCGAAGTAGCGGTTGAAAAAGTCCTGCAGATCGCCCTGGTCGCCGTTATCGCCCCCGTTGGGGCTGTTGGGAGCTAACGGCTGGCCGCGGCGGGAGCGCCGGTTGGCGGACTGCTTGGGGATGGTCACGGTGTTGATGTTGACCACGGCCGGGCCGACTTCCTTGGCAATCTTGGAGAAGTCGTTGGAAAGATTGACTGGACTGGGGATGACCAGGGGACGCGCGTCGGAGGAGTCGACTGCCTGCTCCTTGCCGCTGACCGAGCGGGTGAGAACGGAGCCAGCCAGGATGCCGACGGACAGCGTGGCCAGCAGCGCGAAGGTTGCGCTGAGGCGATGATTGCGAATGCGTGCGAAGAGATTGTGTGGGGCTTGCTTCGGTGTGTCCATGGATAGATGGATCCTCATTCGTGCTGGGCGATGGGGTGCTGCGAGACCAACCCGCGATGGGAGTCACAGGCGCAGCGGGCTATTGCAAAGAGTATAGAGCTTTTCACGGGTGCGCGTGGGCTGCGGGCGCTGCCAGTCGCGGTCCGACGATGGATTGGATGCAAACTGCGGGAGAACTGATCCGCTTGTATAAAGTCGTTGCGAGTGTGGGGATGGCTTTGCGGTGGGAATGAACCAAGGCGGCGGTTAGTCAGGGTCAGCGGCGAGGTGGGCGGAGTCGAGCAGGGTGAGCAGGATGCGGCGCAGGGCAGCGTTGCGGTTGGTGGGGTCGTACCACTCCTGCAGGGTATGGATGCCGCCGCCGAGGCCTCCCGCGCCGATGGCGATGGCGGGCACGCCGAGGGAGAGCGGGATGTTGGCGTCGGTTGAGCCGACGCCAGGTTCGGTGCGCAGATTGAGATGGCGGTCGACGGCGCGGAGGGTGGTGAGCAGGGGCGAGTCGTCGGGGAGGGCGCCGCCGGGCCGGTTGCCGATGGTCTCGATGGAGAGCGCGGCGGAGGCGATGGACTCGGCCAAGGTGCGGCGGAGCAGGATTTCGGCCGCCTCAAGCTGAGACGGCTCGGTGGAGCGCAGGTCAAGCAGAGCGGAGGCGGATTCGGGGATGGAGTTGATGGAGGTGCCTCCCGCGATCTGGCCGACGTTGAGGATGGTGCGAAGGGCGGAGCGCGGAGCAGAGGCTGGGCCGGTTGAGGCGAGATCGAGCGAGGTGGCATACGGGGACTCAAGATCGAGAGATTCGAAGGCGAGCAGGGCGCGGGCCAGGATGAGGATTGGGTTGGGCGTGCCGGCGTCGGTCCAGGAGTGGCCTCCGGGACCGGTGACGGTGAGCCGATAACGCCGGCTGGCGATGGCGCGGGTGACCACCGCAGAGGAGCCTCCACCCTCCAAAGCCATGGCCGCGGCGATGCGCGGCGCATAGGGGCTTTGGGTGAAGAGATGGCGCATGCCGCGGAGGTCGCCCTCGCCCTCCTCCCCGACGTTGGCGGCGAAGAGGATGGGAACCGCGGGCGCCAGCGCTGCATGGCGGAATGCCGCGGCGAGACCAAGCAAGGCAGAGAGGCCGGCGGCGTTGTCGCACGCGCCGGGAGCAAGGATACGGGTTTCCAGTTCGCGGGGTTCGGTATCGGTGCCTGCGGGAAAGACGGTGTCGAGATGGGCAGAGAGGAGGATGAGAGGGCCCAGAACCGCGGGTCCTTCGACTGCGGGCTGCGCCCTTCGCTCAGGATGACAATCTTCCCCACTGAAACTTTGGGGGAGTTCGGCGAGGGCGTTGCCGGCGGCGTCGAGGTGAGGATTGGCGAGGCCAAGTTCATGGAAGCGTTCGAGGCACCATGCAGCGCGGGCCTGTTCGCCAAAGGGCGGCGCCGGGATGCGCAAGATTTCCAGGTGCCAGCGGCGCAATTGCGGCTGGTGCAGATGCAGCCAGTGAAAGGCGCGATGCACGGCCGGAGTGGCGGCTAGGCGCGCGATGCGGAGTTGGGCGGAGGCGATCACAATGCAGTTCTCGGTTGTCAGTTCTCAGTTGTGAGTGGCTCAGCGGCGGTTGAAATGGTCGGGTCGTCCGAGAGCGGAGGATATTCGACGTTGACGAGGAAGAGGCCGGTGGGCGGTGCGGTGGGGCCGGTGGCGGAGCGGTTGCGGGCGGCGAGCAGTCCGGGGATGGAATCAGGGTCGAGACGGTGAGCGCCGGCCTGGACGAACGTGCCGACCAGGTTGCGGACCATGTGGTGGAGAAAGCCGTTGGCGGTGACCCGGTAGATGAAGAGATCGTCCTGCGCGTGCCAGCAGGAGCAGGAGATGGTGCGGATTGGGGTGAGCTTGGTGGGTTCGTCGAGGAGACCGGCTTGCGCTGCGCGGGTGGTAAGGTCGGGGTCGGTGGCGGCGAAGGAGGTGAAGTCGTGCGCGCCGAGGACGTGGCGCGCGGCCTGGTTGAGGGCAGCAAGATCGAGCGGCCAGGGGCAGGGCCAGACGAAAGGCGCGAGGGTTGGGGGGCAGATACGGTCGGAGGCTGTTGGAGGGTTTACGTCCCACCCATCCCGATCGGACCGGAATGGGTGGGGCCCCCCAGCATCCAGTATGGCTTCGGCCCTCAGGGAGAAGATGCGGTACTCGTAGGTCTTGCGGAGGGCGCTGTGGCGGGCGTGGAAGTCCGGCGCGACATTCTCCGCGGAGAGGATGCGGATGCTGGGCGGAAGGCAGCGGTTGAGGGCACGGAGGAGGTTGTCGGCTGGGATGGCTGCGGCGAGGGAGAAGGACGCGACCTGGCCCAGGGCGTGAACGCCTGCGTCAGTGCGGCCCGAGCCCTGGGGAAGGACGCGCTCGCCAACGGTGCGGTGGATGGCGTCGGCGAGCATGCCCTGGATGGTGGACAAGCCGGGCTGGACCTGCCATCCGTGGAAGGGCGTTCCGTCGTACGCGAGGATGAGCTTCCAGTGAGTCATGCTTTGCTTTGCACGGTAACACGGGAAGACAGTTGTCAGTTGGTATACTTGGCCTTCGGAGATGGGCAGAGGACGAACGGCAGCGGGCGCTGGGAACCAGGCTGGGTTCGGGTCCGTAGTACAGGCTATGCGGCGTTGCGGCTGTCTATAGCGATAGGCCATGAAACCGGGCCTTGGAAACGGGGCGGCCTTCAGCTTCTCCTTCCGTGACGAGAGACTGCTTCGGCGCCGCAGTGGCGCTGGCCGAGAAGAGAAGCTGGAGACGACGAACGTGAGACTACGGGACATGCAGGCGGTAGCGGCAATTGGGCTGCTATTGATGAGCGGGAACACGCAGCCGGCGCCGGCGCAGACTGCGACGGGCGCGGCACAGAGCAATTTGCCGGTGAACCCGGCGCCAAAGTTGACCGAGCCGCTGTATCTGCGGGACACGGGCAAGGACTACACCCATCTGCATCCGCTGTTTCCCAACCCAATCAACCTGTATACGCCGACGAATGTCCCATTGCCGCGGCTGGGGAACACGCCTCGGCTGGACCAATTGCTGCGCGACGGGAAGATTTACTTGAGCCTGTCGGACGCGGTGTTGCTGGCACTGGAGAACAACTTCGACATTGCCATTGCGCGGATCAATCTGGACATCGCGGACACCGACATTCTGCGGGCGAAGGCGGGGTCGTTTCTGCGCGGCGCGCCGACTGGCCTGGTGGCCAACACGCTGGGCGGATCGGGGTCGACCGTAACCGGCGGCGGCGGCCCGGGAGGGACCTCCAGCGGTTCGGGTGGAGCGGGTTCAGGCGCGAACGGATTGGTGCTGAGCACCAATGGCGGCGGCGCGGCGCCGGAGAATCTCGACCCGACATTGACCAGCAATCTGGAGTATGAGGCGACGACCACTCCTTCGACGAGCGCGTTTACCGGCAGCACGCCGGTCAAGTCCACCACTTCGACTTTCAACTTTGGCTACACCCAAGGATTCCTAACGGGAACGCAATTGGGCGTGACGTTCAATAACTCCCGGGGCACGAACACGAATCCTTTCAACACGTACAGCCCGCTCATCAACACGTCTTTCCGCGCGACCGCGACCCAGCACCTGCTACAGGGGTTTGGGCCGGGGATCAACGGCCGCTTTATTGTGCAGGCCAAGAACGACCGGCGGATTACGGATTCGGCTTTCCGGCAGCAGCTGCTGTATACGGTGAACCAGGTGGAGAACATCTACTGGGGCTTGGTGAGCGCGTACGAGGACGAGCAAGCGAAGGAGCGCGCGCTGGCGCAGTCGACGCAACTGACCGAGGACAATCGCCGACAGTTGCAGATTGGGACACTGGCGCCGCTTGATGTGGTGAACTCGGACTCGGCTGTGGCCGCGGACCGGCAGGCGCTGGTGGCGTCGCAGTCGAACCTGGAGTATCAGCAACTGATCATGAAGCAGGCGATTGCGCGGAACCTGGAGGACCCGGTGCTAGCGAATGCGCCTGTGGTCCCGACGGACCGCGTGGGACTGGACCGGCTGCCGGAGGAGGACATGTCCGTTGAGGACCTGGTGAAGCAGGCGTATGTCGACAATCCCCAGATCGAGCAGGCGGTTCTGAGCATGAAGAACAACGAGATCACGATCAAGGCGGAGAAGAACGGGCTGCTGCCCACGGTGGACGCGTATGCATTCTATGGCGGGAGCGCGGTCAGCGGATCGCAGAGCCAGTATTTGGACTGCACCGCGCTGGGCGCGTTTGGCGGCGGGGCTTGTCCGTATCCGACGGTAGGCTACGATACGGCAATCGGAAATCTCTTCAATAACAACGCGCCGGACAGGGGAGTCGGCGTGAACATCACGATCCCGCTGCGCAACCGGGTGGCGCAGGCGGACCAGGCGCGGTCGCAGATGGAGTACCGGCAGGCGCAGATGCGGTTGCAGCAGCTTTACACGCAGATCCGGATCCAAGTGACCAACGGGCAGTATGCGCTGACCAACGACCGGGCGCAGGTGACGGCGGCGCAGGCGAGCCGCGACTATGCGGCGCAGTCGCTGGACGCGGAGCAGAAGAAGCTGAAGCTGGGGGCATCGACCTCGGCGCTGGTGCTGCAACAACAGCGCAATATGGCGACCGCGGAGAATACGCTGATCTCGGCGACGGCGGCGTATGCGAAGGACCGCGCTGCGCTGCTGCAGTTGCTGTCGAATACGCTGGACCGGTACGGCATCAGCATTACCGAGGCGGCGACGGGGGTGCTGACGACGGCGCCAGTGATTCCTGGGCTGACGGCTCCGACGGCCCCTGCTCCGCCGAAGCCGATTACGGTGGGGCCGGCACCAATGCGGTAGGGATACCCCCTCCCCCCCCGGGGACTTTAGGTCCTAAAGTCATTCGTCTAAAGGGCTTAGATCGGGAATCGAAATTGCGGAGTCCGTGTTCTAAAGGGCTTAAGTCTGGACTTGGTTGGACTAAGTCGGGAGGAAGCGAATCATAGAGAATGAGAGGGCCGCAGAGCGAAGGCTGAGCCGGGGACGTGTGCCACCTCTCTCTTTTCTCGATCTCTACTTTCTATTGTATGGGATTGGAGGAAACTAGTATGCCAAGTTTATCCTTTTGCAGGTCAGTGAGTTAGACGATTTGGGGGCTTGACAGGGGAGTTTGCTGGGAAATTTCGAGTTTCATCATGAAGTTCTTCGCCCATACGGGTGGCGCGGACAATCTTGGCGGACGACGCGTCGAAAGAGGAATTCAAGAAGATCAAGGTGCAGTTCAAGGATGCGCCGTAGCGGCGGTGATTGACAGACGACGGGTGGTTCGAGCGGATTACGTCCCACCCTTCACGGTAGAGCTGTGAAGGATGGGGCACCCGAGCGAGGTTTGCGAGGATCGGTTTGAGACAAGATACTGAAATTCTGAGCCTTACAGGCCCAGAATGACGACCGTGACCCGCGCGGGTGGGGCGATGGAACTTGCGTGGTATTGGCGATGGGGTGACAGCGACTAGAATTTTTCTTGAGTAGACGTGTGTAGAAGTGAACGTGTGCAGCACGGGACCCCGGGGATCGAGTCGACAGTATGAGTGAGAGGCTAAGCGGTGGTGGGACGGCGCAGAGCGTGGAGCGGGTGGACATGGGGGAAGCGGGCGGCAGCCGGACCAACTCGCTAACGCGCGCGGCTTCGGCTTACCTGCGCTCGGCAAGGCACCAGCCGGTGGATTGGATGGAGTGGGGCGAGGCGGCGTTCGACCGCGCGGCGAGGGAAGACAAGCCGATCCTGCTGGACATTGGGGCGGTGTGGTGCCACTGGTGCCATGTGATGGACCGCGAATCGTATGAGGACGCGGCGACGGCGCGGATCATCAACGAACATTTTATTGCGGTGAAGGTGGACCGCGATGAGCGGCCGGATGTGGACACGCGCTACCAGGCAGCGGTGTCGGCGATCAGCGGGCAGGGGGGATGGCCGCTGACGGCGTTTCTGACTCCGGAGGGCAAGCCGTACTTTGGCGGGACGTATTTTCCGCCGGAGGACCGGCACGGGCGGCCAAGTTTCCAGCGGGTGCTGCTGACCATGGCGGAGGCGTTTCTGAACCGCCGGGCCGAGGTGGACGAGTCGGCGGGCAGCGTGATGAACGCGATCGAGCACAATGAGTCGTTCTCGGGCCGGGCGGGCGATCCGGGGCCGGAGTTGGTGGAGAAGATGGTGATGGCCGCGCTGAAGAGCGTGGACCTGCGCCACGGAGGGTTTGGCGGGCAGCCGAAGTTTCCCCATTCGAGCGCGGTGGACCTGCTGATCGATGTGGCGTCGCGTCCGATGACGACGACGGTGAAGTTGAATGCGCTGGGGACGGTGACGGTGCCGGAGGCGGCGCAGCGGTCGGCGCTGGTGACGCTGGACAAGATGGCGAAGGGCGGGATCTACGACCATCTGGCGGGCGGGTTTCATCGCTATTCGGTGGACGAGCACTGGGTGGTGCCGCACTTCGAGAAGATGGCGTACGACAACAGCGAGTTGCTGAAGAACTACGTGCATGGCTACCTGGCGTTTGGCGAGGCGGAGTTTGCGCGGGTTGCGCGCGACATACTGCGCTGGATGGATGAGTGGCTGAGCGACCGCGAGCTTGGCGGGTTCTATGCGTCGCAGGATGCGGACTATTCGCTGGACGACGACGGCGACTACTTTACCTGGACGCGGGATGAAGCCGCCGAGGTGCTGACGCCGGAGGAGCTGGCGGTGGCGGCTGGGTATTACGACATTGGCGAGATTGGCGACATGCAGCACAACGTGGCCAAGAATGTGCTCCACGTGAAGCGTCCGCTGGATGTGGTTGCGCGCAAGGCTGGAGTGGAGACGGAGGAGGCGCGAGCGTTGCTGGATTCGGCGCGGCGGAAGCTGTATGCGGCGCGGCTGCTGCGGCCGACGCCCTACGTGGATAAGACGATCTATGTGGCGTGGAATGCGATGTGCATTTCGGCGTATATCGAGGCGGGCCGGGTGCTGGATGTTCCGGAGGCGCGGGCGTTTGCGCTGAAGTCGCTGGAGCGGGTGATGGATGCGGCGTGGGACTCGGAGCGCGGGCTGGGGCATGTGGTGGCGTACGGCGAGCCGGGAGCGGTGGCCGAGTATGTGGCGGGCGTGCTGGACGACTACGTGTTCCTGGGCCATGCGGCGGTGGATGCATGGGAGATGACCGGAGAGCTCCGCTACTACAACCTGGCGGAACAGTTGATGCAGAGCGCACTGGAACGGTTCTACGATCCGGTGGGGTGCGCGTTCTTCGACACGGAGAAGCCGGGTGGGGCCGAGCGGAGGCTGGGAGCGCTGGTGACGCGACGGAAGCCGTTGCAGGACTCGCCCACACCGGCGGGGAACCCGATGGCGGCGACGTTGCTGATGCGGCTGGGGGAGTTGAACGGCCGGCTGGACTATGCGGAGAGAGCGCAGGAGACGCTGGAGACGTTTGCGGGGGTGGTGGAACATTTTGGCTTGTATGCGGCGACGTACGCGCTGGCGCTGCAGCGGATGGTACGCGAGCCGGTGCAGGTGTGCGTGATCGGCGCGGACCACAACGCGGAGCTACTGCTGGCCGCGGCGCTGGGACGGTATGCGGTGAACAAGAGCGTGGCCCGCTTCGATAAGGTGCGAATGGGGACGCTGCCACCGGTGCTGGAGAAGACGCTGCCGCGGCTGCCCAGGGTGGAAGGCAGCTTCGCGGTGGTGTGCAGCGGGCATACCTGCCAGCCTCCGGTGAAGACGGCGGAGGAGTTGGCGGAGGTGCTGGGGAAGCAGTTGTAAGTTGTCTGTTCTCCGTTGTCAGTTGAGAGCAAGAGCGTGAAGGCCGATGCGCTCAGGCGCTGGTGAGGGGTTGCTGGCTGGGTGGGGCGGTGGGATCGGCGTGGTGCATCACGAGCATGTTGGCGGGGTCGGTGCCGAGGGGGATGGCGTTTTCCTCAAAGGCCTGGAGGATGCGGCGGCGGAGTTCGCGGAGGACGGCGTCCTTCTGGTTGATAGCGACGTGGATGCTGACCGGATAGGTGACGACGCGGCCGGAGATGGCGTCGACGCCGGGGACTTCGGGGTCGGAGACGGCGGCGTTTTTAAAGGCGGGGTCGTTGCGGACGGCGAGGGCGGTGGCGCGCAGGATGGAGAGGACCTTGTTGGGGTCGGCGGAGGCGTCGACGGTGAGGTTGAGGGTGGCGACGGCGAAGTCGCGGGAGTAGTTGGCGACGGTGGCGACCTGGGAGTTGGGGATGAAGTAGAGGGTGCCGTCCGCGTCGCGCAGGGTGGTGAGGCGGAGGCTGAGGTCTTCGACGGTGCCGGTGAGCGCGGCCAGCTTGACGGTGTCGCCGACGTTGTACTGGTTTTCGATGAGGATGAAGATGCCGTTGAGCATGTCCTTGAAGAGGGACTGCGCGCCGAGGCCGATGCCGACGCCGACCACGCCCGCGGAGGCGAGCAGCGGTACGAGGTTGATGCCGAGCACGGACAGGACATGGAGCAGGACGATGAAGCCGATGACTCCGTAGGCGGTGGCGCGGAGGATGGTGGCGACGGTGCGGATCTCGGAGGCGCGCTGGGGGCTGTGGGTCTGGCGGTCGGCGAGGCGCTTCATGCGGTTGACGAAGAAGCTGACGATGCGCATGAGGATGAAGGCGACGCCCAGGATGACGATCAATCGCGGCAGGTCAAGATGGACGAAGACCAGCCCGTCGTGACGCCAGTCGCGGACGACGTCGGCGAAGGTCTGCTCGTCTTGCGTGGCAGATGCCAAAAGGAACATGATGGTGAAGTCTCCGCGGGTCCGATGTGGCAGGTTCGGCCCTGGGATGAGTATCTCCCGATTTGTGGGTTGGGTGCATGGATTTGCGGGGACGGAGCGAAGGGGAGAGCGCTTGCCGAGCGGCGGCGAAGGAGCTTGCGATGAGATTTCAGGGGAGCATTGGAGTGTGGGCGCTGGCGGGCGGATTGGCGCTGGCGATGGGGAGTGCGGCGCGGGGCCAGGAGAGCGGGCAAGGCAGCGTTGTGCCGACGATCAGCCAGTCGGGGGAGCCGCCGGTTACGACGGTTGCACCTTATCATCCGGAAGACCGGACCATGACCAAGATGGAAGCAGAGCAAGCGAAGATGCGCCTTGCCGGCCGGCAGAAGCAGCTGGTGGAGGATACCCAGAAGCTGCTCGCTCTGGCGAATGAGTTGAAGGCGGAGGTGGACAAATCGACCAAGGACACGATGTCGCTGGAGGTGATCAAGAAGGCGGATGAGATTGAGAAGCTGGCGCACAACGTGAAGGAAAAGATGAAGGGAAATTGAGAGGGACAGTTGTGAGTTGTGGGTTCTCAGTTGGTAGCTGGGGCGGAGTGAAGTCGTAGCTGGGCGACGGGCGGCCAGGTCGATGCGAGGAGAGCGGGATGAAGATTCGCGGATTGGGATTGGTGATGGCTTTGGGGTGTTCAGTGGCGATGGCGCAGGGGCAGGGAGCGGCTTCGACCTCTGCGCCAGCAGCGACGGCGCAGGTGGATGGTGGGATTACGGTGTGGCCGAAGGGAGCGCCTCCGGTGGGAGCGGCGCGGACGAGCTTCGAGAATGCGGCGATGATGATCTCGCACCGGACGGCGACAGGACGGGTGGAGGTACACCAAGCGGTGGCGGACTTTGTGGTGGTGCAGTCGGGGACGGCGACGCTGGTGACCGGCGGCGAGGTGGTGGACCAGGTGACGACCGGGACGAACGAGCTTGGCGGGTCGTCGATCAAGGGCGGAGTTTCGCGGACGGTGTCGGCGGGGGACGTATATGTGATTCCGCCGGGGGTGCCGCATTGGTACGTTCTGGAGCCGGGCGGACAGATTACGTGCCTGCTGATCAAGGTGACGAAGAAGTGAAGAGAAGCTGCTAGCTATTGGCTTTTAGCCATTCGCAAAAGACTAAGAGCGATGCGCCAATCGCGGCGGGCTGTGCTGCCGGTTTGGGGGTAGAATTTTTACGGCAGTGTGAATGGCTGTTGAGGTGAGTGGCATGGCACGTCGAAATGGATCGGGCGTTGAGGTGCGGAGGGTGGCAGATGTGCCGGTGAGCCGGGCGGCGGGTAATGGCGCGAGCAAGGCGGCGGCCGTTGGGGAGCGAGTCGAGCGGACGGGCGCGCGGACAGCGATGACGAACGAGCAGCTGGTGGAGTTCTACCGGCTGATGTATCTTTCGCGGCGGACCGACGATCGCGAGATAGTGCTGAAGCGGCAGCAGAAGATTTTCTTCCAGATATCGTGCGCGGGGCATGAGGCGCTGCTGGTGGCCGCGGGGATGGCACTGCGACCGGGGTACGACTGGTTCTTTCCGTACTATCGCGACCGGGCGATCTGCCTGACGCTGGGCAATACCGTGGAGGACCAATTGCTGCAGGCGGTGGGCGCGGCGGATGATCCGGCGAGCGGCGGGCGGCAGATGCCGTCGCACTGGTCGAGCACGAAGCTGCACCTAGTGACGCCGAGTTCGGCGACGGCGACCCAGTGCCTGCACGCGGTTGGGTGCGCGGAGGCGGGGCGATATTTTTCACGGCACCCTGAAGCGGCGGCGAAGAAGCCGGAGGTTGGATGGGGCGACTATCGCGACTACAAGAATGTGTCGTTCCACGGCGACGAGGTGGTTTATGTGTCGATCGGCGAGGGCGCGACCAGCCAGGGCGAGTTCTGGGAGTCGCTGAATACGGCGAGCAATGGGAAGCTGCCGGTGGTGTATGTGGTCGAGGACAACGAGTATGCGATCTCCACGCCGGTGGAGGCGAATACGCCGGGAGGGAATATTTCGCGGCTGATTGCGAACTTCCCCAACTTCCATTTTGCGGAGATCGATGGGACCGATCCGCAGGCGTGCTACGCGGCGATGGTGGAGGCGGTTGCGTATGCGCGGGCGGGACATGGGCCGGCGCTGGTGCATGGGCACGTGGTGCGGCCGTATAGCCACTCGCTGAGCGACGACGAGCGGCAGTACCGCAGCGACGAGGAGGTGCAGGCGGAGAACGCGCGCGACCCGCTTGCGAAGATGCAGATGTGGCTGTTGCGCGAGGGGATTCTGGACGCCGAAGGGATCAACCGGCTGGAGCAGAAGGTGGATGAGGAGGTGCAGCGGGCAGCCGACAAGGCGATGCAGGCGGTGCTGCCGAGTGCGAAGCCGGAGGCGATCCTGCGGCACCAGTACTCCGAGGACCTGAAGCCGACGGATGCGCGGTTTGACACGCCGATAGAGGCGACCGCGGACCCGAGTGAGCGGACCATGGCGGAGCTGATCAACCTGTGCCTGAAGGATGAGATGCGGCGGGATGAACGGATTGTGGTGTTTGGCGAGGATGTGGCCGACGCTACCCGGGATGAGGCGCTGCGGGCGGGAAAGATCAAGGGCAAGGGCGGGGTGTTCAAGCTGACGGCGGGGTTGCAGACGGAGTTTGGCAGCGACCGCTGCTGGAACTCGCCGCTGGCGGAGGCGAATATCGTGGGCCGGGCGATCGGGATGGCGGTGCGCGGGCTGAAGCCGGTGGTGGAGATCCAATTCTTTGATTACATCTGGCCGGCGATGCACCAGATGCGCAATGAGTTGGCGCCAATTCGCTGGCGGTCGAACGGGGAGTGGAGCTGCGGGATGGTGATCCGGGTGCCGATTGGCGGGTATCTGACGGGCGGGTCGATCTATCATTCGCAGTCTGGCGAAAGCATCTTTACCCACACGCCGGGGGTGCGGGTGGTGATGCCGTCGAATGCGCAGGATGCGCTGGGACTGCTGCGTACGGCGATCCGATGCGACGATCCGGTGCTGTTTCTGGAGCACAAGCGGCTGTATCGGGAGACGTTTGGGCGCGGTGCCTATCCGGGGCCTGAGTACGCTATTCCGTTTGCCAAGGCAAAGGTGGTGCGCGCAGGCAAGGACCTGACCGTGGTGACCTATGGGGCGGTTGTTCCGAGAGCACTGCAGGCCGCCGACAAGCTGCAGCGCGAGACGGGCGTGGATGTGGAGCTGATCGACCTGCGGACGCTGAGCCCGTACGACTGGGAGACGATTGCCGAGTCGGTGAAGAAGACGAACAAGGTGATTGTGGCGCACGAGGACATGCTGAGCTGGGGATACGGCGCGGAGATCGCGGCGCGGATTGGGGCGGAGTTGTTCGACTCGCTGGATGCTCCGGTGCGGCGGGTGGCGTCGATGGATACGTTTGTGGCGTATCAGCCGCTGCTGGAAGATGCGATTCTGCCGCAGCCGGAGGATTTGTACCGGGCGATGGAAGAAATGGCGAAGTATTAGGTCGTCCTGTGTGAAGATTTGCCGGGCTGGTGCAACCGGAAGGGACTGGGGGGACTCCAATCCGGTAGAGGTGACTTATGGCGCAGGGACTGGATTCGACGAAGACTCCGGCACGGCCCTCTCACGAAGCAATTGAGGGGGTGGGCTCGGAAGACGATATTGAAACGGGCAAGGCAGACCAGCACAAACTGGATCAGGTTGCGATGCGGGGGGCAAAACGGGCGGAGAACCGGCTTCTGGACGATGAGGGGAAGATTCCCGGCAGCAGCATCTTTACGAAGTAAAGCGCAGAGGAGTGACTCGGACGGCCCCACTTCTAAGTAAGGAGGTAGGGCTGTTTTATTGGCGGCGTGCGTAGCGGGTCAGTTTGAAAAAGCCGACCTCAGGGGCTAAAGCCCCGATTGGGAATGAGCGGCATACGGCACGGCTAAAGCCGTGCCCTTAACGAAACGATGCAAACTGACCCACTACCGGGGGTTGGAGCGGCTCGCGGTTTAGGCGAATTCTTTGCCGGTGATGATTGTGCTGACTCAGGCAGACTCAAGCAGGGGCCCATGGGCAGTGTCGGATGGCTGCACTTTATGTCGGGCCTACAGCCCTCTGATCCCTTGGAGACTTTTACCTAGGCCTTCGGCCCAGGCAGGTATGCGCCGGGCCTTCTTCCCTGTACGGCTGGCTGCCTCAGCAATCTGGCCGATCCTCTCTGCAATCCCAGATTCTTTACAATGATGGGATATGGCAGAGTCAGCAGGAAGCGCAGGCGAGGGGCAGCAACGCTATAATCCGGCAGAGATTGAATCGAAGTGGCAGGCGCGGTGGGACGCGGATGAGCGGCTGTATGCGGCCGAGGGGCATGATTCGGCGAAGGCGAAGTTTTATTGCCTGGAGATGTTGCCCTATCCCAGTGGGCAACTGCACATGGGGCATGTGCGGAACTACTCGATTGGCGACGCGCTGGCGCGGTTTATGTGGATGCGCGGATACAACGTGCTGCACCCGATGGGGTGGGACGCGTTCGGGCTGCCGGCGGAGAATGCGGCGCTGAAGAATAATACGCCGCCGGCGGAGTGGACTCTGGCGAATATTGCGGCGATGCGGAGGCAGATGCGGCGCATGGGGTTCAGTTACGACTGGGCCACCGAGGTGACCACGTGCCTGCCGGACTACTACCGCTGGAACCAGTGGTTCTTTCTGAAGATGTACGAGAAGGGCCTGGCGTACCGCAAGAAGAGCAAGGTGAACTGGTGTCCGGAGTGCCAGACGGTGCTGGCTAACGAACAGGTGATTGACGGCAGATGCTGGCGGCATGAGGACACGTTGGTGGAGCAGCGCGACCTGACCCAGTGGTTTCTGCGGATTACCAAATATGCGGATGAGTTGCTGAGCGGGCTGGAAAAGCTGGAGGGATGGCCGGAGAAGGTTCGCACAATGCAGCGGAACTGGATTGGGCGGAGCGAAGGGACGCTGGTCACTTTCCGCGTGGCGGAAGGTGACAGGGGACAGGCAATAGGGAACAGGGAGCAGGGAGAGCAGAGCATTCCGGTGTTTACGACGCGGGTGGACACGATCTTTGGGGCGACCAGCGTGCAGCTTGCGCCGGAGCATGCGGTGGCGAAGGCTTTTGCGGAGCGCGATGCGGTGCTGGCGGGGCAGATTGAGCAGATGCTGGCGCAGCAGAAGGCGGCGCGCGAGGCGGGGGACCTGGGCGCGATCGAAAAGCATGGGGTGGACACAGGACGGTTTGCGGTGAATCCGTACAACGGCGAGCGTGTGCCGATCTGGGTTGCAAATTACATTCTGGCGGATTATGGGACGGGCGCGATCATGAGCGTGCCGGCGCATGACGAGCGGGACTTCGAGTTTGCAGGGAAATACGGGCTTCCGGTGCGGCGGGTGATTGTGCCGAAGACGGTCACAAATGAGGCGGGGGCGCTGCCATATGTAACCGAAGAGGATTCGGTGCTGGCGGATTCGGGCGAGTGGACGGGAGAATCGTGCGTTGAGGCGCAGCGCAAGATGGCGGAGTTTGCGACGGCACATGGATTTGGCTCGGCGACGGTTACGTATCGGCTGAAGGACTGGGGGGTGAGCCGGCAGCGGTACTGGGGCACGCCGATCCCGATGGTGTATTGCGAGCGAGGGCACGCAGGAGTTGAGGCTGGGGGTGTGGTCCCGCTGCCGGAGAGCGCGCTGCCGGTGGTGCTGCCGGCGCAGGTGGAGATTACGCAGCAGGGCGGATCGCCGCTGGGGCGGGTTGCCGAGTTTGTGAACACGACGTGCCCGGTGTGCGGTGGATTCGCGCGGCGCGAGACGGACACGATGGATACGTTTGTCGATTCGAGCTGGTACTTCTACCGCTATACGGATGCGAGGAATGCGGCGGCTCCGTTCGATTCGGCGAAGGCGAATTATTGGTTTCCCATCGACCAGTACATCGGCGGGGTGGAGCACGCGATCCTGCACCTGATCTATTCGCGGTTCTGGACGAAGGTGATGCGCGACTTGGGAATGATTGTGAACGATGAGCCTGCGGCGCGTTTGTTTACACAGGGGATGGTGATCAAGGATGGCGCGAAGATGTCGAAGTCAAAGGGCAACGTGGTGTCGCCCGATGACATGATCGCGCGCTATGGGGCGGACTCGACGCGGATGTATGCGCTGTTTGCCGCGCCGCCGGACCGCGACCTGGAGTGGCAGGAGGAGGGGGTGGCGGGGGTCAGCAGGTTCCTGAGCCGGGTGTACCGGTTGACGATGAAGTACAGCGAGCGAGCGAGTGAGCAGGTCAGCGGGTCAGCGGGTGGAGACAACAAGGCAGATCAGGCGCTGTTGCGCAAGCTGCACCAGACGATTGCGAAGATCACGCTGGACTTCAGCGGACGATGGCACTTCAACACGTGCATCGCGGCGATTATGGAGCTGGTGAACACGATTGCCGCGAATGAGGCGGCGATGGATGCGGGTGAGGTGCCGGCGGCGGCGATCGCCCAGGTGTTTCGCAACCTGACATTGATGCTGGCACCGTTCGCGCCGTTTCTGGCGGCGGAGTTGTGGGAGGCGATGGGCGGGGAAGGCGCGGTCTTCCGGGTTGCGTGGCCGGTGGCGGACGCGGAGCTGGCGCGCGAGGCCGAGGTGGAGATTCCGGTGCAGAGCAATGGCAAGCTGGTGACGGTGATTACGGTGCCCGCGGGAAGCGAAGAGGCGACGATCCAGGCGGCGGCGCTGGCGGACGCGAAGGTCGCAGCGAGGTTGGCGGGCAAGACCGTGGTGAAGGTGATTGTGGTGCCGGGCAAACTGGTGAACGTCGTGGTGAAGTAGTGGCGACGCTGGGCAGACGGGCCGAGCCGGTGCGCGGGACGCAGTCGTTTGTGCATACGCTGTCGGCGTGTTGGCGGCGGCCTTTGCTGACTGCGCTGGAGGTGGCGTGGCGCTGGGCGTATGGAGCGCCGGCGCTGGCGTTGGTGGCGCATGAAGGGCTCCGCGTGCTGCGGGAGACGCCGGTGGATGTGGGCGCTCTGCAGCGGATGTCGGTGCTGGACCCGATGAGCGCGGCGGCGACACTGGTGGAGACGACGGCAATGCTGCTGCCTCCGGTGCTGAAGGTGGCTGAGTGGCTGGCGCCGCTGCTGCTGGTGGCATGGGTGATTGCTTCGTCGTTGGGGCGGACGATGGTGCTGCGGCGGGTGGATGCGGGGCTCCATGCGCGGCCAGGCACGCTGATCGTGCTGCAGACGATTCGGATGGTGGCGCTGGCAGGCAGCTTTGCGGCGTGGTTTGCGTGCCTGCGGGCGGACGCGGGAGCAACGATCAATGGGCCGATAGCGGCGGGTCGGGAGCCGGAGCTGGTGCTCTACAGCGCGATTGCGATTGCGGCGACGCTGGGAATGTTCACGCTGTGGGCGGTGTTGAGCTGGGCGTTATCAGTGGCCCCGCTGCTGGCGATGATGCATAACCTTGGCGCGGGCGCGAGCCTGGCAGCTGCGTTTGAGGTGAGGCCGGTGCGGGCGAAGCTGATCGAGATCAACCTGGTGATGGGCATCGTGAAGATTGCGCTGATTGTGCTGGCGATGGTGTTTTCCGCCTGTCCGCTTCCGTTTGAGAGCGTGGCGACGCCGGGGTTCATGCTCTGGTGGTATGCGGTGGTGACACTGTTGTATCTGGTGGCGTCGGATTTCTTCCATGTGGTGCGGCTGGCGTATTACCTGGCGATGTGGAAGGCGTACGACGGGGGTGACAGATCGCAATAGAGCCCCGGGCTAAAGCCCGTCCATCACTACGGATGGTTTTCCCGCGGGCTGAAGCCCGCTGCTACTCCGTAAGCTGCTACTCCGCAAGCTGCTACTCCGTAAGCTGCTACTCCGTAAGGCAAGAGTGCAGAGACTGCCGGTAATCGGTCATCTTTCAAAACTGAGAAAGAACTACAGGCCGGAGGATTGAACGGCGGCCTGGATCCATTGGAGCAGAAGCTGCGGGGCGCAGCCGAAGAGCAAGACGGCGGCGGCGAGCAGGACCACGAGGAACTGGCTGAGGGCCGGCGACTTGATGGGCGGGGCATCGGCGGAGGGTGGAGCGACGTAGACCCGCTTGAGCACGCGCAGGTAGTAGTAAAGCGAGACGATGCTCATGGCGAGGGCGAGAGCTACAAGCCAGAGCAGGCCCACGGGCCTGGGCGTGGAAGCCAGCACGGTGGCGAAGAGATAAAACTTGCCGAAGAAGCCGGCGAGCGGCGGGATCCCGGCCAGCGACAGGATGAAGATAGCGAGGCCGAGTGAGAGCACGGGGGCTTGGCGGCCGAGGCCGTCGAAGTGGGCGAGCTGGTCGGTGCCGCGCTGGTCCTCGACGACGGCGATGACGGCGAAGGCGCCGAGGGTCGCGAGCGCGTAGGTGATGACGTAGTAGAGCAGCGCGGCCAGGCTCTGCTGGGTATGAGCGACGATGCCGAGCAGCATGTATCCGGCGTGGGCGATGGCTGAGTAGGCAAGCAGGCGGCGCAGGCTGGTTTGGCGAATGGCGACCAGATTGCCGAGCAACATGGAGAGCGTGGCGGTGAGGGCGATGACCGGGACCCAGCCACGGACAACGTGGAACAGTGCGGCGGAGCCTTCAGAGCCGGCGAAGCCGAGCGCCATGATCTGGAAGAAGATGAAGAAGCTGGCCACCTTGGACGCAGAGGCGATGAAGGCAGCACTGGGCGCGGGCGCTTCCTGGTAGACGTCGGGCGCCCAGAAGTGGAAGGGGACGGCGGCGACCTTGAAGCCCAGGCCGATTGTTGTGGTGACGATGGCGATGATCAGGAGCGGGTTGAGCGATGGGCCGTGGATGGCGCCGGCGATATGGGTGAGGCTGGTGGAGTTGGAGAGGCCGTAGAGCAGGCTGAATCCGAAGAGCAGGAACGCGGCAGACATTCCGCCGAAGAGGTAGTACTTGATCGCGGCTTCCCAGGATTGCAGGCTGCGTTTGTTGAAGGCTGCCAGGGTATAGAGCGACAGGCTGAGGAGTTCGAGCGAGATGAAGATGACCAGCAGGTCCTGCGACGCGACCAGGAACATGGTGCCTGCGGTGGCGACCATGATGAGCAGGACAAACTCACCGACATGCTGGGTGAAGGTTGCATCCACGGAGAGCAGCAAGGTGAAGATGGCAAGGCTGAGCAGCGCAATCTGGACCAGGTGGACCAGCGGATTTGCAATCAGGGTCCCGTCGAGCAGGTTAGCGGTGTCGGGCGCAAGCAGAATCCGCAGGATGGCAGCGAAGCAGCCGATGGAGGCGATGGACGCGGCAACAGCGAAGCGGGTGCGAGCGGGGCGCTGGCGCAGGGCGATGAGGTCGATGGCCATGGCGATGAGCGCCGCGGCGACGACGATGATCTCCGGCCATGCGAGTTGAAGGAGCTGGGCGTAGTCGATGGGGATCATTGCCAGCTCCCTTGGCGCAGGCCGGCAAACAGCGGCGAGTTGAGCGCTGGAACGATCACGTTGAGAAGCACCTGCGGATAGATCCCGACCACGACGCTGGCGGCGACGAGGATGATGGCGCCGAGCTTCTCCTGAAGGGTAATGGGGAGAAGGGAGCCTGGGCTAAAGCCCGCGTCCTTTTCGTGGCCTGGTTCCCGCGGGCTAAAGCCCGCTGCTACTCCGGATTCGGCGAAGAACGCCTTTTGCATGGCGCGCCAGACGTAGACGACGCCGATGACGATGCCGACGCCGACGAAGATGGCGAGCAGCGGATAGGAGCGCCAGACACCGATGACGATCATCAACTCGGCGACGAAGCCGCTGAAGCCGGGCAGTCCCATGCTGGCCATTCCGGCGATGACGAAGGTGACAGCAGCGAATGGGATGGCGTGGCTGAGGTTCATGGGGCCGAGGGCGGCGAGCTCGCGGGTGTGGGTGCGGTTGTAGACCATGCGGCCAACGACCGCGAAGAGCAGCCCGGCAAGAATGCCGTGGGAGTACATCTGCAGCACTGCGCCGGAGAGGCCGATCTGGTTGAGGGTCATGAGGCCGAGCAGGATGAAGCCCATGTGGCTGACGCTGGAGTAGCCGATGACGAATTTGAAGTCCTTCTGGACCAGGGCGACCGATGCCCCGTAGACGATGCCGATGACCGCGAGGACGGCGAAGACGTCGCGCCAGGAGCCGAAGCCGAGGTGATGCGCGCTCCAGGGGCCGAGGCCGAGCGGGAAGAGGGTCATGGCGACGCGGAGACAGCCGTAGGCGCCGAGTTTCATGACGACGCCAGCGAGCAGCATGGAGGCGGCGGTGGGCGCGGCGACGTGGCCGGTGGGCGCCCAGGTGTGGAAGGGCCACATGCCGGCGAGGATGGCGAAGCCGGTGAAGACGAGGGGAAAGGCGGCCATCTGGAAGTGCGGGGAGAATGGGTACTGGGCGAGATCGCTGAGCGAGGCAGTGTGGGCACCAGCCTCGACGTAGGCGGCGATGAGACCGACCAGCACCATCGCGCTGCCTGCGAAAGAGTAGATCGCGAGCTTCATGGCGCCGTACTCGCGGCGGGTGGAACCCCAGATGGCGATCAGGAAATACTTGGGAATAATGACAATCTCATAGAAGACAAAGAGAAGAAATAGATCGAAGCTAAGAAATACTCCATAGACCGCGCCGATAAGTAACAGGTAAAAGGCAAAGAATTCCTTGGAGCGTTCCTGGATATTCCAGGAGAATAGAACGCCGGCGACGGCAATAATTCCGGTGAGGAGAACGAGGGTGAGACTGATTCCGTCATCTGCGAGGTGATACTCGATACCGAGAGAGGGTATCCACGGCACCCGGATGAGGGTGTGCATTTCGCCGGTGCGGTGATGGACAAAGACGGTCAGGGCGATTGCGAACCCGGCGACCGCGGTGAGCAGCGCTAGGACGCGCGCTACGACGGTGCTGCCTTTGGGCAACAGGAGCAGGCCGGCTGCCCCGAGAAACGAGATGTAGATTGTCCAAGCCAACATGCAAAGTACCACGATCAAACGAATCGATTAGAAGCCGAGGTGCTGCACCATCTGAATTACCGTACTGTTGACGACGCCAAGGATAAGTTGAGGATATAGGCCCAAAGCAAACATCAAGCCGATGACGGGCGCGAGGGTCAGGCGCTCGCGGGAGGTGAGGTCGGGGAAGGTTACCCATTTTTGATTGAGCGGGCCGGAGAAGACGCGCTGAAGAATTCCAAGAATAAAAATTGCAGTGACCAGCAGACCCAGGACCGAGAGCGACGTGGCCCAGGCGGTGAGCGGGAAAGAGCCCTTGAAGATGAGGAACTCGCCGATAAATCCGTTGAGGCCGGGCAGGCCGAGCGAGGAGAACAAGGCGATGCCCATTAGCCCGGTGAAGACGGGAGCGACCTTGCGCAGGCCGCCAAAGTCGTTGAGGCCGCGCAGGCCGCCGCTGCGCTGTTCCAGCAGGGCGACGAACCAGAAGAGGGTTGCGGCGGTGAGGGCGTGGTTGAACATCTGCAGGAAGACGCCGTTCAAAGCGGCAAATTTCTCCGTGGCAAGGGCCGCATCGCCGGTAGTGAGCAGGGCGAAGATTCCCAGCAGGCAGTAGCCGAGGTGATTGATGGAGGAGTAGGCGAAGATGCGCTTGATGTCCTTCTGCGCGAGGGCGGCGTAGGCGGAGAAGACGATGGTGGCGACGGCGAGCCAAAGCAGCGGGGTGCGGACGACTTGCATCTGCGGGCCGAAGATGGGCAGCAGAATGCGGAGGAAGCCGTAGAGGCCCATCTTGGACATGGCGCCGGTGAGCAGGATGGTGGTCCCGGTGGGGGCTTCGGCGTAGGCGGAGGGCAGCCAGGTGTGGAAGGGGACCAGCGGAACTTTGACGGCGAAGCCGAGGAAGGCACCGGTAAAGACGATGAGGGCGAGGTGCTGTGGGGTGAAGCGATGCCAGGCCAGCTTGTCGATGACCGCGGGCATGAGCTGGCCATTCTGCGCCAGCGCGGCGAGGTCGATGAAGTCGAATTTCTTAGTCGCCAGAAATATTGCTAGAAATGACAGCAATAATGCGATGCTGCCGACCATGGTGTAGACGAGGAATTGAGTAGCCGCCTTGGTGCTGCGCGAGCCGCCCCATAGTTTGATGAGGAAGAATGCGGGAATAAGGCCTAACTCCCAGAAGATGAACCAGTGGAAGAAATTCAAAGCGGTAAAGGTGCCGAACATGCAGGACTGAAGGATGAGGACTAAGGCGAAGTAGAGCGGCACTCTCTCCTGAATCCGCCAGGAGGCGAGGATCCCGATGGGCACGACGATGGAGGTGAGCAGGAGCATGAGAAGGCCGAGGCCATCGATGCCGACGTGGTAGTCGACGGCGAGAGCGGGGATCCAGGCATGCTGTTCCTGGAATTGAAGGCTGCCGGATGCGGTATTGAAGTTGCACCACAGGATGAGTGTGAGCACCAGCGCGAGGAGGCTGAAAGCCAGCGCTAAGGAGCGTGCGAGGCTCTTGTTGCGGCCGCCGAGAGCGAGAAGCAGCAAGGCTCCCGCGGCGGGGAGGAAGGTGAGGATGGTGAGGATGGGAATGGGGGCGTTCATACCTTTGCCCCCCAGAGCAGATAGATCACCAGTGCGATGAGCGCGCAGCCGACGAGGCGCATGTAGCTCTGAATCCGGCCGCCTTGCAGCAAGGAGAGAATCTGGCCGCTGCGCGAGACGTCGCGGCAGCCCTCGTCGAAGCCGGTGTTGATGGCGTAGTTGTCGAAGAAGCTGTCCAGCCAGGCGATGCCGAGGACGACATACGAGATGAGTTGGACGACGCCGTTCCAGATGAAGCGGTCGAAGAAGTCGCAGATGGCCGCCCACCAGGAGTTGAGGCGGACGAGTGTGGCAGCGTAGAGGGCATCCACGTAGAAGGCGTTGCCGAGAGTAGAGAAGAGGTGGGGCTGGCGCGCGCCGAGGGTATCGGGTGCGTCAGCGGAGGTGATCGGCGTGCGGCCATAGAAGTACCAGCCCAAGCCGAGGCCAAGGAAGACCAGCAGCGACGAGGAGAGCATGATGGGGATGACGCCGGGCTCGGAGAAGCCAGAGAGGCTGAGGGTTGCTGGGGTTGCGGCCAGGAAGGATTGGAACCACGGCCAGGCGGGCGTTCCGATGAAGCCCAGGAGGATGGCGAAGGCGGCGAGGATGACGAGCGGGATGGTCATCACGGCGGGGCTCTCGTGGGGGTGGTGGGCGGCGTGGTGGGCGGGGTCCTCAAAATGCGCGGCGAGTGCGGGATCGTCGTGGGTGGCGGCGGCGAGGCGATTGCTGGCGGCGAAGACGTAGTAGACCTGGCGGGTCATGTAGAAGGCGGTGAGGAGCGCGCCGAGTGCACCGAGGTAGAAGGGGATTTGCGAGAGGGGCCAGTCGTGCGCGGCGTGGAGGATGGCGTCCTTCGACCAGAAGCCCGAGAAGAAGAGCGGGAACCCGCAGAGGGCCAACATGCCGGCCATGTAGGTGAGGAAGGTGATGCGCATGGGTTTGCTGAGGCCACCCATGCGGCGGATGTCCTGCTCGCCCGCGCAGCCGTGGATGACGGAGCCGGCGCCGAGGAAGAGCAGCGCTTTAAAGAAGGCGTGGGTGATGAGGTGGAACATGCCGACCGACGGCCCGCCGACGCCGAGGCCCATCATCATGTAACCGAGTTGGGAGACGGTGGAGTAGGCGAGGATGCGCTTGATGTCCCACTGCGCGGTGGCGACGAGTGCGCCGAAGATGGCGGTGATGGCGCCGACCCAGGTGACGACCTGGAGGGCGACGGTTGGGGTGAGCGCACCGAGTGGGTTGGCGGACATGAGCGGAAAAATTCGCGCGATGAGGAAGACGCCGGCAGCGACCATGGTGGCGGCGTGAATGAGGGCGCTGACCGGGGTGGGACCTTCCATGGCGTCGGGCAGCCAGACGTGGAGGGGAACCTGGCCGGATTTGCCGGCCGCGCCGCAGAAGATGAGGATGCCGATGGCGGAGGAGACGGTGAGGCCCCAGATGGTGGTCTGCGCGACGAGATGCTGAAGGGCTGAGCTTTGAAGGCAGCCGGAGCCGGCGTTGTAGAAGAGAAGCGTGCCGGATTGGGAGTAGAGCCAGACCATACCGATGAGGAAGCCGAGGTCGCCGATGCGGGTGACGATAAAGGCCTTTTTGGCGGCGGCGGCGGCTTCGGGTTTGGCGTACCAGAAGCCGATGAGCAGGTAGGAGGTGAGGCCGACGATCTCCCAGCACATGAAGAGGAGCAGCAGGCTGTTGGCGATGACGACGCCGAGCATGGCTCCGGCGAAGAGGGCGAGGAAGCAGAAGAAGCGGGTGAAGTTCTCGTCGTGGGCCATGTAGCCGATGCTGTAGATGAAGATAAGCAGGCCGACGAAGGTGACCATGACCAGCATGATGGCGGTCAGCGGATCGAGCATCCAGCCGAGCGAGAGCCATTGGTCGCCGAACTGGAACCAGCGGAAGTTGAAGGTCTGGACCTCGGGATGGCCGAGCGTGTGGGCGAAGGCGCAGAGGGACAGCAGGAACGACACAACCATGGAGCCGATTGCGAGGGCTGCAGCGGGGACGCGGTTGCGCCGGCTGAGCAGGGCGCTAATGGCCGCGGCGAGGATGGGCAGCGCGGGAATCAGCCAGAGGTTTTGAACGATCCAGGTCATAAGGGCAGTTGTTAGTTGTCAGTTCTCAGTTGTCAGGAAAAGCGGAAGTGCGTCCGCGGCGAGTGAATGTGTTTCCTACCCTTTCAAGGAGTTCATCTGGTCGAGGTCGGTGGTGCGGGAGTGGCGATAGGCAGCGAGGATGATGCCGAGTCCGACGGCTGCTTCGGCGGCGGCGACGCTGATGGAGAAGATGGCGAACATGATTCCGGTGAGCGCGGAGGGGTTGGGGCCGTAGCGCCAGAAGGCGATGAAGTTGATGTTGGCGGCGTTGAGCATGAGTTCAATGCCGATGAGGACGAGGATGGCGTTGCGGCGGGTGAGCGCTCCGGCCAGTCCGATGGAAAAGAGCAGGGAAGAGAGCAGCAGATAACTGCCAAGCGGGCTCATGTCGTCTCCTCCCGGCGGTCCATGGCAATGACGACGGCGCCGATGAGCGCGGCGGTCAGCAGCAGGCCCATGATCTCCAGCGGCAGGACATAACGGTGCATCAGGGCTTCGCCGATTTTTTGCGTGGTCAGGTCAGGCTGGCTGGGCGCAATTCGGGTGTACGCAGGGCTGGAACTGATGGCCCAGGCAAGCACGGCAAAGACGGCTGCGGCCACCACGCTGCCGGCGAGCCAGAAGGACGAGTAGGCGGGCAAGGGCGCGGGCGTGGGGCTGTGGGTCATCATGATGGCGAAGACAGCGAGGATGGCGACCGCGCCGACGTAGACCATGATCTGGGTGAGGCCGACGAACTGCGCGTCGAGTTGGAGATAGAGCGCTGCGATGCCGACGAAGCCCACGGTGAGCGCCAGGACGCAATGCACGGCGTTGCGCAGGCCCATGGCGGCGGCGGTCCCGGCAACGGTAATCACGGCAAGTACGAGAAAGGAGACGGTCATCTAGGCAACTCGATATCGGGCTAATACGTTACTCGGCATAACGGTAGGTGCGCACCTGGAATTTCTTTTTGTGCTTCAGCCCGATGCCGAGCAGGATACACGGAATGGCGACGATGGCGGAGCAGACCAGCCAACGCAGAGGCCAGGTGGGCAGGAAGTGCCAGACGCCGGCTACCAGCATGTTGATGAGAGCCATGGGGAGGATGAACTCCCAGGCGAGGTTCATGAGCTGGTCCATGCGAAGGCGGGGAAGGGTGCCGCGAATCCAGATAAATCCGCAGATCAGCGCAACCAGTTTGATGAAGAACCAAATGTAGGAAGGAATCCAGGTGAGAAATGAGAAGGGCGCGGACCAGCCGCCGAGAAAGAGGGTGATGGCCATGCCGCTGGTGGCGAACATGCCCAGGTATTCTCCCAGGAAGAAGAGGGCGAATTTGAAGCCGGAGTATTCGATGTAGTAGCCGGCGATGATCTCCGATTCGCCTTCGGGGAGGTCGAAGGGCGAACGGTTGGATTCGGCGGTGGCCGCGATCATGAAGAGCACGAAGCCGACGATGCCCCAGGGGGTGAAGACAAACCAGTGCGGCCAGATGCCGGTGTAGCCGGCCTGGCGGTCGACGATTGTCATGGTGGAGAGCGAGCCGGCCTGCATGATGACCACGACCGAGGCCAGGACCATGGGCACCTCGTAACTGATCATCTGGGCGATGGCGCGCATGGCGCCCAGCAGCGAGTATTTGCTGCGACTGGACCATCCCGCCATGAAGACGGCGAGTTCCATGGTGGACCCGATGGCGAAGAAGAAGAGCACGCCGGCGTCGAGGTCGGCGAGCACCATGTTGCGGCCAACGGGGAGGACGGCGTAGGCGAGGAAGGCCGCGGTGACCAGAAGGATCGGCGCCAGAAAATGTACCACGTGGTCGGCCTGGATGGGGACGATGTCTTCCTTGGTCAGCGACTTGACGGCGTCGGCGATGGGCTGAAAGAGCCCCCAGGGGCCGACCCGGTTGGGGCCGAAGCGGTTCTGAATCCTGCCCAGACCTTTGCGCTCCAGCCAGGTAGTGATGGCGAAGAGGGCGGGAAAGACGATGATGATCGCGATGACGAAAACGACGGCCGAAACCAGGGGCTGAGCGGCCGGGGGAACATAGCTTAAGAGCCACTGCATCCCAAGCACGAAGATCTGATCGATCGATTGGGCGATTCCGGCGGTCTGGGTCATTTTGGTTCACCGCCTGCTGGTTGGGGTTGCGGCGGAGCAGCAACAACCTTGGGTGCCGCGGCTGCCCTGGCGTCGGCGGCCGCCTTGACCTTGGCCCGCTCCTCGGCGAGGGCGGCATCGACGGCGGCTGCCTCGGTGGGGTGAATCTGGTGGTAGTACTCGTTGGACTTGGAGAGCCGCTGCTTGTCGAGCAGCAGGCCGGCAAAGCGGTCATCGGTGCCCAGATCGTAGTCCACGTCCATCTTGATCGCGTCGAAGGGGCAGACCTCAACGCAGATCTGACAGCTCATGCAGACGGAGATATCGATATCGAATACCGCGGGGTAGGCTTGCAGCTTGCCCACGGCGTCGGGCTTCTTGTCCGCGCTCTTCTTGATGAGGATGCACTTGGGCGGACACTCCTTCTCGCAGATCTGGCAGGCGACGCAGCGCATTCCGGCTTGCCAGTCCGGCCCATCGTAGACGAGGAAGGGAAAGCTGCGCGCTGCCTCGATCTGGGGAATGCGTTCCTCGGGATACTGGACCGTGATCAGGCGGTCTTTGCTGACGTAGCTGCCGAGGAAGTTGCGGGCAGTCTCCGCGAGGCCTTTGAGGATGCCATCACCAACCATGGACGGCCTCCAGGAAGTTGACTCCAGGGGCCAAAGCCCCACGGGTTGGGAGGGTGCGTTGCGGCATCCATTCGGCTTCGCTCAGGACAGGCTCTGAAGCCGTGCCCTTAAGCGAGACCGCTGAAGAGGCCAGCGACAAAGGCCCGAGGCTAAAGCCTCTTCGATTTGATTGACCCGGTTCCCGCGGGCTGAAGCCCGCTGCTACTCCGGTTGCTGCTACTCCGATTGGCTTGCGCATGGCGGCCATTATCGGTCCACCTCGCCGAGTACGATGTCGATGCTTCCCAGGATGGCCACGACATCCGCGACGTTGCGCCCGAGGCAGAGGTCTTCGAGCACGGTGAGGTTGACGAGGCTGGGCGGACGCACGCGATAGCGGTAGGGGTTTGGCGAACCGTCGCTGATGAGGTAGAAGCCAAGCTCACCCTTGGGCGATTCGATGCGGCCGTAGGCCTCGCCCGGCTTGGGGCGGAAGCCGCGAATCTTCATCTTGGGGTCGACGATGGGGCCGCCGGGGAGGGTGCGCATGGCCTCGTTGAGGATCTTGACCGACTCGCGCATCTCGAGGAAGCGCATCATGTAGCGGTCGTAGACGTCGCCGTGATCGCCCAGTGGAACGCGGAAGGAGAAGCGGCTGTAGAGGCCGTAGCTATCCACCTTGCGGATGTCATAGTTGACGCCGCTGGCGCGCGCCATGGGGCCGCTGATGCCGGCATCGATGGCCAATTGATGCGAGAGCACGCCGATGCCCTGAGTGCGTTCCATCAGGATTTCATTGCTGACCAGGAGCTGTTCATACTCGTCGAGGAAGCGGGGAAACTCCTGCACAACTTTTTGGGCCTGGTCGAGCCAACCGGCGGGCAGGTCGACGCGGCAGCCGCCGAAGCGCATGTAGTTGCACATCATGCGCGAGCCGGTGAGGGCTTCGAAGAGGTCGAGGACCTTTTCGCGCTGGGTGAAGGCATACATCAGCGGAGTGCCGCTGGATCCCATGTCCTGCAGCAGGAAGCCGATGAGGGAGGCATGGTTCTGCAGGCGGGTGAGCTCGCCGGTGATGATGCGGAGATACTCGGCGCGCTCGGGCACCTGGATGCCGGCGAGCTTTTCGACCGCCAGAGCGTAGCCCCAGTTGTTGGTGATGGAGCAGATGTAGTCGAGCCGGTCGGTGTAGGGCATGGAGCCGAGGTAGGTCTCGTTCTCGGCGATCTTTTCGTGGTTGCGATGCAGATAGCCGAAGACCGGCTTGAGGCGGACGACGTGTTCGCCGTCGAGCACTACGTTCATGCGAAAGACGCCATGGGTGGACGGGTGCTGCGGCCCCATGGAGATTTCCAGGAACTGTTCGTCGTTGCCTTCGGCGAGCGGTTCAGGCAATGGCTGCAAGTCCGCGGGATAGGTGGCGGTGCTCATTGGCCTCCCGCCTGGGTGAGGTGTTGGCTCGCGCGCGCAAGGACTTGGTCGTGCGCGGTCGGCTCGTATTCGTAGTCGTCGGGATCGACGTAGTCGCGGCGCATGGGATGGTCTTCGAAGCCGTCCCACATCAGGATGCGGCGCAGATCGGGATGTCCGTCGAAGACGACGCCGAAGAGGTCGAAGATCTCGCGCTCCTGGAACTCGGCGCTGCGCCAGACGGGGGTGAGGGAGGGCAGGTGGACGCCGGAATCGCGGTCTGTGGTGCGCATCCGAAGGGGGAGTGGACCGGTGCGCTGCTCCACGGAGAAGAGGTGATAAACGACTTCGAGGGTGCCGGGGATGGTGGTCTTCTGGACCTCTTCCACCTCCTGCTCGGCTCCGTCGACGATCTTCCTGACCTTCACCTTCGCGGAGACTTCCTTGGCGGGCCAGTCGATTCCGGTGACATTGGAGCAGTAGTCGAAGCGCAGAGAGGGGGCGTTGCGCAGGGATTCGGCCACGGCGAAGGCGTGTTCGGCATCGACCAGCAGGGAATGCTGACCGGAGGGGCTGGGGTTTACAACCACCTCCAGACGGCAGCCGGGGACGAGGGCTTCGAGTTCGGACTTAACTGTTTCGAGGTTCATCCGTGTCTGCCTGCGTAATCTGCACCAGCGGGGCTTTCCAAATTGCCGGGTTCTGAGGTGGCTCCAAATCGTGAGCGCCAAAACGGGGAACGACGAACTCGCTGGGCTGGTCGGCGTTGAGGAAACGCGGCCTGTCCGCGCCGGTCAGGTGCTGCTCGTCGATCTTCTTCTGCAACAGCATGAATGCATCGATGAGCGCCTCCGGCCGGGGCGGGCAGCCGGGAATATAGACGTCGACGGGGATGTAACGGTCGATGCCCTTGAGCACGTTGTAGCCCTGCTTGAAGGGACCGCCGGAGATGGCGCACGCGCCCATAGAGATGACGTATTTCGGCTCGGGCATCTGGTTATAGAGGCGGACGACCTGGGGGGCCATTTTTTTGGTGACGGTGCCGGCGACGATCATCAGGTCGGCCTGGCGGGGGGAGGGACGGAAGACCTCCGCGCCGAAGCGGGCCAGATCGTAGCGCGCCATGGTGGTGGCGATCATCTCGATGGCGCAGCAGGCGAGGCCGAAGTTCAACGGCCAGATAGAACTGCGCCGGCCCCAGTTGTAGAGCTCCTGGAGGCTGGTCGCAAAAATCCCCTGCTTGCTCAACTCGGTCTTTAGCTTTTCATCCACCCCTAAAATCCTCTTCCGAATTGGCTTTCAGCTTCGATGGTAAAGTATTTCGATTTGCCCCGGGAAACCCAGGTCCAGACTAGGTCCAGACGAGGACTTTCTTCTGATAGGCCCAGACGAGCCCTTCGACGAGCAGGATGAGAAAGACGAACATGGCGACGGATTCCGCCAGGGAGAAGCCGGTGAATGCCACGGCAAAGGGCAGAAGGAAGACGGCTTCCACATCGAAGACGAGAAAGATGATTCCGTAGAGGTAATAGCCCGGCTTGAACTGGATCCAGGCATCGCCCTCGGATTCGAGTCCGCACTCGTAGACGGCATTTTTGCTGGGGCCGGGTTTGTGCGGGGAGTAGATCCTTGCCCACATCCAGGCCAGCAGCAGGGGCGTGAGGGCGAACGCGACGGCGCCCAGCAACAGCACAATGATGGGCATATAGAGGCTGTTGGTCATAGTTTCTGGCTCTACTGTAGCAGACCGTCAAATGCAGGCTTGTGACCACGCTCACATCCTTCCCGCGACCGACCACCGCAGAATGGTGGAGGCTTTGAAGGGGAAAAATGAGAGAACAGGAAACGGCGATTCTGGACGGGAACGAGGCGTGCGCTTCAGTGGCCTACCGGCTGGCGCAAGTCATTACGATTTACCCGATTACCCCGTCTTCCACCATGGCGGAGTGGGCCGACCAGTGGAAGGAAGAGGGGCGCAAGAATGTGTGGGGCACGATCCCGGTGGTCTGCGAGATGCAGAGCGAGGGCGGAGCGGCCGGGGCGATGCATGGGGCGTTACAGGCGGGAGCGTTCGGGACGACGTTCACGGCGTCGCAGGGCCTGCTGCTGATGATCCCGAACATGTACAAGATCGCGGGCGAGCTGACCTGCAACGTCATCCATGTGACGGCGCGCGCGGTGGCCACCCATGCGCTGTCGATCTTCGGCGACCAGTCGGATGTGATGGCGTGCCGTTCGACGGGCTATGCGATGCTGTCGTCCAATTCGGTGCAGGAGGCGGGCGACATTGCGCTGATTGCGCATATTGCCACGCTGGAGTCGCGGGTGCCATTTCTCCATTTCTTCGATGGCTTCCGCACCTCGCACGAGATCAACAAGGTATATGAGATCGCGGACGAGACGATTCGGGCGCTGCTGGATGAGAAGTTTGTGCTGAGCCATCGCCAGCGGGCGCTTACACCCGATCAGCCCATTCTGCGAGGCAGCGCACAGAACCCGGATGTGTTCTTCCAGGCACGCGAGGCCTGCAATCCCTACTATCTGGCCTGTCCGACGATTGTGCAGGACGCGATGGACCGCTTTGCCCGGGAGACGGGACGGGCGTACCACCTGTTCGACTACGTGGGCGCTCCGGATGCGGACCGGGTGATTGTGATGATGGGCTCGGGCGCCGGGGCGGTGGAAGAGACGATCAACCACCTGAACGCGCAGGGCGAGAAGCTGGGGCTGGTGAAGGTGCGGCTGTACCGGCCATTCGCGGCGGAGGCGTTTCTGGCCGCGCTGCCGGCGACGGTGAAGTCGATTGCGGTGCTGGACCGCACCAAGGAGCCGGGCGCACTGGGCGAGCCGCTGTATCAGGATGTGATTACGGCGTTCGGCGAGGCGGTCTCGGAAGGGAGTTCGCCGTTTGCGCAGCAGCCCAAGGTGATTGGCGGGCGCTATGGGCTCTCGTCGAAGGAGTTTACCCCGGCGATGGCCAAGGGCGTCTTCGACGAGATGCGGAAGCCGAAGATGAAGAACCACTTCACCATCGGCATCAACGACGATGTGACCCACACCAGCCTGGCGTACGACCCTGAGTTCTCGACCGAGGACCCGCGCACGGTGCGCGCATTGTTCTATGGGCTGGGGTCGGATGGAACGGTGGGAGCGAACAAGAATTCGATCAAGATCATCGGGTCGGAGACGCCGGGATACGCGCAGGGCTACTTTGTGTATGACTCGAAGAAGTCGGGGTCGGTGACGACCTCGCATCTGCGCTTCGGTCCGGACCCGATCCGCTCAACCTATCTGATCAGCAATGCGAATTTTGTGGCGTGCCACCAGTTCCAGTTTCTGGAGCGGATGGACATCCTCGCCGCGACTGCGCCGGGGGCGGTCTTCCTGCTGAACAGTCCTTATGGGCCGGATGAGATTTGGCAGCACCTGCCGCTGAAGACGCAGGAGACCATCCTCAAGAAGAAGCTGAAGTTCTATGTGATCGACGGCTATACGGTGGCGCGCGAGGCGGGGATGGGCAACCGCATCAACACCATCATGCAGACGTGCTTCTTCGCGATCAGCGGGGTGCTGCCGCGCGACGAGGCGATTGAGCAGATCAAGAAGGCGATCAAGAAGACCTACGGCAAGCGCGGCGACGCCGTAGTGCAGCAGAATTTTGCCGCGGTGGATGCGGCGCTGTCGCACCTGCATGAGGTCAAACTGCCGGAGAAGGCGACGGCGACGTTCGACATACTGCCGATGATGCCCGCGGAGGCGCCTGCGTTCGTGCGCGATGTGTTGGGCGCGATGGCGGCGGGCCACGGCGACCTGTTGCCGGTGAGTGCGTTGCCGCCGGGCGGAACCTTCCCGACCGGAACGGCGAAGTGGGAGAAGCGCAATATCGCGCAGATGATCCCGGTGTGGGACGAGCAGCTTTGCATCCAGTGCGGGAAGTGCGTGATGGTGTGCCCGCATGCGGTGATACGCGCCAAGGTGTACGACTCGGCGGTGCTGGCCAGCGCGCCGGCGACGTTCAAGAGCGCCAAGCCGAAGTGGAAGGGCATGGAGGAGGAGCTTTATACGCTGCAGGTGGCGCCGGAGGATTGCACCGGATGCAGCCTGTGCGTGGAGATCTGCCCGGTGAAGAGCAAGAGCGAGGCCAAGCACAAGGCGATCAACATGGAGATGCAGGCGCCGCTGCGCGAGGCGGAGGCGCTGAACTGGAGCTTCTTTGAGGCGCTGCCCACGGTGGAGCGCGGGCGGTTGTCGCATACGCAGGTGAAGGACATTCAACTTCTGGACCCGCTGTTTGAGTTCTCGGGAGCGTGCGCGGGCTGCGGCGAGACGCCTTATCTAAAGCTGCTGACCCAGCTCTTCGGCGACCGGCTGTACATTGCCAATGCGACGGGCTGCTCGTCGATCTACGGGGGCAACCTGCCGACGACGCCCTATACCGTGAACCAGAGCGGACGCGGACCCACGTGGTCGAACAGCTTGTTTGAGGACAACGCGGAGTTCGGGCTGGGCATGCGGTTGGCACTGGACCAGCAAAAGGGCTACGCAGAGAGCCTGCTGGGGCGGCTTGCGCCGGTGCTGGGCGACGACCTGGTGACCGCGATCGTGGGTGCGACCCAAATCAAGGAGAGCGAGATCGACGAGCAACGGCAGCGGGTGCGGCTGGTGCGCGAGAAGCTGGTCGGGGTGGACTCCGCGGAGGCGCGGGCGCTGCTTGCGGTGGCCGACTCGCTGGTACGCAAGAGCGTGTGGATCATCGGCGGGGACGGCTGGGCCTACGACATTGGCTTTGGCGGACTGGACCATGTGTTGGGCTCGGGGCAGAACGTCAAGGTGCTGGTGCTGGATACGGAGACGTACTCGAATACCGGCGGCCAGATGTCGAAGGCGACGCCGCGCGGGGCGGTGGCCAAGTTCGCTGAAGGCGGCAAGCCGAACGCCAAGAAAGACCTGGCGATGGAGGCGGTCGCGTATGGATCAGTCTACGTGGCGCGGGTGGCGATGGGCGGAAGCGACATGCAGACGGTGAAGGCGTTCCAGGAGGCGGAGGCGTACAACGGCCCGGCGATCATCATTGCCTACAGCCATTGCATCGCGCACGGCTACGACCTGACGTACGGGATGGAGCAGCAGAAGAATGCGGTGCTCTCCGGCTACTGGCCGTTGATGCGCTACAACCCGGCGCTGCGCGAGCAGGGCAAGAACCCGTTCCAACTGGACTCGAAGGCGCCGACGATGGCGCTGAAGCAGTACAGCTATCATGAGGCGCGCTACACGATGCTGGCGCGCAGCCGTCCCGATGTAGCGAAGAAGCTGCTGCAGGAGGCGCAGGACGACGTAGAGCGTTCGTGGCGAGTGTACGCGGGCCGCGCCGCGATGCCGGGACGCGGCGAAACTCCGCATATAGCACCGCCGGAGCCGGAGGGGAAAGTGGCGCCCCTGGGAACAGGAGGCAATCAATGATCGACCTGAGCACGCAGTACCTTGGCCTGAAGCTGAAGAGCCCGCTGGTGGTTTCTTCCTCGCCGCTGACTGAGTCGGCGGAGAACATTCAACGGCTGGAAGAGGCCGGAGCGGCCGCGGTGGTGCTGCCTTCGATCTTTGAGGAGCAGCTGACGCTGGAGAGCAATGCGCTGGACCAGGACCTGACCCGGGGCACGGAATCGTTCGCCGAGGCGCTGAGCTATTTCCCGGTGTATGAGGATTATCGCCAGGGCCAGGACGCGTACCTGAGTCAACTCCGCCGGGCCAAGAGCGTTGCCAGCATTCCTGTGCTGGCCAGCCTGAATGGGGTCACGGCGAAGGGGTGGGTGCGCTTTGCGAAGGAGATCGAACAGGCGGGAGCGGACGCGCTGGAACTGAACACGTATTCGCTGGCGACCAAGTTCAGCGATACCAGCGCCATGGTGGAGAACGGGATTGCCGCGCTGGTGCGCGAGGTGAAGCACGCCACGCGGATCCCGGTTGCGGTGAAGCTTTCTCCGCAGTACACCAGCATCCCGCATCTGGCGATGGAGCTGGACCGTTCCGGGGCCGACGCGCTGGTGCTGTTCAACCGCTTTTATCAACCGGACTTCGATCTGGAGAATCTGGACGTTTGCCCTCGGCTGACGCTGAGCCGCCCTGAGGAGTTGTTGCTGCGGCTGCACTGGGTTGCGATCCTGTACGGGGATGTAAAGGCCGACCTTGCGGTGACCGGCGGAGTGCATGGCGCCGAGGATGTGCTGAAGTGCGTGATGGCGGGAGCGCAGGTGGCGATGATGGCTTCGGCACTGCTGGCCAAGGGCATTCCTCATTTGAAGACTGTTCACGCCGACCTGGTGCGCTGGATGGAAGAACACGAGTACGAATCCATCCTGCAGATGCGGGGCAGCCTGAGCCGTCGCGCGGTGCCGGATCCCTCGGCCTTTGAACGAGGGAATTACATCAAGACGCTGAGCAGCTTCACGCTGCGTCCGACGGCAGCGCCATTCACCGTGCCATACAACTGAGGGCGAGACGGAGACCGCGATTTTTCTGGAGAGACGGGCGTCCTGGGCCGGAGTTTGCACGTACACCCAAAGGGAACAACATACGAGTCCTAAGAAGGTCATGGGTCTCGTGATAAAAGCGGGTTGAATATTAGCGCAAACTGGATTGATCGTCACACAACTTCTGTGTCATTTGGCCCAGGTTTAACCTTGATGTAACTTGCTTCATTTCAATGAGTTGAGAGATCGATAACTAGGCAGCGTGGAGATGGGAACCGAGTCCTGCACCTATGATGCGGGCCTGGCTGGAATACAATCGAAGACAGGTGGAACGCTGCGGAGACTCCGAGGGATGAGCCCGACTCGCGTCCATGCCATGGACCGGGTCGAGGCGGGATTGTGCGAAGAGCGGTGATTGGTATGGTCCGCTGATCCGCAGTGAAGGGTATCTACACATGGAAGGGATTCGTTCTTAGATGACTACGAGTGAGCTTTTGACCCAGGCCCAGGGGCTATCCGAGCTGGCGGGGGATGCGAAGCAGATCGTCAATGATTTCTCAATTCAGATTGCCACGGTGAACGGTTCCGGTTCGCAGTCCGCCAACAGCGTTCTGCTGCGCAGCATCTTTCGCATGGGCGTGCCGGTATCGGGGAAGAACCTGTTTCCTTCGAATATCGCGGGACTTCCGACCTGGTACACCATTCGGGTGAGCAAGGACGGTTGGGTCGCGCGCAAGACCGAGATCGACATTCTGATTGCGATGAACGCGGAGACGGCGCGCGAAGACGTGCTTTCGCTGAGCCCAGGCGCGGCCGTGATCTACGACGAATCGTTGAAGCTGCATGAGCTGCGTTCCGATGTGACTTATTATGCGGTTCCCTTCGACCAATTGGCGGCAGCCACCGGTGCGGATGCAAAGCTGCGCAAGCTGGTGAAGAACATGGTCTACGTGGGGATTGCGGCGAACCTGCTTGCGATCGATATGAAGGCGGTTGAAAACACGGTGCGCAAGCAGTTCGCCAAGAAGGTGAAGGCGGCGGAGCTGAACCTGGGAGCGGTGCGCGTGGGCTTCGATTATGCGGCGAGCACATTGACCAAGCAGGACCCGTATGTGGTGGAGCCGATGAACGCCACCCAGGGCAAGATCATCATCGACGGCAACTCGGCGGCGGCGATGGGCGCGATGTTTGCCGGGGTCACGGTGGTCTCGTGGTATCCCATCACGCCGTCTTCTTCGGTGGTTGAGAACCTGATCGACCACATGAAGCGGTACCGGGTGGAGCGGGACGGCAAGGCAAGCTTTGCGATTGTGCAGGCGGAGGATGAGCTGGCCGCGATCGGCATGGTGCTGGGCGCGGGATGGGCGGGCGCGCGCTCAATGACGGCGTCTTCCGGGCCGGGCATCTCGCTGATGGCGGAGTTTGCCGGGCTTGGCTACTACGCGGAGATCCCTGGAGTGATCTTCGACATTCAGCGCACCGGACCCTCGACTGGATTGCCAACCCGCACCTCGCAGGCTGACCTGACCTTTGTTGCGGGGCTTTCGCACGGCGATACCAAGCACGTGATGTTGTTCCCGGCGACGGTGAAGGAGTGTTTCGAGTTTGGGATGGAGGCGTTTGAGCTTGCAGAGCTGCTGCAGACGCCAGTCTTTGTGCTGTCCGACCTGGATCTGGGTATGAACAACTGGATGTCGGAGCCGTTTGAGTACCCGGAGGAGCCGATTCGGCGGGGCAAGGTGCTGGACGCCGAGCAGCTAACGGAGCTGGGCGGGTTTGCCCGCTACAAAGACGTCGATGGGGACGGGATTCCGTACCGCACGCTGCCCGGGACGGACCACCCTGCCGCCGCGTACTTTACGCGCGGCTCGGGCCACAACGAGAAAGCTTTGTATACCGAGCGGCCCGAGGACTACGAGAACAACATGCTGCGGCTGGCGCGAAAGTTCGAGACCGCGCGAACGCTGGTGCCGAAGCCGGTTGTCGAAGGCAACGGCAGCGAGAGAGTCGGAATTATCGCGTTTGGCACCAGCCATTGGGCGGTGGAGGAGGGCCGCGACCAGCTGGAGCGCGAGGCAGAACTTGCCACCGATTATTTGCGAGTTCGGGCTTATCCATTTACGCAGGAGGTGCGCGACTTTGTCGCTAGCCATAAACGGATTTATGTGGTGGAGCAGAACCGCGACTCGCAGATGTTGAATCTTCTGAAGATCGATCTCGATCCGGTTGAGGTGGTGAAGCTGCATTCGGTGCTGCACTTCAATGGGCTGCCCATCGATGCGCGCTCAATCACCTCCGCCATTGCCGCACAAGAAGGAGCAGTCAAGTAGACATGTCGACCACACCAGTTACACCCAAGCCAGTCAAGACCAATCGCATCGGGCTGCAGATTCTGGACTACCGCGGCGGCAAGACCACGCTGTGCGCCGGTTGCGGCCACAATGCGATCTCGGAGCGCATTACCGAGGCGTTTTATGAGATGGGCATCCAGCCCGAGCGGGTGATGAAGATGAGCGGCATCGGCTGCTCCTCGAAGTCGCCGGCGTACTTCATGTCGCGCTCGTTCAGCTTCAACTCGGTGCATGGGCGCATGCCCTCGGTGGCGACCGGCGCGCTGCTGGCCAACAAGACGATGCGATCGCTGGGGGTTAGCGGCGACGGCGACACGGCATCGATCGGGATGGGTCAGTTCGTCCACCTGATGCGGCGCAATGTTCCCATGATCTACATCATCGAAGATAACGGCGTATATGGGCTGACCAAAGGTCAGTTCTCCGCGACCGCCGACATCGGATCGAAGCTGAAGACCGGCGTGATTAACGATCTGCCTGCCATCGACATGTGCGCGCTGGCGATCCAGATGGGCGCGACGTTTGTGGGGCGCTCGTTCTCCGGCGACAAGAAGCAGCTCTCCACCATGCTGAAGGCGGCGCTCTCGCACCAGGGGACGGTGCTGCTGGATGTCATCTCGCCGTGCGTGACCTTCAACGACCACGAAGGATCGACCAAGAGCTACAAGTACATGCAGGAGCACGAGGACGCGGTCGGCGAAGTTGGCTTTGTGCCATATTTTGAAGACATTGCGGTGGAGTACGATGCGAGCACCACAACCGAGGTAACGCTGCACGACGGCTCGCACCTGCGGCTGCGCAAGATCCATGAGGACTATGACCCCACCGACAAGGCAAACGCCATCCGAATGCTGATGGAGGTGCATGAGAAGGGCGAGGTGCTGACCGGCATCTTCTATGTGGACACGCAGAAGCCGGACTTTGGGACGCTGCTGAATATGGTGGACGAGCCTCTGGCGACTCTGCCGCAGGAGCGTACGCGTCCAGGCCGCGAGGTGCTGGCCGAGATTATGGAAGCGCATCTGTAGTCGGGCGCAATCGGCCTACAGAATGGCGATCGATCTGTTAGACTCAATGGGTGGTTGCGCGGAAGGGCGATGGCGGCTAAGTCGTCGCAAATTCTAATCTGCGCAGCGCCAAGGTAGAAGGGCGGACCCGGCGAAAGCTGCGAGATCGCTTATTCTATGTGACCCTTATCCACGTTGCTGCAAAGCAACCTGGGGACGTAGCTCAGTTGGTTAGAGCGCTGCCCTGTCACGGCAGAGGTCGCGGGTTCGAGCCCCGTCGTCCCCGCCATCCATTCCAAAGTGATCCCGGAGTGAATGGGGAGTACGGCCGTCAAGCTGTCTTGCAGGGCCGTGCTGGCTGAGGGCAGGATTCGTCCCTGCGAATGCGCGGAGAGCGTCTGTTCAGGGCGCTGCTGGCGGACCGATCAGAGGGGTGCGGACAGGCGCGGCCAGGCCGATGAACTGGGTCAGGGTGTTGCTGCCGAAGTTGCTGATCCACAGGTTGCCGCTGGCATCCACGGCGATGGCGTATGCCTCGAGCAGGGCAGCGTCCCCTCCCAATCCACGTGCGGGAGTCAGCACGGCGCCAGGAGCAGCGGCGCCGGCGCCCGCGAGTTCGGTGAGCGAGGGACCCCGGTAATTCGCGATCCAGACGTTTCCGGCGCCGTCGATCGCAATGCCTTGGGGGTGGTCGATGCCTCCGCCGGTTGAGCCGCCATTGGAGAGGATTTCACCGCAGCCTGAGATCTCGCTGATGCTGTTGCCGGAGTAGTTGGCCACCCACACATTGCCGAGTCGATCGATGGCCAGGCCGGATGGGCCGTCGCAGCAGGAGTAGTTGGTGAACTGCGAGCCGTCCGATGCGACCTTGGTCACGGTTATCGCGCTTTGGTTTGCGACCCAGACATTGTGAGAGCTGTCGATTGCAGCCGCAACCGGGAAGGCAAAGAGCGGAGAGGCATAGCCGGCAGCGCCGGAGAGCGGCTGGCCGGAATTGGAGAGGTGGGTCAAGCTGGAGTCCCCGTAGTCAACGACCCATGCGCTGTTGTCCGTGTCGATGGCAACGGCGATGGGATAGTCGAGCCCGCCCTGGTTAAATCCGCCGCTACCGGCAACGGATTGCCCGTTGGAGTTGAAGACGCTGACGCTGTTGCCGGAGAATCCGGGGTTCGGCTCGTTGGGGACCCATGCATCGTTGTTGCCATCGACGGCCAGCCCATACGAGGCGCTCAACCCGAAGCCGGTGACTCCTTGCGGCAGCAGCGGCTTGCCCAATGGAGAAAACAGCGAAGCCACATTGAAGTAACTTGCGACCCACACATTTCCAGCGCTGTCGACGCCGAGCCCAGTGGGGCCATCCATGCCACCGCCGGTGTAGTTGACGAAGAGCGTCCAATCGGAGGTCGCTGCCTGGAGGGTGGGAACGAATGCCGAACTCGTGGCAGATAGCGCATACAGATTGGCGACGTTGTTTGCCGGGTTGCGCGCCAGGTCGAGCAACGCGTCCAGGGTGTTGGTCGGGGCATTGCTCCCAGCGGGAGTCGTACCGGCGAAGAGCGTGCTACAGGCGCCTACGTTGTGGGCGGAGAATACGCAGGTGTTCATCAGGTTGGCCAGGGAGTTGATCTTCGCCTGTGGAGAGCTCCCGTTCGAAGCGAATCCTGGCCCCGGACTGCTTCCGGTGGCGACACTGACCAGTGCGGAGGCCATAGCGACTGCGTTTTGCAGGCCAACGGCGTTGGTGGAGCTAGCGCCGATGTTGGCTCCGGACGAGAGGAACTGCGAAAGCGCGTAGGCGGCTGCGACTGAGGTTGCCTCGTTGACCACGATCGGGCTTGCAATCTGATTGCAAGCCCCCAGGACGGCGAGCAACACGATTGCACTATTGACTGGAACGGACGTTGAGCCGGGGCTTCCTCCGCGCGCGACAACATAGAGCTGCGATGCGGCCGACGGACATGAATATCCGGCGGGAACGGTGAACGATCCGTTGGCATCGGTGGTGAGCGCGCTGGAGAGCAGTGCGGTGGCGCTGGAGCCGTTGCCGGCGCTACCGGCGGCGTACAACTGAACGGAGGCCCCGACCAAAGGCTGTCCACCGGGCATTGCCCTGCCGGTGAAGCCGGCTCCCGCATAGGGGGTCGGGGTAGGAGGGGGAGGGGGCGCGGTTGAAGCGACTGCAGTGTTGCTGACGCAAGCCGCAGACGATATGGTTGCGATCTTGCCGCCGCATCCCGCAAGTGCGCACAGCACTCCGCTCGCTATGAATACCGGGACGATCGCAGACCTGAAAAACCGAGGGGAAAGAAGGCGCATTGAAGGAGGTTCCGGAGATATCCAGTGCCGTTCCTGGCATGCCAAGAGTGACGGACGCGAGCACCATACCGACGAGGTTGGATGGGTATTGTCCACGTAACCCCGGGGTGAGTCATGATACCAGAGAGAGAATAACCCAAGGTGCTGCCGCGGCGAGTGAATTCGATCGCGGGTTGGGGCGAGCGGTCCCGAAATGGGGAGAGCGGAGGCCGAGAACAGGCCGCGGGAGGAGCAAAGGGGAGAAAAGTCCCTGGACCGCTCAAGTTTGGTCCGGCACCTGCCGATAGTACATGGGATTTCCCGGCGGCTGCTCCCGCTTCCGCGCCGGAAGCCTGAGGGATCGCCCGGATGGGAGGATCCTTGCCATCATCCAATCCGATTCTCGACCTGGACAGCGCCCCTGTCCCAGCCAGTCCAGTTCCCGCGGGCTCCAGCGATCTGCTCTCCGCTCTGCTGGAGAACTCGGCCGACAGGATCTATTTCAAAGATCTTGAGAGCCGGTTTATCAGGATCAATCGTTACAAGGCCCGACTGATGCATCTGGCCGACCCGAGCGAGGCGATCGGCAAGACCGACCAGGACTTTCTGGCGGGCGATCGCGGGACCGGCCGCCGGCTTGACGAACTGGAGATCATTCAAACCGGTGTGCCTCTGATTGACAAGGAGGAGCGGGAGGAATGGCCCGATGGGCGCGTCACCTGGGTCTCCACCAGCAAGATGCCTCTGTTCAACTCGGCCGGCACGTGCATTGGCACGTTTGGTATTTCGCGCGACATTACCAGCAGGAAACTGGCCGAGAGCGCGCTCGAAAACGCCCACCGCGACGCGGAGTTATTCATCGACTCGGTGCCGTCCATTCTGATTGGGCTGGACGCCGAAAACCGCATCGAGCGCTGGAACCTCGCTGCTGCCAAGACCTTCGGAATCTCCAAGGCGGAGGCCTGCGGAAAGCCGCTGGCCGGCTGCGGCGTCCGGTGGCTTAGCGACATCGACTCGGAGATCCGACCCTTGTCCGCGGCGACGGAGCCGGTGCGCTGGGATGTGAGCTATGCCAAGAATGACGAGGAGCGCTTTCTCGGATTTACGCTGCGCTGGATTAAGCCATTCACGAGCGACAAGCCCGAACTGCTGATCGTGGGCACGGACATTACCGAGCGTAAACGCGCCGACGAAGAGTTGCGATGGAAGACAGCGTTGCTGGAAGCGCAGACCAATGCAGCCGGCGCCGGGATACTGATCGTCGAAAGCGCGGCAAATGTACTGCTGCAAAACCGGCAAATGAACGAGATGTTCAGGGTCCCAGCGGCGCTTGCTGAGACCGCTGATGCCGAGCTCCTGCTGAAACACGTGCTCGGGCAGGTGAGAGATCCGGATCGCTTCCTGGCGGACGTGAGGTACTTCAGCGAACATCCGAACGAGACGACCCGAGACGAGGTGGAGCTAGTGGATGGAAGGGTGCTGGAGCGATACTCGGCCCCGGTCCTGGGTAACTCCGGAATGTACTACGGGAGGATTTGGACCTTCCGCGACATCACCCATCGCAAACGGACGGAGGATGTTCTGCGTCGGTTGTCGATGGCGGTAGAGCAGAGCCCAGCGTCGGTGGTGATGACTGACCCGCAAGGCAATATTACCTACGTAAACCGGAAGTTCGTTGAGTCGAGCGGGTATGAGGCGGCAGAGGTGGTGGGCAAAAACCCTAAATTTCTGAAGTCGGGATTTACCACGGCGGAGGATTACCGCGAGCTATGGCGGACGATCAAGGCGGGAGAGGAGTGGCGCGGGGTCTTCCACAACCGCAAGAAGACGGGCGAGCTCTACTGGGAGTCGGCGGTCATCCGTCCCATCGAGGACCACACCGGCGCGATCACCCACTTCCTCGGCCTGAAGGAAGACATCACCGAAAAACTGGCCATGGAGGGTCAGTTAAGGCAGTCGCAGAAGCTGGAGGCGATTGGGCAACTCGCCGCAGGCATCGCGCATGAGATCAATACCCCCATCCAGTACGTGGGAGACAACACCAGCTTCCTGAAAGAGTCGTGGGGCAAGCTGGCAGGGCTTCTGGCTGCAGCCCAGAAGCTGCGCGACGAGGTTTCTGCGGGGAGCGTGTCCCAGGAAACGATCGCGTGCTTCGACGAATGCAGGCGGATTGCCGATGTGGAGTATCTCTCGCAGGACATCCCGCACGCCATCGACCAGACCCTGGACGGGGTACAGCGCGTGGCCAAGATTGTCAGGGCGATGAAGGAGTTCTCCCATCCTGGATCGCAGGAGAAACGCGCGGTCGATCTGAATCGTGCGATCGAAACCACGGTGACGATCTCGCGCAATGAGTGGAAGTATGTCGCCGAGGTGGAAACGCATCTGGACCCGAACCTGCCCTTGGTCCCGTGTCTGGCAGGGGAGATCAACCAGGTCGTGCTGAACCTGGTGGTCAACGCCGCACACGCTATTGCCGATGTCTCCCGCGAGCAGGGCGGCGGGTTGGGCAAGATCATGCTCTCGACCCGCAAGGACGGGGACTGGGCTGAGATCAGTGTCGCGGACACCGGCACGGGAATCCCCGAAGCGGCGAGGGAACGAGTTTTCGACCCGTTTTTCACAACCAAGGAGGTTGGCAAAGGAACGGGCCAGGGTCTAATGTTGGCGCATAACGTGGTGGTAAAGAAGCACGGCGGGAGAATCTGGTTCGAATCGGAGGTCGGCAAAGGAACAACGTTCTTTGTTCGTCTTCCACTCTAAGAGGTTGTGAGGAGCTTCATGCCGAGACGTATCCTCTTCGTCGACGACGAACCGAACCTGCTGATGGGTCTGCAGCGCTCGCTGCGCCCAATGCGAACGCAATGGGAGATGGAGTTTGCCTCCAGCGGAGAGGAAGCGCTCCGGTGCCTGGAAGTCCATCCATTCGATGCGGTGGTCTCCGACATGAAAATGCCGGGCATGACCGGCGCGGAGCTGCTCAACACCATTCAGGACAGGTACCCACAGACCATCCGCATCATTCTTTCGGGTCAGTCGGACCGGGAGTCGATCTTCCAGTCGATCGCGCCGGCACACCAGTTTCTGTCGAAACCCTGCGAGGGAGAGGAGTTGAAGTATCTGCTGGAACGCGCCCTGGCGCTGACCGATCTGCTGGAGAATGCGTCGCTGAAGACCTATCTCTCCCGGCTGAAGTGCATTCCCAGTCTGCCGTTGTTGTACCAGCAGGTCACCCAGGAGCTGCGCTCCCAGGACCCATCCGCTTCGCGGCTGGGCAAGATCATCTCGCAGGACATGGGAATGACGGCGAAGATCCTGCAGATCGTGAACTCTGCCGCGCATGGTGTGCGCGCGGAAGTTACGGACCCGAGCCAGGCGGTGCTGCTGCTGGGGTTGGACTCGGTTCAGGCGATGGTGCTTTCCCTCAGCATCTTCTCGGTGCTGGATTCCCACGTGTTGAGCGCCAAGGATGCTGAGCTCCTATGGAACCGCAGCATATCGGTCAGCCAGTTCTCGAAACTCATTGCGAAAGCCGAGGGAGTGGCAGCCAGCCAGTTGGATCCCTACCAGAGCGCAGGCCTGCTGCACGACGTCGGTAAGTTGGTGATGGCCTCCGCCGATCCCAAGGGGTATGGCCTGATTGTGCATGAGGCAACCTCCCACGGGACCGTTCAACCGCGTCTGGAGACCGAAGTTCTGGGTTGCACCCACGCGGAGGTCGGGGCCTATCTGCTGGGCCTGTGGGGACTGCCGGCCTCGATCGTGGAGGCGGTGGCGTGGCACCATCGTCCTTTGGAAAGCCCGATTACCCGGTTTTCGCCGCTGGCCGCGGTGCATGTGGCGAGCGCGGTCTATACCCAGTTGCATCCGGAATTTCTGCACTGCGATCCGAACATCGATGAGGCATTTCTGGAACGGATCGGACGATCGGGACGCCAGCAGGCGTGGAAGCAACTCTGCGCCGAGCAGGCCGGGGGAGGACCGCCGCAATGAGCGAGAAGATACTCTTTGTCGACGACGAGCCTGCTGTGCTGGAAGGCTATAAACGGCTGCTGGGACGCGAGCGCCCGATTGACACGGCGGTTGGTGGTGCTGCTGGTCTTGCGGCCATCGCCGAATCCGGGCCCTATGCCGTCGTGATCTCCGATATGCGGATGCCGCAGATGGATGGCGCGCAGTTCCTGGCCAAGGTGCGGGACATGGCGCCTGCAACCGTGCGCCTGGCGCTGACCGGCTACGTGGATATCGACACCGCGATGCACGCCGTCAACGAGGGGAACATCTTTCGATTTCTCACCAAGCCATGCTCGAAAGAGGACCTGCTGAAGGCGATCGAGGCTGCGCAGGAGCAACACCGCCTCATCAACGCGGAGAAGGAATTGCTGGAGCAGACCCTGCGCGGGTCGGTGCATGTTCTGTGCGAGGTGCTGAGCTTCAGCAATCCTGCGGCCTTCGGGCGCGCGATGCGGCTGCGCAGCTTCGTTCAGCAGGTCGTGAAGTCGATGAATCTGAAGTCTACGTGGCAGTTCGAGATCGCCGCGATGCTTTCGCAGCTGGGCTGCGTCACGCTGCCGACTGAGCTGATGAATGCGGCCTACGCCGGCGACCGGCTGAGTCCGGAGGACCAGAAGAGGTATGACGCGCATCCGGCCGTGGCGTGGCAGATGCTGTCCAGCATCCCGCGGATGGAGGCGATCGCGCAGATGGTCGCAAATCAGAACAACCCCCGCCCTCATATTGAAGCCAGTAACCCCGAAGAGAGGCGCGAGATTGAGCTTGGCATCCAGTTGCTGCAGGCGGGCCTGGTGTTCGAGGGATATCTTGGCCGTGGCGTGACTCCGGCCGAAGCTGCGAAAAAGGTGCGCGCCAGCTGCAAGGGCTGCGATGCCTCCATCCTGAACTCTCTGGACGATTTGGTCCCGTCGGTTCCCGTGCTGGTGCGGGAGTGCGCCGTCAGCGATCTTGCCGTGGGAATGACGCTGCAACAGGACATCTGCAACAGCATTGGGCTGCTGATTGTCGCCAAGGGACAAGAACTGACCTACCAGTGGATCGAGCGGCTCAAAGGCCTATCGAAACTCGGAGTGATTGGGCGACGAGTCAGCGTGATGCTGCCTGGAAACAATATCGGCTGAATGGACTGCCGAGTCGCTGGCCGGTCTTCGACTTTGTTGGCCGATTAACGAACTCCCCTCTCTGCCGCCGATAACAAAAACCCCTGACTTTTCATGTGATTGCGAACACCGCTCGACAGACCGCGCTGAGGTATACAAAGTGCAGGCGTATAACAGTTAAGGAGTTTGAGTTTTGGCGGTCCACCGCGACACGATTCAAAGCGACACGATTCAGAGCGACAAGGCTGGGAAAAATTAATGGCTACAGCTGGGGTGATGCCGCGTCCGGAGCGACCGGTAACTTTTTGGCAGTCCACCAATGGGAAAAAAGTGGTGATGGCAGTCACGGGCTGCCTGATGTTTCTGTTCGTGATCGGCCACATGCTTGGCAATCTCCAGATATTTGAAGGCCCGGCGAGGATCAACGCCTACGGGCATCTGCTGCACAACCTGGGTGAGCTGCTCTGGATCTTCCGCGGCACCATGCTGCTGGCGATCGTGCTGCACATCACCGCGACCGTGCAGCTTGCGCTGCGCAGCCAGCAGGCGCGGCCCATCGGGTACTCGCGCAAGGAGGCGATCAACTCCTCCTACGCTTCGCGCACGATGTACTGGAGCGGCCCCATTGTTCTGGCCTTCATCATCTTCCACCTGCTACAGTTCACCGCCGGCTACATCCATCCGGGATCGCAGTTCATCGAGGGCGATGTCTACCACAACGTGGTCGCTGGCTTCCAGGTGTGGTGGGTGTCGGTGTGGTATATCTTCGCGGTCAGTCTGCTGGGTCTTCACCTGAGCCATGGCATCTGGAGCATGTTCCAGTCGGTGGGGCTGGCGCACAAGCGTCACACCCAGTTGCTGAAGACGGCCGCAGGCGCGATCGCCACTCTCATTGTTTTGGGCTACATCTCCATCCCGATAAGCATCATGCTGGGGTTCGTAAAATAAATGACACTCGACGCGAAAATTCCTTCCGGCCCGATTGAGCAGGCATGGGCCAAAGCCTGCTTCGACATGAAGCTTGTCAATCCTGCCAACAAGCGCAAGCATTCGCTGATCGTGGTCGGTTCCGGCCTGGCCGGAGGCTCGGCGGCAGCATCGCTGGGCGAGCTTGGCTACAACGTCAAATGTTTCTGCTTCCAGGATTCGCCGCGCCGCGCGCACTCCATCGCCGCGCAGGGCGGCATCAATGCGGCCAAGAACTACCCCAACGATGGCGAGAGCGTGTACCGGCTGTTCTACGACACGGTCAAGGGTGGAGATTTCCGCGCCCGTGAGGCCAACGTCTATCGCCTGGCCGAGGTCAGCGGCAAGATCATCGACCAGTGCGTGGCCCAGGGGGTCCCGTTTGCGCGCGAGTATGGCGGCTCATTGGCGAATCGTTCCTTCGGCGGGGCGCAGGTGTCGCGCACCTTTTATGCGCGCGGCCAGACCGGCCAGCAGCTTCTGCTGGGCGCATATCAGGCGCTGGAGCGGCAGGTGCAGGCGGGCAGCGTCACCATGATCCCGCGCCATGAGATGCTCGACCTGATTGTGATCGATGGGCGGGCCCGAGGCATCGTCGCGCGCAATCTGGTGAACGGAAAACTCAGCGTCCACATCGCCGACGCGGTGATTCTAGCGACCGGCGGCTACGGCAACGCCTACTATCTGTCGACCAATGCCAAGGGCTCCAACGCCACGGCGATCTGGCGCGCGTACAAGCGCGGAGCGCTGTTTGCCAACCCATGTTTCACCCAGATCCATCCCACCTGCATTCCGGTGTCAGGCGAGTATCAGTCGAAGCTGACACTGATGAGCGAGTCGCTGCGCAACGATGGGCGCATCTGGGTGCCGAAGAAGAAGCACGATCCGCGACCGCCCAACCAGATCCCGGAAGATGAGCGCGACTATTACCTGGAGCGGCGCTACCCGAGCTTCGGCAATCTGGTGCCGCGCGACGTGGCCTCGCGCAACGCCAAGGCCTTGTGCGATGAAGGTTACGGCGTGGGCAAGACCGGCCTGGGCGTCTATCTCGACTTCTCCGAGGCCATCAGCCGGCTGGGCGAGAAGACCGTCCGCGAGCGCTATGGCAACCTGTTCGACATGTACCAGCGCATCACCGACGAAGACCCGTACAAGGTCCCCATGCGCATCTATCCGGCGATCCACTACACCATGGGCGGACTGTGGGTGGACTACGAACTGCAGAGCACCATCCCCGGGCTGTTCGTGCTGGGCGAGGCCAACTTCTCCGATCACGGCGCCAACCGGCTGGGCGCGAGCGCGCTGATGCAGGGGCTCTCCGACGGCTACTTCATCATTCCCTACACGGTGGGGAATTATCTGGCGACCAACAAGTTTCCCAAGGTGGACGAATCGAACGCCGAGGTGCAAAGCTCGGTCGCGGTGGTCCGCGAGAAGATCGACAAGCTGCTCTCCATCAAGGGCAAGCGCACGGTCGACTCGTTCCATCGCGAACTGGGAAAGATCCTGTGGGACTATTGCGGGATGGCGCGCACGGCGCAGGGGCTAGAGACGGCGATTGGCAAGATCCGCGCGCTGCGCCAGGAGTATTGGCAGAACGTGACCGTGGCCGGAAGCAGTGACGACCTGAACGAGAGCCTGGAAAAGGCCGGGCGCGTAGCCGACTACTTTGAGCTGGGCGAGCTGATGTGCATCGACGCGCGCGACCGCAATGAGTCCTGCGGCGGCCACTTCCGCGAGGAGTATCAGACGCCCGATGGCGAGGCCCAGCGCGACGACGAGCACTACTCCTACGTCGCGGCCTGGGGCTACAAAGGCCCGGACGCGCCGCCCGAACTGACCAAGGAACCCCTGGAGTTCCACTACGTCCATCCCAGCCAGAGGAGCTACAAGTAATGAAACTGACCCTGAAGATCTGGCGCCAGAAGAACATCAACGAGAAGGGCGCGTTTGTCCGCTACGCAGTGGACGATGTCGATCCCGAGATGTCGATGCTGGAGTGCCTGGATGTGCTGAACGAGTCGCTGATCCTGAAGGGCGAAGCGCCGGTGGCCTTCGAGCACGACTGCCGCGAAGGCATCTGCGGCAGCTGCGGCTTCGTCATCAACGGCGTGGCGCACGGCCCGGAGCGCGCTACCACCGCCTGCCAGTTGACCATGCGCCACTTCAAGGAGGGCGACGAGCTGACCCTGGAGCCATGGCGCGCCAAGGCCTTCCCCATCGTCAAGGACCTGGTCGTCGACCGCCGCGCCTTCGACCGCATCATCCAGGCCGGCGGCTATGTCTCCGTCTCCACCGGCCAGGCGCCGGAGGCCAACGGCATCCTGGTCGGCAAGGAGGCCGCGGATTGCAGCATGGACGCTGCCGCCTGCATCGGCTGCGGGGCCTGCGTGGCGGCCTGCCCCAACGCTTCGGCCGCGCTGTTTACCGGGGCCAAGATCGCCCACCTGGGCAGCCTTCCCCAGGGCGACGTGGAGCACCAACGCCGCGCGTTGGCCATGGTGGCGCAGATGAACGCCGAGATCTTCGGAAGCTGCACCAACATCGGCGAATGCACGGGCGCGTGCCCGAAGGAGATTCCGCTGGAGGTGATCGCGAAGATGAACCGCGACTACGTGTCCGCTAGCTTCAATCGCCGTGACGACCTGCCGTCGCCGGTACCGCCTGGCGAGCCGCTGGCCACGGGCGCATAGGGGTTCAACCACCGTCATTCTTCGGCAGGCTTCATTCGGGCGAAGGCCAAAATCTCTGTGGCGTGCGCAGGGCCACGCGCATCGCGCACGGACTAAACCCAGCCCCTTAGGGCCGCCAACTACCCTCACCCGCCCCGGACCTTCTTTACGCCGCGACGCCACGGCGCTGCAAGGCTTCCATCCAGCGGTCGTTCCCGTAGCGATGCTCCAGCAGATGCGGCAGGTAGTGGTCCACGTCCAGCTGGGGCCAGGACACGCTGATTCCTCCGCCCCAGAGCTGAATCTCCGAAAGTTGCGCCTCGGTCGCGTGTTCCAGCCCCTGCAACTGCTCCCGCGGAATCGCCAGCCGAGCGCTCGTGCTAAGCCGCAGCACGATCAGGTCCGCTCGCCCTCCCAGATACTCTGCCGAGACCACCCGCGGCTCGCCCTCGAACTGCTTCGCAGCCTCCAGGGCGGCATCGATCTCGGCGTCGGTGGTAAGGTCGTTTGGATGCCTATCCATGCCTCGCCTCCCAAAGCTGGTTCAGCTCAACCGCGTGGGTTGCCGCCGCATCCAGGATCCGGCGTACATCGCTCCGCTTGGCGTTTGCTGGCCGCACCGCTTCCCGCCGGGCCGACTTCGCAACCTTCCCATCCGCAAGCAGGTCGACAATCACTGAGATTTCCGCGACAAAGCCATGCACGTGACGCGGCGGCAAAGGCAGCAAACCGGACGCCATCAAACGTCTTCGAGCCCACACCCCTACTTTAGCGCCCATTACTAGCCCGGCAAAGCAAAATCGGGTGAGGGCGCAGATTCCAGGCCGCTACTTGGAGGGAGAAGACGCGGGCGGGCGGAAGAGGTGCAGCAGCTCGCGGCTGGCGGCCAGCGGCGTGACTACTCCGTCGCGGACCTCGCGGCGCAGCGCGGGCAGGCGCTCGGCGACCGCGGGCTGGGCGCGGAACATCTCCGCCAGGCCCATGGAGATCAGGTCGTCCATCCACTGCAGCGCGCCCTGGGTGCGCCGCTGCTCCAGCCGGCCGGAGGCCTCGAGCAGCGCTTCATGCTCCAGCACCATCTGCCAGACCTCGGCGATGCCGGTGTTTTCGAGCGCGGAGCAGCAGAGGACGCGTGGGGTCCATCCGTCGCCGGAGGCAGGGAAGAGGTGCAGGGCGGAGGCGTACTCGACGCGGGCGCGCTCGGCCTTGGCGCGGTTGTCGCCGTCGGCCTTGTTGATGGCCATGCCGTCGATCATCTCGATGATGCCGCGCTTGATGCCCTGCAGCTCGTCGCCGGCGCCGGCCAGCATCAGCAGCAGAAAGAAGTCGGACATGGAGCGCACGGCGGTCTCGGATTGGCCGACGCCGACGGTCTCGATGAAGACGTTGCGATAGCCGGCCGCCTCGCACAGCAGGATGGTCTCGCGCGTCCTGCGGGCCACGCCGCCCAGATGGCCGCCCGCCGGGGAGGGCCGGATGAACGCATTCGGATCGGCCGCCAGCCGCTCCATGCGGGTCTTGTCGCCCAGAATGCTGCCGCCGGAGATAGGGCTGGACGGATCGACACTGAGCACGGCGAGCCGCTCGCCGAAGTCGCGGATGACGTGCATTCCCAGGGTGTCGATGAAGGTGCTCTTGCCGACGCCGGGCACGCCGGTGATGCCTACGCGCCGCGATTTGCCAGTGTGCGGCAGGACCGCGTCGAGCAGGTTCGCGGCCCGCTCCGCATCCGAGGCGAGACGGCTTTCGACCAAGGTGATGGCCCGGGCGAGCACCATGCGGTCGCCGGCCAGAACGCCTTCTACATACTGGTTCAGCGGCAGCCGACCTCCGCCCGCGCGAACGGCGGCGGAGCTAGAACCGCTCTCATACATTGTCATTTGCGACACACGCACAGCATGGAACCCGCTTCGATGGCGGGTCCCATTTGAGTCACACAGTCATACCGGTTGCTTATGAGACCGGTTCTAGGCACGAATGCTTCTCGTCAGAGCGTTCAAGATGACCTGGGCGCAGACGGGAATGACGGAGCCGGGGCCAAAGACCGCGGCCACGCCTGCCTGCTTCAGGTAATCATAATCCTGCGGCGGGATGACTCCGCCGGCGACGACCAGGATGTCTCCGCGCCCGCGACGCTTAAGCTCCGCGATTACTTCGGGCACCAGCGTCTTGTGGCCGCCCGCAAGGGTGGAGACGCCGAGTACATGAACATCGTTCTCGACCGCCATCGCAGCGGCTTCGGCGGGCGTCTGGAAGAGCGGGCCCACGTCCACGTCGAAGCCCAGATCGGCAAAGGCGGTGGCGATCACCTTTGCGCCGCGATCGTGTCCGTCCTGGCCCATCTTGGCCACCAGGATGCGCGGACGGCGGCCTTCGAGCTCGGCGAACTCGTGCGCCATCGCGGACGCCTTCTGGAACTCGGGATCGCCCTGGCTCTCCGAGGAGTACACACCGGAGATTGTACGGCTGACCGCCTGGTACCGAGTGAACACCTTCTCCAGCGCATCGGAGATCTCGCCGAGGGTGGCGCGGAGGCGCGCTGCGTTCACGGCCAGCTCCAGCAGATTGCCCTGCCCACTGCGCGCACTTGCGGTCAGCGCGTCCAGAGCATGAGTAACTGCGGCCGAATCGCGGGTGCTGCGAATCTCCGCCAGCCGGCGCAACTGGGTCTCGCGCACGGCCTGGTTGTCCACCTCGCGCACCGGCAGAACATCTTCATGCGCCAGCTTGTACTTGTTCACGCCGACGATGGTCTCGCGGCCGGAGTCGATCAGCGCCTGGCGCCGGGCGGCGGCTTCCTCGATGCGCATCTTGGGAATGCCGGTCTCGATCGCCTTGGTCATGCCGCCCAGGGTTTCGACCTCCTGGATGTGGTGCCAGGCCTTGTGCATCAGGTCGTGAGTCAGGCTCTCCACGTAGTAACTGCCCGCCCAGGGGTCGACCACGCGGGTGATGCCGGTTTCCTCCTGCAGATAGATCTGAGTGTTGCGTGCGATGCGCGCGGAGAACTCGCTGGGCAGGGCGATGGCCTCGTCGAGCGCGTTGGTGTGCAGCGACTGGGTGTGCCCCAGCACCGCAGCCATCGCCTCCACGCAGGTGCGCGGAACATTGTTGAAGACATCCTGCGCGGTCAGGCTCCAGCCCGAGGTCTGGGAGTGGGTGCGCAGCGCCATCGACTTGGGGTTCTTGGGGTTGAAGCCCTTGATGATCTTGGCCCACAGCACGCGCGCGGCGCGCAGCTTGGCAATCTCCATGAAGTGGTTCATCCCGATGGCCCAGAAGAAGCTTAGGCGCGGGGCGAAGTCGTCGATGTCCAGGCCGGCGGCGATGCCGGTGCGAATGTACTCAAGGCCGTCGGCGAGGGTGTAGCCCAGCTCGATGTCCGCGGTCGCGCCTGCCTCCTGCATGTGGTAGCCGCTGATCGAGATGCAGTTGAATTTCGGCATGTTGGCGGAGCAGAAGCGGAAGATGTCGCCGATGATCTTCATCGACGGCGCCGGCGGATAGATGTAGGTGTTGCGGACCATGAACTCTTTGAGGATGTCGTTCTGGATGGTCCCGCTGAGCTTCTGGGTGGCGACGCCCTGCTCCTCCGCGGCCACGATGTAGAAGGCCATGATGGGCAGCACAGCGCCGTTCATGGTCATCGATACGGACATCTGGTCCAGCGGGATTTCGCTGAACAGGATCTTCATGTCCTCGACTGAGTCGATGGCCACGCCCGCCTTGCCGACATCGCCGACCACGCGCGGGTTGTCGGAGTCGTAACCGCGATGGGTTGCGAGGTCGAAGGCGACCGAGAGGCCTTTTTGTCCGGCGGAGAGGTTACGCCGGTAGAAGGCGTTCGACTCCTCGGCGGTGGAGAAGCCGGCGTATTGGCGTATGGTCCACGGCTGCATCGCGTACATCGTGGAATAAGGCCCGCGCAGGTAGGGTGCCACGCCGGCGGCGTACTCCAGATGCTCCATGGCGTGCAGATCGTCGGCCGTATACCAGGGCTTGATGGGGATCAGCTCCGGCGTAACCCAGACGGGCTGATCGTCAGCTTGGGCCGGGGCTGCGGGCTGTGAGTCGAAGTCGGGCTGTGCGTCGAAGCCGATCTTGGTGAAGTCGGGTTTCATTGGTTCACCCCCAGCCGGTCCTGCCACTCGGTCAATGTTTCCACGGCGTCGCTGGCGATGTGAATGAAGCCCTGGACGCCGGTTGCCTTCAGAGCGTCGATCTGTTCCTTGGGATTGCCGGCCACGACCACCGGGACCTTGACCTGGGAGCAGACCTCCTGCGCAAAGGGCAGATACTCCGGATCGGAGCTGCACAGGACGATCAGGTCCGCATCGACGCCGGCGTAATCTTCCGATTCGGCGATCGCGAATCCAGCGCAGCCGAAGAAGTTCAATGCAAAGTTGGCGCGGGCGGTGCGCATCTTGACGTCGCCGCGCTTGAGCAGCAGCACCTTGGGGGTGTGTCCGGTTGCGCGGGCGTGGCGCGCGGTGCGTTCGCGAATCTTCTCGAACGGCTCGGCGAGCCGGAACAGCGGGAATGGCGCGGCGACGGCCTCGGCGGGGGGCACTTGCTCCATGGCCTCGCCATTGAGATCGGGGTAGTTGTTGACGCCCACCAGCGCACGGCGGCGCGACGCGACGGCCTTCTCGCGGGACGCACGGGTCCTGGCAATCTCCTCGGCCAGCCAGCCCGCGCTCAGGGCCGCGCTATAGCCGCCTGCGGCCTCGATCCGCTGAAAGAGCTTCCAGCCCTCGCGCGCGAGCGAGGCGGTCAGCGCCTCAATGTAGTAAGAGCCGCCCGCCGGGTCGGCGACCGCGTTCAGGTGCGCCTCTTCGGCCAGGACGCGCTGCACGCCGAGCGCCAGGTGATCGTCGAATCCGAAGGGCTGGACTGCCAGCCGCTCACAGCCCGCGATCGCAGCCGACATGGCCTCCGTGGTTACGCGCAGAATGTTGGTGTGCGGGTCGCAGGTACTCTTGTTCAGCCGCGAGGTGCGCACATGCAGATTCATGCGGCAGGACTCGAGGTCGGCGGGCGCGAAGGCCGCGACTGTACGGGCCCACACCATGCGCGCGGCACGCAGCTTCGCGATCTCGAAGAAGTAGGTCGAGCCGACCGCGAAGACGAACTCGATCTCGCGCGCGGCCACGTCCACCGGCCGGTCGTCGCATAGATGGGCGAGCCGCTCCACGCCTGCCGCGAGAGCGATGCCAAGCTGCTGGATGGCGTCCGCTCCGGCTTCGAGGAGCAGATCGGCGCGGATGGCGTCGGCCTTGGGGGTTGCATCCTGATCGATCTCCCAAGCCTTGCCGGTCCCGCGCACAAAGGGGAACTGGCCGGGGAGCGAAGCGGTCTGGGCTTCCAGGCCGGCCAGACTCTCGCTGCGGTAGTAGGGGCGGACCGCGACGCCTTCGTCGGAGCGCCATACCAATCTCTTTTCGTAGTCCGCGCCCTTCAGGTCCTTCTGAATCGCGGCCTCCCAGGTGGCCGTGGAGACGGGCGGGAAGTCCTGACCCAGATTCAGAATCTCGGTCCCGGTCAGGTCGTCAGGCATGGGCGCCCTCCTGGACGACCTCGAAGAGATAGCCGAAGGCCGCAGTCTCCGTGGTCTTGGGGTGAACGAAGAACACGGTGGTGCCACGGGAGCCCTTGCGCGGCGCCGGATCGATAATCTTGAATCCGTTGGCCTTCAGGTAGTCGAAGGCCTTCTGGATGTCGGCGACGCGAAATGCGATATGCGCCAGGCCGCCGCGGCCGCCGTTCTTCTCCAGTTGCTTGGCCACCGGCGATTCGGCATTGAGCGGCTCCAGCAATTGAATCAGGTTGGGACCGTCGCCAACCTGCAACAGCACCTCGCGAACCTGATCGCCGCCGTAGACCTCTTCGCGATGCACTTCCTTGAATCCCATCGTCTGGTAAGCCTTCACCTGTGGCTCAAGCTCACCGGCCTTTACCGAGACGGCCACATGGTCGATGAAAAGAAAACCTGGCACTTGCTCCATCACTTCGCTCATCACTCAAACTCCACCAGAACCTGACCGGCTTGAACGCTGTCTCCGGCTTTCACTTTAATGGATGCGACCCGGCCAGCGACGTGCGCAGTGACTTGGGTCTCCATCTTCATCGCCTCCAGCACCAGCAACACATCGCCGGCCTGCAGCTTCTGCCCAGGCTGCGCGGTGACGCTGGCGACGATGCCGGAGACCGGGCTGCGGCACACCTTATCGTCCGGGAGCGTGGTGGTCTCCGCCGGTGCTGCCGGGGCGACCACCGCGGGCACACGGACCGCCGAAGATTCCACCGACTGGATGCGCGCCGGGGCGCCGGGAACTTCGGACTCGGCGACCTCGACTTCCACTTCGTAGTTCTTATTGTCGATCTTGATATTTAGTTTCATGAATCTCTTTAGTAGTTCAGCGAATGCGACGATTGGATGGTGACGCGGCCCTGTTGGGCCCAAGCGCCGGTGCGAATCAGGCGGATTTGGCGGATGTGCGGCTGCACTCCGAAGAAGGCTGCGAGAGCGGCGGAGATGGCAAGCAACTCCTCTTCGGAGATGCCATCGGCTTCCGCCACGGTTGGGGCTGATTCAGGAATTTGCGCGGTGACTTCGGGCAGGCGGACTTCGGGCGGGCTCGCCACCGGCACCGATTCTCCTCCGCTCAACGAGACCACCTCTTCCAGACCGGCCACCCGTGCGGTGAGGTCCGCCAGCTGGGCCAGAATCTGGTTGAGGGTCGCGCGCAGGCCGTCTAAGTCCGAGTTGGAATTGGGTCCGCTCATCTTGGTTTCCTGTGCTGCGGCTCCGAAGTATTGCGTACTGAGATGTGGCGTCTCACAGTGGCATCAACCCATGTTTCTTCGGCGGACGAAGTTCGCGTTTGGTCTGCAGATATTCAAGCGCCTGCGAGACGTGCCGCCGGGTCAGGGAGGGTTCGATGACCGCGTCAACAAGACGACGTCCGGCTGCGACGTATGGGTTGGAGAAGGCTTCGCGGTAGCGTTCAACCAGCTCTGCCCGCTTGGACTTCTTGTCCTTGGCCTCCTGGATCTCTTTGCGGAAGACGATCTCGGCTGCTCCTTCGGCGCCCATGACGGCGATCTCCGCGGTAGGCCAGGCGAAGACGCGGTCCGCGCCCAGGTCCTTGGCGCACATGGCCAGGTAGGCGCCGCCGTAGCACTTGCGCAGGATCACCGTAATCTTGGGTACGG
>Ga0326727_10001173_pt1 | contig 100018 bp, 83 predicted proteins | sample MB2enrmetagenome_FD_207643 | JGI IMG/M metagenome (GOLD analysis project Ga0326727, IMG submission 207643) | Lab enriched peat soil microbial communities from McLean, Ithaca, NY, United States - MB29MY | ecosystem: Environmental > Terrestrial > Soil > Wetlands > Peat | place: USA: New York... | reverse complement strand
TGAGGCCACTCAAACCCAACTATTCAGCGTCTTTTTCGGCCACGGAGAGAAATCCTGCCGGAGAAACGCCGTGATCGCTTTCTGCGCGCAAAAACGCTGGCTTAATCAGAGCTTCCCTTAAGCCCGAATTAACGCCTTTTATCGCACTTTTCGTCCGCCTCCATCCGGACGATGCGCCGTTTTTTCTCTCCCCGCAACGCGAGATTCCCGCCCCTTTTTCGCAAGCCGCCTCCGTTTGTCGGCCTGCGCGCCGTCGTTTTTCCCGCTTTTTGTCGCCTTGCAGAACGACCTAATGCGCCAAGGTGGGTCGTCTGTCGAAGTCTTCTCGGTGTGTATGAAGGGCCGGGTAGCCCTGTCCGGGGGGCAAAGTGAGATCTCCAACCAAACGCTGGATGCCTCTGATTCCTCCAGCTCTCGAAACGGCGCTCAGCCGATGCAAACGGTCAAAAGTCCAGTAAAGCCGCTTCCATAAAATAGCAACGCCAGCCCGGGTTTTTACCGCCTGAACCGGAAATAGCCTACTCTTGAGCTATGACCGATAAGGAATTACTGGCGCAGATTGCCCGCTCTGCCGGCGGAAAAGCCGGATACAAGCAACTGGTGCGCGAACTGAGCCTGGGCGGCGGAAGGCAGCGGCGCTTGCTGCTGGAGCAACTGGCGCGGATGACGGCGCGCGGCGCGCTGACCAAGGTGGACCGCGAGTACTGGAGCATTCCCAAGCCGATGGGCGGGAGCGGCTCGCGCGATAGTCTGCTGGCCGGGCGGCTCGACCTGCATCGCGACGGCTACGGCTTTGTGCGGCCCAACCCGCGCCAGGCGAGCAGCCAGGCAGACCGGGGGGCTCGCAAGCCCGGCGCCTCCCTTCGCGGGGTGGAAGAGGACATCTTCATTCCTCCCAACGAGATCAATGGCGCCATGCAGGGCGACCAGGTGTTGGTGGACGTGGAGCCGCCCAAGGCCGACGGACGCAGGATGGGCCGCATCGTGCGGGTGCTGGAGCGGCACAACCCAACCGTGGTCGGCATCTTTCATTACGCGCGCTCTGATCGGGCGCAGGGTCACACCGTTACTCCCTTCGACGACCGGATGACGCAGCCTATTCTGATTCCCGAGGGCGAGGAGCTGCCCGCGATCAGCGTGGCAGCCACGCCGGACCGCGTGCTGGGCGCCGAGGCGACAGCCGCCGCAGTTTCCCACGACAACCTGGAAGGCCTGGTCGTCGATGTGGAGATTACGCGCTGGCCGACGCCGACGCGATCCGCAGTCGGGCGGGTGATTGAGGTGCTCGGATCGCCGGATGACTTCGGCGTAGACGTCGAAATCATGATCCGCAAGCACCAATTGCCGCGTATTTTCCCGGAAAAAGTCCTGGCAGAGGCCCGCGCAGTGGCCCATTTGGACGAGGCAGAGGCCGACAGACGGCGCGATTTCCGCGGCTTGCCGATCGTGACAATCGACGGCGAAACGGCCAAGGATTTTGACGATGCGGTTCTTGTAACTGACCGGGAAGACGGCGGTTACGAGCTGCAGGTGCACATCGCCGATGTCTCAGAATATGTGCGGGCGGGGACGGATCTGGACCTGGAGGCGCGGCTGCGCGGAACCAGCGTTTACTTCCCCGACCGCGCCATTCCCATGCTGCCGCAGGAGCTTTCCAGCGGCATTTGCAGCCTGCGCCCCGGCGAAGACCGGCTGGTGCTGAGCTGCATCATGCAGCTCGACTCAACCGGCCACATCGAGAGCTACGAGGTTGTCGAGGGCGTGATCCGTTCGGCGGCGCGGATGACCTATACCGAGGTCCACGCGATTCTGGAAAACGATGCGGAGACCCGCGCGCGATATGCCGCACTGGTTCCCGATTTCGAGCGGATGCACAAGCTGGCAGTGCTGATGAACCAGCGGCGCGAGGAGCGGGGCAGTATCGATTTCGATCTGCCTGAGCCGGTCATCGAGTTCGACGAGCAGGGGCAGATGCGCGGCGTCACGAAGTCCGAGCGCACATGGGCCAACCGGCTGATCGAGGAGTTCATGCTGGCCGCGAACGAGTGCGTAGCCACATGGCTGGAAGACCTGGGCGTGCCTTCGCTCTATCGCATCCACGAAAAACCGGAGTCGCGGCGGGTGGTCGAGTTTGAGGATCTGGCCGCCAGCTTCGGTTACACGCTGGGCCTGGGCGCGCTGCCGGTCAAGCGCGTTCAAATGAAAGCCGATCGCCGCGACGCGATGCGCACCGGCCGCGCGGCGCGAACCTACGAGCTGCCGGAAGACATTCCGGTAACGCCGCGGATGTATCAGAAGCTTTCTCATCGCATCGAGGGCCAGCCGGAGGAGCGGATTCTGAGCTATCTGATGCTCCGCTCGCTCAAGCAGGCGCGCTATTCCGAGACGAACGAAGGCCACTTTGCGCTGGCCGCGCCCAGCTATACGCATTTCACTTCTCCCATTCGCCGCTATCCCGACTTGACCGTGCATCGCATTGCCAAGGCGCTGCTGGCAGAGGGCGTGAGCGGCGAGGCGGTGTTGGCGGAGGGGCGGCACAGCTCGCCGTGGACGCATCCGAACGAGGGGCTGACGGGTGGTGTGGCTGCCCCCCCTAGCCGCAAAGACAAAAGCGCGGCGAGGGTGGGGCATCCAGATCTTACTGTTAGGGCAAGTTTCTCCGGCGAGCTGCCAATTGCGGAGGCGGAACTGGCGCAGATTGCAGAGGAGACCAGCCAGACCGAGCGCCGCGCCGCCGATGCCGAGCGGGAACTGGTGGAGTGGAAGAAGGTCCGCTTCATGGAGGACAAGGTGGGCGACGAGTTCGCCGCGCTGGTGCTGAACCCGACGAAATTCGGTCTCTTTGTCGAGCTGACCGACATGTTTGTCGAGGGGCTGGTGCCCATCGACTCGCTGCGCGGCGACCACTACACCTGGCGAGAGAATACGCACGAAATCATCGGCGTGCGCACGGGCCGAGGCTTCCGGGCCGGCGACCGTGTGCAGGTGATTCTGGACCGCATTCTGGCGGCGGAGCGCAAGCTGCAGTTCTCGATTGTGGAAGAGGGCCTGCAACTGACCGGAAAGATGCCCGCCAAATCTCATCCGAAAGCGAAGAAAAAGAAGGGCACCTCCGCTCCGGGGCGTTCGATGAAAGCCAGAAACAAGGTTGGGAAGAAGTGCAGGCGGCGCTGAAGCCGTTTTGCCCCGGCGACAAGGAAAGGTCGCCGGGGCGCCTGATCTGCTGGCAGCCAGGGCCTCTTCAATGTTCCCGTAGGGCAAACATCGCGCTATCCCACCCTAGCCGCAAAAACAAAAACGCGGCGAGGGTGGGGCACCCGGCCACCAGCGGTAGGGCCAGTCGCTCGCTATTCGCTCGCATGTGGCTCGTGGTCTTCCACCCAGACAGTATTCGGTCTCTGGATCAATTGACCCCGGCCTGCTTCTCGGCCAGATCGCCGATCAACGGCAGCTTGAAGCGCTTGCCGTTGTACGCGTTGAAGACGCAGATGACCCAGATGGCGAGCCAGCACAACTCGATAAGCCTCCAAAGCAGGAAATGCAGGGAAAATGGGAGGAAGAGCAGGGTGATACCCAGGACAATCGTCAAGACAATGTCGACGACGATGGCCGCCAGGGTCAGCAGAATCGACTGCCATGCGTGGAAGCGAATAAAGGGTTTCTGGTTGTACGGCGCCACAAGCAGGAAGATGATCGCCGGGATGAACGTGATATAGGCGATGGCGCCGGCGGCGTTGTCGCTGAGGCCGGTTTGCGGAGTTTCTTCGGGCACGGTAGCTCCTTTCGGATTCAATCCAGTTTGTGAGGGTCTGTTTTTCCACGCTCCAGCCGGGGGATGCAAGGCGGGGGAATTCGTATAACTGCTTTGCGGAAGGCTCGGATTTGTAGCGAGATAAGGAAAGCCCCGGCGCGATGCCGCTGTCAAGCGGAATTTGTGTGAAAAAAACAGGAGCGCCATCCGTCTCCGTTCCTCCAGCTTCTCCGCAGGCCCGGCGGCTCCGGAAGGCCGGCCGGCGGTGGGCTGCACCCGATCCAATACAATGGTGCGAGGAGCTTGACCGATGGCACATACGGTTTTTTGCGCGCGCTACAAGAAGGAGATGGAGGGCCTCGATGAGCCTCCCTTTGACTCGGAGTTCGGCCAGAAGATTTACCAGAACGTCTCCAAAGCGGCATGGGACGAGTGGGTCGACCGGCAGCGGATGCTGCTGAACGAGTACCGCTTGCAGCCCTGGACCCCGCAGGCGCAGCAGTTTCTCGTGGAGCAGATGGAGCAGTTCTTCTTTGGCGAGGGCTTGCCCATGCCCGAGGCATTCACTCCGCCGGCGCAGTGACGATAGTCGTCAGTGGTCAGTTGCGGCCAGGGCCCGCGAGCAGATTGACGCGATTCTCTGGCCGGAGGTGAGCACCCGGTGCTTGCCTCGTGTAAACTAGGAACAACCCCAAAGCCGGCTTCCCGCGAGTCGGCTCAATCGTGTCGGGACGTGGCTCAGCCTGGTAGAGCACTCGCTTGGGGTGCGAGGGGTCGGCAGTTCAAATCTGCCCGTCCCGACCATTATTTTCTCCGCATTGCGATTCTGGAAGGCCGTCGTCAGGCTACCCGGCGCATGCGGGTAAAACGGCCCCGCAGAAGCGGCTGTTGTACATTCCTCGCCAAATCTCAAAAACAAAGCCGTATTGCGCCGCAGAAACTGTGACGCGCGCCATATATGCGGTGACTTTGATAGTTTGGAACCATGTCCGGAACTTCTTTTCAATCCGATTTGGCCGCTCCCGACCTGGAAACCCTGACTGGCGAGGTGGTGGAGATGGCGGTGAAGGGCGGCGCCAGCGACGCCGAAGCTGTCGTCTCCGAAGGCGATGAATTCAGCGTGAATGTCCGCATGGGACAGGTGGAAACGCTGAAAGACTCAGGCTCGCGCGGGCTGGGTCTGCGCGTGTTTCTGGGGACGCGCTCGGCCTCTACCTCGACCAGCGACCTGACCCCGGAGGGAATTCGCCAGCTTGTTGACGGCGCGCTGGCGCTGGTGAAAGTCACGGAAGAGGACCCCTTCACAGGCCTCGCGGAGCGCGGCGAATTTGGCTCACTGCCGACCGACCTGCACCTCTACGACGAGGACGTGTACTCGCTGGCTGGCGCGGAGCGCATCGAGTGGGCGCGGCGGGCGGAGGCGGCGGCCCTGGCAGCGGACCCGCGCATTACCAACTCCGACGGCGGCAGCTTTGACGCGGCCACGGGGCGCACAGTGCTGGCCAACTCGCGCGGCTTTGTGGGCGGCTACCGCACCAGCTATGCGGGAATTTCCGCGGCGCCGCTGGCGCAGGATGCGAATGGCCAGATGCAGCGCGACGGCTGGTGGTCGAGCGCGCGGCGGCTGGCGGACCTGGAATCGCCCGAATCCATTGGCAAGGAGGCCGCCCGCAGGGCCCTGCGCCGGCTGGGCGCGCGGCGCGTGGCCACGCAGCGGGTTCCCATCGTCTTTGCGCCGGAGGTGGCGCGCTCGCTGATCGGCTCGGTCTTCGAGGCTGCTTCGGGCGACTCGATCTGGCGCAGTGCGTCCTTTTTGGCTGGCCGGCTTGGCGAGCAGATTGGCGCGCCGAACCTGACGATCGTTGACGACAACACCATGCTGTTGCCCTCGGGGATGGGCGGCTTCGGCACTTCGCCATTCGACGGCGAAGGCCTGCCTTCGCTGAGGACGGTGGTGGTGGAGAATGGCGTGCTGCGAAATTATCTGCTGAACACTTACACCGCCCGAAAGCTGAAGATGAAGTCCACCCACAACGCCTCACGGGGCCTGGCCGGCACGCCGGGCATCGGTTGCGGCAACCTCTATCTGGAGCCTGGGATGCTGACTCCGGAGCAGATCATTGCCGAGATTCCTGCCGGGCTTTATGTCACGGGCCTGATGGGCTTTGGGGTGAATACGGTCACCGGCGACTACTCCCGCGGCGCGACAGGCCTGTGGATCGAGAAGGGCCAACTGACGCACGCCGTCGAGGAGATCACGATTGCCGGGAATCTGGCTGAAATGCTGCGCAATGTGACCGCGATTGGCAACGACTTGGAGTTTCGCGGCGCGGTGGCCTCGCCCACGCTGCGCATCGACGGCATGACGATTGCGGGAAGTTAGCGAGGCGACCGCGCTGCGCGCGGTTGGCGGGGTTAGCGGGGTTAGCGGAGTTAGTCGCGCTGCGCGCGTGTTGGCGGAGTTGGCAAGTGAGCTCTGGAAACAGGCGCATTTGGGAATCGACTGAGCCGGAATTTCGAATCGCTCATTATTACCCCCATCGAAATATGATGGATCCATCCAAGGTGGGGTTCTCAAGGCTTGCGCTGTGGTCCCTCAGGGGCTAAAGCCCGCGTTCATCTTGCAAGGTTTATGTACGGGCTAAAGCCCGTTCCCTTCACATCCAACACACGCCGGACTGGTTCCGAGAGGAGAGAATGGTCGATCCGAATGAATCCATCGAGCGATCTCTCGCCTTTGACCCGGCGGACGCCAGGGCGGCGCTGACGCAACTGCCGCAGACTCCGGCGGTTTTTGCGCTCTATGGAGCAGAGGCGCACAGCGAGCCGTACATTGGCCGCACGCCGAACCTGCGCGGAAGGCTGGAGCGGCTGTTGCAGCCCTCGGCGAAGCATCCGCGGCGGCTGCAACTGGCCGGGCGCGTGCGCGAGATTCGCTGGCGGCTAACCGGCTCGGATTTTGAATCGCTTCTGGTTCAGTTTGAGCTGCTGGAGAAGGTCTACGGCGCGAAGTGCCTGGAACGGATGCACTTGCGGGCGTCGGCCTTTATCCGCTACATGGGCTCGAACGCTTACCCGCGCATCACGGTCACGTATCACCCCAGCCAGCGCGAGGCTCGCTGGGCTTACGGGCCGTTTCAGTCGCGGGCCTCGGCCGAGCGCTTTGCCGACGAGGCTCTGAAGCTGTTTCTGCTGCGCCGCTGCACGGAGAATCTGGACCCCGATCCGGCGAATCCCGGCTGCGTTTACTCCGAAATGAAGATGTGCCTCGCGCCCTGCTACCAGGGGTGCACGGACGAGCGCTACGCTGAAGAGGCCGCGGCGGTGGAGCGGTTTCTGGCTACGCGCGGCGAGAGCCGGCTGACTGCGCTGCGCACCGAGCGGGACGCGGCTTCGGCCAATCTCGAATTTGAAACCGCCGCGGCACTGCACGCGCAGATAGCCCGCGTCGAGAGCGTGAGGGCACTGGCTCCCGAGCTGGTTCGCCCACTCAGCGAGCTTCGCGCGGTCATTCTGCAGGCCTCGGCCAATCCCGGCGAGGTCGCAGTCTTCCTATACGAAAACGGCAGGCTGAGCGGCCCGGCGGGGTTCTCGACTCTGGGCATGAGAATCCAGAACGAGCAATCCGGCTCGACTTCGCTTTTTGCGCAGCCGATGGCAATTGAGCCCGTTCCGGAGGTCGCGGTGAAAGGCGACTTTGGCTCCGAAACGATTCGGAATTCGGCTTTAGTCAGCCCACAGGCGCACGACTCCGAGAAGGAAGCGGGCTTTGAGCCGGAGATAAAAAGCGAGAAATGCGCAGATTTGACGCTTAATTCTGCTTCTGAGGGCGCTTTTTTGATGAATACGGCGGCTTCTTCCTCCGAAGCTGCCCAGAACCCGCCCGCCAAGGCCGCCCGAGGTTTGCTGGAGGCGCGGATGGAGGCGGCGCTGGCCGAGCTGGCAAAGCGCTCGAAGACTCCGTCGCCCACTCTCCGCCAGGGCTATCTGGCGCTGGTCAAGCGCTGGTACTACCGCCCCGAGGCCCGGCGAGCGGGAGAAATCTTCTTTCCCGACGCCGAAGGACGCTGGCCGGTGAAGGCGATGCTGCGCGGCGTGGGGCGAGTTGCGGGAAAAATGCTGACGGCAAAGAACCACGCAGAATAAGCTGAAGGCGGAATCAGGCCATGTCTACCTCCGAGACCATTCGCTCCATGCTCGCCGCAGGCCGCAACCGCCTGAATATCGGCCGGGCCGCAGAGGTTGCCGCGCTGGTTCTTGCGCTGCCCAAGCGGCACCAATCCCGGAAGGTTGAGCAACTGGTCGAATGTCTTTGGGACGATGACCCAGGGATCGTGAACCGCGCCGGCGACGCGCTGGAGAAGGTCTCTCGCACGTTGCCCACGGTGCTGGAGCCCTGGAAGGCCCCCTTGCTCGGGCTGCTGGTTGAGGCGGAGCAGAACAAGCTGCGCTGGAACCTGGCGGTGATCGTTCCCCGCCTCAAGCTCTCGGTGCCGGAATGCCGCAAGGTTGCCGAGATCCTGCAATCCTACCTCGATGATCCGAGCTCGATCGTAAAGACCTGCGCGCTGCAAGGGCTGGCCGAACTGACCCGGCAGGACCCATCGCTTGGGCCGGAGGTACTTGATCTGCTGCGCATCTACAGTCTCTGCGGAACTGCGGCCATGCGGGCGCGAGGGCGTCATCTGCTGCGGCAGTTGGAAGCGCCTGGAGAAAGGCTCGGCCATCCGCAATCAGGAAGATCGCGGTACCGGAAGGAGCCTGGGAGATTTGTTCTTCCGTAGAATTCATCTGGCGCGAGTGTTTGCTCCGCCCCTCCGGGGCGGATGGCTCTTTTTTCACCTCTTACCCAGGGCTGCGCTACGCTTGCTCTCCACCCCGCGAACGAAGACCTGTTCGCGGGGCCCCCGGCCGGGGCTATTTTCGTTGGCTCCCTACGGGAGCAGACTGAGTGGCTGCTCATTGGAAGACCGATGTGGATGTCCACTCAGAGCTGATTCGGGTTGACTGTTTACAGTCGAGATTGAGACCTGTACTCCCACCCTTTCCGCGAATGGAAAACGCAGATCCTTCGACTGCGCTCAGGAGCGGAAAGGATGGGGCGTCCAGCCTTCAGGCACGGGCGCTTTTTTGATTGCGAGCAGAAGGCCCGGGGCTAAAGCCCATCGATTTTGAGCCTGCTTTTCATGGGCCTGAAGGCCCATGCTCCCTCCGCAAAAACGGGCGGAAACAACGGAGATGCCTGTTTCATAGAACAAATGGCTGGAGTTCTAGATGCGTTTGCCCTGAGCATGCGAGCCGTTCGCTGACTGGCGCGCGTCCGCGCTGATACACTGGCCGTGCAAGGAAACGCATCCCGGAGACTCCATGATTGAGCTGTTGCCATCGATACTTTCGGCGGATTTCTCCCATTTGGCGGAGCAAGTTGCCGCGGCCGAACGGGGCGGCGGCACGGTGATCCACGTGGACGTGATGGACGGCCATTTTGTGCCCAACATCACCCTTGGGCCCCCGGTGGTGAAGAGCCTGCGCAAGTTCACGCGCCTGCCGCTGGACTGCCACCTGATGATCGAGAATCCGGACGAGTTCATTCCCGCCTTTGCCGACGCGGGGGCGAACTGGGTGAGCGTTCACTACGAGACCTGCCGCCACCTGCATCGCACGCTGGAACTGATTGCCCAGCACGGGATGAAGCCGGCGGTGGTGATCAATCCGGCGACGCGCGTGGAGCTGCTGAGCGAAATTCTGCCCATGGTTCACCATGTGCTGGTGATGAGCGTGAATCCGGGCTTCGGCGGACAGAAGTTCATTGAGTTTTCGCTGGACAAGATCCGGCGGCTGGCCCAGATGCGCCAGGAACGGGGGCTGGCATTTAGAATCGAAGTGGACGGCGGCGTGGCTCACGATACGGTGGCCCGCATCGTCCAAGCGGGAGCGGAGCTGCTGGTGGCCGGAAACGCCGTTTTTGGGGCGGGACAGCCGGAACAGGATGCGCGCGCGCTGCTGGCCGCGGCCCGCGAGGCCGCGGGGGAATAGCAAAGCCAGGGAAGACGTATTCCGGGTTTTACTCAATAGACGGGCATTAGAGCATGTTCACAGTTTCTGTAGGGTGGAATTCGTGGTTTCCCACCCATTTCACAAAGAACGTGAAATGGATGGGGCACGGAGCTACCTTACACCATTCGTGAAAATGCTCTGGAAGCAGATTCAAGAGCTTTGGGGAACTGGCTTGCAGCCTGTCGACGGGCTGCAGCCGCAATGAGGTGGTATGAACCGGTTGACGAGGAAGATTGCCGCCGTGACGCTGGCGGTTCTGGTGCTGGGCTGCATTTCGGCCGAGGCCAGGGACAAGAAGCCCAAGCACAAGAAGCACGAGGACCTGAGCGCCAACCCGCTGGCCGCCGTGAAATCGAAGCAGCCCGACAAGGAACTCTTCGACAAGGCCATGGTGGCCCTGAAGAAGAGCCACTACGACGTGGCGCGGCTTGACCTGCAGACGATGCTCAACACGTATCCGGACTCCGAATACCGGATGCGCGCCAAGCTGGCAGTGGGCGATAGCTGGTTCAAGGAAGGCGGCACTGCGGCCCTGACCCAAGCGGAGTCTGAGTACAAGGACTTCATCACGTTCTTCCCCAATGCCCCGGAAGCCGCCGAAGCACAGATGAAAGTGGCGGACATCTACTATCAGCAGATGGAGAAGCCCGACCGCGACTACACGAATGCGCAGCGCGCCGAGCAGGAATACCGGGCCATGATCAACCAGTTCCCCGATTCGCAACTGGTGCCCCGTGCCAAGCAGAAGCTGCGCGACGTGCAGGAAGTTCTGGCCGAACGCGAGACGCAGATCGGCCTTTTCTATGGGAGCCGCAGCAACTACGGTGCTTCCGTTGCCCGCCTGGAGACTGTGGTTGACACCTACCCTCTCTACTCGAAGAGCGACGAGGCGTTGCTGGGCATTGGGGATGCATTTGCGGGCCAGGCCCGCGCCATCCAGGCAGCGCCGAATCTTTCCGGCGCGATCAAGGAGCGCCTGCGCGCGATTTATCTGGACAAGGCCGCAGCGGCCTACGCCAAGGTCATCACCCGCTATCCGATGGCTCCCCACGTGGAAGATGCGCGTGACCGGCTGGTTGCCATGAACCGTCCTGTTCCCGAGCCAACCGCGGAATCGGTTGCCGAGAACGATGCGGAGGAACGGAGCCGTCAGCCCTTGCGCTTCACCGGCAAGACCTTTGACATCATTCGGCACGGGCCCTCCGTGGTTGAAGCCGTGCATGTGGGCGAGCCGAGCCTGGACGACCCCAAGCGCACTCTCGCGCCCGAACTGAACAAGCAGAACCTCGCAATATTCAATGATGCAGTTAACGCCGGCAAGCCGGCAGCCGCAGCCGCAGTTACGCCCACAGGCGTGAACGAGCCGCCGCGCAGCGACCAGCCTTCCCAGGCGCCTTTGCAGCTTGAGAAGCCAGCAGGCGGCACGGGCGTTGGAGTCGAGATCGTGAACGCGCCCGCGGCGTCTCCGGCTGAGGCCAATGCCGTCATCAAGCCGGTGGGGCCCGTCAACACAGCCCTGCCAGCCGCGGAAAAGCCGGCCGAGGCTCCCGACCAGGTGAACGACGTGAAGTCTACGCCGACCGTGGCCGCCAATGCCGCCGACGCCAAAAAGCACAAGGCGGATCTGGGCGACGAAAGCTCCAGCAAAAAGAAAAAGAAGAAGGGCATCTCCAAGCTGAATCCCTTCTGAGAAAACAGCTAATCGAATTGCAGAGGCCGCACCCCAACCGGATGCGGCCTTTGTTTTGGCGTGGAGGGGGAGAAACAGCCAACCCAAATGCGCCTTCATCCGTCTGAGAATATATGGACCTGCGAAGAGCCGGCATGAAGTTCGCAATCCTCGCCGCACTTCCATCGTTCCGGTCTGCGCTGGCGCAGAGTCCGAAGCCGGCCGCGCCGCAGAGGCCCATAATCACGATGCGGACGACGCTGGTTCTGGTTCCTGCGCTGGTCCGGACCAAGGCAGGCGCGCCGGTCTTCATGATGACCGCCAAAGACTTCACACTCACCGATGACGGCATCGAGCAACCGATCGCGATTGAGGAAGACACGGGCAGCGAGCCGTTGGCGCTGGTCGTAGTTGTGGAGACCGGCGGCGCCGGCGCGCGCCACCTCGACAGCGTACGCAATCTCGGTCCGGCGATTGAGGCGGTCATTGGCAGCGTTCCGCACCGCGTGGCGGTGGTGGAGTTCGACAGCACGCCCAGGCTGGCTCAGGGCTTTACCGCCGACCTCGACTCGGTATCGGAGACAATGCGCGGCCTCGAAGCCGGTGATCGCGGCGCCGCCATCCTCGATGGCCTCGGCTTTTCCATTGATCTTTTGCGCCGGCAGCCGGTCGCCTACCGGCGCGCCATTCTGCTCATCAGCGAGACCGCGGACCACGGCAGCCAGGCAAAACTGGAGGACGCGCTGCACGCCGTCAGCGACACCAACACGGCTATCTACAGCCTGGCTTTCTCCTCCGCCAAATCTGCGGCCGGCCATGAAGCTGCGCTGATTGTGAACGACTCGAAGCCCGGTCCGCCGGGTGGCTGCATGGCCAAGGATCCTAATGCGCAACCGGGAGAAAGCCGCTGGGGGCAGGCCTTCGACTGCTTAGGCCTGTTGGCCCCGCCGCTGCGGTTGGCCAAGGTGGCTGCCGTGGCGGCTGCCAGTAGCATGCAAAGCAATGCCGCAGAGAGCGTAGCGCAACTGACTGGCGGCGAATACATCAAATTCAGTGACGCTCGCGGCCTGGAGCGCGGAGTGCTGGCCATCTCTCACCATCTTCCCAACCGGTACGTCCTGAGCTTTCATCCGCTCGCGCCGCACCCAGGCTTTCACGCGATTGGCTTGCGTCTGAAGGACTACCCCGGCCTTGTCGTGCAGGCCCGCAGCGGCTATTGGGCCGACGCGGATGCGAATCTCACACAGTAGGCGCATCTGATAAAGTGAAAAGTGGTCCCTTCGCGTGAAAACCCTCTTCTCAAGAGGGTTTTTGTGTACACCATAAGGGATTCGCCTGAAAAATATGCCTCACGACCTGCCTAAAGCTTACGACCCCACCGCTATTGAAGATCACTGGGCCGAGTACTGGGTGCGCGAGAAACTCTTCGCGCAGCCCACGCCTTCGCCCGCCGAAGTCCAACAGGAGTCCTTCACCATCCTGTTGCCTCCGCCGAACGTTACCGGCCGGCTGCACATGGGCCACATGCTCAACCAGGCGGAGATGGACATTCTTACTCGCTGGCGGCGCATGACGGGCCGGCGCGCCCTGTGGCTGCCCGGCACCGATCACGCGGGCATCGCCACGCAGATGATGGTCGAGCGCCAGTTGGCCACCGAAGGCAAGACACGCCAGGAACTGGGCCGCGAGGCCTTTGTCGAGCGCGTCTGGCAGTGGCGGCGCGAGACTGGCGGCGCGATTCTCGACCAGATGAAGCGCCTGGGCGCCTCGGTCGATTGGCAGCGCGAATACTTCACCATGGACGAGAACTTGTCGGTTGCCGTGCGTGAGGCATTCGTTCGCCTTTATGAGCAGGATTTAATCTATCGCGGTTCTTACATTGTTAACTGGTGCCCGCGCTGTCAAACGGCGATTAGTGATCTGGAGGTGTTCCACGAGGAGCACAAGGGTCACTTATGGGAGATTCGCTACCCAGTTATCGGGGAAGACGGGAAAGATACCGGCGAGTTTATCACTGTTGCGACGACGCGCCCCGAGACGATGCTCGGCGATGCGGCTGTTGCAGTGCATCCCGAGGATGAGCGCTATCTTCACATGCACGGCAAGAAACTCCGGCTGCCGCTGGTGGGCCGGGAGATTCCCATTGTTCTCGACGAGTGGGTCAGCCGCGACTTTGGCACCGGCGCGGTGAAGGTAACTCCCGCGCACGATCCCAACGATTTTGCCATCGGCGAGCGGCACCATCTGCCCTCGATCAACATCATGGATGCCGAGGGCCGCATTAACGAGGAAGGCGGCGCGTATGCCGGCCTCGACCGCTATGTGGCGCGCAAGCGCGTTCTGGCCGACCTGGAAGCTCAAGGACTGCTGGGCGAGATCAAGGACTACGTCAATAACGTGGGCCACTGCGACCGCTGCAAGACGGTTGTCGAGCCGCGCCTCTCGACGCAATGGTTCGTGAAGATTCAGCCGCTGGCCGACAAGGCCAACGAAGCCGTGCGGAAGAAGTACATTCGCTTCACGCCGGAGATGTACGAGAAAACCTACTTCGAGTGGATGGACAACATTCACGACTGGTGCATCTCGCGCCAGCTCTGGTGGGGCCATCGCATTCCGGCCTGGCACTGCGCGGAGTGCCACAAGATCACCGTCGCACGGGTCGATCCCACGGCCTGCGCCCACTGCGGATCAGAAAGAATTACGCAGGAGACCGACGTTCTGGACACATGGTTCTCCTCGGGCCTGCTGCCGGTTTCCGTCTTCGGCTGGCCGAATATCACGGCGGAAAATCGCGGCGACTTCGACGCCTTCTATCCGACGAGTTTGCTGGTTACCGGCTTCGACATTCTCTTCTTCTGGGTCGCGCGCATGATCATGTTCGGCTGCTGGTTTGCCGAAGATGTGCCGATGCCTGACGGCTCGAAGCGTGAGTTGAAAGACTCGGTGCCGTTCCGCGATGTGTACATTCACGCGCTGGTCCGTGACGCCAACCGCGAGAAGATGTCCAAGACGAAGGGCAACGTCATCGACCCCATCGGGATCGTGCAGCAGTACGGGACCGATGCGGTGCGCTTCACGCTGGCCTCGATGGCTTCGCCCGGCACCGACATTGCCTTCAACGTGGCGCGCACCGAGGGCTATCGCGCCTTCGCCAACAAGATATGGAATGCCGCGCGCTTCCTTTTCATGAACGTGGACCGCGCCGCCGAGATAGGAATCACGGTCGATCCGGCCGCGCTGGGCGGAATGCCCACGGTCGCCGAAGACGCGCCGCTGGAAGCTCGCTGGATTGTGGCCGAACTGAGCGCCACCGCCGCCAAGGTAAACGCTTCGCTCGAAGTTTATCGTTACGACGATGCGGCCAACACGATTTATCAATTTTTCTGGGGCAGCTTCTGCGACTGGTATCTGGAGATCGTCAAGCTGAGGCTGGATTTCAGCGAGACGGCGGACAAGGCGCAGACCAGGGCTGCGCTGACCACATTGGTCCAGGTCTTTGAAGCTTCGCTGCGGCTGCTTTCGCCGTTCATGCCCTTTTTGACGGAAGAGATTTGGCACGCGCTGTATGATGACAACCCGCCGGCCAAGTCGATTGCGCTGACCGCGTATCCGCAGAGCATCGAAAGCCCGAAGGACGCAGCTTCGCTGGCTGAAATGGGCTTGCTGCAAAGCTTGATCGTAGAAGTTCGCACCTTGCGCAAGGAGATTGGCGTTGAAGAAAAAGCTGTAACGCCGATCGAGGTTCGCGCCGAGGCCGCACTTCAGGCCGTCTTCCAGCAGAACAGCGCAATGGTTGAGCGTTTGGCTCGTGTCAGCGAAGTTCGCTTCGTTGCGGAGATCACGGCAGGGCTGGCGAAGCACTCGACTTCACGCTTCGATGTGGCCGTGATTTACGAGCGCACCATCGACGTCACCGCCGAGCGCGCGCGGCTTGAGAAGGAAATTGCGAAGTTTGAAAAGGGATTGACGGCCGCCGAGCGCCAGTTGGGCAATGAGGCATTTCTGAAGAAAGCGCCGGCGCAGGTGGTCGAGGGATTGAAGAAGCAGGAAGCGGAAACGCGGCTTCTGCTGGAAAAGGCGCGGGCTGCGCTGATTGCGCTACCCGCAGAATGAGAAAGAGAGCGAAATGCAACCGCAGGTCCTTCGACTGCCCACCCCAGCGACAAGAAGCTGTCGCCGGGGACCCCGGTTGCGCTTGGCTTCGCTCAGGATGACAGGTTTGGGAGTATCGTGAGATGCTAGCTTTCAAAATCAGGATTAGGAACGCCGGCTGCTGCTGGAAAAGGCGCGAGCCGCGCTGGAAAATCTGAACGAAGGAAGTCGAGTTATGTCTTGCGGTTGCGCTCGTTGCATGGAGCATTATCGGACCCTTGGAATCGCCTTCGGTGTGCCTTCGGAATCCGCCCTTCAAACGGCGTATGGCGAGGCGCTCAAGCAATGGGATCCTGGCCAGTATGAGGATTACCCTTCGTTGCGGGCGGATGCGGAAGATCACCTCAAACAGGTTCAGCTTGCGTACCGGGAATTGAAGGAGCACGGCGTGACACCGGGGGAAATGCCGGTGAAAAGCGCCGCGGCAAAACCCGAGGACACGGCGTCCTTCGCGCCCTCCTTCTCTCAGGCCGCCTCAGGGTCCCTCTCGGAGCCTTTCTCGGCTTTCCTTTCAGAGCCTGTCTCCTCTTCCAGCTCGGAGCCTATCTCGCCTTCCGTTCCAGAGCCCGCCATGCCGTCCCTCTCGTTTGGCGACGCGCCTGGCTGCCAGACAGCGCCGCACTTTACCGAGCAGGTTGAAGAGATTATCGACCGCAACCGGGGAAAGCTCGGCATGGCCCTGGGTATCGTTGATCTGGGCGGCGCGCGCGCTGGCAACTATTCGCAATTCCTTCTCGTGGCCGCAGCCGGGATACTGGTGCGCGATGCCCGCCATAATATTTCCCTGCTTTGGTATCGAGATTTGGGAGAGGTCAACCTGATTGACAGACGCAAGGGCGGCTGGTCGCAAAAGCTGTTTGGAGGCGCTTCCGGCGGTCAGCAGAGTTGCACGCTGCAGATCGACAGAAGCAACGGAGCTAACTTCTGCTCCATCTCCGCTCCGGTGGAGGACAGCGTCAAGGCAGCCCTTTATGACTTTCTGTTGCATCAGAAGCAACAGGTAAAACCCTGACCGCGCAAGAAGGAACCATGGACTGGAAGAACAGCCACATCGACGCATTGCTGGAGCAGGCTCTGGTTGAAGACCAGGCCGCCGGCGACGCCACGACCGACCTGACCATCGACCCGGACTTGCGCGCGACAGGCACGATTCTTGCGCGCCAGGAGATGACGGTTTGCGGGCTGGGCGCGGTGCCGCGTTTTCTGGAGATCTTTGCCCGCCTGGACAAGCGCTTGCCGGCGCAAGCACGCTTCAAGGTCATCAGCCATCCGGAGATCTTCGACGGCGTGCGCGTGCATGACGGGCAGGTGCTGGCCGTCATCCGCCACAATGCCCGCACGCTGCTCAGTTGCGAGCGCGTGATTCTGAATCTGATGCAGCATCTGAGCGGCATTGCCACGGCGACGCGGCAGTACGTTGACGCCATTGAGGGCACCGGGGCACAGGTGCTGGACACGCGCAAGACCATTCCGGGGCTGCGGGTTCTGGAGAAATACGCCGTGCTGTGCGGCGGGGGAACGAATCACCGGCTGGATCTGGCCAGTGGCATTCTCATCAAGAACAACCACATCTCGCTGGGCGGCGGAGTGCCCACAGTGCTTACGCGGGCGCTGGAAGGGCGCAAGAAGGGCCAGCGCGTGCAGGTGGAAGTGCGCAGCGCGCAGGAGCTGGAAGAGGCTCTGCAGTACGGCGCCGAGGCCATTCTGCTGGACAATATGACGCCCAAGCAGGCGAAGAAGGCGGTGGAGCGCATCCGCGAGGCAACCGCGGCGCAGCCAAAGAAGAAGCAGGAAGCGCGCCGGATTTTTGTCGAAGCCTCTGGCGGCATTGTTCTCGAAAACATCCGCGCATACGCCGAGACGGGCGTGGACTTCATCAGCGTGGGCGCGCTGACGCACTCGGCCAAGGCCGCGGATATTTCGATGCGGATTGAAGCGGAGACGGCATAGCCGTGTTCGACCTAGCCGCGCTGGAGGCCGCACTGGCCGGCACTGTCTTTGCGGGCAAACTGCATTTTTCCGCCATTACGGACTCAACCAACGCCGACGCGATTGCTGGCGCGCGCAGCGGAGAGCCGCACGGCTCGGTTTACTTTGCCGATGAGCAGCGGGCCGGGCGCGGCCGCGGCGATCACGCGTGGCAATCGGCCGCTGGGGATGGGCTTTATGTGAGCGTGTTGCTGAGACTGCCGATTCCGGCCCTTCGCCTGCCGCTGCTGCCGCTGGCGGCGGGACTGGCCGCGGCCGAGGCCATTCGGGCTGTTGCCGGGCTCGACGTGGATCTGCGCTGGCCCAACGACTTGCTGATCGGCGAGCGCAAGGCCGGCGGCATTCTGGTTGAATCGAAGATTGAAAACGGCGCGGCGGCTTTTGCGGTGGTGGGAATCGGCATCAATGTTCACCAGAGCGGCTTTGCGCCGGACCTAACCACGCCGGCGACATCGCTGGATTTGGAATCCGGGGTCCCCAGCGACAGCTCTTCGTCGCTGGGGTGGAAGGCGGGGCGCAGAGTTTCGCGTCAGGATTTGCTCGTCTCCCTGCTAGAATCGCTGGAGCGTGAGGCGCTTGGACTGGCCGATGCGGCAGCGGGTGTTACGGTTCCCGCGCGCGTGGCGCAGGCCTCGACGTGGATTTGCGGGCGGCGAGTTGAAGTTCACGGCCCGCAGGCTTGCACGGGGATTACGGCCGGGCTGGACGAGAATGGATTTCTGCTGGTGCGCACGGCGGAGGGTTTGGTTACGGTGCAGACCGGCGGGATTCGCGCTGCCAGCGGTGGGGCCAATGTTGCTGCGGCAGGCACGGAAAAGGCATTTGGCGCGGAGAATTAGGCCAGTGGCCTCCCACCCTAGCCGCAAAAACAAATACGCGACGAGGGTGGGGCACCCGGTCGTTTGTGTAGACGAAGAGAAAAAGCCATGCTGCTAGCGATTGATGTCGGCAATACAAATACGGTGCTGGGCCTCTACCGGATCGATGAGGATTCGGGCTTCCCGGCGACAGATGCTGGCCGCAAGGGCGACGGGAAGCCGGAGCTGGTTGCGCACTGGCGCGTCACCTCTCATCGCCAGCAGACCGCCGACGAGTACGGCGTGCTGTTCATCAATCTGTTCAAGATGAACGGCATCGCTCCCAGCCAGGTGAAGTACATCATGATCTCCTCGGTGGTGCCGCCGGTGGAAGGCACGCTGCGCCAGGTTTGCGAAACCTATTTTCACGTTCAGCCGCTGTTTATTGAGCCGGGCATCAAGAGCGGAATGCCGCTGCTGGTGGATAACCCCTCGGAGTTGGGCGCGGACCGGCTGGTGAATGCCGTTGCCGCCTTCGAACGATACGGAGGCCCATGCATCGTGGTGGACTTCGGCACGGCGACCACCTTCGATGTCATCTCGGCCAAGGGCGAGTACCTGGGCGGCTCCATTGCGCCGGGACTCGGCATCAGCGCCGAAGCGCTGTTTTCGCGGGCCGCGCGCCTGAGCCGCGTAGACATCAAGCGGCCAGCCAAGGTCGTCTGCACCAACACGGTGACGTGCCTGCAGAGCGGCCTTTACTACGGCTATATCGGCCTGGTGGACGGCATTCTGGAGCGCACCATCGCTGAGCTGGGCGCCAAGCCGAGGGTGATTGCGACGGGTGGGCTGGCGCAGTTAATCGCTGAGGACTCGCGCTACATCGCCGAGATTGACGACATGCTTACCCTGGATGGCCTGCTGATTCTCTTCGAGCGCAACCGTGCGGCCAAGCCGCGAGGGAAAGCTCATTGAGGCGCGGGTCGTGCTGAATTATTTCAACTATTTCACCGAGATCGAAGAACGCTTCCAGCAGCGGCGCGGGTCGCTGCTGTTGCTTTCGACGCTCGACTGGGCGCTCATCGAGACATGGCGCGATGCGGGCATTCCGCTGGAGGCGGCGCTGCGCGGCATTGACGCGGCCTTCGACAAGTACGAGGCGCGGCAGAAGCGCGGCCGGATGAGGCGCGTGAACGGCCTGGCCTGGTGCTCGCAGGCGGTGATGGAAGCCGCCGAGGAACTGAGCGAAGCCGCCATCGGCACAGCTCCCAAGGCGGCCAGCACGGAGCGCGAATCGGGCTTTGAGCAGGAGCGCGTGGCTGAGCACCTGGAAACCGCAGCCACGGCGCTGGATGCGGCTGCGGTGGCTCCCGAGGCCTGCAAGGCGACCGCAGTGCGACTGCGCGAATTGGCGGCCGAGGCGCGCTCGGCCGCCGCGGAAAACACTGAGGCGCAAGATTTGGAAGCGCTGGAGCGGACGCTTACTGTTCTGGAAGAGAAGCTATTCGCCGCTCTGACCGCGGCTGCTCCCGAAGAGTTGCTGGTGGGCCTCAAGGAGCACGCGGCCAGGGAACTAGCGCCCTATCGCAGCCGCATGGGCGTCGTACAATTGCGCCAGGTGGAACGGCAGTTTGTGCAGAAACAACTGCTGGCGCATTACGATTTGCCGCGCTTCAGCCTGTTTTACATGAGCCAACAATAATGCCTAGAAAACTGAACACGATGGAGCGGCGGGCCAGGCGGGACGTGAAGAATCGTTCGCTGGCGCGCAATATGGCCGCGAGGCAGAAAAAGGCTGAACAGGCGGCGAAAAAAGGCGGAATTTTTGGCGAAGCTGGCGAAAAATCGTCTTCCGGGGCTAAAGCCCATGTCGATTCTGCGGGCGTTATACAGGGGTTAAACCCCCCGTCTCCCTCCCCAACGACAAAGGCCCGTCGCGGGGGAGCACGGCCTCCCTCCGGATCGAATGCTTCCGCAGCCGGAAGAGCTGCTCGCGTGCGGATCAAAGCTGCCGCCAAGACTAAAACTATTGCCGCGAAACCCGCCGAAGCGCGACTGGTCGAGATTGAGAAGCCGATTTACGGCGGCGCGTTTCTGGCCCGCGCTGAAGGCAAGGCCGTTTTTGTGTCGCTCACGCTGCCGGGCGAGCAGGCGCGGGTTCGGGTCACGGAGAGCAAGCACGGATACGCAACCGCCGAGGCGGAGGAGATTGTCCGCGCCGCGCCGGAGCGCATTGCGCCGGCCTGTCAGCACTTTGGCGTCTGCGGGGGCTGCAACTACCAGCACACGAACTACGCAACGCAACTGGCTTTCAAGCAGGCCATTCTGCGCGAGACGCTGGAGCGGGGCGGCTTGAATGTGCCTGATGAAATCGCTGTCCTGTCTGGCGAGCCCTTCGGCTATCGCAACCGCATCCGGCTTGCCTTCGATGCGGCGGGCAATCCCGGCTATCGCGGACGCCGCTCGCACGGGGTGGTTGCCATGCGCGAGTGCCCCATCGCCGCGCCGCTGCTGGTTAGGGCCGCGCTGGCTTTTGGTCAGATCGCGCGCGAAGTTGCCCCAGCGCTGCGCCCCACGGAGATTACGCTTTTCTGCGACGCAGCCGAAAGCGCACTACTGGCCACCGTTTTCACCGCAAGCCCGGCAAAAAATCGCTTCAATGAGTTGGCCCTGGCGCTCCAGGCAAAAATTCCCGCGCTGACCGGTGCGGAGCTGGTCTTCGAGGGCCGTCCTGGCAAGCCGCCGCGCACACTGGCCGAGTGGGGCGCAACTTCGCTTGCCTATCGCGCGGCCGGCAGTGACTATCGCGTGGACCACGGCGCGTTTTTCCAGGTCAACCGCTGGCTGGTGGACGCGCTGGTTGAACGAGTGACGGCCGGCCACGCGGGCAAGCTGGCCTGGGATCTTTTTGCCGGCGTGGGTCTTTTCGCGCGGCAGCTTGCAACGCGGTTTGAGCGTGTGGTCGCGGTCGAGTCCGCGCCAACGGCGACAGCGGCTCTGGCGGCGAATCTGAACGGCACGGGCGGCGCGGCGGTCAGGGCGGAAACTCTCGCTTTCCTGCGCGGCAACCGCAAGGCACCGTCTTCCAAGTCAGCCCGCCCGGATCTGATTGTCGTGGACCCGCCGCGCACGGGGCTGGGCGCGGAGACCTGCGCACATCTGGCGGAGCTGGCCGCGCCTGCCGTGGCCTGCGTTTCCTGCGACCCAGCGACGCTGGCTCGCGACCTCGGCGCGCTCATCGCGTCAGGCTACCAAATCGAGTCCATCGCGCTCGCTGATCTCTTTCCGCAGACCTTCCATCTGGAAACAGTGGTCCAACTGCGCCACGCCTGATAGGCTTGTGGGCCAGAATCAATTTTAGTTTTTAGGGCGATGGAAGCTGGCTCCCCCAACTCCGGGCAAGTCGTTGGCGCACCCGCATCTGGCGGGCAGGGCGCGCTGCCGCTCTTTCATGCGGCCTGGCTCTTCGCCGTGGGGATCGCGGCCACGCAAGTTCTTTGGATTCGGCCCAGCCTGATGCTGGTGGCGCTGGGGCTGGTGGGCGCGCTCTGCGGCGTGGCGGCTCTCTGTGCGCAGCGCATCGCCTGGCTGCCGCTGGCCGTGCTGTGGCTGCTGCTGGGCTCTTGGTGCGCAGAGATGGAGCCGCGCCCGGCGCCCGCGCCCGCCGTGGCCGCGCTCTCTGACGGCCTGTTGCGCACCGTGGAAGGCACGGTCGTGAATGCCGGCCCGGTGCGTGGCGAAACTGAAGAGAACCTGAACGACTACGACAGCCACAGCACGCCAGTCGAGCCCGCAGAAGCCGCCGAGCAGCCCTCGCAGAGAATTGACCTGCGCGTCTCCGGCATGGAAGTGGTTACCGACACCGACGATGCGCAGAGGCCGGTGGAGGGCGAGGTGCGCCTGAATGTCCGCTGGCCGGAGGCTGCGGCAAAGATGCAGCCCTTCCAGTGCGGCGAGCGAATTCGCGCCGTGGCGCGCCTGCTGCCGCCCGAGGTCTATCACGACCCCGGCGTCTGGAACCGCGAAGACTTTCTCGTGGAGCAGGGCATTACCTCGACGGCCACGGTGAAGATCGACCGCGTGGAGCGACTTGGCTCTACTCCGGGCCAGTTTCTCGCTTGCCGCATCAGCGGCCTGCAGCACGCCACGAGCGCTCGCCTGCTGGCCCTGCCCGCGGCCATGCGCCATCTGCCAGCGCCTGTGCGCCTTTCGCAAAACGACGCGATCATGCTGGCCGCCATGGTCACTGGCGACCGCACCTATCTGACCCACTCGCTACGCGTGGGCTTTGAGCGCACTGGTTCCTTCCACATGCTGGTGGTCTCGGGCTTTCATCTGGCGATTGTGGCCGGCTTCCTCTTCTGGATTGCGCGCCGGCTGCGCCTGCCACGCGTGCCGGCCACCCTCGCAACCATCCTGGCTTCCTTCGGCTACGCTCTCTTCACTGGCTTCGCCACGCCGGTGCAGCGTTCGCTGTGGATGGTCACGCTCTACCTGCTAGGGCGGCTCCTCTACCGCGAGCGCAATGTTCTGAACACCATCGGATTTGCCGCGCTGTGCCTGCTGGTCTTCAGTCCGCGCATCCTCTTCGACGCCAGCTTCCAGATGACGCTGCTCGCCGTGGTCTCCATCGGCGGCATCGCCGCGCCGCTGTTGCAGGGCACCATCCATCCTTACCTGACGGCCACGCGCGACCTGCGCCAACTCGCCCTGGACAGCAAATTGCCTCCGCGCATTGCGCAGTTTCGGCTTACACTGCGCATCTTCGCCGAGACGCTGCAAGGGGTCGTAGACGGGCGCATCGCCTGGAGCGTCTTTCCCTGGACGGTGCGCTTTCTGCTGCGCTGCTGCGAGCTGGTGGTCGTCTCCTGCGTGGTGGAACTGGCCATGGCCCTGCCCATGGCCGTCTGCTTCCACCGCATCACTGTCTTCGCTCTGCCGGTGAACATTTCTATCCTGCCGCTGCTGGCCGTGCTGATGCCGGCGGCGCTGATCACTTTGGTGGCGCAGCTCGTGTGGCCTGCCGCAGCGCTGCTTCCGGCAATGATCGTGGCTGTCTTTCTGCACTTCGGCACAGGGCTGGTGCATTTGTTCGGCTCGATGGCGATGGGCGATTTCCGCATTCCCGCTCCGCTGCTGGGCCAGTCGCTGGCCTTCTGCGCGCTGCTGGCCGCAGCCATTGTGCTGGCCCGCCTTAGCCACAAAGACAAAGACGTGGCGAAGGCGGGGCACCAGCCTGAACTTCTCTGGCTGCGCCGCGCCAACCGGGGCCCCCACGGACATGTTCTCGTCCATGGGGGAGTTGCCGCCTGGGCCGCGCTGCTCGCGGCCGCCGCAGTTGCCGTTTATCCCCGCCCGGTCGATCACCCGCGCGACGCGCTGCTGATGGAGGCCATCGACGTGGGGCAGGGTGACTCCCTGCTGCTCATCACGCCGGACGGCAAAACCATGCTGGTGGATGGCGGCGGCTTCGGCGGCGGCCCGCATCAGGCTCCGCAGGACTACGACATTGGCGAGGAGGTCGTCAGCGAGGTCCTGTGGTCGCGCGGCATTCGACGCCTGGACGTGGTGGCCCTAAGCCACGCGCACTCCGACCACATGGGCGGCCTGCCCGCCGTTCTGCGCAACTTCCATCCCGCCGAGCTCTGGGTGGGCAACAATCCCCGCGGCGGGGCCTACGACGCCCTGCTGGACGAGGCCGCCGGACTTCATGTGCGCGTCCGTTCGCTGCGCGCGGGCGACAGTTTTCCCTTCGGCCCGGCCCAGGTAACGGTTCTGGCGCCCTTCCGCGGCTACCAGCCCGGCGCGGAGCCGACCAACAACGACTCGATGGTGCTGCATGTGGCCTATGGAGCAACTTCCGTGCTGCTGGAGGGCGATGCCGAGGCTCCCGTCGAGCAGGCCATGCTGGCCGAGCAGGGGCTGGCCAGCACGCTGCTCAAAGTGGGCCATCACGGCAGCCGCACCTCAACACAGCCCGAGTTTCTGGCTCGCGTCGCGCCGCAGTGGGCCGTCATCTCATGCGGCCGGCGCAACCGCTACGGCCATCCGCGGATGGAAGTGCTCGAAGAGCTGGAAGCGGCCAAGGTCCGCACCTTCTCGACCGACATCAACGGCGCTTCCTGCTTCCGGCTCGACGGCAGGACTGCGACTGCGGATCTCGGCTGCGGCTGGCGGCCCGTGCGCTGAGAACGACGGAGCATTTCCTTTCTGGAATGCGGAAGAAACCGGCGGAAGCTCTTACTTTTGAGTCTCATTCCGTCAAGCTTATTGAGCCTATCGCAAGTGATTGGGCTTATAATCCCTCCGAGAAATGATTCAGTTGAGTGTGCCAGTATCTGGCACTCAAGCTGAGGAGATTGCCATGATAAAGCCGTTGCTATTTGCTTCATCCGTTGTTTTGTTTGCCATTGCCGCTTCGTCCGCCGCCGGACCTGTGGCCCAGGAATCCGCCCAGGCCCCCGCGCCTGGCATGAAGAACCCGGTCAAACCTACCGCCCAGACGAAGGCCCGCGCAAAGGAAATTTATAGTGTCGACTGCGCGCTATGCCACGGGGACAACGGAGATGGCAAGACCGACGTGGCCAAAGGCATGGAGTTGTCGCTTGGGGATTGGACCAATCCGAGGACGCTGGCCGCGAAGCCCGATGGCGAGCTTTTCAATATCATCCGCAACGGCAAAGGCAAGATGCCTTCCGAGGTCGAGGGGCGGGCAAAGGACCACGAGGTTTGGAGCCTGATTCTTTACATTCGCTCCCTGGCGTCCAACACCGAGCCTGCCGCAACGCCAGCGCCAGCCGCGGCGACCCCGGCTACTCCGGCTGCGGAAACTCCAGCGCCAGCGCCAGCACCGGCGGCGCCGGATACTTCAGCGCCTGCTCCGGCAGCGCCGCCAGCGACCAACTGAGGAATCTTTATCGCGGGCGTAGTGCAAGGAATCTGCTGGCCGCTTCGACGCTGCCAGCAGATCAAAGTTCCCGTCGGCGGATTTTCGTCGTTGAGATAAGTAAAAAGCAGTTGTCCTTCAATAAGTGGAGAAACTGCTGACTCCGCGGTAATTCCCTAGAACTTTATCCTCAGCCCAAGCTCTATTTGCCGCTCACGGTAGAAGTTGGTTGCGTTGATGTTCAGCGGCTGCCCGAAGGCCGTGGTGTTGGCCTTGAGGCCGGTGAGAAAGTTCAACGTCGGCAGCGCACCTGACGAGCTGCCGGACTGAATGGTATAGCCGGTGGTTTCCAGCTCGGTCACATTCTGGTGATTGAAGAGATTGAAGCTTTCCGCCAGCAGTTCCAACTGGCGCGTATCTCCGAGGTCGAAGCGCCTGCCCAGCCGCAGGTCGGCCTTCCAGGTTGACGGATAGCGGAAGGTGTTGCGGCCGATGTTGTAGACGGTGTTGTCGCTGCCCAGGCCGTAGACCCGGTTGTCGCCACCGGAGCCGTTCATTCCCGGCCCAAGCCCCACAATGGCCGACCCAGTGCTGGTGAACTCTTCAGGCAGCGAGCCCGAGACGCGCATGGTGTAGGGCAGGCCGCTGCGGAATTGCCAGATGCCGGACAGCATCCAGCCATTGCCAAGTGCTCCGGCCCGGCCGTGCAGCTTCCATGGCGCCTCATAGATCGCCGTGCCGCCGGCCGAGTGGCGAATGTCCAGGTTGCTGGTTCCGTATTCCAGACTGAAATCGGCCGGATCGAGCACGTCGTTTCCCGCCGCCTGGGCGCTCTCGTTGGGGTTCCAGTCCATGGCGTGGGAGTATGTGTAGTGGGCGCGCAGGCTCAGCCCGCGGCGGCTGGAACGCGCGAGCTTCAGCATCCACGCCTCGTAGGTCGAATTGGCACGGCTCATGATGTTGGTGATTTGCTGGTAGTCGGGGCAGGGCCGCCCGGCTAGGCTTGCGCCTGAGGGCTGGTAGTAGGGGCAGCTTCCTTCGCTCGCCGGCCAGGAAGCATAGAAGGGAACCGTGATCTGCGCGGCCTTGATGGGTCCCAGGCCGGTGTGGCCGCATGATGTGCCGTTCGGGGTTGAGAGGGTTTCATCACAGACGTTGTAAGTGATGGTCTGCGTCGATGCGGGAGTGTCGAGATTCGTGTCGATGGAAATGGGCAGCCTGCGGCCCAGGCTCAGGATTGCGCTTGCGGTCACCTGCAAGCTGCCGGGCAGCCTTTCTTCCACGGCCGCCACCGCCTGGTGGATTTCAGGGTTGCGGAAGCCGGGCGCAAACTCCACTGCTCCCGGCTTCACCACGCTCCCTGGCGTTCCGCTCAGCACGTAGGGAAACGGCGGTGACCCGCCGCCATTCAGATTGTCGGTGGGCCGCATGAAAAAGTTCAGGTCGCCTTTCAGCGAGCCCGTCTGGCTCAGAGCCGTCTGTAGCGTCGCGTTCTCTGTGCGCTCGAAGTACATTCCGTAGCCCAGCCGCAGCAGCGGCCAGTGCTTCTCGCCAGAGCCCACGGCCAGGCTTACCCGCGGAGCCCATTGGTTGCCCAGGCGGGGCAGCTTCGCGGTCAGCGGAAGCTCCGTATTGCTGAGCGAGGAGATCGGCGGCGGCAACTGTTCCCGCTCCCAGCGCAGCCCGGCAGAGACTGCCAGCAGCTTGCCGGCCTGCCACTGGGCGGTTGCGTACCCGGCCCAGTCGTTGGTGCTCAGGCGCCAGGCAGCGGGACCCAGCGTCTGCGAGTAGTAGGAGTAGCAGGGCAGGTAGCCCAGCCCGCGCAACGCGCCCGACGAGTCGCGCCACACCCGGCCCGTCTCGTCGCAGTTGTGCTGATCGGCGGGGTTGAGCGCATCGGTCAGTCCAAAGGCGGCAAAGGCCAGCGCATCGGAGGCGAAGTTCTCCACGCTGGCGTAGTGGTAGGTGCCGGTCTGATTGCGCAGCAGGCTCACCGCGTCGGCGTTGTGGCTCACGTCGAAACCGGCCTTTACCAGCAGCTTGCCGCGCACCCAGCTCAGCATTTCCTGCGCCTGGTAAAGATGCTCGTCCGGATAGCTTCCCTGGCCGAAGCGCGAGGGGTTGCCGATGGTGAAGCCGTAGCGCGAGTCCACCACGATCTGCGGCAACTGACCCCATACATTTCCCGTGAGGAGGGTCTGCTCAAAGGCCGATGGCGTCTCAGGCCGCGCCTCCAGAATTGTGCGACCGGCCGAGCCCTGGGTCACAAACAGCAGATTGGGCGTCAGGAAGGCTTCCCATCGGCCCAGAAGCCACTGCTCGCTGGCCCGGCTCGAGCCGAGACTGCGGCTGCCGTAGCTTTCCGAAACGCGGCTCAGGCCGCCGCCTGGCGCGTTCCAGCGCGCGCCAATGCCCTCCAGCGTAAAGCGATGGCGCTCGGCCGCCTGCCAGTCGAGGCGTCCAAAGCCGGTCCACTGCGTGGCCGTGCGCGGAGCTGGGCCAAGCAGGCCAGCGAGGGTTTCCAGCATTGTCGAGTAGGCCTTCAAGCCCTCGACGACAGGATTGACGCTGCTCAACCCCAAGCGCGCGCTCAGCACCTGCATCTGGTCGTTCGTGGGCTGGGCGAAAAACTCGTCCGGATGCTTCACCGTCGCTACTGCCGGATCGTCGCGCTCAGAGCCGTCGAGAGCGGCAAACCAGAAGAGCTTGTCGCGGCGAATCCGGCTGCCCAGGCCGATGCCCCAGACTGTTTCGCGATCGGGGGGAGTGTAAGGCTCGGCAGTGAAGGCCGGGACGGTGGCGGCGGTGGCCGGGGTGGTCTCTTTCACCCATTTCGTAAAGGGATTTCTTGCGCCCCATGTGTTCTGGCGATCGAAGAGGAATCCCTGCCCATGCAGTTCGTTCGAGCCGCGCTGGGTTTCAACATTCATGCGTCCGCTTGCCGCGCGGTCGGCCGCGGCCGCCACATTGCCGACGGCTGCCTGCACCGCGCGGATCGCCGCTTCGCTGACCGCAAATCCATGCCCGCCAGAGCCGACCCGCGCCATTCCGGCCGGATCGTCTCCGCCTTGCCCCAGCGCCGAGCGTCCCTGCGAGCCCTGCCCCTGCCCGCCCGTTGAGCCGAAGGCCAGCCCCCTGTTTGCCCCATCCACAGCGATTCCCGGCGGCTGGCCCGCGCCCCGCACTGCAGTTTCCGCAGCGCCTGCCGCGGGGGTTGCGGAGGTGGGTGTGTTGTCCAGCACGAAACTCTGCCAGTGCCGTCCGCTTATGGGCAAAGCCTGAAGCTCGGAGGCGGTCGTCGCGCTGGTTGCCGGCTCCGGGAGAGTGGCGCTGTTCTCGTGAGTTGCGGGTAGCGCAGGTCTCGATTCTGAGACATTGGAAGCAACGGAAGTTGGGGCAGAGGGAGCTGAAGTCGCGTCTTTAGCAGCGATTTGTGTGGAATTCTGCGATTTCGGTCCGGCTTGAGGTGGTGCGGAAAGAGGCCTGGATTCTGGGCCAATTGGTAGAATGCGTCCCTCCGGGGCTAAAGCCCTCGTTGATTCTTCTGGCTTTATGCGGGGGTTGAAACCCCCGCCTCCCTCCGGATCGAGTTCTTCCGCAACCTGTTCAGGGCGTGCGGGAGGCCTTTTGCCGGACGCCCCAGCCGGCGGCCTTGCGCTTAACGGCAACAGACTCAGCGGCTCGGCAGGCAAGGTAACCTCGCTCGACGGCAGGGTGGCAATCTCCAGATGGGGCAGGTGAAATGCCGGCCGATTCGGGCTCTGCGAGGCCGTCAGAATCGGACTCGGCGGAAGGGGTTCAAACTCCAAAGCCGTCTGCACGCGCGCCTCGTAGCCGGCGCTGAGCACGATGTCTTTGACCTGGCCGCGCCCCAGTTGCGGGCTCTCAGCCTCCAGCGTATATTCGCCGGGCTGCAGCCCGTTGAAGCGGTAAGATCCGTTTTTCGTTGTGGTTGCGCGAGCTTCCGCGCCGGTGGCCTGGTTGCGCAGCAGCAGAGCAACACCGACCAGCGGCTTCGAGTAGAGGTCGGTGAGCCTGCCGCTCAGTGAGGCCGTTTCCGCAGATTGGGCAAGACAGGCCCTCCCCGCTCCCATGAGGAGCACAGCTGTGGCCAGCGCCATCGTCCATTTGCGTCCCACCCCTGCCATCGAGACCTCTGCTCGCGGCAGACTCTGGGAAAAATCGCTTCACGCGTCCACTCCGGCTAGCTCTTGCGGCAGGTCCGGATGGGTAAGAACCCTCCGGCCATTGCGAGACGGAAGCTCCCGCATTTAGCCGTTTTAATTACCTGAAGAATTGCGTTGCAAGCGATTGTAAGCCCACTCCGGTAAACTGGAAAGAAGGCATTTAGTTTTTTGCCTTGCTATCGGGATTGGGCGTTGATCCCTGACTTCTGTTCACTGTCCCCTAATCCCTGTTTTCTGGTTCAACTATGTTCATCGATCAAGCAAAAATTCGTGTCAAGGCTGGCGACGGCGGCAATGGCTGCATGGCCTTCCGGCGCGAGAAGTTCGTTCCGCGTGGCGGTCCTTCGGGCGGCGATGGCGGCCGCGGCGGCGACATCATCATGGTCGCGTCGCAGCGCCACAATACGCTGATTCACTTCCGCTACAACCCTGAACACAAGGCGCGGCACGGCGAACACGGCATGGGCTCAAACTGCCACGGCCAGGACGCCGAATCGATTGTTCTGCAGGTTCCGGTCGGCACCAGCCTTTATGACCAGGAGACCGGCGAGCTGATCCACGACTTCTCGGAGCCCGACGAGCAGCTCATCATCGCCAAAGGCGGCCGCGGCGGCCGCGGCAACCAGCACTTCGCCACCCCGGTCCATCAGGCTCCGCGCGAGCACGAACTTGGCCACCCCGGCGAAGAGCGCCTCTATCGCCTCGAACTCAAACTGCTTGCCGACGTGGGGCTGGTGGGCTACCCCAATGCCGGCAAATCAACGCTCATCTCGCGCATTTCCGCCGCAAAGCCCAAGATCGCCGATTACCCTTTCACCACGCTTGAGCCGAATCTGGGCGTGGTTACGGTGGGCCAGGAGCCGGAGATGGAGTCCTTCGTCGTTGCCGACATGCCCGGCCTCATTGAAGGCGCGCACCTCGGCCAGGGCCTGGGCACGCAGTTCCTGCGGCACATCGAGCGCACCCGCCTGCTGCTTCATTTGGTCGATGTGTCGGATGCTTCCGGCCGTCCCGACCCGGTGGAAGACTTCAAGGTCATCAACAAGGAGCTGGCCAGCTTTACCAGCACTCCGACCAAGAGCGAGTCCGACCCCTTTGCGGATGAATCCAAGCCTTCCAAGCCCAGCCATCCGCTGGCCGGGAAGACCATGATTGTCTGCGCCACCAAGATCGACAGCGCGAACCCGGAGAAGCTGAAGAAGCTGGCGGCTCACGTGAAGCGCAGGAAGCTGGAGTTTCACGCCATCTCCGCCGTCACTGGCGAGGGGATTGATGAGTTGAAGTGGGCGCTGGCGAAGCAGTTGCGGCCGAGCGGGGATGGGAAATAGGTCATCTATTCCCAACGGGAGCCCCCGGCTTGGCTGGGGTGTAGTCGCAGGTTGACATTCCCGGTGGTCGCTCCAGGTTCGCGTTTTTACATTCTTCCCATAAGAGCGTTGGCGGGGCGCGGAGCGTGAGCGCCGTCCCTACAGGACTTTGTGTGAATTGTTGGTTTCGACCACCCCACGCTGAAGCGCGGGGCTAACAACCCTTGCGCCTACGGCGCGGGTGATGAACAACTGCCGGCATGGAGCGATTCTATCCATGCCTCTTTGAGGGGCCATCAAGCATAAAGCCTCCGGCTCTGCCGGAGGCTACTTACTTGCCGATCAGGCTGTGGGCGATCGCGTCCAACATGCCGTTGAGGAAGTTGATGGACTCGGGGGCTGAGTAGCGGCGGGCAATTTCCAGGGCTTCGTTGATGACGATGGGGAAGGGCGTGCCCTTGAAGCCCAGCATCTCTCCGACAGCCATGCGCAGCAGGTTGCGATCGACGGCGGGCATGCGCTCCAGCCGCCAGTGCTTGGAATTGGCCACGAGCAGATCGTCGATCTGTTCCTGGTTGGCCACGGCCACGCGGAAAAGATCCTCGGCAAAGCCGCGCACATCGGGCTCGACCTCGTCGGCGGCCTTCCAGAAGGTAGCGCGCACCTGATCCGGCGACTGCTTGCCGATGTCTGCCTGGAAGAGCATTTGCATGGCAAGTTCGCGCGACTTGCGGCGGGTTGCGGCGCTCAAGCGGGACCGCCTTGGGCGATCTTGCGGCAGAGGCTCACCATCTCGATGGCCGCAAAGGCTGCTTCGGCTCCCTTGTTGCCGGCTTTGAGGCCGGCGCGGTCGAGCGCCTGCTCCAGGTTTTCGCAGGTCAATACGCCAAAAGTCTGTGGGATTCCGGTCTCCTGTTGCGACTGGCCGATGCCGCGGGCAACTTCGGTGTAGATGGCCTCGTAATGGGCGGTTTCGCCGCGCAAGAGGCAGCCGAGCGTGACGACGGCGTCCACCTTGCCGGAGTTGGCCAAGGTGCGCGCGGCGGCCGGTATCTCCCAGGCGCCGGGAACGCGGACCACTTCAATGTCTTCCCGCCTTGCTCCCGAGCGCAGCAGTGCGTCGAGCGCCGCATCGAGCAGGCGCTCGGTAATCACCGCATTCCAGCGGGCGACGACGATGCCAAACTTCATGCCCTCGGCGGAGAGATCGCCTTCGAGGGCCAGCGGCTTGCCGCGCATCGGATCGGTCCACGCCCAGAAGCTGAAGGCGAAGCCGGGCTCCGGCTCGACGGTGAAGAGACGCGATTTCCAGTGCGTTTCCGTGATAGAAGTGAGGCGTGCAACGGCTTCATCGCCACCCTGCGCGCGCAGCCAGGCCTCGACGGCCTGATACACGGCGTCGAGAGCGGTCACCTCCACCAGCGTGTCGGCGGTGGGAGGAAAATGGCCATCCACAAACGTCAGATTGCCCAGCGGAGCCAGGAACGATGTGCTGCGGCTGCCTTCTTCTTCCCAGCCTTTGCCGGGAGCAAATCCCAGCGCGGAAAAGAAGCTCGCCAGCCGGTCGAAAGCTGCCCGGTTGCCCGCGGGACGAAGAAAGGAAATCCCCTTGATCATGTCTTGATTCTATCGTGCGCGGGCGGGGAACTTGAGTGCCCGCACAATTCTGAGCCGTTTCAACAGAAGGGAGCGCCGAGAATTCGATGCGCGGCAAACAAGGAAGGCCGGCAAAATGCCGGCCTTCCTTGTTTGGTGAAGCTCTGAGTTCTAAGTTGTCGAGCGCGACCTAACCGTAATGACTGTAGCGGGAACGTTTGTGCCGCTGCCAGAGAAAGTGCAGCCGGAATCCGTAGTGGGGGAGCAGGCCGGCAGGTTGGGACTGATCTGCCGGGTATCGGCTGCTGCCGGGTTGGAGGTAACCAGGGGTACGCTGATGGCGTGGACCATGTTGTCGCCCGCCGTGGAGACGAAGAAGATCTTATCGTCCGGGGTGAAGGCACCTGCCAGCGGCGCGCTGGGGGATGTGCCTCCCGACTGCGCGTTCAGCGGAATATAACCCAGAGTGTAAGGCGTGGTGCTTGTAGGCGGCAGGTAGTATGGCAGGGTGGCGCTGGTGCTGGTCTCAGGCGCCGTGTAGGTAATAAACGCCAGGTTGGACTGCGGCGAGGCGACCACCTGGTTGATGGCGGTTGGGCTCACTTCGCTGAGCGGCATCTCGGTCACGGTATGAGTCAGTTGCAGCGATGAGAGCGCATCGCCGGTGCCCATCGGCAGATAATTGCCTCCGGAATCCTGAGAGAGGCAATTGAGATTGGGAATTGTAACGTCGATGTCAGAGAGCATCGGTCCGTTGGTGGTGACTGCCGCGGCCAGAATGTGCTGTCCATCGGTGGTGGCAACCTGGGCATCGCTCTGGACTGGGATGCTGGAAGAGTCCTCCACCGTATCCGCCAAGGGATAGAAAATCATGCTGTTGTAGTTGCCGACGAAACCGCTGGGGCACCAGGTGTGAGCCACAGTGGGCATGCCTCTGAGATAGGCGCCGACCGAAGGGATGGTGAGAGCCGGGGTTTGCACAGTGCTGGAAATGGCTACGTTCGCCGGCAGCGGAGCCGGTGGCGCGTTCGGCGGCAACATGCCCGGCGGCAACGAACTCGACAGCGGGCTCGGCGGCAGGTCATAGGTTGTCCAGTTGCTCTGGTTGAAGACGTAAAGCGTGTCGGTATGGCCAGTGATGCCCTCGGCCGGGTTGTTCAGCGCCGCATTGTCGGTGATGTAGAGCGTCTTGGCGTCGGGACTCCAGGCGGCGGCGTTTCCCATGCCGCTGAAGGTTGTAACGCCTGTTCCGCCAAGGTTGTAGATGTAGAAGAGCTTGCGCACCTGATCGTTGATGAGAATCTGTGTGGTGTTCGGCGACACGGCCAGCACCACGCCCGGAAGACTGGAATTCTCGAAAGAAAGGGCGTTGGTGGCGGTGTTGTATGCCATCAGCTCGTGGGGAGATCCGAAGTAAAGATTGTTGCCGAGGCGGTCCATGACCATCGAGTTCGGCACGTAAGGCAGGCGCACCGGAGCGCCGACCGATCCCGTGAGCAAATCAATCGACGAGAAGTACTGCGACTGGCCGGGGGCTCCGAACCAGACGTATTCGCTCGTCGTACCGGGAGTGGTAATCGTGACCCGATTCGACGAAACGGGCAGTCCGGTGCCATACAAGCCGACCTGATTGCTGGGAGCTGGATTGCAACTGGGCGACTGGCAGATGGCATAGACCGATGCCACGCCAGGGAACGCGGTTGTAATGGCGCCATTGGAGGTGACGAAGATATCCATCGGATCGGTGGACTGGTAATCCAGCGTGAGACCGGTGATGGGGTTGCCGTTTGTGTCGGTAATGGTGGTGACCAGATTCTCTGTCACGCCCTGGGTAATCGTGCCCGAGGTCGCGTTGTTGGCCAGAGCCAGCGAAATCGATTTTGGCGGGCAGGTAGAGAAGTAACCGGCCGACGATCCCGACCCTGCAACCGAGGCGGTGATCGCGGTGGTTCCCGGCTGCTCCGCGGTGATGGTCACCTGGTTTGTGGTGGTGTTGGTGAGAATGGATGCGACCGCGCTGGTGCCCACCGCATAGGAAAGAGTGCCGATGGCCGAGGTGCAGTTGGGAACAGGCGTCATCGTGGTCGAAACCGTTGCTGCTCCCGAGCAGGTCGCCGTGCCATCCGAAAGTCTGGCTGTAGTAGGCGGCGCGGTTGCGCCAATGCCGCCTGCAGTAACGGTCAGCGGAGTTCCGGCTGCGACTGTGTTATCGCCGGTCAAGGTGATTGTCGCGGTTGCTCCGTTGGAACCGTTATTGAAGTCGGTCAGGGTGCAGGTCTGCCCTGCCGTTCCTGAAATGGAGCCTGACACGGAAGTGACTGCGCCGCTGGCAATGATGTCGGGAGTGATGGCGGGCATCTGGCAGGCGCTGTTCTGGCTGGTAACCGATGCCGGCGCGCACAGAAGAATCTGCTGGTTGCTGCTGCCCGCGTAACATGCCTGCGCGTCCAGTGTGGCTTGGGAGTTCTGCGAGTAGCACTGCTGGGCCACTCCAGACAGCGGTGACGTGACAAGATTGACGGAGGTCACCTGTGGATGCAGGTAGACCGTCACGGGATTCGATGTCACTGCCTGGGCGGAAGCCGTGATGTAGGCCGTGGCATAAGGAAGTCCGCCCGTTGAGGGCAACGGATTTGGCGGGCTGCAGACGGTGTAATCGGCAATGCCGCCGCCGCTATTTCTGTTCCATGAGCCCGCGCAGATCGTGCCGGTCGGGGTGATGTCCACCAGCTGGTTGTTGGAGGTTCCGTAGGAGTACGTGAATCCGCTGACCGAAGTATTCTTGCAGGTAACAGCGGAAGGCGCGTTGATTCTACGCGTCTGCCCATAGGCCAAGGAGATGCCCGTGGTTGCAGGCGACAGAGTGATCGCCGAGATATCCGTGATCTTCATCCCGTAACCCGCGCCATTGCAGTACTTCTCGTTCGGGTTGCGGGTGCAGCCGGAGATCGAAATCCCGGCTGGAATGGCTAGACTCAACAAGCAAACAAGCGTCAAAAACCGCCGCATGAATCCTCCCCGCCCAGCTTTGTCAAACTGCGGAGCGGTCTCTCCCGGTAACGTCGGAATAACGTCGGAAAACTTGGGTTACAAGCAAACTCTTCCGTTGCCGCCGCCCGCTTTGGGCCGGTCCCTGGAGCCTGTTTGTTCGCGAAAAAGCTCTTTTCCACGGCTCCAAAAGACTGCTGCAACGAAAAAACACTCTCCAGAATGGCCCGCCAACACGCCCTGACGCCTGCGAAATCCGCTCAAATGAACGGCTTCCGGCGCCGCGCTCTTGCCTGCATCCGGTGGACAGGACGCGCCATCGAAACTCCTAGAAAAGTGTATCAGGACGGGCTACTCCCCGGCACCGGGTTCGATTCAGACGTATCCCCGCCCCGCTTCTTTCATAGACTCTTCCGGCGCCGGATGGCGAGCAGGCCCGCGGTCGTGCGCGGGCTTCCTGACCGCGTCGTCCGGTTCGTTGCTTTCCGCTGTTCGCCTGGAAGGAGGCGAAGGCGTGGGAGATGGAAGATGACGCATCAACTGGCGGCCGGAGACATGGGCAGGCGCAGGCCTCAACCCTGGCCAAGGATTTTCCTCAGATTTTCATCACAATCAAAGAAAAACCTATTGACACCTCATTCCCGCTTCACGAAACTTGAAAGCAGGTGGAGCTGCTTCCCCCTTTGGCAGATCCCCTGAACCAGGACGAAGTATCTGAAGTACGCCACGCGCAGCTCTTGGTCCGGTGGATCCCAGCACGCTTCGACTCGACCTCACAGCTACAACCGAAGTCCGAATGTTTGCGGCTTCCAAGGTACTTCTGCCACTGTACTCGAGGCGTCCTGACCTAACAGGGTGCGCTCAGCCTGAAAAAACCAGAAAGATTCATCTCGTTTCGAGCCTGAATCGTTTCGCTCCTTGCGAGCATCGTTCACATACAACCGCACGACGGGAGCCGTTATGACTTCGCTCAGAAATAACGTCGCGGGGAAAGATCCATCTGCTGGCTGGGAGAAGAGCAGAAGAAGCGCCCAGCCACGGCGCAAGGAAGATCGAGCCAGTTGTTCCGGGGTCAAACCGGATGGCGCAAAGACCAATTCCCCCGCTTTTGCCGAAGACTTCATGCTGGAACATTCTCGTTCCGGCGTGCGCATGACGTTGGTTGTGGTTCCAGCCACTACCGGAGCCGCTTCGCAGGAATCGCAACAATCGTCCGTCTGTTTCGGATTTCCTTCATGAGGCGCCATGCCTCGAATCGTTACAAGCCTGGCGGGGGGCCGGAGGTGTCAGCGATGGGTTGCCCAATCTGCAATAACCTGGAACGAGCTTATGAAGCCTTGCTCAGCGAATTCAACGAGGCTCGTTCCTCAGCGGGTTTTCAAGTCAGCAGGAGGCTTGCGGCCGAGAAGAATGTAGAAATGGAGCGCGCCCGCTACGAACTGGAAGAGCACCGGTCTCGATGCGTTTCCGCCTCCATCGTCTCCGCCTATTTGCCGAAGCCGGACGTTCCCGGCGGTTCCACACAAGTGGCGGCCTAGCAGGAATGGGGCTCTGGCCGCTGAATGCGTGAAATCGTGCCAGTCACCGGTAGTCTGTCCGTGCGGGTTCTTCTTCCGCGTGGATGGAAAGTTGCGGACCTCGACCGGCCCGGCTTGAGAATTTGCTCAGAGGCGAAGTTTGCCGAGCGCCCAGCGAGCAGCTGCGCGCAGCCCCTCATCTGAGCCATTGGCCCACTCTTCGAGCAGCGGCGCGAAACCTCGCAAGCCGCTGTTGCCTATCGCGATTGCCACGTTGCGCCTGAGCCCCGCAAATCCCGTTCTGCGCACCGGCGAGCCGTTGAACTCGCGCTCGAACGCCGCTTCATCCATCGCCGCCAGCCAGCTCAGCGCCGGATTCACCAACTCCGCGCGCGCCTCCAGCTCCGGGTTCGCGATGACCGAGGCCTTCCGATTCCAGGGGCAGACGTCCTGGCAGATGTCGCAGCCGAAGACCTGGCGCCCCATGCCCGCCATCAACTCCGGCGCAGTCGCTCCCCGGTGCTCGATGGTCAGGTACGCAATGCAGCGCGTCGCATCCATAGTGTGGGGGGCAATCAGCGCGCCGGTCGGACAGGCCTCCAGGCATCGCATGCAGCTTCCGCAGCGGTCGGGCTGCGCGGGCGAATTCTCCTCTTGTGTTTCAGGGGAAGTGAGCAACACGGCCAGGAATCCGAACGACCCCAGCTTCGGATGGATCAGGCAGGTGTTCTTTCCCGTCCAGCCAAGCCCAGCGGCCACAGCCAGCTCCCGCTCGACCAGCGGCCCGGTATCCACAAAGGCGCGCGCCTCAAAGCTGCCGAACTCCTCGCGCAGGCGCGCCTCCACGGTCTTCATCCGCTTGAGCAGCACCTTGTGATAATCGCTTGGCCGGCGCTTGCCTTGCGCATCCACTTTGCTGGAACAGGCGTAGCGCGCAATCCATCCCGCGCCTGCGGCGGCCGGCTCGGTCGAGCGCGGCTGTGGGCTGTTGTAGCTGGCCCAGCAGACAACCGCGGAACGCGCCCAGGGAAAGGGAATCTCGATGCGCGAGCGAAGGAGACGCCCGGTCTCGTCGGTGCGTTTCAGGTAAGCCATGGTCCCAGCACGGCCGTCGCGCACCCACTCCTCGAAGCGCGCCGCATCCCGCTCCTGGTTGGCGTAGGGAAGCGCGACCAGCCCGGCCTCGGCAAAGCCGGCCTCACGCGCCAAGGCACGCACCCGCTCTCTCGACAGGCAGCCAGGCAAAGCGCCCGCCTGGCCTGTCGCTGGGTTCGAAAGCGGATTTGGAAGATTGGTGCTCATGGAACCGATGCCACCCCTGTCTACGTATTGAATATCAGCGTGTTCATCTGCGAACACTCACAAGCGGAAATGAACATCCCAGGCCGCGACGTGGAATCTGGAAATGCATCTAACCCTAGCGATTTCAGCATATTCCTTCCCCTGCGGTTTTGGCTGGCTTCGTGCTATCCAAGGAGAGCGTGGAACAAGCACAAGGAACAGACGAGCCGCATGCCGGCTTTCCAAGGAGGTTTCAGATGAGAGTCGCGATACCGAATCCGATGCGCACCAAAATAGTCTCCGGTGGCGAACTGACCGAGCTGATCCGGGGCAACGAAGAGGGCTTGCTGGCTCGGCTCACCCCGCTGGTCCGCCGGTACAGCGTTACGCTCGACCTGAGCCGCGTCCGGCGCATCGACGCCGGCGGCATCACCGCGCTGGTCTCGCTTTACGAGAGCGCCCGCGAGGCCGGGCATAGTTTCACCGTCGCGAATCTCTCGCCGCATGCAGCCGAAATCCTCAGACTGGTGGGGCTGAAGGCTATTCTTCAGTCCCATATTGCGGTCAGACCGTCGCAATTCGGCATGCACTTGCAGCAGACCGTCGCGCGGAAGTACCCTTCGCGGCTGCTCATTCCCGCCTAAGCTCGCTTTATGTCCCAAAATGCGAATCATCGTGCTCCAGAGTGGAACAACAGACAAGCGCGAATGGAATCGTATGTGACCTTCGGCACAGGCAACTGTATCCTCGGAGCGGTATTCGTAATTGCGGTAAAACAATACCGCGCAGCGCTCCCCGATGTCTGGATGACCCGCACGTACTCAGCCTGAAAATTGCTCTTGCCCTTGATGTGCTGAGCCCTCGTCCTGCCAACCTCCTTGTGGACCGCAACCGCGGAATCCCAACGATGGAGGCTGTATCCCATGACGCAGGGCGCTATGGACAAGTCGTCTGCTCGCAAGGCAGATTCAACAGAAACCAAACACGTATATTTCTTTGGCGGCGGCAAGGCCGAAGGCCATGGAAAGATGAAAGACGTGTTGGGTGGTAAAGGCGCCGGACTGGCCGAAATGACCAACGCCGGATTGCCGGTCCCCCCAGGATTCACCATTCAGACCGAAGCTTGTCGTGAATTCATGCGCGGCGCTCTCGATCCCGCGGCCGACAAGGAAATGTACGCTGCTTTGGAGCGGCTGGAGAAGCTGCAGGGACAGCAGCTGGGCAAGGGCGAAAACCCCCTGCTGGTCAGTGTTCGCTCCGGCGCCAAGTTCTCGATGCCCGGCATGATGGACACGATTCTCAACCTCGGCCTCAACGATCAGGCCGTGGAAGCGCTGGCCAAGCGCAGCAACAACCCTCGTTTTGCCTATGACTCTTACCGCCGCCTGATCCAGATGTTCGGCGACGTGGTGCTGGAGATGGGCAAGAAGGGCTTCGAGCACATTTTTGACGGCGTCAAGAAGCGCGCCAAGGCCAAGTTCGACTACGAGCTGCAGCCCGATGCGTTGAAGGAAATCATCGGCGAGTACAAGAAGCTGATCCTCAAGGAGACCGGCAAGGCGTTTCCGCAGGATCCGCTGGAGCAGCTGGTTGCGGCCCGCGACGCCGTTTTCCGCAGCTGGATGAACGAGCGCGCCAAGACCTATCGCCGCATCAACCGCATCGACGACTGGCTGGGCACAGCGGTCAACGTGCAGTGCATGGTTTTCGGCAACCTGGGCGAGAACTCCGGCACGGGCGTTGGCTTCACGCGCAATCCGGCCACCGGCGAGCACGTCTTCTTTGGCGAGTATCTGATGAACGCGCAGGGCGAAGACGTGGTTTCCGGCGTTCGCACGCCGCTGCCGATCAGCGAGCTGGAACGCGCCATGCCCCTGGTCTATGAGCAGTTGCGCTCGATCACCGCGAAGATGGAAAAGCACTATCGCGACATGCAGGACTTCGAGTTCACCATCCAGGATGGCAAGCTCTACATGCTGCAGACCCGCAACGCGAAGCGCACCGGCCTGGCCGCCGTCCGCATCGCGATTGACATGGTTCGCGAAGGACTCATCACGCAGGACGAAGCCGTCCTCCGCGTTGAGCCCAATCAGCTGTACGACTTCCTGGTTCCCCGCCTGATCGAAAAGGGCGAGAAGATCGAAGTGCTGGCCATCGGCCTGCCGGCATCGCCCGGCGCGGCTGTGGGCCAGATCGTCTTCACCGCGGAAGAAGCGGTCAAGATCCACGCCAAGGGCACCTACAAGAACATCGTTCTGGTCCGCGGCGAAACCACTCCCGAGGACATCGCCGGAATGGAAGTTGCCGACGGCATTCTCACTTCGCGTGGCGGCATGACCTCTCACGCCGCTGTCGTTACCCGTGGCATGGGCAAGTGCTGCGTGGCCGGCGCCGGTGATTGCACCGTCGACGAAGCCGCCAAGGAACTGCGCGTCAAGGGCCACACCTACAAGCAGGGTGACTGGATTTCACTGGACGGCACCACAGGCCGCGTCATCGCGGGTCAGCTGAAGACCCTGGATGCGCAGCCCGACGATCCGGATCTGGTCAAGTTCATGAGCTGGGTCGATCCGATCCGCCGCCTGCAGGTTCGCGCCAACGCCGACATTCCACGCGACGCCAAGCTGGCGCGCATGTTCGGCGCACAGGGCATCGGCCTTTGCCGCACCGAGCACATGTTCTTTGCAGAGGACCGCATCGAGCACATGCGCACCATGATTCTCTCCGAGAACGAGAAGGATCGCCGCGCCGCTCTGAAGAAGCTGCTGCCCATGCAGCGCGCTGACTTCGCCGGCCTCTTCAAGGCCATGGAGTCCCTGCCGGTTACCGTCCGCCTGCTCGATCCGCCGCTGCACGAGTTCCTGCCCAAGCGCACGGATTTGCTGGTGGAAATCACCCGCCTTGAGGACCTCAAGCCCCGCTCGCCCAAGCTGAAGGAACTGCGCACGCTGCTGGCGCGGGTCGAGGAACTGGGTGAAGTGAACCCCATGCTCGGACTGCGTGGCTGCCGCCTCGGCATCACCTTCCCCGAGATCACCGAGATGCAGGCGCGCGCCCTCTTTGAGGCCGCCGTCTCCATCAAGAGCAAGGGCGGCAATCCGCATCCCGAGATCATGATTCCGCTCATCGGCTCCATTGAAGAAATGCGCCACCAGGCCGCTATCGTCCGCCGCGTGGCTGCCGATGTCTTCAAGGAGAAGGGCTCAACCGTCGATTACAAGGTGGGCACCATGATCGAACTGCCGCGCGCGGCCCTGACCGCCGACCAGATCGCCGAAGAGGCTGAGTTCTTCAGCTTCGGAACCAACGATCTGACGCAGACCACCTTCGGCATCAGCCGCGACGACATCAACCACTTCCTGCCGGCTTACCTGAAGGCAGGCATCTTCAAGCAGGATCCTTTCGCCACTCTCGATCAGCAGGGCGTGGGACAGCTGGTGAAGATGGGCACGGCCAAGGGACGCAACACGCGGCCCGATCTGCACGTCGGCATCTGCGGCGAGCATGGCGGCGATCCAGAGTCCGTCAAGTTCTGCCACAAGGTCGGCCTCAACTACGTCTCCTGCTCGCCCTTCCGTCTGCTGACGGCAAGGCTCGCGGCGGCGCAGGCGGCTCTCGAAGAGAAGCTGACCGGACCGGACATGCACTCCAACGCATAACCGGCCTGGCCGGTGTTAACCGCGAAGGGCGCAGCCATCAGGCTGCGCCCTTCGCGCGTTTGGGCCGGAATATTCGACAAACTCAGAGTGGGGAATTGGATGACATTGCTGTATCGTAGGTGAAAAGCCCCAAGGAGGATCTTGGTGTGGCCATGCACTATTTGATGGGTGGGCTCAAGCAGATTCCCTGGCAATACTGGCTTGTTCTTGCTTTTTTGCCCGTTGCTGTATTTCGCATGAATTGAGGATTGAATGACTGATAAGCCCTATCGCCCGCAGGAAGACATCGTGATCCTGATGAAGCAGTACAACCAGCAGGTAAAGGAATCGCCGGAGCTTCCGGACCCGGAGACGCGACTGCTTCGCGCGCGGCTGGTCTTTGAAGAAGCTCTGGAGTTCGTCAAGGGCTGCGGTTGCACGGTCACGATGACGAAGGCCGGATCGCATGGCGAAGGGGGGACTTCGATCATTGACGATATCGGTGTGGTGCTCGATTCCAACCGCGAGCCTGACTTCGTCGAATACGTGGATGGCTGCATCGACCAGCTTGTTGTCACTTACGGAGCGCTGAACGCCGCCGGGGTGAAGGCGCAGCCCGCCTGGGATGAAGTGCAGCGCAGCAACATGAGCAAAGCCTGGCCGCATTGCAGCGTCTGCGACGCGGTTCTCGAGCGGGGCGCGGACCTGGAGTTCGTCCATCCGGAGGACGCCAACGCCCATCATGGCGACTGGAAACCGGTTCTGAAGATTCATAAGCGGCCGGACGGCAAGGTCATCAAGTCGCCGACGTATTTCCCCGCCAATATCAAGCGCGTGATTGAGGAGCAGGTTCAGTAGGCAAACGGGTAAACAAGCCCGCAGATTTGTAGCAAGGGAAACGAAAGCTCATTTTGCAATTTTGGGGGAGCAGGAAAGTCCTGCCCGGAAAGCTGACAATCCGCACTGAAGCGAAGCCTGGTTCAACTAATGCGCCAGCGGTCTCGCCATCCGTCTCCATCCGAATTGGACCGTTCTCCACGCGAGCAGGCCAAACCACCAAAACCAGCCAAATGCCGCCAGAAGCCCGGGAATCAGAGCCAACTCTTCGGTTGCTGGAATGAGCGCAAGACAAGCAGCAGCAATCGTGCAAGCCGTGATTGCCTTTCCCGGCTCTCTCCACCATTTTTGCGATTGGCTCAACGAAAACGCGCCTATGAGAAACCATTGGACGACGACCAGAAGGCCCAGCCCCATATCGACTCGCCGTTGCGCAGCCAACCCCGCGTCCGTCAGTTCCAGCCCGACCTTCCCTTGCAGCATTCCAGCAAGCGTCCACTTCGCTGGACAGACAATTCGCCATCCAGTGAGGGCAAACGCGGGAAGATTACTGAACCGCTCCACTCTAACCGGCGCAGTGTAATGAACCCACATAGCGCACGGATCAAAAAAGACGGTTTCTTCTTGCTGCTCGTTGTCTGAGCTCGCCGGCATTTTCTTCGCAGGCTCCGCTCGCGTTGTTGCCGCCCTTGCCGCCAACGCGGTGCTATCCTTCCGGTCTTGCAGGGACTGCGCGTCTCTTGCTTCCAACATCAAAATCAGCGGCGCTGCCGCCAGCAGATTGATTCCAGCAAGCAGGATTCCACGTTGCCAGTTCATGGGTGCAAGCCTACTCCGAGTCTGCGGGCTCCCGCAATTTGCCATTTGATTTGGCGATTCGATTTTGATTCCAAGCGTAGTCTGAGTCATTGGCTCGGGATTGCCAAACCTGAAGTTGAGTCTCGACTGGCAAGGACGACTTCTGAGCAAGATGAAGAATCTGCGCAGGTCAATACAGGCGGCGGGGAAAGACCAGTTTTCCAGGAAAACGACCGAAAAACACACCTCAGGGGCTAAAGCCCACGTTGATTTCAGAAGGCCTTCGGCACGACTAAAGTCGTGCCCTTTCAAAACATCAACTTGCGCATAGGTCCTTCAAGAAACACGCACGTTGTGAATCTGTGAATGCGCAAAAAACGCGCCAAACTCCGCTCAGGATGACAGAATTTGTTTAACGAATTAAAGACTCAGGACAATAGCTCGCTACTTGAAAATCGGCCCCATCGAGCCGGGATTGTCGCCCAGACGCGGGTCTACGCGGAAGTCCCAGACAGACTGGTTGATGTCGGAGGCGGAGAGAATCTCGACCAGCGCATACTCGCCGATGGTGAGCGGCTGGTTGGGAGTGAGCTTGAGCCAGTGCTTGCCCGGCAGCACTTCGACCTTGGCTGGGATCACATTCTCGTCCTGGGTCACAGCGCCGGTGACGCTTACATGAATGGCGCCGACGATGCGCACAGCCTTGCGCTCGTCCACATGCACGATGGCGAAACCGGAGGCGGGCGAGTGTGCGCCGTGCTTGCGGTTGGCCAGCTCTTTTGCTCCGTTGGTTGGCACGGTCAAAGCATGGGAGGTGACCTTCTCGGCATCGTCGCGCGCATCCAGCGCCAAATAGATGGCAGGATCGTTGACGTGCAGATGAACCTTGGCGTGCTGGCCCTCCAGCTCCAGGCTGGCACGTGCGCCGGCCAGCGGATTGAGCGTGCTCAGCCCATGACGGTTTTTGGCATTCAGGGCCAGGTCCACGGGCAGCAGCTCGACCAGCTCCGGCGTGCCTTCAAAGGTGTCGAGCACAAAGACGCCGTCTTCGTCGGGTAATTCGAGACCCTTGGCCACCTCGGGCCGGCGCGACTGCTGCTCGGCGCGGTCGGCGGCTTCTTCGCGGTCAATCTCCGCAGCCTCTTTCATAGCCGGCGAGACGGCTTCCTCGGGCTGATTGGCGTGATCGCGCTCCCACTTGCGGGTGGCGTCCCAGTCCACCAGGTCTACGGGCAGTTCCTCCCAGTCGCCGCCGCGCTCCACGGAGATGTAGCGCACCCGATTGCCGACAATCTCGTACTTGCGCACCATCTGATAGGTGCCATCCTTCAGGATGAGGCGATGATTGGTGGCCATGCCGGGCGAATCGGGTTTCAGAGGCAACGGCTTCTGATTCTGCGCAATGCTGATGGCCGTCATCGACAGCAGGGCGGCCAGAGCAGCACGCGAGAGCAGCCGTATTAAGCGGGGAGAGGACATAGGTCAATAGTTTAGACGGAACGGGGAAGGGAAGGCGGGCCAAATTCAGATGGGAACGCCTGGTGGTCTCCCACATCTGGCGCGACGGGGCTACGCAAGATATGGAGTACCCGTCGAAAAACAACCGCGGGTCCTTCGACTCGCTACGCTCGCTCAGGATGACGGGGCACAGGGAATGGTAGGAATGCAAACGGTCGAAGCCCTAAGCCTCTTCCAGTTGCTGCATTCCCAGACTTGGAGCAGGGGCCGCTTCCGCTGCCGGGCGGTCCACTTCCATTTGCAGCTTCTGCTGTTGCTGAAAGCAGACGCGGCAGAGAACCGGACGTCCCTGTGTGGGCTTGAATGGCACGGTCGTCTCCTCGCCGCATTGCGAGCATTTGATCTTGGTCTCCGGGCGCACCCTGGAGCCGCCGCGTACGCGCTTCGCCTTGCACTGCTTGCAGTGCTTGGGGTCGTTTTTGAACTGTTTTTCGTGGAAGAAAAGCTGCTCGCCGGCGGTGAATACAAACTCGGCGCCGCAGTCGCTGCATTTCAGAATTCTGTCTTGAAATTCCATGGCCGGCTTCCCCATAGAAGGGAAACATATTGAAATCGGCCACGCCTGGAAACAGCTTGCCGGTCCCGTTTCCCTGTCTTCGTGCTTTGATCTACAACCAGGGCCCGGGCCGCAACAAGTTTCGCGGCGAAAGAACATCTACCCGGCGAACCGGGAAAAGCTGGAAACGCCCGCACGCACTCCGCGTGCCGAGCATTCAAGCCAAAAGAAAAATCGCGACAAACCGCCCCGGCCTTGCCTTGGGTTTTCGGCTTCCTGTCCGCATCTTGCGCGGAGGACGCCGGGACGGCGTGTGTCACGATTGTATTGAAGCTACTCCGCTTCTTTGCGAGCCTTCTTGCGATTGCGCTTGCGCGCCAAAGCCGCCTTTACGCGTTTCTTTTCGCCGGGCTTCAGATAGTAGGAGTGACGCTTGACTTCCTTGATGATGTCTTCCTGCTGTACCTTCCGCTTGAACCGGCGAAGAGCGTTTTCCAACGGCTCGCCTTCTTGTACACGAACTTCTGCCAAAGTGATCCCACCTCCAAACCCGCCAAATGGCTTCTTCTAGGATACCGGAAAGAATCGGCTGCGGGTCAAACAAAGGCCCCCGACCGGCGGAAATCTCTTCAGATCGCTCGGAATCCCGTCCAAATCGCCCTCCAGAGCCCTAGTTTGTCCCGATTTGGATTGGCTTTTTGGCCCTCACGGGCTTGTCCGGCGCTTCCTGATGCGCTGGCACCCGCCCCATCCTGGGAGCCCATCACGCCCTAGAATTGACTTGGAGGCCTTGAAAATGATTCGCAGCTACCAGGGGCGGCTGCCCCAGATTCCCGCCAGTTGCTATGTCGATCTTTCCGCGCAGGTGATTGGCGACGTGACGCTGGGCGAGCACTCCTCGGTGTGGATGAATGCCGTCCTGCGAGGCGACGTGAACTCGATCCGCGTCGGCGCCAACTCCAACGTGCAGGATTGCGCCGTGCTTCACGGCCAGCGATTCACCTTTCCGGTTGTCGTCGGCGACTGGGTCACGATCGGCCACAACGCTACGGTCCACGGCTGCGTGGTGGAGGACGAGGTGCTGATCGGCATGGGCGCAACCATTCTCAACGGTGCCCGCATCGGCGCGGGCTCGATCATCGCCGCCGGAGCCGTCGTCCCCGAGGGGACGCAAGTTCCGCCCAGGACGCTCTGGGCCGGCGTTCCCGCCAAGCAGCGCCGCGAACTGGGCGACAAGGACCGCGCGCTGATTCTGGAATACGCGCAGAACTATCTGGACTACACCGCGATTTACCTGAACGGCGGGCTGGAGCCCTCAAAATGACCGCGCAGAGCGCCGTGGACTATTTCGTGGTGGACGTGGAAACCGCCAATCAGTCGCTGGATAGCATCTGCCAGATCGGGATCGCGTTTTTCTCGGACGGGAAGATGGTGGACGGCTGGCAGAGCCTCATCAATCCGCAGGACTACTTTGCGGCGTTCAACGTCGCCCTGCACGGTATCGGTCCGAAGACTGTGGCGCAGGCTCCCTGCTGGAGCGAGGTGTTCCCCGAAGTGAGGAAGATGCTTTCTGGCGCGGCAGTTGCCAGCCACACATTTTTCGACCGCTCGGCCATCTCGGGCGCATGCGCGCGGGCCGGAGTTGGGTCCGTGCCTTACGCCAAATGGATCGACACCTGCTGGATCTCCCGCTACGCATGGCCCCATCTGCTCAACCACAAGCTGCCGACGCTAGCCCGGAGCTTCGGGATTGTCTACAAGGCTCACGACGCGCTGGAAGATGCGCGGGTTGCAGGAGAGGTTCTGGCGCTGGCGCTGGAAGAGCGCGGAGTGAGCATTGGCGAGCTGCTGGCCTCGCCGGGCAAGCACATCACGGGGTTTCCGAAGGCTGAGCCGAAGCGGAAAGCTGCCGTTTCGCGAGCGAGGTGACGGCTGTATTCCAGCCTGTTGCACCTCCATGCCTTAAGAAACTCCGCAGTGCAGATTGGCGAGAATCCGTACGTTTCTTGCTTGCATTCTTCATATATTGTAGCTACGATTAAATCGTGTTCGTCTGGGATGAGGCAAAACGCGAGTCGAACCTGAGGAAGCACGGACTCGACTTCAGAGACGCGCATCTTGTCTACGAAAACCCGGAGAAATGCACGTACGACTCCAGCCGTAAAGGCGAACGCCGTTGGATGGACATTGCCTTTGCCGTGGTCAAAGGAAGGCTGCTGGCGCTGGTTTATACCGAACGCGGGGACGACGTTCGGGTGATTTCATTCCGGCCTGCCAGCCGAGAGGAGCGCGAACAGTATGAACAAGACAAAGAGTGAAACCGACTGGGAGCGCGTGCGGGCTTTCAAAGAGGGGAATGCAATCCCTTATGAGCCGGAGGACGGCCCCTACGACCCGAACGACGCCGAAGCGGCGCGATCGTGGCTGGCCCAGGCCGATTTAATTCGCAAGGGGAAAGTGGTGCGCAGAGGCAAGCGCGGCCCGCAGAAAGCTCCGACGAAGAAGCTGGTTTCGCTGCGCCTGTCGCCTGAAGTGATTGATCATTTCAAAGCTGGCGGGCCGGGTTGGCAGACGCGGATTGATGGAGCGCTGAGGGAGTCGATCAGAAAGAGAGCATAAAGGCTTTCAAAGCTTAGCCTGTGCTCTCTTTTGTTCTTCTTCCCAGAGCCATCCGGCAATTGCCTCACGGATGTTATTCAGAGCCTCTGCTTCGTTCTTGCCCTGACTGACGCAGCCGGGCAAGTCAGAGCATTCGGCGACGATCCAGCCGGATTCGTCTGCGGTCAGAATGACCTCAGGTTTCATAGAATGTCTCCTACATTCCCTATTATTTCCCACTTTTGTGTGGATTGTTCGCGGGGCTGTGAGATTCTTAGATAGCCACACAGGAGGCTCCTGTTGAGCAATCAGATCGACAATTTCGGCGACACAGCTAGATCGCTTGCTAGGAATCCGCTGGGAATTATCGCGCTCTTTATAGTACTCGTGTACGGATTCGCCGCACTTGTAACAGCGTTTGCGGGGTCGTTCTCGGAGTCAGAGCGCTTACCGCTCATCTACTTCTTAATCGGATTTCCCGTTTTAGTCCTTGGTGTATTCGCGTGGCTGGTCAGCAGCCATAGTGGAAAGCTCTTTGCTCCGAGCGACTTCGAAAATGATGACAACTTTTTAAAAGCTGTGGGTGCTCTCGCTGCGGCTTCTTCCAAGAGCACAGGGACGACCTCTAACGATGAAGTCGCCAGAATTGTCGGTTCGGTGAGGGGAGTAGGCCTGGCCCGACCGAATGCCGCTGACAGCTGGAGAAATCGCATTTTATGGGTAGATGATCGCCCTGATAACAACACTTACGAAAGAAAGGCATTCGAGGCGATGGGACTTCGGTTCACCTTAGCGCTGTCCACAGAAGAGGCGTTCGAACGGCTAGCGCAATCGAAATTTGCGGCAATTATCTCAGATATGGGCCGCCGCGAAGGGCCGCGTGAGGGGTATGTTCTTCTTGATCGTCTTCGGAAAGAAGGAGACAATACGCCCTTGTTCTTTTACGCTTCTTCCAATGCGCCCGAACACAAGCGTGAAACGCTTAAGCACGGTGGGCAGGGTTGCACAAACAATGGTCAGGAACTCTTTGAGATGGTGACCAGAGCTGTGATAGGGAGGCAAACGGATTGACCCGCCTAATCAAAGTTGGTTTATCGATCTCCTGCAGAAAAACAAAAGTACAAACAGTTAGAGAATTCATTTCTTGATGCTTGGCAGACTGGAGTGCTGATTATTGCACCGGGGGATTTGATTGGGCGCAGTCCGACAGAAGAAACTCGCCAAGTCGCAAACGAAACGTTAAACCTGAGTCGCGGGGCCGATTTCGCACTACTTCCTTCGCCATTTAGACTAGAAGAGATATGAGTACACTGAAAGCCGTACGCGGGACACGCGACCTGTTGCCGCCGGAGACGGCGCTTTGGAACCGGATCGAAGCGACCGCACGAGACGTTTTTGCACGCTACAACTTCGGCGAGATTCGCACGCCGGTCTTCGAGGACACATCGCTGTTTGCCCGCGGCGTGGGCGAAGAAACCGACATCGTCTCGAAGGAGATGTACACCTGGGAAGACCGCGCGCGGGCGCAGTCGGAAAAGGCGCAGTCGCTGACGCTGCGGCCGGAGAACACCGCCGGCGTCGTGCGCGCCTACATCGAGCACAAGCTGGGCGAGACGGGCCAGTTGCAGAAGCTCTACTACATCGGTCCGCAGTTCCGCCGCGAACGGCCGCAGAAGGGGCGCTACCGGCAGTTTTCGCAGATCGGCGCGGAGGTCATCGGGCCGCCGTCGGCGGGCAGCGAAAGCCCACTGCGCGACGCGGAAGTGTTGGAGATGCTGGCGACGCTGTTGGACGAGCTGGGCATCAAGGGATGGACGCTGGAGCTGAACTCCGTTGGCTCGTCTGCCGACCGCGCCCGCTACAACGAGGCGCTGAGGGCCGCGCTGGTTCCGCTGGCGCCGCAGATGTGCCCGGATTGCCAGCGGCGGGCCGTCACCAATCCGCTGCGCGTGCTGGACTGCAAGGTTCCAGAGGATCAGGCGATTATAGAGACACTTCCTCGGATTGCCGATTCTCTCGACCAAGAGTCAGAAGAACATTTCGCCGCAGTCACCGCGGCGCTGGATGCGGCTGGCGTGCCGTACACGCGCAATCACCGGCTGGTGCGCGGGCTGGACTACTACACGCGGACGACCTTCGAGTTTACGCATGGAGGCCTGGGCGCGCAGAATGCCATTCTGGGCGGAGGCCGCTACGACGGGCTGAGCGAGGCCATCGGCGGACCCAAGGCGCCGGGCATCGGCTTTGCCATGGGCGAGGACCGGCTTGTCTTGACTCTGCAGGCGCAACTGGACGAGAAGTCTGCCCCGGCTCAGAAGGCGGACGCATTTATTGCCCCGCTGGGCGAGGCGATGAACTCCGCCGCGCTGAGCCTGGCGCGGGAGTTGCGCCACAAGGGGCTGTGGATTGAGCTGGGCGACGGCAGCTTCCGGCTGAAGAAATCCTTTGAAACAGCCGACAAGACGGCCCGGCAGATCGTCATTCTGGGCGAAGACGAGCTCAAATCCGGTATTCTTACAGTGAAGACCTTCTCCACAGGCATACAAACAAAGGTTCCTCGCGAGGAACTGGCGGTTTTTCTTTCCACTCCCGCAAGCGAGTAAAGGACAAGAGCAGTGCTGGATTTTCTAGGTAATCTCGAACGGACGCATTACTGCGGCGAATTGCGCGCCGCGAACGCCGGCCAGGAAGTTGTTTTGATGGGCTGGGTCAACCGGCGCCGCGATCACGGCAGCCTGATTTTTCTCGATTTGCGCGACCGCACAGGCATCAGCCAGATCGTGCTGGACAAGGACCTGATTCCCGACGGCCACGCCAAGGGCGAACAGATCCGGCCGGAATACGTCGTCGCCGCCGTGGGCAAGGTGCGGCTGCGCGATGCCGACTCGATCAACCCGAAGATGGACACGGGCGAAATTGAGATCGCGGCCACCGAGCTGCTGGTGCTGAACGACAGCGCTCTGGCGCCGTTTTCGCCATCGGAAGAGGCCATTCAGAACGAAGAGGTCCGGCTCAAGTACCGCTACGTGGACCTGCGCCGCCCTGAGATGCAGCGCAACTTCCGCCTGCGCCACGACATTGCTCTGGCCATTCGCCAGAACCTCAGCAAGCAGGGCTTTCTGGAGATCGAAACCCCCATCCTGACCAAGAGCACCCCCGAGGGCGCGCGCGATTTTCTGGTTCCCAGCCGCGTGCATCCGGGTGAGTTCTACGCGCTGCCGCAGTCGCCGCAGATCTTCAAGCAGATTCTGATGATCTCCGGCTTCGACAAGTACTTCCAGATTGCCCGCTGCTTCCGCGACGAGGACTTGCGGGCCGACCGGCAACTGGAGTTTACGCAGATCGATCTGGAGATGAGCTTTCCGCACCAGGAGACAGTCTTTGGCGTGGCAGAGCAGTTCATGGTGGCCGCTTTTGCCGCGGCCGGCGTCACGCTGCCCGCGCCCTTTCCGCGCATCACCTATGACGAGTCGATCCGGCAGTACGGCTGCGACAAGCCGGACATGCGGCTGCCCGGACTGGTCGACGTGCGTCCGGCCTTTTCCGATGAGAATCTCGACGCGCTGAAGATTGACAAGGCGCTGCCGGTGGTGGCGCTGCGCATTCCCAGCGTGGGCGAACTGAGCCGCAAGGAGCGCGAAGACAACCACCCGCTCTTCGAGCTGAAGAAGGGCGCCAAGTTCATCGACGACTTCAAGCGGCTGGCCAAGGGCTTTCCCGAGGCTGCCGTCAAGGTGCGCGAACTGGCCGGCGCGGCCGAGGGCGACTTTGTGATCATCGTGGCCGGCGACCCGGACCATCCGGTCAAGGCCAGCGACACGAAGTTCCCCGGCCGGCTAAGCGAGCGCGAGATCGGCGTTTACACGGCGGCGGGCAACTTCCGCACCGAACTGGCCAAGAAGTACGCTGACAAGCACGGAGCGTTTGGCGTGACGGAGCAGGTGGTGAAGGAAGCGGACCCATGGAGCGGCGCGAAGGCCGTGGATGGCTCGGCAGCCTTCCAGCCCATCTGGATCACCGACTTCCCGATGTTCGAGTACGACACGTCTATAAGCAAATGGATGCCGGCGCATCACCCCTTCACCGCGCCGCACGAAGACGACATGGCGAACCTGCTGACCGATCCGGCCACCGTGCGCGCCAACTGCTACGACCTGGCGATGAACGGCCTGGAGCTGGGCTCGGGCTCCATCCGGATTCACCGCAAGGACGTGCAGCAGCAGATCTTCCAGTCGCTGGGAATTTCGGACGAAGAGGCGCACAAGCGCTTCGGCTTCTTCCTGGACGCGCTGGAGTATGGCACTCCGCCGCATGGCGGCATTGCGCTGGGCCTGGACCGCATTGTGATGCTGCTGGCCGGCGCACCCAGCCTGCGCGAGGTGATTGCCTTCCCGAAGACCGCCAAGGCCATCGACGTGATGGTGGATGCGCCGACGACGGTCACCGCGGAGCAGTTGAAGGAACTGCATATACGGGTGGCGCTGAAGAGCTAGGGCGCTGTGATCGAGTTCGTGCTTTCCCAGGTCCCAAAAGCGGGACCTGGGGCACCCAAATGAAGAGGCTGCGTGAAAAGGCCTTTTTAGGCAAAACGCCCGAAAAGCATGCCTCAGGGGCTAAAGCCCACGTTTATTTCAGGCAACTTACGGCACGACTGAAGTCGTGCCCTGACGCTTCGTGCCATTCCGGATGAGTTCTTCAGCAGCCTGTAAGGGCCCCGTTGATTTTGTGGCATTTTCACGGACGGTGCAGAGTGAAGCCAAAAACAGAAATCCCCCGCAGAGAAGCTTCTCTGCGGGGGATTTCTGTTTGAGTTCGTGGCGGGCTTACCAGTCCGTCATGGTCCCGTCGAGCTTGCGGTTGATGGGCAGATAGGCACGCTGATAGGGATACTTCGCGGCCAGCGCCTCATCCAGATCCACGCCCAATCCCGGCTTGTCTCCCGGATACATCATCCCGTCCTTGAAGGTGTATTCGTGCGGGAAGACCTGGTCGGTCTCGTCGGTGTGCGGCATGTGTTCCTGAATGCCGAAGTTGTGAATCGCCGTATCGAAGTGCAGCGCCGCGGCCATGGTCACCGGCGACAGGTCCGTCGCTCCGTGGAAGCCGGTGCGCACGTGATACAGGTCGGCAAAATCGGCCACCTTCTTCAGCGCCGTAAAGCCGCCGCCGTGGACAATCGTCATGCGGAGGTAATCGATCCACTGGTTGCGGATCAGGTCGTGCGCATCCCAGATTGAATTGAGAACCTCGCCCACCGCGATCGGCGTGGTCGTATGCTGGCGGATGAGTTTGAAGCCTTCCTGCAGTTCGGAGGGCGTTGGGTCTTCCATCCAGAACAGGTGGAAGGGTTCGAGTTCCTTGCCCAGCCTGCCTGCCTCGATGGGCGTCATCCGGTGGTGGCAATCGTGCAACAGATGAAGTTCTTCGCCAAAGACCTCGCGCACCCGCGCAAACAGCTGAGGGACGTGGCGCAGGTAACGCTCGGTGGACCACTCGTACTCCGATGGCAGCCCGCGCTCGGCCGGCTCGTAGCGCCCCGGCTGCTTGGAGACGCCATAAGTGGCGGAGAGCCCAGGAATTCCGCTCTGCACGCGAATTGCCTTGTAGCCCATCTGCTGGTGCCTGGCCACATCTTCCAGCGCGTGGTCGATGTCGTTGCCGGTCGCGTGGCAATAAACCAGTACGCCATCGCGGCTCTTGCCGCCCAGCAGGTTATAGACCGGCGTGTTCAGCGCCTTGCCCTTGATGTCCCATAGCGCCACATCCACCGCGGCAATAGCCGACATCGTCACCGGCCCGCGCCGCCAGTAAGGGCCGCGATAGAGATACTGCCAGAGGTCTTCGGTCTGGAACGGGTCGCGCCCGATGATGCAGGGAATCACGTGATCGGTCAGATAACTGGCCACGGCCAACTCGCGCCCATTCAGCGTGGCGTCGCCCAGGCCATAGACGCCTTCGTCCGTTTCCACCTTCAGAGTGACAAAGTTTCTGCCCGGAGAAGTGATATTTACATACGCTTTGGTAATCTTCATTTTTCCGCCTGTCTGGAACACACATCCAGTTCTGTCTCTAACAGCATAACTTCGTGCCCGGGTTCTTGCGGGCAAGAGATCAGACAGTCAGAGACCAGTGAACCCTTGATTCAGTTCTGCCCTGCGCCAAGCATTCCCGCAGGGGCTAAAGCCCACGCTTTTTTGTTGCTTTTACGGCACGACTAAAGTCGTGCCCTGACGCTTCGTGCCATCTAGAAAATTGTTTTCGCGCCATTTCCGATGAATTTGTTCGCAACCAGTGAAGCCCATGCTGATTCTGCGGCACACCCGGCACCCTTCGACTTCGCTCAGGGCTGGCTTTGAAGTTTGGCCTTTCAAAACATCAACCTGCGCAAAGCAGAACATCAACTTGCGCAGAGCGTTTTCCAACTGAAAAAGCTCTACTGATTTACGCCGCTGGCCAGGAATCCGCCATCCACGGCAATTACGGCTCCGGTCACGAACGAAGCGGCCTCCGAGGCCAGGAAAATCGCTGGGCCGGCCACTTCCCCAGGCTCGCCGAAGCGGCCCATCGGCGTACGCATGATCAACTCTTCTCCGCGCGGGGTGCTCTGAATCAGCGCGGAGTTCAGAGGCGTTGGAAACACGCCCGGCGCCAGGGCATTTACATTCACACCGCTCTGCGCCAGTTCGATTGCCAGCACCTGGGTCAGCGAGGCGACTCCGGCCTTGCTGGCCGCGTAGGCCGCGACCTGATAGAAGCCCACAAACGAGGTCAGCGAGGCGATGTTGATAATGCGTCCATACCCTGCCGCCGCCATCGTCGCGCCGAAGATCTGGCAACTGCGCATTGTGCCGGTCAAGTTGGTCTCGATGACGCGCGACCAGTCGGCCTCGTCCTCTTCGAGCGTTGGTCCCTTGTGCGTAACGCCGGCCGCATTCACCAGAATATCCACCTTGCCGAATTCCTTCAGCACAGCGTCGTGCAGTTCCTGCACGGAGGCCCGGTCCAACACGTCGCTGGTCACGCGCAACGAATGACGGCCCAGCGCTTCGATCTCCGCTGCCACCTTCTCTACCTGCGCCTGCCGCCGGGAACTGGCCACGACATCGGCTCCGGCGCCCGCCAAACCCAGAGCAATCGCGTGGCCCAGCCCCGTAGTTCCGCCGGTTACGACCGCAACCCTGCCCGTCAAATCGAAAAGTCCGCTGCTCATTTTCCTAATCCTCCACTCGCATTCGCGACGCAGGTCCGTCGCATGAAATCCGCTGCAATTCTCTTCCGCTGATTTCCGTTCCCAAGAACATTATCATGCAACCCGATTCACCTGCGTTCCACGCCGTCACACTGTGGTCTCGCCTCGATGCGATAAAGTATCACTGAAAGTAGTTTTCACGCCCATGAATCCAATTCTCATTCCCGATTCTTCACGCCGCTGGGACTGCCTGAGCCTGGGCGAAGTCATGCTTCGCCTCGATCCCGGCGAGAGCCGCATCCACACCACGCGCCAGTTCCAGGCGTGGGAGGGCGGCGGCGAATATAACGTAGCCCGCGGATTGCGCCGCTGTTTTGGCCTGCGCACGGCCATTGCCACAGCCCTTGCCGACAACCCGGTTGGCCGCCTTCTGGAAGACCTCATTCTCCAGGGCGGCGTCGATCCCTCGCTCCTCCAGTGGATTCCCTACGACGGCGTAGGCCGCACGGTTCGCAATGGCCTCAACTTCACCGAACGCGGCTTCGGCGTGCGCGCCGCCGTGGGCTGTTCCGACCGCGGCCACACGGCCATCAGCCAGGTGAAGCCCGGCGACTTCGATTGGGAATCGATTTTTGGCGAAAAGAACGGCTCGCGCTGGTTCCACACCGGCGGCATCTTCGCCGCGCTGTCCGCCTCGACGGCCCTTGTGGCCGCAGAAGCGATGGACGCCGCGCGGCGCCACGCGACTCCCGTTTCTTATGACTTGAATTACCGCAATTCCCTTTGGAAATCCATTGGCGGCAAGGAAAAGGCCCAGGAAGTCAGCCGTGAACTGGTTCGCAAGGTGGATCTGCTGCTCGGCAACGAAGAGGACTTCTCCACCATGCTCGGCGTGCAGATCAAAGGCGTCAGCGAGGATTTTTCGGAGTTGCCCATTGCCGGCTACGAGGAGATGCTGCGCGAAGTAGCCGCGGCTTATCCGAACCTGAAGCTCATCGCCAGCACTCTTCGCACCGCGCACACAGCCAGCTGCAACGCCTGGGGCGCGATCGCTCTTTATGAAGACAGAATCGCCCTCGTTCCCCAGCGCGACATCGACATTTATGACCGCGTGGGCGGGGGAGACAGTTTCGCCTCTGGCCTCATTTACGGGCTGCTTGCCGGCAAGCCCATCGACTGGGTTCTCGGCTGCGGCGTGGCGCACGGCGCTCTGGCCATGACCACCCCCGGCGACACGAGCACAGCGACCCTGGCCGAAGTGGAACGCGTCATGAAGGGCGGGTCTGCAAGAATTGCACGATAGGGAAGCTCTGAATAAGTTACTTGGAAATCCCGGCATTCCCTCAGGGGCTAAAGCCCACGTTGATTTTGCAGGTTTAACGTACGGGCTAAAGCCCGTACCCTTCAAATCATCGACTTATTCAAAGGTTCCCGAGAGCGCATCAATTATTTTCCGAGGTAGAAATGTCCGAAAGCACAGCACAAATCATGGAACGCGCCGGCCTGATTCCGGTTCTGCGCGCACGCAATGCCGCCCAGGCCCATGCCGTCGTGAAGGCGCTAATGGCAGGCGGCATCACCGTTATGGAAGTCACGATGACAGTGCCCGGAGCGCTGGAGGTGCTGAGAGAGCTGAAGAAGGAGTATGGAGACAAACTCCTGCTCGGCTCCGGTACCGTGACGACCGCAGAAGAAGCGGCAGCCACCATCGACGCAGGTGCCGAGTTCGTTGTCAGTCCCAGCCTGCATCCTGAAGTTATCGCCCTCACCAAGGCCAGGAAAAAGCTCTCCATCCCCGGCGCGCTCACACCTACGGAGATCATTACCGCCTGGCGCGCAGGCGCGGACTACGTCAAGGTCTTTCCGTGTTCCGCAATGGGCGGCGCCAGCTACCTGAAGTCGCTGTACGGACCCTTCCCGCAGCTCAAGCTGATTCCTACCGGCGGCGTCACGCTACAGACGGCCGAGAGCTTCTTGCGCGCCGGAGCCCGCGCTCTGGGCGTCGGCAGCGATCTCGTCAATCTGGCTGCCATCGACGCTGGAACTCCCGAAGTCATCACCGAAACCGCACGTGCCTATCTGAAGGTGGTGGCGAAGTTTCGCGAGGGGATGGAGTCCGCGAGTTAGGGACTTTTTACAGGTGGTGTAGAGTGCGGCGTGGACCAGGAGGTCCACGCAACTGCCGGCCGGGAGGCCGACGCTACCCATTTGCGGGAAGGCTCCAAGGCTTTGACCGAATGATTTCCTGCCTGGAGGTTCGTGGTTTCCCATCCGGCGCGATGGGGCTGCGCCAGATATGAGTCACCCAGGGTTTGTGCTTTCCCACCCTAGGCGCAAGAACAAGGACACGGCGACGGGGCACCTGGCCCACCCTCGCGGCGTTCTTGTTTTTGCCGCTAGGGCGGGATAGCAAGATATAGATTTTTTTGGCCGGATCAATAGGCATCTCCCTCCAGTACCGCGTCGGCAATCCGCGCCGCCTCGGACGCCGGGCGCACCGCATGAACGCGCACGATGGCCGCCCCGTGCAGGATGGCCGCCACCAGCGCCGCCAGGCTGGCCGCCTCTCTGGCCTCGACCGGCGCGTCCTTTCCGCCGTACAGCGGCGCCAGCGTCCGGCCCAGAAATCTTTTCCGGCTCACCCCGGCCAGCAGCGGCCTGCCCAGCGCAAGCAACTCCTCCTGCCGGGCTATGAGTGCGTAATTTGCTTCAAAACTCTTGCCGAATCCATAGCCGGGATCGAGCACGATTGCGTCGGGCGGAATTCCCGCCTCGGACGCCAGCTTCAAACTCGCCGCGAGTCCTTCCCGCACCTGGGCCAGCATTTCGTCGGCTTTCAATTGTGGCAGCGCACGCCACTCCTCGGGCCGTCCGCGAGTGTGCATCAACACCACTCCGCAGCCAGCCTCCGCGCAAACCTGAGCCATCTCCGCGTCCCAGAAGAAGCCGCTCACGTCGTTGATAATCTCCGCGCCGGCCTTGAGCGCCTCCCGCGCCGTCGCCGCTTTGTAGGTATCGACGGAAACCACTGCGCCGGGCCGCTCCCTGAGGATTCCTTCCAGCACTGGAAGCAGCCGCGCCTGCTCCTCCTCCGCACTCACCAAAGGAGGGAGAGAAGAGCCCTCGGCTCCTCCGCCCGCGCGCGAGCCGGGCCGCGTGCTCTCCGCGCCCAGATCCAGCAGGTCAGCTCCCTCATCCATCAATTCGAGCGCGTGCGCCACCGCCGCTTCAGCATCAAAAAAACGCCCACCGTCGCTGAATGAGTCCGGCGTGACGTTGACAATTCCCATCACCAGCGTCCGACGCCCCAGCTCCAGCGTGCGCGTGCGGAGTTTCCAATGGCTGAATTCATCTGGGCGGGTGTTCATTTGGGCTTTCCTGTCTTCCATTGGCCGTGTACGCCTCCGTGGCTTATGATAAGTCGTCCTGAAAAGACGCTGCCCGAAAGGCGCGAATGGGCGAAGTTTTTTGGTTTTGAAGGCTTGAAACGTGATTTTGCCTTCAGCCTTGTCGCGCTTGCCCAGGAAGCCTTTGATGTGGAAGTGAAAATCGTACGCCGTCGCCAGAACGCTTCCAGTTCATCGCGGCCTGTGGACAAGGAGATACCGAATGAGGCACAAGGTTTGGTTGATGTTGTACCGCAGCTTGACCGTGTTTGCGGCTCTATCGTGCTTTGGCATTGCGCTCGGCGCGCAGGCGCAGGAGTTGAAGCCTTACGACTATCCTTCTGAGGGATTTCGCGTTTCGTTCCCTTCTGCGCCCGAGTTGGCAACGAAGAGCGTTGATACCGCTGTGGGAAAAATCGAAGTGCATTTGTATTCCGTGGAACTTGCCAACGCAGCCCTGGTCGTTGCGGTCAACGACTACGGAAGCAATGCCACGGGAAAGAATCCAGACGTCATTCTTGACGCTGCAAGGCAAGGCGCATTATCTAAGACCGGGTGCCACCAGATCAGCTCAAAGACAATCTTGCTCGATGGCCACCATGGCGTGGAGTTCGAGGGTGAGAACCAGGCTGCCCACTTGACTGTCCGTCTCTACCTGGTGGGTAGCGTGCTTTACCAGGTCATGGTGATTACTCCGCTCGGGAACGCCTACCCCGATACGACGCGCTTCTTCGACTCTTTCAAGCTGATTCCCCGCGTCCAGGGCTGAAGCGAAGAGCCAGGTCAGCGTGGGTTTGTCCGAAAAGTGACAACGAATATGCGTCGCCGCAGGCATTAGGCCGGCGATGAGTGCATTGTCACGTTCAGCCTTCCTGCTAAACTCCCTCCATGAATCACTTTCAGCGGTTTCCGGCGCTTTTGTTGGCTTTGGCTTTCGTTCCTTTCACCGGGCTTGCCCAGGCCCCGGCGTTGCGCACTGCGAAGCCCGCGCCAATCACTACTCCGGCCGCTGAACCCCTCGCCGAACGCATCCAGGCCATTCTGGCCGATTCCGCGCTGAGCCACGCCAGCTTCGGCATCAGCGTAACAACGCTCGACGGCCAGCCGCTCTACGGACTGAATGAGGGACGGCTTTTCAACCCAGCCTCAAACGCCAAAATGGTGACCACCGCCGCGGCTTATGCTCTGCTGCCCGTCGAGACCCTCACCTGGACGACGCGCGTCGTGGCTGGCGGCGAAATCGATCAGAATGGGGTCCTGCACGGCGACCTGGTTTTGCTGGGCGCGGGCGATCCCACGCTGAGCGTGCGCCACTACCCATACCGCCAACCCGAGGCCGTCCCTGCCGCGCCGCCCGCCGAAGCCTCCAAGCCGCCGAGCGCCATGGACGTGCTCGACCTGCTGGCCGAGCAGGTCGAGCACGCTGGCGTGCGCTCGGTCGAGGGCGGCGTCGTGGGTGACGACAGCTTCTATCCCGACGAGCCTTACGGCATTTCCTGGGCCTGGGACAGCCTCCAATGGAGCTACGGCGCTCCGGTTTCCGCGCTCAGCTTCAACGAGAACGCGCAGGAGCTGACCGTGACCGCGGACCCGGGCAATCCCGCTGCAACCGTGGCCGAATGGGCCCCGAAGGTCAACTACTTCACGCTCAACAGCTCCATGAAGCCGGCAGGTCAGGGCGAAGCGGCTCACCCCGGCCTCGACCGCAGGCTCGGCGACAGGAAGGTGCGCGCCTGGGGCACTGTGCCGCCCGGAGGATTTCATTCCAGCCTGGCCGTCGACGATCCCGCGGAATTCACCGCCGCCGCTTTCAAGGAAGCGCTGCGCCTCCGTGGCATCACGGTAACCGGCGCTCCCAAGTCCAGTCACAAATACCTGGACGGCTCCGGCGACTTCATCGACGAGCGAGCCCTGCCGCTCAAACTCACGCGCTCCAGCCTGCCCACGGTGGCCGCGCCCGTCGAGGGCCGCAAGGTGCTGGCCACCCATATCTCCGTCCCGGTGGCCCAGGACGTGACGGTCATCAACAAGGTCAGCCAGAACCTGCACGCCGAACTGCTGCTGCGGCTTTTGGGCAAGCTCCACGGAAGCGACGGCAGCTTTGCCGAGGGCACGCGCGTGGTGCGCCAGTTCCTCGCAGACGCGGGCGTCGATGACGGCGACTTCTTCTTTTACGACGGCTCCGGCGAAAGCCACGACGACCGCATCGCTCCCCGCGCCCTGACGCAACTGCTGGCCTACGCCCAGCGTCAGCCCTGGGGAGCGGCATGGCGTGAGACGCTGCCCGTGGCCGGCGTGGACGGCACTCTGGTCAACCGCTTCAAGAACTCGCCGCTCAAGGGCCATCTCTGGGCCAAGACCGGCACGCTCGATGAGGTAAATACCCTCTCCGGCTATCTGACCACCACCAGCGGCAAGACCCTTGCGTTTTCCATTCTCGTCAACGGCCACCGCCCCGGCAGCAACGCCGAACTCCAGGCCATCGACCACATCTGTGAAGCCATCGCCGGCGGCGGAGTGACCCATGCTTGACGAGATCCGTACGAAGGCCCCATCGCCGCTTCGCGCTCTGCTCTCGCTGCCAGGGCTGGCTTTCATCGCCCTCTACCTGCTGTTGCTGGCCGCGGCTATCATTCTGGGCGTGGTTGCAGGCGGAGACTATCCGCCTCTGTTCCTGATTTTTGCGGCCGGCTTCATCGCCGCCAGCGCCGGGCTGCTGCTGCTTCTGCGCTGGGCCTGGGCGCTGGCTCTTGGCGCGATGCTTCTGCTGGTCGTCTACAACCTCTGGATCTTCGCCAGCCTGCGCGAAACGCACGCGCTGGTTCAGGGGCTGCTCAACCTGGTTTTCTTCTTCTACCTCATCCGCATTGAAGTGCGCGCCAAGCTGCGCTAGAAGCTCGGCAGGTGAATCATCTTGCTCTGCGAAAACGCCCGATCCCTGCGCTGCTATATTGGTTTTCATGAATCGATTCAGTGCGGTAGGAATAGTCTGCATCTTCGCCGCTGCATCCGCGGCACAGGATGCGCAGTCGACATTTCGCGGCGGCCCGGCTCATCTGGGCGTCTACAATTCGCAAGCCCCGCAGCAGCTTTCGCTGAAGTGGACTTTCTCGACCAACGGAGCGATTGTTTCCTCGCCCGCCCTGGCTGGCGGCGCGGTTTACGTCGGCAGCAATGACGGGAACCTCTACGCCGTCGATGCCGCCACCGGAAAACTCCGCTGGAAGTTCGACGCTCACGGCCAGGTGCGCTCTTCGCCGGCGGTTGTCGACGGCGTGGTCTATGTGGTCAGTCTCGACGGCAATCTCTATGCAGTTGATGCGGCCACCGGAAAGCAGCGATGGTCGTTCGCAACGGAGGGAGAGCATCGTTTCACCAGAGCCGGGAATCTGGGCGCGTTTCCTCCCACCGAGGTCGTGCCTGATCCGTGGGACTTTTATCTTTCTTCTCCAGCCGTCGCGAACGGAGCCGTTTACTTCGGCAGCGGTGATGGCCATGTCTATGCTGTTGACCCCGCGACCGGCGCGCTGAAGTGGAAATTCAAAACCGGCGACGTGGTCCATAGCTCTCCGGCTGTCTCCGGCGGCGTCGTCTACATCGGAAGCTGGGACACTTATTTTTACGCCTTGGATGCCTCAACCGGCGCTCTCAAGTGGAAGTTCAAAACCCTCGAGGACAACAAAATCCATCTCATGATGGGAATCCCCGGTTCCGCGGCGGTTGCCAATGGAAGCGTGTACTTCGGATGCAGGGACGCGAATTTCTACGCTCTGGATGCGGTGACCGGCGCCTTGAAGTGGACGGTGCCAAACGACGGCTCATGGGTGATTGCCTCGCCCGCCGTGGCCGATGGCGTGGTCTACTACACCACCTCCGACAGTTATCGCTTCCAGGCCCTCGATGCCGCGTCCGGCAAAGTGCTTTACTGGCTCCCGACAAACATCTATGGCTTTTCCTCGCCGGCGATTGCAGGCTCGCACGCGTATTTCGGCACCTTCGATGGCCAATTGCACGATGTGGACCTGAAGAAGCAAGCCTACGCGGGCGTCTTCGCCACCCCGGGCTTCTCCGCCAATGGGCCGCGTTTCCTTGCTCCGGATGGGAAGCTGAAAAATGAGATTTGGTCCGGCCCCACGCTCGACGACTCGATTGTGGATATTCACACCAAGCTGTTCTCGATGGGCTCCATCCTCTCCTCCCCAGCGGTGCGGGATGGCGTGGTCTACTTCGGCAGCGTCGATGGCAAGCTCTACGCGCTTGGCAAGTAATCGCGGATAGGGCTTCAGCTCTGACCGATTGAATTTGTTCCATTTTCCGTGCCCCATCCATTTCACGTTCTTTGTGAAATGGGTGGGAGACCTCGCACCTGAAAGCGCAAAATCACGCGGTCCGCGACGCTACCAAAGCACCTTGCAGGCGTTCGCTTGGCGAATGCGATCATCAGCGGTAATCAACACGCAGTCTTCTGCAATTGCCGTGGCCGTTATGATCCGGTCCATCGGATCACCATGGAAGCCGTCGGGCAGTTGCGCGGCGCAAACCGCGATTTTGGCTGTCAGGGGAACCATCTCCAGCCTGGCTTGAATGGCGGCGATGAACGCCTCCATCGTCACGTCCACGTGCAGCCGCTTGCGGCGTTCGGCATTCGCAATCTCATACAGCGAAATCGGAGAATACACGATTTTGTCTCCTGCAATACTCGCGCGCAGAATCGCCTTGCTTGCCCGGCTGGACAAACGCTCAGGTTCCAGCAGCGACCAGAGGATGACATGTGTATCGAGAAGAATCACCGTGACGATCCCGGACCAGATTGATTCCACTCGTCGTCGAACATCTGGTCCCATTCTTCGTTCGAAAACTCCGGCGAGACAATATCTCCGGTAATCCTCGCCATGTGACTCAAGCAGCCAAGAATATCCTCTGGCTTTTCCTTCGCTGGCTCCTGAAAGGGCAGAACCCTGGCCAGCGGCTTGCCCCGCTTGGTCACCAGCACGGGTTGGCCGGTGGAATTCACCTCGGCCATCACCGCCAGGCACTTGGCCTTGAACTCGCCTGCCGCCATCGTCCGCATCGGTGCGCCCCCCCTTGTACTCACACCCCCAGTATATTCCTGACCATAGTCAGATGACCATGGTCAGGAACGCGCTGAAAGCTGCTTCCTTCCAAATGTTCAGCACTGTGGCCACCTGGTACCGAAATACAATGAGAAGGTGACAGAACTGGTGCAAATCGACCCCGCCCGCAAGCCTCCTGCCCCCAAGCCGGAGTGGCTCAAGGCGCGCTCCGCAGTGGGCGAGAACTACCACTCGCTGAAGCATCTGGCCCGCTCGCTCCGGCTCAACACGGTCTGCGAAAGCGCCCACTGCCCCAACATCGGCGAGTGCTGGCAAGCCAGGACCGCGACCTTCATGCTGCTGGGCGCGATCTGCACCCGCCACTGCGGCTTCTGCGCCGTGCCCAAGGGCCGTCCCGAGCCCATCGATTTCGACGAGCCCCGCCGCGTGGCACAGGCCGTCTCCGCGCTGGGGCTGGAGTTCGCCGTCCTCACAAGCGTCGACCGCGACGACGATCTGCCTGGCGGCGCGCGCGTTTTCGCCCTCGCGATTGAGGAGATTCGCCGCCAGACGCCCAACTGCCGCGTCGAAGTGCTCATCCCCGACTTTCAGGGCAACCGCGATGCCATCCGCACGGTTGTCGAGGCCCGCCCGGATGTGCTCAACCACAACACCGAGACGGTTCCCCGCCTCTACCGCGTGGCTCGTCCCGGCGCGCGCTACGAGCGCTCCCTCGAGCTGTTGCGCTATTCCAAAGAGCTGAACCCCGACGGGGTCACGAAATCCGGCGTCATGGTGGGTCTGGGTGAGGAAACCGCCGAGTTGCTCGCTGTCTTCCGAGACCTTGCCGCCGTCCACTGCGACATTCTCACCATCGGCCAGTATCTGCGCCCCTCGCGCAACCACCTGCCCATGGCGCGCCTCTACACCCCACGCGAGTTTGCCGAGCTGAAGACCGAGGCGCTGAAGATGGGCTTCCGCCACGTCGAATCCGGCCCGCTGGTCCGTTCCAGCTACCACGCCCACCAGCAGGCCGCATCGACCGGGATGCCCGTGAAGGCGCTCAATCAATTCACAGCGAAGGAGCAATCAAATTCGTGCTCAAGATGATTTTGACGGTTATGGCAATCTTGCTGGCATTTGTGTTGGGAGGAATGGGCACTTTCTTTGGACTTTTGTATTGGGATTCTTTCGTCATGCATGATCACGATGGCCAGGCTGGCATAGGCTTTCTAGTTGTTGCGTTTTGGGTAGGGATCGCCAGTTCCGTAGTCGTAGGGATTTTTGCCAGACACTACTTCTGGCGCAAGTATTCTTCACCTGGAAAGTGATGCGTTCATCGGTAGGCAACCGAAGGGCGATTGCAGGAAGTCGAGTGGTAGGGTTCTTGTCTTTATCTCCCGTAGGGAGAAGAAGAAAACAGCCCAGGGCAAGCAAAGCGCAGCCCTGGGAAGCGAATCCAACCATGAAATTCCGCCCCGTACAAGGGCCGGAACGAAACCCGCCCCGCTCCGAGCCTTTGTTCCTGCGATTTCCTCGCAAAGAGGACTTCCCGCCACCGGGATTCGTTAGTATATTGTTTTGGATGAAGTGAGGGAGAAAGATGGCAGCTTCGTATATGGCCGGTATTCCGGCGCTCAAGGAACTTCATGTCGGCCTCAGGCGGAAGATGGACCAGGCCGTGGCCACATTTCAGGCCGCCCTGGCCGCCACGCGCACGGGCCGGGCAAGCGTCCACATGCTCGATCAGGTGAAGGTGGACTACTATGGCACGCCAACCCCCATCAGCCAGATGGCGCAACTGTCGTCGCCGGAGCCGCAACTGATTGTGATTGCGCCCTGGGACCCCAGCGTCATCAAGGAGATCGAAAAGGCCATACGCACCGCCGATCTGGGCTTCAATCCCATTTCCGACGGCAAGGTGTTGCGCATTCCCGTTCCGCCCATGACTGAGGAACGCCGCCGCGAGGTCTGCAAGCACCTGAACAAGGTGCTCGAAGATCACCGCACTGCCGTTCGCAATGTCCGCCGCGACGGCAACGAGGCCCTGAAGAAACTCGCCAAGGAAAAGGAGATCAGCGAGGACGAGGAGAAGCGCGCTCTCGAAGAAATCCAGAAAATCACCGACGAAGAGATTCGCCGCATGGAAGAGCTTTCGCAGAAGAAGGAAGCGGAAGTCATGCAGGTGTGACGAAACTTCCATGCTGCGGAGAAAACCTCCGGAGATGCAGGACGTGTCGGGGCACGACTTTTAGCCTGCCCTGAACCTGTCGAAGGGTGCCGTAAATACAGCAAAATGGCCTCAAGGGCTTTAGCCCCTGAGGCCTGCTTTTTGATCGCAGTATAAAATTCGCCGGTCTTCCGCCGCTTGTACTACCCAAACGCCTACCTGACTCCGTGCTCATTCAGATAGCTTGAATACTTTTTGTCTGTACCCTGGATGTGGATGGTAAGCCAGTCCCTCAGGAAGTCGAGAGTCTCGATCGAGAGCGCACTCTCCCCGCTTTTCTGCCTGCGCTGCAACGTTTCTGCCTTCGTGACCAGTTCCCTGTGCTCTCTTTTGTGGTCAGCCGCTGGAAACCCGGTTCTGTCAAAGAGCTCCTCTTCGCGGGCAAAATGGACCTTGGTGTATTTGACCATGTCATCCAGAACCTTGCCCAGCACGTCTTTGCCTTGCCCCTTCTTCATGCCTTCATACAAGCGGTTGAGCGTGTCGATCAACTGCTTGTGATCGTCGTCGCAGGCCTTGACTCCGACACTCATTTGATTGTTCCATTCAAAAAAAGCCATTTTCGAGGGTCCCTTCCGATTCTCGTGCGCCACAGATAAGCGGCATGGATGCTATCGGCCTTTTCAGCGCATTCATACACCCCCGCTATACTCGAACTGAATGACGACCGACCGCTTAACTGCCGATTCTGCTCCTTCGCCCAAGGGCGCGTTGCTGGTCAGGCTTTGCAACTGGGTGGGCGAGGCCGTGCTCTCGCTGCCCGCGTTGAGGCGGCTCGAGGCGGCTGGTTACGACCTACATCTCTACGGCAAAGGCTGGGCACCGGTACTCTTCGATGGCACTGGCTGGCCTGTGACCGTGCGCCGCGGCGGCCTCAAAGAGACAACAGCGCAACTACGCGCTCTGCGGCAGAAGCTCAATGCTGACGGGCCCGTGCCGGCGCTGTTGATGACCAACTCGTTCGCCTCCGCGCTGGAGACGCGGCTGGCGGGTTTTGCGCCGTCGGGCTATGCGCGGGAGGGCCGCAGCCTGTTGCTTCGAGCTGCTTATCCGTTGCCGAGCTTTGCGCACGCGGCCGAGTCCTACTGGCATCTGGCCGGTTGCTTCCTCGGCACGGATGAACCTTTCCCCAAATCTCTGCAATGGACACCGAGCGACGCCCAGCGCGCGCAGGCTCTGGCGCTCATCACGCAGCACGGACTCGCGCCCCGCTCCTTCGTGGTGTTCGCTCCGTTTTCCGGCCCGGATGATCGCGAGAATCGCAAGGTCTGGCCGGGCTTCAGGGAACTGGCGGCAGCGCTCAGCAAGGCTGACGTGCCGGTTGTCGTCTGTCCCGGACCTGGCGAGCAGGCCGCAGCGGCGGAGCTAAAGGCCATCTGCTTGCCCGACGTTGACCTCGGCGTCTATGGCGCATTGTTCGAGCTGGCGCGCAGCGTAGTGGCCAACGACACCGGCCCCGGCCATCTGGCCGCTGCCGTTGGCGCGCGGCTCATCAGCATCTATGGGCCGCAATCCGTGGCGGCCTGGACGCCGATCGGCCCTCATGTGCGGCTTTTTCAAGATGCCTCGCAGTGGCCCACTGTGGATTGCATCGCGGCTGCCGCGCTCGCGGCAAACTAACTACTTCTTCGCCCGCTTGTAGAAGGGCGCCGGCACCTGCCTGGCCCGCACGCGGTTTGCGCGGACCTGCACCAGCACATCCTCTCCGCTGGCGGCCACGGACGCGGGTACGTAAGCAAATGCGATGTTGGTTTTCAGGAAGGGCGCGGGTGAGCCGGAGGTGACTTGCCCGATCACTTCACCGGAAAGTGAGAGCACAGGGTACCCGTCCCGACCGATGCCGCGCTCGACCATTTCCAGGGCCACAAGCTTCCGCTTCGGGCCGCCCGAGGCCTGCACAGCCAGCAACGCTTCGCGGCCAATGAACTCGCCCTTGTCGAGCTTGAGCCAGTGCTGAAGGCCCGCCTCAAACACATTGATGGAGTCGGAGATTTCGTGGCCGTAGAGAGGCATTCCCGCCTCCAGCCGCAGGGTGTTGCGCGCGCCCAGGCCGCAGGGACGAATGCCAAACTCCGCGCCCGCCTCCAGCAGCGCGTTCCACACTTTCTCCGTCGTCGCCACGTCCGATGGCAGATAAACCTCGAAGCCGTCCTCGCCCGTGTAACCGCTGCGCGCGATCAGCAGGTGGGGCAGCCCGACCACGTCGCCCCAGGTAAACCAGTAGTTCTTAATCGCAGCCAGATCGGCGTTCGTCAGCTTTTGCAGGGTTTCCAGCGCGCGCGGCCCCTGCACGGCCAACTGCGAGTAGCTCGCCGAGTCGTCGCTGATGCTGACCGAAGGCCATGTGCCCACCTGCCGGAGAATCCAGGCGTAATCCTTGTCCTTGGTGCCCGCGTTGACAACCAGCAAATAGTGATTTTCCTCGATTTTGTGAACCAGGATGTCGTCCACATACGTTCCTTGGGGAGTCAGCAGCGCGGAGTATTGGGCCTGGCCGTCTTTGAGGCGGGCGGCGTCGTTCATCGTAATGTGCTGCACGGCGGCCAGCGCGCCCGGGCCGCGAAACTGAATCTCGCCCATGTGGCTCACATCGAAAAGCCCCGCACTGGTGCGCACAGCCATGTGCTCGGCAATCAGCCCGCCACCAGGCCCCGGATACTCGACAGGCATATCCCAGCCGCCAAAATCCACCATTTTGGCCTTCAGCGCGCGATGAGCGGCATTGAGGGCGGTCTTTTTGAGGGGCGCATTGATGGGCGTAGCGGGGGTGGTCATGGAAGTTCCTTTCAGCGGTGCTGCCTGCACCACGCTTACGATAGTGATGTGCCGGCTTCGAGGTCAAACCCGGCCATTTGGCTCGGAAATAGCAGGCAATCTAGCCAGAAATTCCGCCGCTTTACCGCCTTCGCGCGCGCCAGAACGAACTCACGCCCAGGTAGAGAAACAGCGCCATCACCCCGGCGGTGAGCAGAAATGTCCGGTGATCGGGGCCGTGAGCCCAGCTGGCCCTGGCGCGCCAGAGCGCCGGAGCAAAGACCACCATAGGCAGAAGAAACAGCGAGCCCGTCACCTCCAGCCACAGAATGCCGCCCACCCGGCGAAAAGGACGCAGAAAGCCGCCCACGCCGCGCGCCACGCCCGCAGCCTTCCGTCCGGCCGTTTTGCCGCGTGCCGCAGCGCCGCCGCCCGCTTGAGTTGGGGGCGTAGAGGCACCGGCCATGCACTCGCTGGCCATCCGCCCGGCAACACGCAGCCCGACGCCCAGCACTCGTCCGATGGTTTGAGGTTTCACTTCGATACGATGGTAGCAGCGCCGGTTAGCGGAGCGCCTGGCGGCCGATTTCCGGCGGCTCGCAGTTGCTCCCGAACGCCGATGGAAGTAAGGTAGAGGTAGCTTCTGCCGCTACCCGCGCTGCCTTTCCCGCGCTGGCCGCAGCCCCTGGAGGTACTCATGACAAGCCGTATGCGCGAACTGATTCAGCAATTGGGCGAGGCTATTCATGAGTCCGTCATCGAGAGCGAGCAAATCGCCGGAGTGGTGAAGGATATCCGCGAAGAGGGCTTCGATGTGCTGCTGATGCTGGAAGCCACCATCGGCCTGAACGACGTCGCTGCCAAAGAGGCCGAAGAAGCCGAAGCCGCCGCGAACCTTGGCGGCGCCGAAGCGCCCTTCACGCCGAACGATCTCCACTGGTTGCGCTCCCTGCGCATCTCCATCGCAGGCGAAGACGAAGAGAAGAACGCTACCGGCCCAGACGCGAAGTAGGCCTTTCAAACCAGGTGGCGGAACGCTCCATCTGTGCAGCGCTCCCGAGTACATTTCAAAGAACGACGGAGTAAATGCCGGATGCGTTCCTTCAGGGGCTAAACAGACTGCGGAAAAAGGGCTATGCTCAAGCGAAAAGCGCGAAAAACATTCCACAGGGGCTAAAGCCCGCCATTTCTTTCCAGCGACTTTCGGCACGACTAAAGTCGTGCCCTGACACTTCTTGCCTCTGCGGATGAGGTTTTCCGCAACCTGTGAAATCTTGCCTTGACACAAAGCTTTTCTGAACCATGCCCCAGCCATCAGGCCAATTGGATTCCGGCAATCTCGGCTTCCAGGCCGCCGTACTCGGGGTGCTGGTTTTCGCGGATGCGGTAAGCGACGTCGATGAGGCTTCCCCGCTCGAGGCCAAGCTCGGCAGCGCGCGCGGCCTGGTTCCAGCCGACGGCGCGCAAGGCGCCGCTTGTGCCGGGCAGGGGCCGCGGCTGGACGGAATCCTGCGCCAGTTCCAGCCGAATGTGGCGCTCTTTCATCAGGCGCGGCGGGGCAAGCAGGCGCGCCCGGCGGGCGACGAAGACCGGCTCGGGGTTGCCGTGGCCAAAGGGCTCCAGCTTGTGCAGCCATCCGGCCAGCACGGGGGTGATGCGGTCCAGTAGCAGCTCGGCATGAATTTTGAGCAGTTGCTCGGGCTCGCGGCCGGCCAGGTGCTCTTCCGCGTAAAGGCGAAGGCGGCGTTTCAACTCTGGCAGCGTGCTGGCAGGCAGGGCAAAGCCGACGGCGAAGGCGTGGCCGCCGAAGCGAGTGAAAAGATCCGCGCAGCTTTCGATGGCGGCAAGCAAAGGGAAACCATCGACGGAGCGGCCGGAACCATAAGCCACGCCATCCTCGACGCTGACCACGATGGTGGGCTTGGCGGTGCGCTCCACGATGCGCGAGGCGAGAATGCCGATGACGCCGCGGTGCCAGCCGTCGCCATCGACAACCAGCAGGCGATCGGCGGCCAGCTCGGCATCAGCGGCCAGGCGGCTCTCGATGGCGCTGAGAGCGGCGGCTTCGGTCTCGCGGCGCTCGCTGTTGAGGCGTTCGAGCTTGGCGGCCAGTTCCTGAGCGCGGGCCAGATCGCGCGTGGTGAACAGTTCGATGATCTCGGAGGCCACGTCCATGCGGCCGGCGGCATTGATGCGCGGGGCCAGGCGGAAGGCCACGTCGAAGCCGGTGACTGGTTTGTTGGCCGGATCCAGGGCCGCTGCGGCAAACAAGGCGCGCAGGCCGGCGCCGGCGGGGCGGCGCAGCTCGCGCAGGCCGAGGGCGGCGATGACGCGGTTTTCGCCGCGTAACGGAACTGCGTCGGCAATGGTTGCGAGGGCGGCCATCTTGAGGAAGCTCGGCAGAGTCTTTTCGCGAGTGCGCTTCTGGTCGCGGCGCTCCAGCAGGGCCTGCGCCAGTTTCATCGCAATGGCCGCGCCACAGAGAGATTTTTCAGGATAGCCGCAGGCCGGCTGGTTGGGGTTCAGAATGGCAACGGCCAGGGGTACGGCATCGCCTGCTTCCAGCAGATGGTGATCGGTGATGATGAGGTCCAGTCCCAGGCGGCAAGCGGTTTCAGCCTCGCTAAAAGCCCTGATGCCGGTGTCCACGGTGATCGCGAGCCGGACGCCCTCGGCGAAGGCGGACTCCAGCACGCTCGACTGCATTCCGTAGCCCTCGAGGAGCCGGTGGGGCACATGGAAGCAGACCGTGCCGCCGAGCATCTCTATTGCCGTCTTCAGCAGAACTACGGCAATTGTGCCGTCCACATCGTAGTCGCCATAGAGCAGTATCGGCTCGTGGCTGGCGATGGCCCGCTCCAGCCGGGCTACGGCTTCGCTCATGCCCAGCATCAGGAAAGGATCTTGGAGCTGCGTTATTTCAGGATTGAGGAAGGCGAATGCCTGGGCCGGCTGGGTGACGCCGCGGGCCACCAGCAACTCGGCCAGCACCTGGGGCAGACGGGCAGTCTTGGCCAGCGCGGCAGCCTCGTCCGGGTGCGATTCGGTAAAGACCCAACGCTGGCGGGGCAGGCTGCGCGCCGGGGCGCATGGCCCGCCCTGCTGCTGATTCTGCGGCAAAAGGCTCTCGTCGCCGCCGGCGCTTGCCAGGCTCACCGCGATTACTCGTCCTCGTCGTCGTGCTCGTTGTCGTCGATAAGAATGTTATGGAAGTTCTCGAGATCTTCCATAAGCGCCTGGAAGCGCTCATACCACTCGGTAGTCGTTTCGTGCAGAAAGACCAGGCCCTGGTAAACAAAGCCGAGCTGAATGTAGCCGAGGTTGCCGGCGTACTTGCGCAGCCATTCGGCCTCCACCAGTTCCGTTCCCTCTTCGTCGGGGAAGTTCATCTCCCCGGCTTCCTCGATCAGCGAATCAAGTTCCTCGGGCTCCAGCGTCATCTCGCTGAAGGTCAAGAAGGGAGCGCCAACGTGCTTGGCCATCTCCACAAAGTCTTTCCACGCGTCGGGGTTATCAGCGCCCTCCCACACGATGGAGGGAATGTCTTCGGTGACGTAGCCGGGCAGGCGCTTAAGTCCGTGGCCCTCAATAAAGGCCACCATGTCGTCTTTCAGGGGGAGAAGGTTATCGATGCTCATAGTCAAGAATCTATTTTCGCAGATGCGGGCGGGCCGGGGCGCCGGTTGTGGAAAGTTTGCCGTTTGGGACAGTTGGGCGCTAGAGCGAAACCAGAGTAAATGTGCGTTTGTTGAGAATCCTGAATGTGACCTTTTTCTTGAGAAGAAGCCACTTGGCTGGCGTGCTTTCGGGATGCACCTGCTCTGGTTTCGCTGTAGTCTGGATGAACGCACCGGAATCAGGAGAAGCCCCTCTTGCCCGCCTTTGAACACCACGTCTTTGTCTGCTGCAATGCGCGGCCCGCAGGCGCGCCACGCCCATCGTGTACGCAGGACGGGAAGAGCGATCTGCACGCCGAACTGAAAAGGCTGGTAAAGGCCGCCGGCCTGGACGGCAGGGTGCGCGTCAACAAGTCCGGCTGCCTGGACCAGTGCGAACATGGCCCCGTGGTGGTGGTTTATCCCGAAGCGGTCTGGTACGGCAACGTCACGCCGCGAGACGCGGCGGAGATTGTGGCCGAGCACCTCGCCGCTGGCCGGCCTGTAGAGCGGCTGCGCGTAGCCGAGGAGTGCCTGAACTCCAAGAGTTGCCCGCACCGGGGATAAGTTGCCGGTTTGGCGACGATCCCCATGCTCAACGAATTCTTCTGAAGCTGAAGCGCGTTGCCATGAGCCTGGTGTATTCTGTCCGCGGGTAACAAACAGATGGACCGAGCAGCGAACCACGAGTCGCGCTCAAAAGGAGTTTCCCCTATGAAACATGCCAGCGTTATCAGTGCAACGATTCTGTCTTTGCTCCTGGGAGCCACGGCCATCGCCGGCGCTCAGGAGAATCGCCCAGGGAATGACCGGGGCAATTCGAAGCCGGCGCAACAAAGCCAGAAGCCGCGGCCGGCGCAAAGCCAGGCAAGACCGCAGCAGACCTATGGCGGCGCCTTTCACGGCGGCGTGCAGGTAAGCGGCCCCACCTACGGCGGCGTCCACCACAGCGGCGTTCCGCAGCATCAGGGGCAGGTGCACGACGGCTTTATGCAGTCACGCGCCGGATCGTGGAAGGACGAACATCAGGACTGGACTCACCGCGGCGGCTATAACGGCTACCGCATCCCCGACGCACGCTTCCGGATGTACTTCGGCCACGATCACTTCTTCCGCATCTACGGCCTTCCCCTGGTCTTCGTGGGCGGAATGCCTCGCTTCCAGTACGACGGGTACTGGGTCACGCTCATGGATCCATGGCCGGAGTCCTGGGGACCAAACTGGTACCAGACCGACGATGTGTATCTCGACAACACCGGCGACGGGTACTACCTGTATAACCGCAACTACCCCGGTGTCCCAATCGCTGTCACAGTCTCGTTCTAGCTGAGACTTCGGCTTGAATCTGAATGGCCTGGGATGCGCCAGACAACACGAGCCGGCCCATTCCGCCTATTCGCAAATGAAGCCATGACAACTTCTGCCAAATCTCGGCCCTGCTTCTTCCGTAAGGATATTCAGGGCCGTGTTTGTTGAGCTTCCCATGGAAATGCAATGGGAAACCCCAAACCGAACCGCATGGAGGAATGCAACGATGAAGCTCACTCGACTCGGTCTTGCAGCTCTCGTTCTCGCACTAGGAACGCCAGCGCTGCTGATCGCTCAGAATTGGCCCCCGCCTGCCCAGGATCGCGGCGGCTGGGATGCGCCTCCACAGGAGTTCCGGGATGTTCAGCGCCAGGGCTTCCACGATGGCATCGAAGCTGCCCGCAACGACTTCGACAGGCACAATCCGCCAGACGTGGAGCGCAGAGGAGAATTCCGCCATCCCCAGGTTCCACGCCCCGACCGCGACGCATACCGCGAAGGCTTTCGCCGCGGCTACGACTCGGCCTTCTCTCACTTCCGCGAAGGAATGGAGAGGCATCCCATGCCAATGGTCCAAAACGGACCGCCCCCGGATCATGATCGCGGCGGCTGGGACGCGCCTCCGCAGGAGTTCCGGGATGTTCAACGCCGGGGCTTCCACGATGGCATTGAAGCTGCCCGCAATGACTTCGACCGGCACAATCCGCCAGACGTAGAGCGCAGAGGAGAATTCCGTCATCCCCCGGTTCCACCACCTGACCGCGACGCATACCGCGAAGGCTTCCGCCGCGGCTACGACTCGGCCTTCTCTCACTTCCGCGAAGGTCCCGACCGCTACTGATTCGCCTTGCTCATCCCGCGGCTTTCCAGATCATGCTCTTCAGAGCTGGGAAGCCGCGTTCGCCAGCACTGAATCGATTCATCATGCAAGTCATAAATCATAGATAGTATTCATCTTGGCTATGTAAAGACCTCAAGGATTGCGGCCTTTGCCGAAGATCGCTTCCCGCTTACTTTCGTCACGCGAATCTCCTCAATTTCCCTGCCCGGCAGCCGATAAAAAATACAGGAGGCTCGCCATGGCGCGTCTTCACGTTCCATTGCTGCTTTGCTTTGCGTTGCTGGCCTCGGCGACCGAGGCGGCTGCGGGCACTGTGGAAGAGCGTGCTAACTCCACGACCGTCAGTGGGGTCTACTCGGTCACCTTCAATCTGAATATTCTTTCAACGCTGCCGGCGGGGACCATGATTACCTGCAGGGTGCAGATTGCGCCCAATCAGGGGGGGCTGGACCCGCGGAATCGGCAGCTTGCCGCGCCTCCAGTCGCGGCGGTGGGGCGGGTTGCGGTGAACGGTCCGAAGGCCACCTGCGCGGCGGAGATTCCGTTTGCCTGGACGGTGACGGGCGCGCAGGGCGGCGTCCTGCTGCGCTACGAGATTGAAGCGGTGAGTGGCTCGGAGGCGCTGCCGCTGGTCAGGAGCAGCGCCCGGCAAAACGTCAGCGTGGCGTTTCCAACTTCGGGCGGAAGCACAAACTTGAGCCTGAACGTGGCCCTCTGAAGCATCCGAAAACGGTATAAAGACTGAGCGGCACACGCACCGCGGGCTTTGAAGAGGCTTCGGCTCTGGGGCGCATCAGGCCCCCGGTGTACATAGTGCGGCCCGATGCGGTATTCTGAGGCTTCGAAAATGATCTTCTCCCACGACTACATCGGGTATCTGGCCCGCCGGACCGTCAAGCACCTCATCGATGCCAAGATGATCACTACCAGTGACTTGAAGGGGACCGAAGAGCGCGTTCATCAGGCGCTGGTAGACGAACTTTCTCTGGAAGACCGCATCAACGAGGAAGTGCGCGTGATTCTCGACGCTTATGCCGAGGAGATGCGCAAGACCGGCGCGCAGTACGCGGAAATGTTCAAGAAGATCAAGAACGAGCTGACCAAGAAATACAAGGCGGTGCTATGAGGATCAGCCCCGACAAGCTCAACAAGCTGGCCCACACCGTGGCCGATACACTGGCCGAAGTCGACGCGGTCGGCTTTCTGGAGGATCGCAACACCATCCGCCAGGAGGCGCGCAAGGCGCTCACTGCCCTGCTCATGCAGGAAGCGGCCATCGACGAGGCCGCCCGCAAGAAGATCGAATCGCAGCGGAAGATCATCATGGAAGGCTCGCAGGAGTGGCAGATTCTGTACCGCAAGTACTACAACGACGAAGTGCGCAAGCTGGGCATCTAGAACGGCGCCAAGCGGATCCGGTTTGCCTTTGGCAGCAGACAGAATTCTTGCTAGACTATACATGTAGCCTGCAAAGGCTATTCCTTGCAGATGTGGCGCTATCGTCCAGGGGTTAGGACGTGAGATTCTCAATCTTAAAACTCGGGTTCGATTCCCGATAGCGCTACCAAATTTCTGAAAAGCCCGCCCGATGGCGGGCTTTTTGCTTTTGGCGGGGTTTTCAGAGAGATCAATTGCTGCACTGCCATATCCGGCCAAACAAGGATGTTTACTGGAAGGCAATCTCTGGATTGGCGGCAATCCAGCCGGAGCGCACCAGAATCAACCAAAGCAACTGGCGTGAACCTGCGCGGCCACATGTCCAACCCGCTAAGATCATCAAGCTAGGGGTGGGGAGCGCGCAGATAGGTCGCGCCCAGGGTTCGCGGGGACGATTAAAAATCACCAGGTCACGGTACTGGATATGGTAGCCTTTGTAGCTATCTGTAGAGCGGAGGAGAAATACGCCGCGATGAAGAATGTTGAACCGGAAATTCCAACAGCCCAAGCCCCTGTTTTACCGGCGGCATCGATTTCACCCAAACCACGCAAGCACGCCAATCGGCGATGGCTCTGGATCGCAGTTCCATTCGGGCTTTTGGCGTTGTTCTACGCTGTGGTCGGATACTTCGGCAGCGGACTGCTGATCGGCGACCATCCGCGCTGGCGGAGAATGAACAGCGGGCCCAGGGAATTCGGCCTGCAGGGCGAGGTGGTCTCGTTTCAGGCCACCGATGGAGTTCCGCTGAAGGCCTGGTGGCTGCCTGCGGAGGGAACGCCGCGGGCCACGGTGATCATCGCCCACGGCGTCGATCATACCCGCCAGGTCATGCTGGGCCGCGCCGCCTTTCTGGTTCGTGGAGGCTATAACGCGCTGCCCGTCGACCTGCGGGGTCACGGTGAGAGCGGCGGGCGGTTCGTCTCGCCTGGATTGGTCGAAGTGCGCGATCTACTCGGTGCGATGCGGTACGTCCGCGCACGCGGCGAACGAGGCCCTATTGTCCTGATGGGTGTCTCTCTCGGAGCAGAAGCAAGCCTTCTTGCAGCTGCCCAGTCCAGAGACGTTGCAGCGGTCGTGAGCGATGGCGCATTCACAAGCGGGGTCGAGGTATTTCGAAATATCCAAGGGTATTATGCGCACGACCCCGGCAGAGGTTTTTTTGAGCGGCACTTTTTCTCCATAGCATCGTTTCCGGGACTGGTTCCTTCAGTCGTGCTGGCTTACTATCTTCGTACCGGAGTCTACCTTGGATCGGATTTTGTGTCGGTTCTTCCGGTTGCATCACAAATCGCCTGCCCGGTATTGCTACTGTCCGGCGAGCGCGACTGGATTGTCCCGACAGCGAACGCTCGCAAGATTCTAGCCGCCCTGCCGGGTGCCCGGAACCGGCTGGTTACGATTCCGAATGCCGGACACGACACAACCTTCAGCAAAGCCCCGGAATTGTATAAAGCGACAGTGCTGAGTTTTCTCGACAGCAACTTCGCCAAGTGATGTGAAGGATGCGCGTCTGGAGGCGAATCGCTGCCCGGACTTGTCGTTACCTGGCGCCTGATCACGCTGGAAGATTGACCATGCCCACTATGTTTCTTATCTTTTGATCGGCTTTGAAAAGGTCTTTTCTGAGGTCGGCGGCGGTTCCGGGCGATTAATCGCCAAATCGGCGGGCTTTGCTTTTGCCTGAAAATCGCTCTGGCGCTCTCCGGATTGAAGCTACGGGAATAGTAGCCCACAAGCCCCCCAACAGCCAGTCCATCCCGTTCGCCTTGCCCCAACCGAATCCGGCTCCCGCACGGCACAGGCGTCCTGCTGTTCGCGGTGGTATGCTGGAAACGCTTTCAGGGAATACCCATACCCCTTTGGGCTACCTGCGGGCATGAAAGCCGGCTCGCGTACAACATGACTTTCAACGGAGCAAAAAATACCCTGCTCGATAAGGAAGGCCGCATGTTTCCACCAAATAAGTCCATTGCGTCACTCGTTCTCCTGTGCATTTTGGCTCTGCCATGGATGGCTCAGGCCCAAAACCGCACGGTTCACGCCGACATCGGCCATGTGATCGCCCCGCACACGCAGGTTCCGCTGCGCTGCGTGGGCGCGGGCCGCGCCAACGAAGGCCTGCGCGCCGACTGGCAGGAGCAGCTTGCTCTGGTGCAGCGCGAAATCGGCTTCCAATACATTCGCATGCACGGCATTTTGCATGACGATATGGGCGTCTACAACGAAGACGCGAAAGGTAATCCTGAGTACAACTTCCAGTACACGGATGCGCTTTACGACGCGCTGCTCAAGCAGCACATCCGGCCATTCGTCGAGTTCACGTTCATGCCCGCAAGACTGGCCAGCGGGACGCAGACGATCTTCTGGTGGAAGGGCAACATCACTCCGCCGAAGGACCCCGTGAAGTGGAACGGGCTGATTCGCGCCTTTGTAGCGCACTACAAGCAGCGCTACGGCGAGGATGAGATCAAGCAGTGGTACTTCGAGGTCTGGAACGAGCCGGATCTGCACAACGGCTTCTTCTCCGGATCGCTCGACGATTATTTGGCGCTATACAAGAACACGGCCGAGGCGGTGAAGGCCGAGTGCCCGGCTTGCCGCGTCGGCGGTCCGGCCTCCGCTTCGCCTTATGCGTTTGAAGAGGCCTTCGAAAAGTACGTCGTCGCCAACAACGTGCCCGCCGACTTCGTCGCGACCCACGCCTATGGCGTCAAGCAAGGCTTCCTGGACGCGGACGGCACCGCCGGCACCGTCCTCGACCCCGCGCCCGACGCCGTCAGCGGCCGCATGCAGCATTCGCGCGAGCTTCTGGCCCACTCCGGCCGCCCCGGCATGGAACTGCACTTCACCGAGTGGAGCTCCGCCTATACGCCGACCGATTACATGCACGACCAGTATCACCAGGCCAGCTTCATCCTCGACAAGATCAAGCGCGCCACGCCCTATGTCGACTCCATGTCGTACTGGACCTTCACCGACGTCTTCGAGGAGGGCGGCCCGCGCTTCACTCCCTTCCATGGCGGCTTTGGCCTGTTGAATCTCCAGGGCATCCGCAAGCCGGCCTTCTTCGCCTATCGCTTCCTCCACCAGCTCGGCGAGCAGGATGTTTCGAGCGATGACCCGCAGTCCTGGATCACGCGCTCGGCGGATGGCTCGGTGCAGGCGCTCGTGTGGGATTACAGCCCGATTGTTCCTCCGGCGGGCCAGACAGACCAGAGCTACTACCGCAACGAGCTTCCGGCGGCCGACAAGGGCACGCTCCACGTGCAGCTTGCGGGCCTGAAGGCCGGGCACTATAGCGTCAGCACCTACGCCATTGGCTATCAGCACAACGACGTGTACACGGCGTACCTTCACATGGGAGCGCCGAGCCAGTTGACGCGTGAGCAGGTCAGCACCTTGAATGGCCTGAGCACCGGCTCGCCGGAAAGCGTCACGGAAATCAACGTGGAGAACGGCACGTACAGCCGCGACCTGCCGCTGCGCTCGAACGACGTCTACCTGATCGTGCTCACGCCCATCAAGTAGCTGGACTCTCAAGGAAGTAACGAATACAAACGGCTCAGTTAGGTCTTCGGCCTGATTGAGCCGTTTGCGTTAGAACGCAGCTCGCTCGACAGCGTACAGAACGACGCGATAGACGCGAACCTGGTGAGCTTCCATCATGAGCTGCCGCCCCTGATTGGACTCGTCGCCATTCATGCGATTCACCGCAACCCACTTGCCGCCGGCGCGCTCAACCTGCTCAATGCTGGCGATGCCGCCCAGCTTGTTGTCGGTGTCGGGATCGCGAAAGAAGGAAACGGTGAGCCCGGCCCCCGCAAGGAAAAACTCGTTCGGAGCCGATTGCACAACGATCATGGCTCCATCGTCTTCCATCAGCGACCTGGCGGGCCAGGAACGCGAAAGCGTGGCTTCAAACAGATAGCCGCCCAGAGACACAGTCTTCGCCGGCCGCGGGCTATTGTTGTGAAGCACCAGACCGCGCGTGCGGCCGGCGGCCTGGGCCGGTATCAGCATCTCGCTCATGCTATCCAGCACTTCATAGACTTCCTTGATGTCGGGCCCCGTGCCGCTCGCAGCATTGTTCTGCGCGCTGTTTACTCCGAACGGGCAAAAGCCGAATGCCCTGGCTTCTCCGAATGCGTAAAAGGCGTTGTAGGGAGCGCTTTCCAGACGCGTCTCGGGGACAAAGACAGCGTTCCCCTTGAAACTGTAGCGATCGATCCAGTACTCGAAGTTGGGCCAGTAAATATCGGGGGAATAAAAGTCGAGCGAGGGCGCGGTCGCCCGGTAAACCTCCAGGAAATACGGATGAGGCCCTCCGCTGGGATACTCGCCCGCCCGCTCGCCCGGCGCCGGGAGCTGGCTGTTCACATACATCGGAAGGGGGTACGCCTGTTTGCCCGCCGCGGCCACCGCTTGAATGTACCGGGCGTAGTTCCACGCCATGAACACTTCGTCGGCGGCATCGCCGAAGACCTCGGCCCATGTGCGGCCCGCCGGGTCGAAGTGCGCTCGAAGCTCCGGAGAGAACTCGTCGCGATGGGACTGGAGGCTCTGAATGAACTCCGCGGGCACAGAGCCCTGAAAAAGTTGGTTGGCAGCCGGCGAGCGATCGCGTCCGCGCCCCAGGTAGCCGACTTCATTTTCGACCTGTGCCATCAGGACGGTCTGCTGCTCCTGGTCCTTCTCCCGCACGTGTTTCATGAGCGCGGCGAAGGCGCGGCTGTCGGCCTTCTGCGTTTCCGTTCCCAGGGTAGAGAGAATCTCCAGCTCGGTTCCGTCGGCGGCAACGGCTCTGGGGAAGCGCGCCGTGTTGGTCTTCACCCACGCTGGGGCGTAGTTGGAAAAACCGTTCTTCCAACTGCCGAACCACAGGAGCCCCAGATGAAGATGCTGCTCCCGGGCCACGTCGATCCAGTGATCCAGAATGCTGAAGTCGTAGCTTCCTTCGACCGGCTCAATCTGTTCCCACGCGACCGGCATCAGCACCGTGTTGAGATGCATCCGGGCCATCCGGGGAAGAATGCTGTCAGCCTGCGCCGCCGTGCCCGCGGAGGAGTTGCCCAGCTCGCCGCCAAAGATCAGGTAGGGCTTGCCGTTGACAAGCAACTGCGCGCCCTCTGTTGATTTGGATACGGACGGCAGCTCAGCCGCGCACGCGATGAGCGCGCAACCGATGCACGCGGCAGCAAAAGCAACTCGAAAAGCCCTGAACATCAATGGATCCTCCATGTTTGACCCTCTAGGTCTCCGACCGCTTGAAGCTGCACCAACGATGGGTGCCCCAGGTCCCTATTTTGGGACCTGGGAAAGCACGAACTCTAGGTACGAAGCTATGCGGTCAAAGACCTAGCGCGCAAACAGACCGAGCGGAACAGCTTCGCCCATGGCTTTGTAACCGGCAGGCGAGGGATGCAGATGGTCGCCGCAGTCATAAGCCGGCAGCAAATGATCCGGATGCGCGGGGTCGCGGACGACCGCGTCAAAATCGATCACGGCATCGAAATGACCCGCGGCGCGAATCCACTGGTTCACCGCCTGGCGGTCGGCCTCGCTCGTCGGCCCTGGATGGTAATAGCCTGAATCAACGTAGGGCGTGATGGTTGCCCCATAGACGCGCAGGCCGTGCGCATGAGCGCGCAGAATGACCTGCTGGTAAGCGGCAATCACCGCCTGCACCCGCGCTGCATGAGCCTCAGGCGTTACTTCGCCGTTCATCGCCAGCCCGCCCAGGTCGTTGACTGCCTCGAAGACGATCACCCATTTCACGGCCTCCGGGGCAAGCACATCGCGATCGAAGCGCGCCAGCACATTCGGCCCCAGTCCGTCGGTCAGTAAGTGATTGCCGCCGATGCCCTTGTTCACAACGCCTATGAAGCGCGCTTTGGGCGAGGTTTGCAGCCGCCCGGCCAGCACATCCGTCCAGCGGTCGTTGCCGTTTGTCGTGGCTCCGTGTCCATCGGTGATCGAATCGCCCAGCGCCACCACGGATGCCGCTGCGGGCGCGCCCTGCACATCGATTTCCGAAATCTGGTACCAGTGATCCACGTGCTTCGCTTCGGCCAGAGCCGCAGCGCTTACCGCGTCTCCCTGCGCGTAATACGATGTGGCACGCGAGCCCGGATGCCCCGTTTCCCTGGCCGGCGGCGTATCCAGATGAAAGGTCACAGCCACGTCCGACAAGGGTGCGACCGCGTAGTCCACAGGGTCAGAAACGAATTCCGCGCCCGGAGGAACGGTCACCTCCGCGCTGCCCGCAAACAGCAGCGGCCGGTCGCTCTTGGGATCAATGGCCGACGACGAGGGCGAAAGCGGTCGCGCAATGTGGACCGAAGTGAAGTGCAAGGCCGCGGTCCCAAACGCATTGGACACATGCACCCGCAGCGCAGCGCCGCCCACCGACAAATGGAAGATCTGGCGCACGGTGGCATCCGTCAGGTCGGCCGACGGCAGAGCGTTCTGCGGCTCCGGAATCTGTTGCGAGGCCCCCCAACTGGCTACCCACACCGGCGCCTGATGCGCGCTTTGCGCGGAAGCCTGCCCCATCAGGCAAGCCGCAACGAGAACGAAGCCAACGGCCAAAAAGAAATGTCGTGTCTGTGTCATTAGGAAAGGTTTACCATGAAAACCCGAAGCAAATAGCGTTTCAAACGCTGTCAGCATATCACTCTGGAGCATTCCTGTGCCGCTTGCCTTGAAGTTGTCGTCGCTGTCTCTCTGCCTTTTCTGCGCCCTCGCCGCCTCCGAGGTTGCCAGCTCGCAAAGCGCCGCGGTTCCGCCCCCGGCCGCCCTCACCGCCGAGCAGGATCATCAGAACATGATGGATCAGCTCGGCATCAAGGCTCTCCGTCCGGGGCCGAGCGGCGATGAGAAGGCGCCCAACCACGCCAACTACGACGAGTCCAAAGCCAATCCCTTTCCCAATCTTCCTGACCCGCTCACGATGCAAGACGGCCGGAAGGTGACGACTCCGGAGATGTGGTGGAACAGCCGCCGCCCCGAACTGCTTGAGATGTACTCGAAGTACGTCTATGGCCGCGTTCCGAAAAATGTTCCCAAAGTGAACTGGACCGTAGCGGCCGTGGATCACGAGATGATTGGCTTCACGCCGGTCATCGCCAAAGACCTCATCGGCGAAGTGGACAACTCCTCCGACCCGGCCATCAAGGTTCGCATCCACATGACCCTGGTGACGCCCGCGAATGCCAGGGGCCCCGTGCCGGTTCTGATGATGTTTGGCCGCGCCGGCTTCCCGAGTCCCAACGAGCCTCGCGGCGAAGAGCTGGATCGCATCAACAAGGCCCTGAAGGCTCTGCTCGTGCAGCAGGACCCCTCGCTCAAGGACGTGATTGCGCAGCACCCGGCATGGGAGCCAGTGAAGGAAACGCCCTTCAAGTTTCCCGAGTTGAATGAGGACGGCGGTCTTCCCAATACCTGGCAACTGGTTGCGGATGGCTGGGGCTTCGTGCTCTTCGATCCGGCCAGCGTGCAAGCGGACGACGGCGCCGGCCTGACCCGCGGCATCATCGGCCTGGTCAACAAAGGGCAGCCGCGCAAGCCGGAGGACTGGGGCGCCCTGCGCGCCTGGGCCTGGGGCGCGAGCCGCGGCCTGGATTACCTCGAGACCGATCCCACCGTCGATGCGAAGCGCGTCGGCATTGAAGGCGTCTCCCGCTATGGCAAAGCCGCTCTGGTCACCATGGCCTTCGACCAGCGCTTCGACATGGTTCTGGTTGGCTCATCCGGGAAGGGCGGAGCCACGCCGCTGCGCCGCAACTTCGGCGAAGCCGTCGAAAGCCTCACCGGAGGCGAGTACTACTGGATGGCCGGCAACTTCCTGAAGTACGGCGCCTCCGAGGCAACCTTCGGCAGCATGACTCCCGGCGACATTCCCGTCGACTCCAACGAGCTGATCGCGCTCTGCGCGCCGCGGCTCACCTTCATCAGCTACGGCATCCCCGCCAAGGGCGATGCCAAGTGGCTCGACCACGAAGGCAGCTTTATGGCCACGGTGGACGCCAGCCGCGTCTTCACATTGCTCGGCGCAAAGGGCCTCGACATCGAGGGCGACTATCACACCGCCAAGATGCCGCCGGTCAACGAGAGCCACATCGACGGACAGCTCGCCTGGCGTCAGCATGACGGCGGCCACACCGACGCGCCCAACATGAAGTACTTCCTCCAGTGGGCTGACAAGTTCGCGCAGCCTGCCGCATCACGCCAGTGAGGTCCGGAGAACGAATTACGCGCTTTACAGGTCTCTGATCGTTTGAACTTGCACCAACGATGGGCACCCATGCGGATTGCCGACGCGGTGCTGGAGGGCGGGACGGCATAGAGCCAGCATGGACTATGATGGTTTTTCCGGCTTTGCCGGGCTCGCATCGGTTCCTCACGGGACGCGATGCTCAGGAGGCATTCATGTCGCATTGCACATGCTGCGCGCCGGGTAAGTGCAGGTGCGCGGTTTGGATCAGCCGGATTCTTGGTTTCTGCATCTACGCCGCGGCGTTTTTCCTGCCCGCGTGCAGAGAGGTTGCCACCCCGGACGGTGGCGCTCCGGATATCTTTCGCGGTTCCTTTTGCGCATGGGTTACCCTGGTGAACTCGTTTAGCCGGGAAATCTGGCACTCCATGGACTTTCTGGCGGTTCTCAGCGGCTGGATCAATCCGCTGCTGGGGCTCTACCTGATCTTCCTGCTGTTTCCGAGACTTCGCTGGCCGCGCCGGATCGTGGCCGGGCTGATCGTGCTCTTCATGGCTGGAACCTGGGGCTTTTTCTACCACCATTCGCTGGTCCCGCTGGTTGGGCACTTCCTGTGGATCGGCGGCATTCTGTTGATTCTGGCGGGGGAATTGATGGGGCAGGGCAAGACGGACGCGACGTGCGCCTGAGCGCCAGCCTGAGACGAGGCTGAGGCGTTCCGGATCTCAAATTGAGGCCAGGGGCGGTTCGCGATGACGATGGCTGCTGAGGAATGAAGATCTCCGCAGCCACAGCAGCGGCAGGCTGGGGAGCGTCGCTAAGGGCTCTTTTTCACAGCAGTCCGCCGAGCCGCCTTCTTCGTCTTCTTTTTCCACCATGCGTACCACCCGCCCAGGGACGCTATGAGCGCAGCAAGCGCGCCCCATCCGCTTCCTCCCGGCAGCATGTACTTGAGCCACTCGATCGGGTGCTTCTGGAAGTCATGGCTGATGACTGTTGACAGGCCTTGCACATCAACATTCACTGTGTAGTATGTATCCTCCAGATCCTCTTCCAGGGAACTGCCCTGTTGCTGGTACTCCAGCGATACCCGGATTTCCAGTTTCTGGCCCTTCGCTTTATATGCCGGGATAACACTCCACATCCAGGTGGCTGCTCCGTCGTTGGGCACAAACTTGATTGCCTGGTCGTCCTGCGGGGTAACCGTGAACTCCGCCGGATTCAGCGGCGCCAGCAGTTCCACTTTCATGCGCGATGACACTTTCAGCGTACCCGTTCCCGTGACGCCCAACATCGGCTGCCACCCCGTGGCGTCCTGATAGCCATGAATCTTCACCGTCACCATCGAGGCCTGTTGCGCCTGCATCGCGGCCGGCACCCGGTACTCGATCGCACCTTCTTTCAGGCCATTCTTCCAGGCCGCCAATTCGTCTCCGGCCGTGTACTCGCTCGCTTGGCTTGCGTTGGCCGGAGTTCTGCTGCTCAGAACTCTCTGGACCTGAGATGATCGCCGCGCCGAAGAGGAGGAGGCTGGCGCCATTGGCGCCGGAGAGGGTTCAATCTCTGCAGGAATTTCCGCTGGCGCTGGCGCTGGCGGAGGCGGGGTTTCGGTTCTTTCTCTGCCTGCGCCTTTTGGTTCCTCAGACCCCTCGGGGATCAGGTACGGCGCCAAAGAAATTGCTGGAGTTGTGATGATCACGATGGCATCGGCGCTTGCCCTCTGTCCGAGGTCGTCGGTGACGAAGCAGGTAACAGTCACACGGCCTGCAGGCGCTCCGTCCGAGAGAAAGACCGCTGAGGCGCCACTACCGCGAATGGAGCCTGCTGAGGCCGAGTAGCTATAGGTCATCGGATGGTTCGGCGGGCTGACTGCAGTCGCGGTAATCATGCTGTTCTCGCCCGGTTTGATGGAAGGCGGATCAGCTGTGCAGCGGACGGCTGGCAGCGGAGGTCTTTCCGGACTCGGCTCAAAAAGCCCTTTTTGCGCACGCGCTACCGCCAAAGACATAAACGCTGCGGCAACGATGGCTACGAAAAGAGTTATCCGCGCGCTTATGGCAGGCCGGAAAGCCGACTTCGAGCGGAACGTGCCCATATTTCTCTCCGCGACTAAACGGATGTGCAAGCTTGCCCGCGACGTGCCGAATTGGAAACAGCTTAGCACGAAAACGCCTATATAGATCAACCGTCTCGCAGCGGCGCTTCCGGCGGCCAGTTGACGTCCAAAATGAGCGCCGGCATGGAGCTGGTTCCAGCAGGCGAAAGCGCTCAGGGTTTATCATCTAAACTGGTGCTGGCCAGAGCGGCGGCGCCGTCGTCTTGCAGCCTCAAGCTTCACGCGCTTCCTCTGGAAAGGCCGCGGGAACTGACGTATCTCTCACAACGCACAAACTCAAAATACAGGTTTCAGGGAACGGAACGACATGCGAGCAAAGACTGCAGTAGTGCTGGGCGCCCAATGGGGCGACGAAGGCAAGGGTAAGATCGTGGACGTGCTCAGCGAGCGGTTTACCGCCGTGGCGCGGTACGCGGGCGGGCACAACGCCGGACACACGGTCGTCATCGGCAGCCACAAGTTTGTCTTGCAGCTGATTCCCTGCGGGGTGTTGCGGCCGGGTTGCCGGGGCATCATCGGGAACGGCGTGGTGCTAGACCCGATCGCTTTCCTGAAAGAAGTAGCCAAGCTGCGGGAACTGGGCGTGGCCGTCGATGAGCGGCTTTTCGTGTCGAACCGGGCGCAGGTGATTCTGCCCTACCACCGGATGATCGAGCTGGCCGCGGAAAGCGCGCCGGGGCGGAAGAAGATCGGCACCACCAGCCGTGGCATTGGGCCGGCTTACGAAGACAAGATGTCGCGCAGCGGGCTGCGCATTGTGGATATGCTCAGGCCCGAGCTGCTGAAGACGCACATCGAGGCGGCTTGCGCGGAGAAGAACGCGATCGTTCATGCGCTGTTTGGCGCCGACCCGCTGGACCCGTCGCAGATGTACGAGGAGTATGCCGCCGCCGCCGAACAGGTGCGGCCGTTTGTCACTGACACGGGACGCATGCTGAACAAGATTCTGGCCGAGGGCGGCAGCCTGATGTTCGAGGGAGCGCAGGGAACGATGCTCGACATCGACCACGGAACGTATCCGTTTGTGACTTCTTCGTCGTCGACGGCGGGTGGCGCGGCCACGGGAACCGGCGTGGGACCGACGGCCATCGGCACGGTGATTTCTGTGACCAAGGCCTATGTGACGCGCGTGGGCGAAGGGCCGTTCCCGACGGAGATTTTTGACCCGGTGGGCGACCACCTGCGGGCGCGCGGCAACGAATATGGCGCCAACACCGGGCGGCCGCGCCGCTGTGGCTGGCTCGACATTCCGCTTTTGCGCTACTCGAACCATATCAATGGCTCCGAGTGGCTGGTCATTACCAAGCTAGACGTGCTGGACGAACTTGCCGATATTCCCATCTGTGTTGGCTACGAGATCGACGGCAAGGTGACCGACGAGATTCCCGCAGACGTGCAGGGGCTGGAGAAGATCAAGCCGGTTTATACCAAGTTGAAGGGCTGGCAGAGTTCGACCGTGGGGATTAAGGAGTTCGACAAATTGCCCCAGGCGGCAAAGGAGTATCTGCGTTTTCAGGAACGGGAGAGCGGCGCCAAAATTGGAATGGTCTCGACCGGCCCCGACCGCGATCAGACGATGCTGCTGCCGGAGTTTGCCGCGGCCCTCCAGAGCATTCACGCGTAACTTGAGATGCGCCAGAACGATGGATGCCTGCGCGCATGAGGAAATATTCTTGATGATTAGTTTTGCCGTAAAGATGAAGTTTGCCCCGGAAGACCGCGCCGAAGTTACCGAGTCCTTGCGCGAGCTGGCCACGGCCTCGCGCAAGGAGCCGGGATGCATCAACTACATTCCCCACCACTCCGAAGATGATCCAGATACAGTCTTTGTCTATGAGCAGTACCGGGACGAGGCGGCCCTGGTGGAGCACCGCGCGTCGGAGCACTTCAAGAACCATGCGGTGCGCGGGGTCTATCAGAAGATGCGTGAGCGTAGCGTGGAGAATCTGATCGCACTCGTTTGAGGTTTCGGCTGCATTCGGCCTCCGCCGCTTTCTGGCCGGAGCGCTCTCATTTACGGAAGGTTAATCAGGCGCGAAGGCTCGGCTTCGTGAGGGCGTTTGACCGGGGCAGCATGGCGGGGCTACCATCCGTTACGTTTATGTATGGAGCCATGATCAACTCTTCCAGGTTTGCATGCCGCCGGATGATGCGCGCTTTTCTTTTCCTTGCAATGGTTGGCGCGATCGCGCCGGCGGTCTGTGCCGCACAGCCTCATAGCGGAATGCCCAGGGCGCAGAAGCACGAGAGCCGCCGCGAGATCGACCAGATGGAAGATGCGTGGCGGGATGCCGTGCTGAAGGGAAACGCCGCCGTCATGGACTCCCTGATGGCCCCCGACTATCTAGCCATCACTCCCAACGGCACCATGCAATCCCGTGAAGATACGCTGGCCAATCTGCGCTCCGGAGCGATTCATTTGACGGCCATTGAAATAAGTGACCGCAGGGTGCGCTTTTATGGGAAAACGGCGCTGGTTACTTGCAGGGCCGAGGTGACTGGCACGACCCCCGGGGGAGAAATCTCCGGCGACTATCGCTATACCCGCGTCTACGTGCGCGATGCGCAGGGCAAGTGGAAGATCGTGAGCTTCGAGGCCAACAAGATTCGCGAGCCCGGCGAGCGGAAGTAGCTCGCGCGCGTCGAGGCATTCGCCGAGCTGGAAGGCACATTCTCTTACAATTGATTGATGCCCGAACTGCCAGAGGTCGAGACCATCGCCCGCGGAGTGGATAAGCGCGTGCGCGGGGACAGCATCGCCGAGGTTTGGTTCTGCAGCTACCGGAAACTTTTCAAGACGCCCGCAGCGCGCCAGGCCAGTGGGCTTCAGGGGCGCACAATCCAGTCCGTTCATCGCACGGGAAAACACATTGTCTGCGAGCTGGGCGCCGGAGACGGAAGTGCACACTCCCACCCTAGCCGCAAAAACAAAGACGCGGCGAGGGTGGGGCACCCAAGTTCTTGTGTGGAAGAGCCGGAAAGCAATCAAGAAGCTCAATGGATTGTGCATCTTGGCATGACCGGCCGATTGCTGGTGACCACCCCTGATGCTCCTCTGGCGCCTCACACTCATGCGCGGATCAGCCTCGCCAGTGGACGGGAGCTGCGCTTTGTGGACCCGCGTCGGTTTGGTCGGCTGGAGTACCGCGGCCTGAGCCGTGGCGCTGGCTTCACAGCGGCTGGCGCTGACCCCCTGACGGTGACGGGGGAGGAATTTGTCCGGCTCTTCCACGGCAGGCGGACGGCCATCAAGGCGGCCCTGCTCAACCAGAAGCTGCTCACCGGCGTGGGCAACATCTACGCCGACGAGAGCCTGTTTAAAGCCGGTATCCGGCCGAGCCGGAGGTGTGAAAAGCTTACCCGCGCGGAGCTTGAGCGGTTGCGGCTGGCCCTCGTCGAGGTTCTGGAGAGCGCCATCCGGCTGGGCGGGTCTTCAGTGAGCGATTATGTTGACGCAGACGGGGAGCGCGGCTTTTTCCAGCTGGAACACTGCGTCTACCGGCGGACCGGCCTTGCCTGCCGCCGCTGCCAGGAGCCGATCAGGCGCATTGTAGTGGCCGGGCGGGGGACGCATTACTGTCCGCAGTGTCAGCGGTAAGGTCGGCTTATATGGTTTTTAGTAGTATTCTCTCGGTTCGACTTCCAAAACTGAGAAAATCTTTATGACGATATCGAGACAAGCTGTTCAAACTAAAAGATTTGACGAGTGGCATAACGATTGCTATTAGATAGGCGCCAGTGATGTTCAGGCGCTGGGAGCACTTAGACCAGCCCAAAATAGAGAAGACGCCCGGTAAGAGCAACCGCCAACGAAGCGGCCCCAAAATAGGGAGAGACCGACCGGGAAGTCTCAAGTAGGAGCTGTGGAGATACTCCATTGCCCACATAATCTTGGGAGGCCGGTGACCAGCGCAGAGACCGTGGAGCGCCACTCCGTTTGGAGTGGCGCTCTTTGCGTCTTTGGGGCTTGAATCTCCGGTTGGACATGTTACCTTGGGAACAGAAATCCGGAGACGCAGCGGAACTTCACTTGCCAGCCGTACCCGTTCGCTGTAATATCAAATTTGCCTATCAAGCGGCTGACGCGAGCCACCCGAAAGGGGAGAGCAAGCTCGCCGCCGAGCAAGGAAACTTTGCCGAACAGTTGATTTCATTGCAGTCTGCGGGCGGCGAAGGGTCCCATAGGAGTGGCAACACCCGAGTAAGGCGCTTGGCCCTACCGTCACGATCCAGACAACCGGATTCAGCCGTTTTACGGGCTCTTGTGTGCGCGGCGGCAAAGAAGCATTTTCACAGAGGTCTATAGGGACAGAGATTGTTGTGGTCCGCAGAGGCTGGACCGGTGCTGCCAACAGGGAGCGGCGGTCTGAGGAGAACGCCGGATACGGCAGGAATCTGTGGAGATGTTCGAGGCCTTTGGGATGAGAGCCGATGGCCAGCGGAGTCAGGCTCCCAAGTGGTTTGCACGATATCCTGCGGCAAATATCGCCGTTCACCGTCGTGTTCTTCGTCCCCAATCGGGCGGCGGCGGGCAAGGGAAGTTCAGCACCCCGGCAGGAAAAGACTGAACCAAGAGACGCAACGCAGCAAATCGCAACACACCAGGAAGTTTACGCATGACGACAGAATCGACGGATCTCCAATCTGAATTGGAGCCGGTCCTGGCCAACGGCCAGGGGCAGTCACAGGGGCATCGGCGTCGCCGGCGCCGTCGCAAAAACAAGAGCAGCCAGGCGAGCGCGGCCCAGGTGCAACAGCCTCAGCCTCAGGCTCAGGAGCAGATGCCGCCCCAGCCCCAGGCGCAGCCCGTGCAGCAGAAGGCCGCTCCGGCCGCGCGCCAGGGCGGGCGTCAGGGTGGACGCCCAGGCGGACGCCAGAATCAGGGACGGAAGAAGAAGTTCTTCCAGAAGGGTGCTCAGGCGGCGCAGCCCGGCAACAGTATTTCCGGTCCGCCGCAGAACAAGCGCAGGGGCAGGCAGCAGAAGGGGCCGAGGGAGTTTGTTGGCCCCATGGACCACAGCTACCGCACGGTGAACGGCAACATTGCCGACGGTCCGCTCTCGACCATCCAGATCATGCAGAACGGCGGCCACAGCGGCGGTTACTATCCGGAAGCCTGCGAGCCGGAGTCTGCGGTTGCCATTCGCGAAGACGCCCCTACCCGCATCTTCTGCTTCATCGAGGACCTGTTCTTCCTGGCCAAGATCCAGGAGGCGGGCCGCAAGCTGGGCGTGAAGGTGGAGTTTGTGAAGGGCGACAAGGAATCCGTGGCAAAACTGCTCGACTTGCCGGAAGAGGCGCGTCCAAAGCTGCTGGTCTTTGACCTGAACAATCTGAACGCCAAGCCGATGACGCTTATCCCGAAGTTCAAGACCAAGTTCAAGAAGACGACGTCGATTGTCGGGTTTCTCAACCACTTGCAGAGCGACCTGAAAGCCAAGGCCGTCGAGGTGGGTTGTGATACGGTCATGCCACGCGCGGCATTTTCGCAGAGTCTGCCGACGCTGCTGCGCCGTTATGGCATGGAGCTGATACAGGAAGAGGAAGAAGAAGACGAGTACGCCCCGCAGCTCGTCTAGGACGGTTCAGGCAGCATGATCAAAGGGCGCTTCCGCTAAAGCAAAACCAGAGTAGCTGTATCCAGAAGCCATGTCCCGAAGCGGCTATTTCCTCAAGAAAAAGCCACCTCCTCGGCTTTCAACAAGGGCACGTTTACTCTGGTTTTGCTCTGAGGGAGCGCCCTTTTTTCTTTCTTGCATCACAGATTCTCGCGCGAAACCTATCCCGGGGGCCAGGCCAGCGGGCGACCGCCGAGCAGGTGAACATGGAGATGGTCAACTGACTGGCCGGCGTCCTGGCCGGTGTTGACCACCACGCGATAGCCCTGGGCGAGGTTTTTGGCGTGGGCAATCTCCGATGCGGCCCACAGCAGGTGGCCCAGCAGGGCGCAATCGCTCGGATCGGCTTCGTCCAGCGACTCGAGGTGTTCGCGGGGAACGACCAGCACGTGCACGGGCGCCTGTGGATGAGCGTCCACGAAGGCGTAGCACTGCTCGTCCTCGTAAACGGCGGTGGAAGGTATGCTTCCAGCAACGATCTTGCAGAATAAGCAACTCATGGCGCGTCCAGTTTACAGTACCGAGTTACCTTCCCAGGCGAAATGAGGTTTTTTCAGCCGGGGTGGAAGGAATGCCCATTGATGCCGTCAGCAGGTGGCTCGTTGACCGGGCTGCCGCAGCCGCTTGCAACTCCCAACCCGGAGGTTTCGTCGACGAAAAGGAAGTAGGCTTTCGCTGCTTTCGCTACCGATGTCGGCCGCGCGTAGCCCGCGCGGATTCGCCGCTGATAGAATGTCCGCATGGACACCATTCAATTTAATCTGCCGGCAAGCGGCATCCCTCTTGCCTGGTACAACATTGTCGCCGATCTGCCCAAGCCGATGGCGCCGATGCTGCATCCTGGCACGCTCAAACCCCTCACCCCGGAAGACCTGGAGCCGATATTCTCAAAAAGCCTGGTTGAGCAGGAATTGAGCTGCGCGCGGGAGATCGAAATTCCCGGCGAAGTGAGGCAATTGTATGCGCAATGGCGTCCCTCGCCGCTGTTCCGGGCGCGCCGGCTGGAAGAGGCGCTGGATACGCCGGCGAAGATTTATTACAAGTACGAAGGCACGAGCCCGGCGGGTTCGCACAAGCTCAATACCGCCTTGCCGCAGGCTTATTACAACAAGAAGGACGGCACCAAGCACCTGACGACGGAGACCGGAGCCGGCCAGTGGGGCTCGGCCTTGTCCATGGCCTGCGCCTTCTTTGGCCTGGATTGCAAGGTCTATATGGTGAAGGTCAGCTATAACCAGAAGCCATATCGCCGCGCCTTGATGGAGGCCTTCGGGGCCACTTGCATTGCCAGCCCGAGCAATACGACGGAAGCGGGCCGCGCCATACTGGCGGCGAATCCGGAGACCAACGGCTCGCTGGGAATGGCGATTTCAGAGGCCGTCGAGATGGCAGCCAAGGACCCGGACACCAAGTACGCGCTGGGCAGCGTGCTGGGGCACGTGATGCTGCACCAGACGGTTATCGGGCTGGAGGCCATCGAGCAGATGGCAATGGCCGGCGATGAGCCGGACGTGATTTTTGCCTGCGCGGGCGGCGGATCGAACTTCGCCGGCCTGGCGATGCCTTACCTGGGCCGCAAGATCAAGGGCCAGAGCAATGCGCGCGTGGTTGCCGTTGAACCGGCGGCCTGTCCCAGCCTGACCAAGGGGCATTTCGCCTACGACTTTGGCGATACAGGCCACCTGACGCCGCTGATCAAGATGCACACGCTGGGCAGCACCTTCGTTCCTCCGGGAATTCACGCTGGCGGGCTGCGCTACCACGGCATGTCCGCGCTGGTTTCGCATGTGATTGATCTGGGATTGGCTGAAGCTACCACCATCCAGCAGTTGGACGCCTTTGCCGCCGGAATTCAGTTTGCCCGCGCCGAGGGGATTCTGCCTGCGCCGGAGTCCAACCACGCCATCGCCGCGGCCGTTGCCGAAGCCCTGCGCGCCAAGGAAGAGGGCAAGCAGCGGACGATTCTTTTCAACCTCAGCGGCCATGGGAACTTTGACATGCAGTCCTACATGGCCTATCAGGCCGGGAAGCTCGAGAACTACGACTATCCGGCCGAAGAAATCGCGAAGGCGCTGGATGGGCTGCCGGCAGTGCAGTAGGTTTTTCTACGACTATTCTTCGGAATCCCAGGTCTCGGAAGCGGGGCCTGGGGTTTTTTGCGCCCGATTTTACCTGTTTTCCTGAGTCACTAGTTCGCAAAACAAAAGGTTGTCATCCTGAGCGTAGTTTGGCGCGTTTTTTGCGCCAAACTGAGTCGAAGGACCTGTGTTTTCGCCCCTGGATTCTTCAACGAACTTCCGATTCAGGACACTGGATGATCTTCGGGCAGGATGGCTAAGCGGGAAGATATTTGCTACATTGAAGCGAGAAGCAGGCAGATGGCCCGATCATGAAATCACAAGGATCGTGCCCCATTCATCCACAGTATTATCGTGGATGAGTGGGAGAGCACATACCACGCCCGCTCATCGCAAAAAGCGCGATGAACGGGGCACAGCATCGCTCACCGCACGCAGATCCATGGATTAACCGGGCCGCCCGCCGCTTGGGGTGGTGCAATGATGAAATACGAAATGTCTTTGAAAGATCGTATTCTTTGCATCATCTTTGGTTTTAGTGGACTGGTGTGCTTTGGTTTGTCGTTTACCTTGTTTCATCCCAACGGGCGGCCGTATCTATTTTGTTCTCTCCTTCTATTGTGCATACTATGTCTTGTCTTTGCTGACAGTAGAGAGAGCAGAAACGGTTTTGTCCTTGGATTTCTAGCCTTTCTTGTTATTCGATTCGTCTGGGTTTTGGCGATATTTGGGCTCAAATAATAGTTGTTTCAGACAGGTGGCACGCTCATCAGGCGGGTGGGCAGGTGGCCCACCCATGACCCGTCGATAACGTGTGGGTGCCCCATCCTTTCGCGCACTTGGCGAAAGGGTGGGCGGCCACAAACCCAAACCAGCGGGTTTTTTATCAGGGCACAACTTCGATGTAATCCAGCGTGGCCGGATCGGCACCGTCCGGAGCGCCTTCGACGCGTAGCAGGTCGCCTGGCTTCAACTCCACGTCGTGGGTGGCGCGGCGTGTCGAGTTGTCGCCATGTGGCCGGGTTGAAGGCAGAGTCGCGTTCGCGGCCCACGCGTCGGCGGGCTTACCGTTCACTTTCAGCGCGAAGTGCGCTGCGCCTCCGGCGAGATCGAAGTACTGGACGGCGATGTTGTATCGGCCGGGCTGGCCAGACCATATCCAGTCAGCCTTGCAGACCGTTTCCGCGCAACTGATGGCTTTGCCGCCCGAGGCGTCTTCCCACGGCGTAACGTCAATGACCTTGTACCCGGTGAGACGCGCGTCCTCGGCTTCGAGGCGGCCGGGATAGTGACCGGCGCGGCCCTTTTCGTCGGGAATTCCGCTCAGCTTGAGGAAGTACTGCACAATGGCGTCGCGCCAGACGATGGCGTGACCGGCCTGATAGACGAGGCGGCCGCGCACATCTTCGTACAGCTTCGGGTCGATGCGGCCTTCCAGCGTGGCCCACTCGCGGGCGAACTCTGCCGCCTGCGCCGCGCCTTCGTAGTGGCTGTCGTAGATGTGCTGAATGACGGTCTTGCCGGAGTGCAAACGGTAGGTGTACGGCACGTGGTGGAAGAAGAGCAGCAGTTCGTCGGGGGTTGTGGCTGCCGACTCATACATCTTCGCCACTTCTGCCGGGTACTGGCCCGCGTAGCCCGTCCCGGTAGCCACGCTGCGGTCCATGCCGACGCCGTCCTTATCCGCGTTGTGCCACATTCCCCAGCCGTTTCGTTCGCTCGACTCGATGTTGGGCCCGTAGTGGCTGCCTGTGATGTCGGTGAGCGTCTGCATGCCGAGCGGGCCGGTGTAGTTTTCATAGGCCGGCCAGGAGTGCATCAGCATCTTCGTGACAGTGCCGACGACTTCGGGGTCGATGCTGATGGTTTGCCGCGTCCACTCGGCGGCGATCTCTTCCGGCGAAAGATTGGGGTTCCAGGCCAGGCGGCCAAAGGCGTAGAGGTTGGTCATAGCCAGCGGCGAGCCGAGCCACGCGTCGCGGCCCACCCCAGAGACGGCCACCATGCCGCCTAAAGGCCGACTGAAGCTCTTGCCAGCGATGATTTCCTTGACCGGGGTCGATCGATCCTCGGCGCGCAGATCGAAGTCGAGAACCTGCTTCCACATGGGCGCGAGATAAACGAGATGGCGCTGCTGGCCGGTGTACTCTTGCGTGACTTCGAGTTCCATGGCCTGATTGGTCTGGCGCAGGCCGGCGAACAGAGGCGAAACCGGCTCGCGGGCCTGGAAGTCGATGGGGCCTTCCTTGGTCTGGATGATGACGTTCGCGGCGAATTTGCCGTCGAGCGGGTGAAAGATGTCGTAGGCCGCGCGGGCCCGGTCGGCCTTGGGGTCGCGCCAGTCGGCGTGATGGTTATAGACAAAGGCGCGGTAGAGAACGATGCCGCCGTGGGGCTCAAGCGCGGCGGCCAGCGTGTTGGCGGCGTCGGCGGGGGTGCGTCCGTAGCTGGCGGGGCCGGCCTGGCCCTCGGAGTCGGCCTTCACGGTAAAGCCGGCGAAGTCGGGGATGAGCGCGTAAATCTCGTTGACCTTGGCCGTCCACCAGGCTTTCACCGCCGGGTCGAGGGGATCGAATGTGCTGAGGCCGCCGATCTTTTTCGGGCTGGCAATGTCCACGCTGAGGGCCAGCCGCACGCCCCAGGGACGCATCGCGTCGGCAATCGGGGCCAGTTGCTTCAGGTGCTCAGTGTCGAGCAGTTGCGGCGCGGCGTTCACATTGTTGATGTTGCAGCCGTTGATGCCCACCGAGGCCAGCAGGCGCGCGTATTCGGCCACCGGCGCAAGGTCCTGGCGGACGTTGCCGCCCTCGAAGAAAATGGATCGGCCGGCGTAGCCGCGCTCGATGGAGCCGTCCGGGTTGTCCCACTCGTCAACCCAGCGGATGGGCATGGCGGGATGCTCGCGCAGGCCCTTGAAGTGCAGGTCTCCGCCTTCGGCAAGCGTGCGCAAGACGGCGAACGCCCCGTAGAGAACGCCGCGTTCATCTCCGCCAGTGACTGCCAGCAGTGGATGACCGTTGTGCTGCTCCCACATGAGCCAGTAGCCATCGGGCTCCAGGTCGCCGGGAACGGGCAATTCCGGAAAGGCGCGCTGGACTTCATGCGCGGTACCCAGGACGATCCTGCCGTCGATGGAACCAAAGGAATCCCCTGAAGATGCTAGTCTCAGGCTGCGAATTTCGCGGTATATCTCGATTTCCGCTGTCTTTTCAAGGACGCCGGGGCCAAGGGCCTTGGTAAAAAGTGAAACATCGCTTGGTCCGTGATAGCCAGCGCGCCCGAGCCACGCCTGCTCCGCCGTCTGCGCGCATGCAGCCAACCCGCCCGCCAGTAGAGCCACGAGCACAATTCCAGACAGAAAGTATTTTGTGTTTCGCGCCATTGCCACCCTTCGGTTCTCACGCCGTTTTATCATCTCAGGGGTCGCGGCTCCCAGCGCTCGTGGCTGAGCCAATCGCAGGAGTTCGCCAAAGAAGCCCGCAAACCAGAGCAAACATCCCAGAACAGGTTTATCTGCTAGAGCTCAAAAATGAAGGAGCCTGCGGAATGCCGCAGGCTCCTCTTCGCTAGCGCTCGTTTGGCGGATTACTTGATCGTCAGCACAAAACTGGTGGAGTGCAAAGTGGCCGTGACGCCGTTGCTGGATTGCGCGGCAACTGTCACAGTGTAAGTTCCGGCCGGAGTTGCGGGGTTGGGAACCGGGCCGTGATGCTCGTAGTTGTAGCGCGGATTGCAGCCGGTGGTGCCCATCAGGGTCACAAGGCAGACGATGGTCACGAGCGAAAGCCGTGCGAGCCATTTGCGGCGGCGCGCTCCCCAAGCCAGACCGCCCAGACCCAGAACGCCGGGCAGCAGAAACGCCCATGCGATGGGAGTGCGGTTCTGCCCTGGCCGGTTCGCCGGCAAGCCCGAGGTCGTGGTGGAAGCCGCAACCGTTTGAATCATCATCTCACTGGTGACTCCGGCATTCTGGCCGGGCAGGATTTCGACATTCTCCGGCGTAAAGGCGCAGGTTGCTGTATCCGGCAGGCCCGAGCAGGAGATCGTGATAAACGCGGGAGCCGTCAGCGAGGAGACATACGTCTGCAATGGCGTAACGGTGATCGTGCCCGTCCCGGTCTGGCCGGGAATGAGGGTGAGAGCGCTCGCAGAGGTCGCGGACGGCCCTAAATTGGAAGCCGAAACCACGAACGAAGAATCGCACTGAGCGTTGATGCTAACGGATACAGGCGTAGCGTCCGATGCAGCGAAAGTAGAGTTGCCGGCATACACTGCGCTCAGAGAGTGAGAACCGTCCGCAAGGTAAAAAACGAAATTGGCCTGGCCGCTGGAATCGAGAGATGTGCTGGCCAGCTGAACCGCATTGCTCCCGGTCCCGTCCATAATGCTGACGGTTCCGACAGGCACACCCGCGTTGCCGGCCACAACCACCGAAACGTCAGTCAACGTCACCGAAAGGTTGGCCGTCGGACAGGTCGCTGTTGCGCCGGATTGAGCGGTCAGCGTGGTGGTAGTGTTGACGCTCTGCGCGCGTGCCGCTTCCACCGACAGCGCGGACGCCACCAGCACGATACTCAATCCTGCAACGAACTCAAGCCGCGGACCGCGGCAGAAAATACCTCTCACGTGCACCTGCTCCAGAATTCAGAATCGTGTTCTGCCCCATGCGGCAGCATAGAACCTTATTGTATCCGGCGGGGGCAGGCCGGAGCCATTCCCGGCCTCTTCTTTGACGCAATTGCGGGAGAATGGTGCTTCCGGGGCCGCCGGGATTCTACAATAAGGCACCATGATCGCTCATTTGCGCGGAAAGCTTCTCTATAAGCAGCCCGGCCAGGCCATTGTCGAGGCGGCCGGGGTGGGCTACGACGTCCTGATTTCTGTTCCGACCTTCACGGCGCTGCCCGCGGTGGGCCAGGAAACCGCGCTGCACATCCACACCCAGGTCAGCGAAGACCAGATTGCCCTCTTCGGCTTCCTCGACCGCGAAGAGAAGCGCCTCTTCGAGCGTCTGATTACCGTCGGCGGCGTCGGCCCCAAGCTGGCGATCAAGATGTTGAGCGGGTTGTCGCCGGAGCGCACCGTCCAGGCCATTCGCGGCCAGGACCACGCGCAACTGACGCGCATTCCCGGCGTCGGCAAGAAACTGGCCGAGCGCCTCGTGGTCGAGCTCAAAGACAAGCTCGAAGACTTTGCCGTTGCGCCGGTGCAAACGACTGTGCGCGGGGCTATCGCCGAGGATGTGCTCTCGGCGCTCGTCAATCTGGGCTACCAGCGCGCCTCCGCCGAAAAGGCCATTGAACACGCCGTCGCGAAAGACGCCGCCCTCGCCGCCGACTTCGACGGGCTCTTCCGCGGCGCGCTGAAGGTGATCCGATAAGAGCGGAGCGAGATGCCAAGACGACTTTGGGCATGGATGCCGTTGGCGAATTCAGGCTGCTTTACGGAAGTCGCCTGAACTGAGGGTTTGTTTGGTAATAATCAGCAAGGGGACGGACCTATTGGGTTGCCGTCATGAAAGGGATGTCTTAATGGCACCGCTTGGGATAGCTCTCGCGCATCTCGCCCAGTGGAACGTACCTTTGATCGGACCGCTGCTGACAATTCCAGTGCTCGCCGGAGCGTATGTTATTTACCTGCGGAATATGGGACATTGTCCGCCAGCCATTAGGCTTCGAAGGAAAGGTCTGGATTCATTGTTGGCTGGGAAGCCTGGCAAAGCTGAGGAGTGCTTCCGTGAATCGATGGCCATGCTCGACGGCTCCGACCAAGTCCGTTCACTGGTTTGCCTGGCCGACGCTCTAATGGATCAGGGGCGCTATGAGGAGTCTCGGGAATGCCTCGTGCGCGCACTTGGATTGGGAGATCCAACTGGAAGCGGTCAAGGAAGTATGGCGGATCTGCTTCTGCTGACACGGACCGACCCGGAGAAAGCCATCGACATGGCGGAACAATCCATGGAACTTGGCATACACAGATCGAGGAGAGATATCTATTTTGGCGGCGGAGTATATAACGATCTGCTTTGCGCAAGGTATTGGGCGAGAAGAGTGCAGGCTCTGAAGCAGCTTGGCCG
>Ga0326727_10001172_pt1 | contig 100023 bp, 77 predicted proteins | sample MB2enrmetagenome_FD_207643 | JGI IMG/M metagenome (GOLD analysis project Ga0326727, IMG submission 207643) | Lab enriched peat soil microbial communities from McLean, Ithaca, NY, United States - MB29MY | ecosystem: Environmental > Terrestrial > Soil > Wetlands > Peat | place: USA: New York... | reverse complement strand
GCTTCCGCCAGATGGTCCTCTCCCGCGGCAACACCGAAGAACTCGGCAAAATGTACGCAGCGTGGCTAGGCGGAGAGCCCACCATAGAGCCCATGCTCAAGTACCGAGGTCTGCTCCCGGAGGAAAGCGCAAAGTAAGCCGCCCCGCTCCCAAGGGATTCCTGACTGCGGGAATCCCGCGCGCGGGTCGGATGCAGCTTTTGTTGACTTGACGACGGGCCGTGCCAGCCCGCTAGCTGGCGTAATATCGCCATTTCACTCATCGACAAATTCCACGGGCCAGCGGGTTTCGAGATGAGGGCAAGGTGAATACGGAAGGCGCGTGAGGTTACAGTTCACCCAGTGGAATGACTGTTCCGGTAGATCGCGCACTTGATCGATCATTTATGAGCCTCCAGGTTTCAACCCAACTTCCTCCTCGGCGAAGTAGCCATCTGAGCCTTCGTGAGCTAGGATCTTCTTGTTTTGCCTGAGTTCGTCAGAGGGAACACACGAGCGCCTTCCGTGCGGGCTGCAATGGAGGAAACTCGTGGAACTCTATAAGAAGAGGGATTCGAGATTTTACCGGTACGACTTCAAATGGCGCGGCAAGCGATATCGAAGTTCTACCAAGGAGACTAACAAGAAGAGAGCCGGGAAGATTGCCGCTTTGAGGTTCTCCCAAGCCATGGGAGGGATCGGTCCGTTGGATCGAAAGGCTCCCAGCCTGCAGGGGTTCTCGATTCGGTTTCTGAGTTGGGTCGAATCGGCAACTCTAGCGTGGGCGAGGTTTCGACGATATCATTCGAGACGAGTTCGCATCAGTTACTCCGGCTGAGGCCCGCCTTCTATATGTTCTCGCTGCTATAGCCTCTGATGGGGAGTACGGACTCACGCTTCAGCAGATGATAACCGCTATGGGATTGCCTCCCATTGAGACGATGGCACTCGCCGAAAAGAGTCTGGCGGGCATACTGATTTCAAACGAAGCGGACCCGCCCAAGTATTTCATTCGCCATCCCGCAATCGCCCATTTTATTCTGGAGGCGGTTCCACGAGAATTGCTGGCCCAAGGCATGGTCGCATTCCTGACAACGTTGTCGGCAGTATTGCCCGCGGTGGGACGCGAACGACGATTAAGTCGAGCGTTTCGGGTTTACCGCGATGCGATCAACCATCGCCGCTTGCACTCACTCTTTCTTCAGCGGCCTGATCTCGTTCGCAACATTTATGACGAGATCAGGTCTTTATACAGAGATGATGGCCACTACTGGCTTCAATACGCCTCATACGAGATTGAATATGGCTCAGAAATGGATTTGGCAGAGAACCATCTGAAACAAGCAGCTGCTCTAATGCCTTACAACGACCAGGTGGACACCGCAACCGCGCATTTGTTGTTGAAGAAGGCCGTTGAGGCACCCGCCGCAGCAGATAGCCTCCAACAAGACGCGCTAAAGATTCTACGAGCGCAAATGGGAGGCTCAAAGACCGCGACGCTTCACCCACTGCACATTTTCGGCAGCCGGATGATCAGCTATATCCGCAGATGGGTTGCACCGCGAGATCAAGCACAATCGTTTCGAGAAGTTTATGAGGAACTGCGACGCGCCATACCTGAATACCTTCGCGATCATGCTGACCTGAAACGACTACTAGACGACATCAAGCGCGCTGAACTGACCACTGTTACACATCAATAGGAGGCCCACATAAGCGCGGCTACGCCGCTACGCCTTGCGCCCGATAGCTTCTTGATTGTCGCCCAAGGTGGGAAGTTGTGAGGCAACCCCCGGCAAGCTTGGATTTGTGAATCTTGAACTTGGCACCAAGTTGGCACCAAAACTCGCGGTCTGAGGGCTATTTTTTGGGCTTCGCGGCCGCTAACCCCATTGAAATTACAACGGGTTAGCATTGTCCTGTTGGGCTCATAACCCAAAGGTCGATGGTTCAAATCCACCCCCGCAACCAACGCAATCATAAAGTTACGGGCAATTGGGCATTTGCAGCGAGTGTCCAAAACTGTTCAATAAGAGAAACTGCAATACAGTTCCCCTTGTTCCCGTATACCGTCGCCGACGTGTTCATAAAAGCTGTATTCAACATGTGTAACACCGCAGCCACCCTGAACCCCTCTAGGCAACCAAATCGCCGCAGAATCGGCATTCTCGAAAACGCTACCGTCCCTTTTTCCGTAAGCGTCCGGTGTTCCCCACTAGACATGTTTCTGAAGGATTGCAACGATAAGGGGCATGAAAGCAAGCGTGGTGCGGGTGCGGCGGTCGGTGGCGGAGAAGCGGTGGATTGTGGAGTTGGCGCTTCAATTTCCTGCACTTGCTGGGGGCCCTTATTCGGCTTCCAGGTCTGGCCGCCGCGAACTTTCGCAATTTCCTCCGCGCGGTGGCATAGCACTGCGGGAACGGACGCCTTGCGAACCTCCGTCCCCGCAATTTCCGCCTGCCGAGTTCTTACCAGGGAATGACATCACAAGCCAGCTCCCAGCTTACCCGCATTGACGAGGAAGGGACGCAGATGGAACGGCTGGGTTCGAAAGCGACAATCGCATTGGTGGCACATAGCGTGCTCAACCCTAATTCTTCAGGCGGTGAAAGTTTGGCAGAGACCGAGGTTGAAAAGTCAACGCCATTTGCGGAAAATGCACGGATGGTTAGGCGCCACAACCCGGCTGGCGGTCTTGGAAGGCTGGATTGCGACGCCGCGGCGGTCCCTGAGCTGCGCCAGCGTTTACCGCCCCTGCTCCACCGCTTTCTCCAGATCGTCCGCGACCTTGCCAATCGCGGCGGCGACGTTTTCCAGCACCTGGCCAACCATGGGGACTTGGGCGTCCGCTTCCTGCCATTTTTCCTGGTCCATGTATTCACGCACCGCCGCCATCGGCTTGGCTCCGTAACCGGTGTACGCGCCGGGAGCATAGACCTGATGCTTGAACCACGGGCGCTCCGGCAAGCCCTTCTCGGTTAGAAATGTCCTCTGAATCTGCATCAACTCCGCATTCAAAGCTGCGGCGGTCTGGGCCGGAAGTTCGGCTCCGCCCGTCTGCCATTTGGCAAACGCCGACTGGTATCGTTCCGCGCTCTTCTTGATCGCCTCAGCTCCGTTCTTCAACGGCGCAAAATTCATGAAGGGTGGGACCGGCTTCACGGGAGGAGGAACAAAGGTCTTGTGAGGGTCTGCCGTTGCCGTGAACACGCCTTCCTTCAGTTCCAGATTGCGCTCGGCGATTTCCTCCTGCTTGTCTTTGAGCAGCTTCTCCAGGTCTTTCACGTACCGTTCGATGGTCTCCGCCTCGGCGTTGTACTCGTAGGGGAGCACGTCGGCATCCGCCAGCCGCATGACCGCGGTTCCGCCGGTTTGTGCTAAAGCGCGGCCGTACGAGAAATCGGTGTCCTCAAACCTGGTGTACCAGTAAAAATCGTCGTAGATGGAATGATAGGCGTCGCCATCGTCCTCGCCGCCGTAGCCGATGTTGAGAGCGGAAACGCCGGCATGGTCGATAAAGGCCGTGTAGTCCGAACCGTCTCCCAGCGCGTGGATCTGCAAATCATCGCTCTTTCTGATCTCGGCGCGCTCCTCGGCATTGTGTGCCTCGGCAATCCGCAGCAGACGCGTTCGTTGTTGCACGGAGATGAGTTTCTCCGGATCTTGAATGTCACGAGCTACATCGTTAATAAGGTGTTGCAAATCGTGCGAACCACCGGCGTGGAAGAAGCCCCTGCCATTGCTGTCGGAATTGATGTAAGCAACGGCCCGTTTCTGAAGTTCGTCGCGATGGGTTTCGACCCACTCGGTCGAGCCCAGGAGGCCAGGCTCTTCGCCGTCCCAGGCGCAGAAAATGACCGTCCGCTTCGGGTTCCATCCTTGTTTATGCAGTTCGCCGAGCGCGCGAGCTTCTTCCAAAACCGTTACCATCCCCGAGATGGGGTCGTCGGCGCCATTGACCCAGGCATCGTAGTGATTTCCCCGGATCACCCACTCGCCGGGCGCATCCGATCCGCGCAGGGTGGCAATCACGTCGTTGACCGGCTTCAGGTCCCAGTTGGAAGCGACTTTCAGATGAACTTTCGCGGGGCCAGGGCCCACATGGTAGGTGATGGGCAAGGCCCCTCGCCACTCCTCCGGCGCAACCGGCCCCTGCAAGGCGGAAAGCAGTGGCAGCGCATCGCCCCAGGAAATCGGCAGCACGGGAATCTTGGTGATAGTTTTCGCGTCTTTAATGTCGAGCCGCTTGGCGTCGGCGGTGGCGCCGACTCCGGGGGTGAGAGGATCGCCGGGGTAGTCTGTATCCATGACGCTGCCGCGTTGCACGCCATCGCGCGAACGCCACCCGCCCTTGGGATAGTCGTCGCCCTGGAAGAAGCCATCGTCCTTGGGATCGGAATAAATGATGCATCCGATCGCCCCATGCTCGCCGGCAACTTTGGGCTTGATGCCGCGCCAGCCTTCGCCGTAGCGCGCGATGACGATCGCGCCCTTGACCGAAATTCCCAGGCGGTCGAGTTGTTCGTAATCTTCGCGGTTGCCGTAGTTGACATATATCAGCGGCGCGGTCACGTCTCCGTCGATGGAATACGCGTTATAGGTCGGCAACTGCTCGGCCGTTTGATTGGAGGTCGGATCGCCAGGGACAGCAGGTTCCTGCAACTTGGCGCGGAACTTGGTGGGCTCGATCATTTCGACGATGCGCTCTTTGGGCGTCGGAAAAAGCACCTGGAAGGTTTCAATGTGCGCGTCCAATCCCCATTCTTTGAACTTGGAGAGGATCCAGTCCGCATTGTCCTTGTCGTAGGGAGAGCCCACGTGGTGCGGACGCGCAGCGAGACGCTGCATGTTCTGACGCAAGTTCTCCGGAACGACGCCGGCTTGGAATTTCTTTTCCCAGCCGCGCTCGGTCTGGGAGGATTGCGACGAATAGCCGGCTAGGCGGGAAGTTTCGGCAGCTGGGGCCTTATCCGATTGCGCAAACGTGAGATGAGCGATGGTGATTATTGCGAGAGATGCGACAAAAGAGCGCGGTAAAGTCAAAAGAACCTCCTCAAACCGGAATTCTCTTCTTGAGTTCAAAAACGTTTTCATTGTACGCCCATCACGCTTAAGTATAAGTAGTTGTTCAGATCGTGGGGTCGCACGGTTTCCTCCACGGATGGGTTAGAATTTGTCCAAAAACTGTTGGGTTTTGAAAGGTACGGGCTTCAGCCCGTACGTACGAACGCAAAATGATAGGGGCTTCAGCCCCCGAGGGGCGGCACGACTTGCGAACCCGTTCCCTCAGCGGCTGGAAGCCGCTTCGTTTTGTGGCCTCAACGGACGGGCTGAAGTCCGTCCCCTTCAAAGCGTGAGTTTCTGACAGGTTCTTAGAGAGTAGATAGATGGCGATCGGTTGGGCAGCGGAATCGGTCTTGGCGGATGGTTGAGCGTGCTTCGGCAAAAATCGTTTCACCGTGTCGCGTACAAGCGAGGTTGGCGTACAATGAGGCGGTCTTAGGGGTCAAAAAGGAAGTTCCGGCTGAAGAGTCTGCATTGCGGCCGGAATGCAGCACCGGGCCGCCAGAAGGAGTTCTCATGCTTAGTCTCCGCAGGTCATTCTCGATTATCGCGCTGACTGCAGTGTGGGCGTTTCCCGCCTTCGCACAATCCGAGGGAGCCGGTGCGCAACCGAAGCAGCGCCTCTCCTGGGACCAGAGCAAGTCGGTGTACAACCGGCGGCTCAAGGCGCCGGAACCGCCCGAGAACGTCAATTGGGACGACCGCATCTCCGAGATGTTGAAGGAAGAGCCGGGAGACATCATCGTCACCGCCGTCGGTGACATGATCTTTAACGAGAAGATCAGCGAACTGCCCGAACCCGACCACCAGAATCTCTTCCGCCTGATGCGCGAAGCCGATATCGCTTTTGGCAACCTGGAGATGTCGCTGAACGAGCATCCGGAGTTGCAGCGTCCGTTCTATAACTTCGGCGCGAATCGCGAATTTGCCTGGGAGATCGCCAACACCGGCATCAACCTGGTCAGCCTGGCCAACAACCATTCGCTGGACTACGGGCCCGAGGGCCTCTCCGACTGCCTCAAGATCCTCGACCACACCAGCATCAAACATGCGGGCGGCGGACTCACCCTCGCCGAGGCGCACGCCCCGGCCGTCAAGAAAGTCCAGAACCAGACAACCGAGTTTGCGCTGCTCTCCTACCTGCGCTACTGGTATCCCAAAAGGACGGCCAATCCCAGCGGCCCATCGCTGGCCACGATTGACCCCGCCGTCATATTGGTGCGGAGACCCGATGGCCAGGTCGAATCTCTCGAGGGACCGCTGGAGAGTGATGTGAAGACCATGGAGGACGACGTTGTCCTGGCCAAGCGGCACAACAACGTCGTCATGGTCACCTATCACATTCACGACCTGAGCCACGACCGCTCGCACGGCTACCCCGACATAACGCCGCCCAATGATTCGATCATCTATCGCCGGGCAGTGGAAGCCGGCGCCGACATGGTCATCGGCACTGGCCCGCACGTCCTGCGCGGCATTGAGATCTACCAGGGCAAACCCATCTTCTACAGTCTGGGCAATTTCATTTACCAGTACCGCACTCCGGAGAAGATCCCCATCGATCTCATTCACCAGCGCGACCCCGAGATAGAGCGGCCAACGAATGTCTCCGTCTTTGACCGCCGGGACTCACGGCAGGAGATGGAGAGTGTGATGGTGCGCATGACTTATAACAAGGAGAAGCTGAAGAAGATCCAGCTCATTCCGATCACCATTGACGATGAAGGCCCGCTCTATGGCACGCCGCGCTTGGCCAGCGGCAAACGCGCCGCGGAGATCATCGAGCTGCTGCAAAAGCTCTCGGAACCTTACAAAACCCGGATCGTGAGCAAGGGGTGGTACGCTGAGGTCGAGCTCTAGGGAAGCTCTGAATAAGTCTTCGCAGGCGATATGGGATGCATTGAAAGCGGGACTCTCAGCGGCTAAAGCCGCTTGTCTGGCGTGTTTGACGGCACGGCTGAAGCCGTGCCCTTTCAAAACGCTCCGTGAACCGACTTAATCAGAGGTTCCCGAGCGCTTGTTGAATTATCCAGGAGGACCACTGTGATCAAACATGTAGCCCGGCTGTTGACAATCCTTTTGTTCGCCGCTCTGTGCTGCGCGCAGAACGATCGGATCGTTCCTAACGAAAATCTGGCGGTGGAAGGTGTGCCTCCGATCCCAGGTTCGCTCGCGGCGGGCGTGGAGCGCTACGGCAATTACCGCGGCGCAACCCTGGCGAGCTGGCATCCGGAGCGGCGGGAGATGCTGATCTCAACGCGCTTTGCCGATGTGTCCGAAATCCATTTGGTGAAGATGCCGGGCGGCGCTCGCAGCCAGTTGACCTTTTATCCCGATCCGGTGACTGCGGCCCGATTCAATCCGAAGCGAGGCGGTTTCTTCGTTTTCAGCAAGGATGTTGGCGGCGGAGAGTTTTATCAACTCTATCGCTATGACATAGACAGCGGCGACGTCACGCTGTTGACGGACGGGAAATCGCGCAATGTCGGAATGACCTGGGCGCCGAGCGGCGAAAGGATCGCCTACGGCTCGACCAGGCGCGATGGCAATGACGTGGACATTTGGGTGATGGATCCAGCCGATCCGAAGAGCGACCACATGCTAGCCAAGCTGGACGGTGGTGGCTGGGAACCGTTGGATTGGTCTCCCGATAACCAGAAGCTTCTTGTCCTGAACGAAGTTTCCGCCGAAGAGAGTTATCTCTGGTTGATGGATGCGAACTCGGGAGAAAAGGCGCTGCTCACGGCGAAGGGCGACGTAAAGGTGAACTATAGAGGTGGACAGTTCAGCAAGGATGGCAAAGGGATCTATACCACGACTGACAAAGATTTTGAATTTCATCGGCTGGCCTGCATCGATTTGAGCACGAAGCAGCCGACTTACCTGACCGGCAACATTCCTTGGGACGTGGACGACTTCGACCTTTCCGATAACGGCAAGACGATTGCTTTCGTGACCGACGAGGACGGGTTCGGCGTGCTGCACTTGCTCGACACCACGACCAGAAAAGAAAGGCCCGTGCCCAAGCTGCCCAAAGGGATCGTCTCGGGCGTGGCTTGGAACAAGAATAATCGCGACTTGGGATTCGATTTGACTTCGGCGCGCTCCAGTTCCGATGTCTACTCGCTGGACGTGGAAACCGGGAAAGTCGATCGCTGGACATTCAGCGAAACCGGCGGGCTCAATGCGGCCAACCTCCCGGAGCCTGAACTGATTCACTGGAAGAGTTGGGATAGCCGCATGATCGGCGGCTTTCTCTACCGGCCGCCGGCGAAGTTTACCGGGAAACGGCCGGTGATCGTGAATATTCACGGCGGTCCCGAGGGACAATTCCGGCCGGGATTCCTGGGCCGCAACGATTACTGGCTCAACGAGCTTGGTATCGCGATGATTTTCCCCAACGTGCGGGGCTCGACCGGATACGGCAAGACCTTCCTTTCGCTCGACAACGGCTTCTTGCGCGAGGGGTCGTACGAGGATATCGGCACGCTGCTGGATTGGATCCAGCAGCAGCCCGATCTGGATTCCAGCCGCGTGATGATCACGGGCGGCAGTTACGGAGGATTCATGACTCTGGCCGTCGCCACGAATTACAACGACCGCATCCGCTGCTCGGTGGACGTGGTGGGGCCGTCGAATCTGGTCACGTTTCTGGAGCATACATCCGGGTATCGCCAGGACCTGCGCCGTGCGGAGTACGGGGATGAGCGCGACCCGAAGATGCGTGAGTTTCTTGAACGGATTGCGCCTTACAACAAAGCCAGGAACATTACCAAGCCATTATTCGTGATCGCGGGCAAGAACGACCCGCGGGTCCCCGCCAGTGAGTCGGAACAGATGGTGCAGATCGTGCGGCAGAACGGGACTCCAGTTTGGTGGCTGCTGGGCAAGAACGAAGGACACGGTTTCCGCAAGAAGCAGAACGTCGACTACCAGTTCTACGCCACGGTGATGTTCGTGAAGGAGTATCTGTTGAAGTAGACGGGAAGGATGACCAAAACTCGGTTCTAGTTGCCCAACACCTGTGCAACGGAGAAGTCCGCTATCGAGGCCGCAATGCAAGCTGGACGGTCTATTTTTGCTCCGGCGCTTATTAACCTTTGACGACAAGGGAGAATGCAGGATGAATGTTGATGGCAAGGAGCACGACTTGTGGCAGGTGCGGCGGATGACTCTTGAAGAGCTATTGTTTCGAGCCTTTTAGGCTGGGGTTATTTCCCGGCCGTTTCAAGAGCTATGGCACAATGATTCCCGGCGCTAAAGCGCCGGGCTATTTTCAATTGTCCCTTCGGGACAAAGTTCTCCCATTACACCATTTCGAAAAATGCGCTAGCGGTATGGCAAAATTGCCGATAGAAGTCGCGCACTGGTTCCGGTCCGTCATCCATGGAAGCGCCGCCAAATTTTCTTGTAACAAAATCCGCGGTGCGGCATTTATCCGTATACTGTGCCGATGGAAGCCAATGGAGGCAATCATGATTACGGCAAGAGTCACGCTCACTCAACCGCTTAAGCAGCAGCGCCAATTTGTGGCCCAGACCGGAAGCGGCCACAACTTTCTGCTCGACGACGCGGCTGGAGGCACCGGGCCCAAGCCCATCGAATTAGTGGCCGCCGCGCTGGCCGGGTGCACGGCCTTCGACGTGGTCACCATCCTCCGCCAGAAATATCGCCAGAAAGTCACCGGCTACGAAGTGCGGGTCGAAGCCGATCAGGCCGATCGCCCGCCACAGGTATTCACGGCGGTGCGCATCCACCACGTGGTGACCGGCTTTGAAATTGACGCGGCCGCGGTCGAGGAAGCCATTCGTCTCTCCGAGGAAAAGTACTGCTCGGTGGGGGCCATGGTGCAGAAGAGCGCCAGTTTTCATACTACCCACGAGATCGTCGAAGACAAGACCGAGTGGATGAAGCCGGCTCTATCTGTGGAAGTGCTGGGTTGAAGACTTTTTTTGGCAGCGATCCTAGAGCCGCCATGGTGTGCTTGCCTTGGGCAACGGCTTTGGCCCAGCACGGGAGTTTTTCCGCAAGCTGTAAAGCCATGCCCTTTCAAAGCTCCCCATGAACCGACTTAGTCGGAGCTTCCCTAACAGCCCGTGGTAAAACTCCAAACACCGCCCGCAGCGCCTAAAGGCGCATTCATAACACAGCACATACGGTATGCCTGAAGGGCATACCCTGATACGAAACTGACTTTCGCCACGGGCTGCTAATGGATCGGTGGTAGACCTACTTGGGCCAGCATCTTTTGGAAAGCAGGTTCGTTGTGCAGGTTGTCGAAAGCGGAATCGCTCGCCATGCCGACCACCTCTTGGTCGTGCCGATCGCAAGCAATTTTCAGATAGCGCAGGGCTTCTTGTTTATTGCCCAGGAATGAGTATGTCTCCGCGAGACGGTACGGGGAAAAGAGATCGCGATCATAGAGCTTCTTTTCTTGCTGGCGGAGGGTCTCAAGCAATCCGTTCCCGCCTCCAGTAGCGAAGCCTTTCTCGGCCGCTTCGGCGATGGCGAGGGCGGAGCTGTTGTTCATCAGGGCAGCTTCTTTTTTTGCTTCCGCCAGGTAATGGGGATAGTCCGCCGTCTGCAGGTAGATTTCCTTCAAATAGCGGTGAGGAGAAATAAAGTCCGGCTCGTTTTCTTCCATCTGCTCGAGCAGGGCGATGGCATCTTGCAGTCGGCCCGCGCCGAACAGGATATCGCCTTTATCGGCCAGGACGGATTTCGAAGCGGGATCGAGCGCCTGGGCGCGTTCTATCTCCGCCAACGACTCGGGATTGCGGCGGAGGCACGAGAGGTAAGTCGCATACCAATGATGGGCAACGGCGTTGGTGGGATTGAGTTCAATCGCTCGCCGGAATTCCCGGTCGGCCGTCGTGGCATCCCACATACCGTAGAAAGAAACAAAGGCAAGAGAGGCGTGCGCTTCGGAAGATTGGGGGTCGAGTTCGACCGCTTTTTTTGCGGCAGCCAGCGCGCGCGGGTAGGCCTCCGAGGCCGGCATCGCCGTGTATTCGCGCAGCAGATTGAAGCAATCCGCCAGTCCGACATACGCGGGCGCGTAGCTCGGGTCGTGCACAATGGCTTGCGTGAACGAGTCCACGGCTTTGTTCAGGCTCTCGGGAGTACGCTTCTCCCAGTAGTAACGGCCTTTGAGGTAGAACTCTTCGGCTTCGCGATTGGCGGGAGCGTGAGGAGAAGCGAAGCCGGTTGCAGACGAACGAGAAGCGTAGCCGAGGGCGCCAGCCTTGGCCGAACGACTCGACGAATCAAGTCTCGCCCAGAAGATCCAGACCGCGAACAGCAATGCCAGCACCGGCAAGACAAAAAAATATTTCCAATGCCGCGCCGGTGTGGAAACGGCCGCAGCCACCTCTTCGGGCTCGGGCACGGGATTGACCGCCGGCTCGGGCTGCGGTTCCGAGATATATATGGGTGCGATCCAGCGATAGCCGCGTCGTCCGACGGTCTCAATGAAAACGGGATTCTCGGCGGAATCGCCGAGCGAATCGCGCAGACGGTTAATGGCGCTGATCACGCCGCGGTCGAAATCCACATATACGTCTTCGGGCCATAGCGCCTGACGAAGGTCTTCGCGGTTGAGCACTTCGTTGGGACGGCTGAGCAACAGCTTCAGGGCCTGAAACGGCAGCTCCTGAATTTTGATCTTGATTCCACACTTGTGCACTTCGCCCGAGCGCAGGTCGGCCTCGAATACTCCAAAGCGAACTACGGAATTTGAAGAAACACCTGCTGGCATGGATTGGGCAATTATCGGGGGGCGGGCAAAATCATTCTAGCACAGCAGCGCCCGGTTAAGCACTTCCTGATTTTCGTCTCGGCTGGGTCCATTGTCAGGCCCAGAATGGCGTGACCGTTCCGTCTATTACATTGGATATACAACACTTACTGCGTTACCAGAGTTTAGCTAAAACGTGACCCGCAGGGAATTGACTGCACCCAGCATTTCGTGGAGAGTGATCGCCGTGCACGAAGCGATTTAACAAGCCTTGAGTCAGTGGCTGCGGAGACTTTCGGCGCGCTTCCCCCAATGCAAGAGGCTTCATATTTTCAATTACTCAGGAGACATACTGTGAATAGCACTCGACGCCAAGTTAAGACCTTCCACAAGGCCGCAATCGCGCTCACCATGCTTGCACTATTATTTGCCGGGGCAGCTCGCCCGGCCCAGGCCCAAACCTATACCCCACTCTACGACTTCGGGGCCGTGGATTCTACGCAAACCGCTCCCCAAGGCCAACTGGCCCTCGGCCGCGACGGCAATTTCTACGGCACCTTGAATGGCAACAATTACGCTGAAATCTACCAGATCACGCCAGACGGCGTGGAGACGCTGCTTTGGTCGGCGCCTGCGCGACCGACTTATGAGGAAACTATATGTTCAACCGGTTTGACCCTGGGCCCCGACGGACTTCTCTACGGCGCCTGCAACATTTGGGGAGGCAACAATTTTGTGACCGGCGGCAGCGGTATCGTGTTCAAATTCGATCCCAATGCCGGCTTCACCGTCCTATATTCTTTCCCGGAATGCAATAGCGACGGCTCTCTCTACCCTAGCGCCTTGACCCTGGGAACGGACGGTAATTTCTACGGCACAACCTTGGGCAACAGCTTTTGCCCGAATCCCTACGGCACAGTCTTCAAGGTCACGCCTTCCGGCGTATTCACCACATTGCACGTTTTCCAAGGCAATGGGACGGGTGACGGCAATGCTCCCATGGGCCCGCTAACTCTCGGCGTCGACGGCAACTTCTATGGCACCACCCAGGAGGGAGGCACTACCGTAGATAACGCCGGCACGGTATTCAAGATCACCCCCAAAGGCAAGTTCACCTTGATCCACAGCTTTGATAGTTCGGTGGGCTATTACCCCGAGGCGGGTGTTACTCAGGGCGCGGACGGCAAGTTCTATGGCACAACCGCCAATGGCGGCGCCAACGGAGATGGAACGCTCTTCCAGTTGACGACTGCGGGAAAGATCGCCTTCTTGCACAGCTTCAATTACCCGGCCGACGGCGTAGCCGGTCCAGTCAATCCCATGACGCTGGGAACGGACGGCAACCTTTACGGCTTGGGCAATTGCTACCCTTGGGGATGCGGCGCGGAGAGCCTGTACAAGATCACGACTAAAGGTGTTTATACGGTACTGTACAACGGCTTTACCAACCCGGGTGGTGCGTGCCCTGATACGTCGGTGACCGGATGCTATCTTAGTTCGCCCATGGCGCTGCATCCGAACGGAACTTTCTACGGCACGACCATGCAGGGTGGCGATAACGGCCAACCCATCGGCCGCGGCGTGTTCTACAGCTTCAGCACCGGATTGAAGCCGTACATCATCCTCCAGTTCCCGCTAGCCCCAATCGGTACAACGCTGGGCATCTTTGGCCAAGGATTCACTGATGCGACGGCAGTCGCTTTCAACGAAACAGAGGCCAGCTTCAACGTCGTCTCCGATACTTATCTGGAAGCGACGATTCCCGTGGGCGCAACCACGGGATATGTAACCGTTACCGAGTCGTCGGGCATTTTGCAAAGCAGCACCAAGTTCGCGCCCAAACCGGCGTCCAAGCCGGCCATCACGTCGCTCGCGCCGAGCAGCGCGATTGCGGGCGGCGACGGATTCACGCTGACGGTGAACGGCACGGGGTTCATCAGTGCCTCGGTCGTAAATTGGGCGGGATCGCCTCGCGCCACGACGTTTGTGAGTCCGACCGAAATTACGGCCGATATCGACGCTGCCGACATTGCCAAGACCGGAACGTACAAAGTCACGGTTGTGAATCCCGCCAACGAAGGCGGCACATCCGCCGCAGTCAACTTCGTGGTCGATAACCCAGCGCCAACGCTGATCTCGATCTTGCCGAGTTCGGCAACGCACGGTAGCGCCGCTTTCACCCTCACCGCTACAGGGACCGGCTATATTCCCGGTTCCGTGATCGAGTGGAACGCCAAGAAACTAACTACGACTTACGTCAGCGACACGACCTTGACTGCAACCGTGCCCGCCGCCGACATCAAAACGGCAGGCACAGCGAGCATCACCGTCGTCAACCCAACACCCGGAGGCGGCGCCAGCGCGGCAGCGACGTTCACGATCAACTAAGTACGCGGTCGGCACGCAAATTCGTCCAACTCGCCGGAACGGGAAAGTAAGGAGACAGCATGCCGAACAGCTTCACCGTGAACTGGTCTCCTGGTTCTCGGTGCCGGAGCGCGGATCGGGGATCCGTGCCCCGGATTTTTTGTGGGGTATACACTATTGAATCCGGGTGCGGTTGTCCCTGCGTTTCTCTTTTGCAAGTTTCTGGTACTGTCCTATATTTAGTTTTCTACCATAGCGTTAACGGAGACGTAGAGAAACCCAACTGCTTGGCAAGACCTTCCCCGGCTGGTTTTTCAGGTTCAAGGTTTTCTCCGCGACTCCGTGACTCCGTGGCGGAAAATGCAAGCCATGACACTACCAAGTTTCTCTTCTGCTTGACAGTCTTTGGCAATGATCTTATGGTTGCTAACCATCCATGAACATTGTCAAAGCTACGAAAAAATTTGAAGATTGGCTAGGCCTGTGTATCCACATCGTCGCGCCCGATTTACGCTTCAAGCACGAACAGATGGCCGCGGCCCTTTTCCCCTTCTTTCGCGCCACCTTCTACCGCTGGTTGCAAGTGTGGCCGGAAGTCTGTCCCGACCTCGACCGCACGCCTCGCATTTTGTCGGTCGGCGACCTCCACGTCGAAAACTTCGGCACCTGGCGCGACACCGATGGCCGCCTGGTGTGGGGCATCAACGATCTCGACGAAGTGGCCGTGTTCCCCTACACCATGGATCTTGTGCGCCTGGCGGCGAGCGCGTTGCTGGCGACTCGGGCTGAGCATCTGGCGATGAAGCCAAAAGAGTCGGCGGCGGCAATTTTGGAGGGCTATGAACGCGCCATGGAAGACGGCGGCCGCCCCTTTGTTTTGGGCGAGCGCCATGTCTGGTTGCGCGCGATTGCCGAGAGCGAGTTGCGCGATCCGGTCGCGTTTTGGCAAAAAATGGACCGCCTTCCCACCGCCAAGGGAGAAATCCCGGAAGGCGCTCTCGATGCCATTGAGCATCTTCTCCCCGAGCCCGGCATTCCCTTTCGCCTGGCTCGCCGCGTGGCCGGCCTCGGCAGCCTCGGCCATCTCCGCTTAGTGGCGATCGCGGACTGGAAAGGCGGCCGCATCGCCCGCGAAGCCAAGGCGCTGCGGCCATCGGCTTTGCACTGGCTCCATCCCAAGCACGCGCCCCCGGAGATTTTGTACGCCGCCATTCTGCGCCGCGCCGTGCGCTGTCCCGACCCCTACCTGCAGATGCGCGGCCACTGGGTTGTCCGGCGGCTGTCGCCCCATTGTTCGCGCATTGAGCTCGACGCGCTCGCATCCAGCCGCGGCGAACTCCGCCTGCTCGACGCCATGGGCAGAGAGACGGCGAATATTCATCTGGGAACGGAAGAGAAGCGCCGGGCGATCCTAAAAGACTTGCGCGGACGAAAAGGGAACTGGCTGGCGGGAGCCGCGCAAGCGATGGCTGGCGCCATCGAGAAAGATTGGCGGGTGTGGAAGGAGCGCTGGCAGAGTTAGACTCTGCCAGCGCTCTATTGCAGCGAGAGTCCTTGACAGGACTCGGGGGGGTCGATGAACTGAAAATCCAAGGCTTGCACTTTGTCTTCAGTTCCGACATCGAGAAGAGCGTCGAGAATGCACTCCAATGCCCCGGGCGATCCCGACCAGACGCGGGAAAAAAGCTCGCGATGGACCGCCAATTCGCCGACCAGGCGGCCGGCTGCCTGGGGGTCGAGATCGAAATCGGGCTGGCTCGGGTCGCTGCTTATGGGCAGGGGAGCGCGGTCTGCCAGAGGCAGGCTGAGGTCGGCTTGGGTTAGCCAGTGCGCGACGAGGATTCTGAGATGCTCCTGGCAGCACACGTTCCGCATGTTTTTCTGCGAGGCCAGCGAGGAGTGCCAGGTGAGGATCTTGAGGTGATCGAGCCAGCGGTTCTCGACCACCAGGAACCATCCTGCGTGGCGAAATGTGGCTACGCCGCAAACGCAACATCGCGGGCGGGTTGTGATTGCGTACGCCATAAGGGCCCCGATTTCAACCGCAACAACCGCTGGCTGCGGCGCGAGTGAGGAAGCGCGGTCCCGTGCGCTCGCTGATCGGGACAGTCAGCATTCCGAGGTTGGGATCGAAACGCAGCGTGAAATGTGAAGAGCAGGCGTCGCACAGCCAGAAATGCTCACGCTGGCGCAGCTTTCGCCGGTTGCCGTCGAAGACCGAATTCATATCGGAAGGGAAAGTTTCCGCCAGAAATAGCTTGCCCTCGCGCAGTGAATGAAAAGGAACCGTGCAAGTGGGATTTGCGCATTTGTGGAGCATAATCTGCATCCGTTCTTCTCTTCCGCGAACTACTGGCCAGAGATATGCCATGACCACTGCACGCGAGAGGCCGAAGAGTTGGATGACAGACTTGAATTCATCTGCCTGAATTTGCAGTGAGTTAGATGGTGAAGAGATTGTCCGCATCGCGCCATGTCGAGTTGCCCTGACGAAAAGCAGTCACGACCGACGGATGGCCGTCATTCGGCAGTCCGCATCTCATCTGCGAAACCGATCGCTGGCCCGTTGGCCGCAGGGAAATTCCTCGATCTGGAGCAAAAACGGATTTGCTGTGTCCGCAAGAAACTGCCGAGCTTCGCTCGGCTGGGCAGGTGAGGGCACCTGCCCCTACGCGAGCGGACTACGGGAAAACCGAATCTGCTCTAAATGCGCAAGGCTGCCTTGCTTGTTCCTGCCATGCCCTGGCATGGGATCGACAGCCCGAGGCCCTACCGCACCATCCACGCCGATGCGGCGGCCAGAATTCCCGACGCAGCCATCAGCATGCCCAGACGCCAGAATATCCGCCGGCCCGAGAGCAGGGTGATCGACGTAATCACCAGCGCGATCTCCAGGAACACTTCGCTCAGATCGAAGCGGTCGGCCTTGCGGTTCGTGAGCGCGAATTCCCGCTCGAGTTCCCTGGCTTTGACCTGGAGCTCTTTCTTATCTTCTTTATAGCGCTCCACCTCGGCGCCGATTTTTTCCTGGAGCTTGGCGGCGGCCTCCCGGTCGTTGGTGGCCATCACACCGGCCAGATCGGCGAACGACTCCGCCGTGTGGAGACGGATGTCTTTGGCCTGGTAGTAGCTCCACTGATCGGTCACCTTGTTCTGCAAAATAATTTCTTCGGTATGGGTGCGATGCCCGAGCAGCGACACGGTCGCCACCAGCACCGCCAGCACCGCCATGGTGAGCGTGACGGGCGCAAGATCGGGATGCTCCCGCGCGTGTTCGGCGTGCTCGTGCAATTCGTTGATTTCTTCGGTCATGCTATCGGCTCCTGGGAGTTCTTAGTTCCGAGTTCTCAGTTCCCAGTGGCGCGGGTGCTCTTTCTGAGAACTGAGAACTCCATGGGTTATGAGGATAAACCAAGTCGTCTATTCTCCCATGACTTTTATGATCACACGCTTGTCGCGCTGGCCGTCGAATTCCGCATAGAAAATCTGCTGCCACGGGCCGAAGTCCAGTTTTCCGTTGGTGACCGGGACGATCACTTCGTGGTGAACGATCATCGACTTCAGGTGCGCGTCTCCGTTGTCTTCTCCGGTCTGGTGGTGCTGGTAGTTCTTGCCGGAGGGCGCGAGCGTTTCCAGCCATTGGTCGATGTCATGGATCAGCCCGCTCTCGTTGTCGTTGACGTAGACCCCGGCGGTAATATGCATGGCGGAGACCAGGATCATGCCGTCCTTGATTCCAGACTTCTTGAGAGCGCTCTCGACCTGCGGGGTCAGGTGAACGTAGGCACGCTTGGTTTTCGTGTGCAAGGTCAGGTATTCGGTGTGGAATTCCATGCTTTACATCTACCACGGGGAGGCGTTGTCATGGCGGGAAAAATCTCCGCGCCTTCAAATGGCGCTGCGATGGAAGCCGCCGTATGATTGTGCCGGCGGAAGGCTGGGCCAGCCCCCTTTTGTTCATTTGGCACGGTCAAGAAAATCGCGGTTTGTGTCGATCAATCAGAACATGAGGTGGATTACTGTTCTGTTGACCCATGTCGCTTTAGTCCTCTTCCTGGCGTTGGCCCCTCTAATGCTCGCAGCCGACCGTGGAACTGCGGCGGAAGCCAAGGCCATGCTTGTAATAGCAATCACGCACTACAGAGATGTAGGGAGGAAGCAAGCTTTAGCGGACTTTACGGCAAAGAAACCCCCGTTTGGCGATCGCGATCTGTACGTGGTTTGTTTTAGTTCCGATCTTATGGTCGTCGCCAATGGCGGATTTCCGGGGAGCGTTGGAACCTCGACGAAGGTTGTTATCGATTTGAAGGGTAAAGGGATGGGTGCAGCGGCATGGGAGGCTACGTCGGCTAGCGGGAAAGGAGTAGTGCGATATCGCTGGGTTAATCCTGTTACCCACGATGTGGAACTCAAAACCATATTCCTCGCTAGAATTGGAGACGACGTTTGCGGCGTCGGCACTTATATCCGCCAGTAGTAAGGACAAACACGTGCGGATCGCGGTCATGACGGGTGAGCCACTTTAACCGGGAAGTACAACGAGAGTTTGTCTTAACCTCGACCCGAAATAACCGTGGGTGCGCCACTTCTCGCGCTTTTCGAGAAGTGGCCTGCCGGACAGCCGATATGCTAACGAACTGCAGATCCCTCACTTCGTTCGGGATGACAAGCTAGAAAATAGGACCGACATTACCGCATCGATTCTTCCACTTCCGAGATCCAGTTGGGGCGCTTGAGGACTTCGCGGGGCTTGGGGCCGTCGGCGGCGCCTACGATGCCGTCGCGTTCCATGAGGTCGATGAGGTGGGCGGCGCGTCCGTAGCCGATGCGCAGGCGGCGCTGCAAAAGCGATGTGGAGGCTTTGCCGAATTCAATCACGAGGCGCACGGCATCGTTGAAGAGCGGGTCGTTATCGTTGTCGCTGTCATTATTATTGTCGCCGTCGGAGAGATCTCCCGAACCGTCGCCAGCCAGGCCCTCGCGATCTTCCTGAGGAGTTTCGAGGAACTTTTCCTGATATTGCGCCTGGCCCTGCGCCTTCCAGAATTCCACCACGGCGGCGATTTCTTTTTCGGTCACGTAGGGAGCATGGAGGCGATGGACGCGCGCGGAGCCGGCCGGCAGGTAGAGCATGTCGCCGCGTCCGAGGAGCGATTCGGCGCCGTTGGCGTCGAGAATGGTGCGCGAGTCGACTTTGGTCGCCACGCGGAACGACACGCGCGCGGGAAAGTTCGCTTTGATGAGCCCAGTTATAACATCGACCGACGGGCGCTGAGTAGCTAGCACTAAGTGGATGCCGACGGCGCGGGCCATTTGCGCAAGACGAGTTATCGACTCTTCGACGTTATTACCGTCGAGCATCATTAAATCGGCTAACTCGTCGATGATGATGACGATCTTCGGAATAGGCCCATCGTCGGCACTCGATTCGTCGCTGAACAGGCTGGGCGTGTCGTCGAACAAGCGGTTATAACTGTCGATGTTACGAACGCCTTTCGCGGCGAGCAACTTGAGGCGGCGCTCCATTTCGCGGACGGCGTTGCGCAGCGCGTTGGCGGCGAGTTTGGGCTCGGTGATGATGGGCGTGTAGAGATGCGGAACGCCTTCGTAATTGCCAAGTTCGAGGCGCTTGGGGTCCACGAGCACGAGCCGCACTTCATCGGGCGTCGATTTATAGAGAATCGACATAATCATGGCGTTGATGGCCACGCTTTTGCCCGTGCCGGTGGAACCGGCGATGAGCAGGTGGGGCATGCCGACGAGATCGGCGGCGGCGATGCGTCCGTTGATGTCTTTGCCCATGGCGACGGTGAGCTTGGATTTGGAGCCGAGAAATTCCTGCGATTCGATGTTCTCGCGCAGCCAGATGATTTCGCGCTCGCGGTTGGGCACCTGGATGCCCACCGTGCTTTTGCCCGGCATGCGCTCGACGAGGATGCTTTCGGCGCGCAGGGCGAGGCAGAGATCGTCGGTGAGGCCGACGATGCGGCTGTACTTGATGCCGGCTTCGGGCTTGAATTCGAAAGTGGTGACGACGGGGCCGGGGTTGATCTGCGTGACTTGGCCGAAGACTTCGAATTCCGCGTATTTCGCGGTCAGAACCTGGGCGATGAGTTTGAGTTCCTCTTCGTGGACGGATTGCTGCTCGTCGGGGCGGTGCAGCAGGCTCGAAGGCGGAAGTTTGTAACTGCCAGCGATTTTCGGAAGCGTCGTCTTGGCCTTACGCTCGGAGTCGGCGCGGCTGCCGACTTCGACTTCGGCGGCGGCGTGCGAATCGTGCGGCGGCGGAGCGGAGGCAGGGTCGTGCGCCGATTCCTCGGCCATCATGCGCTCTATGCCGGTGCGGGGAACGGAAGCGGCGGATTGCACGCCGGGAATTTCCCGCTCGACTGGCCGGTCGATTTCCTGGTCGGTTTCCTGACGATGGCTTGGGGCTTCCTGACGAGCCGAAGTGGGACGCGCCTGTACGAGTTGCGTCGTGACCATGGGCTTATCGGTGCGGCGTTTTTCGAGTTCTTTCTGTTGACGCTGGCGCTCGCGTTCGTTCTGCCAGTCTTGCCAGCGATCTCTGAGCGCAACGATAAAGGCGAAGCGGGTGGGCGCCCAAAGTTCAATGGCCGCGAACGAGAAGGCGGTGGTGAGATAGAGCGCGACGGCCAGGACGGTGGTACAGACGATATAGGCCCCGGCGACATTTAGATAACGAATCAAAACGTCGCCCACGATGCGGCCGGCGAGGCCTTCGATCGGAATCGAGCCCATCCAGCGCACGTGCCCCGGCAGAATGGCGAGCAGCGCGGGCACGAACATGAGCAGCCAGATCCCGCCGAGCGTTTTCGCCAGTGGCGCCTGCACCGCCCGCGAGCGGAACCAGCGCGCCCCGAGCATGAACATAAAAATGGGCAGCAGAAATGCGCCGACTCCCCAGAATTGCAGCGTGAGGTCGGAAAGATAGGCCCCGAAGATGCCGATCCAGTTGCGGGCCGCATGCGACTTGGTGAGGATGGAGGCGCTGTTCAGCGAAGGATCGAGCGGCGAATAGGACGCCAGCGCGAGGAACAGGAGGAGCGCGGAGACGCACATCACCAGTCCGGCGAGCTCATTGAGACGCCGGTTCCTGGTGGGCGCAAAAATCTTGGAGAAAAATGTCATGGGTCAGCGACGGCGATGCCGATGGCGGTCGTACGACGAACCGCATCCGCAGCGCCGCAACATGGCCAGAGCTTAATAATTATGACAAGAAGCGGAACTTCGTTCAATGCGCGAAAAGGCACGGGGTGGCGAGTTGGATACGGGGGAGGCAAACTGGCAGGGACAGTGGTTTTTGGCGAAATTACGGCAACAGGGCGGATTGAGGGAGGGGTCGAATACGAGCGGAGGGGCAACGAGCAGCGGAATTACTGGGATGACGTAAAAGCCATAACGAGAACGCGCCGTGAGTGGGAGAGAAATTTTGCTTGACGGCGAAGTGGAAAAAGTAGTTTGATTGAATCGTTTCAATACGGGTGGTTTCCTGTGGATACAGGAATCGGGCAAGACCTCGTCCATGGACCCAGGCTGCGGGATCAAGGAGAAAACCGGCAGCGCGCGGCGAACTGCCGCATACGCTTCAGAAATTACGCTTCAGGAATGTGGAGGAGACCTCGATGAATATTCTAAATTTCAGATTGTCATCCCAGTGCCAACGGGGATGTTCCGGGTTACTGCTGTTGGCAGTTTTACTCGCGACGTCCGCGATGCTTTTCGGCCAAGCTTACTTTGGAACGGTGAGTGGAGTGTTGACGGACACAACCGGAGCGGTGATCCAGGGGGCGAAGGTCACCCTCCTCGATCAGGACAAAGGATATAAGTTCAGTGCGACGTCGGACAGCGCGGGGCGCTATCTGTTTGTTTCGATTCCGCCGGGGGTGTATTCCGTGACGGCGGAGATGCAAGGGTTCGAGAAAACCGTCCGCACGAATATCAAATTGAACGTTACCGAGAACGCGTCGGCCAATCTGACGCTGAAGATAGCCGGCGGGACGCAAAGTATTGAAGTCAAGGCCCAGACGCAAACTATCTCCACCGAAGATGCCGTGACCGGTTCGGTGATCGACCGGAGGGCCATTAACGACTTGCCGCTGGTGGGCCGGCAGGCGCTGGACTTGGTATACCTCACTCCCGGCGTAACCGACATGAGCGACGCGAACAGCGTTACGGATACGGGGACGAATTTTGTTTCCAACGGCAGCCGTGGCGCCAGCGCCGACATTCTGATGGATGGCACTTCCATTACCAACTTCGAACCCAATGGCGGCATCACCACGACCATCTATGTTCCTTCGCCCGAGGCGATCGAAGAATTCAAAGTGCAACAGTCGAACTTCAGCTCGGAGTACGGTTTTTCCGGCGCCTCGGTGGTCAACATGATCACGCGTTCCGGCACCAACAGCTTTCATGGAGAAGCCTACGATTTCATCCGCAACACCATGACCGACGCGAACAGCTGGTTTAACAGTGGACAACCGATGCCACCTGTGCACCGCAACGACTTTGGCGGCACCATTGGCGGACCGATCTTCAAGAACAAAACATTCTTTTTCTTCGATTGGGACGGGACACTACAGAGCTCCATGGGCGTCTACCAGGCCGGCGTGCCCAGCGCCGCCGAACGCACTGGCGATTTTGGCGAGGTGTGCACATTCTACGGAGGCACATTCGATACCAATGGAATATGCAGCAACCCGCAGGGGCAGATCTCGGATCCTTATAGCGGGGTGTATGGCGTTGACTCCGGAGGGGTAGCAGGGGCAATAAGGGGCACCGCCATTCCGTTCAACAATATCGGTACCTATATTAGCCCGGGGGCTCCTCCAAGCCAGAAGCTACCTAGTAATCTCCAGCCGGCGCCCGGCGTTGCTGGCAATCTGATCGATCCTGTAGCGCAGAAGATGATGAATTTGTTCCCCATGCCCATGCCCAACGTGGGTAACGGATCGATCTATTACAACTGGGTCGCTTCGGGGGCATCCCCTAGCAATAACGAGCAGTACGATGTGAAAATCGACCATCGCTTCAGCGAAAAGAATTTGTTGAGCGCGAAGTATTCACAACAGTGGGGTACCTACACCGCCTACAACTGCTTCAAAACCTTCATCGATCCCTGTGGGGGTGGAAAAAACACGGGCAATGCCCACATGTTCGCGCTCAACGATACTTACACCTTGAATCCAACCTTGCTGCTGACCACTACCTTGGGCTTCTCCCGCGGCACGGAGCTGATCGACGCCTATAACTCGAGCCTGAACCCGAATCCTCTGAGTACGCTGGGTTTTCCATCGTACCTGGAATCGAACGGATTCAACGGTGTTCCTGCCATGTTCGTCGGCGGCGGATACTACAGCGCCAGCGGCTGGGGACTTAGCGCAGGAAACGATCCGTATGGAAATTACAGACAGGGACAGGATACGGGGCAGCTTTCCGCGATGTTGAGCAAGATCCATGGACCTCATGAGTTGAAGTTCGGATTCGAGGGCCGCTTGCACCAGCAGAATTACATCCAGACGAACGCGCCGCTGGGCAACTTCAGTTTTGCCGATACAGGCAGCTCATCGGGGCCGCAAGGATTGGCCGGAAACGAGGGCGGAGACGGAATGGCCAGCTTCCTGATGGGCCAGATGGGGGGAGGATACGAAATCCAGTTCAGGCCTGCGACCGAGAACTACCAATACGCGTGGTATGTACAAGACAACTGGAAAACGACGAGCAAACTCACGTTAAACATTGGACTGCGTTACGACGTCTCGCTGCCCAGAACCGAGCGCCACAACCGCATGAATTGGTTCGATCCAACTATGACCAATCCGCTGAACGGCGGCAAGATCTCGTTCACCGATCCGCTCACCGGAGTGTACGTCACTCGTCCCCTGCTCGGCGGCGAAGTCTTTAACAGTTCCAAGGTGCGCACGAATTGGCTCACCGACTGGAAAGACATTCAGCCACGAATCGGCTTTGCCTATCAGATCGTACCCAAGACAGTGCTCCGGGGAGGGTACGGGATCTACTATGGCCAAACTCGCTCGGGCGCGAACGGCCTGTTGAGCTACGGTTCCCAAGGCTACAACCAATCCACGGGCATCATTTCCACCTATCAGAATGACGGCGTCACTCCCTATTTGCACCTGAGCAATCCCTATCCCAATGGGTTGATCCAGCCGCCCCTCCCGAGTACCCTCGGCCCCATGAATGACGTGGGCTACGGAGCCGTTGGCCCCCTCCGCACCGCTGCTGCGGCGCGAACTCCGTACGAGCATACCTGGACGTTTGGCTTCGAGCGCCAAATGCCTTGGAGTGTTGTTCTTGGTGCGAACTACATCGGAAAGAAGGGAACCCACCTCTACCTCGCCGGCGGCAACAATTACGATAGTCTGGGTTCTTGGGTGGAAAGCCTACCCATCCCCGCCTCTAATCCAAACAAGCCGTGTCAGACGCCCAGCATAGCCTGCCTTACTAGCTACGTCAATAATCCCTTCTCCTATCTCAACGGTGGACCCATAAGCGACCCTAACAGCACCCTTTCCAGCCCAACGGTCCAAGCGGTTGAACTCGAGCTTCCCTATCCTCAGTATCCGGGTGGCGTCACGACCGATGTTCCACCCACCGCCACTGCCATCTATAACGCGCTCCAAATCACCGCATCCAAGCATTACAGCAACGGCTTAGAGTTGTTGGTGAGCTATACCTGGTCGAAATCGATCGACTCCTCCTCGATGTATGACACTAACGTCGCCTGGCTGGGGAATTATGGCCCCAACTCTGGCTGGGCGCTTGCGGACCCCAACAAGCCATGGCTGGAACGGGGTCTCTCGACCTTCGACGTGCCACAAATGCTGAAATTCAGCTACAGTTACGATCTGCCCATCGGGCGCGGCAAGGCGCTCCTCGGCAACATGCCACGGGTGCTCGATGCCGTTATTGGTGGCTGGAAGACCAACGGCATTTGGGAGCTTCACTCCGGCCGCCCGTTAAGCTTCTTTACCTTTAATGGCGGCTTCCCGCTGCCCACTTATGGCCCGCAGTGGCCGAATCTGGTGGGCACGCCGGAACGCAGCCACGGCAGCGATAGTTATTGGGTGAATAACTATTTCTCCAATCCCCAAGTCATCCAGGTTCCCGCCGCATACACTATAGGCAACGCCGGACGGACCACGTCGTCCATCCGAGCGCCAAGCTCGTTCACCAGCGACTTATCAATCGCCAAGCAGTTCTTGCTCTCCAACTTGCACGAGGGAGTGCATTTGGAGCTGCGCCTCGAAGCCGCAAATGCTTTCAATCATCCGGTCTTCGGCACGCCCGACACCTACGCTGGCGATCCCAATTTAGGGGTGATCACTTATCTGGCGGTCCAACCCCGGCAATGTCAATTGGCGATGAAGGTGACTTTCTAAGAACGTGGTGAATGTGGGTGGCTCGAGTTATCGAGCCACCCCTAACTAGCCGCTACCAGACCTTGCACAGCTTGGCGGCGGGCTTGACCATGGGCTGGCCGGGTTTGCAGGAGAATGCGGCGGCGAACTCGGGCATGTTGACGACGACTCCGTTGATGCGGTCGCGGGCGGGAGAATGCTCGTCGGTCATGGCGCGCACACGCAGGTCCTCGGGACGCTCGTTGGCGCAATCCCACTGCGCGAAACCGATGAAGAAGCGCTGCTCGGGAGTAAGTCCGTCGACGGGTTGAAGGCCTTTGTCCTTAGTCGAATCTTTCCATGCGACATAAGCGAGTATCTCGCCGCCGAGATCGGCGACGTTTTCGCCCAGGGTGAGCTTGCCGTTGACGTGAACGTCATCTACCGCGATGTATGAGGAGTATTGGTCGTCCACGCACTGGGTGCGCGCGTCGAATTTTTCCCGGTCTTCTTTCGTCCACCAATTCTTTAAGTTTCCCTTGGCGTCGAATTGGCTGCCCTCGTCGTCGAAGCCGTGGGTAAGTTCGTGGCCAATGGTGCCGCCGGTGTTGCCATAGTTGGGAGCTGCATCCATTTTCGGGTCGTAGAGCGGAGGCTGCAACACGCCGGCGGGAAAGTTGATGTCGTTCATCTGCGAATTGTAATAGGCATCGACGGTGGGAGCGGACATTTCCCATTCGCCGTGGTCGACGGGCTTGCCGATTTTATCGATGTCGCGGCGGGACTCGAACTGATGTGCGCGTTCGACGTTGCCGGCAAAATCGTCGCGGGCGATTTTCACCGAGCTGTAGTCGCGCCAACGATCGGGATAGCCAATCTTATTGCGGATTCCGGCAAGCTTGGACAGAGCTTGCTGTTTGGTTTCCGGGCTCATCCAGTCGAGCGCGCGGATGCGCTGTCCCATGGCGTCCTCGATGCGCCGCACCATGTCGAGCGTGCTCTCTTTGAGTTCGGGAGAGAAGACCTTGGCCACATAGACCTGGCCGAGCGCCTCGCTCAGGTCATAGTTGACGTACTGCACGCAGCGCTTCCAGCGCGGCTGCATCTCTTTCGCGCCGCGCAAGTACTGGCGGTAGAAGGCGAAATTTTCCTCGACGAATTTCGAAGAGAGATACGGCGAAGACGTGTCGGCCACATGAAAGCGTAAATAGGATTTCCAGTTATCGACCGGCTCGGAGGCGAGGAGTGAATTGAGTTCCTTGATGAACTAGGGTGCGTCCACGTTGAGAATGGCAAACTGCGGATATTGCATCTCGTTGTAGTAAGTGGACCAGTCGAAGTTAGACGCAAGCTGGATAAGATCGGCGACCTTCATCTTATGGACCAGCTTGTGAGGATCGCGGCGTTCGACGCGAGTCAGCGATGCCTTGGCCATGGCCGTTTCCAGGCGCATGACGGTCTCGGCGTTGCGTTGAGCGGCCTCTGGACTATCGCCGATAAGTTCGAAAACTTTACGCACATGCTGTAAGTAGTGTTCGCGGGTTTCCTTGGATTTGGCGTCGTCTTTGAGGTAATAGTCGCGATCGGGCATGCCGAGGCCGCCCTGGTCGACGTCGGCAATGACCTGCTCGGAGTCGTCCGGGTCTTGCGCCGAGCCCGCCGAAAAGAACATGGGGCTGGTGTAGGAATAGCGGGCGTAGATGAGCTGCAAGCGGGCCACGAGCGGGGCCAATTCCTTCGCCGATTTGATTTGCGCCACGGCGTCGAGTTCCGGCTGGAGCGCCGTGAGGCCGCGCTTCTCGACGGTAGTTTCATCCATGCAGGCGGCGTAGAAGTCGCCAATCTGGCGGGTGACGGCATTGCGTTCGGCATCGGGCTGGGCGGCCTGTTCGAGCATACCGCGAAGAAAAGTTAGGTTGTCCTGATATAGCTTGCCGTAGACCGACCAGGAAGTTTGATCGGGCGGAATGGGGTTCTTCTTCTGCCAGCCGCCGCAGGAATAATGGTAGAGATCGACGCAAGGGTCGACGGATTTGTCCATCGACGAAAGGTCGAGGCTGGGGCTATAGGGCAATGCCGGCGCGGAAGACGGCTGCGCGGATGGCGCTTGAGCATGGGCCAGCGAAAGAGCAACAACCAGAAGTAACAGGCACACCGAATGTTTGCGCATATTCACCTTGGACGGAAGTTGCCGGAAAAAGTCATTGGCAGGTTCATGGTATGGGAGAGTTTCTCCGAATATCAAGCGCTTGGTGCTGGAACTTGGCGGATGGTAGGCACGCTTTGCCGCCACGGCTGCGTGTCACGCGCCACCGAGAAAATGGGCGCCGATGGTGGGCGTGCTCAAGGACGTCGCAGCCAAGCCATTGAGACATCCGTCACCTTCCACGGTGATTCGCCTCACTGACGCGCTTTGCCGCCGGAGACTAGTTTGACGGGTGGAGAAAAACTTGGAGGATAACGTCTTCCCTCAGGGCGCGCCGGACTCTCTTTTTATGGGAGCCCTGGCCCCTACCCATCTCCAGGATTGTTATCAGTGCGGCAAATGCACCGCCGGATGCCCCGTTGCCGCACGCATGGACTTCGCCCCGAACCAGTTGATTCGCCTGCTGCAATTGGACAATTCCGACGCTGCCTTGCGAGCGAGCGCCATTTGGGAGTGCGTCTCCTGCCAGACATGTTCGGCGCGCTGCCCCAAGAGCGTGGATTGCGCGGGCGTGATGGATGTGCTGCGCGAGTTCTCGCTGGACAAGGACAAGGGCGAAGTCAAGGCCGCTAAATCGCAGCACGCCGTCATCGCGTTTCAGAAAGCGTTTCTCGACAACATAAGGCGTAACGGCCGCCTGGCCGAGATGGAGTTGATCGGCCTCTATAAAGCCGATGTCGCGTGGCACACCGGCCGGATTGGCGTGTTGTTCAAGGATGCCGGCTTGGCGCCGCAGCTCAGCAAGAGGAAGAAACTGCACCTGCTGCCCACGAAAGCGAAAGACCGCGGCGTGGTCGAACGCATCTTTGAACGTTGTTCCGCTCGGCGCTCTGCGCACTGCTTGGGGCCGGAGAAGAAATGAACATCGGCTACTATCCCGGATGCGCGCTGCATGGATCGTCGAACGATTATGAGCAATCGCTGCGCGCTTGCCTGGGCGCGCTCGACGTGCAGCTTCAGGAAGTAAAAGACTGGATCTGTTGTGGCGCCACCGCCGCCCACTCCCTCAATCACAAGCTGTCGCTGGCGCTGCCCGCCCGCAATCTCGCGCTGGCGGAACGGGACGGCCATAAGGAATTGTTCGCGCCTTGTCCGCTCTGCTCCATGCAGTTGCTGAAGGTGCAGAAGGCGATCGCAGGCAACGGGCTGCGCGGGGAACTTGCGCAAATCGTCGAAGCCGACCTTCGCGGCGATGGCCGGGTCCTCAACCTGATTCAGATATTCCAGAACATCGGGCTCGACCGGCTGAAAGCGGCGGTCAAAACGCCGCTTACGGAGATTACCGCCGCTTGCTATTACGGTTGCCTTCTGACGCGGCCTCCGGATGTGGCGCATTTCGACGATTTTGAGCAGCCGACTTCCATGGAAGCAGTCGTGGCCGCGACCGGAGCTAAGACGGTGGAATGGAGTTATAAGACGGAATGTTGTGGCGCGGGTATGACCATGGCGAACGAGGATACGGTCCTCGACCTAGCGTACAAGATCTTATCCAATGCCGCTGCGCATGGCGCTAACTGCCTGGTGGTGGCGTGTCCCATGTGCCACGTCAACTTGGACATGAAGCAGGAAGCCGTGAACCGCCGCTACGGGAAAAAGCTGGGGATGGTCGTTTACTATCTTTCCGACTTAGTTGGATTGGCGATGGAAATTTCGGCCGAGCAATTGGGAATCGACCGGCATTTCGTGACGAAAGCATAAGCAATGTCGAGGATTGGCGTATTTACGTGCTGGTGCGGCGAGAACATCGCCCGCACCGTGGACGTGGACGAAGTCGCAAAACGCGTGGCCGAGTTACCGGGCGTGTGCTGTTCGCTCAATTACAAGTACATGTGCTCGGACCCGGGGCAGGCGATGGTGCGCGAAAAGATCGCGTCGGAGAAGCTCGACGGCATCGTCGTCGCATCCTGCTCGCCCCACATGCACCTGAAGACCTTCCGCAAGACGGCGCAAACCGCGGGGCTGAATCCTTATCTGGTGGAGATGGCCAACGTTCGCGAGCACTGTTCGTGGGTGCATCACGACAAGCCCAGCGCCACGGCGAAGGCGATTGACATTATTCGTTTGTCGATTGCGAAGGTGTGCAACAACGTTCCCTTGAAACCGATCCAAGTCCCCGTCACGCGGCGGGCGTTGGTGATCGGGGCGGGAGTTGCCGGCATTCAGGCGGCGCTCGATATTGCCGATGCCGGGCATGAAGTAATTGTCGTCGAGCGCGAGCCCTCCATTGGCGGCAAAATGGCGGGACTCTCCGAGACCTTCCCTACGCTCGATTGCTCGCAGTGTATTCTTACGCCACGCATGGTGGAGGTAGGGCAGCATCCCCGCATCAAACTCTACAGTTACTCGGAAGTGGAAGCGGTCGATGGGTTTGTCGGTAACTTCAAGATCAAGATCCGGCAAAAGGCCCGCTATGTCGATGTTAGTAAGTGTACGGGATGCGGTGACTGTTGGAGTGTTTGTCCTCTAAAGAAAAACCCCAGCGAATTCGATTACGGCATGGGCATGCGCCCCGCCATTTATATTCCGTTTCCGCAGGCGGTACCGGCGCGTCCGGTCATCGATAAGAAGACCTGCGCGAAATTGATTCGCAACGGCTGCGGACTCTGCGAAAAGAAGTGCAAGGCCGGAGCCATCGACTTCAAGGATGAAGACCGCGTGGTCGAAGAATCGGTTGGCTGTATCGTCGTGGCTACGGGATACAAACTCTACAGCATCGCCAAAGTGCAACCTAAGGCGTCGCTCTCGGGTTATGGCGAATATGGTTACGGCAAATACAAGGATGTTATCGACTCGCTGCAATTCGAGCGCCTGATTTCCGCTTCCGGGCCTACGGGCGGAGTCTTCAAGCGCCCGTCCGATGGCACAATTCCCAAGAATGTGGTGTTCATAAGTTGCGTGGGATCGCGCGACAACGCCAAGGGCCTGCCTTATTGCAGCAAGATTTGCTGTATGTACACCGCCAAGCACACCATGCTTTATAAGCACAAAGTGCACGACGGCCAGGCGCACGTTTTCTACATGGATATTCGCGCGGGCGGCAAGGGATACGACGAATTCGTGCGCCGCGCCATCGAGCAGGATGGCGCCAAGTATTATCGCGGGCGCGTTTCCAAGATCACCCAAGAGAACGGGAAGTTAGTGGTTCGCGGCGCGGATACGCTGACGGGAACGCCGGTGACCATCGAGGCCGACTTAGTTGTGCTGGCCTCGGCCATGCGCCCGTCCGATGGCGTGGAAGAGTTGGCGCAGAAACTCAACATCGGTTACGACGAGCATGGTTTCTTGATGGAATCGCATCCTAAGTTGCGTCCGGTGGAAACTAACACGGGCGGAGTGTTTATTGCGGGCGCGTGTCAAGCGCCCAAGGACATTCCCGAGTCGGTGGCGCAAGCCTCCGCCGCGGCGAGCAAGGTGCAAGTGATGTTGGCGGCGGACGAACTTACTCGCGAGCCGGAGATCGCCGCCATCAACGAGCAGACGTGCGCGGCCTGTTACACCTGCCTGCACACTTGTCCTTATCACGCCATTGAACGCGCCGAAGTGCGCACGGGTCGAGGAGTTTTCATCAAGAACACGGCGCGCGTGAATGCGGGCTTGTGCATGGGCTGCGGCACCTGCGTTTCGGTTTGCCCGTCCAAGAGCGCGGACCTCCAGGGATTCAGCGAGCAGCAGATTTACGCCATGGTCGAGAGTTTGGCATGAGCGACGAAAAAACGCGCGACGGCAATATGAGCGAGAACAAGGGTTTCGAGCCGAAGATCGTAGCCTATGTGTGTAACTGGTGCACTTACCTGGGCGCGGACCTTGCAGGCACGACGCGGCTGGAATATCCCACTAACGTGCGCATTATCCGGCTGCCCTGCACGGGGCGAATCGATTTCAACTTGATCGTCAAGGGCTTCGAGATTGGCGCGGACGCCGTGTTGGTTTCCGGTTGTCATCCCGGCGATTGCCACTACACGGCGGGTAACTATCATGCGCGGCGGCGCTGGATTCTGTTTCGCGAACTGCTCGATACGTTGGGATTCGATCTGCGGCGCATTCACTTCACTTGGATTTCGGCGGCGGAAGGCAAGAAGTGGCAGCAAGTCATTACCGAGATTACGGAGCAGACGCGGCAACTTGGACCGTACACCGGTCTCTACGCGAACGGCTCTGGCAACGGTTCTGGAAAAGAATTGCCCAGTAGCTCGCACGCTCCGTTCGAGTTCAAGACGCTGCCGGCGGAGGGCGCGCTGCGCGAGAGTTGCCGTAAGCTGCTGACCGATGGCACGGTGAAAGTTGTGATCGGTTATGGCCAGCGCGGACCGGCCATTGTAACTCGCGCGGAAGACGTGGGACGCTTGGTTTGGAACAACCGCTGCGTGAGTAATCTCACGACTTACTTGAAGCGCAAAGAGATCAAGGCGCTTGGCAAGCCAGCGGTGATCGTGAAACCGTGCGATGAAAAATCGCTGGTCGTGCTCGAAAAAGAATCGCAGCTTGAGCGCAAAAACATTTACGTCATCGGCATGGCCTGTGAGGGTGTGGGCGAGCCAAAGTGTACGTTCTGCACGGCCCGCACTCCGCGTTTCGCCGACGAATCTCTGGGCGAGGCGGCCGGGCCAGCGCCGTTGACCGATCCTCCTCCTAATCGCTTTGCCGCCTTAATGGCAATGGCGCCCGCGGAGCGGATGGCCTTCTGGGCAAAACAGTTCGACCGCTGCGTGAAATGCTACGCCTGCCGCCAGGTTTGTCCGATGTGCTATTGCGAGCGCTGCATCGTGGATAAGAACCGGCCGATTGCCATCGATCCCGCGCCCAGCGCCAAAGGCAACTTTGCATGGCAAATTGCGCGCGCTTTTCACCTGGCGGCGCGCTGCGTGGGATGCGGCGAATGCTCGCGCGCCTGCCCCGCCGGCATCGACCTGGCTTTGCTGAACATCGCTCTGCACAAGGCGGCGCAGGTGAACTTTGGCTATGATGCGGGCGTCGATCCTGCCGCCGAGCCAGTCGTCGGCTCCTATGCGCTGCAGGACAAGGAGGAGTTCATACGGTGAGCGAAATTATTTCCCAGTCCGGATTGCGCCAGCTTGTAGCGGACTGCATCGCCGCCGGCACCGTGGTTTCCGGGCCAACGCAGGTCAAGCCCAGCCTGGTCCTTTACGCTGCGCTGAGTTCTCCGAACGAACTTCTGTTGGAAGGCTTCGTACGCCCAGATAACTCGATCAAGGACTGTGTCTTTCCCAAGCAGGAGGAGTTATACGGTTACCGCATTACAGGAAAGAGCATCGAGTTGACTAATAACGTCGCGGCTGCGCCGAAACAGGTTGTGCTGGCGGCGCGTCCTTGCGACGCGGCGGCGCTGCCCATTCTCGACCACATCTTCAATTGGGATTTCAAGGACGAGTTCTACAATCGCCGCCGTGCCGCGACTACGGTCGTTACGCTGGCTTGCGCCAGTCACGGCGAAAACTGTTTCTGTACCTCAGTGGGCCTGCATCCGGCAGCGGAGCGCGGTTCCGACGCAATGTTATTCGATCTAGGGGATGGAAGCTACGAGGTCCGCTGTATTACCGACAAAGGGCGCGAGCTGTTCGACGTTAAGACCGAGAAGTCGAGCAAAGTTGGGCGCGCGGATGCGGGGCCGGAGAAAAAATTCAATCCGGAAACTGTCCGCGCATTCGTGGATGGGCATTTTGAAGATCCATTCTGGGGCCAGCACGCGCTGACCTGCGTCGGTTGCGGCGTATGCGCTTTCACTTGCCCGACCTGCCATTGTTTTGACATAGTCGATGCGGGACCGGCGGCGGGCAACGCACGCTACCGGACGTGGGACTCTTGCCAGTTCCCCATGTTCACCGCGCATGCTTCCGGTCATAATCCGCGCGGCGGACAGCCCAGCCGCCAGCGCCAGCGCATTCTGCATAAATTTTCCATCTATCCCAATCGCTTCGGCGAGATACTCTGCACCGGATGCGGCAACTGTACGCGTAACTGCCCCGAGGGCATCGGAGTGCTGACCGTCGCCACGGAAATCGACCATGGATAACGCTAACGCTAATGCGAACGCGGAAGTTATGGATAACGGCAACGCCAACGTCTATAAGCCGGACCTGATGGAGGTTGTTTCGGTACGTCAGCAGACGCCGGACGTGAAGTCGGTGGCGCTGCGGTTTATCGATGCCGAGCGCGCCCGCAGCTTCTCATTCAGCGTGGGGCAGTTCGGAATTTTTTCGGCATTCGGCTACGGCGAGTCCACGTTCAATATATGCTCCAGCTCGAACTGGAAAGACCGCATCGAATTTTGCTTTCGCAAAGTTGGACGAGTTACAGAAGCCCTGTGGAAGATTGAAGAGCATGACATTGTGGGCTTCCGCGGTCCTTATGGCAACGGCTATCCCATGGATGTGTGGAAAGGCCACGATCTGGTTTTTCTCGGCGGAGGCATTGCCATGCCGCCCATCCGCTGCGCCGTTTGGTACGCGCTGGAAAATCGCGCCGACTATGGCGAGATCACCATTGTTTACGGCGCCCGCACGGTTGCCGACCTTGTCTATGTGGATGAGTTGGATGAGTGGGCAAAGCACGAGCGCGTGCGCGTGGTGCGCTGCGTCGATCCCGGCGGTGAGACCCCGGACTGGAAGGGCGAGATTGGCTTCGTTCCCCACGTCTTCGAACGTGCGCAAGTGCAGTCGAAAGATCCGGTGGTGCTGGTGATCGGTCCGCCCATCATGATTAAGAACACGCTGCCCATTCTCGATAAGATGGGCGTCGCTCCCGCGTCCGTTTATACCAGCATTGAAAACCGCATGAAATGCGGCATCGGCAAGTGCGGGCGTTGCAACGTCGGCCCCATTTACCCCTGCAAAGACGGCCCCGTTCTCACCATGGAGCAGCTCCAGAGTTTGCCGGCCGATTACTGAAGCAAGAGGCTTTCACTGAAACGGCAGGTTGTGTGCGTACTCGCCAGCTCACGGCAAATCTAATTTCAGCAGCGCCTGCGGATTCAAATACACGCCCTGCCACCGCACTGCCAAGTGCAAGTGCGGCCCAGTAGCGCGTCCCGTGCCTCCGCTGAGTCCAATCGCCTGTCCTTTCGCGACCTCGTCGCCTTCCTTGACGGAAAATTTCGACAGATGCAGATAGAGAGTCAGCAGCCCCTGTCCATGGTCGATCACCACGCAATTTCCTTCAAAGAACAGCGGCCGCGCCAGAATCACGCGCCCGCGATTTACCGCCGCGACCGAGGTCCCACTGGCAACGCGGAAATCGAGCCCCTGATGCGTGCTCTGGACGGTACCGTTGAAAACGCGCTCGACTCCAAACACATCCGATATCTCGGCGTTCACCGGGGCCGTGAACGGTCCTTTCCATTCGCGGTCGGCACTGATAGTTTTGAAAACTTCGGCCTTCGTTTTCTTGTCGGTTTCGATCTGCTGGAGATCTTCGGCGCTGGGCGCGGTATAGCGATCGGGAACCTGCAATGCCACACGCTGATAGCGTTGGCGCTCTATGCGAATTTTCTTTTCGAATGAAATCGCTTGCCCGGCGGACGATCCGGCAGATATTGTGGCGGGCTGCCCGGAAGAAGTCTCGCCGTGAAGTTCGAGCGGATAGAATCCCGGCTTCGTCTCCAGCCCAGCCCCGGCAAGCGCGAACCATGATTTGCGGCCCGCATCGAAGCTGAACGCGATCTCGTGCCCGAGCCATTTTCCCGAAAGCGCGCGCACCGGCGTCGGCGTGGTGACGCGGAACAGCACCGGCGATCCGTTGACGAGGCGGGCGGGTCGATGGCCGACCGTCCAGTGCGCGGCAGTTGCGGCCGGTAAGTTTGCCGCCAGTGCAAGCGGCACGAGAGCAACGAGTATGACGGAATGGAAGAGGTGTTGACGCATCGCGGTTTCAGGCCAGCATGTCAGGGGCCTATCGCAATTCCCAACTTATACTCCAACCGCAAAGAAGGCAAGCAGGTCACTTACTGGCTTACTAACACCTAGAGCATTTTCCGATTTGCTGTAGAGGGAACCTGGAACCTCTTCTTCCTCCTGTAGAGACGGGGCTTGCCCCGTCTCACTCGCCCGCCGCCGGAGACGCGGCAAGCCGCGTCTCTACAGAAACTCGGGAAACGCTCTAAGCAGGCTGGACTCGGCGGGCTATCTTTTTCCAGTCGATTTCCTTCCAATCGATTCTCGTGCGCAGAAGGGAAAGGAGCAGCATAAATAGACAAATTTCCAGCAATCCTCGCGAGGCGGTGGGGATGGTATTGGCCCGTTTGGGAAGCAGGGAGTAACGTCCGTAGACGAATTCTATATGAACCCAATAAACGAGAAGGGACGTTTGGCCCAGTTGAACGAGCGGGCTGAAGCCGAGAGTTCCAAGTCCCCAGCGGCACCAGGCATAACTCACGAAAGCGATTATTAGCAGGAGACCTACGCGCATCATTAAAAAGTTTGGACTTGTATGCCAGTAGTTATAAGTGGAGTAAAGATGGAACGATGAGTGGTCGAATTGCCAGGCTGCGAAAATTGCCGCTGCTCCGGTGGCGGCGAAGATCGCCAGAGTTGCGGCGGGGTGAGCGCGGGCCCGGTCGCTAAAGAGAATGAATCCGGCAGCCAGACCGGCGAAGGCGAAGGCGGCCCAGGGAAAAAGAGGGAAGAGCCAGTGTTGGGGAACGCCGAGGTTGTGGCATCCGTTGATGTAGGATTCGAGCGGCCAGGGCAGCCAACTTAGCCGCCACGTAGTGTGGAGCGGTGGAGTTAGTAAGGCGACAAGAGCCGCGGCTGCGATGGCGGCCGATGCAATCGCTAATCCGGAGCGGTCTTGGTCGCATCCGACGGTTGAGCTGTGCTCGGCTTGGACGGGCGAGGGCGCCCGTCCCCACACTTGCAGGACTATGCCGCAAAGCAGCGCCATCAGCATCATGGAAAGTCCGATGATATTGAGGACATCGACGCGGAGTAAGTCGGACCATGGGGCCCATCCCCAGGCAATGACAAATTCCTGCATGCGGAAGAGGAGTCCGAAGGCGAAGATTTCAGCGCCGCGGCGGAGCATGGCGCGGGTAATTTCTACGGGAGTCAGGCCTTTGCGAATGAGTTTGCCGGTAACTAAGGCGAAAGAAATTCCGGCCAGAAAAAGAAAAAGCGGCGCGGGCAGCGTGCCGAGGAGTTGCGATCCTACAAGGAAGCGCGAGTTGCGGGCCGCGCCGCCCAGCCATGCGTCGTAACAATGCGTCTGGAACATCAGGACGCAGGCCAAGCCGCGCATCCAGTCGATCCATGCCAGGCGGGCGAGGCGCGAAGTGGCGGGCGCTGCGACTGCGGTCGTTGCCTGCGCTGGTGGATTCATTCCCTTGTTAGTTTATTCTCCCCTCTTCTCGCCCCGCCTGAATTTCACGCTTATTATTTCATTCCATCCAGGAGGGAGCCGACGATTCCGCCGACTACTCCTCCCTTGGTCGCGTCGCTGGTGGGCCTTGGCATATATTCCATCAGCTCGTGCGCCAGTTTCGAGATGGGGAGGGTTTGCAGCCAGATGCGGCCGGGGCCGGTGAGCGCGGCGAGAAAAATTCCATCGCCGCCGAAAATCATGTTCTTGATTCCGGGGACGGTCGCGATCTGAAACGAAACGCTCGATTGAAAAGCGCCGACGTGTCCGGGGTGGACGCGCAGGGTTTCTCCGGGCTGAAGGTCTTTTACGACAAGTTCGCCCGAGAGTTCGAGCCAGGCAGTGCCCTGGCCGCTGACGCGCTGCAGGATGAAGCCGTCGCCGCCGAAAATGCCCGCCCCGAGCGATTGCTGGAATCCGACGCCGATTTGTATCTGCGGCGTGGCGCACAGGAAGCCATGACGGTGAATCATGTATTCGTTGCCGGGGCCGACTTCGACGGGCACGATGTGGCCGGGAAGCTTGGTGGCGAAGGCGATCCCGCCGCTTGCAATCGTGGCGCGGTATTCGGTCATGAACAGACTTCCGCCGCCGGCCACGCGCTTGATAGCGCCGAAAATTCCGCCGCCTCCGCCGAACTGCGTGTGCGTGGTCATCTGGACCGCACTCGTCATCCAGGAAAGTTGTCCGGCTTCGGAAATGATGGAATCGTTGGGATCGAGCGTGAATTCAAGAACGGGCATGGTCGTGCCCACGATGCGGCTTTGCATGGCGTCTCCTCAGTGCTTGATGTGTTCCGGAATTTGGAAAGTCGAGTTCATGTTGCGTTCACAGTAGCGCCGCCGTCGCTGTCGGCGATGCTCTGTAAACTATCGACTTTATCACAGGAGTTTCCGGTAGTTCTCGGCGCAAATGCGGAAGTGAAAGTCATCAGCCGGCATTTCTCGGAGGCATTGACTCGCTTGTACCCACCGAGCGGATGCGTGCTAGCATTTGCTGGAAGGTTTTTGGCCCGTCATGAGATACCGCCATTCTCTTGCGGTTGCGAAGCTCGCAGGCAGCGTCGTCGCGCTGCTGGCGATGCTTGCCGCGCTGAACTTTTTCGCTCCGCAAATTGCCTTTGCCAAGGATGAGCCCAAGTGGATTGAAGTGCATTCCACGCATTTTTCCGTGCTCACGGATGCCGGCGACAAGCGCGGGCGGGAAGTCGCTTTGCGGATGGAGCAGATGCGGGCGGTTTTTGGGCAACTGTTGCTGAAAGACAAGCTAAAAATGCCGGTGCCGATCACCGTGATCGCGCTCAAGAACGATAACCAGTATGGCTCGATTGCTCCGGCGAAACAGAGCCATGCGGCTGGGTTTTATGTGCCGGGACAGGACCGCGTTTATATCGTGCTCGATCTGTTTGCCATCGACCCTTGGCAGGCGGTGGCGCATCCGCTGGCGCATTATTATTTGAATTACAACTATCCTCCGGCGCAGGGCTGGTTCGACGAAGGGCTGGCGGAATACTTCGGGTCGATCCACATCGGCAAACAAGTGGAGATTGGGGCCGATCCCGAACTGCAACCGGAATGGCACGAAGACGCCTTCGATGACCTCGGTGGAATGCAGCGCGACCCGAATGTGCCGCAGTCGCTGACGCAATTGGCGAGTTCTCCGGTATGGCTGTCGATGGTGGACTTGTTCACGATGAAGCATGATACTTCGGGGACGCGCGAGGGTACGCATAACACGCTGTATTATGCGCAGTCGTGGATCGTGATGCACTATCTAGTGAACAAAAATAAGATGCCGGAGGCGGGAACTTACTTCGATCTTGTGCAGAACCAGAAAGTGCCGGTGGAGAAGGCGGTGGTGCAGGCGTTCGATATGACGCCGGCGCAGATGGAAGAGGCGGTAAAGGCATATTACAAAACGCTGAGCGGGCTGGGTGTTGCGCTCGATCAGGCGAAGAAGCCGGTGGCGCAACCGGTGGATATTCAGCAACCGGACCGTCTGGCGCTGCCGTTTGACGCGGACGATATCGGAATGACAGTTACTCCGTTTAAAGATGAGGATGCGCGAGCGGCGATTGGCGACGTGATGGCGCGCATTCCCGAGCATCGCGATCAGGCGTTGCACGATTTGCAGCAGCTCACCGAGGACCCGAAAGATAATGAGGCGGCGCATCGCGGGCTGGCGCGGGATTACTTGCGGGAGAAGAAGTTCGACGCGGCGGCCGGCGAATTGGAGAAGGCAGCGGAGTTGAACCCGCGCGACCCATGGATTTGGTATTACCGCGCGGCGGTGAAGTATCAGAAGGCGCAGGCGACGAGGCAAGAAATGCAAGGGCTGGCGAACATGATGCAGGACCTGCGGGCGGTAACGGATTGGTATCCGGAGTTCGCCGACGCTTATAACATGCTGGGCATGGCGCGGGTGGAAGGCGGCGGAACCAACTCGGCGCTGGAGGCGCAACGGCAGGCGATCGCTTTGTCGCCCAGAAATGCGGAGTATCAGTTCAACCTGGGGCAGATTTACGTTGCGGGGAAGAAGTGGGACTTGGCGCGGGAATTGTTTACGCGTCTGAAGGCGGGACCGGACCGAGTTGCGGCGGCAGCGGCGAAGCAGGAATTGGAAGACTTAGAAACGTTGAAGAAGTATGGAGTGCGTCCACAGCGGGCGGGGGAAAACGCAGCGGCTGCGGGCGCGGCGAGCACTCCTGCAGCTATTGCGAACACTGCTGAAGATGAGGATGATGCTCCGAAGCCCGCTTCCGCAAAGCCGGGGACGACCGGGCCCGTGCAATTTCTGAAAGGCAAGATCGTAAGTAGCGATTGCTCGAAGCCGCCCGAGGCTGTGGTCACTATCTTGAGCGGCATGACGACTTATAAGCTGCATACTTCGGATTACAAGTCGTTGCTGGTGATTGGCGAAGACCAGTTTTCCTGCGAATGGAAGAACCGTTTGGTATCGGTGAACTACCGGGCGGTGGGGAAGAGTGAAGGGGAATTAGTGTCGATTGAAACGCGCTAGATGTTGTTAGTACGGCGGCCGCGCGAAAAGGTCTATAGTTGTCGTCGGCGGAAGAAGGAGGAACCTTGAGCGCTCCAGCGGATTCGGACGTGCCGCGAAACTCCGCGACTCCGGCCATCACTTCATCGGCGGCTCCTCCGGCCAAAAGCGGCCACGGTGCGGCCGTTTTCGCCGGCTTCCTGGGGTGGACGCTGGACGCCTTCGATTTCTTTCTGGTCGTCTTCTCGCTGACGGCCATCGCCCAGGAATTTCACCGCTCCGACGCGGAAATTGCTCTCTCCCTCACTCTCACCCTCATGTTTCGTCCGCTGGGCGCGTTCATCTTTGGGCTGATGGCCGACCGCTACGGGCGCCGCATTCCGCTGATGATCGACCTCGTCTTCTACTCTGTAGTCGAGGTGCTCACCGGCTTTGCGCATAGCTTCACAACCTTCCTGGTGCTGCGCGCGTTGTTCGGCATCGGCATGGGCGGAGAGTGGGGCGTGGGTGCTTCGCTCGCCATGGAAAAAGTTCCGCCGCGTCTGCGCGGGCTTCTTTCCGGCATGCTGCAACAGGGATACGCTCTCGGCTATCTTCTGGCGGCGGTTTGCTTTTTCTTTGTCTTTCCCCGCTGGGGATGGCGGCCGATGTTTTTCATCGGAGGTCTGCCCGCGCTGCTCGGCGTGTTCGTCCGCTTCCGAGTCAAAGAATCGGAAGTATGGGAAAAGACTCGCCAGTCGAGCTGGAGCGATCTGGGCCGCGAGATATGTTCTCACTGGAAGTTATTTCTCTACTTGACCCTGCTAATGATGATGATGAATTTCGCCTCGCACGGCACGCAGGATATGTTCCCAACTTTCCTGCAGCGCCAGTGGGGCATGGGCCCGGCCGAGCGCGCGGTGGTTACGGCGATCTCCATGGTAGGTGCATTCCTCGGAGGCGTGTTGATGGGCTTGCTCTCCGACCGCTTCGGACGCCGCCGCGCGATGATCGCCGCATTGGTTAGCGCGGTCGCCTTGGTTCCTCTGTGGGCCTACGCTCCGTCCCTTGCGTTGCTGATCGCCGGAGCTTTTATGATTCAGTTCATGGTGCAGGGAGCGTGGGGCATCATTCCTGCGCATCTCTCCGAATTGTCGCCCGACTCGGTGCGCGGATTCCTTCCCGGATTCGCCTACCAGTGCGGCGTGCTTCTCGCCAGTTCTGTCGCCTTCATGGAGGCAATTCTCGCCCAACATATTCGCTACGAAAACGCCATGGCCCTGACTGCATCCGTGGTGTTCACCTTGGCGGCGGCGGTCGTGGCTCTAGGGCGCGAACGCAAAGGCATTCAATTCGGCGCGTAGGATCCCGGCTGCGTATCGCCGTGGTGCAATGACAATGACAATGACAATGATTAATGACCGCGGCCCCGCTCTCTCGCACTCTTCAAACGGGGCGGCCAGGCTGTCGTTCGCGCCGGAGACGGCGGAATCTGCTTCCACAACTCGATCGCGCGCATCCGATGGTATCGTTATGAGGGTATTGACGTGAGCGTACTGACGACGCTGCCGGTTCGCGCGTGAACCTTGCAAAACACGGAGCCGCCGTCGATATCCGGGAAAATCGGCTCACCAAAAAGCGTAAACGCCCTTTCGTCTTTCGCTCTCTGGTGTTCGCCGATGTCTATACTGCATCGTTGGAAAGCGCATTCATGGAAGTTCTTCAAAAGCTCTTTGAACAACATTTCCACTCGCCCGTCGAGCGCGTGCAGCCGCTACAGGGCCAGCTCGGCGGCTCGGGCCGCAAGATCGTCCGGCTGTCGAGCGGCAATATGAGCGCGATTGGTATTCTCTACGGTGTGCGCGAAGAGAATGTCGCCTTCCTTGAATTTTCCCGCCATTTTCGCCGCCATGGTTTGCCCGTGCCCGAGATTTATGCCGAAGATTTAAGCAACGGCGTGTATCTCGAAGAAGACCTCGGCAGCACCACACTGTTTGAATATCTTTCAGACCATCGAGACGGCGCGGCCCTCGCTCCCGAGGCCGTTGCGGCCTATCGCAAAGTTGTCGCCGTGTTGCCGCGCTTTCAAGTTGAAGCGGGCCGCGATCTGAATTACAAAGTATGTTATCCGCGCTCCAGTTTCGATCGCCAGTCCATCGCGTGGGACTTGAATTATTTCAAGTATTACTTCCTCCGGCTCGCCGGCGTTCCCTTCAACGAGCAGGCGCTCGAACACGATTTCAGCCGCCTGACAAAATTCCTGCTAAGCGCCAACCGCGATTACTTTCTCTATCGCGATTTCCAATCCCGTAACATCATGTTGCGCAAAATCCTGAACATAGTTCCGGACGAAGACCAGCCGTTTTTCCTCGACTACCAAGGCGGCCGCAAAGGCGCGCTGCAATACGATATCGCTTCTCTTTTGTACGACGCCAAGGCCGACCTGCCGCCGGACCTGCGCCAGCAACTGCTCGATCGGTATCTCGACAGCCTGGCCGGATTCGTCGAGCTCGACCGCTCCGCGTTCATGCAGTTCTACTACGCCTACGTTTACGTCCGCATCATGCAGGCGTTGGGCGCCTATGGCTTTCGCGGCTTTTACGAGCGTAAGGAACATTTTTTGCAAAGCGTGCCCTACGCGCTGAAAAACCTGCGCTGGCTGCTTCACAACGTCGAGTTGCCCATCGCGTTGCCCACGCTGATGGAAGCTTTCAAAAGCATGGTGGCTTCGGAAAAGTTGCAAGGCCTGACTTCCGAAGCGGGCAAACCGGAAAAGTTGACGGTGCGGATTCTTAGTTTTTCCTTTCATCGCGGCCTGCCGCAAGACGACACGGGCAACGGCGGCGGGTTCGTTTTCGATGGCCGCAGCCTGCCCAATCCCGGACGCGAGGATCGTTTCAAGACCCTCACCGGCAAAGACGCGCCGGTCGTCGACTATCTCAACCAGCAGGAAAGCGTGCACCAGTTTCTCGCCAGCGCAATTTCGCTCGTTGACGCCAGCGTGAGCGCTTACCAGCGCCGCGGCTTCAAGCACTTGATGGTGTCGTTCGGCTGTACCGGCGGCCAGCATCGCTCGGTCTATCTCGCTGAGCAATTGGCGAAACATTTGCGTGGCAAGTCCAAATCCAAAGACGGAGTGGAAGTTGTCGTGCATCATCGCGAGCAGGAGCAACTGAATCCATGAAAGAGCTAGAAAAATGAAAGCGATGATTCTCGCCGCCGGCCTGGGTACGCGCCTGCGCCCGCTCACCGGCGATCGCCCCAAGGCGCTAGTCGAAATCAACGGCCGCACGCTGCTCGAGATTGCGCTGTCGCGTTTGCGCAACTTTGGCGTTCGCGAAGTGATCGTCAACGTGCATAACTTCGCTGACATGATCGTGGCGTACTTAAAAGCGAACGATAACTTCGGCATGACCATCGAACTTTCGCGCGAAGATGTTTTGCTCGACACTGGCGGCGGCCTGAAAAAAGCCGCTCACTTTTTCGTCGAAAATCCCACCCACCCCAACGGTCCCTTCATCGTGCACAATGTCGACGTTCTCAGCGCGATCGATCTCCACCGCATGGTGCAATTTCACAATGAAAATCAGGCCTTGGCAACGCTCGCCGTGAAGCAGCGCACGTCCTCTCGCTATCTGTTGTTCGACGGCCGCCTTCAGCTTTGCGGCCGGCAAGTTGGAAGCGGCGGAGGATCCGAGCTAGTGAGGCCTTCAGAGATTCGATCTTCCCAACAATCGCACCCGCTGGCCTTTTGCGGCATCCACGTTATTTCTCCGCGTCTTCTTGCCATGATGAGTGAAGACGGCGCGTTCTCCATTGTCACTTCTTATTTGCGTCTCGCTGCCCAAGGAGAAAAAATCCTCGCCTTCCGCGCCGATGAATATTACTGGCGCGATCTCGGCACGCCCGAGAGCGTGGCCCAAGCCGCCAACGACTTACAACAAAAAGTCATCGCGCAATAGACCCTGCGCGGTAACGTCCTCAACTGATACTCTCAAGACAAGAACATCTCAACGACATCTAGAGGAGCCCACAACTCATTGCCGCCCATCGTCAACGCGCAGGAAATATCGAAAGCCTTCGGAGCCGACCCGCTCTTCCAGAATGTTTCGTTTACCATTTCCGATGGAGACCGCATTGGCTTGATTGGCCCAAACGGCTCCGGCAAATCCACCCTGCTCCGAATTTTGGCTGGCGAGGTCAACGCCGATAGCGGCGATGTATCGTTCCGCAAGCGGACCCGCCTCGCCTGTGTAGAGCAAGACTCGCGATTCAAATCCGGAGCCACCGTGCGCTCCGTGATCGAACGCGCCCTCGATCTTAGCGGCGTCTCCGGCTTCGAGCGCGGCGCCCGCTTTGCCGAGACCCTGGGCCGCGCTGGCTTCGAAGATGTGGAAGCGCGGGCGGCCGAGTTGTCCGGCGGCTGGCAGAAGCGCCTGGCAATTGTCGAAGCCTTGGTGCAGCATCCCGACATACTTTTGCTCGACGAGCCCACCAACCATCTCGATCTTCCCGGAATCGCCTGGCTCGAAGATCTGCTTGAAGCCGCGCCCTTCGCCAGCGTCGTCGTCAGCCACGACCGCTACTTTCTCGAGAATGTCACTACCGACATGGTCGAGCTCAATCGCATTTATCCCGACGGTTCGCTCCGCGTCCACGGCAACTACAGCGCGTTTTTAGAGAAGAAAGAAGAATTCCTGCACGCGCAGTCGCGCCGTCAGGAAGCGCTCGAGAATCTTGTTCACGGAGAAATCGAGTGGCTCCGCCGCGGAGCGAAAGCCCGCACCCGCAAGTCCAAAGCCCGCATCGGCAAGGCCGGCGAACTTATGGGTGAGTTAGTCGACTTGAACGCCCGCACCCGAAGCGCGACCGCGCAAATCGATTTTTCCGCGACGGACCGCAAAACCAAACGCCTGATCGAACTGCAGGATGTGGCCTGTACCATGGGAGACCGCGCATTATTCGGAGGACTCAATTTCATTCTTACCGCCGGAATGCGCGTGGGCCTCGTGGGCCCGAATGGCAGCGGTAAGACGACCCTGCTCCGCATGTTACAAGGCGTTCTAACTCCCACCGGTGGTGAGATCCGTCGCGCCGAGTGGCTGCGCATCGTTTATTTCGACCAGACCCGCACCCTCGATCCCGACGTAACTCTGCGCCGCGCGCTCGCGCCCGACGGCGATTCCGTCGTCTATCGCGACCGCGTAATTCACGTTGCCGGATGGGCGGCGCGCTTTCTGTTTACCGGCGAACAACTCAGCCAGCCCGTCGGCCGCCTCTCTGGAGGCGAGCGCGCCCGCGTCCTGATCGCGCAGCTCATGCTTCAGCCCGCCGACATTCTCCTGCTCGACGAACCCACCAACGACCTCGACATTCCAACCCTCGAAATCCTGGAAGAAAGCCTGATCGATTTTCCCGGCTCATTGGTTCTGGTAACTCACGACCGCTACATGTTAGACCGCGTCTCCAGCATCGTTCTGGGCTTGAATGGCAATGGCGCCGCCAATACCTTTGCCGACTACGCGCAATGGGAGCAATGGCAGGCGCAGCGCTCGAAGCCAGACAAGAAGTTAGATAAGACGCCGGGTGAGGCAACCGATGGGTGCCCCACTCTTTCGCGTTCTTTGCGAATGAGTGGGCAGGCGGACGCTCCAGTAAAGAAGAAACTTTCCTATCTCGAAGCGCGCGAATACTCGACCATCGAGCAGCGAGTGGAGGAAGCCGAGCAGTTAGTAAAATCCAAACGCGCCGAACTGGAAGATCCCGCCAACGCGCTGGATGCTCCGCGTCTAGTGGCCGCGCAAGCCGCGCTGGAAGCCGCCCAACACGCGCTCGACGCCCTCTACGCCCGCTGGGCTGAACTGGAGAAAAAAAACGGTTGAGTATTGCGAAAGCGCACTCTCGCATTGAAGAAATCTTTGTGGGTCACGGAATGGATGACGTCAGAACTTGGAATTAGTCCATGCCCAGGCGAGCCACGGTATGATAATAAGTAAGAACACCGGAGCAAATGCGGCGAGCAGAAAACGGTGCGGAGAACCATCCTATGTCCCTTACCGGTAGACTTGACTGCCCGTTTCTTGAAAAAGTTAACTGCGGTTCCACCGCATTCTGGGTGCAGTACACGGTGTCATTGCGGAGCCGCTACTTACTCTTAGCGGCCTTGTGAACGATCGCCAGAGGAGGACTTTTCTTTGCCTTCTTTTTCGCGCCCGATTTCTTGCCGGCTTTCGCAGAAGCGCCGACGATGTCCGCCACGGAGGTGCTTTCCAATATCTTGGCCGCAGCGTCGCGCACCTGCAAGAACACACCGTAGAGTGCGCGATGGTCTGAGTCCGTGACCATGAGATTACGGAGCTGGTCGGCGTCCCCAAAAGGCGCTAGCGGGCCGTCCACCAGGCGAATGATCTCGCTTAACTTGATCTCCTCCGGAGCGCGCCGCAGCCGGTATCCGCCCTTCGCGCCCCGTACGCTTTCCACGATGCGCGCGTTCTTCATTTCCAGAAGAATCAACTCAAGAAATTTCTCCGGCAGGTTGCTCTCAAAAGCGATGTCCCGGATCTTGACGGTTTCGTTTCCGTATCGGCGGCCCAGGGTCATGATCGCTTCCAGCGCGTAAAGTCCTTTTTGCGAGATCTTCATGTTCTGCCCCTTCCAACGGATGCCTGCGATTCCCGGCTGCTGACCGACTCCCCAGCGGAAAATATTGCGCCTTCGACGTACTTTAGTGCTCCAGCGCCCGCTTTGCAACTAATCTTATGGACAAGAGGCCATTTGGAGATCAACGCGCAAAACGCTTCTCGAGAAACGCGGATAGAGCGCGTTTTGGCGCAAAAAGCCCGTTACCGCGTCGTCTCCAGGTTCATAGCCGGCTCGCCGACTTCGCCGTGCGCTTCGCCTTCCAGACAAACTCTATGCCATAACTCAAGATTGAGCAGCCGCCAGATCCGGTCGTAGTTGTCGCGATGCTTGTCGCGATGTTCGTCGAACAGCTTCTCGATCGCTTCGCGCCGGAAGTATCCGCGATCCTGGCTGCGCGGTTCCAGCAGCATTTCACGGATCGTTTCGAGGCGCGGCCCGGCAAGCCACCCGCTCCACGGCGTTGGAAATCCCAACTTTTGGCGGTAAAGGATCGAGTGCGGCAGCAGGTCCTCTACCCCCTTCTTCAGGATTCGCTTTCCGGCCAATCCCTGGATTTGTACCTCGCGTGGAATTCGCGTAGCGAATTCCACCAGCACATGATCGAGAAACGGCACGCGGCTTTCGATCGATGCCGCCATGCTCATGTTGTCCTGCTTCATAAGCAACTCGACCAGGTAAGTCTTGATGTCGGTGTAGAGCAGCCGTTGCAGCATTTCACCCGAGGAGTGTTCCCAGGATTCGACGACATTCTTATATGCCGTGCTGGGCGCGGCTTCTCGCGCAAACTCGCCCGTCAGTAATACGTTCTGCTCGGCTTCGCCGAAGGCGGAAAAGAAATTATCGAAGTAGAAAGACGCCCAGGAATTTCCGTCCTTGGCGAGAAACGTATGTTCCAGTTTTCGGCGCAGCGTCGCTCCGAGCATGGAAGAGGTCGCGATCGAGTTACGCAATCCGCGTCGCAAAAAACTCGGCACCACGCTGCGGTAGGCGCGATCCATGGCTGCATTCTTCAATGTGAAGGCATAGCGCGTATAACCCGCCAGCGTTTCATCCGCGCCCTCGCCAGTAAGCACCACAGTTACTCGCTCGCGGGCCAGCCGGGCGACAAAGTAAAGCGAGACGCTCGACGGCCAAACGATGGGCTCGTCTTCATGCCAGATCAAATGCGGCAGCGCCCCGAAAAAATCCCGTTCGCCGACCAGCACTTCATAATGCCGCGAATAAATGTGCTCCGCAACCGCGCGCGCAAAGGGCAGTTCGCTGTAAGCTTGCTCGGCGTAACCGACGGAAAACGTTTCCACCGGCTCGCGCCGTATTTTCGTCATCAACGCCGCTACCGCGCTCGAATCCACGCCGCCGCTCAGGAACACGCCCAGCGGCACATCGCTCATCAGGTGGCTCTGGACTGCGCCTTCCAGTAACTCGCGGTAACTCTGGACGTAATAACTCTCATCCCGCGATTCGTGCGGCGTCGAAGCATCCAAGTCCCAATACTGCCGGATTTCCGCCTTGCCCTCCGGCCCAATTGTCATCGTGCGCCCGGGCAGCAGCTTGAGAATCCCGTTGTAAAAACTATCTTCGCCCGACAAATATCCAAACGCCAAATATTCCGGCAGCGCCGCCCGATTAAACTCTGGACGAATCCCGCCGTGCGCCAGCACCGCTTTGATTTCCGATCCGAACAGCAGCCGCTCCGGCGTCAACTTGTAATACAGCGGCTTGATGCCCAGCCGGTCGCGCGCGATGAAGAGCGTTCTCGTATTGCGGTCCCAGATGGCAAAGGCGAACATGCCGCGCAGATGCTGCACGCAATCCGCGCCGTACTCTTCGTAAAGGTGGATGACGGTCTCGGTATCGCTGTGCGTGTTGTAGCGATGGCCGCGCGCGATCAGTGGCTCGCGCAACGCGAGATGGTTGTAGATTTCGCCATTGAACACGATCCACAGTGTGCCGTCTTCGTTCGATATCGGCTGATGTCCGCCCGCCACATCGACGATGCTGAGCCGCCGCATACCGATGCCCAGCGAGCCGTCGGTATAGAAGCCTTCGTCGTCGGGCCCGCGATGCGTGATGACGCGGCACATCTCGCGCAGCGCCTCGGCGCTCGCCCGCGCGTTTCGTCCGAATTCAAGAATCCCAGCGATCCCGCACATTCAATGCTTCTCCGATAATGAACGCGCACCGCCCGTCAGCTCCTCGAACAAAGCCGTAGACGACAGACCGCCCGGCGCTCGATTCATCATCGCATCCCGCTTGCGCCACTCGAAAAATGCGGACGGCCCCGCCGCCGCCAGCAGAGGCTGTCCCTGCCACGCAACCTGTGTGCCGCCGATCACGACCAAGTGTGTGAGCTTTTCATTCTCGATGCGGCAATACAGTACGCGCGCGTCCGAAGACCACGGGCCAAAACTCCACGCCTTCTCGCCGAGCGCAAAAAAGAATCCGTCGCTGGCATCATGATAGTCGAGTTCATAGGCCTGCACCGCCGCCTCTGTCATGCTCGACAACCTCGGCTCATCGTGCTGCCGGATAGCGCCCAGGCGCGGTACCAGCGCCGTCGCCGTCTCCGCCGGCAGCAACACCCGCGCATGGCATAGCGCCAGCGACGCAGCCTGCAACGCGCCATACGCAGGCGATTGTACGCTCTCAGTAACTTCCATCCCCGCCTGCCACGCTGTTCCTTCCGGCACAATCAAACTCAATCCCGATTCATCCGCACGAGCGCCAACTCGTAATATCTCCACTCGTCCCGGCCCGACGCTCCTAACTTCGAGATCGGGCGCAAAGTGCCATCGCAATTCCAGTTCGTGTTCCGCTCGTCCGAGCGCCACATCGCGCACCAGCCACGCGCCGCCCGCGATCTTTAGCACATGCCGCCGATGCAAGACCGGGTCCGCCAGCCGCTCATAGCCATTGTGACTGCCAACAATGTAAGTAAAGCTTTTCCCCGCAATCCAGTTTCCCGCGTGCGTCGCCGGAATGTCGGTCCATGAAAACGGTCCATCCGCGACCGCTTGGTCCGCTCCATCCACGCGCAGCGTGTTGTGCGCGCCCGTTCCGCGCAGCGTATTGCGGTCCGCCGGATCTTTTGTAATGTACACGCCGCTTCCGGAATCCACCAGCCAGCGCCGTCCATTCATCGTGAGCCGCAGACTGAGCGCGTCGGCGTGTCCGTGCCCGGCGCGGCCCACGCCCTGCGGGCCGGCATCCACCACCATCGTTTGCGCAAACGGCTGCGAATCCGCCAGCAAGTAGAGGCCGCCGTCGGGAAACGCCAGCGAATGCGACGCCGCGTCCGATTCTGAGGTCGAATGCCCGCGCGCGAGTTTCTCGACCGCCAGATTTCCAAACAACCAGATCACCTCTTCCGTCAGCCGCGCCGCGGGGAATTCCCTCGAGTAAATCGTCGCGCCCAGCGCCAACGGGTCCGTCATCTGCTCCGTCCGGTTGCGCCGCGGATTGAACAGCCGTCCGCCATCGTCGTCGCCGAAGCCTTCCGCCGGCCCAGCCTGCGCCAGCGCCGCTACCACATCGAGCATTCGCGCCAGCACCGCGTCATACACAGGCGGAATTTCCATTCCATTCCGCGCCGCCAACAACCGCGCGTAAAGGAAAAAATCCAGCGCATAAACGTGGTAGTAAAGCGATTGCTCGAAGTAAACGCCGTCTGGACGCACCTGCCGCTCCGCCTCGCGCCGCACGATCCGCCAGCCCGATTCCTTCCAACGCGCCGCTCCCGGCATTTGCGGATACAAAGTGCCCAGAAAAAACAGCGCCACCGCTTCTCCCAGCAGGTGCGTGTTCGGAGAAAAATAAGTAGATGGATAGCGCTCAATGTAACGCCCGTGAAACGCGAGTGCGGGCAACATCTCTGCGCGAAACTCCGCGTACTCAGCCGCTCCCGCCAGCAACTGGTCCACCCAGATCCACGACAAGCTGCGGAAGGCAGCCTCCAGCGCGCTTGCCCAGTTGATCCCCAGCGGATATGGATTCGCCTTGATCCAACTTCGCCACTGCGCCATCAACTCCCGAACGTACTTCTCGTCCCCGCTCAGCAGCCAAGCCTTGGCCAGCGTCACCATGTGCTGGTGCCGGTTCAGTTCCCATGTGACCTTGTGGTCGCCCACCTTCGCGAAATCGAGAAACGGAATCTTGAACCACGGATCGAGCGGTGCGCGCTTGCCGTGTACCGCATCAAGATGCCAGTCGATCTCATTGAAATTGAAATTGCCGCTGTCGCTACCATCATCGTTGCCGGCGTCAAGAGTGAAGTCGAGATTTTCGTAGCCCAGCAACCGGAAACGATGGCCGCAAATCTCGTCGGCCAAGCGCAGAATTTCCGCAGCTTCGCCTGGCAGATGTTTGCGCAACAGCTCCGAGCGCTCCGAGCTTTCATCGCCAGAAAAGAAAAACTGCCCTGGACGCGCCGCCGGCTCCGCCTTCAGAGGGATCGCCCCGGTGAGCGCGCCCATCCTATACATCAGCAGATCGCGCCGCTTGTGCAGTTCCTGCCCCACGCGCACCTGTACCTCTTCCCAATCCATCCGGGACAGTCGCGCCAGCTTGCTTTGCCATCCAGCAGCCACAGGTTCTCTTATCTTACATGCCGAGGAGGCCACGCTTGCCCCATCAGTTACCCTTTTGCTACGGTTTGACAAGGGGCTGGTATAGTTCATAATGCCACCGAACAGCCCGCAGCTACTCGATGGCCAGGAGAATTCGCTTGAGCTTGTCCGTTAGCATTTTTGGATTGGGATACGTCGGCTCCGTTTCAGCCGCTTGCTTCGCCTCCATGGGCCACAAAGTGGTCGGCGTTGACGTGAGCCGCGCCAAAGTTGAGATGATGGACTCGGGCCGTACGCCGATCATCGAAGCGCGCATGAGCGAAATGGTCGCCGAAGCGCGCCGCGCCGGCCTTCTGCGCGCCACCACCGACCCGGCCGACGCCGTGCTGAATTCCGAAGTCTCATTCGTTTGCGTCGGCACCCCCAGCCTGAAAAATGGCAAGCTCGACCTCAGCCACATTGAGAGCGTGGCCCGTGAAATCGCCGCCGCCATCCGTCAGAAAAATTCGCCGCACGTTTTTGTTCTGCGCAGCACGGTGCTGGCCGGGACCACCGAAACGGTTGTGCTTCCCATCCTCGAAAAAGAAAGCGGCAAGAAGTGCGGCCAGGATTTCACCGTTTGCTATAACCCCGAGTTCATGCGCGAAGGCAGCGCGGTTGCCGACTTCCTCAACCCGCCTTACACCATTCTCGGAGCGAGCGACGCCCAGCATCTGGCGCCGTTGCGCGAACTTTATAAGAACACTCCCGGCACGCTCTACGAGACGACCATTCCCGTGGCCGAGATGGTCAAGTATTTTTCCAACTGCTATCACGCCCTGAAAGTCGGCTTCGCCAACGAAATGGGGACCATGTGCAAGCATCTAGGCGTAGACGCGCACGCAGTAACTAAAATTTTTATTTCCGATACCAAGCTCAATATTTCCGCCGCCTATCTTTCCCCTGGCTTTGCCTTTGGCGGTTCCTGTCTTCCAAAAGATCTGCGGGCCATCGCTTATAAGGCCAAAGAACTCGATCTCAAACTTCCCTTGCTCGAATCGCTCATGCCAAGCAACGCCGAGCACGTCGATCGCGCCGTCGAAATGGTGTTGAGCACGGGCAAGAAGAAAATCGCGCAGCTCGGCCTCAGCTTCAAAGCCGGCACCGACGATCTCCGCGAAAGCCCGCACGTGCAATTAATCAAGCGCCTCTTGGGCGAGGGCCTCGAAGTCAGAGTTTGGGATGAGGACGTCTCTCTGGGCCGTCTGGCTGGAGCCAACCGCCAGTACATAGAGGAAGTTATCCCGCACATAGGCTCCGTCCTCTCCGCTGACCTGGAAGCCGTACTTAGTCACGCCGAAGTTGTGGTCTTGGGCAACAAATCGGCAAACAAAGACCGGTTAGCCAAGTGTCTTCGCCCAGAGCAGATCGTGATTGACCTTATTCACCTCGATAAGTCGCGTCGTCCAGAAGGCGCCCGCACTTACGAAGGGATTTGCTGGTAGGAATTAGGGAAGTTCCGATTAAGTCTGCTTTGGCGGAACGGGATGCGTTGAAAGTGTGGGGCCTCAGCGGCCAAAACCGCTTGTGTGGTGGATTCTAACGGCATGGCTGAAGCCATGCCGTTTCAAAGCTCCCCATGGAACGATTTAATTGGAGGTTACTTGGCCGAAGATCTTACCAGCTCCGGTCTCATAAGGGTAAGTGGCGCCGAAAACGCTCGAGAAGATTCCCCGTCCAAGCGCCGCTTGGGCGGGGATGTTCGTTGGCTTCGCCGAACCTCAGGCGTGGTGGAATCGCTCGTTCTGCCGCGCTACATGCCACAGCGCCAGCTCGACCCGGTTCCACATGCCCAGCTTGTCGTAGATCACTCGCAAATAATTTTTCACCATGTGTTCGGTGGTCCCGATCGCATCGGCGATCTCCCGGTTCTTACAGCCCTCGGCTACGCGCTGAATAATGAGTTGTTCGCGTTCGCTGGGCCCGTGGGGGGGGGCTGTTTCTCCAACCATAATTGCCTCCTATAAAGTAAAGTCGCGAGCTTGACCCGCTTGATGCCACCCTTGATCCCAAAACGCACAAAAAGGCGGTTGAAATCCGCTTTGACCGTGCGCTCGGCAATGTGCAGATCGCGGGCGATTTCCGAGTTGTCGCATCCCTGGAGCAGCAGTTCTACGATCTGCCGTTCGCGAGGGCCTACTAGATTAAAATTCTCTTCCATAAAAGTGCGCACCTGACCGACGCACGCCGACCGTCGCAAGTGTCTCTTCAAGCCCGGCCGTTCAATGCATCTGGATTCGGGTCTGTTGCGTCTCATTTTGCATTCCCGCGGCCAAATCGCCTGCCAGATGTTAACTAACTGTAAAAACTTCGGTTTGCGCGGTATTTGCTGGCAATAAAGTGGCTGCGACCGTCATTGCCGCCCAAGTTCGACAGGGCAGCGCGATAGTTTTGCTCAGGACCTAAGGTGAATCACTTAGTACAAACTTCCGATGTACCCGCCTGCCGACCCCAAATTTACACGGAACTGCACTCCCTTCCCGCCCGCATCCCTCCCCTATAATGAACCGTGGACTTCAAGCTGGTAAGCAGCTACACCCCCCAAGGCGACCAGGCGCGCGCCATCGATGCTCTCACCCGCGGCGTCTTCGATCGCGAGCAGCATCAGGTCCTGCTCGGCGTCACCGGATCGGGCAAGACTTTCACCGCCGCCAAAGTCATCGAGGCCGCCAACCGCCCCGCCCTCGTCATGGCCCACAACAAAACCCTGGCTGCCCAGCTCTACCACGAATTCAAAAGCTTCTTCCCCCACAACGCCGTCGAGTACTTCGTTTCCTACTACGACTATTACCAACCTGAGGCTTATGTGCCGGCGGCGGACCTTTATATTGAAAAGGAAGCTACGGTCAACGACGAGCTCGATAAGTTACGTCTTTCGGCCACGCGGTCTTTATTCGAGCGGCGCGATTGTTTGATTGTCGCATCGGTTAGTTGCATCTACGGCCTGGGATCGCCGGAAGCTTACTATGGCATGCTGCTGTTTCTGGAGAAGGGACAGAAGATCAAGCGCCAGGACATTACCCGCAAGCTGGTCGAGATTCTTTACGAGCGTACGGAGGGCGATTTCCGCCGCGGAACATTTCGCGTGCGCGGCGATGTAATCGAGATCTATCCGACTTATGACGACAACGCCTATCGCGTCGAAATGTTTGGCGACGAGATTGAATCGCTCTCCCAGATCGATCCTCTGTTCGGCACGGTCAAGCAGCGTTACATGCGGCTGCCGATTTATCCCAAGACGCACTATGTGATGAAAGAAGAAACCCGCGCCTCGGCCGTGGCTTCTATTAAGACAGAACTCGCCTGGTGGGAAGCGGAGCTTGAGAAGCGAGGGCGGCTGGTCGAATCGCAGCGCATCCATCAGCGCGTGATGTACGACCTCGAAATGATCAGGGCCATGGGTTACTGCCACGGCATCGAAAACTACTCGCGCCATTTCACCGGACGCCTTCCCGGCGAGCCTCCGCCCACGCTGCTCGATTATTTTCCGCGGGATTTTCTCATGTTCATCGACGAGTCGCACCAGACCGTGCCGCAACTCCACGGCATGTATCACGGCGACCGTTCGCGCAAGCAGACGCTGGTTGAGTACGGATTTCGCATGCCCTCGGCGCTCGACAATCGCCCACTTACTTTCGAGGAGTTCGAGCATCGCACCAACCAACTTGTCTATGTCTCTGCTACACCCGGCCCTTATGAACTTACTAAGTCGGCGGGCGTGGTGGTGGAACAGATTATCCGCCCCACCGGCTTGATCGATCCGCCGGTCGAGATACGTCCGGTCAAAGGACAGATCGACGACCTGTTGCACATGATTCGCGACCGGGTTTCTCGCAATGAGCGCGTGCTGGTGACCACGCTGACCAAGCGCATGTCCGAAGATCTGGCCGAGTATTACAGCGAAGTCGGCGTGAAGTGCCGTTATATGCACTCGGAAATCGAAACCCTGGAGCGGGTGAAGATACTGCGCGACCTGCGCAAAGGCGAGTTCGATGTATTGATCGGCATCAATCTTCTCAGGGAAGGCCTCGACCTGCCGGAAGTGTCGCTGGTCGCAATCCTCGACGCCGACAAAGAAGGCTTCCTGCGCTCCGCCGGTTCGCTGATCCAGACCATTGGACGCTGCGCCCGCAACCTTAACGGCCGCGCGATTCTCTATGCCGACCGCATGACCGACTCGATGAAAAAGGCGCTCGACGAAACCAACCGCCGCCGCGCCATCCAACAAGCCTACAACGAAGAAAACGGAATCACGCCGGAATCCATCGTTCGCCCGCTCGACATGACACTGGTCGCGATCGTAAACGCCGACTACACCGACCTCACCGCCCCCGAAGCCGAAAGCATTCCGGAATTCAAGTCGCAGGAAGAGTTGGACGCTTACATAGGGAAGCTGGAAAGCGATATGCGGGAAGCGGCCAAGCGGTTTGAATTCGAAAAAGCGGCCAAGCTGCGGGACACGATCAAGGAACTGCGGACGAAGGAATTTTTATTCGCGTGAAGGCCCCGAACATTTTGGTTGCGATGGGCACGAATATAGTGTTACACTGAATTCGTGTCATCCCTTCGTCGTTTACGCAACGTAACCGTGACCCTGGAAGAAGACGTGGCCCAGTGGGCCCGGATCGAGGCGGCGCGCCGGGACACCAGCGTTTCGCGGATGCTGGGGGCGCTGCTCAAGGAGCGCATCTCGGCCCAGGGTGCTTCCGCAGTGGAGGCGGCGGAGCGGCTGGCGAGTTTCGGCAAGCGGCACGGGCTTTCTTTGCGTGGGCTCAAAATCAAAGATCTAATCGATGAAGGACGCCGGTGAGCCGGTTTGTCCTCGACGCCTCCGTTGTCCTGACGTGGTGTTTTCCCGATGAGAATGCCGCCATGGCGCAGCATGTCGCCGGCATGTTCAAGCGAGGCGGCACCGCAGTTGCGCCCGCATTCTGGCCGCACGAGGTGCTGAATGCCCTGCTAGCTGGAGAAAAACGCAAACGCATTTCGAAGGAGTTGGTGCGAAGCTTTCTCGACGATCTGGCAACGCTCCCCATCGTGCTGGAACAGTTTCCCTCCAGAGTTGTTTTCGACAGGATCCAACGCCTCAGCCGCGAGTACGGCTTAACTGCTTACGATGCAGCTTACCTCGATCTGGCCCTCGATAGTGTCTTGCCGCTTGCCACCTTGGACGAGGACTTGGTTCGGGCGTGCAAAAAAGCGCGTGTGAGGCTGGTGCAGGCGTGAGGTCCGCGGCTGACGGGTCGACTTCGCCACCCTAACGCCGATAAGCACGATGCCAGGATTGCCCACCAGTTTTCAAAATTCAGTCAGCTCTTCAAATAATTCGCCGGCGAGAGAATGGCGATACCGCGCCACGGGTTGAGCGTGAGCAGGTCGGCGTCGCCGGTCAGGATCAGGTTGGCCTTTCCGTTCAGCGCGACTTCGAGAAATTTGTCGTCCTTGGGATCGCGGCATTCGCGGACCGGGTAGCCGGTTAATACAAATTCCGCCACGCGCCCCAACAGCCGCAGGAATTGCTGACGATCTTCGAGGCTGACGTAGCGGTCGAATTTCGGGCGGGAGAGAACATCGGCCAACTCGTTCATGGTGGCCTCGGATACCAGCAAGTGCCCGGAATCGACGGCCTTCTGAAGCGCGCGACTGGGGACCGACGATGGGAGCAGGAGACGGCTGACGAGGCAGTTGGTGTCGGCGACGATGCGCTCGCGGGCCTGCATCAATCTCTCCGCATCAGTCCTTCAATAATTTACGCAGGACCGATGGCGTGAGGCCACGAGCCTTGGCCTGGGCCGCGACCCGGTCGCAGAAGCGCTGGAAGTCGGCGGCAGCCAGGTCGCGCATCCGTTCATATTCCTCGGCCGCCATGATGACGGCGACATCCCGCTTTTGCCGTTGAATGAGGACGGGGCCGCGCTGGGCGGCGTCGAGGAGCGCGGCCAGCCGTTGCTTTGCGTCCGTGGCAGAGACAATTTGCATAATATCTAGTTTAGACATAATAGACAAATTAGTCAATCGGCTGTTTCCCCCACTTGATCGCCCTGGCGAGTAAGATGAATGGATCGCTGGACCGTGCGTCCACTCGCTCATCGTCATTGCTATGAAGCCCATTCTTCTCTCCTGGAGCAGCGGCAAAGACAGTGCTTGGAGCCTGCATGTTCTCCGACAACGCGGCGAGTACGAGGTTCGGGGACTGCTGACGACTTTCAACGATGCCGCGGGCCGCGTCGCCATGCACGCCGTGCGGCGCGAACTGGTGGAGCGGCAAGCTGCCTCTGCCGGGCTTCCGCTGTGGGCGGTGCCGTTGCCTTGGCCATGCTCCAATGAACAGTATGAGTCGCTGATGGCCGAAACCTGCGCCAAGGCGGTCGCGGAAGGCATCGTTGGCGTCGCATTTGGCGATCTGTTTCTTGAGGATGTGCGTGCCTATCGGGAAAAGCAACTGCAAGGCACGGGGCTGGAGCCGATATTCCCAGTGTGGGGGCTCGCGACGCGGGCTTTAGCGGAAGAGATGATTGCGGCTGGAGTGCGGGCGAAGTTGACTTGTGTCGACACCACGAAACTGGCGCAGTCTTTTGTGGGCCGCGAGTTCGACCGGGCGCTTCTTGCCGATCTTCCCGAGGCGGTGGACGCGTGCGGGGAACGCGGGGAGTTCCATTCGTTTGTATACGCCGGGCCCATGTTGAATGCCGCCCTCGCGGTTTCGGTGGGCGTGACGGTGGTTCGCGATCAGTTTGCTTTTGCCGATTTGATCTCCCTCTCCGCCGGCTGCGATTCGGGCCGGGATGACAGGGGTGGAGAGCTTGGGGATTGAATCGGAGGCCCTTTGAAACCCAAGAGGGAGCCGAAACTTAAAATGGGCCGCCAGCCAAGAAGCGGTGACTCTTCCTTGGCTATCGGCCCATTCGATCCGGACTGGGATCGGAGGTGATACTTACATCGTAGCCCCTCCAGTTCGATTGTCAAGCATCAACTTCCAGCCTTCAAACCTTGTATCAATTTGGGACAATCCACGCCAAAACTCGCCCCATTATGTTGAACCACATTAAAAATGTCCCCCAGAGACCACAGTAGAAGTGTCCCCTTTTAGAGTTCCTTGGGTAAGGAGGGATTCAGATTGGGGAGAACGGGATTGAGCAGGAAAGAGCTGAGGCGAGTGGAAGCGATGGGGCGGGTGAAGCGGGCGCACGGCACGCACCAGGACCGGCTGGTGAAGAAGTTGCGGCTGGCCGGGATCGCGAACTACGACGCGGCCAACGCGTATCTGGAGGATCACTATCTCGCCGTACACAACCGGCGTTACGCGCGCCCAGCGGCGGAAGCGGCCGATTATCACCGGCGGCGGCCCACGGCGCGGCCATTGAACGAAGTGTTTTGGCTGGAGGAGGAACGAGTGGTGAGTGCGGACTGGGTGGTGAGTTATAACCACCGCCGGCTGCAACTGGAGCGGCAAAACCGGCACTGGGCGCCAGCCAAGAGCCGCGTGCTGGTGCGGGAAAACGAAGCGGGTGAGGTTGCGATTCACTATCGCGGCCAACGTCTGCGGTCCCACGAGCTGAAGGCGGCTTCTATAGCGCTGGGCGAGGGCAGGGGCCTTGCCCCTTCCCCCGCGCCCCCTTCCCCAATCCTACGGCGCAGCCTTTCTCCTGCTCCGAATCATCCCTGGCGAAAAGGCTTTTCCGTAAAGGCGCGCGCCCTCTTTTCCGGGGCAGCGTGAAATCAAAACCAGGGGACATTTCTATTGTGGACAACACGGGGACATTTCTAATGTGGTATGACACAACCCCAACTAGCGGTTGACTTTTGCTGAGGTCACTAGCAAGGTGGGAGGGGCGAGTTTCTAACCTTTTACGCGGGAAGCGTGGGAAGAGGCCCGCTTCTGCTGTTGTTTCCGCGCTTGCTTCTCGTAATCGAGATGAGATTTTAGCTTGGAGTGCGGTACAGTAAGAACACGGATTAACGCACTTTCAAAAATCGCGTATTCATTGGGTTGATCGCTTTTAGCTTGGTGGCTCATTTGGCGTTCAAACCTTTTCTGGCCGTAATGTATCATACCGGCGGAAAGGGGTGAACAACGCTTGCTGGTAATCAACATTAGCAGAGTTCTTAGCGTCCCTGATTACGTGTTCAAATATAAACCAGTCCGCAAACCAAGACAGGATATTCGGTCGCTGCCAACCTTTACAATTCCAGAGGCAGCCGAAGCCCTTGCCATTAAACAGAGGACACTGTTTTCTTGGTACGATGGTAGCGATCCGATATTAAAGGCATCTGCTACCTGTGGATTAATTCACCTGCTTTCATATCGTGACATCGAGGAAGCATACCGCGTATATCTGCTGCGCGAGAGATTCAAGTTCTCCTTTCAATTCCTTAGGCGTTCAATGGGTAACGCCCGCAAGATGTTTCGCTCCCAGCATCCATTACAGAACGCCGACGCCATCAAGGAATGTTTACAAGACATCGTTTACGACAAACCTGTTCGCGGTACACACCTACGCACTATTACATCGCTGGGGAAAAAACCTGGCCAACAATTTGTCCAGGAAGTTGCAGATATGTTCGCCGAGAGAATAGAGGCTGGCAGGTTCATCTTTCCGTGGCGCTTCGCAGCTACCGATCATCAAAGCCGCCCGGTGTCCATGAACCCTTACATTATGTCCGGTCGGTTGGTGGTCATTGGTACGCGCATTCCGGTAATTGTGCTCTGGGGACGCAAGCGAATTGGATCAAGAGTGGAAGAAATTGCTGGGGATTATGGCCTCGATAGTGGGATTGTCCAACAAGCATTAACACACATTGATATACGTCAAAAAGCGGCATGAGGAATGCGTTCTCTTCCTAGATGAGGGCTTTTCAGCCGAATCCGTGGCTGTTCGCCTGAGGACGGCGGGGTTTACCGTTACGCGATTTCCCGAATGGTTCAAAGATAAAAATGGAGAGGTTAGGCGGAATGTAGAAGACCCTGAAATTATTCGGTTTTGCCACAAAAACGGCTGGTTGCTCGTGACGACAGACCACGAAATAAAAAATACTCATCAGGAAGAAATCAAGAGAACTGAAGTAACGATCCTTGCCACGGCTCATAACAGCTTAGAAAGCCAAGATGAATGGGTCGTAGCTCTAATCAATCTTAAAACTCGCGTGTTTCGGGAGTTTAAGAAGCGAGAGCGCCCATGGTTCGGAACTTTCAGCCGCACGGCATAACTGACAATTGCGACCATCATATGAATGCCACGTTGGTTAGCTAACTATATTATTGTCCAAAATCATCCCAATACAATCACCCCTCAGTTTTGTAACACTTTAATGCTAGAGCATTTACGATTTATGTCTTTACAGTTAAAGCGACTGAAGTCATCTTATAAATACCATTGCGCCACGATGATATGTATACACTTAACTCGAAACCGCTCTAAAAATCTCGTGCGCGTAAATACAAATACATAGGTCCTTCGCTTCGCTCAGGATGACAACTTAGAGCTTATTTCAAAAATGCCTTTTAGGTCGGGCGGTGCGGCCCTCAGTGGCTAAAGCCCGCATTATTATTGATCCATGGCGGCACGGCTGAAGCCGTGCCCTACCATAAATCGAGCGTTTCTTACAGTAACTCTGAGAATGCTATAGAGCGGTTTCCGCGATGATGTATGGCGGCCGAGCTTCGCTCGGCTGGGCGGACGAGGGCGTCCACCCCTACGCGAGCAGTGCGGCAACGATGGAGGGCTAGATTTTTTGCAATCTCTGGACGTCGTGGACGCCGGGGATTTGTCTAACTCCGTCCATGAGTTTTTGTAAGTGCTTGACGTCGGCGATTTCGACGACTAAGTCGATGTAGGCCTGGCCGTTCTGGCTGCGCGATTCCATGTTATGGATGTTAGTCTGGGTGTCGCCGATGACGGCGGTGATTTGTTTCAACATGCCGAAGCGGTCGTCGCAGACGAGGGTGAGTTTAACGGGATAGGAAACGGGCTGGCCGTCTTTTTCGTCGCCGGCCCACTGCACGTCGATGCGGCGGTCGGGTTCGAAGAGAAGGTTGGTGACGTTGGAGCAGTTGATGGAGTGGACGGCGACGCCTTTGCCGCGGGTAACGTAGCCGACGATGGATTCTCCGCGAATGGGGTTGCAACAGCGGGCGCGATAGACGAGGAGGTCGCCGTGTCCGCGGACGACGATGGCGTTCGAGTCTCCGCCAAAGACGCGGCGGACGACGCTGGAAATGCCGCTGGAGAAGCCGTGGGATGCGGCCTCCGCCTCGGTTTCCGATAGGGGCTGGGCGCCGGCGGGGGCGAATTTCGCGAGCACCTGGCGGGCGGAATATTTGCCGTAGCCGATGCCGGCCATGAGGTCGTCGGGACGGCCGAGTCCGTATTCGCCGGCCGCGCGTTGCAGGTCTGCGTCTTTAATTTCCTTGAGCGAGATGTGGTATTTGCGGGCTTCTTTTTCGATGAGCTTGCGCCCGATTTCGATGGCGCGCTCGCGCTGATGGACGTTGAGCCAGTGCTTGATTTTGTTGCGGGCGCGCGAGGACTTGACGATGGCCAGCCAGTCGCGGCTGGGCTTGTGTCCGGGCTGGGTGACGACTTCGACGATGTCGCCGGAGTGGAGCTTGTGACGGAGAGGGACCATGCGTCCGTTGACTTTGGCGCCGGTGCAAGTGTGTCCGACTTCGGTGTGAATGGAATAGGCGAAGTCGATGGGCGTGGCTTCGCGGGGCAGAACCAGGACCTTGCCCTTGGGCGTGAAAGTGTAGACCTCTTCGGGGTAAAGATCGACTTTCAGGGTGGAAAGGAATTCGTTGGGATCGGAAACGTCGCGCTGCCATTCGACGACCTGGCGAAGCCAGGCGAGGCGCTGCTCGTCAACGGCGGAAACGGGGCCGTCCTTGTATTTCCAGTGGGCGGCGATGCCTTCCTCGCACATCTTGTGCATTTCCTCGGTGCGAATCTGGATTTCGAAGGCCTCGCCGGTTTCGGTGATGACGGAGGTGTGCAGCGACTGGTAGAGGTTGGGCCGCGGCATGGCGATGAAATCTTTGATGCGTCCGGGGACGGGGCGCCAGAGGTTGTGGATGATGCCGAGAACGGCGTAGCAGTCTTGCACGGAAGTGGTGATGACGCGCATGGCGTAGAGGTCGTAAACCTGGTCGACGGCGATGTGCTGGCGCTGTAATTTCCGGTGGATGCTGTAGAGGCGCTTGATGCGGCTTTCGACCTGGCCGGCGATGCCGGCTTCCTTGAGGGCGTCGCGCAGCACGCCTTCGACGCGCATCATGAAGGCTTCGCCGGCCTTGCGACGAGACTCGACGGCGGCGTGGACTTGCTCGTATCCGATGGGATCGAGGTGCTTGAAGCCGAGGTCTTCGAGTTCGCCGCGGATCTTGCCCATGCCGAGGCGGTGCGCGATGGGAGCGTAGATTTCGAGCGTCTCGCGGGCGATTTTTTGCCGGCGTTCGGGATCGAGGTGTTCGAGGGTGCGCATGTTGTGGAGGCGGTCGGCGAGTTTGATGAGGACGACGCGGATGTCGTCGACCATGGCCAGCATCATTTTGCGAAGGTTCTCGGCTTGCGCTTCTTCTTTGGAGGAGAAATCGATTTTGCTGATTTTGGTGACGCCTTCGACGATGTGGGCGACTTGCTCGCCGAATTCCCGCTGAATTTCAACCGTGGTGACGGTGGTGTCTTCGACCGAGTCGTGGAGCAGGCCGGCGGCGATAGAGACGGAATCCATTTTCATGTCGGCGAGAACGTTGCCGACTTCGAGGGGGTGGACGAGGTAGGGCTCGCCGGAGGCGCGGGATTGCCCGGCGTGGTGCTTCTGGGAGAACTCGTAGGCTTTCTTGACGATGGTGAGGTCGTCGTTGGGGCGGTTCTGGCGCAGCTTCCGCATGAGCTCGCGGAAGCGGGTCACGGTGAGAACGTTGGTCGCGATTTGTTCCCGCAACGTCGCCATAAGCGATTTTAACGCAGGGGATGGCTATTGCGGTGCTGGGGCGATAATCAACAGACTGTTCCAGCCTTTTACTCTCTTAAAGGTGTAATAGCCACCAGTTGCCCTTGCACGCTACGCTGTCTGATAAGATCGCTACCATCAGGCCGTAGCAGGAGGGTTGGGCGCAACAAAGGGACGAAAAGACGCGCAAACTTGTGCTATCGCCTGATTTCATCAACTATCTGGCTCCGTTTTAGATTCCGCGAGATAATCGTGTAATGAAGAAGAGAGCCGCAAAGGCAGTTATCATCACTTCCGCGATAATCATCCTGGTGACTTCGGCGTTCGTATTCGGGTACTCTCCCAGTGGCCTCGCGCAAACACCCCAACCGGAAACTGGCAGAATCTATCCTCTCAATCGTAGGGGCGGAGTGGTGGGATACATGACACACAGGGAAAAAGTGCAGCAGCAACTGTCGCTTGGCATTTGTATATTTTTCGTCGTAGTCGCCGCGTCCACTGAATATTACTTAGACCCATTCAATCGTCGAAAGCAGCCGTGGGATAGACGCTGACGGCCAGAGTGAATGTAAGACTCTGCTCCACCGTCTAACGTGTAGTTGGCGTAACATCCCCATTTCACTGAAAAATCCCCCAATCGGATACCGGATCGGTGCCCGATACGTGGAACCTGCCAGCCCTGTGCGTATGGTCGAGTTCAAACTAATACACCTAAGGAGTGCGCAACCGGCTAACAACTTCCCGGCCGCATAAGGCGTAGTGTCGGGTGTTCCAGGTGTAGATGATCTGCGCTTTCGACTTGAGGGCGCAGTGTGCCAGCATGGCATCGTAGATGGCGCCGCCTACGATGCCCCGAGCAGCCGAGGTTTGCAGGGCGTCGGCGTATTCCTCGCCACTCAGCGCAACGATCGTCAGGCGCTCGCGGATGTTGCCGATAAAGAGCATGGCCTGTTCGCCGCTGATGCGGCGCTTGCCCGGCATCCTCGTCAAGGTGGCGTAAACCTCGGCCAAACTGTGCGCTCCGCAGCAGCCGGTTGACTGGTTAAATTGAATAAAGAGTTCCTGACTTGGGCCGTGATGGACGTGGTCTCGGTAGAACAGCGGAATTAACACGGAAGTGTCGAAAAAAACTTTCATTTTCTAGCTCTGTTCTTAGCTCTAGGTCTGGTTCGATGGACAGGGTTACTCGCGCCCGGACGCGCATCTTCAACGAAACCATCGCCCAGGTTCGCCAAGTCGCGTTCCTCGCGGATTTGGCGCAGCAGATCGTCAGTGGCGGAGGCAGGCAACGGTTCTCCGGTGTGCAACACCCAGATGCCATGCTCATTCTGGAGCGGCCCCACGCCACGGGCCGGGCGCAGCATGATTTGCTCACCGCCGCATTCCAGTTCCAGCGCGTCGCCCGGTTCCAATTGCAATTCCTCGCGCAGCGGTTTGGGGATGACGACGCGGCCTGCTTTGTCCATAACGAGGCGGGCATTCATATTGGCATTATAATATGGGTCCACCCATTAATCAATGCCATTTTGCGCTCTTTCCAGACAGGGTTCGCTTGGGGCCACTTCCCAAGCAAGAGGGCTGGTATTGTACGAATAAGGAGGTGGGGCGTGGAGCGCATTCTGGTGAGTGGGGCTTCGGGGCCGATTGGGAAGGCGCTGCTGGCTTCATTTGCGTCGCAACTTGAACGCCAAGACACGCAGATTGTGCGGCTGGTGCGGGGACGGGCTCGGGATGCGGCGCAGATTGCGTGGGATCCGCTGGCTCCGATGTCGCCAGCGGTGGTTTCGGGTTTCGATGCGGTAGTCCACTTGGCGGGCGAGAACCTGGCTGGGCGCTGGACTGCGGAGAAGAAGAAGCAAATCCGCGATAGCCGCGTGCTGGGAACGCGGAACTTGGCGGCGGCGCTGGCGCGGACTGCGATCAAGCCGCGTGTGCTGCTGTGCGCATCGGCGGTCGGGTTCTACGGGAATCGCGACGACGAAGTTTTGCGCGAAGAGAGCGCGGCTGGGCAGGGGTTTCTGGCCGAGGTTTGCCGCGAATGGGAAGACGCCAGCCGGAGTGCGGCAGAGGCAGGCATTCGCACGGTAAATCTTCGGATTGGCCTGGTGTTGAGCGCGCAGGGCGGAGCGCTGGGAAAGATGCTGACTCCGTTCAGACTGGGGCTGGGCGGACGGATGGGACCGGGGCGGCAGTGGTGGAGCTGGATTCATGTGAACGACATCGTGAGCGGAATTCAGCACGCGATGCGTAACCAGGAGATCTCTGGGCCGGTGAATCTGGTGGCGCCGAATCCGGTGCGCAATGCGGAGTTCACGCAGGCGTTGGCGTCGGTGCTAAGGCGTCCGGCGATTTTTCCGATGCCGGAGTTTGTGCTGCGGCTGGCTTTCGGCAAGCAAGCCGCGGAGGAGCTGTTGCTGGCGAGCCAGCGGGTTGAGCCGGGGAAACTTTTGGCCAGTGGGTATAAGTTCCGCTTTTGCGAGTTACGGACGGCACTGGAGGATCTGGTGGGCTAGAAGGAATCCTCGCGCGGATTCTCTTCCCGTTGTGTTGCGGATTGGACGTGGCTGCGGGTGATGCGGTCGTGCCAGCATAATGCGTCCTGGTCGAGGAGGCACCAGAGATAGCCGAGTCCGGCGGAAAAGGCGGAGAGAAACGAGGCTAGGACGCGCCAGCGGCGGGAGCGGCGATGGAGCGGCGAGCCGTCGAAGGCTGCCAGGCGCAGATGGGCTATGCGCAATCCGGGAGTCGAGCCGGTATAGACCACAAACAAGAATTCGTACGCCGCCCAGAGCAGAACTGCGACTCCGCCGAGCGCGGCGGCAAGGATCGGGAGCGGGCCGCGAACGGAAATCAGACTATGGATTAGGCTGGGGATCAGGCTGCGGTTTAGGCCGGGAATTAGGCTGCGGATCAGACTGGGGTTCAGACGAAGAAAAATTGCGGCAAAGGCCGCTAGCGCCGCTGTCAAAATAACGCTATCGACGAGCGCAGACGTGGCGCGCTGGGCGATGGATGCGGAGGGAACGGCGGCGGGCGCGTCGGCCCGCTTGTCGGGCGTCTCTTGCGGAGCGGGTTCGATCAACATTCCGCCTAATGCGGGAGGCGGTGGCAGGACCTCCGGGGCTTCGACGATGCGCGGACGATTGTGGTCGAAGACGGGATCGGCCAGTTCGCTGCGGCGGAATACAGGAATGGCGGCGGAACGCGGGAACTCGATGACCTTGGCGGAGGGCTCTGGGGCCGGTTCGGGATATGGGTACGGAATTAGCTCACAGGCTGGCTCTGGCGCAGGTTGCGGTGTTGATTGCAATGTCTGCTGCGATGCTTGGCGAGATTCAGCCAAACGAGGTTCGCCGAAGCTCGGAGCTTCGGCTGGCGCAGGTCCTTCGATGGTTGGAAAATTTGTATGGAGCGCGAATTCTTGGGCGAAGCTTTGCGCAACTCGTGCGGCAACGGCCGCCGACGCGGATGGCGGCGCGGGGCGCGACCAGCTCTCGGGCGCATCGAAGGGCAGGAGCAGTGAGGGATAGCGAGGAGAGCGGGGTTTGCGGCGGGTGCGATAGCGTTCGAGGCGAGCGGCCACCTCGACACGCCAGGAATCGGCGCTCGGACTGATGTTGGGATTGGCGTTGGGATTGACGTTTTTACGAAGATCGGGCCCGGTAGCCGCGGTTGCAGCGGCGGCGTCAAGCGTCGGCTCGACGGCATCGGCCGGGTAGAAGTGGCTTTGCAGGGCGGGGTCGCCACCGGCCGGGCAGTTTGTCAATCCGTTCGTCATCAATTCAGTCGTCGTCAATACAGTCGCTAATCCGGTTGCCGCCAATCCGGCATCAAACCGGCGTGTGGCATCAAGTCGTCGAAGACAAGCCGCGAAGAATGCCAGCAGCCAGAGCCAGGCCGCGGGAAAATTTCGGGGTCGACATCCAGCCCCTAAAGGGGCATCCGATTTCGAAGAGCTTGCGGCATCGCTAAAGCGATGCCCTGATACGAGGCACCAATACTGATACGAGGCACCAATACTTTGATACAACACCCGAGTTCTTCCTCGGTTTTCAGAGCCGAGTAAATATGACGAAGGCCATTACCGGAGACCACACGAATGCGCAACTTTGCTTCGCCTGCCGCCCGCGTGCTAAGGTCAGTTGGTTCCCGTTGGCAGACCGCTGGCGGAGCGCACGCGTGCGCTTGCAGATCACCCGCAAATGGTCATCCATTAATGATTACCCGCTCTCGAATCTTTATCACGATCGCATTGCTGTGTCATCTGCTTCTCGCCCGCGGGATAGTAACCAGCCAGACGCTGCCCCCTGCCGCCACGACGGTTTCCACGGCTGAAAACGCCCAAGCGACGGCCCCGGTTGTGGGGGCGGTCCCTGCCGGCGAGACGGAAGAGCCGGTGACGATCCGGGCGGTGCAACAAGAGAAGGATGGGGCCATCTACCATCTGCGGGGCGAGGCGGAAATCGACTATCGCACCTACATTCTCCACGCGGATCAAATCACCTATAACGATGACACGGGGGCGAGCGAACTGGAGGGCCACGTCGTGCTGGACGGCGGCCCTTACGACGAGCACGTCGTAGCTAGCCACGGCACTTATAACATCCGCACGCAAATCGGAACGTTCTATAGCGCGATCGGAACGGTGGGGTTGCGGATGCGGTATTCCCGCTATGTACTGACCACGTCCAATCCCTTTGCCTTTACCGGAAAAATTGTGGAAAAGCACGGGTCTGGCCACTATCTGGTGCGCCAGGGAACGGTGACCACCTGCGAGTTGCCGCGTCCGAAGTGGCTGTTCAGCGGGGGACGCATGGTGGTGGATGTGGACGGCACCGCCAAAATCTACAACAGCGATTTCCGGCTGATGGGCGTGCCGGTGTTCTATTTTCCATTCGTGGCGCTTCCGGTCCAGAAAGAGCAACGCCACACCGGGCTGTTGATTCCGAGTTTCGGCAACTCGTCCACCAAGGGTATGATTGCCGGCGAATCGGTGTACTGGGTGTTCAATCGCAGCACCGACGCGACGGTGGGCGCCGAATATTATTCCAAACGCGGTTGGTTTCAGCGCGGAGAACTTCGCGCCCGCCCGAGCGACAGCTCTTACGTGCACTTCACCTATGAGGGGATGGTGGACCGCGGCATCGGAACTCCACCGAATCGGCAGGACCAAGGCGGAGAAGACGCGCATTTACTTGCCGAGCGCTCTTTTGGGGACTTCCGCAGCGTCGCGAATGTCGATTATTTGAGTTCGTTCGTCTTCCGCATTGCCTTCACCGATGTCTACACCCAGGCGATCGATTCGGAAGTGAGGTCGCAGATTTTTCTTTCCAATACGACCGGCGGATTCCACTTCAATGCGCTGGCGGAACGCTATCAAAACTTCGAAGTTTGCAATCCGAATACCCAATTGAACGCGAGCTGTAGCACCATTACGCAGACCGAGCTGGTCCGCATCCTGCACACGCCGAGTTTGTTCATTTCTGGCGAGGAGCGGCGGCTGGGAAATACGCCGCTGTACTGGTCGTTCGAGAGCGCGGCCGAGGGTTTGCAACGCCGCGAGGCGCCCGAAGACTTGCCGCAGCGCCAGCTTGGGTTCGGCACGGCCACCATGGTGGGCAGGTTCGATCTGGCGCCGTCGCTGGCAATGCCGCTGCAATGGCAGGGATGGTCGATTCGTCCCGCGCTTACGCTGCGGGACACGTTTTACACGGAGCAGTACAACGCAGCATTGGCCACGGCGACGGGAAGGGCCGACGACGACATTCTGAACCGCAAATCGCTGGAGGCTTCATTCGAGGTGCGTCCGCCGGCATTGTCGCGGGTCTTCGACCGTCCGTGGCTGGGACGCAAATGGAAACACGCGATTGAGCCGCGCATGAAGTACGACTACGTCACCGGCGTGAATAACTTTGCCGATATTTTGCGTTTCGACACGGCCGATGTGCTGACCAATACGAATGAAGTCGAGTACTCGCTGGTGAATCGCCTTTACGCCAAGCGCCTCGATGCGAACGCCAAGGATTGCGCCGCGCAGGGCATGAGCGCGCTCACCATCGGCGGCGTCCCGCAAGTGGGCGCGGTGCCGTGGGAACTGCCTTTGAACCCGGACGCGCAGGCCTGCGCCTCGGGCCCGCGCGAGATCTTGAGCTGGGAGGTTGGGCAGAAATATTTTTTCGATCCCACGTTCGGCAATGCGCTGGTGGCGGGGCAGCGAAACGTATTTACGACGACCGCGGATTTCACGGGCATCGCGTTTCTGGATTCGGCGCGGCGCTTCGCTCCGCTGATTTCGCGCCTGCGCGTCGAAACCAGCCCGCGCACCAACACCGAGTGGGACCTGGACTACGACTTCAGGGACGGCCGCATCAACTCCAGCATGGCGCTGGTGAACTACCGCTTAGGCGCGTTTATTATGGGTGGAGGCGACGCTTTTTTGCGCGTGATCGAGCCGCCAAGCGGAACGGCATCTCCGAACTCGCCGTTGAGCGAGTTGGCGAGCACGAAAGAGTTCAACCAGTTTCGGCTGCTGTTTGGCTATGGGCAACTCAACAAGCGCGGATTGAGCGCCGCCACCAGCGTCGGCTTTGACGCGAACCTTGGGTCGCTGCAATATGCGACGGCGCAGTCGAGTTACAACTGGGACTGCTGCGGCCTGAGCCTGGAATACCGGCGTTTTGCGCTGGGATCGGTGCGCAACGAGAACCAGTACCGCTTCACGTTTACGCTGGCGAACATCGGCGCGTTCGGGAATCTCAAGCGGCAGGAGCGGCTGTACTAGAGGAGTTCTCAGTTCCCGGTTCTCAGTTCTCAGTAAGAGCGGTTCGGGAGGTTTCTGAGAATTTGTCCAATAACTCATGCTTTGAAGGGGACGGGCTTCAGCCCGTCCGTTGAGGCTACGAAACGACGCGGCTTTCAGCCGCTGAGGGAATGAGTTCACATGACATGCCACCCCTCGGGGGCTAAAGCCCCTATCATTTCGCATTCGTACGTACGGGCTGAAGCCCGTACCCTTCAAAACCTAACAGTATTTGGACAGTTTCTGAGAACTTCTTTCGTGGATAATGGAGATGGTGAACACTGCGGCCACAATTGATCGGAAGGGCGCACGCCTGCGCCAGATTCTCGCCGGGCACGGGCGTTTGATCGTCGCTTATTCGGGAGGCGTGGACTCCGCTTTTCTGGCTTGGACTGCGCATCAAGTGCTGGGCGGGCAAATGCTCGCCGCGATTGCCGATTCCGCCAGCCTGGCGCGGACCCATCTTGAAGACGCGCTCGCTTTTGCGCGCGAGCGCGGAATTCCGGTCGAGGTGGTGGAAACGCGCGAGCTGGAAAATCCGGCGTACGCGCGCAACGATGCCCTGCGCTGTTTCCACTGCAAGGATGAATTGTTCACCGTGCTCGAGCGCTGCCGCGAGGCGCGCGGGTTCGACGCTATCGCCTACGGAATCAATGCCGACGATGAGGACGATTTTCGCCCAGGGCAGCGGGCCGCGCGCCAGTATCATGTTCTGGCTCCACTGCTTGAAGCCGGCCTGAACAAGGCGGAAATCCGCGAACTGGCGCGACAAGCCGATTTGCGGGTTTGGGACAAGCCGACCTCCGCCTGCCTTTCGTCGCGCCTGGAATATGGACGCGCGGTCACGCCCGAAGCGCTGAACGCGATCGAGCGCGGAGAAGACGCGCTGCGGGCCCTGGGGTTCCGGCAATTCCGCGTGCGCCATCATGGCGAGATCGCGCGCATTGAAATTGCGCGCGAAGAATTTCCCCGCGCTTTGACCGCCGAGATGGCCCGCGAGTTCACCGCCGTGTTCAAAGGATTGGGATTCAAGTTCGTCACGCTCGATCTGGAGGGGTTCCGCTCCGGCTCGATGAATCAATTGCTGACGACCAAAGAGTTGTTGCGGGGACGCGGCTAGGGCAGATCTCGAGTTGCTGTGGCCGCTGGTGACTGCCGAGCTGCGCTCGGCTTGGACCCTTCGGCTTCGCTCAGGGCAGGCTCGCGAGGCGCCCGTCCCCACACAAGCCTTGCCGCCATGAGATAATCAAGCGGTTTGCTCATGATTGGGTGGTTTCGATTGACGATACGTCGCGCGTTTGTGGTTCTTCTGCTGATTTGCCTGGGCTGCTCGGCGCAGTCCCCGCCTTCTCCTCCCGCGAACATCGTAAGCGCGATCGAGCGCCATGTGCGGGCGCAGTATTCGCTCCCACCCAACGTGAAAGTGATTGTGGGGACGCTGCGGCCGAGTGAGTTCGCGAACTATGACGCGCTGACGGTCACGTTTGCCAGCGCCAACAAAAAACAGGATTACGATTTCCTGCTCTCGCACGACTACAAGATGCTGGTGCGCATATCGAAGTTCGATCTGACCGCCGATCCGTACGCCGAGATCATGAAGAAGATCGACGTCGGCGGGCGCCCGACGCGCGGCAATAAGGACGCCAAGGTCAAGGTCGTCAGCTACGACGATTTCGAGTGCATGTTCTGTTCGCGCATGCACGCAACGCTTTTCCCCGGGTTGTTGAAGGAATACGGCGACCGCGTCGTTTTCATCTACAAGGATTACCCGCTCGAAGAGCTGCACCCCTGGGCGGTGCACGCGGCGGTGGACGCCAATTGTCTGGGCGCGCAAAACAACGACGCCTACTGGGACTACGCCGATTACGTGCACGCGAACCAGCAGGCGATCGGCGGCCAGCAGGGCCGCGACGGCTGGAATGCGGAACTCGACCGGCTGGCCACGGCGCAGGCGCAGAAGCACAATCTCGACGTTCCAAAGTTGCAGGCTTGCGTCAAGGCCCAGGACGAAAAGGCCGTGCGCGCCTCGATGAGCGAAGGAGACGGCATTGGAGTGGAAGCGACTCCGGTGATGTTTGTGAATGGCCAGAAACTGGATGGGGCCGTGCCGGCGGACGAAGTGCGGCTGGCGCTCGACCAGGCGCTGAAGGATGCCGGTGTGGCGCCTCCGGTGCACAAGCAATAAATTTATAATTTGCGATCTTTAGATTTGTAATTGAAATGATTTGTAATTGAAAACCCGGCGAGTGCGAGACCAAAATTACCAATTACAAATTGCCAATCGCAAATATTTTGGCGGAGGGACCAACTTGAAAAATCGTAACTGGTTTGGACGAGTGGCCGTGGCCGTGGCCGGCGCGTTTCTGTTGCTGGGCCTCGCGGCATGCAAAGGCAACAGCAGCGGCGGCGACGTCATGGCTTCGGTCAATGGGCGGAAGATTTACCGCAGCGAAGTCGACAAGTATTACATCAATCAAACGGCGGGCTCCGACCAGCAGCCGACGGGCGAGCAGGCGGTGAGCCTCCGGCTAAGCATTCTGAACCAGCTCGTGGAGACGGAGATCCTGATGCAGCGGGCGGAGAAGCTCGGGCTGCTGGCGACGGACGAAGAAGTAGACCGCAAACTGAACGAAATCAAGTCGCCCTACACCGCCGAGGAATTCAACAAGCGGCTGCAGGACAAGAAGATTTCGCTCGACGACTTCAAACGCGACCTGCGGCGCTCGCTCACCCAGGAAAAGGTGTTGAACAAGGAAATCACCTCCCGCATCAACATCACCGACCAGGACGTTTCCGGCTACTTCAACGACCACAAAGCGGAGTTCAACTTGATCGAAGCGCAATATCATTTGGCGAAAATCATGGTGTCTGGAGTGGCCAACGCCCAGGTGCGCAACCTGCAGAACAGCAAGGCGAAGGACGATGCCGAGGCGCGCAAGAAAATCGAGATGATCGCCAACCGCCTCGACAGCGGCGACGACTTCGCCACGCTGGCCATGAATTATTCCGAAGATCCGGAGACCAGCAACAACGGCGGCGATTTGGGGATGGCCCCCGAGTCCGCGCTGAAGAACGCCGATCCTGCAACCCGCGATGCGGTGCTGAAGCTCAAGCCGGGGCAATATACGCCGGTGATTCCCATCGTTAATCCGGCCAATCGTCAGCCCGCCGCTTACATGATCGTGAAGCTGATTGCGAAAGAGCCGGCGGGGCAGAGGGACTTGAACGATCCGCGGGTGCAGCAGGCCATCCGGCAGCAGTTGCGCGACCGGCGCGAGCAGTTGTTGAAGGCGGCGTATTACGAAAGCCTGCGCGACGACGCCAAAGTCGCGAATTATTACGCGGATGAAGTGCTGAAGAACGCGGGCGCGGCGAAGTAGTAAAATTGTCATCCTTAGCGAAGCGAAGGACCTCTACATTTTGCCCGCGCCAGCAAAATGCAGAGGTTCTTTGCTTGGGATGACAGACTATGGCGAGTTGTGCGTGGCCGCTGGTTATTCTTCCAACTTTTTTAATAAAACCTCGTTCACCAACTGCGGATTGGCCTGCCCCTTCGATGCCTTCATCGCCTGCCCCACGAAAAATCCGATCATGGTTTTCTTGCCTGCGCGATACTGCTCCACCTGCTTGGGATTTGCCGCGATCAATTCATCGGCGAGTTTTTCCAACTCCGACGTGTCGCGCGATTGTTCGGGACGGCCCTCCGCGTCATAAACGGCGGGGAAGTCTTGCTTGCGTTCGAAGCAGCGGTCGTAAAGGTCTTTCAGCATTTTGCCCGAGATCGCACCCGACTCGACCAGATCGGCCGAGGCCGCAACTCCAGCCATTGAAATTGGCGATTGTTCGAGTTCAAGGCCCTGCGCTTTCAGGCGTCCGAGCAGTTCGCTCTGCACGAGGTTTGCGACACGCTTCGGATTTATCGCCGCGCGCGCCGCGGACTCGAACTGGTCGGCCAGCGCTCGCGTCAGCGTCAGCGTGTAGGCGTCGCCCGCGGTGATGCCGTAATCCTCGATCATGCGCTGGCGGCGCGCTTCCGGAAGCTCGGGCAAGCTGGCGCGGATCGCGGCTTGCCATTTTTCATCGACCACCAGGGGAAGCAGGTCGGGTTCGGGAAAATAGCGGTAGTCGTGCGCCTGCTCTTTCGAGCGCATGCCGTACGTCTTGCCTTCGTTCGCGTTATAGAGGCGCGTTTCCTGCGCGATCTTGCCGCCGGATTCGAGGACCTCGATGTGGCGCTCAATCTCGTACTCCAGCGCCTGCTTGACGAAGCGGAATGAGTTGACGTTCTTGATCTCGGTTTTCGTGCCAAATTCTTTTTGCCCGCGCGGCCGCACGCTGACGTTGGCGTCGCAGCGCAGCGAACCTTCCTCCATATTGCAGTCGCTGACGCCGGTGTAGAGGATGATTTCCTTGAGCCGCGTCAGGTACTCGTAAGCTTCTTCGGGCGAGCGCATGTCGGGCTCGCTGACGATCTCGGCCAGAGGCACCCCGGTGCGGTTCAGATCGATGGCGGTCTTATGGGCGGAGTCGGCGAAACCCTCATGCAGGCTCTTGCCCGCGTCTTCTTCCAGGTGCAGGCGGGTGATGCCGATTTTCTTTTTGCCGCCATTTATCTTACTTTCGTTTACATCGATGTCGATGAATCCAAACTCCGCCAGCGGCTTGTCGTACTGCGAAATCTGGTAGCCCTTGGGCAAGTCGGGATAAAAATAATTCTTGCGCGCAAAGATGGAAACTTCATTGATGCGGCACTGCAACGCCATTGCCGCCAGGACCGCAAATTCCACCGCCTTCCGGTTTAGCACCGGCAACGCTCCGGGAAGCCCTAGACAGACGGGGCAGACATTGGTGTTCGGCGGATCGCCAAACCGAGTCGAACACGAGCAAAAGATTTTCGATGCGGTCAGCAGTTGTACGTGGACTTCGAGTCCGATGACCGGCTCGTATTTCGCGAGAAGTGCCTCGGAAAGGGCTGGAGTGCTCGCCATATCGGAAGATTATAGCCTCACAGGTAAAGCGGCTGCGACCACTGCGGAATGCAGATCCCTCGCTGCGCACGGGATGACAACTCATGAAAAGTGTTACGTGTCCGTTGCTCTCCGACTTTTATCACGGGCGCTACGGTCTCTTCACTTCCGGCGCGCTCAAGTATTTTTCCAGCGGGATTTCGAAATACATCAGCTCCGTGCCTTTCGCGTCGCGCACTCCCATTAGATAGAAGTTGGCGCCGGCCAGCGGATTCGAAATGTCCAAGACATCGAAAAACAGGAACCCGCGCGCCGTGGAATGCGGCTCGACGGCCTCGGCGCCGAACCGGGCCCGCTCGATTTCGTCCCACGTCTTGCGGCTCACTCCTCCCTTGACTTCTTTTCTGGGCAGCGGAATCGGCAACGGACTGGGCTGGCCAACGCGCGAAGGATGCGAGAGCCTGCGTTCCAGATCGTCCATGGTCGAGGGGAACAGCTTGCTGCGGTCCTTGGTATTCAACTGGGCCTTCATTCCGACGAGAGAAATCGGCCGATCGCCGTCATTCGTAATCACGAGGAAAATTGGCATGTAACCGGAGTCGCGGTAGTTGACGCTGAAGATCGAAGCCTTGTCCTCCAAGTCGTAGGGATCGACCGCGACCGCAACTTTTTCCAAGGGGTGGTCGTCGTGCGCCGGGTAGGTGCGGGCGGGCTGGGCCGTCGGCATGACAAATTCCTTGGCCGCAATCGCGCCCAGGCAGCAGAGCAGCACAAAAGCACAGATTGGCGCAAAACGCCGGGCTGGTGTCATTGGCGCGCGAGGCGATTTTTGCATGGCTTCTTTGTGCATACGTGGATTATAGGATGCCGTTAGCGCAACCGGGCTGTTCAGCTCCGCGATTAGCATGGGCTGGGTTTCCTCTGTGCTTCTCTGTGCCCTCCGTGGTTCAAGCTTTTCCGCTTTGCCCCGGACCCCCGTAGGCACAACGGGCTACACTTTCCCTGAAACCGCCATAGAATGGAATTTCTCTTCATGTACGCAATCTACAGTGCACTGCTCGCTTTTTTGCTGGTGCTGACGCTGCCCTACTGGCTCGTGCAGATGATACGGCACGGCAAGTATCGGACGGGCTTGCGCCAACGGTTTGGCGCGGTCCCGCCCGCTCTGGCCGTTCGCGGCGAGAAGCGGACAATCTGGGTGCACGCGGTTTCGGTGGGCGAAGTCGTCGCTTCAAGCGCAGTGATCGCGGCGCTGCGGCAGAAATTTCCGTCTCATCGCGTGCTGATTTCAACGACCACCAGCACAGGGCAGAAACTCGCCGCGCAGCGCTTTGGCGCGGAGAACGTTTTTTACTTTCCCCTCGACTTTGCTTTTGCCATAAGACCTTATCTCGACGCTTTGCGCCCCGAACTTGTGGTCGTCGCCGAAACCGAATTATGGCCCAATTTTCTTCGGCTCGCCAAACGCAGCGGGGCGCACATCGCCGTCGTCAACTGCCGCATTTCCAACCGCTCGCTTCCCGGCTACAAGCGCTTCCGCTTCTGGCTTCCGAGATTGTTGGAGAAGACACTCGCCAACGTCGATTTGTTTTTGGCCCAGACGGAAGAAGACCGGCGGCGGCTCATCGAAATTGGCGCGGCCGAAGCGAAGATCGCAGTGGCCGGCAACCTGAAGTTCGATGTCGCGCCGCCGCCATTGCCGGCGATCGTCGCGGGCCTTCGTGAGAGCTTCCGCCGCTTCGGCGCGGGGCCGGTGCTGGTCTGCGGCAGCACGCTCGATGGCGAGGAAGGCGCGCTGCTCTCTGCGTTTCGCAACATTTTGGCCAATCGTCCCAAGGCCGTGATGATTCTTGCGCCCCGGCATCCGGAGCGGTTTGCGGAGGTCGCCGGTCTCGTCGAAAAACTCGGCTTCCGTATATGGCGGCGTTCTTTGTGGAGTGACGAAAATGGGAGCGGCGAACCGCTTGCTGGCGGCGTGTTTCTGGTCGATAGCATCGGCGAGTTGGCCGCGCTCTATTCGTTGGCTACGGTCGCGTTCGTCGGCGGCAGCTTGGCGCCGCGCGGCGGACACAACATTCTTGAGCCCGCGCTTCATGGCGTTGCCATCGTCACCGGCAACCACTACGAAAATTTTCGCGACGTCGTCAATTATTTTGCCAGCCGCAACGCCGTTCGCATCGTTGGACTGGCGGACCTGCCGCTGGTCTTCATGGAGCTGATCGAAAATCGTAGCGAGCGAGAGACGCTGGGAAGAAATGCGCTGGCGGCGCTGCAATCGCAGCGCGGCGCGACGGCGAGGACGGTCGCTGCGCTGCTGCAACTGATGAACGTTTCGTCGTCGAGCGATGGAACGCCGAACGCTGAAACATCGGACCCTCATCCATCGAACTCCGAAATCATGAGCGAACGGCCTTCGCGCGAGGGCCCCGCATGAATCCGCTCACCTCGCTCTACGGCGCGGCCATCGCACTGCGAAACACATTGTTCGATCGCGGTGTGCTCGCGTCGCGGCGGCTGGAGCAGCCCGTAATTAGCGTCGGAAATCTGTCGGCGGGCGGCGCGGGCAAGACCCCGTTCGTGATTGCGCTCGGCGAATTGCTGAAGGCGCGCGGCATTCGCTTCGCCGTGCTCTCGCGCGGATACGGCCGCAAAACTCGCGGTGTCCGCGTGGTCGATCCCGATGGCAACGCCCGCGACTTTGGCGATGAGCCGCTGCTGATCGCGCGGCGATTGGGCGTTCCCGTGATTGTCGGAGAAAACCGCTATGCGGCGGGGCGAGCCGCCGAGCGGGAGTTTCAGCCGCAACTGCACATCCTCGACGACGGCTTCCAGCATCGTTCGCTGGCTCGCGATTTTGACATTGTGCTCATGACGGAGCGCGATTATTACGACCGGTTGCTGCCCTCGGGGCGGCTGCGCGAGCCGCTGTCGTCGCTCGCGCGCGCGGACGCGCTTGTGCTGCCCGCGGGCTTGACGGTGGATCATCCAACTTCCCGTAGAGACGCGGCTTGCCGCGTCTCCCTCGCCGCGCTCCAGCAAAAGCCGATCTGGCGGATCGCGCGCGAACTCGTTCTCCCAACGCTGCCTTCCGCGCCCGTTGTCTTCTGCGGGATCGCGCGTCCCGAACAATTCTTTGCCCAGGTGCGAGCCGCCGGAATCGTGCCCGCGGCGGAAGTTATCTTTCGCGACCACCATGCCTACGACCGGCGCGACATCGAGCGCCTGCTGGCCACGCGCAACAGGCTCGGCGCGGGTGGCTTCCTGACCACGGAAAAGGATGCGGTCAATCTGGGAGGGTTACAGGCGCAGCTTGAGCCACTCGCCATCGCCAAGCTCACGATCACGCTCGACCATCCCGCTGACGTTGTGGATGCCATTTTGGCGAGGACTATTTTTACAAGAATCGGGAAACCAGAAGCCCCGATCGTGAGAAAATCTTGATTGGCAGCATCTAGCCAAGTATTGGATGAACTAGCGGATTGATGACAAAACACATTAAAGAAAACGAACGCCTGCGCCTGCGAAAGATTGTCGAATCTTTTCCCAAGCTCACCATCACCGTGCTCGCGGACCTGGTCGCCGACGAGTTCGTGTTCGGCGAAATTTCCCGCGTCTCGCGCGAAGCGCCCGTGCTGATTTTGAAGCACTGCGATCGTACGGTGGTCCCTGGCGGCGGTGCCAATGCCATTTACAACCTTGCCGATCTCGGAGTAAACGTCTTGCCGGTTGGAGTGGTAGGCGACGACGAGCCGGGCAAGCAGTTGCTGCGCGCCTTTCGCCACAAGCAAATTCCGGTCAGCGGAGTTTTGAAAGACAAGAGCTACACCACCGTGACCAAAACGCGCATCCTGGCGGGATTCGCGCACACCGCCGGTCAGCAGGTGGTGCGGCTCGATCGCGAGCCGGTCGAGGGTCCGAACTCGCACTTGCGCCGCGAGTTGGTTTTGAGCGCTCGCGAATACGCGCGGGCCTCCGATGCGCTGCTGGTTTCCGACTATGGATACGGAGCGGCCACGCCCACGCTGCTGAATGTGATTCGCGAAAAGCGCGGGCTCGACAAGCTCCTCGTAACGCTCGATTCGCGCCATCGCCTGCTCGAATTTTCCAGCATCACGGCGGCAACGCCGAATGAGAGCGAGGTGGAGGAAGCTCTTGGCATCCGCATCGGCAACGGCAATGACATTGACAATGCCTGGGAGCGCCTGCTGGCCGCCGGCGACCAGATCGCGGGCACGATGAATTTGGAGTCGCTGCTGATTACGCGCGGCAAGGATGGCATGGTAGTTTTCCCGCGCCGCCACAAGCCGGTGGATATTCCGATCCACGGCAGCGATGAGGTCGCCGACGTGACCGGCGCCGGAGATACCGTGATCGCGGCGTTTACCGCTGGCTTGGCTGCGGGCGCAACTGCCGAAGAGGCCGCGCAATTGGCGAACTACGCGGGCGGCATCGTGGTGATGAAGCGCGGCACGGCCACGGTTGGCCAGCAGGAATTGCTGGAGGCGCTGGAAAAGGCGCCGCCAGCGGTACGCGAACATTAGCAGTAGAGGAATAGTGGCGCGGTCGGTACTCGCCAGAAATTCTAATGTAGTATGAGGATGCTACTATTAGATTGAGGTGTTGTTATGGCGGATCGAAAGCAATTTCAGAACGTTAGAGATCCCGATCCGGAATTGGTGCATCTCCTGAGCGAGTCTCGCAAGAAAGCTGTGACTGAGGAAGAATTGCATGAGCAGCGGATCAGTTTTGCTTTTGGGAATGCACCATCCGGCTCCAAGCTCATCACGAAGGAAAGTGTTCGCCTTGCGTCAAAGCACATAAGACTCTTGCCTTGAAACCGGGAGCGATGGGGCCTCAGGAAGCCCATCTCTAATATGTCAGTCCGAGAAAAAGACAATCCCACCCTGTACGCGAAAATCCAAGAGCAAAACCTTTTGCGTCAGTATGATCTACTGTCGAATTGCATCGAGATTGGTCTTTCGAAGGGTATTGAATCCTTCGACAAGTACACCCTATGGGCGTTGAATTACGCAGCGGTGGCAAACATTTCCCAATTTGGAGGCCGTTACCGCGAAGAGCCGATTTACGTGGGAAATCACCGCCCTCCGCATTTCAAGAACGTCCCCAATGAGATGGACCGTTTTTTTTCGGTAATACACGAGAACTGGACGATCTTCGACCATCCAACACTGCTTGCAGCCTATGCCCTGTGGAGACTGAATTGGATTCATCCATTCGTCGAGGACAATGGAAGGACCGCGAGAGCGGCCTGCTACTACTTGATTTGCATGAAGCACGGACAATTGCTTCCAGGAAGGAAAATCGTGCCAGAGCGCATCCGGGAGAATCGACAGCCGTATTATGATGCGCTGCAAGCTGCCGACAGGGCATGGGATTTGGGCGACTTTGATGTCTCACAGTTAGCCGATTATCTTTCTTCCCTGTTAAGAGATCAACTTGCCGATAGTAGTTAATAAATTTCAAACTGATCCACGACCATCCATGCCCTACCCAATGCCCGAGATCAGAGTTTGACACCATTGACCACATCACTCCATAAGAAGGTTCTTTCGCGCGACGAACTTCGCCAGCGTGTGGCCGATTGGCGGCGCGCCGGCGAGCGCGTCACGCTCGCCAACGGCTGTTTCGATGTGCTGCATGTCGGCCATGTGCGCTACCTTCATGCCGCGCGCGAGCTTGGCGGCAAGCTGATTGTCGCGGTGAACGCCGACGATTCCGTGCGCGCGTTGAAGGGCGAAGGACGGCCCGCGATGCCGGCGGACGAACGCGCGGAGATTCTGGCGGCGCTGGCGGATGTGGACGCGGTTGTGGTTTTTCCAGAAAAAGACGTGCGCGCCATCGTTCGTGAAATCCGCCCCGATTTTCACGCCAAGGGCACGGACTACACGGCGGAGAGCGTTCCCGAGCGCGACGAGGTCGAGGCTTGCGGAGGCCGCGTCGTCATCGTCGGCGATCCCAAAAATCACTCGGCCACCGAGATCATTCATTCGCATTCGCGCTCGCGGCTGGGGCCGCATGAATCGTGAAGCGGCGCGGGCGGCGACAGAACGGGTTGCAACAGAAATGACTGACTCTCTTCCTCTCCCCGCCGTCGCGCCGCGATTCGAACGCCTGCTCATCGTGCGCCTCAGCGCCATGGGAGACATCATTCACACGCTGCCTGCGGCGGCCGCGCTGCGCCGCGCTTTTCCTCGTGCGACCTTGGGATGGCTTGTCGAAGAGCGCTGGGCGGAGTTGCTATGCACGCTGCGCTATCCGCGCTCGGGCTGCCGCTCTCCGCAGCGTCCGCTGGCCGATCGCGTGCATTCCGTCAACACGGCGGAATGGCGGCGCGCGCCGTTTTCGTTCAACACCTGGCTGCAAATGGGCGCGGGCTTGAGCGAGTTGCGCGGAATTCAATACGACGCGGCGATCGATTTTCAGGGCGCGGTGCGCTCGGCGCTGTTGGCCCGCTGGTCGGGCGCGCCCGTTGTGGTTGGCAGCGCGCAGCCGCGCGAAAATGCGGCCAGCATGTTTTACACGCGAAAAGTGCTTCTGGAGACGAACAAAACTCACGTCGTCGAACAGGCGCTGGCGCTGGCGGAAGCGGTCGTTTCCGCAGCGAGCATTTCAACGGCAGGCATTCCAACTGGTATTTCGACAACGAGTGTTGCAACCGCGATGGCCGCGCCTCCGCTGAAGTTTCCCGTCGATCCAGACGCGGAGAGCAAGATTGCCGGCCTGACAACCGATTGGAACGGCTTCGCCATCCTCAATCCCGGCGCGGGCTGGGGAGCGAAGCGGTGGCCGGCCGAGCGTTACGGACAGGTTGCGAAAGAACTCGCAAAATACGGATTATGTTCGCTCATCAACTACGGGCCCGGAGAAGAAGAGTTGGCCGTGGCCGTGGAAGCGGCGAGCGCAGGAGCGGCGCGAAAAATCTTCTGCACGGTTTCCGAATTGATCGCGCTCACGCGGCGGGCGCGCCTGTTCATCGGCGGCGATACCGGGCCGCTGCACCTGGCAGCCGCTTTGAAGATTCCAGTGGTGGCGATTTTTGGCCCGACGAATCCCGCGCGCAACGGCCCCTTCGGGACGCGATCGATTGTGCTGCGCAGCAAGAGCAGCGTGACCGATCACGCCCGGCGTCGCGAGCCGGAGCAGGGATTGCTCGAAATTACTGCCGCCGAAGTTGTCGCCGCGGCACGAAAACTGTTGCAGGGTAAAAGTGAATGACATTCCACAATCCGGAGCGCAGCCCACGCCGGCCACGAGCGCCGCGTGGTCGCGCGTGGCCCGCCGCATCCGCGTGCCACTTGGATTTATATTTGCGGCCGTCTATATATGGCTGGCGCGGCCAACGAAAACTTCGCTGATCGCGGGCGCGCTCGTAATGATTCCCGGGCTCATTTTGCGCGGACTGGCTTCCGGCCACGTGCAAAAGGACCAGCAGCTCACCACCAGCGGCCCTTACGCTTACACGCGCAACCCGCTGTATCTGGGCTCGCTGCTGCTGGCCGCCGGCTTCGCCATCGCGGCGCGCAGTGGGTGGATTGTCGGAATCATGCTCGCGATGTTCGCCGCAATTTATGTTCCGGTGATCGCCGGCGAAGAGCGCTATTTGCGGCAGGCGTTTCCCGCCTACGACGACTATGCCCGCCACGTGCCGCGCCTCGTGCCGCGGCTCACGCCCTACGGCGGCCAGCAGAGCGCGTACTCTTCCGCGCGCTACTGGAAGCACCGCGAATATGAAGCTGCGATTGGCTGCGCGGCGATGCTGGTCATCCTCATCGTCAAGCTGATACTCATGCCGATGTGTTAACCTGCCGTTAATCATGGTGAACGTCTTTGGAGCCCGTGGACATAGCCTTGTACGCTCCTTGCTTCCGATCTTCCTGATCGCAACTCTGCTGCCGGCGCAGCAAGGGCCTAACATGGCAACCATTGGCCCCGCTCCCGCCGAGATTGCGCCACCGCGTCCCAACTATCCTTTTCCCGATGGGCGAAGCTACGTTTATTCGGTGGAATGGCATTTAATTCCGGCCGGGACCGCCGTCGTAAGAATGGATGCTGCCGGGAAAGACCGCAAAGTCGCCGCGACCGCCGAGTCTTCCGGAGTTATCAATGTTCTCTTTCCCGTGCACGACCGCTTCGAATCGCATTTCGATCCGCGGACGTTCTGCTCGCTCTCAATCTTCAAACACAGCGAGGAAGGCTCGCACAAACGCGAAACTTCGATCCATTTCGACTACGCGCGCAAGAAAAGCACGCTCGATGAAAAGAACCTGAAGACGGGCGAAACCAAGCGCGTCGAAAACGATTTGGCCGCGTGCTCGACCGACGTCATCACCGGCTTTTATTACCTGCAATCGCTGCCGCTGCAACTCGGCGCCAGTTACGAGTTTCCCATCAGCGACGGAAAGACGACGATGGTCCGCGCCAAGGTGGAAAAACGCGAGCCCATCAAAGTGCCGGCTGGAACGTTTCCAGCCGTGATGGTCACTGCCGAAGCCACCTCGGGCCCGCTCCAATCCAAGGGCCAAGTGTGGGTGTGGTATTCCGAGGACGCGAATCACACGCCGGTGCAAATGCGCGCCAAGCTGGGATGGGGCACGCTGCTGTTCCGTTTGCAGAGGATCGAGAAGTAAACGACAAGTAAGTCCCGTCTCCGGGCCACAACCGCCTGCTTCGCCTTTGCCAGTGCCGGACGCCCGGAACTCGGCCCTTCACAAGTCTTGACCGGCACGGCGTAATACTCGTTCGCCTCGGAAGCTTGTCCCGCTATCTCCGCCGCCTGGGCCGTGGGGTTAACACGCAACAGCGCTCAAAAACCGGTCAATGAGCGATATCGCGATGTTACGCCAGTTGAGGTGTCGTCACTTTGGGCCGGTCTAGATGTCCGATGTGTGCCAACACACGACGTGACCCGAGTCATTGACATTACGTGCTCATCCGCATAGCATTTCGCCTCGATCAGAGTCTCGCCTCTCCGAAGAGCCGTTGCTGCCCTAGATAGAGCGTCCCCCGTGAGGCGACTAAATCTAACCATTACATCGGGACGTAACCATTCGTCCTGCGGAGGTTCAACATGGTAGGCCTGTTTTCAAACTGTAAGAAGCCGGCTTGGATCTGGCCGGTTACGGTCGTTCTACTAGCCACCGCCCTGCTGTTCGGGGAAACCGCGTTTGCCCAAGTTCCGCTGACGGAATCGGTGGATGTGGTGGAGACGCTTCTACTATCGCGCGCCCCGGTGTCAAATCCCCCGCCCCCGGTTTTAAGTGAGAGCTTCATCGTTACTCCAACTCCGAACCCGACGGCGATTGCGATCCTGCTTCCCGGCGGTTCAGGACTCATCGGACTTGCTCCTAACGGTACCGGTGGTGGCACACTCGATGTAAATTCTCATAGTTTCCTGGTGCGCAGTCGTTACCTGTTCGCGGGCCACAACCTCGACGTCATTACCCTCGATGGCGCGACCGATTTTTATCTCCTCCCCGACGGTCTAGCCGATCAGCAAGGCAGCGCCGCCCACGTTTCCGACATCTTGACGGTCATCTCGTGGGCGCGTTCGATGAAGCCTGGCCTGCCAGTTTGGATAGTCGGTACGAGTCGGGGAACCGGCGGAGCATTCGTTGCGGGCTCCTACAGTCCTGCGCAGGGCGGACCGGATGGCCTGGTTCAGGCTGCATCTGTCAACGATACGAATGATCCCGATTCCTTGCTCATGGTGAACTTGGCGGGCATTACCGTGCCCGTGCTGCTGATCAACGACGCAGGCAGCACCTGCAGCATTGCAACCAGTGCGGGTGAGAAGCCCGTGCTCAAGGCGTTGAAGAACTCGCCCAGAAAGAGCATCGAGAGTGTTCCGTCCGGCAAACTCACTGCCTTGACTGACAATTGTAGTGCGCTTTCCGATCACGGTTTCTTTGGCATCGAGGACACTGCAGTCACCGATATCGCGGTGTGGATGGCCAAATGAATCGCTGAGGGCAGGCATTGGTTCCAAATTGAGCCACGACCAATTCCGCCTTTACTACGCATACTTGGGAGCGGCTTCGAGGTTGCCGTTAGCGTCGGCGGTACGATCGGTTCGGGAATTCTGCGGACGCCCGGAGCGGTACCGGTGCAGTTGCGCACCGCTCATGGTGTTTGCATAAATTGCAGGAGGAGTCTGCGCATTGGTTACTACATGTGGGGCGAGCCTTGCAGGAGGAGGCAACTGTAGTATCAATATGGCTTTTGCCGTGTGGAACGCTCCCATTATGCAACGAAAGTGTTGTAACCAGGCGATTTCACTCATTGAGAATTGGCCGACCAGGGTCCCTGGCTTTACCTCCCAAATCCCGCGGCGGAGGGGTAGCCGAATCTTTCCCGGAGAGTACTACCCATCAAGGTGGGGGCGGTAGTCCCTACTGCAGCCGGAAGCGTTCATTGATCACGCGCTGCAGGCGCGGGCGGTAGATGAGGTCGTAAGTAAGTTCTTTACCGGGAAACATGCTGAGAGCGGCGCGGCGGGCGCTGGCGGCCAACTCCGCCGCCTCTTCCAGTGTCAGGTCGGGGGCTTGGCCGATCACCGACATTACCATGCCGATCATCACCTGCAGGCGGCGCAGTCTTCGGGCCTCTTCTTTATTCATGTCCATGCGCTCATTGTGTTCCCCGCCGGATTGTTCTCCGGCAGAATGTTCTCCGGCGAAATGTTTGCCCCGTTGAACTTCCATACGCCCCGTCTATTTTGGATGTTGAGCGGTGCCTGCGCGATGCGCCCCAGTTGCCATTGTGGCAGCTTCGGCAAGCGAAGCAAGTCCTCTCTTGGCCGTACACTTCTTTTTCCGCAATGCAGGATCGGCAAGACACGATCCGCAAGACAGAGACATAGCGACTGCCGTAATCTGTTGACAGGCAATTTTTGCCAGACAGTTCTACGGAGGACGACATGCCAGAGCCGACTCATTCTTCGCCCCAACCCGAGCCCAAGCCCGAGCCTAACGAAAAACTCGTCAAGATATTCGATACGGAGCAGGAGAACGAAGCCAACGTCGTGCAGGGCTTGCTCGAATCCGCCGGCATCGAATCGGATTTGAAATCCATCGACGCGGTGCAGAACGCGTTTCCCGGCGTTGGTGGGACCGTCATTCTGGTGCGCGAAGAAGACGCGCCCGAAGCTAGAAAGATTATCGAGGCGAGCGGTAAGTTGCCGCCGCTCGATGAAGAGAGCGCCGAGGCTGGCGCGTAAGAAGGTATCCCGTTCCCCGTAGAGACGCGGCTTGCCGCGTCTCATGCCTCGTCGAAAGCGAGACGGGGTAAGCCCAGCCTCTATAAGTGCGCGTCTCAGTGCAGGAGCGCAACGTCCGGAGTAACGGACTTGCCGTCCAAATAAAAACTGACCGCGCCCTCGAGGTCGGTGCGGTAGGTTTTCACGCCAGCCTGTTGTAGACGCTGCAGCACCTCGATGCGCGGATGTCCGTAGACATTGCGCGCGCCGACGGAAATGACGGCATAGCGCGGATGCACGGTCGCGAGCAGATCCGCTGAAGTCCCGCTCGCGCTCCCGTGGTGCGCCACCTTCAACAGCATCGCCTCTCCCGGTTTCTCTTCCACCACGCGCCGTTCCGCCGGACGTTCCGCGTCGCCTTCGAGCAAAGCGGCCGTCCCGCGAAACGTGGCCGTAAACACCAGGCAATCGTCGTTCGGACGCATCGAGCCGGTGATTTGGTCGCGTCCGGGGGCGAGCATGTGGAAATGCGCTCCACCGTAATCGAATTCATCGCCTTCTTTTTTTATGGAGACACTCATGCCCGCGCGCAGGGCCTGGGCAACGATGGGCGCCAGTTGGCCGACCGGGTGGTCGATGCTGATCCAGAGTTCGCGCGGATGAAAATTCGCGATCACGGCGGGCATTCCTCCGAGATGGTCGGCGTGAGGATGCGTGATCGCGACCACGTCGAGCCGGTCGATGCCTCGATTCCAAAGATAAGAAGAGACCACCTGCTCGCCGAGATCGAAGTCCGAGTGCATCCACTGCGGCAGCCCTCCGGCATCGACGAGCAGGGCGCGGCCCTCGGGGGTGACCAGCAAAATGGAATCGCCTTGCCCGACGTCGATGGTCGTCATCTCCATCACGCCCGTGCGAATGTGAGGCCGCGAGGGAACAAACGCGATCCACCCCGCAACTGCAAAAAGCAGCGCGACTGCGGCGAACGCGGCCCAGCGCGTGCGACGGATCCGCACCGCGAACATTGCTAGCGCCAGCGCTGCGAGCGAAGCCAAAATCATCGCTAGCGACGGCATGGCCACGCGCAGGTCGGCAATCGAAGTGCCAGCGATCTTGATTCCCACGCCCTGCGCTCCGCCCAGCCAGTGCACCGTTCCCGCGATGCCTTCGAGCGCCAGGCCGGAAATCCAAACCGCGGGCTTGGCCAGCGTGGTCGAGATGTATCCCAAACCGACGGCGGCAGCGGCGGTGGGCATCAGCACCTGGGTCAGCGGAATCACCGCCAGGTTGGCCGGCATTCCCATGGTGGTCGCGCGATGAAAGTGGTACGCCATGAGCAGCGCCAGCCCCGCCTGCATCAGCGCCGAAATAAAAATCAATCCACTCGCGCCAATGGCCACGCGCATGAAGATCGCCGGCAGCGCCAGTCCGAGGCGCTCTCCGATGAATCGCTTCAGCCGCCACGCGATCAGCCGCAGATCGAGCCGGAACTGCGCCACTTCGGGCGCGACGTGCATGTCGTAACTTTTCACCCGCAACAGGCGTAAACCACGCGCATAGGGCCACGTTGTCCGCTCCAGAATCGGCGAGCCGATGCCCGCAATGATGAAGACCGCTAGAAACGTCAGTTGAAAGCTCGCGCCAAACAAGGCGTGCGGATCGACAATCAGGACTCCCAGCGCCGCCGCTCCAATGGCGTTCATCATGTTGCGCCCGCGATAGAGCAGGCGCGCGCCCAGATATACCGCCAGCATCAGCGCGGCGCGCCACACCGGCGGCCCGACTCCCACCACGAACGCATACGCGAACGAGACCGCGACGGTGGTGACGGCGGCGATCGCCGGATCGACGCGAAACTGGCGCAGCGTCCAAAAAATGGCGAACGCCAGAATGCTCAGGTTCATCCCGGAAACAACCAGCACGTGATACGTGCCCGAGCGCTGATATTCGACGCGGGTCGCGTTGCGCAGGAACGATTCTTCGCCGAGCACCATGGCGTCCATCAGCGATGCCTGCGACGCGGGCCAGAGCTGGTGAATCTTGGCAATGATGCTGGCGTGGACGCGCGTCCGCCAGAGCTGAATCCGGCTGCCAGCAAAGCCCGGGAGTCGCTCGATGTCCGTTGCCTGCGCCGATCCCAACACGCTGATGCCGTTGTCGCGCAAATAGCCTTCATAATCGAAGGCCCCAGGGTTGCGATAATTGCGCGCCGTATGCAGCTTGGCAAGAATCCGCAGCCGCGAACCGTAGGTGAAGGGAAGTGGAGCGACGGGCAGGGCAAGTGTGGGGACGGGCGCCCCGCCCGTCCAGAGCGGCGCCAGCCGCTCCCCCATCTCCGCCGTCTCTGCCCTCTCATAAATCGTCAGCCGCACCCCAGCCCGCACCGGCCAGCTTTCGCCCTGGCTCGCGACCTCTTCCGTTTCCACGTCGATGGATTCCAGCATCCGCGGCCCCGAGACCCGCGCATAGCCCTCGCGCATCACATGCGCCGTGAGTGTGACTTCACGGCCATCGGCCAGGGCGAAGATTTGAGCGTCATTCTGCCGAAGATCGCCGAGCGGCTGGCCACGAACCTGAATCAGAAAAGCGCCCAGAAGAAACCACGCGCCTAAAGAAAGTGCCTTGGCCAGCCATGCCCGCTTCGTAAGAAAAAATGACGCCGCGAAGACGAAGCCCACAACCGCGATCACCCACCACGACGGCGGCCTCCACGCGCGCACCCCCGTACACAGCCCAACCGAAAATGCCACCGCCGCCCAGAACAACGGCTGCGGTGGCGGCTTGTAGTCGCGTATCATGGCTAGCTCGATGCAACGCGGTCGTTTCTATCCCAGCACAGAAGAGTTTCGAAGTCTCAACCTGAAAATGGAAAGGCACGACTTTCCTGCTTGCACAAAAAGTCGTCTTTACTCTTGATTTTGGGTGGCGCAGTGCTTCAGCGCTGCGGTATGTACGTTCAATGCGGCTTCAGCCGCTGAGGGCCAAGGATTCAGCGTGAATTCCATGTAGTGAAATTAGGCGTGATGATTTCAAAAAGAAATCATACATTCTTACTTCCCCACTTATTTACTTGAATTCATAACTGCCAGTATCTTGTATGTTTCTTCTTGTGTTTTCTTGCCATCTAAACTAACAACCCAGATCAACTTTGCTGAGTCACCGTGAAATTCCGCCCGAATATCATCTACCAAAGGCACATGACAACTCCGGCGATTCCCGATAGGTCCGGCGAAATGCTCCGCAAATTTAGAGCTGCAGTTAACTACAGTAACACGGCCATCAGGCAGTTGTAATGTAAGAGTCGCCCCTGAAACCTGAAATGTAGCTCCCGCAGCCGTGTTTGAAAAGAATGTGGCATATTGGTAGCTCTGCGCGTTGTTCTCTCGATTGATAATCTTCACATCAAGTTTCTGTGCGGAAACAAGAGATGTGAATCCATAAATCAGTGCTAATATTAATATTATCTTCCTCATTCAATGCAACCTCCCGCCGTGCAAGCCGAAGTATATTTTCCATGAAACCGCCCCAAACTCCCAAAGGCGGCGAAACGGGTGGGGGCCCCGGCGCATGCGTGCTTCGGCCAGGGCCCTCGGCCAACCCACCCGTCTTCCAGGAGGAACTTGGCGCGAAGTGAAAGCGGTCAGCGCGCCAGCAGCAGCACCGATTCGATGTGAAACGTCCCAGGAAACAGGTCGAATAAGTGCGCTTCCTCGATGTGGTACCCGGCTGCCAGGAGGGGGGCGATGTCCCTGGCCAGCGTCGCCGGATCGCACGATACATATCGGACTCGAGGCGCTCCGAGTTCCACCAAAGAGCGGATGACCGCTGGGCCAGCGCCGGTGCGTGGAGGATCGAGCACGACCAATTCAGGTCTGTTTCGCACCGGCCGGCTTCTCAAGTAATCCTCGGTTCGCGCGCCGGCCGCTTTCACGTTCGCAGGTACATTCTCCACGAAGTCGCCCTGCGCTGTCTGTGACGCCTCTACACTAAATATGTGATGAAAAAAACCGGCCAGGGCCACGGAAAACAACCCCACTCCGGCATACAAGTCGAGCGCGGTTTCGCCGCTCGCACTGCCGGTCACAACCGTTATCAGCTCGTCGATCAGATGACGATTCACCTGAAAAAATGACCCCGCGCTGACCTGATACTCATGATTTTTCGTGCGATAACGAATTGCCTTCGCGCCCGATTGCGCCAGCGGTTTCGAATCGAACGGCGCGTCATCTTCCGCTCGTTGCTCCGAAAATCGCCGCTCTGAAGATCGCCGCTCTGAAGCTCGCCGCCGCGACGAAAAAAACGTCACGCCGCGAACTTCCGGCAACTCGCGCTCCAACGCCTCGGCCCAGCGCAGCAAATCTTTCTTCTCGGCCTCGCGCCCACAGAATGCCCAGGCCAGCAGACTCTCGTCCGCAGCGTTCGCGAACAGCTCAATCTCTTCCACGGATGACGGACAATTTAATCCGCCAAGCTCCAGCAGCCGCGCCATCGCTCGATTGAGCAGCGGCGAGCCGATTGGGCACTCGCGCACCGCAAGAAATTTGTGCGAGCCGAACTGAAAATACCCCAGCGCAAATGCCGGTGTAGTACGCACCTGCAATCGCACCCGGTTGCGGTAATTCCACGACGGAGAAGCATGAACGCGAAGCTCGCATTGCAATTCGATTTTTGCGATACGCAGCAACGTCTCGCGCAAAATTCCAGCCTTGAACTCCAGTTGCCGCTCATAGGGAATGTGCTGGTAATGGCATCCGCCGCATTGCCGGAAATACGGACAGCGCGCTTCGACGCGATCGGGCGACGCTTCAATCACCTGCGTCACCGACCCGCGCGCGAAGCCAGGCTTCTCCCGCCGAATTTCAGCGTCGATTTTTTCGCCGGGCAGCACGAAGGGAACGAACACGGCCATGCTCCGCCCGTCCGCGCCCGCCGGAGTGCGCGCCAGCCCGTCGCCGCCGTAAATCAGTTTTTCGATGGAAAGTAGCAAGTCGTAGTGTAGCGCGGGCACTCCTGCCCGCGCCGGACGATGCGAGCTTCTGGGGAGCGTCACTTTGACGAAACGCGGATTCGCTGGCCGTTTGGGCAAACAGCGGCGGACAGGAGTGTCTGCCCCACATAATCCTAATGCATGTAAAACAAACTCAGCCGAGGCACGCCGCAGCGCTCAAGCAGACGTTTATGTACATACTGTTTATGCAGTTGCTCAACCTGCGCGGCCGTCATGTTTCGCCGGTAGGGAGCGATGTCCCGGTCCGCTTCCGCGCGGACTTGCACCAAATCGTCGTCCGGAGTCGCCGCCATCAGCACCGCGTACAGCTTTTCTTCGAGCACCGTCAGCCGCCGCTCCAAATCTTCCAGCCGCGGGAACTTGGCGTTATCTATGGCATTGCGCTCGATTGATTCTGCCATCTCACGCAGCGTCCCCGCTTGTTCCCGCGCCAGCGTTCCAGTCGCGAATCCCGCGCGCTCCGGCAGCTTCGCCTTTTCGAGCTTCTCGGCGTTCGCGCGCAAAAACGCCGCAATTTGCGCAGCTTCAAATCCCGGCCTTCGCTCAGTCTTCTCTTCGCCCGCCGCGCCCACCGCCGCTTCCTTCATGTCTTCCGCCGCGGCCAGCACGGCCTGCGAGCAGTACGCCAGGCTGTTCACTTTTTTCGACTTCGACGGACGCCGGTCGTATTTGTCGAACGCGTCGTCGATCCCACGAAACACGGCTTCCAGCGGCACTCCCGCGTTCTTCCAGGTTTCAATCAGCGCCCAATCCAGCGTGGAAAGAAACAGGATCGTCCCCCGCCGCCGCTGATAGTGCTCTTCGATTTCGGTGAAGTAATTGAAGTAGTTTTCCACGACAGGGGAAAAGAGTCTCCAGAACTGGTTTCGCAAATTGGTTTTGGGTAGGGCACGGCTTCAGCCGTGCCACCAGAACCCGCTAAACAACCGGCTTTAGCCGCTGAGGGGATCCTTCCTTCAGAGTATCCCGTCGCTCCAGCTAAGACTTAATCAGAGTTTCCTTAAGAGGTATAGGCTTCCAAACACTGCTCATGCCAGATGCCAGGTATTCCCTTCAGCACATAGAGTTCATCGCCGCCGTGGTAGTAACTCACCGACTCGACTTCGGCAATTTGACCGGCGTAGTTCAATTGTTCCGAGGTCAGCTTGTTGTGGTACTTCCAGGATGCTAGGAAACCTTCCAGCATCGGTCTGCCTAAGATTCGTACGCTAGACCCCTTCGGGAACTCTTCTTTGTATAAACCCTTTGTTCTTCCCATAGTCTTTTAGGGTCTTGTCTTCGGCGTTCTTGCCGCTTTCGGCGCGGCTTCGCGACGGACAAAGGACGACTGATTCCGCTCCCATATAATGCGCAGCCCATCCAGGGTGAGAAATTCGTCCACATCTTTAATGAAGCGCGACGCGGTGCCAATCAGCGATCCCAAGCCGCCGGTCGCAACCACGCGCGTCTCCGTGCCCAACTCATGCTCATGGATCAGCCGCTCCAAAATTCCGTCCACCAGCGCGAGATAGCCGTAATACAGCCCGGACTGCAAACTGCCGACTGTGTTCGATCCAATCACGCGCGCCGGCTTGCGAATCTCAACGCGCGGCAGACGCGCCGTGCGCTGAAACAGCGCGTCCGCAGAAATGCCGATGCCCGGACAAATCACGCCGCCCATGTACTCGCCTTTTTTCGAAACGCAATCGAAGGTCGTCGCTGTGCCGAAATCCACAATCACGCACGGCCCGCCATATTTCTCAAACGCCGCCACCGCATTGACAATGCGGTCCGCGCCCACTTCCGCGGGATTTTCGTAGAGCACCGGCATGCCCGTCTTCACGCCCGGCTCAATGAACATCGGCCTGGTATTGAAATAACGCTCGCACACCTGGCGCAACACAGAATCGAGCGGTGGCACCACCGATGAAATCACGATCCCCTTCACGCCGGAAACTTCTAGGTTGTCCATCGAGAAAAGATTGCGGAAGATCACTCCATACTCGTCGACCGTGCGGGTCAGATGCGAGCCGACACGCCAGTGCGCGACCAGCCGCTCGTAGCGCGTCACTTCCGTGCCGGTCACATCCTCGCCCGGCCGGTGCGCCACCTGCGCAAAAACGCCCAGTACTGTATTCGTATTTCCGACGTCAATGACTAAGAGCATATTTGTAATTGGTAATTGGTGATTTGTAATTGGTAAAGCTGCCGCTCTTAAATTACCAATTACCAATTACAAATTACCAATTCTAAATCGCTCTCACCGTCCCGCTCACCACCGTGCTCAAGCCGTCCGCTGTTCTTACGCGCAGGAATCCGCGTTCGTCCAATCCCTCGGTAACGCCCGTCAGGGCGGCGTTCTCATCGATGCTCACTCTTTTGCCGCGCACCGACGAAGAACTTTCCTCAAAACGGCGTAAGATCGCAGCTCGCGCTCCCGCATCTTCAACCAGACTGCGATACTCCCGGTCGAGCGATTTTAGCAAAGCGGCGCAGATCTCGACGCGCGACCACTCGGTGCCGGTTTCGATGCGCAATGAAGTTGCGATTTCGCGCAGCTCGACCGGAAACTTCACCTGGTTCACGTTGATGCCCACGCCCACCACCAAATGGCGCACGCGCGTCGCCTCGCCACTCATTTCGGTGAGAATGCCGCAGAACTTCTTGCCACCCAGCAACAGGTCGTTCGGCCATTTCAGGTCGGCCACAAGCTGCGGCGCAATCTCGGCAACCGCCGCGCGCACCGCTAGTCCCGCCGCCAGCGAAAAAATCAGCGCCTCCGAAGGCGGCATCGCCGGACGCAGCACCACCGAACAATAAATGCCCGCCGACCTCGCCGAATGCCAGGAGTGCGCGCCACGTCCGCGCCCGGCCAACTGCTCTTCAGCGAGAAATACGCTGCCTTCCGGCGCGTCCTCCGCCGCCGCTTGCATCGCTTCGAAATTGGTCGAGCCAATTTTGTAATAGTGATGGACCTGCTTGGTGCCGCCGAATATCGTGCCCTTCACGAGCGGCGACAGCATTTCGGGCAGCAACAAGTCCGGGACCGACCGCAGTTGATAACCCGTCGCCGGATGTCCCGCGACATCCACGCCTAATCCGCGCAGTTGCTGAATCAGCCGCCAAACTTCCGAGCGGCTGGTGCCAATCTCTTCGGCAATTTTTGTGCCGCTGACGACAACGATGGCGTGGTCCATCAGCAGGCGCACGATGCGGCCCAGGCGCACGTCCGTCGCCTTGTGCACGGATGGCAGGCTGCGAGTTTTCCCGGAAACTGTGATGCAGGGAATTATAGCGAGTCGCGTCGTTCGCTGCGCGCTATTCGTCGTTCGCTATTCACCGGCAGCCTGGTTTTGCGAACAGCGAATAGCGAACGGCGAATAGCCAGCGGCCCAGCCCTAAACCGGCCCCACCCGCAAACTCATATCGACCGCCGTCGATGAATGCGTCAGCGCTCCGACCGAGATAAAATCCACGCCGCTCTCGGCGTACGAGCGCACGTTCTCGAGGTTGATTCCGCCCGAGCACTCGATCGGAATGCGCCGCGTGTGGCGCGAACAAATCTCGACCGCCTTGCGCACATCCGCAACGCTCATATTGTCGAGCAGGATCGCCTCCGCCCCGTGCTCCAGCGCCTGCTGCAATTCTTCGAGCGAACGCACTTCAATCTGGATCGGCTGGCGGCCGCGCCGGTTGTGGATGGCGCGCTCCAGCGCCGGCACCGCGCCCCCGGCCAGCGCTATGTGGTTGCTCTTGATCAGCACGCCGTCGGAGAGATCGAACCGGTGGTTTTGCCCGCCGCCGCAGCGCACCGCGTACTTGTCGATCGTGCGCAACCCCGGCGCCGTTTTGCGCGTATCGAGGATCAGCGCGCCCGTGCCCTCGACCGCGTCGGCAAACTTGCGCGTGGTGGTCGCGATTCCAGACATGCGCTGCAAAAAATTCAAGATCACCCGCTCGCACGACAGAATCACCCGCGCATTGTGCCGCACCACCGCGATCTGCTGCCCCGCCTGCGCGCGGATGCCGTCGAAAATCGAAGGATGGCTCGTCACCTCGTAATGCGAAGTGACCGCCCCGTCGAGCGCCGCGTAAACGTCGAGGATGCGTGGAATGCATCCGAGGCCGGCCAGAATGCACTCCCGCTTGGCGATGACCGTCGCCGCAGCGCGCTGGTTGGGATCGATGCAGGCGTAGCTGGTCGCGTCGCGCGTCGCCCGGTCTTCGGCCAGCGCGTTCTCGATCATCGCGGTAATGCGTCGTGAATTCCAGTCCATGTTCGTGTAGGGACGGGCGCCCTCGCCCGTCCATGCGGCTCGAAGAGCCGCTTGTATCACTTCAATTCATCCAGCTTACTTTGCGCCTTGTCTCGCAATAACTGTGTGTTTGCAAGTTGCTTACGGAGCCCGTCAACAACTTTCTGAGGGGCCTTGGCCAGAAAGTTTTGATTTCCCAATTGGAAGGTCGCGGCATCGATCTGCTTGTTGAGTCCATCCAATTCCTTCTTCAACCGTGCGCTCTCGGCCTCAACGTCGATCTTTTTTTCGTAGATGGCATGAACGTCGAAGCGCGATGTGCTGCGCGCGCCCGGCAACTTCGCCAGCGAACTTTCCACAAACGCGACCGTCTCCACATTCGCCGGACGATCGAGCAATAGCGTGTGGAGATTCTGTTCGATCATCTTGCGGATCGCCGGCTCATGGGCAAAAATCTCGACCGGCACTTTGACCTTGGGCTCGACCTTCAATTCCGCCCGCAGATTGCGCACGCTGACGATCAGGTCTTGCAAGATCGCCATCTCCGTCTCCGCGTTCAGATCGATTTGTTTTTCGTCCGCCGCCGGATACGCCGCCAGTGCAATCGACTTCAGCGGAGGCTTGCCATCGTACATCGCGTGCCAGATTTCTTCCGTAATAAACGGCATCACGGGATGCAGCAGCCGCAGCGACGCCTCAAACAGATTGACCAGGTTCGCGCATGCCACTCGCGCGGTTCCTGTGTGGGGACGGGGCTCTGCCCCGTCCACGGTGGGTCGGAGACCCGCCGCCATATCTTCCTCATTCAGCCGCGGCTTGACCAGCTCGATGTACCAGTCGCAGAACTCGCCCCAGAAAAAATTGTAGATGCGCGTAGCCGCCTCATCGAAACGATAAGCTTCGAGAGACTCGTTCACATCCTTCGCCGCGCGATTGAAGCGCGAAAGAATCCAGCGGTCTTCGAGCGATTGCGTCTGGAACCCGGCAATGCCCATGTGGGGACGGGGCTCTGCCCCGTCCAGGGCGGGTCGGAGACTCGCCACCACACCAGTATCGCCGGGCCGCAGACCTGGCTCGATCCGCTCCACGTTCATAAACATGAACCTCGCCGCATTCCAAATTTTATTGGCGAAATTTCGATAGCCCGCAGTGCGGCTTTCGCTGAACGCGATGTCCGTCCCCGGAGCCGCCATTGCGGCGAGGGTGAAGCGCGTCGCGTCGGTCCCGTACTGTCCTATCACTTCGATGGGATCGAGCACGTTCCCCTTCGTCTTCGACATTTTCTGCCGCTCGGCATCGCGCACCAGCGCATGAATGTAGACCTCGCGAAAGGGAACGCTCGCGCGCAGCGCATCGTCTGAAACTTTTCTCGTATCTTCGTTCTCGACCTCGCCCACCCGCGGCGCCATGAACCAGCACCCCATCATGATCATCCGCGCTACCCAGAAAAACAGGATGTCGAAGCCGGTGATCATCAGCGAATTGGGATAGAAGACTTCCAGGTCGCGCGTGTCTTTCGCATTCGGCCAGCCCAGCGTGGTAAACGGCAGCAGGCCCGACGAAAACCAGGTGTCGAGCACATCAGTGTCCTGCTCCAGCCTGGTGCTGCCGCACTTGCACGCCGACGGCGCCTCGCGCGCCACCACCACTTCCTTGCAGCTCCCGCAGTACCACGCCGGAATCCTGTGCCCCCACCACAACTGCCGCGAGATGCACCAGTCGTGGATATTGCGCATCCAGTTCAAATAAATCTGCCCATAATTTTCCGGCGTAAAGCGGATGTATCCCTTTTCGACGACTTCAATCGCGCGCTTGGCCAGCGGCGCAATCTTGATGAACCATTGCGTCGACAGCCGCGGCTCGACGATCGTGCCCGAGCGGTCGCACTTGCCGAGCGCAATCGTGTAATCCTTTGTGCCCACCAAAAAACCTTGCTCGGCGAGGTCCTCGACAACATGCTCGCGCGCGGTGAAGCGGTCCAGCCCCGCGTAACGGCCGGCGTTCGCATTCATCTTAGCGTGCTCGTCGATCACTTCGATCTGCGGCAGGTTGTGCCGCTGCCCGGCCTCGAAGTCGTTGGGATCGTGCGCCGGCGTGACCTTCACCGCACCGGTGCCAAACTCCGGCTGCGCCAGCTCGTCGGCAATGATCGGAATCTCGCGATTCATCAGCGGCAGCATCACCCGCTTGCCATGCAGATGCAAGTAGCGCTCGTCCTTAGGATTCACCGCAACCGCCGTGTCGCCCAACATCGTTTCCGGCCGCGTCGTTGCAACTGTGATGAATTCCTCTTTCCCAGCGACTCCACCAACCACTGGGTAACGGATCTCATACAGCTTGCCCGCGACATCTTCGTGTTTCACTTCCAGGTCCGAAATCGCCGTCCCGCAGCGCGGGCACCAATTCACGATGTACTTCCCGCGATAGATCAGCCCGTCTTCGTAGAGCCGCACGAACACTTCTTTCACCGCGCGCGACAGATTGTCGTCCATGGTGAAATATTCGCGTCCCCAATCGACCGACGCGCCCAGGCGTTTCATCTGGTCGAGGATTGCGCCGCCATACTCGCGCCGCCATTCCCAGGTGCGCTCGAGAAATTTCTCGCGCCCCATCTCGCGCCGTTTCTTGCCTTCTTTCAAAAGCTGGCGCTCCACCAGCATCTGCGTAGCGATGCCCGCGTGGTCCGTGCCCGGCAGCCAGAGCGCAACGTGGCCGCGCATACGATGCCAGCGCACGATGACGTCCATCTGCGTCTGTTCCATCATGTGGCCCATGTGCAAGCGCCCCGTCACATTCGGCGGCGGCAGCAGCAGCGTGAACACTGGACGGGTCTCCGTTGGGTGCCCCATCCTAGCCGCTCCCGCTTTTGGAGCGGCTAGGGTGGGGACTTCCGGCGTCTCCACATGAAACAGCTTTTCCCGCACCCAATACTCGGCCCAGCGCGCTTCAATCGCGCCCGGTTCGTAAGCTTTTGGCAATTCGTGAGGCATGTTGTGTGTAGCTCCAGCGCTCGCGTAGGGACGGACGCATTCGTCCGTCCCCAGCCGAGCGAAGCTCGGCAGATTTCCCAGAAGAAGGAGGGAATCTTTGATCTTACAGGCGCAAGAAAAGATGGGTCAAACGTGACGCGGGGTGAGAACAACACGGAATGGAGTATGAACCCCCTACCGAATGAAAAACGTTAATGTTTGAGAATCCAATTCCGCAAAGCACTCGCCACAATCTCGTGAGTGTTCCTCTGTATCGCATCCTCCTGCTGCTCTCGCCAACCACCGAAAAAGTTCCAGTATTCGAGGTCTGCTAGGAGCAATCTGCCTCCATGAGCTAGGTCGGATCGTACACTGTATATCAGGTCTAATTCTTTTGGAAATTCCGTTTTGACGTTCGGCACGTATTCTTCCAGGAAATCCTTGAATTTCTTGGTGACGCGATGTCTCGGCTGCCCACATTCTTTGCAGACATCGCTTTTCTTTTCTATCAATGCCTCAACAGCTGAAACACCCGCCACGAAAGCTGAAGAACTCGACTCGTACCAAAGAGCATGTACCTGAGAGAACCAGGTGTTGGCAATTGAAAACTTCCTGGAATCCTCGATATTTAGCGCAAAGACTTTATCCAGGTATTCGTCAACCACGTCCGGAAGGGCAAATTCGTAGTCATCCGTCATGAATTTGTCGCCGTAGTACTCGGCACTCGGATAGATCTTAATCGGTGGACACTCTGATGCGGCCGAAAACTCGGCTAGCTCGGGTCTGAAGCCCGAATATCCATACCCTTCTTGAAGCCATCTGGCGACCATCTCATTGTCAAAAGAAGTACTCCAAAAGAAGCGAGTATACCGGGACTTCGGTAAAATTTTAGGTCTACAAACAACCCCCAGAATCCGTATGAACGTCGCTGCTTCTTTGACTTGACGTTTCGAATTGATCCCTGCATCCGGAGAACTGACAAATTTGAACTGCAATATAAGTGGGTGATCAGCCATGATCATGGGCACATCCGCAGCACTTTGTGGGATCGGCAAGATCTGAAACATATCCTTATATCGATAGAGACCTCGCACCGTGAGATGCGGGGAGAAGCAGATAGTTTGGGCTAGGGCCTCCTTTTGATTTTCAACCAACATTGCCCTAACGTGGCACGAAAGTGCATCTATTTCGCTATCGCTAAGAGTTGACGTAACCCCCTCAATCGAGCCTTCGCTGTCAAATACGATGTCCAAATAGGAACCACTTAGACTTGGGCCGTAACGCAGCACTGAATGTGAAATTCCACCTGCGCGCTTGAAGAAGGAGAGAAGGATTGAAAGTAATTCGGAGCTGTTTACGCTTCCTATGTAAAGCGCTTCATTCAGCTTGCGTTGATCGTTTAACTTTACGTTCACCGATTTTCATCTCCGGGCTGATTAGATAACCGTGTCGGCTCCCATACCGCCGAGTACACTGGGTGCGCTCAAGCAACCAGGGCTCGGAGGAAAGGAGCCGAGCACATGAAGATTGTAGGATGTGATTTGCACACGCGCTA
>Ga0326727_10001171_pt1 | contig 100094 bp, 89 predicted proteins | sample MB2enrmetagenome_FD_207643 | JGI IMG/M metagenome (GOLD analysis project Ga0326727, IMG submission 207643) | Lab enriched peat soil microbial communities from McLean, Ithaca, NY, United States - MB29MY | ecosystem: Environmental > Terrestrial > Soil > Wetlands > Peat | place: USA: New York... | reverse complement strand
AGCCAAAGTAAAGCCGGTCCCACGAACTGCCCTGCACCCGAAGAAGGCAGCTCACCACAAGGAAGCGCCAAAGGACGCGCCCAAGTCGTAGCCCCTGACTCGTAGCCACCAAACCCACCCGGGCGCCTGCCACCAACGCAGCGCCCGGCTGGCTCTCCCGGTTGGATGTGCTCGCATCCAGCCAGGGGTGTTTGCAGATTGATTCTTGCGGTTCGTTCTCTGGAATCGAAGAAGAACGTACATCTTGAGGGCTGAAGCGGACTGCTACTCATCACGAAAGCACCCGGCTCAATTCGGTAGTTTTTGAGCTTTGCCTACGTTCTGCTGCTCCTCTCTGTTCGCAGAATCAGACCAACCAAGCGGCGAAAGCCGACGAGCAATGCTCGATTTCGGACAACATCTTTTTCCAAAACAGCCATCACAATCGCCACCGATGCTGACCCACTACGAAGAGACCAACACTTGAAATTTAGAGTTCGGTCACCTGTCGTGCAAACAAATCTCTTCACACTTAGGAGAAGTCAAGATGAAACGAATCACGTGGCTGTTTCTGGTCGTTCTGGGATCCGTAATTTTGACGCAAGCCCAAAGTTCGTCCAGCCCAATGAAACTGAGAGGCACAGTCTGCAACTCGTCATGCGTAACGAAGGTGGATAACCTTTCCACCTGCGATAAGGATTGTACCGACAAAAGCGGTCCGGCGGTGTTAGTCGACGATCAGGGTAACGTCATGAAAATCGCCAACCAGGACATGTGTATGTCGCACATGGGGAAACATGTAAAGGCGATGGCCATGCGAATGGACCAGCCCCCAGCGGCGGCAACGCCAACGGAAAGCCAGCGCGAGCAGACACTCCGCATCATCGAGCTTGAAGACGAGGCTCCGTAGGGCGTGGATTGATTACTCCAGCCAAGTTGGAATTCCGTTTAATTTGGCCCACGCCATGATCGCAATATGGGCAACTGCATCAGCGGCTGCCCAATTTCAACGCCATCGTCCTCGGCGCACTGCGAGCACCGTTGGCTTCACTCATGCCGGACACTGGAAGTTTTTGCTACGTTTAGCTATATTGGCATGCGGGAGCCGAGGCAGCATCTTTCCCGCCAGAAATCCGAACCTGATGAGGTCAACACAATGCTAATGCCCGTCTCGCGGTCCTGCTGCTCGGCAACTCTAACCGGCGCAAAGCGAAGAGTTGTTTCCGCACTGCTCGCACTCCTACTCATTGCAGTTCTCGGCACGCCGCTCGCCACGAGTGGTCAGTCCAATCCCTCTGCCGAAAAGGTGACGCTAACGCAATACGGCGCTGGTACGCTGGCCGTGCCGTTCAAAGCTGTTAACGCTCTCTTCGAGCAAGCTCATCCAAATGTGACGGTGCAAGCGCAGTTCGGGGGCAGCGTGAAAATGGCCAAACAGATCACAGCTCTGCACCAACCGGCGGACGTGCTCGCGGTAGCGGACTACAACGTAATTCCCCAGCAGCTTTATGGGAAAGACGGAGGGCAAGTTTATGCCAACTGGTACGCCGGCTTCGCGAGCAACGCTATTACCTTCGTCTATACCGATAAAAGCAAGGGAGCAGCAAAGATCAACTCCGGCAATTGGTATCAGATTCTAGCCGAGCCTGGAGTTGAGATTGGCCGCTCCAATCCCGATACCGATCCCTCTGGTTACCAGACGCTGCAAATGCTTCAACTGGCTGAGAGGTATTACCACAAGCCAGGGTTAGCCCAGGCAATCCTCAAGAACGCACCGGACAAGAACATCCGCGACACTGAGACCGAGTTGATTGGCGCACTCGAATCCGGCCAGATTGATTACCTCGCAATCTATCGCTCGGATGCCATGCAGCATCACTTCAAGTACCTGCAGTTGCCCACGCAAATCGATTTGAGTGACCCGTCTCTGGCTAGCGAATATGCCAAGGTTTCCGTGCGTACCAAGAACGGTGATCTGCAGGCGCGACCGATCATTTATGCCGCGACCATTCCCTTGAACGCGCCGCACCCACATGAAGCGCGTCAATGGATGGAGTTTCTCTTGAGTGCTCCAGGTCAGACTACCCTGCAGAACAACGGCTTTGTGGTAATCAAGCCGCCGATCGCTAGCGGACTCAAGGAGGTTCCGGCGGAACTGAAATCAAAAGTAAAGCCATGGCCGGGTCAATAACTGCGAGTGCGCGCGCGAGCGAAGCTCGAAGAGCGCTGAGTAGACTCGCCTTTTCTGTTCTCTGGCTTCCAGGAGGTATTCTCCTCCTCTTCATCCTTTTGCCTTTGCTGCGCATGGCTGGAGCGCAATCATGGCAATCGCTAGCTTCGGTCGCCCTGATGCCGGACGTGCGCAGCGCCATCTGGCTGAGCATGTGGTGTGCGGCACTTACCGCAGTGATTGCGGCCATTCTGGGAACATCCTTGGCCTACTTTCTGGCCCGTGGCCGAGGCTGGTTTTATCGGCTAATCGAGGCGCTGGTGGATCTGCCGCTCGCGGTTCCACACACTGTGGCAGGCATAGCCCTGCTCTTTGTCTTTGGCCGGAAAGGCCTGATTGGGGCGTTGTTCGCACCGTTCGGGTTGGAATTCTGGGGCACGGTAGCCGGCATCATTGTCGCCATGTTATTCGTCAGCGTTCCGTTCATGGTCAACTCGGCGCGGTTGGGCTTCGCCGGGGTAGATCCCCGTCTGGAGAAAGTTGCGCGCACTCTCGGGGCTTCGGCCTTTGAGGTTTTCTATCGCGTGGATCTGCCACTTGCCTGGCGGGGGATACTGACGGGCGCGGTCCTGACTTATGCGCGCTCCATCAGTGAAATCGGTTCCGTCATGGTGTTGGCCTATTACCCGATGACCGCTCCGGTAAAAATCTACGACCTCTATCTGCAAAGCGGCCTACAGGCGTCTTCGGCGATGGCAGTGCTGCTGCTGATGATTACGCTCTCGACGTTCCTCCTATTGCGTGCCCAGATGAGGCCTGACGGACGGTGAGTTACTTCCAGATCGATGATTTGAGCATCCGGCTTCCTCAATTTCATCTGCAATCCGTATCCCTTGCCTTGGAGCAAGGCCAGACGCTCGCGCTGCTGGGGCCGAGCGGCTCTGGAAAATCTGTGCTGCTGGAAACCATTGCAGGCTTCTACGCTCCTGCCAAGGGACGGCTCATACTGGCCGGGCGCGAAATCACCCCCTTGCCTCCGGAAGAGCGCGGGTTGGGATTTATGTTTCAGGATTACGCGCTATTTCCTCATCTCACGGTGGGACAGAACGTCGCGTTTGGGCTGCCGCGAAGCGGAGCGGCCAAGCAGCGCATCAGTGAAGTTCTGGAGTTGGTTGGTGCCAGCCATCTGCGCGATCGCCGTCCCGCAAAGCTGAGCGGCGGAGAAAAGCAGCGCGTCGCTCTGGCGCGTGCCTTGGCCATTGAGCCTCAACTCTTCTTGTTTGACGAGCCGCTTTCAGCCCTGGATGCGAGGATGCGCGAGGAACTGCGGGATGACTTGCGCCGTCTGCTGCACTCTCTCGGCGCCACGAGCATATACGTCACCCATGATCGCACCGAGGCTATGGTGCTTGCCGATATCGTCGCCATCATCCACCATGGCGTGGTACGGCAAGTCGGCGAACCGCAAGAGGTCTTCGCACATCCCGCAGACGCCTGGGTAGCAGCGTTCCTGGGCTTGCAGGTCTTATGTCCCGATCAGCTTCAATCTTCTGATCACAACCGGATGCTTGCCCGAATCCGTGAGGGAAGCCTGGAAGTTTCCGTCAAAGGACCAGTCAGCCCTGACAACGCCCGCTTGGTTTTTCGCCCGGAAGATGTCCACCTTGAGCGGTGCAATGGTCAATTCACTGGCGTAGCAGGTGTGCTCCCCGCGCGGGTGGAAGCCGTCGTTCCTCTAGGCTTCTTCTTTCGGGTTGAGCTCAACGCCGGTGTACCGTTCATCGCGCTGCTTTCACGTCAGGAATGTCAGCGTCTTGCACTGAAGGCTGGCGACCAGGTGGTTGCCAGCCTCGCGCCAGACCATCTGCTTTTAGTCCCCAAAGGTGAGGACTAGCATCGAGAGCCCTTCTTCATCTCCGCCTGTTGATCTCCCGCTAGCGGCGTCCCTTGTGCTCATACACTACCTGCTCGTAAACCTTCAGCATTCTGCGCACTGAAACCTCCCAGGAAAAACGTTGTGCCTGTTCGATGCCTGCCGCCTTCATGCGTTCACGCAGGGGTTGGTCGGTGAGCGCGCGTTGCAGGGCGCGGCTGATCTCAAAAACATTTTCCGGATTCACCATCAGCGCCGCCTGGCCCACCACCTCGGGCAGCGACGAAGTGTTCGACGCTACCACCGGCGTTCCGTGAGCCATTGCCTCCAGCGGCGGCAGCCCGAATCCCTCGTATAGCGAGGGAAAGACAAACACCTTTGCCATATCGAAGAAGATGCGCAGCACGTCAATGGACACATAGCCCAGGAAGCGCACGTCTTGCTGCATACCGCTGCGAATCACGGCGCGGCGTATGTCAGGATTCTTCGAGACCTCATCGCCAATGATGATCAGCTTCAGATCCGGATACGCACCCTCCTTGGCCAGTTCTCCTTTGAGTGCGGAGAACGCTTCGATGATGCGCGCCACATTCTTGTGCGGGCTGATGCGGCCGGCGTAGAGCAGGAAGGGAGAGTCCACCTGGTAGCGTCCCCGGATCATCTCCTGCTCGGCAGCGGTGGAGTGGCCACGCTGAAAACTCTCATCGAGTGCGTTGTAGACCACCTCAACTTTTTCAGGCGCTACGTTGAAATAGCGGCTCACATCCCGCTTGGTAAAGTTTGATACCGCAAAGATCCGCGCCGCGCGATGCATCACCTGCCGCGTCATATAGGTGTGGATGGTGCGGCGCATGCTGTTGCTGGTGCGTGCGCGGTACATATAATCCAGCAGATCATGCACGGTGATGACGTAGGGAGCCTTTGTAATCAAGGGCCGCCAGAAGGTGTGCGGCACATGGATCAGATCCACTTCGTGGGCGTGGATGACGCGGTGCATCTCGACATAGTTGGCGAAGCTGGTCTCAGGATTCAGCAGCGCAAGGGTGTGAAAATTTTCCGGCAGCGCGCCCAACTGTGCAAAGCGCGGGGCCGCACCGACCAAAAAATATTCGTTTACCGAATCGATGCGCCCCAGGGTGCGCACGACGTTGCGGATGTAGGTCGCTTGACCAAACTCGTACATCCGGCGAGTGTCGATGGCAATGCGCATGAGGACTAGTGTACCCGAGCGGAGCGGCACCGGAATGGAAAGCTCACTTTTGCAGGCAAACGATTGGCAGATTCGCCAATGTCCAACGAGGCCAAAGTACTAAGAGGTCAATCGTTGCCAACGATTGCCTGAGTAGTTACGGATGAGCCTCCTGCGGTTGACCCGCCGGTCAATCGTTGTCCGCGAAGCGTCAGGCGAACGCACAAATGGTACGGCCGCAGCCGTACCATTCCGTGCACAAAAAAGTGAAAGCTAGGCGTGCAGAGTCTCGGGCTCGTGTGCCTTGCGGCGCTCGGCATAGAGCGGGAACTGCTCGCAGAGTTCGAAGACCTCGCCACGAATCTTTTTGAGCGCCGGCAGGTCATTGCGCTGCTCAAGGACGCGGGCGATCCAGTGTCCGACCTGCTTCATCTCCGCTTCCTTCATGCCGCGCGTGGTCAGCGCGGGAGTACCGAGGCGAATGCCGCTGGGCTTCAACGGCGGATTGGTGTCAAAGGGAATGGCGTTCTTGTTGACGGTGATGCCCGCCAGGCCGAGCGCCTTTTCAGCCTCACTGCCGAACATGCCCTTGCTGAAGACATCGACCAGCATGAGGTGGGTATCGGTGCCGCCGGAGATGATGTGGTAGCCTTCCTCGGCCAGCACCTCGGCCAGCACCTTTGCGTTGGCGACAATCTGTGCGGCGTAATCTTTGAAGCCGGGCTGCAGGGCTTCCTGGAAGCAGACGGCCTTGGCGGCGACGATGTGCACGAGCGGGCCGCCCTGGCATCCGGGGAAGACCGACTTGTCGATGGCGGCGGCGAACTCCTGCTGACTCAGGATCATTCCCGAGCGCGGTCCACGCAAAGTCTTATGGGTGGTGGTGGTGACGATTTGGGCGTGCGGCACGGGCGATGGGTGCACGCCACCGGCGACCAGTCCGGCGAAGTGCGCCATGTCGACGAGATAGATTGCTCCGACCTTGTCGGCAATCTGCCTCATTCGGGCAAAGTCGATGGTGCGCGGATAGGCCGAGCCGCCGCCGATGAGGAGCTTGGGCTGCTCGCGCACTGCGATGGCCTCCATCTCGTCATAGTCGAGGGTCTCGGTCTCACGGGTGACGCCGTAGCTGACGACCCGGTAGGTCTTGCCGCTGAAGCTGAGCTTGTGTCCGTGGGTGAGGTGTCCGCCGTGGGCGAGGTCGAGTCCCATGATGGTGTCGCCCGGCTGGATGACCGCAGCGTAGGCGGCCATGTTGGCCGAGGAGCCGGAATGCGGCTGCACGTTGACGTACTCGGCTCCGAAGATTTGCTTGGCGCGCTCGCGGGCGAGGTTCTCGACCACGTCGGTGAACTCGCATCCGCCGTAATAGCGCTTGGCGGGATATCCCTCGGCGTACTTGTTGGTAAAGACGGAAGCGGTGGCTTCGAGCACGGCTTCACTGACAAAATTCTCCGAGGCGATCAGTTCGAGACCTTCGTGCTGGCGGTTTTCCTCGTTGGCAATGGCTTGGGCGATCTCCGGGTCCACCGCACTGAGAGAACGCGACATCCATGAATTCGACATGGGAACTCCTGTTTGAGACTGAATGTATAGGTTACCTGTGGTTGTAGCAATCCTCCAAATCAACTACCCCACATTCGCCAACTGCGGGCTAATATAGGCCACCCTCGGGCGAAGGTGGCCACCCTCCGGTTATACGGTGCGCGGCCTTTCGATGTCGTGAAGCTTATCGAGACGACCGGAGTGGCGGCCTCCGGAGAAAGGCGTATCCAGCCAGATCTGAACGATTTGCGTGGCGTCGCTTTCATCGAGGATGCGGGCGCCGAGGGTAATGACATTGAGATTGTTGTGCTCGCGCGACAGCTGGGCCTCGTACTCGCTGGAGATATTGGCGGCGCGGATGCCGGGAACCTTGTTGGCGGCGATGGCCATGCCAATGCCGGAGCCGCAGACGAGGATGCCGCGCTCGGCGCGTCCGGCGGCTACGTGTTCAGCAACCCTGGCGGCAAAGTCGGGGTAGTCCACTGAGTCAGAGCTGTTGGTTCCTTCGTCGATCACTTGATGGCCGCGATCCGTGACGTACTGGCGGATGCGGTCCTTGAGGAGATAGCCGGCGTGGTCGGCACCGAGAGCAAGTTTCATAGCCATATTGTATCCGGGAGTTGTGCTACTGGAGATGAAAAAGCGCAGGGCGCGTTACGTGGCCGCAGCGCGCCCTTTTCGATGAGGGGACGAGCAAGAGTGTTTATATGCGCGGTTCTATTCAGGTTCCAGAAAAATCGAAAGCAGCCGCTGGAATCGAAAGTGGCTGCTGGACTCAGGAGCGGTCGAAGGGCGGCGAGCTGGTTTGCAGAGCTGCGGTTTCAACAGAGCTGCCCTTGGGGTAGGCGCGGTTGAAGGCTCCAGCAACATACCTGGTGACCAGGTAGCCGTCCATGTATTTGTAGGGCGACTCGCCGAGGGTGTAGTGGCCGCAGGGCAGGCAGCGGATTTCGGCTTCCAGTTTGCGGCTGCGGAATTCCTCGGCCACCTTGCGACTGAATTCCGGAAGGAAGGTGCGGTCATAGGCCGTATGGATCATGAGCACCTGCTTGGGCCAGCGCTCAAATTTATCGAAGTAGCAGATGGGGCTGACGCAGGAGAAAGCCCGGCGCAGCTCGGTTGCGCTCAGCACCTTCTCAATGCCCGCGCGGACGTGGCGGGTGGAAAAACCGGTCCAGACGACGTCTCCGAAATAGGTGGAGGCGTGATTGAAGAGATTGACCCGGATGCGCGCGTCATGGGCGCTGGCGTTGAAGGCATAGCAGGAGCCAAGACTGGTGCCGAGCACGCCGAATTCGGTGTAGCCCTGCTGCTCCAGCCAGTCCACGCAACAACGGATATCAATGATGCCCTGGCGCGTGGAATGAAGGGTGCGCCCAATGTTGGAGCTGACGGAATAGTCGGCGCGCTGCAACTCGGCAGGCATGCGGATATCGTGATAAGGCATGCTGAGGCGCAAGGTGGAGACGCCGAAGATGCGAAACAGGCGGGCGAACGCGTTGTGGCTGAGGGCATCGCCGTTCCACTGCGGAATGATGATGATGGCGCGCTTCGGTTTGCCTGCGGCAGGCTGCGCGGGAAACCAGCGCGCATTGACCTGGTCGTTCTCCGGATAGGGGGAGCGGACGGCCGAGGTGAAGCGCAGAAAGGTTCCGAACTGTCCGGCATACTTGGCGTCATCGACGGCCGGATTGGCCTTGCTGCCGGTGCCATGGACCCGGATGGGACGCCGCTCAAGGCGAAAATCGGTGGGAACTTTGTAGCCGAAAAACTCATCACTCTCGGCGATGAGGCGCGCGTTCATGGCAAAGAAGTAGCGCTTCTGCTCCTCGGGCGAGGCAGGCAAGGCGTTCTTGGAGACCCCGGGGAAATCAGCGATCCAGTCCAGGCCCCACTCAAAAGGACGCACCACACGATTGCTGTCGCGGGTCTCAAGGCGATACTCCCAGGCGTTCATCCAGCGTGCGTAACGAGAGCGGATCATAAGCGTTCGTACGAAGAGTTTATCAAGGGCGCAGAGGAGATTCGAGCAGCTCGCACCCAGCGGCGGACAGAGAGAGCTGAAAGGCGCAGGAGTGAAGGTTAACGGGAGATCCCCACGCAAACCAGAAGATGGCTTGAATGGGCACCCGCCCGCAGTTCGCAAGAACAAGAGCAAGAGCAAGAGCAAAATCAAGGTCAAGAGCAAGAGCAAGAGCAAGAGCAAGAGCAAGGTCAAGAGCAAGAGCAAGAGCAAGAGCAAGGTCAAGAGCAAGAGCAAGATCAAGGTCAAGAGCAAGAGCAAGATCAAGGTCAAGAGCAAGAGCAAGATCAAGAGAAAATTCAACTGCCCCACATCTGCCAACAACGGCAGATATGGGGCACCAAACCTTGTTCACTAAACCTTGTTCACCAACCCTATTCGACGTAGATGCGGGGGACGCGGGGGGAGAGTCCGCAGAGGATTTCATAGACGATGGTGCCGGCGATCTGCGCCTGGTCGTCGGCTCCTACGGAGCAGTGCGGGCTGCGGCCGATAAGCAGGACTTCATCGCCGATAGTGGCCTGGGGGATGTCGGTGACGTCGATCATGGTGAGATCCATGCTGACGTTGCCGGCGATGGAAGCATATTGGTCGCGCAGGATGACCTGGCCACGGTTGGAGAGATGGCGGTTGAAGCCGTCTCCGTAGCCGACGGGAATGACGGCGAGCCGGGTGGGGCGCAAGGCGTGCCAGCGCTGGTTGTAGCCGACGGCGGTGCCGGGGGCGATGTCTCGCAGGGCGATGATGCGGGTCTTCCAGGTGAGCACGGGGCGCACGGGCAGCACGGCTTCGGCGACGACCGTGCCCTCGCAGCGTAATTTGCACTCCAGATTGTAGCCGTAGAGCGCGAGGCCGGGGCGCACCATGTTGTTCCAGGTTTCCGGACGGGCTACGGTGGCGGCAGTGTTGGCGAGATGGCGATAGCGGGGATGAAGTCCGGCGGCAGCCAGCAGTTCGATGGCACGCTGGAAATCCGCGCACTGTTTGGCCGCAACTGGAGAGTCGAGCACTTCGGATTCGGAGAGATGGCTGAAGACACCCTGCAGCTCGACTACGGGCGAGGCAGCGAGGCGAGCGGCCAGCGCAGGCAGCTCATCGAGTGAGACACCGAGGCGCGACATGCCGGTATCGACCTTGAGATGCACCGGAATCTTGCGGTGCTTCGCCGCCTCGGCAGGCGCTGGCGGGTACGCGGCAGCAGACGCCGCTCCGGCCGCAGGCGCAGAGGCGGCGGCGCGTTCGAGAGCTTCGATGTGTTCGACGGTGGCGATGGCGGGAGTGAGATCGTGGCGCAATAGCGCATCTTCCTCGCCGCGCCAGAAGCCGGTCATCACCAGGATGGGCAGTTTTACGCCAGCCTCGCGGACGGCGATTCCCTCTTCGACGGAGGTGACGCCGAGCCAGACCGCTCCAGCCTCTTCCAGGGCGCGCGCGCTTTCAATGACGCCGTGTCCATAGGCATCGCACTTGATGACGCAGCAGGGGGTGATCGAGGGGCCGAGATGGCGGGCGATGACGCGATAGTTTTCCGCCAGGGCAGAGAGAGAAATTTCCGCCCAGTTGGGTCGTGTGTGCACGGAGAATTTTTGCTGTGTGGATGACAAGACAATAGAACCTTATAGATTTCAGTATAGCTCCGCTGGAGGGTTGCGGATGCAGAGTAGGTGGCGTTCGGTCTGGAAATAAGTGAAAAAACGGGGGCGCGGAGTTGGTGGATTGGCGATTATCAAACAACTATCGCTTGAGCACGGTCTGCTGCAAGAGGGAGTAGAACGCATCATTGTGATTCATGCCGGAGGCTAAGTACGGGGTAAACGATACCTCCAGACCGCCTTCAGATCGGCATTCGATAGGGTACAGATGCAGCTTTTTCAGGTCATAGTCTTTTTCAAGGCACAAGAACTCTTCGCTTCCGATGCGCAACTCTTTTCGAGCCGTGACTTTCATATCACTGCCTATCGGCGACTGTTCCTCTAACCGCGCCCAAACTGGGAGGGTAATCCTTCTGTCCGGTTGCACTTTGATCAGTCGCACTCCGATGCCGTCTCCATTCTGTAAATCCACAAGCAATATATCGTCTGGCGCGAGGCTCTCCACGTACCACTTCTTCGGAACCGGGAAGCGATAGCTTCCGACGTCAACAGAGATTCCGTGGCGGAGATGCCAAACAAAAGCCTCAATCCGGCGTATGGGCACAAAAGACAGGCAGTAGAACAGCCCTGCCCCGAGCGCGACGATCACCGCGCCGATCTTCAGACCAGATAGCACTTGTCGGAATATAGGACGTGCATCTTTCCGCAAGATTGTGTCTCTCCCTATCCGATTAGAAATCGTCACATGAGCTTATAGGAAAAGAGCTTACCACCGTTGTGGACGAAATCATGATTTATCCACCTATCCCGAGGCTGTACGCGGTGGCTGGACTTTCGAGCGCTACGGGAAGTTGGGGCGGTACGGGGATTCCTCGCCAGGGCTCGGAATGACAACATCACAGATGCACACGGTACACGTAGAGTTCCCCGGAATGGAAGCAACTGCATGGCGGTATTTGCGATTGTTGAGATGCCGACAGCGATGGTGGACGCAGTAGAACAAATCGGGGGAATAAATACGGCGGGGTTTGGTTATCCATGCAACGGCGGCGCACAGACAAGCGCCGCGACAGTCACAAGGAGATAACGACCATGAACCGAATCCAAAGCCTATACGCCATTGCCAAGCGCGGACACCACACCGCAATCCTGTTCGCCGTCATCCTCGCACTGGCCACATTTGCCAACGCGGATGCGATGCATTCGGCCCATTCGCACAAAGGAAAGAAAGGGACTTTGAAAATTACGGTTCCTACGGATGTTGGCGGAATCGTTCTGCAACCGGGAGACTACGAGGTGAAAGAGGTCGAGTCGCCGAGTGGGCCGGTTGTGGAGTTTGTGCATCTGTTCGATAACTTCACCGTGGGAGATTCGGGACTCCCGGTGCATGAGCAGGAGATTGTAGGACAAGTGAAGGTCAGCGAGCAGGCTTTGAGCTCCAGGCCGAAACACACCCAACTACAGTTGGCATCGAATACTGCCGAGGCGGTTGCGCTGGAAATTCGAGGGGATGACGTGGCGTACGAGTTTGCTCCATCGCAGATGGCGGCTCACTCGGACGGCACAGCGACCTGCGCGAATGGTGGGATGCAAGAATGACGACGACACGAAGACCCACATCTGCTCACTGCGGCAGATGTGGGCACCGGTGTTTTACTCGTTCAGCCACTCCGAGCGCAGCAGGGTTTCAAAGCGGGTGGAACCTTTGATGAAGGCGAGCTGAATGGTATCCGTGGGGCCGTTGCGCTGTTTGGCGACGATGATTTTGGCTTTGCCTTCGAGCTCGGGATTGTCGCGGTTGTAATACTCGGGACGGTAGATGAACATGACGATGTCGGCGTCCTGCTCGATGGAACCGGATTCGCGAAGATCGCTGAGCTTCGGTTCGGCGTCCTTGCCGCCACGAGTCTCCGGAGCGCGGCTTAACTGCGAGAGAGCGATGACGGGAAGCTTGAGTTCCTTGGCAATCGCCTTGAGTCCGCGCGAGATGGCGGAGACTTCCTGGGTACGGTTCTCATAGCGGCGGCCGCCGGGGGCAGAGGCCGACATGAGCTGCAGATAGTCGATGACGATGAGGTCGAGGCCATCTTTGTCCATTGCCTTGCGACGGGCCTTGGCACGCAGTTCGGTGAGCGAGATGCCGGGAGTGTCGTCGATATAGATAGGCGCCTGAACTAACTTGTCGAGCGCGGTGCGGAGTTTGCCGAGGTCTTCGCGGGCGAGAAAGCCGGTGCGCATTTTGTGGGCGTCCACGCGGGCCTGCGAACACAACATACGGTTGAGCAAAGCTTCCTTCGACATTTCCAGCGAGAAGACGGCAACACTCTTACCGCCGAGGACAGCGGCGTTTTCCGCGATGTTGATGGCGAAGGCGGTTTTGCCCATCGACGGACGAGCGGCAATGATGATGAGATCGGACTTTTGCAGACCGCTGGTCATGTCATCCAGATCGGAGTAGTAAGTTTCCAGTCCGGTAATCCGTCCGCCGCGCTGAAAGAGCTTGTCAAGATCGCCGCCGAAAGACTCCATGGCGATGGTCTTGATATCGGTGAGCTGCTGTCCGCTGCGCTCCTCGGAGATGTTGAAGATGCTGGATTCAGCGGCGTCGATGACCTCAGAGGCGGTACTGGCCTGCTCCAGGGCTTGCGAGATGACGGAGTTGGCAGCATGGATGAGGTTGCGCAGCATCGCCTTGTCACGCACGATGCGGACGTAGTGCTCGACCGAAGAGCGGCGCGGCACACCATCGGTGAGCGAGGCGAGATATCCGGCACCGCCGACGGCATCCAGTTCCTTGTAGCGCAGCAACTCCTCGGTGAGGGTGACGATATCGATGGGGCGATTGGTCTCGGAGAGATCGGCAATGCGCTGATAGATGCGGCGGTGGGCGTCGAGAAAAAAGTGCTCGGCCTTCAGGGTCGAGAGAGCCTCATTCTGCATGTTGTTATCAAGCAGAATGGCGCCGAGGATGGAACGCTCGGCCTCAGGACTGGCTGGTAGACCGCGATCGAGACTGAAGTCAGTGACGGGCATAGGGATCAGGTACGGCTAACACGGATCAAAACACAAATCGCATCCGAAGAAAATTCCGGAGCACTCTTCGGATGGTATTGCGCCAGGGGCGGCGATCGCAATGCCTGCTGGGCTGTGGAAGCCGCGGAAAACGTTGCTGACAGATGTAAGCTCTTCCAGCCAAAGGTGGAAACCGTGCTGAAATTTTGAGGCCCGGAGAAGCCAGCCGCCTCTCCGGGCCTTCAACCGTGCGCCGTACTGCGTGTGGTGACTCGCTCCCGCCGCCTTTGCGGAAACCTGGGAGTCTGGGCGAGCGCTTGGCCGCCGGGGGTAAGCGGCAACGAATGCCGCTCCGGCCGCAGGCGCTTGGCGAGTGGACTCCGCGGACTTTGGTCCGTTACCGGAGGCTCGCGCCCGACTCCCCTTCCGTCCCTACAGCGGCGACCCTGTTGCCAAGGGGCGATGCAGTACCAGGCTGGGTTCGACTTCCGCTTGGGCTGCGATTTCTCGCACCGCGCCGTGGCCCGGTTTGCGTTGCCGCAAACCTGGAATGCCGTCCGCCAACTGGATTCTGCAATGCCTGTCGCCGCTGTTCGAGCCGGGAAGCACCACGCAGCGTCATACGCACCGTTGCGTTATTGAGAGAGTGCAACAACCGCGGCGGAGTTGAGCGGGAAATCGGAAGCGGCGCTGTGGGTATGCTGTGCAAAACGCGGAAAGCTTGTGCACCGGAGTGGAAAACCCGGGCGGTTCCGCAGATGGTGCCTCCCAAGAGCAAAAGAAAATCGATCGCTGGTTGAAAAACTTGAGGCCGCACGGGAGATTTGGAAAGCACGGGGGTCCTTCGCTAGCCGCTCAGGATGACACTTCTAAAAAAAGCAAGCCTTTCGGCACATATTCGAAAATGAACACAAGACACGGGCATCGAACGCAAGGCAGGTGCATCGACAATCGCGAAACATGTGTCGAAAATCAAAGGGCAGATACGTCGATTGCGGAACGACTCTAGGGCGCGGGCTCCGGTTCGATGAGGATGCGGAAGCGGCGGAAGAGACGCAGCGAGGCTTCGACCACATTATTTTCGCGCTGCTTCTCCTTCATTGAGGACTTGGGTTGCTCGCTACCGCTCCAGAGGACAACACGATCATGGGCATCGAGCACGAGGAGCCGTATCTGGATGACCGAAGAGGAGGATAGAGTGGTGCTGGAGCCGTGCCGCCCATCTCCGCTGACGCTGACGCCGGAGTCAGAGACCGGTGCGTTGATGGAAACGATGAGGTCGGCATTGGCAGGGTCGCCGACCACGGTGTAATGGCCCCAGCCGCGGAAGGCATCGTCGATGACATCGTTGGGAAGGCTTCCGCCGGCGTGCTCGATGAAGATGCTGCGGGCGGCCATGAGGCGCGCGTGCGGCGAGATGACCGCAGGCTTGGGAGGCTCCTGCGCGGAGAGCAAGGCGCAGAACAGAAGCGAGGCCACGGCAAACAGCGCAGTACGGGCCGCCGCCAACCCACATTCGCCAAAGGAAGGCGGGTGTGGGCCACCCGTGGATCGTGAGGCTTTGTGCATTACGAAGAACATTATGCTTCGCGTCATCCTTCCAACACCCGAGCCGGTTACCAGCTCTTGAGATATTTTGCCATGGCGCGGACCTCGCCATCGGTGGTCTTGACACGGTGCATGATGGCAAATCCCGGGTTGAGCGGCTTGCGGCCGAGCCGGCGATACACGGCTTCGGGATCGCGGATAAAATCCTCGACGGTCTGTTCATCATACTGGGGCAGCACCCGGCTGAGGTTGGGGCCTCCGCCGGAGAAGTGGCAACTGGCGCATCCGAGGCGGGCGAAGGTGCGCTTGCCGAAATCCAGTTGGTAGACGTGGTAGGAAGCCCAGAGGGCGAAGATGGCAATCGCCGACAGAACCAGCCACTTAATGTATCGACTCACATTCGCTCCTTGAACCCAAATCTGTTTTCGTTCAGTCGCGCGAGCCGCGGGGCAGGGCTAACGCTGTGCCGCCAGAAAATAGGAAAGCGCCTTGATGTCGCGCGGCGAGGCTTGCAGGCGCGGCATCGGTTCGTACCCTGGATTCAGCGGCTTGCGTCCCAGGCGCACGTAAATTGTCTCCGGATTCGTTATCCAGTCGACGAAGGTGGCCCGGTCATATTTGCGTCCCACGTGTTCGAGCGAAGGTGCGCCTCCGGCTAGATGGCAGGTCTGACAGCCGAGCCGCTCAAATACCCTCCGGCCTTCCGTCACCTGGTGGCCGCGATAGAGCGTTGCCGCGGCAACGAAGCTACAGACAGCCAGCGCCATCCACTGCCAATACCGGAACTTCAACGGTTCTGCTCCTTGCATCCTGTTGAGTATGCCTGAAATCGGGAGGCAGCGAAAATAGGAAGATTCCGGGGAGCCACTTCCGGGAGCACGGCTTCTTCCGATAAGCTCTATGCGGCAGCTATGCTGAACAGCCTGATCCATCTCGCCGCGTATGTATTCGCGCTGCTGGCCCTGTGCGGGCTGGGGTATCTGGTGCTTTCGCTATGGAGCGAATGGCGCTTTTTGGCTCAGAGGCGCACGGCAAGGCTGCGGCTTGCGAGCGGATTTACGCCTGGGGTAAGCGTTCTGAAGCCGCTGCGGGGCAGCGACCGGCAAATGTATGAGAGCTTCCGCTCACACTGTTTGCAGGACTATCCGCAGTACGAAATCATCTTTGGCGTGAATGCCGCGAGCGACGAAGCGGTAGCGGACGTGGAACGCCTGCGGCGTGAGTTTCCGGAGCACGACATCCGGCTCGTCGTCTGCTCGGAGCCGCTGGGCAGCAATCGCAAGGTCAGCAATCTGGCGCAGATGATGAAGCAGGCAAAGTACGACCACATGGTCATCAACGACAGTGACATTCGCGTACCCGCCGATTACCTGCGGCGGATCGTAGCGGCGATGGAGAACGGGCATGTTGGGCTAGTGACAGCGCCGTACCGGGCTGAGGCCGGACGCAGCCTGGCGTCGCGAATGGAGGCGGTAACGATTGCGACCGACTTCGCTGGAGGGGTGCTGTGCGCGGTGGAGCTGGAGGGCGGACTGCACTTCGGGTTGGGCTCGACTTTGGCGTTCCCGCGGGCGGCGGCCGAGGCAATTGGCGGGCTGGAAGCGTTGCAGGACTACCTGGCCGACGATCACGAACTGGGGCGGATGATCTCGGAGGCGGGATACGAGGTTGTGCTCTCCGACCTGGTGGTGGAGACCTTTCTGCCGGAGTACGGCTTCGGCGCGATGTTCGAGCACCAGTTGCGCTGGGCGCGAACGGTGCGCGATCTGCGCAAGTTCGGCTACCTTGGAGTGCTGCTGACCTTCGGCCTGCCGTGGGCGATGGCGGCTGCGCTGTGTGCGGGCGGGGCGGGATGGTCGCTCGGGCTGCTGGGGGCGGTGACGGTGGCGCGCTTCGCCTCGGGATACCTGCTGTGCGGGCCGATCCTGAATGACCGGAAGACACTGCGGGATCTATGGCTGATTCCGGCGCGCGATCTGGTGGGGGTCGCGATCTGGTTTGCGAGCTTTGGCGGAGACACGATTGTGTGGCGCGGAGAACGATTCCATCTGAAGGATGGGCGGCTGACGCGAGTGTGATTTTGTGGGAGGGGCGAGGAATCCCACATTCGCCAACTGCGGGCGAATATGGGCCACCCGGCCGACATCCCACCTTAGCCGCAAAAACCGCGGCGAAGGTGGGGCACCCGGCCACCTGACGGGCGATGAGGCCCGACACTCCGGAGAGAGCTAAAGTTCGGTGAGGTGGAGCACACCAGTCGCGCCGAGGTAGCCTTTGCGACGGAACCAGTCGGTGAGGCGGTCTTTGAGCAAATCGATGGGCACGCGCGATCCGATTTCGATGAGTCCGTCGGCGACCGGAAGAGTGTCGTCAAAGATCTGATCGTTGGTGAAGCTGCGCATGGCGAAGTTGTCGATCCAGTGGATGGGTGCAGGGGTGAGAGTTCCGGCGTTGTCGTACTCCACGCGAACCTTGCGGACGAACATGGAAGCAGTATAGAGCGGCGGCATATCGCGAGGCGAGGGATTCTGCCCGGCATCCCACCTTAGCCGCAAAAAACGGCGGCGAAGGTGGGGCACCCGGCTTTGACCATCCGCAGCAGTGATTACTTGAGGTGGATCTTCTTCATATTGCGGCCAACACGGAAAACTTTTTCGGCCGGAAGCGAAGTTTGCAGATAGAGCTCTTTGTAGGTCTCGCCGTTGATCTTGACGGAGCCAGCTTTGATTTTGCGCTGGGCATCACTGTTGGACTCGGCGAGTCCGGCGCGGGCGATCACTTTGTCGATTTTGATGTGGGCAATGCCATCGGTGAGGGTGCCGACCTCGGCGGCCGCGATCTCAAACTCTTCGAGGTTCTCCGGCACTTCATCTTTCTGGAATTGTTTGGTCCAGTTTGCTTCTGCGGCTTCGGCCTCGGCGGGAGAGTGGAAGTCGGCGATGATGCGCTTGGCGAGATCTTTCTTGGCGCGCATGGGATGCAGCGTGCCGGCCTTTACGTCGGCCTGCAACGCTTCGATCTCGGCCATGGTGAGGTCGGTGAGCAGTTCGTAATAGCGCCACATGAGCGAGTCGCTGATCGACATGAGCTTGCCGAACATCTCCTGCGAGGTTTCGGTGATGCCGACGTAATTGCCGTAGGACTTGGACATCTTGCGCTCGCCGTCCAGTCCCTCGAGCAAGGGCATGGTGAGCACGATCTGCGGCGGCTGGCCAAAGTCGGCCTGCAGTTTGCGTCCCATCAGCAGGTTGAACTTCTGATCGGTGCCGCCGAGTTCGACGTCGGACTCGAGGGCCACCGAGTCGTAGCCCTGCATCATCGGATAGAGCAGTTCGTGAACGCTGATCGGCTTCTCTTCCTGGAAGCGCTTGTGAAAGTCCTCGCGTTCGAGCATCTGCGAGACGGTGAACTTTGCGGCCAGGCGCACGAAGGCTTCGTAATCGAGCTTGAACAACCACTCGGTGTTGTAGCGAACCTCGGTCTTTGCCTTGTCGAGAATCTTGAAGACCTGCACCTTGTAGGTTTCGGCATTGGCATCAAGCTGGTCGCGGCTGAGCGGCGGACGGGTGGTGTTGCGTCCCGTGGGATCGCCGATGAGGCCGGTGCCGTCTCCGATGAGAAAGATGACGGTATGGCCCATGTCCTGGAAGTGCTTGAGCTTGCGGATGAGCACGGTGTGGCCGAGGTGGAGATCGGGGGCGGTGGGATCAAAACCGGCTTTGACGCGCAGAGGCTTGCCGCTCTGCAATGACTTTTCAAGGCGCTCACGGAGATCGCTCTCACGAATGATTTCGACGGAACCTTTGCGCAGGTAGGCCATTTGCTCGTCGACGGGACGAAAACCTGTGGAGTGGGAAGAGGACATGACCTTGCAATTATACGGTTGCAAGGTTTCAAAGTTTCAAGGTTTCAGAGGTTTCAAGGTTAAGCCTGATATATTCAGCGAATGCTGAAAGTGAAATTGCTCTGTTTGTCGGCGAAGACGCCGACCATTGCACATCCGGGCGAAGACCTGGGGTATGACCTGTACGCGAGCGAATCCGTAACCATCGCGCCGCGCGGAAACGCTACGATCCCAACGGGCGTGGCCATTGAATTGACGAGCGCGACGGGGGAGCCGTTGGGGGCTCTGCTGCGCGACAAATCCTCGATGGCGGCGCGGCGGCTGACCGCGACCGGCGGCGTGATCGACGCGGGATATCGCGGCGAAGTGCGCGTGCTGATGGAGAATCTGGGCGACACGGCGGCAGAGATTCATGCGGGCGACAAGCTGATTAACCTGATTCCCTGCCCTGTGCTGACGACGCCGGTGGAAGTGGTGGAGGAGCTGGCGGAGAGCCGCCGGAACGCCGGAGGGTTTGGTTCGAGCGGAAGAAAGTAGAGGGAATGGCAAGGGCATGGATTCAAGCGTCAATTCTCGCTCGTTCCCAAATGCCTATCGCACAATGTAAAATTGATTGTTCGCCCGCTGCCGGGTTCTCTGGCGGGGGCCAGACTCGCCTGTAGGGATGGCACAGTCCGCCCGCAGCCGCAAATCATTAGAAAAAGAGATTGGAGCAACACTTCCATGGCGATTATTGCCACGCAAATGCGTCCCGGCATGATTATCAAGCACAACAACGAACTGCATTCGGTGTTCAGCGTGGAGCACCGCACGCCGGGCAACCTACGCGCTTTCATTCAGGCCAAGCTGCGCAACCTGCGCACCGGCGCAATGTTTGAGCACCGCTTCCGCTCGGGTGACGCCATCGACAAGATTACCGTGGATGAGAGCAAGATGGAGTATCTGTACAACGATGGCGACAATTACTTTTTCATGGACATTGCGACCTATGAGCAGACGGCGCTGAACCGCGACGTGCTCGGCGATTCGGTGGATTATCTGACGCCGAATCTGCAGGTGACGGTGGAATTCTTCGACGACAAAGCAGTCGGCGTCGATCTGCCGCAGACGGTTGAGCTTACGGTACTGGAGACCGAGCCGGGACTGAAGTCGGCGACCGCTTCCAGCGTGACCAAACCGGCGACGACCGAGACCGGACTGATCGTGCAGGTACCGCCGTTCGTCAACCAGGGCGACAAGATCCGCGTGGATACCGCCGAGGGCACATATCTCTCCCGGGCATAGAATTTGAGAGCGGCCTGCATCGTTTGACGGACCGCTGGTTTCGCTGGAGGAGCCAGATGACTTCCATTCACATCTTCCGCCGGTTTTTGGTGATGGGCCGCGTGCAGGGCGTGGGCTTCCGCTGGTTTGTGGAGCGTGAGGCGCGGTTGATCGGGGTTGGCGGATGGGTGCGCAATCGTGACGACGGTGTGGTGGAAGTGGTGGCCTCGGGAAGCAATGCGCAACTGGGCTCGCTCTACGACAAGTTGAAAGAGGGGCCGCGCGCCGCCCGCATCGACCAAGTTGAAGTCGAGGACGCCGCGCCGTTCAACGGATATAAGACATTCCAAATTGAAGAAACCTGGTGATTATCTTGACCCAGCTACAGGCCGTAATGGACTCCGAAGATCTGAAGAAATATATCCGAGAGATTCCCGACTATCCCAAGCCGGGCATTCTTTTTTACGACATCACGACGCTGATCAAGAATCGCGCCGGCTTCGCCCGGGTAGTGGACTACATGACTTCTCCGTACTTGGACAAGAACGTGGACCTGGTGCTCGGCATGGAAGCGCGCGGCTTCATCTTTGGTCCGGCCATGGCCTATCGGCTGAACGCTGGATTCATTCCGGTGCGCAAGGCGAATAAGCTGCCCGGCGAGACCGTGAGCTATACCTACAATCTTGAATACGGGACCGACACGCTGGAGATTCATAAGGACGCAATTCAACCCGGACAGCGCGTGCTGATTGTGGACGACCTGCTGGCAACGGGCGGCACCGCGGAAGCCGCGGCCAAATTGGCCAGCAAGCTAGGTGCGGATATTTGCGGACTCAGTTTTGTAGTGGAGCTGGACTTCCTCCACGGCCGCAAGCGGCTTGCGCCGTATGACGTATTCTCGCTGCTGCACTACGACAAGTAAAAGAGGCAAAAACAATCTGCTGAGCCCGGTGATATTTTACCGGGCTTTCTCTTGCGGCCTTTACTTTGCCCAGGGATCTTCAGTCATGCCAAGGTTCTTCACCAGGAAGCTCCACTCGTCCGTAGTCTCCTCGATGGCCTTGGAGATTGGTTTACCCGCACCGTGGCCCGCCTTGATTTCGATGCGAATCAGAACGGGAGCCACTCCGGCTTGTGCTGCCTGCAAGGCAGCGGCGAACTTGAAGCTGTGCGCCGGGACCACGCGATCATCATGGTCGGCGGTCACAATCAACGTTGCCGGATAGTTTGTGCCCGGCTTCAGATTGTGCAAGGGCGAGTACTTGTAAATCGCCTTGAACTGCTCCGCGTCGTCCGATGATCCGTAATCCGAGGTCCACGCCCAACCGATGGTGAACTTGTGGAAGCGCAACATATCCATCACGCCCACGCCGGGCAGAGCCGCTCCGAACAAATCCGGGCGCTGCGCCAGGCAGGCCCCCACCAGCAGCCCGCCGTTGCTGCGTCCGCTGATCGCCAGCTTCTTGGGTTGGGTGTAGTGGTTGGCGATCAACCATTCGGCGGCGGCGATGAAATCGTCGAACACATTCTGCTTTTGCAGCTTGGTTCCGGCCAGATGCCATGACTCGCCGTACTCACCGCCTCCGCGCAGATTTGCCTGCACGTAGATGCCGCCCATCTCCATCCACACCAAGTTGCCGACGCTGAATTCCGGCGTCAATGAGATGTCAAAGCCACCGTAACCATAGAGCAGCGTTGGATTATTTCCGTCCAGCTTCACGCCCTTCCGGGCGGTGATGAACATGGGGACGCGGGTGCCATCCTTGCTAGCGTAGAAAACCTGCTTCGTCTCGTAATCGTCCGGATTGAAATGCACCGCGGGCTTGCGGAAAACCGTGCTGGTCCCGCTCTCCATGTCATAACGGTAGATGGTCGCCGGAGTTGAATAGCTGGTATAGGAGTAGAAGGTTTCGTTGTCCGTGCGTTTGCCGCTGAGGCCCCCCACGGTTCCCAATCCCGGCGTCTCGATGGTGCGCAGAAACTTGCCGTTCAGGTCGAAGACCCTCACCTCGCTGTGCGCGTCCTTCAGATAACCGGCTACGAATTTGTTATCGACCACGTTCGTGCTGAGCAGGGTCTCGGTGGATTCGGGTATCACGGTTTTCCAGCGTTCGCGCCCGGGATGGCGGGTATCAATGGCAATCACGCGACTGAGCGGAGCGTTCAGGTTGGTGATGAACCAGATGACCGGGCCGCGATTATCGATGAAGATGTAGACCGCATCCTTCTCATCCAGAAGCGGGACCACGGGGCTGCCGGGCTTCGTCAGATCCTTGTAGTAGACGCGATTCTTCGGGTCGGTGCCTTCGCTGATGGTGATGATGAGGTACTTGCCGTCATCCGTAACCTCGCCGCTGAAGCCCCACTCCTTATGATCGTCGCGTTTGTAGATCAGAACGTCTTCCGACTGCGGCGTGCCCAGTTTGTGATAGTAGAGCTTCTGGTAGTAATTGGCATCGCGCAGCATCGACTGCTCTTTGGGCTCGTCGTAGCGGCTGTAGAAGAACCCTTTGCCATCCTTGCTGAAGGAAGCGCCGGAGAATTTCGACCACCGGATCAGGTCCGGCAGATCCTTGCCGGTCGCGACCTCGCGCACGTGCCATTCCTGCCAGTCTGAACCGGACGAAGACAAACTATACGCCATCAATGCGCCGTCATCGCTAACCGCCGAGCCGCTGACCGCGACGGTGCCATCGGCCGAGAGCGTGTTCGGGTCCAGCAGCACCCTCGGCTCTGCATCCAAGGCGGGCAGCCAGTACAGCACGCTCTGGTTCTGCAGGCCGCTATTGCGCGAGTAGAAGTAGCGATTGCCCTTCCTTTCCGGCACGGAGAAACGCTCGTAATTCAGCAGCTCTTTCATCCGAGCGCGAATCTTTTCACGGGCGGGAATCTGCTCCAGGTAGCCGAACGTCAACTTATTTTCAGCTTCGACCCAGGCACGGGTCGGCGCGGAATCCGGGTCTTCGAGCGGACGGTAGGGATCGGCCACCTTGGTGCCGTGGTAGTCGTCTACCTGGTTCGCGGTGGGGGCGGCAGGATAGTCAAACTTCATCGCTCCACCATTCTGCTGGGCCAACCCAACTCCGGTACAGAGCAGTAGCGTTGCGAGCAGAACGGCAGTCCAGCGCAATGTCATTGATGCCCTCAAAAATGAGAATGCATCAAAGCATAAGCGTTCGCGCCGATTACCGCAAAGCTTTTGCTACTGCCTCACCAACACCTGCGTTCTGGGAAACGCAAAGCTGGCGCCGGCGTCGTCGATCACATTCACCTGGCAGGTGTACCAGCCGGGATTGAGCGCCTTCATCGGCACTTCAAACTGGAACGCGGCGGCCTTGCGTCCTGCGGCGTTCAAGTGCTGCGCCTCAACCAGCGGGGTCTCATACACTTTCACCTTGCCGCGGAAGAATTCAATGTTGGTCAGCAGATGGATCGCGTCCTTCTTCTGTGTCCACTTCGCCGGATCGTAGACTTCGTAGTACAGCGTCATCGACTGCTCAGGGGTGAAGACGTGCGCCACGTTGGGGATGATCTCCTGCCCATCACTCACCAGGGGATTCGACTGTGACTTCTTTGCGGCCGGCACCTTCTGGCTGGAAAGCAGGACGGTACTCATCTTCATCTTCTCTTTGCGCAGATCGGGAATAACCACATCAGTCTCGAACGTTCCGACGCGTCCGTTCTGATTTTCGCGCACTACAAATTTCAGGTGATAGCGCCCCGGCGGAAGCAGGAAGCCGGTGTTGTACTGCACGTTCTTGCGCTTGGGCGCGGCCGCACTCACTCCGCCTGCCGCTGGCGCTCCGGCAACGGGCAGGCTGACATCGGCAATCACACTCTGCGTCTGCTCCAGCGTGAGTTTGATGTTGTCTCGAATGTTGCCGACCGGGAACTTGGTTGCCTTATCGCGCACCACACCCAAGACGTCGAGCGAGGCTTTATCCTTATCGCGCTGCACCACCAACGCCGACGCCGGAACAACGATCGACACCGGGACGTAAAACTTGTTCTCTTGCGTACGGAAGTAGCCGGTGGCCAGATAGACCGGCAGATCGGTGTTCGGCAGGTCGGACATCATCTCTTCCTGGAGTTGCTGTTCGCGGTCTTCTTTCGTGAAGTGCTGGAAATCCCTGGGGCCGTAGTATCCCATGCGATATTCCAGCTTCACGTCACTGCGGTTGAGCTTTACCTGAATGCGGCGGAAGCGTCCATCCCGGTTCGGATTCGAACTGCGATAACCCAGTACGTAATAGGTTTCGCTGTCGGCCTGAACCTTGGCGTATGCCTTGCTGAAATCGTTGGAATCCAGGAACGCCCGGCCACCGGTATCGTTGGAGATGGTGACCAGAGTCTCCTGGCTGGCAAAGTTCGAATCCAGATCATTCTGCACCGCGGCGCCGCTGTACGAGGAGACTCCGCGCAAGCTGGCTGAACTCGCGATGCCACCCGGCGGCATCGCCTCCAGACCGCGGGAGTCCACCGCGTAGATCGACACATTCGAGCGAACCGCGGAGTTCACTGCCGCACGCAACTGGGCTTGATTTTCAACACCGGTCTTGGTCATGCCGCTGCTGAAGTACAGAATCGACTTCTTCTGATCGATGCCGGCGAGATTTTTTGCAATAGTGGAAAGCGCCTGCAGGCGCAGATCCGTATTGAATAAGTTGTAGTCGGTATCGTCGGCCACGAACGAGCCTGCATCGTCGGGCGTGCCCTCACTGGTGCCGGTGGTGCCCGCCTCCTGCCCCACGCCCTCGTTGCCCGCAATCTTGTCGAGCGCCGAAAGCAGCAGCTTTTTGTCGCCGCTGAAGTCCTGCACCACTTTCAGCGACGTGTCGAAGCTCACGATGCTGACCAGATCGGCGGGCGTCATCTGCTTGGTCACAAAGTTCTTTGCACTGTCCACCGCCCGGTCGCTGTCGTCGCTCTGGAGAGAACTCAGGTCGAGAAAGAGAACCATTAATCTGCGATCCCGCAGAGCTTCGTGCGAAGGAGCTTTGCGGCTGGTGAACAGGTCGGTCTTGGCCGCCGCTGCTTCGCTCTGCGTGGGGCCACCCGGCGGAGCAGTCTGTGCGTACTGGTCCACATCCTCAATGTCGAAGCTCTGGATGTGCTGGGTTTTGCCGTCCTCCAGCACGGTGAAGTCGCTCTGCTTGAGCCCGCGCACAAGCGCGCCTTTCTTGTCGCGCACAGTGACGCTCACCAGGACTAGTTCGCTGGTCACCTTGAAGGTGAAGCCGTTCTCACCGGCGCGTGATGCCTGCGCCAGCGCCGCCTGCGGAGCCATCAGCAAGCAGCACACCAGCACGGCCAGCAGCTTGCGAACGAATTCGTTTCCGCGCTTTCTCATTCGCTTCACCTAGAGCACTTTCAAAAATTGGCGTTTCCGCAGTTATCATCGCCGGGAAATACGCCCGGCTACTTTACCGGATACACCTTCCGCGATTTCGGTCTAGAACCTGTAATGCACGGACAATATCATTTTGCGCATGGATGCCACGCTGGTCACCTGTCCAAAGGTTGGTGAGTTCACCGTGGTATCGATTCCGGAATAGTTCGCATGGTTGAGCACGTTATCGGCTTCGGCACGCATCTCCACGCCCATCGAATCCCGGAGCGGAATATTTTTCGAAAGCACCAGACTCATCAGCCAACTGCCTGGTCCGATGATTGTGTTCCTGCCGGAGTCTCCGTATGTGCCCGCCGCCGGCACGGTAAATGCCGCGGTATTGAACCAATGCCCGATGCTGCCGCCGCTGAGCTGGATCGGCTCGCCATTGTAGTTGGCGCGCAATGTGCCATTGGTTCCGCGTGCGACATCAGAGGCATCGCCCAGCACCCGCGCCGTGAACGGCGTACCGGAGGCGACGGTAAAGCTGCTCTGCAGGAGCCAACTGCCGAGCACCTTTTGCGCAAGAGTATGCCGGGTGAGCCACTTGCGCCCTTCGCCCCAGGGCAGCTCCAGCATCCAGTCGCCGGTCAATTTGTGCCGTTGATCGAAGCTGGAAAGCCCGCGTTCGGCGCGCAGATTCTTATCGTTCTGTGCCACCACCTGGACGCCGCCGCCGATGGATGATGCGTTGTCGATCGACTTGGAATAGGTATAGGTGGCGCCCACGGAAACTCCGTTGGTCATTCGCTTGCGCAGGCGCACCGAGCCGGCGTGCAGGATTGACGAGCCTTGCGAGGTCTCCCAGTTGAAGGGCTGCACATCAGGGTTGATCAGCCCGTCCGGCGTGCGATTGGGTGCGCGCAGCATATCCAGCGCGCTTCCCTTGCTGCCGGTGTAGCCGATGTTCAACAGCAGCGTCTGGGTCAGCTCATGCTGCACATTCAAATTCCACATCTGCACGTAGGCTACGCGATAGTTCGGATCGATGCCGAAGTTATTGGTGACCACCTTCGAGGTGGGCGCGGAGAATCCGTTGGCAAGGGTCAGAGGACTTGGCCCGCTGGCCGAAGCCGCATTGGTTTCGGTGACCGCATAGGGTGGCTGCGCCGCCAGGTTTTGCACAATCGAGGCGTACTGTCCGAGGTTGTAATTGATGCCATAGCCCGCACGCACCACGGTTTTGGTACCGAACGGCTTCCAGGCGATGCCGATGCGTGGAGCGAAGTTATCGCGCTGCGGGTTCATCAGGCTACGTCCGTAATCTTGATTTGGATAGATAACCGCCACGTTCTGAAAATTACCTTCCGGGTCAAACTCCGCCAGCAGATTCGCCAGCTCGTTGTGCGCTTCATGGAAGGGCGAGATGAACTCATAGCGCAGCCCAACGTTCAGCGTTAGATTGCTGCGTGCCCGCCAGTCGTCCTGCACAAAGAAGTCGTAGCTGTTCCCCAGATACTGGTCATGCACTTGGGAATACGCCAGCGATGTTTGCTGCGCATAACCCAGCAGAAAATCGGCAAAGTCATAGCCGGTCCCGGCGACCGCAGTGCCGTTCACGTAATTTGCCGTGGAAGAACCAGTGAACGTAAACGTGCCGCGCGGATTCGAACTGGCATACGCTTTGTTGTCGATCCAGCGATAGTCGGCGCCGAAGTGCATGTGATGCTTTCCCCGCACCCAGCCAAAGCTTTCGCTCAATGTGAACGTCTGCGAATCACGCTGCGATGGCGCTATATCGCTGAGGCTGGTGTAGTGGGAAAACGCGAGCCCCGGCACACCCCAGTTCAGCGGATCATCGGAAACACCATTGATCCCGGCCAACGCAGCGACCGGAGTTATACCCGCGTATAAGTTGCCGGTGTGGGCGCGGCTGCGATTCCAGGTGAAGCGGAGCTGATTGCTCAGCTTGCCCTTGCTTACGGCCCAGCCCACGCTGGCATTGAATCCATTGGTGTGAGTATTGCCGCGCACGGTGGCAAATGGCTCCAGAGTGTCGGACTCATTGCGCTGATAATTTAGTCCGAAGCTGAGGTTGTTGCGCGAGCGTCCGCTGCCTCCGCCCCCGCGTATTCCACGCCCAATCGGCGCGCCGAAGTTGTGCGTCAGCCGCAGGGCGAATATGTCCTGGTTGGATTCCGCCGCAGAGCTGAAGTTGTAATTTTTCAGCGGGTCGGTAAGAACATTCGGGAGTGGAATGTAATTCAGAAGAGCCGCGGCCTGTGGACTGATGAGAGCCGCAGGTACGCTGGTTCCTCCACCGAGCAGCGCTCCTGGATGTGTGGGATCGAATAACTGCACGCCATTGGTTTGACTGAAGTCACCGTTACGCTCCAACTGCGTCGGCACATGCGAGAACACGTTGTACGGTGTCGAACTGCGTGTCCCTGAATAATTCATGAAGACGAACGTCTTGCCGCCGTCGTCGTAAAGATGCGGAATCTTCAGCGGACCACCGAGCATGGCACCGATCTTGTTGGAGCCATACGCCGGCTTTTCCGCTGGCCCGCTGAGTGAGTACGGTGCCGCGTCCAGTACGGCATTGCTCGCATTGTAGTAAATCTGCCCGTGCGGCCGAGTCAGGGAGCCCATGCGCATACGGCCACCACCACCACCCGGGCCGCCGGGAGGGCCACCCATGTTGAAGCCTCCGCCCCCCGGGCCACCACCGCTATCGAATCCGCCAGCGCCCAACTGCCCCCGCGAGTGAAACTCATCGATGCGGTCGCGCAGCTCATCCATATTCTGCAGGCCGAAGTCCTGCGCGTTACCCATGCGGCCGCTCACCGAAACAGACTGGTTTGTCGCGTCCGCGCTGGAGGCAAGTCCACTCACACCGGTCGCGGGCATATCTCTCTCACCGGCGGTTATAGACTGCGCCAGTGCAGCGTCGTCGGCGCTGACCGATAACCGCTGCGCGCCACGGCCGCTGGCCGCTGAACCTAGATCTCTTGGTTGCCTGCCGCCGTCCTGGCTTGCTACGTCGCCTTCGTTGTTCGTCGTCTTCGGCACGCGTGAGAGCAACACCAGTTCGAAGTCATGGGTTGCATCCGGCTGCGCGGGAGTCAAAATTAATTCCGCCGTCTGGGCCGCGAAGGCGGCAAACTCCGCGCGCAGCACCCAGCGTCCTTTGGAAGGCACATCGAGACGGAACGATCCATCGACATCTGTCGATGTAATCACCTTGCGACCGGTCAACGAGTGCGCCGCCGCGACCGTTACGCCGGGCAGTTTAGTGCTTCCCGAACGAATCACCCCGTGGATGGAAAATCCGGAAGCAGGCGGGTTGGTGGCGGCAACGCCCGCTGGCGGCGCGGCGCTCTGCCCAGGCGCGGACTGCGCCCATGCCACCCCGGCCAGCAAACTCAGCCCCAACAGCGCTCCCGCTAGACTCCGGCGAAGGCTCATCGAATCCCCTGTTTACTTCTGGTCGTTGGAGTCCGGTGCAGCCTGCTTCTGGTTGGGCGGCGCGGAATCCGGCGAAGGCGCGGAGGGCGCCATGGATCGCGGCCCACGCGGCCTGCCAGTATTCAATACGCTCGGCACAAACACCCCGCTCTTTACCGATCCCTGTCCGCGCACAAAATCACCGACTTTAATGTCCGCCAGGGTCACGCTTTCGCGGCGCTCATTGCGGAATGAGGTGTCATCGTCCACTTCAATCACTTGCTCGGTGTTATCCGGCTTCTTCACCGTCAACTTGGTGCCGTCAATTTTGATCAGCTCGCCGAGAATGTAGGTTTTGCCGTTGTCTTCAGGCCTTGCCTGCGCAGCCCCCATCCTCCCGCCGCCGTTGCGCTGTCCGAACATTTGCGCGGTCCACACGCCGTCCTTGTCCTGCTCACCGGAGGCGAAGACCCGGTCGCCCACTTTGAATTCGCTGAGCTTCACCTCGTTGCCATCCTTCATAAGCCGGGTCGAGGAGGTGATCTTTACCTTTGCAGTTTCGCCTCGGAAGGTCTCGAGGGTGACGGTTGAACCGTCGATTGCGGTGATCTGGCCGCCGACGCCTTCCCTTCTCATGACTCGGCCCTGCCCTGCCCCACCTTGCGGAGGAGTTGGGGGTGCATCCTGCGCCATCGCTATGCCGCAAAGTCCGGCCGCCAGTACGGTTACCGCCAACATGTTTGCTCGCATTCTGCTCTCCTCATCGAAAACTTACTCCAGCATAGACGCTGCCGGCGCCCGCTGGTTGACACCCGGGTGAAACCTGCTTGCGAAATGTAACACTTCTTTGCAAATTTGCTCCAAACACCGCCGATTGCGGTGCAAACGCAGCTTCCGGGGACTTACAGAACTCTTACAATGCCTAACGGCCTCAATTGCTATCTTACGAGGTAACAGTGGCGTGGCCGTCTGTTGCTCTCCCTGCCGCTCCTGCGGCACGCAGCAAAAGCCACGGAAGGATGGGTTGGGGTGAAAACAGCAGAAGACCACAAGAAAATCAATTGGCTTACGGCGATCGTCATGGCCATCTATCATATTCTGGCAGTGGTTGCGCTCTTCCACTTCTCGTGGAAGGGAGTGGCGGTGGCCGCCGCCTTGTGGTGGGTCTCCGGGTCGCTCGGCATTGGAGTTGGGTATCATCGTCTGCTGACGCATCGCGGCTTCCGCTGCCCCAAGTGGTTGGAGTATTTCTTTGCCGTCTGCGGCACGCTTGCGCTTGAGGGCGGACCCATATTCTGGGTTGCCATCCACCGCATCCATCATCAGTTGACCGACCGGGAAGGCGATCCGCACTCGCCGCGCGACGGCAAGTGGTGGTCGCATATGGGCTGGGTCCTGACCGGGAAGGCGCTGCACCAGGAAACTGAAGAACTTGCGCCTTACGTTCCCGATCTGCGCCGCGACCGGTTCTATCACTGGCTCAGCAAATATCACTGGATCACCCAGATCGTAGTCGGTGCCGCCGTGCTCTATTTCGGCGGATGGAACATGGTGTTATGGGGTGTGTTTTTCCGGACGGTGGTCGGCCTGCACGCCACCTGGATGGTGAACTCCGCCACCCACCTCTGGGGCTCGCGGCGCTGGGATACCGGGGATGATTCCACCAATAACTTTTTCATCGCGCTGCTCACCTTCGGCGAAGGCTGGCACAACAATCACCATGCTCACCCCAGTTCCGCACGCCACGGCCTGCGCTGGTGGGAGATCGATACCAACTGGTATGTGATCTCCGCCCTGCGCGCCGTTGGACTGGCGCACGACATCAAGCTTCCGCGGGCTAACAGCCGCATCAAAGAGATCAATCCCAAGGGTGCCCCCGCGAAGAGCCCGCTCGCCACGGAAACCGACGCGGCGCGCACTAAACAGGCCGTCGCCGGCGATTAGGATCTCTCTAACGGCTTAGAGCTTAGATTTCCAGCCCCGGCTTGCTGTCGGGGCTTGCTTTTTCGCCCCGTGCCCATTCCCGGGTCGCAAAGCCGCTCAGCGCGCGTTGGTTTGTAACTCCTCTTTGACTAACGCGGGCTGCCTCACTACTATCTAGCTGTCTTATGCCGATCACCTCACGCAACCGGGCTATCGCGTTCTTCATCGTCCTCGGAGCCTGTTCGGTTGCCTTCGCACTGGCTCTCAACATCACCTGGCTGATTCGCTGGCGTGAAGTGGGGATGATCGTTCTCGGCATTATTTTCTTCGGCTTCATCATCGGCGGCGTCACCTTGAACACGATTTTTCTGGTACGGGAGATGCGGCGCAGCGAGCAGCAGGACAGCTTTATTAACGCGGTCACGCATGAGTTGAAGACGCCAATCGCCTCCATTCGCCTGTATCTGGAAACCCTGCAATCGCGCGACCTCAATGAGGAGCAGCGCAAACGGTTTTACGGCGTCATGCTGGAGGACACCGACCGTCTGCTCAATACCGTGGAGCAGGTGTTGCGGGTCGGCCATCTTGGACAGAAGAGTACGAAAAGTTTCCAGCGCCTCGATCTTGGAGAGATTGTGCGCGACTGCACCTCGCTCGCCCAAACCCGCCATCACCTTACCCCGGAAAGCATCCGCTTCGTCGACTACACGCTTTCCGCGCCGTTCGTGCAGGGAGATCCGGAAGAGCTGCGCTCGGCGATTGGAAATTTACTGGAGAATGCGGTCAAGTACTCTCCCGGCAAGATCGCCATTACCGTCGAAATCCTCGACGAAGCAAACGATCTGCTGGTGCGCGTCACCGACAAGGGCCGCGGAATCCCACAAGGCGAGCTGAAGCGGATATTCCGCCGCTTTTATCGGGTCAACGAACGCTTGCGCCAACGGGTTCAGGGAACCGGACTGGGACTGTTCATCGTGCGCAGCATCGCGCGCCGGCACGGCGGAAGCGCTTATGCCACCAGCGAAGGGGAAGGCCGCGGCGCCACCGTCACCCTCCGCCTGCCACGTGACTCCGCCTAGGCGCTTCCGCTCTGCCGTTCTTGCTATCCGCTGCAGGTTTTCCGCGATACCATTGAGTCCATCGCCCGCTCCCGTCGGGCCAGGATGGCGCATTCATGAAAGAGTTTTACATTCGAGACGCTGCGCAGCAGGAGAACAAGGTCGTCACCACCAGCTTCGTCGTCAGCAATAAGCAGATCAAATCCAAGAAGAGCGGCGAGCCGTATCTCGATCTCACCCTGATGGACCGCACCGGGACCATTCAGGCAAAGATGTGGGACAACGTCGAGGAATGTGCCTACACCTTTGAACAGGACGACATCGTAAAGATCAAGGGGCTGATCAACAAGTACAACCAGCGCTGGCAGCTCACCGTTCACAAGATCCGCAAAATGGAGGAGGCCGCGATTGACTTCTCCGACTACCTTCCCAAGACATCGAAGGATATCGATGAGCTGTGGCAGACGCTCGGCGAATTTGTCGCCACCCTTGGAGAACCGCATCTACGCCGGTTGCTTGAGCTGTTCATGGCTGATCCGGAGATCGCGCGCGCCTACCGGATCGCCCCTGCCGCTAAGACACTGCACCATGCCTGTATCGGCGGACTGCTGGAGCACGTGGTTTCGCTTTTCCGCTCCTGCGACATGGTGGCCCGCAACTATGCTTTCATCAATCGCGACCTGCTGCTTACAGGAGCGTTCCTCCACGATATCGGAAAAATCCACGAGTTGAGTTATGCCCGCTCCTTCGGCTACACCACCGAAGGCCAGTTGCTCGGCCACCTGATCATCGAACTGGAGATGCTGCACGCCAAACTGGCCCAGGTTCCGGGATTTCCGCCGCGGCTCAAAATTCTGGTCGAGCACCTCATCATCAGCCATCACGGGCAATACGAGTTTGGCTCTCCCAAGCTGCCGATGTTCCCGGAAGCGCTGATGTTGCACTATCTGGACGATCTGGATTCGAAGATGGAAGCCATGCGCGCGCAATTCGAGCGCGATGCCGATTTGGACTCGCCGTGGACCGGGTACAACTCCGCGTTGGCGCGTCCGCTACTGAACACGCAGAAGTTTCTGAAATGCCTGGAACTGCCTGAAGTTGAGGTCGAAACCGTCGCCGCGCCCGCCGAGTAATGGCCTGTGTTCGGCAGGTCACGCGCTTTTGGCCAACGGAAAAGCCCGGCCAAGCCGGGCTCACGTTTCCATCCGCAGTTTCAGTTTGCTTGCAGGCACACATCCGGCGACGACCAGAAGGTTGCGACTGCTCACACCGGCTTACTGATTGACCGGTATCTTGATAATTTTTTTCTGTATTGCGTAAGTCACTAGCTGGGCTTTGTTGTGGATGTCCAGTTTGCGCATCAGGTTGAACTTGTGTGCCTCCACGGTTTTTACGCTTAATCCGAGGAGAATCGCAATTTCCTTGACCGAATTGCCCTCGGCCAACAACTTCAGGATTTCGCGCTCGCGGGGCGTCAGAGTGGAAATTCGCGGACGCATCTTCGAATCACGAACGCGCGCGCGAAAGTCTTCGACCAGCTTACCCAGCACCTGCGAACTCAGATACTTGCCACCCTTGTACACATCGCGTACGGCGGTCACCAATTGCTGCGCCGGCGTATCCTTGAGAACGTATCCCGAGGCACCCACTTCCAGGCACTGTACGAGATAGTCCTCGTCTTCGTACATGGTCAGGAACAAGACCTTGGTCTCCGGACGGTTCTTACGGATGTGCCGTGCCGCCTCAAACGAGGACAGCCCCGGCATTCCAATGTCCATTAACACAATGTCCGGACGCAGTTCACGCGCCTTCTCGACCGCATCGCCCGCATCGGGCGACTCGCCCACCACTTCACAATCGCTTTCGCTCTCCAGCAGGCGGCGAACGCCCTGCCGGAACAGCGTATGATCATCCACCAATAAACACTTAATCTTCGGCATTGCGCCCGCTCCTCAAAATCGTTCTCATCAAAATCGTCTCCCTGCTTCAACTTCCCGTGCTCAGCAGCGCCCGTCCCACTTGCTTTTTGCCGCTCGGCTCGGCCTCTTCCGGCTTGGTTGGGAGCGGCACGGTAATTGAGATCTTCGTTCCCTCGCCCTTGCGCGAAATCACTCTCATCTGGCCGCCCAGAGTGCTGATGCGCTCCTGCATTCCGGCCATTCCAAACGAGGGCCGCAGAGGATTGGTCATGGCGCGAATGCCCACCCCGTCGTCTTCGATGACCAACCTCAGAGTCTCGCCCTCACGCTCCATCTGGATGTTCACATTCTGTGCCTGGGCGTGCTTGGCAACGTTGTGCAGGCTCTCCTGCACCACCCGGTAGATCGCGGTTTCAATCACCGGATCGAGCCGGCCTACGTCATCGCCGATGGCGACTCGCGACTGCACGCCCGCCGTCTTGCTCAGGTCCTTGGCTTCTTTGCGAATCGCCGAGATCAGACCCAGTTCCTGCAGCACCAGCGGCGAAAGGCGCCCGATGATGCGGCGGATGCCTTCGATGGTCCGGTCCACCACCGCCAGCAGCTCGCTGATCTTCGCCTTACCGCTGCGGCTCTTCACGGTTCCATCGAGCATCCCCAGGTAAAGACGAATCACCATCAGCGCCTGCCCGGTTTCGTCGTGCAGTTCGCGGCTGATGCGCTTGCGTTCCTCCTCCTGCGCCTTCAACAAATGCCCGCTCAACTCCACGATGCGCATCTCACGCTCGCGCAGCGCGTCCGTCATGCGTGCGCGATCAATCGCCAGAGCCGAACGATCCGCCACTGCCCGGAACAGCTCCAACTCCGTGGGCAGCCACTGGTAGGGCTTCTCAAAGCCAATGATCAGAACCCCGATCACCCCTTCGTTGATCTTCAGCGGTACGCCCCACAAGGCGCGAGCCTTCCGGCGCAACTCCGGATTGAGCACTCCGTCCGAAGCGGTCAGGTCGGGAAGCATGTCAGGCTCACCGGATTCGAATATCCGCCCGGTAAAACCTTGCCCAGGAGCGATCATTGCGTCTTCCCCAAACTCTGGAGGCAGACCCGTAGCGCTGCGCACGCGAAGCTTGTTGCTGTCGGGATCGGCCAGCAGAGCGACGCCTAGGTTGGCGCCGAAAATCCCTTCGGTCACTACCAGGACGCGCTCCAGTAACGCCGTCAGGCTGGTTGCCGAAAGCTCGGCGTCCAGAACCTTCAGCAGAGCGTCACTGGCGTTCTGCTGCACGTCAAAGTAGGCCCCGGAAACCGTAACAAAGCTGGCCGAAGCCAGTGTCTCCAAGGCTGCCATGACCTGGAACTGGCGATTCCCGAACGCCTTGGCGATGAACGGAACGGCAATCTTCTGGTAAATCTCCAGCGAGCGCGCCACCTCACGGGTATCCACGCGAAGCTTTGCAAGGCGCTGGCCGTAGTAGTACAGGTTGTCAGTAAACTGGCTGAAATCAGAGTGGCTGAAGAGCATGAAACCCACCCCGAGATTCAACCTTTCCAGAGCCACCATGGCGCGCCCTTCGAACTGGAACTCCTCGAACATGCGCTGCCGCCAAGTTGCCGTCATCTCCGCGAAATGCGGCTGCAGGGCGTTAGTGGCCTCAAAAATTAGCTCCCGGGCCGACTCTTGAATAGGCAACACCGTCGACACCATGGCTCCTTAGATGCAGGATGAACGTGCAGCTTTGTATGTATATATCAGTAACTAAGTAGCTTACCACTGACCGCTGTTTAAGCCGTCAGGCAAAGCTATTCTAGCCCGTTTCATCCAGGTAATCTGCGGCGTTCCCCGGTTTCATGACTTCATTATCATTAACTATTGTAAAATTTTCTATGGCCCTTTTACCTTAACCCAGGGTGAATCCTGCGTTCGCCTTCAACGGTAGTGGCGCCGTTTCCATTACAATCCAGTAATGATTCGATTTTTTACCGCAGGCGAATCGCATGGCGAAGCGCTGATTGCCAACATCTCAGGTCTGCCGGCTGGCATCTCCGTCACTGAAGCCTACATTGATCGTGAACTCTGGCGCCGGCAGCAGGGCTTTGGCCGGGGCGGCCGCATGAAACTGGAGCGCGACCACGCTCGCATTCTGAGTGGGGTGCGGCACGGCCACAGCATCGGATCTCCGATTGCGATGCTCATCGAAAATCGCGATTGGGCGAACTGGAGCGAGTCGTTGCCGGTGGGTGAGGGCGACCGGGCAAAACACAAACCAGTGACGGCTCCTCGCCCGGGTCATGCCGATTTGGCCGGGGCACTGAAGTACAATCTGCCGGAGGCCCGCTACATCCTGGAGCGCGCCAGCGCCCGGGAAACCACGGCGCGCGTCGCCGCCGGAGCGGTTGCCAAGCAGGTGCTGGCGGCACTGGATATCGAAGTGCTCAGCCACGTGATTCAGGTGGGTAGCGCTCGCTTGTCGCGCGCGGTTTCCTTTGACGAGCTTCGCGCCTTGGCGATGAAGAATGAGGTGCTGCTGAACTGTGCCGACGAGGAATCCGAGCAGCGCATGAGGGCCGAGGTGGACGCCGTGCTGCGCAACGGCGATACCGTCGGCGGAGTTTTTGAAGTGGTGGCGCACAATGTCCCACCCGGGCTTGGCACCTACGCCAACTGGGACGAGCGCCTGGACGGAAAATTGGCCGCAGCCGTGATGTCCATTCAAGCGGTGAAGGCCGTAGAAATTGGAGAGGGAGTTCTGGGTGCCTCCCGGCATGGCTCGCTGGCGCAGGACGAGATTGGCTATGCCAGCCGAGCGGAAAAACAGGGCGAAGAACCCGCCAGAATGCTGCATTCCAAGTTCACGGCTTTTACCCGGGCGGGCAATCACGCGGGAGGCATTGAAGGCGGCATCTCGAACGGTTGCGACATCGTAGTTCGCGGGCATCTCAAACCGATCTCCACGTTGCGGCGACCGTTGGGCTCAATCGACTTCGCCAGCCGCGAGCCGGTCAAGGCTGCCTACGAGCGCTCCGATGTATGTGCGGTCCCGGCAGGGGGCGTGGTGGGCGAGGCTATGGTGGCACTGGTGCTGGCGGCAGCGGCACTAGAAAAATTCGGGGGCGATTCTTTCATCGAGCTTCGCCGAAATTATGAGGGATACTGCGAGCAACTTCGCAATTACTAGACCGGAACAACCGATGATCTATCCGATTGTGAAATATGGCGACCCCGTACTGGAGACTCCGGCTGCGCCCGTTACTGAGTTCGACGACAAGTTGAAGAAGCTTGTCGAGGACATGTTCGAGTCGATGTATGAGGCACAGGGCGTGGGGCTGGCTGCGCCGCAGATCGGAATTTCGCTGCACCTGTCGGTCATCGATACCTCCTTCAAGGAAGATCCCGAAGCCCGGATCGTGCTGGCCAATCCGCGGATCATCAAGGTTGAAGGCAAGCAGACCGGCGGCGAAGGGTGCCTGTCCATCCCCGACTTCCGCGAAAATCTGGCGCGCGGCAAACGGGTCACCATCCGGGCGCAGGACGTAAACGGCAACTGGTACGAGAAGACCGGCGAAGACCTGCTGGCACGCGCCTTCCAGCACGAGATCGATCATCTCAATGGGACGCTTTACATCCATCACCTCTCCTCGCTCAAGCGCGACATGATGCGACGCAAGATCCGGCGCCTGCAACGCGAGGGCGAGTGGTAAGAATCTGACGCGGCTTGCTCCGGGCCGCTACAATCAAATTGTGAAGCTTGTCTATTGCGGTACTCCAATGTTTGCCGTGCCTCCGCTGGAGGCGCTGGCGCGCGCCGGCCATGAGATTGCACTGGTAGTTACGCAACCGGATCGTCCCAAGGGCCGCGGGATGGAACTGGCGCTCTCGCCGGTGAAGCAGAAGGCGATTGAGCTTGGGCTGCCCATCGCGCAACCGGAGAAGATCAAGAACAACCCCGAATTCCGCGCACAGCTTGAGGCGCTTGCGCCGGAGTGCATTGTGATCGTGGGCTACGGGCGCATCGTTCCGCGCTGGATGCTCGACCTGCCAAGGCATGGCAACATCAACCTGCACGCCTCTCTGCTGCCGAAGTATCGCGGGGCCGCGCCGATTCAATGGGCCATTGCATCTGGCGAAATCGTGACCGGAAACACCACCATGCGCATCGACGAAGGACTCGACACAGGAGACATTCTGCTGCAGCGCGAGCTGCCTATTCTTGCGGAAGACACGAGCGTGACACTCGATCCCCGGTTGGCGGCCATGGGAGCGGAGTTGCTGGTGGAAACCCTGGCTGCGCTGGCCGGGCATCGGCTACAACCCACGCCGCAGGATCATGCGCACGCGACCCTGGCGCCGATCCTGACGCGCGAAGATGGACGCATCGACTTTACGCGCGACGCGCCGACGATCCGCAATCGCCATCGCGGCTTCCAACCCTGGCCCGGAGGGTTCACCACGTTTCGCGGCAAGCAGCTCACGCTGCATGCAATTTCGGTTTATTCCGGAGCACCTGCGCTGCCCGCCGGAGCGATTGCAATCGCAGGCGAGCGGCTGCTGGCAGGTTGCGGCGATGGCACAACAATTGCGATCGACGAGTTGCAACTGGAAGGCAAGCGCCGCATGCAGGCGCGCGAGTTCATCAACGGATATCAGCCCAAGCCGGGCGAGAGGTTGGGGAAATGAGTATTTCGCACACAACGGATATCGCTATGCCGCCGGCCGCAGGCGCTGCGGGCGAGAGGATGGGAAGCTAATATGGCGGTCTCGCCGGCACGGACCTTTGCTTATGACATTCTGATTCGCGTGGAGCGCGACGGCTCCTACGCCTCCGAGTTGCTGAACGCGCCGCGCATGGATACGCTCTCACGCGAAGATCGCGCGCTCACCTACGAGCTGGTGATGAGCACGCTGCGCTGGCAGTCCGAGCTGGATGCGCGGATCGCGCAATACTCTTCGCAGAAGGTGTCGCGGCTGGATGGAGAGGTGCGGGTTGCGCTGCGATTGGGCGCATGTCAACTGAGTCATCTGGAGCGCATACCTGCGCACGCGGCGGTTCATGAGAGCGTGGAGCTGGTGAAAAGCTCCGGGAAACGTTCCGCCGTGCCCTATGCGAACGCGGTGCTGCGCAAGCTTTCGGCAAACGCGAAAGCTCCCGTGGTGGACGCCGAGGCCGGGAGCGTGCGCGAGTTGGCGCTGGGATTCGCGCATCCGGAGTGGATGGTTGTGCGCTGGATCGACATGTATGGATATAGTGCCGCACGCGCCATTTGCGAGGCCGATCAGCATGCGCCGGGGGCCGCGTTACGCCTCTCCACGCCCGAGGCGGAGGAAGAACTGGCCGAGGCGGGCATACGAATTGCGCCCGGAGCACTGCTGACCGGCGCGCGGCGACTGCTCTCAGGCGACCTGGCGCACAGCATTCCGTTTCGCGATCATCACGTGGCGGTGCAGGACGAAGGCTCACAACTGGTGGCCGCGCTGGTGGGAAAAGGCAAGCGGATACTGGATTGCTGTGCGGCCCCGGGAGGAAAAACCTCGGCAATCGCGGCGCGCAATCCAGGGGCGAAGATCACCGCGGTGGAATTGCACGAACATCGCGCAAGAGCTCTGAAAGAGCGGGTTGCAGCGATGAACGTGAAGGTGGTGACCGGCAACGTGGGAGCGATGGAGTTCGCCGAAAAGTTCGACCGCGCGCTGGCCGACGTGCCCTGCAGCGGCACGGGAACGCTGGCGGCGAACCCGGAGATCAAGTGGCGGCTGAAGGCGGAGGATCTGCGTGAGCTGAAAGATTTGCAAGTATCGATCTTACGTTCGGCGGTTGCCGCGCTGGCTCCCGGAGGAAGGCTGGTGTACTCCACCTGCTCGCTGGAAGCCGAGGAGGGCGAGGACGTTGTAGAGCAGCTTTTATGCGGGGAAGATGCAGTTACGGTGGTCCCGTGCGAAAGCGTGCTGGAAGAGTTGAAGAGCTCCGGCGAACTGGCGTGGGCGGAGCCGAAAGAGCTGGTGCGCGGTTCCTTTCTGCGAACGCTTCCCGGGATTCATCCCTGCGATGGTTTTTTTGCGGCAGTGCTGCGGAAGAACGATTGACCGGAGGGTATTTGCTTCCTGGCCTACTGGTTTGGCAATGTTGAAACGATTGCCTGCACGAGGACACCCTCTGAGCGCAAAGCGGGTACAACTCTGGAGCCATTCTATGATGGCTAACTCTGTACAACACGCAAGTTGTTGGTGACCTGGAAGACGCCTGGGACTTGGTTGGCGCGCAGTCCGGCCAGGTTTTTATCCTGCTGGTTATCGACGACGCCCTCCAGCCGCACCCGGCCGCCGTTCACAATGATATGGATGCTGGGCACCGCCGACCAGGAGTAACGCGACAGTCCGTCAAAGCCGAAGATGGCACGAGCCACTTGATGACGGATGCGATCATCCATGGGCGAAGGCGGCAAGTCGTTGATGTGGTCGATGACCTTCTCCACGCCTTCAATGTGTTTCACCGAGTTGGCGGCATCGCGACGCAGACCGGGACTGTAGGCGTCGCCCAGCAACTCTACGGTGTTGCCATTCACGCGGAAGGCCAGCCAATCCCAGATGGTGTAGAAGGGCTGCAGGACCAGCTCATGGCGCACCTCGCGGGTGATGCGGTCTTCCTCACTGACCGGTGCATTCCTGGGCTTGTGCACCGGCAACGCGGGAATCGGCTCGGTCTCCGGCGCCTGAGGCGCGGCGGCTGGAATGCTGTCATTCTGCTGCGCGACAGGCTGCGCGGCACTCCATACGAAAACAGGCGAGGCCATTAGCAGCGCGAGCGTGAGGAGGTACGGCGCTGGGTTCTTCATACGTTCTCTCCCCCCAACATTCGAGTAGAACGCGGGTGGCCGGACGAGGTTGTATCGATTCATGCCAATAGCGGGGTGGCTTTGCAAAGTTGAACGAAGTTGGAGAGAATCTGCATTCCGTTGCTGGTGAGCACCGACTCGGGATGGAACTGCACGCCTTCAATCGGCAGGCTGCGATGCCGCACCGCCATGATGATTCCGTCGGCGGTCGTCGCCGTGATCTCCAGAACGTCCGGGCACGACTGCGGCTCGATCACCAGCGAGTGATATCGCGCGACCTCGATCTCCTCGGGGACGCCGGCGAAAATTCCGCGTCCGTCGTGCTTGACCCGGCTGGCTTTTCCGTGAACCGGCCTGGGGGCACGCACGATGCGTCCGCCGAAGGCTTCGCCAATCGCCTGGTGGCCCAGGCACACGCCCAGGATGGGCAGCCGTCCGCCCAGTTCGCGGATCAACGCCAGGGAAATTCCCGCACCCTTGGGCTCGCCCGGTCCGGGCGAAATCACAACGCCGCTATAGCCGCCGCTCGCAATCTCTTCGACCGTGACCTGGTCGTTGCGGCGCACGACCGGCTCGGCTCCCAGCTCGCCCAGAAACTGCACCAGGTTGTAGGTGAATGAATCGTAATTATCGATGACCAGCAGCATCGTTCTCCTCCAGAGGTTATCCCTCGGACTCGGCCAGGGCCACGGCGCGACGTAGCGCGCGCGACTTGTTGACCGTCTCTTCCCACTCCAGGCACGGCACCGAGTCGGCGACAATGCCCGCGCCCGCCTGCACACTCAGCTCGTCGCCCGCCAGCTCCATCGTCCGGATGGTAATGCAGGAGTCGAGATTATTGGCGTAATCGGCATACAGGACCGCGCCGGAATACGCCAGACGCGCACCGCGCTCCAGGTCGGCAATGCCCTGCATGGCGCGAATCTTCGGCGCACCGGTCACCGTACCCGCAGGGAAGCAGGCTCCGAGAGCATCAAAGCGATCAAGCTCGGGACGCAACTCGGCTTGCAGCTCGGTGACCAAATGCTGCACGTGGGAGTACTTCTCCACGGTCATCAGCTTTTTCACCTTCACCGTACCGTAGCGCGCGACGCGGCCCAGATCGTTGCGGCCAAGGTCGACCAGCATCATGTGCTCGGCGCGTTCCTTCTCGTCGGCGAGCAACTCTCCGGCAAGTTGCGCATCCTCTTCCGCATTCGCGCCGCGAGTCCGTGTTCCGGCAATGGGGCGGTAGGTCAATTCGCGGTCACGGCAGCGCACCAGCATCTCGGGCGATGCGCCAATCAACGCTTGCTCTCCACCGGTCTGCGGGCAGGGGCCAAAGTTCAGCAGGAACATGTAGGGGGACGGATTGGTCGCCCGCAGAGCGCGATAGAGCGCCACGGCGTTGGCCTTGGTCTTGCGGCGGAAGCGCTGCGACAAGACGATCTGGAAGCACTCGCCGGCAAAAATCAATTCCTTGCCTTCGGCCACTGCGCTTTCAAATTCGGCGCGCGCAAAGTTCGATTCGAAGTCGGCCTCGCCCGCGCTGGCAACCGCCATCGCTTTCAGCGGCAGCTCGACGGCCGCGCTTAGTTTGCGCACGACCTCGCGATTCTGCGCCGAAGCGGCATCAAACTTTTCCTGGAGCACGGCTTCGCTGGCATCGGGCGCCACTTCCGCCAGGGTGCGGATCTGTATCTGCTGGCGGGCGTGATCAAAGGCCAGCACGGTGCGGAAGATGAGAAAGCAGGCATCATCGCCATCTCCGGAGACCGCCTGCATCGCCGGATCAAACCAGCTCGCAGCCGCATAGCCCAGATAGCCGACGCAGCCTCCGGCCATGGGCGCGATGTTCTCGGCTGCGGAGAGCTTGCGGTGGGCGAACTCACGCCGCAAGACGTCGATGGCGGTGCCGGGCTCCTGGCGTTCTCCGTTGGCGTCCTGCACGGTGGTCACGCCATTTCGGCTGCGTACCACCATGGCGGGGTCGGCTCCTAGAAACGAATAGCGCGCCAGATGCTCGCCGCCCTCGACGGACTCCAGCAGGAACGAACGCTCGGCGCCCTGCGCGATCCGCAGGTAAGCCGAGAGCGGGGTCAGCAGGTCGGCCGAAACGGTTTCGGCGACGGCAACCAGCCCACCGCACGAGGCCAGTTTGCGAAAGTCCGCGAACTCCGAGCTGGCCGTCACTTCGCCACCACCGAGGCAGTAGGATCATGCTGCTTGAGCTGCGGCTCAGGAAGCGTGCGGCCCAGAATTTCGGCAATCCTGCGCAAGTCGCGCACCATGGCCACGAACTGATCCGGATAGAGCGACTGCGCTCCATCGGAGAGCGCATGGTCGGGATCGTGATGGATCTCGACGATCAAACCGTCGGCACCCACCGCAACTCCAGCACGCGCCAGCGGAATGACCTTGTCACGCTTGCCGGCCGCATGGCTGGGATCGACGATGATGGGGAGGTGGGTCAATCGCTTCACCGCTGGAACGATGCTGACATCGAGCGTGTTGCGCGTGTGGTCGGTAAAGGTGCGGATGCCGCGCTCACACAGCACCACGTTGTAATTGCCCTCGCTCATCACATACTCGGCGGCCATCAGCAACTCATCGAGGGTGGCGGCCATGCCGCGCTTCAGCAGCACCGGCTTTTTCGAGCGTCCGGCGAGCTTGAGCAGCGCGAAATTCTGCATGTTGCGCGCGCCGATCTGAATCATGTCGGCGTACTGATCCACCAGCGCCAGCGATTCGTGATCGATTGCCTCGGTGACCACCAGCAAGCCAAAGGCTTCGCGGGCCGCGGCCATGATCTCCAATCCCTGCTCGCCCATGCCCTGAAAAGCGTAGGGCGAGGTGCGCGGCTTGAATGCGCCGCCGCGCAGGAATCGCGCGCCTCCCCTAGCCGCGGCTTCGGCGGCACGGAAGAGTTGGTCGCGGCTCTCCACCGAGCAGGGCCCAGCCATCATCGCCAACTCGGTTCCGCCGACTGTCGCGGCACTGCCCTCGAAGCGCACGATGGTGTCCTCGCTCTTCATGTCGCGGCTCACCAGTTTGTAGGGCTTGGTGACCGCGATCACCTCGGCCACGCCCGGCAACTCGCTGAGCATATCGGCTTCCACCGCGCCCTTGTTGCCGGTGATTCCGATGGCGCAACGGGTCGCACCGGGCAGTGGATGAGGGCGGTATCCCAGCTCTTCCACGCGCTTGCAGACGGCTTGCGTCTGCTCCTCGGTTGCATTCACATTCATCAATACAAGCATCGCTTAAGCCTCCACCGCCTGTGACGCCACCAACTCGCGCACGAAGCGTTCCACTTCCCCGGGAGCTTGCGCTCCGTGTTCTTCAATCTTCCTGACAATCGCCGATCCCACGATCACCGCGTCAGCGCCCTGCGCCCAGGCCTCGCGCGCCTGCTCCGCGTTGCTGATTCCGAATCCAACCGCAACCGGCAAATCGGTGACACGCCGGATGCGCTGCAGCAATCCGCTGACATCGGCGCTCAACTGCTGCCGCGTGCCGGTAACTCCGGCCACCGAAATTGCATAGAGAAAGCCCGTGGCATGCTGCGCAATCTGCGCGATGCGCTGCTCGGTCGAAGTTGGAGCGACCAGCGAAACCAGATCCAGCCCGCGCCGTTGCAACGCCTGCGAGAAACCTTGCGCCGCCTCGGCTGGAAGATCGGTCACCAGCACTCCGGCGAGGCCCGCGTCCGCCGCATCTTGCGCCACATTTTCCAGACCATGCCGCAGCAGCGGATTGAGATAACTGAAGAGCACAATCGGAACTCCGGAGGCCTCCACTGCACGGCCTGCGATTGCGATTACATCCTTCAGCTTCACGCCCAAGGCCAAAGCGCGCTCGCAGGCCCGCTGAATCACCGGGCCGTCGGCTGCCGGATCGCTGAACGGCACGCCCACCTCGATGGCGGTGGCTCCGGCGCGCGCCATGGCCACGAGCAGTTCGTAGGTGGTCTCCAGGTCCGGATCGCCCGCCGTGATGTAGGGCACCACGCCCTTGCGCCCCGTCTCGCGCAAGGTCTTGAAAGCCTGCTGTAGCCGGGTGGTCATTGTGCGCCGCCTTGCTTCACGTTTGCCTCCGTCAGCTTTGCCACCGTATCCACGTCCTTGTCGCCGCGTCCTGATAGATTCACAATGATCAATCCACCTGTACCAAGTTCCTTCGCCAGCTTCACCGCGTGGGTGACGGCGTGGGCCGACTCCAAGGCGGGGATGATTCCTTCGCGCCGCGACAGCAGATCGAATGCCGCCAGGGCCTCGGCATCATTGGCCGAAACGTATTCGGCGCGTCCCAACTCGCGCAGATGCGCGTGCTCCGGGCCGACGGATGCGTAATCAAGACCGGCGCTCACCGAATGAGTCGGCGCAATTTGTCCGTCGTCATCCTGCAACACGTAGCTGTAGGTTCCCTGCAACACGCCCGGGACTCCGCCGTGAAAGCGCGCCGCGTGATCTCCCAGCGACTCGCCGCGGCCTCCGGCTTCGACGCCGATCAGACGAACATCCTTATCCCCGACAAACGCGGTGAAGGCGCCAATCGCATTGGAGCCGCCGCCCACGCAGGCTACCACCGCATCGGGCAAGCGGCCTTCGCGGGCCAGCACTTGCGCGCGGGCTTCGTCGCCGATGACGCGCTGGAACTCGCGCACCATCGTCGGATACGGATGCGGGCCCAGCGCCGAGCCCAGCAGATAATACGTATCGCGCACATTCGTAACCCAGTCGCGCAGGGCTTCGTTAATGGCGTCCTTCAGGGTCTTCGAGCCGGCTTCCACGCCGCGCACCTCGGCTCCCATCAGCCTCATGCGGAAGACGTTCAGCGCCTGACGCTTCATGTCTTCCGCGCCCATGTACACCACGCAGTCCAGGCCGAAGCGGGCGCAAACCGTGGCCGTGGCGACGCCGTGCTGCCCCGCGCCGGTTTCCGCGATGATGCGGCGCTTGCCCATGCGCCGCGCCAGCAGCACCTGACCAAGGGCGTTGTTGATCTTGTGCGAGCCGGTGTGGCCAAGGTCTTCGCGCTTCAGCAGAATTCGCGCGCCACCCGCGTATTCGCTGAGCCGCTCGGCGTAGTACAAGGGCGTGGGCCTTCCGCTGAAGTCCGCGAGCAATCCGGCTAACTCGCGCTGGAAGCCTGCATCCTGGCGCGCTTCGGCGAATGCCGCGGTCAACTCGTCCAACGGCTCGATCAGCGTTTCGGCCACAAAGCGTCCGCCGTAGCTGCCAAAGTAACCTTCGCCGGAGGCGCACAAAAGGCTCTCCAACACTGCCTCGTCCTTCATCGCTACTGCCTCTCCGCGGCCCGCACGGCCGCCACAAATTTACCCATCTCGATCAAGCTCTTGATCCCTTTTGCCGACTCCACGCCGCTGCAAACATCCACCGCGTCGGGATGCACGCAGGCAATTGCCTCCGCGACATTGCCTGCGTGCAGGCCCCCGGCGAGAAACAGCTTCGCCGCCGGTGATGCGTCGCGCACGCTCTTCCAGTTCACGCTCGTCCAGCAAAAACTTTCGCCCGAGCCGCCATGTCCCGCGCACGGAGTATCGAGCAGCAGGCCGCGACAGACGGCGAATTCAGCAGCACGCTTGGCACTGAACTCCGCATCCACCTTGAGCGCGCGAATCACCTCGAACTCACCGGCAACCGTCGCGCACTCCTGGGGAGATTCGTCGCCGTGCAACTGCACCGCATCGAGCGGCACGGCACGCGCGATCCGCAGCACCTCCACTATATTCATATTTACGAATACACCGACCAGCTTTGCGCGTCCTACCTTTGCGCGTCCGGCAACGGCTTGTGCAATCTGCTGCGCCTGCTGGAGGGTGATGCAGCGCGGACTTCCCGCATAGAAGTTCAGCCCCAGCATGGCCGCGCCCAACTCGATGGCGGCCAGTGCGTCTTCCGCCCGGGTGATGCCGCAGATTTTGATCTCGACCGGGCTCATCGCGTCTGCTCCAAGCCCTGCAATTCACTCAAGGCCGTAAGCGGATCACCCGCGCGCATCAGCGCCTCACCGATGAGAAAAGCCTTGTATCCCGCAGACTGTAGGCGTTCGATGTCGGCCCGCGTGCGCAGCCCGCTCTCGGCCACCAGGATCGCGTCCGGCGGGGCCAAGTCGGCTAGGCGCAGAGATGTTTCGAGATCGACCTTGAGAGTTTTCAGATTGCGATTGTTGACTCCGATGAGCTTCGCACCAAGGGCCGCGGCGCGCTGCAACTCCGGCGCGGTGTGAACCTCGACCAGCGCATCGAGATGCACCTTGTGAGCCGCATCGAGCAACTTCAGTGCATCGGCATCGGTCAATCCGGCGATGATCACCAGCACGGCTTCGGCTCCGGCGATGGCAGCTTCATACACCTGGTGACGGTCGACCGCAAAGTCCTTGCGCAGCAGCGGCAACCGTACGGCGGCGGCCACGCGGCGCAGATCGTCGAGCGATCCCTTGAAGTGTTCCGGTTCGGTCAGCACCGACATGGCCGCCGCGCCACCGGACTCATACAGGCGGGCGACTTCCACCGGATCGGCTCCGGCTTGAATGTCTCCTGCGGATGGGGAATGCCGCTTGAACTCCGCGATAATCGCCGTCGGGCGCGCCAGCAGTTCGCGGCAAAAGCGGGCCACGCGCTGACGGCGGGCGTCCAGAGCGGCATCGCACACCGCTTCGCGCTCGGCGTCACTAAGCAGGCTCATCTGGCGGCGCTTGGCGTCCATTACGCGTTCGAGAAATTCCGCGCTCATTGCGCCGCTCCCTCGCATCCTTGCCGGGCAATGCTCTGCTGCCGGTCGCAGGGCGCGTGCGACATCGCAATCAGCGCTGTGAGTTTGTGGAGCGCCGAGCGATCGTCGATCGCCCGTTGCGCGCGTTCGGCGCACTCGCGTAGTCCATCCCCGGTGCGCACGTGCAGAGCAGCCGCCGCGTTCAACACCACCAGGTCGCGCGCGACATCCAATGCATACGCACCGCCATTCGCCGGATTGCGACGCTCGCCCGAGAGCACCGCGCGTACGGTCGCCGCGTTCTCTTCCGCGTTTCCGGTCCGCGCAGCATCGGTGGGGCGCTCAGCGAGCCCGAAATCCCGGGGAGAAACGGTGAACTCCGTGTAGTTTCCATCCCGCACTTCGAGAACCCGGGTTGCGCAGGCGGTGGTGATCTCATCGAGGCCATCGCCGCCACGCAGCACCCACGCACGCGACACTCCGATGCGCGCCAGCGCTCCGGCAACATTCGCCATGCGCGCCTCGTCGGCCACACCGAGCAGGCGGTACTGCGCACGGCATGGATTCACCATGGGACCAACCAGGTTGAAGGTAGTGCGGATTCCGAGCGACCTGCGGATAGAGGCGACCCGGGCCAGTGCGGGGTGGTATTTCGGCGCGAACAGGAAGCATATCCCCAGCTTGTTCAAGCATTGCACGGCGGTCTCCGGTTCGCAATCGATGCGCACCCCGAGGGCGGTCAGCACGTCCGCGCTGCCGCTGCTGCTGGTGGAGGCGCGCGCGCCGTGCTTGGCAATGGCGCATCCGGCGGCGGCGATGACGAGCGACGCCGCCGTAGAAACATTGAAAGTCTTCACCGTGCTGGCGCCGGTTCCCGCCGTGTCCAGCACCTGCGGCGAAATTGCCACGGGCAGGACGCGCTCGTACAGGGCATCGGCAAAACCCGCCAACTCTTCGGCGCTTTCGCCCTTGCCCACCAGCAGCGCCAGGGCCGCCGCAATCTGGGAGTCAGGGGTTTCCGCGGCGAGCATGGCATGCACCAGTTGCGCAGCCTGCCGGCGGGTGAGGTCACGGGAGGCCAGCAGCACGGGGAGCAACTCCCCCAGGGTGACGGTGACCGATGGATTTGCGGCGCCTGGTTGCATGTAGTTTGTCCTGAAGTTCTGCAAAACGCAGATGCGTTGCGGCAGATGTCTTTTATTTCGGTTGCAGGGAAAAGCGAAGAACGTGCCTGGACTAGAGGCACACGACGGTGTAGGACCACCATCGACGGGAGGAGCAATCAGCGGAGAATAAAATTGCAATGCTCACCTCAATAGGCTACGACGGATGCAGCACGAGGTCAAACGAAAAATCCACGGGCTACCTCAGAGACCACAGGTAAGTCGTGATATCCCGGGCTTCCGCCGCCCCGATGCCCAACTCCGGCATCTTGGTTTTGGGCAGAATCGTATGCGGCGAGACAATCCAGCGCATCACGTTCTGTGGCGTGTTCGGCAGATTTCCAGAGATATACGTCTCGTTCGAGAGGTGCTCCAGCGACGGAGCGGCTCTGCCAGCGGCGCCCACCACACCCGGAATTCGATGGCATCCGCCGCAGCCGTAACGCTGCAGCAGAAAAGCTCCCCGCTCGGGATCGCCTCCCACCTGCGCCCTGGCCTCCGCCAGGGCACGCTCGTGCGCACTTCGGCAGCCAGCGGTGAACCCAAGTAGCAGGACTGCGGCGACGGCCAGCATGGAGCTTTTTGCCGCAGAGTTCTTCATCGCAGAACGTTTCAACGGAGTTCCTTGGCCGAGCGCATTACCGCATCCAGAGCCGGATGCATGCTCTTGTCAGCCGTAAGCGCAAACATCCGCCAGCGCACGCCTTCCAACTCGCCCACTGGCAGCAGACCATAGGATTTCTTCAGTGCTTCGCGGAAGGCAGAGGGCGCGAAGATAGCTGCGTGCGCCTTAGCGGCGTAGATCTCCGGATGCAGCATCTCCCCCAGCTTCACTACGCGCAGTTTGCGCCGGACGAGCCAGCTCTCGACCTCGCGGCGCACCCCTCCGGCCGAGGGCAGCAGGACGGGAGCACCAGCGATGCGGGAGGCAAAATCCTTGGGCAATTTGCGGGCCAGCGCCGGAGGCGCAAAGATCCCCACCGCGCTCTCTAGCAGCACTCGGCTGTGCAAAGCGCCCATTCCGGGTTTTATATCCGTCAGCGCGAATTGCAGCGAGCCTGATGCCAGCGCCGCTGCCAACATCTCCGCCGGGCCTTCGACAATGGTGAGCAGAGGCCTCGGAGTCAGCCCAAACACACCTTCCAGAAGAGCCGCCACCAGCGCTGGCGACAGCGTGGAATCGACGCCCAGGGCCAGCGCGGGAGCTGCTTCGGCTTGGCCGTCCAGCGCCAATAGTAATTCGCCGCCCAGGGCAAAGATGCTCTGCGCGTAGCGCAACACGGTCTCCCCGGCGGGAGTCACCTTGATGCCGCGCCCACTGCGCTCCAGCAATTTGCGCCCCAGCTTCTGTTCCAGCAGGTGGACTTGTGCGCTAACCGTGGGCTGCTTCAAGCCAAGCCGTGCGCTGGCGCGTGCGATCGAGCCCTCGTGCGCAACCGTGTAGAAGTAGAGCAGATGATGGTAGTTCAATCGTTCCATGGCCGCGCTGCATGTACATCATTGCCGCCGCGCCCGGCGGCAAACTGGTGAGTTGAAGATTGGGATCAGGAGAATCTGGAGGCGCGGGGCGGAGTCGAACCGCCGATAAAGGCTTTGCAGGCCTCTGCCTTACCACTTGGCCACCGCGCCTCGATGCACAGGAGACGCGCGCGAGACTTCTAGATGGTACCGTGAGTCGCGCTTCCGCGCAAACGTCCGTAGGTCTAGATTCCGGCGCCAAAATCGGCAAATCCGCTTTTGTCGAATTCGCTGCGATAATCGCGACGCTCGTCGTCCTCGTGGGCCAAGCCCGCCATGGTGCCGTTTGACTGCGCGGCGGCCTCCGCCAGATGAGAGAACTCCTCCAAGCGTCCGCGCAACTCACTGACGTCCTTGGACAGCGCAATCAGCGCATCGCTCAGTGGATCTTTGATCTCGTGGGGATCGGTAATCAGCACCCGCTTGCCGTCGCGATAGACGATATGAGCCGGAACGCCCACCACAGTCGAGTTCGGCGGCACGTCGCGCAACACTACGCTGCCGGCGCCGACCCGCGAGTTGTCTCCTACCACGATGTCGCCCAAGATGCTCGACGTGTTGCCGACGACCACGCCGTTGCCCAGCGTGGGATGCCGCTTCTTCTTTGCCAAGCTGGTACCACCCAGGGTTACGCCGTGGTATAGCGTCACATCGTCGCCCACAATCGCGGTCTCGCCAATCACCACTCCCATGCCGTGATCGATAAACAGGCGGCGCCCGATGGTGGCGCCGGGATGAATCTCGATTCCCGTCCGGAAGCGTGATAGCTGCGAAAGGCAGCGTGCCAGCAAACGATGTCCCCGCCGCCACAGCCAATGATTCAGGTGATGCGCCCACACCGCGTGCAGTCCCGGGTAGTTGAGCAGTACGGAGAGCTTGCTGGTGGCCGCGGGATCACGCTCCAGTACGGATTGAATGTCTTCTCGAATCGTTCGCAGCACGTTCACGCCTCGCTGAGCGGATCTGGTCCCATAACTTGCTATGTAACCTTCTATGTAACTACGGCTTGCATCCCGCTGTCTACTATGCGCTCCGGAGGCGGCGGGCTGATTTAACATTGCTCAATTCTTCGCGCTCACGGCGCCGCCCGATACGTACAAGCCCGAGTTCGATCAGCAGCATCGCGTTCTTGAGAGCTCGCTTGCCATTCACATCGGCAGCACCAACCCGCAAACCCGGCTGCGGCGTCAGGAATCCGGCCTCGAAATCGTCATCCTCTACCCCGTCGTGCTCACCCAAGCTGCCGAGATCGATGACCGTATGACCCATGCGCTGCTCGACACTATCGAGGGAGAGCCTCGTCTGCACCTAGTCGGCGGCGGCCTAACCAACATCAAGCCTGTGGATGCCACTCCCAACAAGCCCGTGCATAATTGAATCAACTGATATAATTGTTATTTCCGGGCCTTAAGATGCCAACCCTACGATTCCCACGCGACATTCATAAAAGCCGAAGTGAGTATTCGATTCGATGAGTGATTCCCCCGCAACTCGCTTGCCGGAGGTTCCCGTGCCGGTTTCCAACCCCTGGCTGGTCGCCATCTCCGTGATGCTGGCGACCTTCATGGAGGTGCTGGACACTTCGATCGCCTCCGTGGCACTGCCCTACATTGCCGGATCGGTTTCAGCCACGAACGATGAAGCCACCTGGGTGCTCACCAGTTACCTGGTCGCTAATGCCATTATTCTTCCCGCCAGCTCCTGGTTCTCGCAGCGCTTTGGACGCAAGCGTTTTCTGCTGACCTGCATTGTGATCTTCACGATTTCCTCGTTTGCCTGCGGAGCCGCCGACAGCCTGGCCATGATCCTGATCGCGCGCGCCGTACAAGGGGCCGGCGGAGGAGCGTTGCAGCCACTCGCACAAGCCATTCTCCTTGAGAGCTTTCCACCGCACAAGCGCGGTCAGGCCATGGCCGTATATGGACTCGGCGTGGTCGTCGCCCCGGTGCTCGGTCCCACCGTCGGTGGTTGGCTCACGGAATCGTATTCCTGGCGCTGGGCTTTTTATATCAACATACCGATTGGAATCCTCGCCATATTCATGATCATGCGCTATGTGCATGATCCCATCTACATCCGTGAGGCAAAACCCGGGCGCTTTGACGGCATTGGATTTGGTCTGCTGGCCGTGTGGCTGGGCGCGTTGCAAATCGTGCTCGACAAAGGACAGGAGGACGACTGGTTCGGCGCCACCTGGATTCGCTGGGCGGTCACCATCCTGGTCGTCTGCTTTATCAGTTTTCTCGCCTGGGAGCTACGCCAGCGCAATCCATTGGTGAAACTGCGCGTCTTCCTCAACCGCAACTTCTCGCTCGGCTGCTTGCTCATTGGACTTTTCGGCGGAGTCATCTACGCCATGATCACGTTGCTGCCCCTGTTTTACCAGGAATTGCTCGGCTACAACGCGCTCAACGCCGGCATGGCGGTCAGTCCTCGCGGCTTTGGAGCCATTGTGGCCATGCCCTTGATCGGACTGATCGGCAGCCGCATCGACAATCGCTACCTGCTCGCCCTCGGCTTCGGAATTTTCGGATGCTGTGGCCTTTGGTTCGCCCGCGTCGACCTCGACATCTCGCAGTGGAGCATGCTGTGGCCGGTGATCATCAGCGGCTTCGGAGCCAGCATGGTCTTCGTTCCGCTGGCCACCACCAGCATGGCGAACTTGCCGAATGAGGAGATCGGCAACGCCGCGGGACTGTTCAACCTGCTGCGCAATATTGGCGGCTCGATCGGAATTTCCATTGTGAACACGATCGTGGCGCGCCACGAGCAACTCCACCGCGTAGAATTGTCGGCTCACATCAACGCGACCAGTACAGCTTTCCAGAATCTGCTGAGCGAAGCCACGGCCCTCGGCGCGCGCACCGGTAACTCGTCCTTGCAGGCTTACGCAATCATCAACGGAATTCTCACCCAGCAATCCCGGCTGCGAGCTTATGTGGATGACTTCCAGTACCTCGCCGCCGTCTGCTTCCTCTGCATACCGATCGTCTTCCTGCTGCGCAAGGTCGTCGCGAAGAAAGGCACGGTCGGCGCCGCGCACTAAGGCCCGCACGGCGGATAAATTTACAGTTCGTGATGAAACCAGGGATGGGTCACTACTTCGGCCAGGATTAAGAGCAGCGCACCGAGCGAGGTCACAATCTGTATCCAGCGCTGACGGCGCTGCTTCGCGGTTAAAGGTTGGATTCGCCACTGCGCCGCCGGGTTCCGGCGGATTCTGTTTTCATTCCAAAGCAGCAGCAAGTTTAGCGCGGCGATCAATCCCGAGGCCCAAAGAATCGGCACGCGCAAGGCTTCGCGATGAAAGCCGTGCGCCGGGCCCGCGGCGGTGGCGGCGATCAGCGAACTCATGCCCAGCACCACACGCACTCCGCTCAATGCAACCGCGGCGACGCAGAGGGATTCGATGGCGGCGAGAAACAGCGAAGACCAGCCGAGAACCGTGCCGCGAATCCCGCGCGCATTCGCATTCCCGTCAGCGCTCATCGACTCTCCTCAGCCGGTTTTCTCCCGCTATTGCTGGTCCTGCTCCATGGCGTGCGCCAGGCGAATGACGGTCGCTTCATCGAAGTGTTTGCCCAGAATTTGAATTCCAATCGGCAGCCCTTCCGAATTATTCCCGCACGGCAGCGAGATCCCGGGCACACCGACCAGGTTTGCCGTGACCGTGTAGATGTCGCTCAGATACATCCCGACCGGATCGTCCACTTTCTCGCCGAGTTTGAACGCCACGGTCGGTGAAACCGGGGTCACAATTGCATCGACACTTGTAAATGCATTCTGAAAGTCGCGGGTGAGCAGGGTGCGAACCTGCTGCGCCTTTAAATAGTATGCGTCGTAATATCCCGCACTGAGCGCGTAGGTGCCGAGGATGATGCGGCGCTTCACCTCCGCGCCAAAGCCTTCGTCGCGGCTGCGCCGGTACATATCGGCGAGCGTCTTTACCTGCGGCGAGCGCGTGGTGTAACGCACGCCGTCAAAGCGCGCCAGATTCGCCGATGCCTCGGCGGTGGCCACAATGTAATACACCGGAATCGCGTACTCGGTATGCGGCAGCGAGACACTGACGATCTCGCAGCCCAGGTTGCGCAGAGCGTCGATGCGGCGCTCGATTGCTTGGCGAATCTCCGGGTCCAGACCTTCGCCGAAATATTCCTTGGGAATCCCAATGCGCAAACCCTTCACTTCGCGTCCGCACTCCGATGAGTATTTGCCCACCGGCACGTCCGCCGAAGTTGAATCGTGTGGATCGCGTCCGGCGATGACCTCCAGCATGGTCGCCGAATCCTTGACCGAGCGCGCGAACGGCCCCACGTGATCGAGCGAGCTGGCAAAGGCGATCAATCCGTAACGCGAGACGCGGCCATAGGTGGGCAACAGTCCCACCACGCCGCAGAACGCCGCCGGCTGACGGATCGAACCGCCTGTATCCGAGCCCAAGGTTGCGACCGCGAAGCCAGCGGCCACCGCCGCGGCGGACCCGCCCGAAGATCCTCCGGGTACGCGCGTAGTGTCGCGCGGATTACGCACCGGATAGTAAGCCGAGTTCTCGTTCGACGAGCCCATGGCGAACTCATCGCAATTGAGTTTGCCCAGGCAAACCGCGCCTGCGGCCTCCAGTCTCTCGACGGCCGTGGCATCGTAGGGGGCAATGAATTTCTCCAGGAAGCGCGAGCCTGCCGTGGTGCGTTCGCCGCGCGTCATCAGCACGTCTTTGATGCCGACCGGAACTCCGGCCAGCGGCGGCAGCGGATCGCCTTTTTCCGCAAGGCGATCGATGCGTTCGGCCTGCGCCAGTGCGCGCTCTTTTGTAAGTGTTAGAAAAGAGCCAATTGTCGCATCCCGGCTTTCAATCTGTGCGTAGTGCGTCTCGGCCAGCGCGGCGGCGGAAAACTCGCGGCTTTCGACCAGCGAGCGCGCCGCGTCAATTGTCAGTGTATTGATATCCATCGATCTTTCTCCTTGGCTCCAACCGCTTCGCGACGAGTACGGTCCAACAGATGGCCTTCCGGTCGCTGACGCCCGGCTTAGCGACGGGTACGCGGCAACCGACGCCGCTCCGGTCGCTGACGCTGGGCTTAGCGACGGGTACGCGGCAACCGACGCCGCTCCGGTCGCTGACGCCCGGCTTAGCGCTCAATGACCTTGGGAACCCGGAAGCAGGTTCCATCCGTATCCGGTGCGTTCGAGAGTGCAACCTCGCGGCTCAGTCCCGGTTTCACCTCATCGGCGCGTTGCGCATAGGCAAACTTCTCGCTGCCCTGGCGCCCGGCGGAGGCAAATGCCGAAACCACTTCGGCGAGCGGCTCCACGTTGCTCGTATCCAGCTCGTTGAGTTTGTCGATGTAGCCCAGAATGGAGTTCAGATCGGCGACCATGCGCGTGCTCTCGCTCGGCGTGAGTTCGAGATTCGCCAGGTCGGCTACGTAGGTTACGTCTTTTTCAGTGACCTTCATGAGTTCCTTTTGCTTACGAATGCAAGTGCTGAAATTAAACTTTTCGCGGCAGCTTTGCTGGCGGGTACGCGGCAACCGATGCCGCTCCGGCCGCAGGCGCTGGCGAACCTGCGAGTTGGAATTCGATGCGCTCAACCCGGATGAACGGACTGAGCCGTGCAAGAAACTGCGGAGCCATGGCGTAGAGTTGCGCGCGCCAGGTGGCGTCCGGAACCTCGACCAGCAGTGTCGGCTTCTCACCGCAAAGATTGCAGCCCAGCACGCGGGTTTTTTCCGCGACCGCTCTACCGGCGGCAAAGTCCCATGCGGCTTCGGGCAACTGTTCCGGCGGCAGACGCTTTATCGCCTGCACTATAAGGCGCTGCAATGTGTTGGATGCCCGCTCCATCGCTCGATTATAGCGGAGCATGCTTGCGGTTCACCTCTTAGCCGGTATTACGCTTCAAAATCTTCGGCGACTGCCCGGTCCAGATGCAACTCCCATCGTTTCGCCTGCAATCCCACCCGAAACATCTTCTTTGGAGGTCAATGGTATGCCGCTGATTCAGGTCAAATTGATTGAGAACGTATTCTCGGATGAACAGAAACGGGAGATGGTTCGAAAGCTCACCGACGCCATGGTCTCGATTGAAGGGGAGAACATGCGTCCGGTTACTTGGGTTGTGATTGAAGACGTCAAAAGCGGAGACTGGGCAATTGGCGGAAAACCGGTGACAACTGACGACGTAAAGAATCTGGCCGCGGGGAAGAAAGTCGCTTAGCCTGCGGCGGATTTCCTGCCGTTCTACGGCCGCGAAAAATTGCTCTCGGCGAATCCCATGGCCTCGTCGTGAGTTGCAATCGTGCCTTCCAGTTGTGCGTCCTCCACCGCCGCCAGAATTTTGGCAAAGCGCGGTCCGGGCCGGAATCCGGCGGCGATCAGGTCGTGTCCGTTGATCAGCGCCGGAGGACGCACGGCGCCCGCCGGAATCGACGACCGCCGCTCGCGCGTGTAGTTGTAGAGCTCAAGATTCCTGTGGCTGGCAAGGCAGTCCAGCCGATGCAGCTCCAGATGCTCATCGAAATCCGGCAGCCGCACAAAGCGCTTGAAGGTGGAGTCCTTCATCTTACGGACATCGGCAAAGCGCATGTGATTTTCCACCAGCGCAAGAATCTGCTCGCGATCTCGATTGCTGAAGCGCAACCGTTGCAGCAGATCGTCGGCCATGCGCACGCCGATCTCCACGTGCCCGTCAAAGCGGATGCGGTCGGGCGCACGCCGGAAGGTCGCGGGCTTGCCTACATCGTGCAGCAGCGCGCCCCAGGCCAGGGTCAGCGAAGCTCCCTCCGGCAACCCCTCCAGCAACAACAGGGTGTGCACGAACACATCGCCCTCGGGATGAAATTGCGGAGGCTGTTCCACACCTTTCATCCGCGTGATCTCCGGCAGCAACTCGCGCAGCAGTCCGGTTTCATCCAGCAACTGAAACGCCCGGCGCGCATGTCCTTCGGTCAGCATCTTCGATAGCTCATCGCGGATTCGCTCGCACGATACCTGGTGAATCTGCTGGGCGAGCCGGCGAATCGCCGAGGCCGTCGCCGCTTCGATGACGTATCCGAAGCGCGCCGCAAAACGCACGGCGCGCAGCATTCGCAGCTTGTCTTCGGTGAAGCGCTGCTCGGGCCGGCCAATCGTGCGCACAATTCCGCGCTCCAGATCGCGCCGCCCTTCCACATAGTCCAGCAGTTCTCCATGCGGAGTGTTCGGGCGCTCGGAAAGCGGATCGAGCAGCAGTCCGTTGATGGTGAAATCCCGCCGCTCCACATCATGCTGCGCCGAGGTCGTGTATCGCACCGAGTCCGGATGCCGCCCGTCCAGATAGGCTCCGTCGGAACGGAAGGTCGCAACCTCAAGGTGCCCGCGCTCATCGCCGCTGCCCAGGACTTTCATCGGCACCAGCACCACTCCGAAGCGTGCGCCAACCGCATAGGTCTCAGGAAAGATGCGCATGACCTCATCCGGCGTGGCCGAAGTCGCAACGTCGTAATCGGCGGGATTCCGGCTCAGCAGCAGGTCGCGCACGCATCCGCCCGCCCACAGGGCCTGGTGGCCGCGCTCACGGAGAAGACGAACCGCTTGCAATGCGGCATCACGAGATGTGAAGTAGCGGGGCATGAGGACATTGTAGATCGGAGGCGGTATTCTCTAACTGTGGACAATGGTGCATTGATACTTGGAATTGAGAGTTCCTGCGATGAAACGGCGGCGGCCATCGTGCGCGGCGGCCAGGAGTTGGTGTCCAGCGTGGTCGCTTCGCAGATCGCAACCCACTCTCCCTACGGCGGCGTGGTGCCGGAGTTGGCCAGCCGTGAACACCTCCGCAACCTGGTGCCCGTGACCCGCGCCGCATTGGCCAAGGCGGGACTGAGCTATGCGGAGCTGGACGCCATCGCGGTCACCAACGGCCCGGGCCTCGCCGGTGCCCTGCTAACCGGCGTAAGCTTTGCCAAATCGCTGGCCTGGGCCCTGCAAAAGCCGCTCATCGCGGTCAACCACATCGAAGGCCACATCCACGCCGTGCTGCTCGAAGAGCACCAGAAAGGCGCCGGAGCCGTCGAATTTCCCGTGCTCGCCCTGGTGGTGAGCGGCGGGCACACCCACCTGTTTCTAGCCGAGCAGCGTGACGATGGCTGGCACTATGAAAACCTTGGACACACCCGTGACGACGCCGCTGGGGAAGCATTCGACAAGACCGCGAAGTTGCTGGGCCTGGGCTATCCTGGCGGCCCGATCATCGATCGCATCTCGAAGTTCGGCAACCCTGCGGCCGTGAAGTTCACCTTCGCGCAGTTTAAGCATGAAGCCCGCCAGGAATCCAAGCGCGCTGGACGCATCGAGCAGGATCGCAAGCGCTTCGATTTCAGCTACAGCGGAATCAAAACGGCGGTGCTGCGCTACGTGGAAAGCCATGGCATGTTCAGCGCGATCGAGGAGCGGCGGCGCGCTCTGCTTGCAATTGCCGCGCCCACCGATGAGGATTTCAAGCGCTATTGCGACCGCCAAACCCTTGACCTGGTGGCCAGCTTCCAGGCCGCCGTGGTTGGCGATCTCACGCAGCGCACCATGGCAGCGTGCGAAGAGTACGGCGTGCGGACGCTATTGGTGACCGGCGGAGTTGCCGCCAACAGTGCCTTGCGGGCGAGCTTTGAGCAGCGCGGCCCGCGCCGCGGCGTGCTGGTCCGCTTCCCTTCGCGGGTTATGTCCACCGACAACGCGGCCATGATTGCCGCCGCAGCTTACTCAAAGTGGATATCGAGGGAGTTTGCCGGACTGGATATCTCGGCGGACGCCAACTTGCAATTGCGCTAGGGTAACTTTGGCTTGGCAGAAAATGCGATGGTGGCGTCGAGCGCACGACCGAGCTGTGCTTCGATATCGATGTCCTTGAAAATCACGGCAGCAGTTCCGGACGGCATATCCGTGGCCAGCTCGCTGGCACTGCGGCGGGCCGCCAGGACAAGGATGGGGGTATCGGTAAAGACCTCGAGCTCCCTGATTCTGGAAACCAGTTCAACTCCACCCATGCGCGGCATCGAAAGGTCGGTGATGATGATGTCGGGGACAAAATTGCCCAGCACTTCCAGCGCTTCGACGCCGTTAGTAGCCGATTCCACAATGAAGCCACGCTCCTCGAGGAAGCGGCAGACACTATGGCGTATCAGCATGGAATCATCCACGACCAGGGCTGTCTTCGGAATGGGCTGGGCCGCCATAGCTGGACACGAGAGCGTTACGCAAGCTCCCGTCACAAACTATGTATAGCAGCTTCTGGCAACTTATGCCGGGATTTAGAGCGCATTTAGCAGAAGACACACGTCCGCGAAGTTCCCAAATCGATCGCATTCCCGCCCCGGGATCAAGCTTCGTCTAGGGCTGAATCCTCGATCGCCATATCCTTAAGTTCGCTATATTCGAAGACTTCGCGGCATTCCAGGCACTCAACAAATTCCGAATCCCCATCACGGGCAACGATCTGCACGCGAGGGTGGCGGCATTTCTGGTTCATGGGATTACTCACTGACGGCGTGGTGTTGCGCTGAGGTTGCGGTGAAGGCATAAATAGGATTACTCCGCCGAGGCGGTAGGTGGGCATATTTTAGCTTGACCGTCCCGGATGTCAAGGGGAGAAAAGCAGGAAATCGGACAGGTTTGCATGGGCCAAGCGCACACACGGAACGCGGAATTCTGTTCCAGCAGCTCCGAAGCGTTTCCTGATTAGTGGATGTCCTTCATGGACAGCAGGGTCCCATAATCCTGACCGCTCGCCGTGGTAGCCCGAGCCACAATGCCGCTAAAGGCTTGCCGCAGTTCCGGATGCTGGGCGAGCAATGCCTTCATCACCGCGGTGTTGTCTTGAAACGCCTGGGCGGTATTGCTGACGTCGGCCGCCTGATATTTGACCACCAGCGAAAGCTGGCCTTTGTCGTCGGGCGCGGCAAATGCCTGCGTCAGATTGTAGGTGTGTCCGTTGGCGGCCTGCAGCGGCACGGGGTCGGTGACCGGCACGTCTGCCGGGCGTGCTGCCTGGATCTCCGCCGAGAGCTTGTCGAGTTGCAGGCTGCTCATGAAATCCACCGGCGAGTACATCTCCCAGGCCAGAACATAGAAGAACCATGCGTTGTGTAACTCACCTTGCTGCTTGAACTTGCGCGCCTGCTGCACATACCAGACGGCATCGTGGCCGGAAACTTCACTCGGCTTGGGATAGTAGCCTGCCAGCTTCCATTGGTTTTGCAGATACTGCAAAACCACGGTAACCATGTAGGGAATCTTGCCTCCGGTTGCGTTGGTCAGCACCAAGGCGTACTGTCCCGGATCAAGATTGGGAATGTTAAAGCTGGCACTGGAGGGCGTGTGCCCATTCGATCCGAAAACGCCGCAGAAAAACTCGGCGCTGGGCAACCGCTCGGCGACCTTCGAAGCGTCCAGGTAGTATTCGCGGCGAATCGTTACTTGGTCTCCCAGCGAACCTTTGTCGTGGGTGACCGCCGCCTGAACCCCGTCAAAGGAGGAGGCGAGGGCGGGAATCGCCGACTGGCGGAGAGTCTGCACATCTCCATGAGCCGCATATTGAATAAATTGAGTGGCGGCGCTGTCGATGGCAGCTCGCAAGGCAGGTTGAATTTCATTGGCCTGAGAACACTCCTGCGCCAACCCCGTGATCGGGAGCAAAAGACAGGCCGTGAGAGCAAGCAGCGGAATCAACGGCTCTGAACAGGAATTGCGAGACATGATCACTCCGGTAAAAAATAGCGATTGCTGCGCCAACCGAATACGTCCGGCCGCAACCCAGAATAGATGCCCTGTGCGCAAGGACAGATGTTCGCCAGGGTGGACGCACCTGACGCCTTTAGCATACTGTCTCAGAAAACCGCTGATTACAGACACCGAAAAACAGACATCTAAGCCGGACCAGCCCACAACAGGATGCACCGAAAAGCCGGAACGGGTTAGAATCGGGCGTACGAGTTAGCGGCAAGGCTGGAGCCTGCAATGAGACGAATTATCGCAACCGCGTGTGTGCTGGCCATGATTTCTGGTGCGCTCTGGGCTCAGCAACCCTCACCACACACGCCGCGGTTGCAAAAAACGAATGTGGCGAAGAAGAAAGCGTCCCTGAAAAATAACGTCCCAGCCGTGGCTCCGGCTCCGCAAGTTCCCGCGCAAACCATGCCGCCGGTTCCGGAAACGCTGATGAACAGCGCTCCGGTAGAGCCGAGCGTTACGATGCAGGGCGGGATGCTGACGATTGACGCACCGAACTCCACGCTGAGCGACGTGCTGAGCGGAATTCGCAAGGCGACCGGCGCGGCCATTGAGGGCGCATCCCCGAGCGAGCGTGTTGCGGTGCGGCTTGGCCCCGGCAAACCCCAACAGGTCATCGCTGCCCTGCTGCGCGGCACCCCGTACGACTATGTAATCATTGGAGCATCCGGGCATCCGGACGTGGTCACGCGGGTGTTGCTGACGCAATCCGCCGGCGAGCCGATGCAAGGCTCACCGGGCGCTGCCCGTCCCCAGGAAGCCGCTCATCCGCAGGAAGCAGTGGAGCCGCCATCGGCTGACGATAATATTCCGCGCGAGCGCACCCCCGATGAGACCCAACCGAATCCGGACGCTGAACCAGACCAGGCGCAGCCACAGCCGCAGGCGCAGCAGCCGGAGCAGAACCAGCCGAAGACCCCGGAACAGCTCTTCAAGGAACTGCAACAGCTAGAGCAGCAGAAACAGCAACCGCCGAAATAGCTCGTGGTTCAGAGCGGGAGAATTTCAAAAGGGAGAGCTCCGCCGTGGAATTCAGCCGAGCCTTCTTGCCTCCAGGATGCCGCTGCCGGCGGCAAGCTGCTAACTGCTAATCGCCGCCAGCGGAGGTGTTGAGGACCTGTGCCGGAGCAGCTTGGATTGCCTGCCGGCTACGGTCAAACGCGTTGAGAATTCCAAAAATAATCGCATAGCCGAGTCCAATCCCGGCAGCCAGCGATAAAGCAATCACGGCACACAATACAAGAGACATTAGGACCGATGACACGTTATACCTTCTACTTTTATGCTGGGCTCAATGCCCAGATTCGTCGGCGAATACGCCTGTGAACATCTTCAATGTTAACTCTGCTGTAATCGCAATCCTGTGATCCTGGACACGGAAAAGCTGCGAATCCAAGACTTGTTGCACCGGACTCACCTTTAAAGGCCGTCCGGCTTGACTGAAACCAATATGCGACGGATTGACCCGGACCGCTATTGGCAAATAAGATACCTAAGTCGAACTATCTTCCTACTCTTCTAACCTATCCGTGGGGACGCGTCCAATTACGATTGGCCCTGTACAAACACTGCGCTGGTTGGAACGACGGGGTGGTTCATCGGGAACCGATCAACATGGGCATCCGCAATATCACGGTGCGCGGCGCGCGTCAGCACAACCTGAAAAACATCGACGTTGAGATCCCGCGTAACACCTTGACGGTGATCACCGGGCTGAGCGGGTCGGGTAAATCGTCGCTGGCCTTTGACACCATCTATGCCGAGGGCCAGCGGCGCTACGTCGAGACCCTCTCGGCGTACGCCCGGCAGTTCCTCGACCAGATGGAGCGGCCCGACGTGGACTCCATCGATGGGCTCAGCCCAGCCATCTCCATCGAACAAAAGACCACCTCCCGCAGTCCCCGCTCCACGGTTGGAACCATCACTGAGATTTACGATTACTTGCGCCTGCTCTACAGCTCCATCGGCGTACCCCATTGCCCAAACTGCGGCAAGGAGATCACCCGCCAGTCGGTGGAGCAGATTGCGGAACGGGTGATGGGACTGGCCGGGAGGGCCGATGCGGGATCCGAACCGCGCGTCATGCTGCTGGCCCCAATCGTGCGCGGACGGAAAGGCGAGTTCACCAAGGAGCTGGAGAAGCTGGCAGCCCACGGATTTACCCGGGCGCGGATTGATGGCGAGCTGCGCCCGATCGACGAAGAAATCACCTTGGACAAGCGGCGCAATCACACCATTGAAGTCCTGGTGGATCGCCTGCTGGTGAAGGAAGGCATTGAGAAGCGGCTGGCAAACTCGATCGAGGTCGCCATGAAGCTGGGCTCCGGACTGCTGGTGGTCAGTGTGGTGGGCGGCGAAGAGCACATGTACTCATCGCGCATGGCCTGCCCGGAGTGCGGCGTCAATGTCGCCCAGCTTGAGCCGCGCTCGTTCAGCTTCAACAGCATGTACGGCGCCTGTCCGGAGTGCAACGGGCTTGGCTCGAAGTATGATTTCGATCCCGCGAAGGTGATCGTCGATTGGTCCAAGCCGCTGTTCGACGGCGGACTCGGCCCTGGCGCCGGCTCGGCATCGCTGCAGGCGATGGTTAAGCGCGCCGCCGAGGAAAAAGGCATCGACCTGGGCACGCCGGTCGAGCAGCTTCCGGAGGAGCAGCAGAAGTTTCTGCTCTACGGTGACCAGTCGAAGCGCACACGCTCCGGCTTCAAGGGCATCCTCGCCTTCCACAAACAGACGCTGGAAGAGGTGACCACCGAAGCGTACCGGGAATACCTGATGCAGTACATGTCGGCCACCCCCTGCCCGGTCTGCCAGGGACGCAGGCTGCGCCCCGAAAGCCTTGCCGTAAAAGTGAACGGCATGAGCATCGCCGAGTTCACGGCGCTTCCCATCACTCGCGCCGTGGACGCGGCGGCAAAGATCGAACTGAGCGGGCGCGACGAAAAGATTGCGGGCCGCATCGTCGCCGAGATCAAGGAGCGCCTCGGATTCCTGAACCATGTCGGCCTGGGATACCTTGCGCTGGATCGCTCGGCGGCAACCTTGAGCGGAGGCGAAGGCCAGCGCATCCGCCTGGCGACGCAGATCGGCTCCAAGCTGCGGGGCGTGCTGTACGTGCTCGACGAGCCCTCCATCGGCCTTCATGCCCGCGACAATGAGAAGCTGCTGCAGTCGCTCGAAGCGCTGCGCGATCTGGGCAACACCGTGCTCGTCGTGGAGCACGACGAGGAGACCATCCGGCGCGCCGATTACGTGATCGACTTGGGGCCGGGCGCCGGCAAACTCGGCGGAGAGCTGGTGGCCTCCGGCACTCCGGCGGAGATCGCGCAGGTCTCCAATTCGCTGACCGGGCAATATATCTCCGGGCACAAAACCATTCCCGTACGCGAGGAGCGGCGCAAGGTCAACGGTCACTCCATCGCGGTGCTGGGGGCACGCGCCAACAATCTCAAGAACATTGACGTGGGCTTTCCGCTGGGGGTGATGACGGTGGTGACCGGCGTCTCGGGCTCGGGTAAATCGACGCTGGTGAATGACATTCTGTACGCAGCGCTGGCGCAGAAGCTGTACAAATCGCGGCAGGAGCCGGGGATGCACAGGTCGATCAGCGGAGTCGAGGAGATCGACAAGGTGATCCGCATCGACCAGTCGCCGATTGGCCGCACCCCGCGCTCGAATCCCGCCACTTACACCGGCGTGTTTACCCAGATTCGCGAGCTATACGCGATGTTGCCGGAGTCGCGCGAGCGCGGCTACAAGGCGGGACGTTTCTCCTTCAACGTCTCCGGCGGACGCTGTGAGGCTTGCCAGGGCGAAGGCGAACGCCGCATTGAAATGAATTTTCTGCCCGACGTGTACGTACTCTGCGAAGTCTGCGGCGGCAAGCGCTACAACCGTGAAACCCTGGCCGTACGGTACAAGGGATACAGCATCGCCGACCTGCTCGACACTCCGATCAGCGAGGCCCTCACCGTGCTTGAGAACATTCCCCAGGCACGCCAGAAGCTGCAGACGCTGGTCGATGTGGGCCTGGGATACATTCACCTCGGCCAATCTTCGGTGACCCTGAGCGGCGGCGAAGCGCAGCGCATCAAACTGGCTCGCGAGCTTAGTAAACGGCAGACCGGGCGCACGCTTTACCTGCTCGATGAGCCGACCACCGGCTTGCACTTTGAAGATGTGAACCGCTTGCTGGAGGTTCTGCACCGCCTCACTGATCTCGGCAACAGCGTCATCATCATCGAGCACAATCTCGACGTAATTCGCAATGCGGATTGGATCATCGACCTGGGCCCCGAGGGCGGAGAAGAAGGCGGAAGAATCGTGGCGCAGGGCACCCCGGAACAGGTGGCCAAGGTGAAAAAGAGTTACACCGGACAGGCACTCAGCACTCCATCCCAGCGATAATCAGCACAAAGCCGTGCAGGTCAGTGGCCGCGCCGGGCTCCGCCGAGCACACGCGCAGGCAGGAAGATCACCGCCCGGATCAATTCGAGCACTCCATCAACGGCAATTCCGACAATCCGAAATGGCAACAACAACAGCCACACGATGGGATAGACGAGAATGGCCAACACCGCAATCGGCCAGCAGAAAAAGAGCAAAATCAGCCCGAGGAACAAAGCCATAGCGCACCTCTCAGGCATATTACGCAAAGCAGAGGCGGAAGGTTCCGTGACTAGCAAGACGGAACGGCGGGAGAAATCACGCCGCTCCTTTGCGCTTAGCTGGTGGCCGTTGCGGCCAGGGCGCGCTTGTCGGTTTTACCGCTGAGAGTGCGCGGCATCTGCGGAACAAAGGAGAAGCTGCGCGGGATTTTGTGTTGCTCCAGTAACTCGCGGCATGAGGTGCGCAAGACTGCTTCCGTAAGAGTGATGCCGGGACGAAGCTGCACGAAGGCGTGCAAGCGCGCGCCGTGCTTCTCATCCGGAAAGGCAATCACGGCGGATTCTTCCACGCCGTCAATGGTCTCCAGCGCGTTCTCAACCTCCGAGGGATAGACCTTTTCGCCGGAGACCTTTACCAAATCATCGGCCCGCCCCATTAGGAATAGAAGACCGTTGCTGTCGAGGTAACCTTTGTCGCTGGTGTGGAGGACGCCATTGCGAACCTTCTGCGCCGTCGCCTCCGGATCACCCAGATAGCCGAGCATCACCGACGGGCCGGAGACGCAGACCTCGCCGACCTCGCCCGCCGGAAGAATCTCATCGTTTTCACCGCGAATCGTGACCTGGATATTTGGCAGCGGCCTGCCCACCGAACCAGGACAATTGTCCTCCGGCGGACTGAACGCAACCACCGGTGACAACTCAGTGGTGCCGTAGCCTTGCACCAGGCGATGCCCAAAGCGCTCCTGGAATTCCTGGGCAATTCGTTCCGGCAGGCGCTCGGCCCCGGCAATGCACAGCCAGAGTGAGCTGGCGTCGATCGTGGTCGGCTCCTTGGTCAACACGCGGTATTGCCCCGGCACGGCAATCAGGCAGGTAACGCGATGTTTCTCGACGAGCTGCAAAATCTGGCGCGGAATAAAACGCTCCGGCACCACCACCGAAGCGCCCTCGGTCAGCGGCAGCAGGGTGGTAACCGTAAGCCCGTAGGCGTGAAAGAGCGGCAATACGGCAAGCATCACCTGGGCATTATCAAAGCCGGTGGCCTGCTTTAGGCCGTCGATGTTGGCGAGAATGTTCGCTTCGCTGAGCGCCACTGCCTTGGGGCGTCCGGTGGTTCCCGAGGTGTAGAGCAACACCGCTGGCCCGGATGGAACCGGCTGCTGGGGAACCTGACTGGGCTCGAATTCAGCCGAGGCATCGCCCAGCCAGCATGGCATTCCGACGGCCTGCATGACGGGCACGAATTCCTCGCCGGTGACGACCAGATCGACTCCAGTCTCCATGGCCATCAGTTTAAGCAGAGGCGGCGGCGCCAGAGTGGGGAGCACGGCGACGGTCTTGCCCGCCCAGAGAGCCCCCAGCAATAGCGGAGCAAACTCCGGCTTATTCGAGTACAGCAGTGCTGCCGTGGATCCCGGCACGCGATCCGAGATCCGGCGGGCAACACTGGCAGCCCTCCGCTCCAACTCGGAGTAAGAGATCGAATAGTCAGTGCCGATGATTGCGGGACGCTCCGGATAGCGGCTGACAGCCTCCCGGAAGCGCTGGAGAATGGCGCTAGTCTGCATACTGTTGACTCATTTGCTCGCCGTCGTGGATTGTTGCCGAGTCAGTTTAGCACGCGGAATCATTCCGCACGCACTACGTCATGGACGCCGGAGCCGGCGGTAACGCGCAGAGCCGTTCCGGAAGCGTAGCGGCCAGGGTCAGGGCGCGGGCTACGCGATTGATCCATTCCGTAGCCGCGTCTTCCGGCTCGAATCCGGCGAATGGACCGGCCTGCGCGATACCAGCGGTAATGGCGACCGCAATCGGTTCGAGAGCCTCACGCAATTGCGCCACCAAGGCCTCGGTCTCTATCGCATCCATGCGGGACAACAGGAGCGCTACGGTATCGCGATCATAGCGAAATGACATCGCCTGATCCTGCGCCACCGAGCGCAGGGTTCGCACCAGCTCGGAGACTGCATTCTCGGTCTGCGCCGCGGATATCAGCGAGGCAACCTGGAGCAGGGCGAGAGTGCTGCAGAGCTCTCCCCCGGCGCGCTGGCGGCCAAGCTCGGCGACCACTGCATCGAGGTAGGAGGAACGCTTCAGCAGGCCGGTCTTTTCTTCCGCCACGCCGAGGGTTGAAACCAGCGAACGCAAGCGAGCCCCGTGGACGGCGAGCGCAACCTGATCTGCCAGCGAGCGCAGGAGCGCCAGATCGTCGGTCGACCAGCGGCGGCGCGCTCCACACTGCTGCACGATGAACAACCCGATGGGCTGGTCCTCGCTGAGCAGCGACAGAACCACGAGGGAGTGGACGTTCAGGCGCGCAAGCTCCTGGCGAATGGGCGAAAGCGGCTCGGAGAGCTGCACGTCGGCGGCGCGGAATACCGGCTCAATCGAGGTGAGTCGCTGACTGAGCGCCAGCAGGCGAACCATGGCCGTGCGTTCGGATTTCGGCACCTCCGGCGAACAGTACTCGACCACCAGCGAAGGCGGCTTGCCGGGGGTGGCCAACGCGGCTAGGCAGCGGCTGTATTGCCAGCGCGCGCCGATCTGGTTCACCGCCGTTACCAGCACGGAGCGCGGGTCGCCCTGGCGCGCAATGAGGCGGCTGACTTCGGCGGCGCGCACCATTCCATCGGCGGCGCGATTCCGCTCGGCCGGCTCTTCGCGCGGGGCGGGCGCCGCCAGTCCGGCGTTGATGAAAAGTTGCCGTACCCGCGGATCGCCGTCCAGTTCAGCCTCGAAGGACTGCTTGAGCTGCTCAATCTTTTGCAGCGCCTTGTCGCGCATCCCGTACTGGAGAAAGATTTCCGCCTGCAAAATCAAGTCTTCGAAAAGGCGAGGCGCAGGAGTCTCCGGCGAGCTCTCTTCCTCCAGCGTGACCGTAATCTGCTCCGGCGGACTAACCCCGAGGCGCTTGGCTACTCTTTGCAACCGGTCCTCCGGAGCGTGGCCGGCGAGTTTCTCCATCCGTTCCTTGTGCTCGGCCTCGTACGGATCAATATCGACAGCGCGGTCCAGCGCATCGATTGCCTTGGCGAAGTTGCCCGCCTCAAAGTAGAGTTCGAAGAGGCGGGAGAGTACCTGGGAGTACTCAATCTCGCGATTGGCGCTGTTGTAGAGTTCGGCGAGATATTCAAAGAAAACAATGCTGGGCTTGCTGTTCTCGGCAAGCTTTGCCATGTCCTGCATGAACTCATGGCGGCGTCCAGCCTTGCGATAAAACTCCTCAAGGCGGCGGGCGAGAGCCAGCGCGCGGTCCACCCGGTCACAGTTCAGCAGGCCGCCGATGATGGAGTGCAGCGTCACTAGATATGCGCTGGGGTTTCGTTCGAACATTCCCCACGCGAACGGTTCAGCCTCCTCCACGCGTCCCACCGCCAGCAGGGCGAGCGCATAGGGTTCGCGCGCCTCTACGGGGCTGGAGGGATAGGTGGCGAGCGGCCGCAACAATTCAATCGCCTCCGCCGGACGGCCCTGGGCAATCAGCGACCGGCCATGCCCCAGGCGCGCCGCCATGTTGGAGGCATCGTTAGCATAAGCGCGCCCATATGCATCGGAAGCATCCTGGCCTGACCGCTCCAGCATGATGCCAAGATGCACCAGAGCCTCGGCGGCGAGGCCCCGTTCATGCAAGGCTTCCGAGATGCGCGCTTGCTCGCGGTAATCCTCCAGCCGGGGGTCAATCTCCAGCGAGCGGGTGATGCACTCCAGCGCGCGGCGCGGGTCGGCGAGCCGTTGAAACTCCTGAAACGCAACGCGATAGGCCTCGGCAGCTTCCCGGCGGTTGGTTTTCTCGCACAGGTCGGCGTAGTGGCTTACCATCTCCGGGTCCAGAGCTTTCATCCGCTGCAGCTTGCGGAAGGCCACGGCCGCACTGCTGAGCTGCTTGTTTTCGATGGAATTGGCGAAGATGCGGCGGAGGAAGTCCGAAGCCAAGCCAAGCTGGCCAATCGAGATACTCAGATCGGCGGCCTTCTGTAGGAGCTGTTCATTGTGCGGCTGCAATTCGAGGGCGGAGCGGAACTCCGCCAAAGCAAGCTCCGGCTTCCCCTTCTCCAGAAGCTTTTCCGCGCGCTCAATGAATTTGCTGGGATCGGGCATCGTTGCTAGCGATTCTAAGCTGCAATGCAGGTTGGCGCACATCTCCTTAGTCGGGAAAATGTAACCGATGGGGTATCCAACCAGACACACAAAGCCCTGACCCCATTGACACTTCGCTTTCTATTCGCCAGAATATGGAAACTTCTGTGGGTTGACGAAAGGTCGGCCATGGCTTTGACAAAACGGCAGCGGCAGATGTACGACTTCATCGCTGAATTCGTGCAGAGCAACGGCTACTCTCCTTCCTTCGAGGAAATCGGCGCGGCGATGGGCCTCAGCTCGCTCGCCACCGTGCACAAACATATCAACAATCTTGAAACGAAAAGGTTGCTGCGTCGCGACTATAATCGCAGCCGCTCCATTGACGTGCTGCCTCTTCCGGAAGGAATCCCGGATCGGGCACGCCCCGTCGCCGTTAGCTCCTTCGAGCTGCCGCTGGTGGGACGCATCGCCGCTGGCAAGCCGATTGAGCAGGTAGAGACTCCCGAAACCATCTCGCTCACCGATTTCACTCGCGGCAAAGACGTTTTCGTGCTCCAGGTCACGGGCGAGAGCATGCAGGACGAACACATCATGAATGGTGATTACGTTCTGGTGGAAAAGACCGAGAGCGCCCGGGAAGGCGAGATCGTGGTGGCCCTGGTGAACGGCTCGGAGACCACGCTGAAACGTCTGTACCACGCCGGTAAGCAGATTCGACTGCAACCCTCTAACGCCGCGATGCAACCCATCATGGTTCCGGCCAACGCCGTGCAGGTGCAGGGGCGAGTGGTGGCCGTGCTGCGAAAGTACTGAAGACGGCCGTCTGCGCGTCAGAAAAAGCCCGGCCGGAACCGGGCTTACGGTTAAGATCTCGCGCGCTGCTCAGGCAAGTTTTTCCAACGCCTTTTCAATGGTTTCCTTGGGCACATACCCGACGATCTGCTCCTGCACCTGGCCGCCTTTGAAGACCAGCAAGGTCGGAATGCCGCGCACACCATAACGTTGCGGAGTCGCCGTATTGCGGTCTACATCCATTTTGGCAACTTTGACCTTGCCATGATAGGACTTCGCAATCTCATCCACCACTGGGGCAAGAGCGCGACAGGGGCCGCACCAGGTGGCCCAGAAGTCAATCAGCACAGGCTGCTCACTCTTGAGCACCTCCTGATCGAAGTTTGCGTCGGTTACTTCCAGAATTGCATCGCTCGCCATTCTTCCTCCAGTCCCTCGTAGAGAACTTCTCTGCCGCTGCATCGCCGGGGCGGCACGGCTAAAGGTTTATCGTAACACTTCAATTCGATGCTCTGGCATGGCTTTGGACGCAGAACGCGTCCGGAGACTTGAAATCGTACCATCCTGAAACGTGAAGAGGCGCCCTGGATTCCAGGACGCCTTTGGTAAGCCCCTCCCCCGAAGAGCCACCTTCTTCACCAATACGTAAACGATTCTGATCTAAAATCAAGCGGACGTAAAGTATCGAACGTAACACTCCTCCAGCACCAACGATACCAACGTTTCACCCTAGATTAGATGGTGTCGAGACAGCCCCTGAGAGCATCCAGTAACCGATCGGGGCCACCCGGCGTAGCCCCGCAAGGCCGCCTCTGCTTACAATGGAAGCGGAGGACTCATGCGCTATCTTGTAGCTGTTCTTGCCCTGGCCGGACTCCTGGTTTCCTGCTTTGCCCTGCGCGAGCACTTTCGCACCGAGCCATCCCCTTGCAGCATCAATGAGCGGTGGGATTGCGGCGTGGTCAACCACAGCCCGTTCGCCGAAATCGCCGGTGTTCCAGTGGCCGTCTTTGGAATTGTAGGTTACGCGGCGATCGCGGGCTTTGCCCTGGCGCGGCGCTGGTGGATCGTGTTGCTGCTCACCACGGGCGCGGTCGGCTTCTCCATCTATCTCACCTACGTTGAGGCGCGAATTCTGGAGACCTACTGCATCTGGTGTGTCACCTCTGCCGGAATCATTACTCTCACCGAGATCGCAACTATCGTGGCGCTCCTGCGACGACCGAGGCTGGCGGCCTGATCATTCGTCGGACAAATTCCGCGCCCATCGATTACACTTCTGTTCCTGACGGCCTTTGGGGTAAACATGTCCTTGCTGGCGGAATTCGTCAAACAGACGGCGCTCGATGAGGGCTTTTCCGTGGCCGGAATTGCACCGGCCGCGCCGCTCCGCGAACTCGACTACTTCCCTGCCTGGATCGAGGCTGGATATCACGGCGAGATGGACTATCTCGCAAAAACCAATGATGCGGGAGAGCTGCGGCGTGCAGCGCTCGGAAACGTCGCTCCGTGGGCGCGTTCGGTGGTGGTCTGTGCGGCCAATTACAACTCGGCCGCGCCCTACTCCACGCAATGCACCGACCCGGCACGCGGCTGGATTTCGCGCTATGCGTTTGTCGAGTCCGACTATCACGCGTTGCTGTTGCAGCGCCTCCGCCGCATCGAGAGCCGCATGGCGGAGCGCATTGTTGCCGGCGGCCATGCCAGTCCACGCACCTGGTGCTACGTCGATACCGGCCCGGTCGTGGAACGAGTGTTGGCCATGCACTCCGGCATTGGATGGACCGGCAAGAACACCTGCATTCTCAATCAGCAACTTGGCTCATGGCTCTTCCTCGGAGTCATCCTCAGTTCCCACGCGCTGCCGCCCGACCTTCCCGCAGCCGACCGTTGCGGCTCCTGCACGCGTTGTCTGGACGCCTGCCCCACCCAGGCTTTTCCTGCGCCGCGCCAGCTCGACGCAACCCGCTGCATTTCCTATCTCACCATCGAACAGCGCGGAGCGGTGCCGGAAGAGCTTCGCGAAAAAATGGGACGGCATCTGTTCGGCTGCGATATCTGCCAGGACGTTTGCCCCTGGAATCGCCGCGCTCCGGCCTCGCTCGACCCCGCCTTCGCGCCCCGTACCGAACTCGTCAATCCCTCATTGGAGTGGATTTCCTGTATGAACATCGAAGAGTTCCGGCGCACCTTTCGCGGATCGCCCGTGAAGCGCGCGAAACTCAGCGGACTGTTGCGCGCCGCCGCCATTGCCATGGGAAACAGCGGAGATCGTAAGTATCTGCCACGCCTGCGCGAGCTGGCACAACATGAGAACCCCGTGGTAGCCGAACACGCCCGATGGGCGATGGCAAGATTGGAGACCCTCGATGCCGGCCCCGTTCCATAGCCGATCCCCAATTTACGCCAGCCGGCTATTTTCCCGACGCCGTCTGGACGTGCGTGCCCGCCTGGTGGCACAGAACCCCAGCGGCGAGCGCATCATCATCCACGCGCGCACCTTCGATCTTTCGCGCAGCGGCGCCGGACTGACGCTCACCCGTCAACTGCCTTCCGGAACCGCCGTGGTGCTTTGTTTGCGTTTTCCTAATCTCGGCAAATCGCTCTGTCTGCAGGCCGTTGTCGCCCGCCGCCAGGGGTTCCGCGTGGGATTGAAATTTGTGCAGCCCACCGCCGAACAGCGCGTGCTGCTTTCCGAACTCTGTTACGCCTGAGGCGGATGACCGCGCATCCAAAAGGAAGTAGCCGGTCTCGTCCGGCCCAGGGAGAAAACCGCCATGCGTGCGCGATGGTTGTTTCTGGCGCCGCTGCTGCTGGGGTTCGCGTCCAACTCACTTGCGCAGCAGTGGCATTCCATTCAGACCGCTCACCTCATCAGCTACTCCGAAGGCAACGACCGGGGAGCCCGCGACGCCGCACTGCGCGGCGAACAACTCATTGCCGTTTTTGGAGAGCTCTTTCATCGCACCAACCTCACCTTCTCCACCCCACTGCGCCTGCGGGTATCCGCGGAGCCTGTGAATAAGGCTCTGGGGGACGCGCTGCTGCGGACGCCCGGCGCCAACTTTGTGATCGTAGATCCTTCGCAGCCGGAATCGTGGACGCAAGCGGCGAGATCCATTGCCTCTCTGACCCTGGAAGATAACTATCCGCGCGCGCAGCCGTGGTTTGATTCTGGAATCGCCAGCTACCTGGCCGGGGTGCGGTTTAGCGACGATCAGATGGAGCTTGGCTCGCCGCCGCCGGACATCGTTCTGCCGCGCACCGGCGAATGGATTCCGCTGGCCAAGCTGTTCGAAATCAACGAGCTTTCGCGGCTCTCCGGCGCGCCACGCGCAACCTTCGCAGCCGAATCCTGGGCCGTGGTGCAGTGGTTGATCGGCAGTAGCCGGCTGGCACAGGCAGGCGTGTACCTGAACGCCGTACAGGCGCGCGGTGCGACGCCGGAGCAAGCCCTGGCCGAGGCATTTTCCATGGGCTTCGACGATCTCGACCGGGAGGTGCGCGAATCTCTCACCAAGCTCTCCGCCAAGAAAATGCCCGCGCCACGCATCGAGGTCAAACTCTTCCGGTCGCAGAAGGTTTCCGCCGCAGACGCCCACGTGCTCCAGGCAAGACTCTCGCTGCTCGGCCCCGAGGCAGATCGCACGCTAAACGAGCTGGTCGCATTTATGCGCCAGAATCCGGAAAACGCCGAAGTGCATCGCGCGCTCGCCTGGGCCTATCTTTCGCATCACGACCTGGATAACGCGGTGGAGCATATTCGCCGCGCTCTGGCCCTGGACGATTCCGACCCTGCGATGCACTACCTCTACGCGCAATGGGTGAATCAGGGCGAGGAAGACTTTATCCGCATCGAATCGGCGGAACCGCGCACGAGCACCGAGCTGAAAGCTGCGCTGAGGCTGGAGCCGAATTACGCCGCGGCGTTGGAGTTGCTGGGCCTGGCAGAGTTGAGCGGCGGCAACACGAAACCCGCGCTGGCAAATCTTCAGCGCGCCTCCGCGCTATGTCCGCGCAACGATCGTTACTATTTGAATCTGGCACGCGCCTACGAGGCCGCCGGCAATGTGGATGCAGCGCGCAATCTCGTCCTTTACGCGCGCGCTGGAAGCGATGCCGCAGTCGCCGCCGAGGCCGCCGAAATGATCAACGAACTCGGCCACCAGAAGAAGCGGCAACAGCAATGGGGGGCCATGGGACTGCACCCCGATGCCGGCGCGAAGCCCAGCAAATATGACAATCTGCAGGAGGCCATCGCGGAAGAAGAAAAGGAAGAGGCCGCCAGCAAGAGCTCTGGAGCCGCTCCGGACACACGAAAGACTGAATACATGAAGGGCCGCATTATCAGCGTCGCATGCGGGTCAGCGACGGACGCGCTCCTCAGCGTGAGTTCTGCCGGGCGCACCTGGCGGATACACGTTGCCGACCGCGACACGGTCGTTCTGATCGGAGTGGACCACTTCGACTGCAACTGGCACGACGCCCCCGTATCCATCAACTACAAGCGAAGCGGAAATCTTCAGGGCGACCTGGTATCGCTGGAGGTACATTGATACCTGTGAATATGGAGAAAGCGCCAATGAAAAGAGCCCTTGGGGACCAAGGGCCTTGTTGAAAAATAAGTACCAAGAACTATCCGCGGCTCACGTTCTGGGCCTGTAATCCCTTGGGCCCTTTCACACATTCGAACTCGACTGTTTCGCCTTCGTTCAGCGTGCGATAACCATTTTCCTGAATAACAGAATAATGCACAAAAACATCTTCCCCTGTGCTGCGCTGAATGAATCCGTACCCTTTCGCACCGTTAAACCACTTGACTGTGCCCTTCTCTTTCACGAATTACTCCTTTCGCATCTTTCAAGAGACAGTATTTCAATACGCCAACCTCAAGCTTCCGTCACAGTCTGTAACCGACCAATACGCAAATCCGGATTCCAGCGTCTTCTAGGCTCCACGCTTCAGGCTGCGGAGGAAAAGGCGCTGGAATCCGGATTCGAATGTTGAACTGACTGCAAACTGCACATCCACTTTCCTTCACTCGCCGCAGCAACAGACAGCCGCAGCGTAATTCAGTAGGCAAGGAATGTTTACCGCAACCTGTTCTGGTTGACAAGAGAGATGTTAGTGAAAGATGAGAAAAATACGAAACGTCACCTAAAAGCGTGCAAATTTGACACTAGACGGCCCGTGGCGTGCGGAAATCGAGGTTTTCTGAGGCTTAGGAACTGATCGCCAAGCTGATTTCGCTACAATAAGAAGAGACATCATGACAAGCGACAGTACATCTACGGCTGCGGCAACTGCCGTGGCCCCCAGCATTTCTTCTACAGACGACGATCCCATTCAACAACTGCGCAGTTCCATGCTGCAAACCTTGCGGCGCAATGGTATGTCCACGCTGAAATATTTGGGCACAACCGAGGTGCACACGTACGCGTTCTCGGTCGCCGCGAACGCCATTCTTTCCTTCTTCCCTGCGGCAGTTCTGCTGCTGACGATCAGCCGGCGGGTCTTTCATTCGCCGTCCATGGTAGGGGCGATCAAGCGGATGCTGGCGGCGTATCTGCCAAGCAATCAGGGGTTCATTGTCTCCACCGTGGATGCGATGTCAGCGACGCACAAGATTCAACTGTTCTCCATCGTGATGCTGTTCATCAGTTGCACGGGTGTGTTTGAGCCGCTGGAAGTGGCTCTGAACTCGGTGTGGGGCTTCAAGTCACGCAACTACCTGATGAACCAGGTGGTGTCACTGGGACTGGCCCTGGGCTGCGGGGTGCTGGCGCTGCTGAGCGTGGCGGGCACGGCCGGCGTATGGGCTCCGGCAGCGGAGGCGCAGTTTTGGCTGGGACAGCACATTGGCACCGGCGTTGTGTACTCGCTGGTGAACCAGATCAATCTGACGATTCAGTACGTGGCGTTGAAAGTGTTTGGCATGATCGCCAGCGTACTGATCTTCTTTTTAATTTACTGGCTGCTTCCGAATGGAAAAGTGCCGTACAAAGCGGTTCTGCCGGCGGCAATCATCACCGGTGTGGCGTGGGAAATTGCCAAGCTGATCTTTGTCGCGTGCCTGCCACTGCTGGATTTTCACGAGGCATACGGGCCTTTTTATGTTTCTGTGACTCTGATCTTCTGGGCATTTTTCTCCGGTCTGCTGCTGCTGGCGGGAGCGCATCTTTCAGCCCAGGACTCGAGAGTCGCGCAGCGACTGTCGCTGATGACACCGGAGCCGGCGGTTACGACGATTGACGGATAAGACAATAGTAGATTGCTCGATAAGGCACTGGCTGGCGGCACGATATTAGCACTTAGTTAATGGTTGCAAAACCTTCAAAAGGATTACCCGGATCGACAACAGGCACCCTGGATGGGGTGCCTGTTGTGTTAATCGTTCGAGGTTCCCTCGCTGCGGTTGCTAATCCAAAGCGGGCGGGCCATCGTGGGGATGCTTACCCGGAGTTCCGATATACCAGTCGATCCATTCAGTGACGGTCTTGTACCAGAGCTGAGAGTTCTGCGGTTTGAGAACCCAGTGTCCCTCGTCGGGAAAGTACAGCATGCGGCTGGGAACCTTGAGCCGCTGCAAGGTGGTGAAGAGCTGGAAGCCTTCACTGACATCGAGGCGGTAGTCGAGTTGGCCGTGGATGACCAGGGTTGGAGTTTTGAAGTTGGGCGCGGCCAGCGCAGGCGACCAACGGCGATAGAGCGGCCGGTTCGACCACGGGGTTCCGGCAAACTCCCACTCGTTGAACCAGAGCTCCTCGGTGGTGCCGTAGGCACTCTCGGTGTTGAACATGCCGTCATGGGAGACGATGCATTTGAAGCGGTCGCTGTGGCCGAGAATCCAGTTGGCCATGTAACCGCCATAACTGGCACCGAGGGCGCACTCGCGATCGCGATCGATGAAGCTGTACTTGTTCTCCGCGTAATCGAGGCCGAGCATGAGGTCGTCAAAGGGACGGCCACCCCAGTCGCCGTTTACGTCGTCGATGAACTGCTGGCCGTAGCCGGTAGAGCCGCGCGGATTGATCATGACGATCACGTAGCCGGAGGCGGCGAAGAGATTGGGATTCCAGCGGAAACTCCAATCGTCTCCCCATGCACCTTGCGGGCCGCCGTGGATGAGGAACTTGACGGGATATTTCCTGGACGGGTCGAAATCCGGCGGCTTGAGGAGGAATCCCTGCACCTGCTTTTTCTCCGAACCGGTGAACCAGAACCACTCGATGGGCTGCATCTGGATTTGGGCCAGTAGCGCGTCGTTCATGTGAGTAAGCTGGCGGGCGGCGGAGGACGAAGCGACGGCATCATCCTTCTCTGAGTAGACCGCGTGGGGTGCCTTGGCCTGAGCTTTGGAATGGCGGGTGATGGGTGGCGGAGCAGGAACCGTGGGGGCTACCGCAGTGGAGATGGTGAACAGCTCGGTGGGGAAGCGCACGGAGCTGCGGGCAAAGACCAGGGTTTTGCCGTCCGGGGTGGGCGTGGGCGAGTCATTGGAGCCGCGCACGATTTCCTTGGGCTGGCCGCCGGAGACCGCGATGCTGTAGATGGGCGACTCGCCGACGTCTTCGGAGGTGAAGTAGAGCTTGGAGGAGTCCGGCGCCCAGGCAACGGACTCAACCCAGTGGTCGAAGTTCTCGGTGAGGTTGATGATCTTGCCGGTGGCGCGCTCGATTAGCTGGAGACGGAAGCGGTCGCTCTCATATCCGGCACGGAACTGGGAGCGGATGGCGATGTACTTGCCGTCCGGCGAGTAGAGGGGTGTGGAGTCCGAGCCGTGATTGGCGGCGGTGAGATTTACGGGACGAGGGTCGGCATCGCTGAGATACAGGGTAAATACATCGCTATTGGTCGATGTAGCCTGCACCTCATCGAGATTGCTGGTGAAGGCGATCTCGCGGCCGAAGGGGGAGAACTGATACTGGTCCTGCCCGCCGAGCGAGAAAGGCGGCACGTCGTGATCTCCGGGAGTGAGGTCGCGGGCTTCGCAAGGCTGGGGGGAATCGCAAGTTGCGTTGATGAGGAAGAGGTGGGAGCGCTTGCCGCTGTCATAGGCGTTCCAATGACGATAGAGCAACTGGTCGAATACTTTGGCTTTGACCTTGGATTTTTCGGCGGCGTCGTCTTTCGCTTTGTTGCAGGCATCGTCGTGGCAGTGGGGCCAGACGGCGGAGACGAAGAGCACCTGCTTGCCATCGGGCGACCAGATGCCGCCATCGGCTCCGGTGGAGATGCTGGTGAGCTGGCGCGGCGAGCCGATGAGGGTTCCGGTTTCCGGATGAAAGAGCTGCACGTAAATCTGGGAGACGCCGTCGCGGAGGGCAGTGAAGAGAACGTTTTTGCCATCGGGAGAAAAGCGCGGGCGGTCTTCGGTTCCCTTTCCGGGTTCGGTGAGCCGATGAGGTTCACCCCCGGCCAGAGGGATGATCCACAGATGCGAATCTTTGGAGTTGGCGGCAAGCGAGACATCGACGGCGGAGAAGGCGACCCAGCGCGAGTCGGGTGAAACCGTGAAGTCGCCGATGCGCTTGAGGTTCATCATGTCCTCAAAGGTGAATGGGCGCTTCTGGGCGAAGGCGGAGAAAGAGGCGAGCAGGATGGTTGCAATGAGCAAGCGGCGCAGCATACAGGCTTCTCCAGAGAGGGAAAGGAAGAGTTTACACAATGGGACGGGTGGGGGCTAGGGTTTCAACGCAGCCTCTGCTTCAACTCATCCCCCCACATTCGCCAAAAGAAGGCGAATATGGGCCACCCGCCGCTTGGGACGATGAAACATGGGGCGGCGCAGATGATTTGGGCCTTGCGGGGGCCCTTCGCTGCGCTCAGGGTGACACGCAAATCAAAACCAAAACCATGTAAAACCCGAAACTATGTATTCAAAACTTCACCGCGCAAAAGCTCCAACCCCGCCGGGTGGGGTTGAAGTTGTGGACAGTACCTGCAAAACTCGAGCGATGGGACGTTTTGCATCGACTGTGGAATTCTATGCCAGATACCGGGAGTCCTATCCGCCGGAATTCTTTGCGAGTGTGGCGGAGCGGATTGGCTTACGCGGTACGGAAACGCTACTGGATGTTGGCTGCGGACCCGGGTTGCTGGCACTCGGCTTTGCGCCGTATGTGGCACGCTGCAGCGGGGTCGATCCAGAGGCGGCCATGATTACGGCGGCGGAATCCGCAGCGGCGGAAGCGGGCGTGGCACTCAGCTTGATTCATGGGCGGATCGAGGAATTTTCGGGGGAGAATCCTTTCGATGTTGTGACCATTGGACGTGCGCTGCACTGGATGGATCGCACGGTTGCACTGCCGGTGTTGGAGCGAATCGTTTCCGGCGCAGGGCACATCCTGATTTGCCGTGCCTCCAGCGTTGAGACGCCAGACACGCCATGGATGAAGGCATACGATGAGGTGCGCCGCGGCTGGGCCTCCGAAGCTGGCGAGCAACGACACCGGGTGGATGCGAAGGAGTGGTTCGCAGGGGCAGGTTTTAGTGAACTCGATACGGTTTCAGTGACCGAATGCCGCGAGGTCACGATTGCCGATCTGGTGGGGCGCTCACTGTCAAGATCGATCACCTCGCCTGCAGTTCTTGGGGAACGGCGGGCGGCATTTGAGGCCGAAATTACCGCGACACTGGAACCGTTCGCAAAGAATGGAGTGTTGCAAGAGCAGATTGTGGCACGGGCGGCTATTTTCACACGCAGGCAACCGGGTGAATGAAGAAGGTATGGAAGACCATGGGCGAGATTTCTCACCTGTATTTCGGCAAAACTCTATTGCACCGCCCGGAACACCGCAGCGTCTTCCCGGGCGGGCTTATCGAACCAAAAGGGCTTTACTGGACCTCGTGCAAAAAGCTGACTTCCAGGGGCTCCTTCAGCAGTCCGCTTGCTGTGCAGCCCAAGATTTCCTTGAAGTGCTTGCTGGCGGCATGGGCATCCAGATGGGCTTTGCTCTGCCACAACTCGTTGTAGTAAAAGAGTCCGGGAATATTGGATTCCAACAGCTCGTAGTAGATGCAGCCGTCTTCGGCGCGGGTCGGTTTCACCATCTTGAGCAACAGCGCTTTTAACTCGTCGGCCTTGCCATCGCGAGCCACCGCCCGCGCAATCACGCGCACCTTCTCCATTTTGATTGCTCCTATGATTCCAGTGTAGAAATCAATGCGCATTGTACGCTTGCGGTGCCGGAAATCAGCAAAAATGTTTGTCTCCGAAACCGGCGGCGAAGAGCAGGAGAATCATAGGGGTGCTGGGATGAACATTGATGGTTGGGTGCGGGGGATATAACATCGCTGGATATGGCGGAAAATTCTGAAGAGCGGGCGCGGCTGGTGGCCGGAGGGCCACTGGAAGGCGAAGAAGGATTTGAGCTGAAGCTGCGGCCTCAGCGGCTGCAGGAGTTTATTGGCCAGGCGAAGGTGAAAGAGAACCTGGCAGTGGCAATTGCGGCGGCGCGGGCGAGGGGCGAGGCGCTGGACCACATTTTGCTGTATGGGCCTCCGGGACTGGGCAAGACCACGCTGGCGACGATTATCGCCAACGAGATGGATGCGGCGTTTCAGCAGACTTCGGGGCCTACGCTGCAGATCAAGGGAGATTTGACGGCGATCCTGACCAACGTGCAGGCGCGGCAAGTGCTGTTTGTGGACGAGGTGCACAGGCTGCAACCGGCACTGGAAGAGCTGCTGTATTCGGCGCTGGAAGATTGCCGGCTGGACATCATGGTGGGGCAAGGACCTTCGGCGCGGACCCACTCGTTTGAGATTCCGGCATTTACGTTTGTGGCGGCGACGACCCGGATCGGACTACTGTCGGCTCCGCTGCGCTCGCGGCTGGGGCTGGTGCTGCGGCTGGAGTTTTACTCGCACGAGGATTTGAAGATCATTCTGAATCGCTCGGCGCAGATTATCAATGTGGGGATCGACGACGACGCGGCGATGGAGATTGCGACGCGGTGCCGTGGGACACCAAGGGTAGCCAATCGGCTGCTGCGGCGGGTTCGCGACTATGCGCAGGTACGCGGAACGGGACACATCGACCTGGGGACGGCCAACGCGGCGCTGGAGATGCTGGAGGTGGATCAGCATGGCTTTGACGAGGTGGACCGGCGGCTGTTGCTGACGATCATCGAAAAGTACCAGGGCGGGCCGGTGGGGGTGAATACTCTGGCGGCAGCGCTGGCCGAGGAACCCGACGCCATTGAGGAGATCTACGAGCCATTCCTGATACAGATTGGATTTCTGGACCGAACTCCGCGCGGACGGGTGGCGACGCAACTTGCGTACAAACACTTTGGAGTGGAGCCTCCAAGGAGACAGAACACGCTGTTCTAGCGTAAGGTTTCCACAGGCGAGTACAGAAACTTAGCTGAGAGCGGTGGGTTTGTAAACAGGGAAGCAAAATACCAACGTTTGATAAAGGAAAAGTAACGATGAAGAGCTATGCGAAGCTGATTATGATGGCGACATTCGCGGTTCTGTTGCTGACCACGTTTGCCGCAGCCGACACGCCGGGAGCCCATCCCGCTTATCTGCACGCACTGACCGATCTTCGTCATGCGCGGGCACATCTGGAACGGATGACTCCCAACGCGCGGTTGAACGCCGACGAACAACGGGCGATTGACGAGATCGATGCGGCGATCCGCGAGGTGAAGGAAGCCTCGATCGACGACGGTAAGCCCTTGAGCGATCATCCTCCGGTGGATGCGCGCATGGATCGGCCGGGCCGTTTGCGTCGCGCAATGGAACTGCTGGACCAGGCGCACAGGGATATCGACGAGCACGAGTCGGATAGCTACGCACGTGGGCTGAAGCATCGCGCCCTGCACCACATTGACGAAGCACGCAAGGCGGTTCATCACGCCATTGGCGACCGGCGCTACGAGTAAGAAAGACACTTAACAGGAAGAAAGGGCAGCCCTGACGGGCTGCTCTTTTAGTTGATGCTAGAAATGGAGTGCACTGCTTCCCACCTTAGCCGCGCAAAAGCAGCGCGCCGAAGGTGGGGCACCCGGCCGAACCGAATCGGGTACAACGTCTTGATCATCTACAGCCACCCCCATGTTTTCGCCCCCCAGAGTTGGAACTGCGCCAACTCTGGGCCACCCGCCCGCCCGGCCCGGCCTGAGTTTCTTACTCTTCTTCCTCTTCCTCCAGACCGGCTCCGGCGGCCTTGGCGGCAGCGATGATCTTTTCCTGCTGCAGGGCGGGGACGAAATCGTAGTGATCCATCTCCATGTTGAATGAGCCGCGGCCCTGGGTCATGGCGGTGAGGTCGGTGCCGTAGGTCAGCATCTCCGACATGGGGGCGTGGGCGCGAATGATGGTGTTGCCACCTTTGTTATCCATGCCTTGAATGCGGCCTCGACGGGAGTTCATGTCGCCCATGATGGTTCCGGCGAATTCGTCAGGGACGGTGATTTCGACCTGCATGATGGGCTCCAAGAGGGTGGGCTTGGCGACCTCCATGGCTTTTTTGAAGGCGATGCGGCCCGCGGTTTTGAAGCTGAGTTCGTTGGAATCGACGTCGTGATAGCTGCCGTCGTAGAGGCTGACCTTGAAGTCGACGACGGGGTATCCGGCGAGGAAACCACGGGCGGCGGCTTCGAGGATTCCCTTTTCGACGGCGGGGATGAAGTTCTTGGGAATGGAGCCGCCGAAGATGTCATTGACGAATTCGAACTGTCCGCCACGGGGAAGCGGCGACATTTTGATTTTGCAATCGCCGAACTGTCCGTGTCCGCCGGACTGCTTTTTGTGGCGTCCCTGGACATCGGCGGTGCCGCGGATGGTCTCGCGGTAGGGCACCTTGGGCGCCTTGAGAACGACCTCGGTGTGATAGCGGCGTTTGAGTTTGCTGACCACGACCTCGATGTGCTGCTGGCCGGTTCCGGCGATGAGGAAGTCCTTGGTCTGGGGATCGCGGAAGAAGCGCAGCATGGCATCCTCTTCCATGAGCTTGTGGACGCCGACACCGAGTTTGTCCTCGTCGGCGCGGGTCTTGGGCTCGATGGCGAAGGTGATGGCAGGCTCGGTAAGAATCACGGGCGGGTACTGGATGGGGGCGGACTTGTCGCCGAGGGTGTCGCCGGTGAGGGTTTCCTTGAGCTTGGCAACGGCGCCGATGTCTCCGGCAGAGAGTTCGGTGACAGGGATGAGTTGCTTGCCCAGAACGGCGGAGATATGGGAGAACTTTTCCGCCGCGCCACGTGTGTAATTGGTGACCGTAGCGTCATTCTTGAGCACGCCGCTGACTACCTTGAAGTAGGAGATGCGCCCGGCGAAAGGATCACTGACGGTCTTGAAGACGAAGAGCGAGAGCGGCGCGGAGGCGGAGATTTTGCGCGTCGGCGGCTCGCCATCGGCGGCGGCGGCGACGCCCGTGACGGTGTTGCGCTCAGTGGCCGCGGGAACATAGTCGAGCAGGAAATCGAGGATTTCATCGCTGCCGATGTTGCCCAGGCCGGAGGCGAAGAGGACGGGGAAGAGACGATCATCGCGGATGGCGTTGTGGATGCCGGTGACGATGTGCTCCTCGGCGATGGTTCCGGTATCGAAGAACTCGCTCATCAGGTCGTCATCGCCTTCGGCGACCAGTTCGACGAGGGCTTCATGGGCAGCCTTAGCCTGCTCGGCCATATCGGCGGGGATGTCTTCGACGCGGGCGCGGCCGTTGCCGCCCATCTCGTAGTAGTAGGCCTTCATTTTGACGAGATCGACGACGCCCTTGAAGTTCTTTTCGGCTCCGATGGGGAGTTGGACGGGGACGACGTTGCGGCCAAAGGTGGAGGTGAGCGATCCCATGACCCGCTCAAAGTCGGCGCGCTCGCGGTCCATGCGGGTGCAGATGACGACGCGGGGAAGACTTAGCTTGTCGGCAAAGTTCCAGACTTTCTGGGTGACAACCTGCACGCCGGAGACGGAGTCAACGACGACGAGAGCGGCATCGACGGCGGGAATGGCCAGTTCGGCTTCATGGACGAACATGTTGAAGCCGGGAGTATCGACGAGGTTGATCTTGGTTTTTCCCCACTCGATAGCAGCCAGGGAGGCGGAGATGGTCATCTGCCGGGAGATTTCTTCTTCGTCGTAATCCGTGACCGTAGATCCGTCATCGACCCGGCCTAGGCGGGGTGTGCTGCCGGCCGTGAACAGCAGGGCCGAGACAAGAGAGGTTTTGCCAGAGTGGGAGTGGCCAATGACAGCCACGTTGCGGACATTCGCACCTTCGTAGGTCTTCACAAGAATAACTCCCGAGAGCTTTGATTTGAAAGCCCTGCGTCGAGCTACACGGAGCTCCGCCGAAGCGGCGGCGGCGACTACGCGAGCAGGTTGCAGAACCATTCGCCTACGGCGCTAGCCTGAAAAATCGGCGAGCGTCTTACTGCACTAAACTAAGCTGCACCAACCAAGCTGCACAGCCAGATTGCGCCAAACAACCGCGCGAACCAACTGCGCCAACCAGAGCCATTCCGCTACCCGGGCACGCCCGCGCTGGAACGCGCCACAGACCACCCAAAGCTGGGGCGGAAGGGCAAAGCTATATGCACCTTGCGGCACATATGGAAGAACAACTATGCCACTTTCACAATTGGTGTGTCCGTCGTTATCATCGCCGGGAAAAACACCCGGCTGCCTTACCGGATACACCTTCCGCGATTCCGGTCTAAAGCAGAGCATCGTAGCACAAGGGCCGAGCACGCTCAATTTTCATCGAACCGTGACATTTCTCTTCATTAGGTGTGATACACGAGCGCGAGGAAAGCTGCCATAGTCATACGTCACATAACAATGTGACGGGAGGGGGAGAGAGGAACGGCACAGCAACGACAAGGGCAGAGATCACCGCAGAGATGGGCATTGCGTCCCAGGGTTGGCGCCGAAAGGCTCGGCGCCAACCTGAGGGCATTGGGTAGTTTCGATTCCCGGAAAACGCGCATCCTCCAAACTAAAATGCATACCGCAGGGAAATGGTTCCGATGTTGGTGTGGAAGTTGCGCGGCAGTGCCACCAACTGGTCAGGCGAGATATTCCCTTCCTTCTCGTTGTAGTCGTAATAGGCGTAGGAGCCCTTAAAAGTGATGCCCTTTGCGACGCCGACCGCAATGCCGGTGTTCAGGGTGTGCCAATTGAAGGCCTGGGCGCCGAGGGGCTGATTCGGGAACGGCCCCAGGAAGGCAATACTGCCAGCACTGGCCGCGGGCCCGGTGATGACCGTCCCAGGGTTGCCGGGAAGGCCTGGCGAATTGCCGAACGCATCGCCCAGCACTTGCAAAGGCAAACCATTATCGCCACGGTACCAGATGTCATTCCCACTGGTGCTGGTAATGTCATAACCCAGGTGCAGGGTTACGCGGTGAATTGGACGAACTGTGAGAACTACGTATCCGGTGTTGGTGTTCTCCTGATAGATCTGAGTCACCGGCGTGGTTCCGGCCCCTACGTTGAGCGTGGCCGGCACGATTGGGTAAGTTGGGTAGTTGGTGATGGGACAGGCCGTTGGAGCGCCGCCCGCCACTACGCCGGCGGTCAAGATCATGCAGGCCGGGATGCTGAACCGCTGGTCCATGTAGGTCCAGCCGAAATCAAGGCTGGCGTGGTGTTCGGGCTGCAGATTGACTCCCAGGGTGTAGTAGCGATTGTGGCTCATGGTGCCGTATGCAGGCACATCCCCGGCGGGAAACAGGTTGACACCAGGACCGCCGAAGTTCTCGGCCCAGTTGTTCCGCGATTCGATGAAATGTACGCCAGCGTTGAGGCTGGACCAACGGTTCACCTTGTAGACGGTGTTGGCCCGCACCCGCTGCTCATGACGCGGAGCAATCTGGGTGAATCCGCTGTCGGCACTCAGCAGTTCCGCATCAGCATTGACTCGCCATTTGACGGTGGGACGAATCACGACACCGAGCAGCGCCGTATGCAGGTTGATCTTTTCGGTATCCAGCGGACGGTCAGCGGTTGTAGGGACACCGGGCGGTCCGACGAGGCCGCCTGCCAGGGTCGCGGAATTGGTGGTGGTTGCCAGGAAGGCAGTCGTTAGCTCGCGGCGTCCGTAACGGTAACCGGCAAAGGCGCTGAGGAGGCGGCTTGGAGCCCAACTCAAGAGCGCGGTGTTGAAGTAGGTGCGCTCAGCTTCGAGAGTGCTGTAGGCAACCGCCGAGCTGGCAGTGAGACCCGCTGGTGATACGCCTATTGTCGTAACTCCTGGGACGGTGCAAGGAGCACCGGTTGGAGTCGAGAGGGTTTCGCCGGCGGCGAGGTTCGAATAACAGTTGTTGGTCAGCTGGTTGAAGACTCCCGGATCGCGCCAATCCAGCCAGCGGAATTTATCCGAAATGCTCCAACTTTTGGTGAGATGGTAGGTCAAACCAAGATCGGCGTTGCCTGAAACGCGATCCGTATTGGCGGGGCCGGTCACCTGATAGGCAGTGTTATTGGTTCTGGAGACCAGGCCGTAAAACAGGTCGTTATAGTTCTCGATCTTGGAGTTACCCGAACTGTACGTGCCGTCGGCAGTGATGTCGAGGTGATGGAAATAGTTGGACCGCAATGACAACTGCGACGTTGGGAAGAACGAGCGGACATTGTCGTGGCGAGAGTAAGCGAAAACACCCGTGTTACACAACGGGTTGAGAACACCAGGAGCGGTGATGTAGGGCTGAGGGGCCCCGGCAACAGTGACCGTACAAGGCGGGAAATAAAGGGGTACGGAGACACTTCGCCCGCCTACGCCCAGCGTGTACGGATTGACGAGGTTGTTCACCCAGCCGTTATCGAGCTTGTCATGCTCGAAGAACTGGTCGAAGCTCAAGGTGGTCCGAGCGAAGGGGCGCACGTCAACGCCGAACGTCCAACGATCGGAGCGAGAAAGAATATTCTGGGTCAAATCGATGTTGACATCTTCCAAGCTGGAATCGACGGTGCCGGTGTTGTTGTTGCGCGCAAAGCCCAGGCGGACACGGATCACTGACTGGGGAAACAGGATCAGGTTGAAGTCGCCCATATTGCGAACGGTGTCCTGCAGGTGCGGGCTGTTCGAATAGAAGTAGTTTGCCTGGGGATTAAACACTGCGGCGCAAGGGCGGACTACGCCACCGGCGACGGTGCTGCAATTGGTAATGCCCGGATTCAGCGTCAGCGGATTGGCAAACAGGTCGTAATCGAAGAAGTTGTGATCGCGCCGGTAGAGAGCGACGAAGTCATACCACTTGCTTTTCTCGATTCGCAGGCGAGCCATATCGTATGGGTCGCCGCCGAATCCGAAGCTGCTTAGATACAAGGTATCGAATAGCCCGCCGCCATGGGTCATGGGGCGCATGGACAGTTCCTGGCCAAGCAGGCGCGGACCGCTCTGCAGGTTGACCAGCGTGTCATACATCTGCGCATTGCCACTATTTCTGGTAATGCGATCGCCGAACTCGATCGACTGCTGTACGGTATAGTTGCGCCAAACATGTCCAATCGAGCCGCTGTCGTTTTCCTCCCCGGCCAGGTCCTGGGTTTGGGCGATTGCCGGCAAAGAAACGAGCAGCACCAGAACGGCAACAGCTATCCAGCCACGCTTGCTCATACGGCACTCCTGTTGCATCGGGCCTCTTCGGAAGAGGAGAAGCCGCGGCGAATTTTGATTTGGATTTGCCATCGTTTTTTCTCCTTGTCCTTATTTGAAGAAGACGTCACTCAAGTTCGAGCCGTGGATGTTTGAGTGGCAGTCGATGCATTGTTGAATCCTTGTGTTCTGAGTGTGCCCGATGGCCGACGTAGCCGCGTGGCACTGCAAGCAGAGCGAGTTGGTGCGTGGGGTGGTCAGCATGCGGGGGTTGGTGGAGCCGTGCGGGAAATGACACGACGTGCATCCCTCTGCCTTGACTGGTTCGTGTTCGAAAACGAACGGTCCACGCTTGTCGCTATGGCATTTGAAGCAGATTGCATCCTGATCGGGCGTGTTGCGAAGCTGGCGCACGGCCACTGTGCCGTGTGGGTTGTGGCAATCAGAGCACTTGATCAGCCCCTCATCCACGGGATGATGGAAGGTTTTCTGGAAGTCGGCTTTCTGTTCGGAATGACAGGAGAAGCACAACGGCGTCTGGCGCTGCACCAGTTGATACTCCAACTTTGAATGATGCACGGAGTGGCAGGATGTGCAGGTGATGCCATTCTCATTATGCGTGGAGCGCATGAATTGGCGCTGCTCAGGATTGGATTCGTGGCAGGCCAAGCAACGCTTGGTGACGTCTTCCGACTTCGCCCCTTTGAAGGTGAATATCTTGGTCTTATCGCCACCCCCCTCGACATGTGCCGAGCCGGGACCATGGCAGGACTCGCAACCATGGACCTGCTCGCCCCTGATCTTGACCAGGTTGGTCCGGTAATGCGGACTCGCTTCAATATTTTTAAACTGATCTTCGTGGCAGCCCTTGCAGGTATCCGAGCCCACGAACGTCGCGGTTCCCGGGGTATCGGCAAACGCGCTTCCGGCGAACGACCACAGGAAGAGGGCACCCAGGAGAACTGTACTTCGGAAAATTCTTTGAATGGTTGAATCTGTCATGCTCGCTCCTTCGTCAAAGAACCCGAAACCAAGCAGCTAATCGCGTCCAGAAGAATACCCAAAAAAAGAAGTGTGGTGACCGGTAAAAGCCAAGAACTTACTTCAGAACTCCGAATTGGGACGTCCAGCATGGGTTGCGGGTTGCCAAAAAGTTGGTCAAAAACCAAAGAAAGGGCGGGACCTGAGCAGGTGGATCTGGGCATCAGGAGTGGATGGGGTGGAGTTGCAAGGACGCAGGACTCCACCGGAAGGCAGGGCGATGTCTTCTTACAGCTTGATTTCTGGGCGATGTCGATAGACCAGTTCCGCACTCGCAAAGGGAGAATCGATCGCTGATGGAAAAGCTTGGGGCCACGCAGGAGACTTAGGCAGCGCGGGGGGCCTTCGCTGACGCTCAGGATGACACTTAAAACAGGGCGAAAACACCACCACGTACTCACAGATCGCCTTGCGGATAGCCTTGCGGATAGCCTTACAGATCAACTACAAAGCAGCTACTCGCAGCAGCCAGAGATTGCACTTGAAGATGAACGAACCGATAACGCCATCGGGGATCATCGACGTGAGTTCACCATCCAGCCAGTCGACAATCGACAGGTGGGTCTCTTTTCCGGAGTGAATGGCGGCGAGGGTATTGCTGAGGGTCAGCAAATAGGCGATAAATTCTTCGCGCGAAAATGGGACAAGGTGGTTGAACGACGAGCGCTGCACAACTTCGAATCCGCATTCGGCGGCCTTCAGCTCATTGATATCTCTCATGCCGCGCTGGGGGGCAGGAAAACGCTTCAAAAAACGGGTCCGCAGCCAGCGCTGGGAGGTCATGGCGGCGGCAAGGTTGGGTAACGCTCCATTGGCGAGCGGGGCGGGCTGCATATGGGCGGTGAAGTGGTCGTTGTAGACAGCCAGCAGCGCCAAGGGGGCCATCACCTTGCGGCATTGGGCAAAAAAACGATCCTGGTCAAACCAGTGCAGCGCCGATCCGACCGAGACTAGATCGAATTCCGCGGGGGCGAAATTGAGCTGCTCGGCAAAGCCAAGCTGGTAGACGATGTTCGGGCGCACGGCGGCGTGGCTCAACATGCCCTGGGAGGCATCGACGGCAATTACGCGATCGGCAATGGCGGCGAGTGCGACGGAAGACTGTCCCGATCCGCAGCCTACGTCGAGCGCGCTGCGGAAGCGATGGACCCCGGCAAAAGCGCGCAACCGGTCCGCGACCTCATCGTGGAAGAACGGGCGCACCTTGGTGTATCGCGCGGCGACTTCAGCACTGGTGAAGTAGTTCGGAAGGTTCTTCGGCGGTGGAGAGACCATGACTAAGTCTTACCACATCGTTGCCGGTCGCCCTACCGCTCAGGTGGTGGGGCCATCGGCAAGCGAACAGAGAAAGTTGAGCCTGCGCCGGGTTTGCTTTGGGCGGAGAGCGTGCCGCGGTGCGATTCGGCGATCCAGCGGCCAATGGCAAGGCCCAGGCCGGTGCCTCCGGTTTCACGGGAACGGGCTTTGTCGGCGCGATAGAAACGCTCAAAGATGTTTTCGAGATCGGCGGGCTCGATGCCGATTCCGGTGTCGGCAACAGAGAGGATTGCAGAGCCGTTCGAGGCGGCGAGGGTGACCTTGATTTTGCCGGGGGCAGGAGTGTACTTCACGGCGTTATCGATGAGGATGACAAAGAGCTGGCGGAGGAACTGGGAATCGCCCTGCACGCGGATGGGAGTGCGGGCGAGCTCGGCCTCCAGTTCGAGTTGCTTGTGCTCGGCCAGCACCGAGGTTTGAGCGAGCACGTCCTGCACGAGTTCCACCAGTTCGACCGGCTCGAAGCGCAGCAGGGAGGCTCCGGAGTCGGCGCGGGCCAGCAGCATCAGCCGCTCCACCAATTCGGAGGTGCGCACGATTTCGGCGTGGAGCTGTTCGATGGTCTCCTGATTTTCCGCAGCGGAGCGGGGGCGGCGGAGCGCGAGTTCGGCGCGCGTACGCATCAGCGCAATCGGAGTGCGCAATTCGTGTGAGGCGTCCGCCGTGAACTGCGCGATCTGCTTCAACGCGAGGTCGATGCGCTCCAGCATGGCATTCAGAGTTTCAGCCAGACGCTCGAGTTCGTCACCGGAGTTGGGCACGGCGAGGCGCGCGGAGAGGTTTGTGCCACTGATCTCCTGCGCGGCCCGGGTAATCTGATCGACGGGAGCCAAGGCGCGTTTGCTGATCCAGTAGCCGGCGAAAGAGGCGACGAGGAGCGATGCGGGAATGATGGCGAGAAGCAGGTGGCGGAAGCGCGAGGTGGCTTCGTTGAAGTCATCCATGTTCTGCGCGACCTGGATGCTGTAGGTGTGCGAGCCGACGGCGAGGGCTTCGCTCATGCCGCGAAACGGCTCACCGGCAATCTCTGCGTTGAAAAAAGGACGCCGCTTTTTTTGCACTTGCGCGGCCCGGGCGGGGGAGAGCAGGGTGCGGCTCTGAAGCCAGGTGGATTGAAAGATGCTGATTCCATCCTCGGTGGAAATTTGGATGAGTTCCTCTTGACCATTTTGCCCGAGGTTTTCGCGGAGTGCGGCGGCAAGCTTGGCGGGTGACTGCGTGGGCGGAAAATCCTGCATGAGTTTGTTGATGACTTTGACACGATCCGCTAATTGCTCATCAACGGTAGAGCGGATGCTGTGCTCCATGCCGGCGAGCGCCAGGGCTCCGAGGGCCGACATGGCGACGGCCATGACGACGAAGTACCAGGCGGTGAGCCGGACCTTGATGGGGACGGAGCGGATCGGGATGGAGCGCGTTTTCATTGGCGTTCACGAACCATGTAGCCGACGCCCCGGACGGTGTGAATCAGCTTGCTTTGCGGATTTCTATCGACCTTGTTGCGCAACATCGAGATGAACACGTCCAGCGTGTTCTCGCCGATATCGTCGAGGTTTCCCCAGACGGCATCGACAATCGCGTCGCGCGGAACGACGCGTCCAGCGCGGCGCATGAGCAACTCCAGCAGCTTGAATTCGGTCGCGGTGAGGTGAAGTTCGCAACCATCGCGGGCTACCTGACGGGAGAGCGGATCGAGGACGAGATCAGCCACCTGCAGCGTGAGCGGACGCGGAGCGTTGCCGCGCCGGGCCACGGCACGCAGGCGCGCCAGCAACTCCACAAAGGAGAATGGCTTGGTGAGGTAATCATCGACGCCGGTATCCAGACCGCGGGCAATGTCGGAGACAGCATCGCGGGCGGTGAGCATGAGAATCGGCGTGTGATTGCCGGCGGCACGCAGACGGCGGGCGAATTCGAAACCGTCGATGCCGGGCAGCATTACGTCGAGCACGATGACATCGAAGTCCGCACCCTCGGCCTCGTCGAGCGCACGAAGGCCGTTGGTGGCGACGCAGACAGAGTGGTGCTCCTCCTCTAAACCCTGCTTGAGAAGCTGCGCCATCGTGCGTTCATCTTCGACGACCAGAATACGCATGGTGAATGAATGGTACCGCACCAAGCTTAATGCAAGCTGAAGGCATCGCGCTTTCAGAAACTCTTCAGGTACGCCGCTGATAATCAGACCATACGGCGACGAGGGGCTCGTTCGACGCTGGAAACGCATGGAGCTGAAACGGATGAAGCTGAAATCCATGGAGAAGGACGGATGAAGCGCGGCGGGCTTTCGCCCGTACTCGTTTTCATTTTTCTCGCGGCGGCAGGACTCTGGGCGCAGCCGCAGACGGCCTCCACCGCGCAGCCTGCCATTGAAGCGCTTACGCTGGATGCCGCGCTAAGAATGGCGCAGGCGAACAGTGTGCAATTCCGCGCGGCGCAGGCCGATGCCGCGCTGGCGAAAGAAGACCGGGTGCAGGCACGCTCAACCCTGCTGCCGGGCGTTACCTACAACAATCAGTTTCTGTATACGGAAGGCAACAGGACTGGCTCGGGGCGATTTATCGCCAACAACGGGGTTCACGAGTACGTCAGCCAGGGGAACGCCCACGAGGTCCTCAGCCTGCAGCAGCTTGCTGATTACCGGAAAGCCGGGGCCCTGGCGGCGCTGGCGCGGGCCCGGGCGGAGGTGGCAAGGCGTGGACTGGTGGTAACCGTGGTGCAGGACTACTACGCCGTGCTGGCCGCGGAACGGAAACATGCGAACGCGCAGCGAGCCGCAGATGAGGCCGCAAAGTTCCTGAGCCTGACCGAAAAACTGGAAAGCGGCGGCGAGGTGGCACACGCAGATGTGCTCAAAGCACAACTGCAGGCGAACGATCGGAAGCGCGGGGTGGATGATTCCGAAGCCGAGCTGATAAGTTCGCGGCTGGAACTCGCGGTGCTGATTCTGCCGGATGTGAACGGCCAATTCAAAGTTGCAGACGACCTGGACGAGAAGCCCGCGCTGCCTCCGCTGGCCGAGGTGCGCGAGGCAGCCGCAAAACAGAATCCGGAGTTGCGCGCGGCGCTGGCAGCGGTGAGCGCCAGTGCGGACGAGGTGACATCGGCACGGGCGGCGCATCTGCCGAGCCTTGCTCTGGACTATTACTACGGCATTGACGCAAACCATTTTGCAACGCACACGGATGGAGTGCATAACCTGGGCTACGCGGCGGTCGCCACGCTGAACATTCCGGTCTTCAGTTGGGGCGCCACGCAGAGCAAGGTGAGGCAATCGCTCATCCGCGAGGATCAGGCGAAGCTGGAGCTGACGGTGGCGCAGAAGCAGGTGCTTGCCAATCTTGAAAAGTTTTACGGCGAAGCAGAAGTCGCGGCCTCCGCGCTGACCACGTTACGGGAATCGGTTGCGATTGCAGGGGAAAGCCTGCGGCTGACGGGGCTTCGCTACCAGGCAGGGGAATCGTCGGTACTGGAAGTGGTGGACGCACAGAACACGCTGAACAGCGCACGCAGCGCTTACGTGGATGGAAGCCTGCGCTACAGAATTGCGCTGGCGAATCTGCAAACACTGACGGGAACGCTTTGATATGAGGATTGCTGGATCGATGAAGACATTGCGATTTTCTTTGCCCGTGCGGCGCGCCGCGCTGTGCTGGCCGCTGGTGCTGGCCGTTTTGTTTTCCGCCGGGTGCAAGAAAGAAGCCGGCGAAAACAAACCGATGGTTACGGTGCAGACCGCAGTGGCGCGGCAGACCGGATTGGTGCAGACCGTGGAGAGCGAAGCCACGCTCTATCCGATCAACCAGGCAGCTATTACTCCGAAGGTGAGTGCTCCGGTAAGACAGTTTTATGTGAGCCGCGGCGGCCGGGTACGGCAAGGGCAATTACTGGCAGTGCTGGAAAATAGTGATCTGTCGGCGGCAGCCATCGAGAACCGGGGCGCACTGGAACAGGCACAGGCGGCGTACTCAAGCGCTACGCGGGCCACGCTTCCAGAGGAATGGAAGAAAGCGGAGCTGGATGCGACAGCCTCCCGGCAGATGCTGGACGCAGAGCAGAAACTTTACTCCAGCCGCGAAGAGCTCTACCGGCAGGGCGCGCTGCCTCGGAAGGAGTTGGATCAGGCGGGTGTGGCACTGACCGAGGCGCGGAATCAGAACGAGGTTGCGCAACAGCATTTGGAGGCGCTGCGGGCGGTGGAAAAGCACGACCAACTGAAATCGGCGAAAGGCCAACTGGAGGCGGCGCGGGGAAAGTTCATGGGAGCCGAGGCGCAGTTGCACTATTCAGAGGTGCACAGTCCGATCAGCGGAGTGGTGGCCGAGCGACCGCTTTATGCAGGTGAAACCGCAGCCGCCGGAGTTTCCATGCTGGTGATCGTGGACTCGTCGAAGATCATTGCAAAGGCTCATCTGGCGCAGGAGCAGGCGGCGTTGGTGAAGGTGGGAGATGCGGCCACGATCACGGTTGCAGGGGAAGCCGAAGCCGTCGCGGCAAAGATCACCGTGGTCAGTCCCACGGTGGATGCAAACAGCACCACCATCGAAATCTGGGCGGAGGCCGACAATCGGGAAGGAAAGCTGCATCCGGGAAGCAGTGCGCATCTGTCGATTGCGGTGGCGAAAATTCCGGACGCGGTGGTGGTTCCGAGCGAGTCGGTGCTTACCTCCGGCGAAGGCAAGACCAGCGTGATGGTGGTGGATAAGGACAGCATCGCGCACAAGAAGGAAGTGAAGGCTGGAATCCGCGAAGGCAACTTGACGCAGATTGTGGGGGGCTTGACGCCGGGCGATACGGTGGTCGCCTCGGGTGCGTACGGACTGCCCGACGGAACGCAGATTCAAGTGGCATCACCAGAGCCTGCGGAGAAGGACGGCAAAGGCACGGAGAAGGCAGACTGATGGGGCGCTGGACAAAGTTCATGGAGCAGATGCGCTCCAACCACGAAGCAGACGCGCACTGGCTGGCGCGCAACGCCAAGCCGACGATCTTTGTCATCGTGGTGCTGGCTTGCCTGGGGGCTTACCTGGCGTTCTCGGTTCCGATCTCAGTCTTCCCCAAGACGGACTTCCCGAGAATCATCATCGGGGTGGACAACGGGGTGATGCCGATCGAGCAGATGCAGATTGCGGTGACGCGTCCGATTGAAGAGGCGGTGAACAGCGTCCCAGGGCTGCACAGTGTTCGTTCGGTTACCAGCCGCGGCTCGGCGGAGATCAACCTGTTTTTCGACTGGAATGTGGATATGTTCCAGACGCTGCAGTACGTGAATGCAGCGCTCTCGCGGGTGCAGCCGACGCTGCCTTCCACGGTGCAGATCACGAGCAACCGGCTGACCTTTGCCTCGTTCCCGGTGATGGGCTACAGCTTGACGTCTGATTCGATTTCGCAGACTCAGTTGTGGGAGCTGGCCACTTACGAACTGAAGCCGCGCCTGAATCGGCTGGACGGAGTCTCCACCGTGGTGGTACAGGGCGGACAGGAGCCGGAATACCATATCATTCCCGATCCTGCGAAACTGGCGGCCGCCAACGTGACCGTGACGGATCTGCTGGACGCGGTGCGGCGCTCCAACCTGATTGACTCTCCTGGACTGATCCAGAGCGATCATCAGCTAGTGCTGGGCCTGGTCAGCGGGCAGGCGCAGAATCCGGAGCAGTTGTCGCAGGTGGTGGTGAAGAGCACGGCGGCAGGGGTTCCGGTTCGCATCGCGGACGTGGCGCAGGTGGTTGCGGGAATCAAGCCGGTGTACACGATTGTGACGGCGAATGGAAGACCGGCAGTTCTGCTGAACATCAACCGCCAGCCGGAGAGCAACACCGTGCGCGTGGCCTCCGAGGTTCATCAGTCGGTGGATGAGCTGCGCAAGACGCTGCCGCCGGGAGTCCGGCTTGAACCCTTCTATGATCAGTCGCTGATTGTGGGCGCATCGATCCGGAGCGTGGGCGACGCGATCCTCGTCGGCATCATTCTGGCATCGATCATCATGGTCTTTTTTCTGCGCGACTGGGGCACCTCGATTGTGGCGGCGCTGGTGATTCCGGTGACGATGCTGGTTACGGTGATTGCGTTAAAGCTGATCGGCCAGAGCTTCAACCTGATGACACTGGGAGGACTGGCGGCAGCGGTCGGACTGGTCATCGACGATGCGATTGTGGTGGTGGAAAACATCGTGCTGCATCGCGACGCCGGACAGACGCGGGCGAAGGCCATCAGCAGCGCATTACGCGAGATCACGGTTCCACTGATCGGCTCAACCGTGACGCCGGTGGTTGTGTTTCTGCCGCTGATAGCCATCAGCGGCGTGACCGGCACGTTCTTCCAGGCACTGGCAATTACGGTTGCAGTGTCGCTGTTTACCTCGCTGGCGCTGGCGCTGACGTGGACGCCTACACTGAGCCACTTCTTTATCTCCGATCGCCCGGGCACGGCTGGAAGCGAAGCGGCTGAGAGTGAGGAGCAGCAGAGCGAGCGTTTGCTAGCGGCGGAAGAGAAGAATCTTGAAGGCAGCTTCGGGCGCGTCATCGGCTTTTACGAGAGATGCCTGCTGGCCGCGCTGCGACGGCCGCGCTGGCTGCTAGGGACAAGCGTTTTGCTGATTGTGGCGTCGGGGGTGTGCTACCGGTTTATCGGCTCTGACCTGTTGCCGGAGATGGATGAAGGGGCACTGGTGGTGGACTACCTGATGCCTCCGGGAAGTTCTCTGGCGGAGACCAATCGCGTGGTCAGCCACATGGAACGAATTTTGCTTGCCACGCCGGAGGTGGAGAGCATTGCGCGCCGCACCGGTCTGCAACTGGGGCTGGCGGCGGTGACGGAGGCGAACCAGGGCGACATCTCGGTGAAGCTGAAAGCCAAGCGCAGCCGTGGCGTGGACGAGATCATTGCCGACCTGCGCGCGCAATTCGCGAAGCGCGAACCGGTGGTGGACGTGGAGTTCGCGCAGAGTTTGCAGGACATGATCGGCGATCTGACCGGTGCGCCCGAGCCCATCGAGATCAAACTGTTCGCGAGAGATCCGGAGCTGCTGCGGCAATGGGCTCCGCGCGTTGCCGATGCCATCAAGGACATACCCGGGGTGGTGGACCTGAAGGACGGAATCGAGAACACGACGAGCGGCCCGGCAACCACCTTCCAGGTAAATCCGGCGATTGCCGCGCGCAGCGGATTTACCCCGGAGGAAGTCGCGGTGGATGCGTCGGCACTTCTCGAAGGCGAACCGGCCGCGGTGCCGCTGGTGGCGAAGGACCGGGCGTACAACATTCGGGTGCGCTATCCGGAGGAGAATCGACAGTCGTTGGAAGCGATGAGCAACACGGTCATCAACAGCGCCTCCGGTAAAACTGCGACCCTGGGAGGATTGTCGGCAATCACCCGGAATCCCGGACAGATCGAAATCCGGCGCGAAGACCTGCAGCGGGATGTTGCGGTGACGGCACGATTGGAGAACCGCGATATGGGCAGCGGCGTTCGCGATGTGAAGAAGGCGGTTGCGGCGCTGCATCTGCCATTGGCGATTCGGGTGGTGTATGGCGGAACCTATGAGCAACAGCAACAGTCATTCCGCGATCTTCTGCTGGTGCTGCTGCTGGCGATCGTTCTGGTGTTTGCGGTACTGCTGTTTGAATTCCGGACATTTGCTGCTCCCGTGTCGATCCTGGCTTCGGCGCTGTTGTCCACTTCCGGCGTTTTCTTTGCGCTGCTCATCACCCGGACCACGTTCAATATCGCTTCCTTCATGGGACTGATCATGGTGATTGGGATTGTCGCCAAAAATGGAATCCTGCTGCTCGACGCCGACCAGCGCTTCCGGGCGATGGGGATGAATGCGGAAGACGCCATCGTTCAGGCCGGACGGCGCCGCCTGCGGCCCATCGTGATGACCGCGCTGGCGGCGATCGCCGGAATGCTGCCACTCTCTCTTGCCCTCGGTGCAGGCTCACAGATGCTGCAACCACTGGCCATCGCGGTTATCGGAGGAATCCTGGTCTCGATGGTTCTCTCACTCCTCATCACTCCTACGATTCACTACCATGCAACCTATCACGCAAACCGGAGCCACTCATGAAATCGAAGCTGAACATCCTTCTCGCATTCTCACTGTTGTTGACGCTTACACCAGCCTTGCGGGCAGCCGATGCCCCGAAGTACCAGGTTACCGGACACTTTGCCGTGACCGGCGAGGGCGGCTGGGACTATCTGTCGCTTGACGCCGATGGGGCTCGCCTCTTCATCAGCCGCAGCACGCACGTGCAGGTGGTGGACACGGCCACCGGCAAGTTGCTCGGCGACATTCCGGACACGCTCGGCGTACACGGCATCGCGGTCGCCAGCGATCTCGGCGTGGGCGTCACCAGCAACGGCAAGGCGAACAGCCTCACCTTCTTCGACCTCAAGAGCCTGAGAAAGATCGAAGAAATAGTCGGGGCCGGAAACAAGCCCGACGCCATCATCTACGATCCCTTCACCCGTCATGTCTTCGCCTTCAACGGCAAGAGCCAGGATGCGACGGTCGTCGATCCCGCCAAGAATGCCACCCCGGTTGCAACAATTCCTTTGGACGGGGCGCCGGAGTTTGCCGCCAGCGATCTGCAGGGCCACGTCTTTGTGAACCTGGAAGACAAGAATGAGATTGCGGAGATCGACGCGCAGAAGAACACCGTACTGGCGCACTGGCCGCTGACCGGATGCGACGGCCCGACCGGCTTGGCCATCGATCGCAAGAATCATCGCCTGTTCTCGGTGTGCTCCAACCAGGTGATGACCGTGCTCGACGGCGTCAGCGGAAAGCTGGTTGCGACCGTGCCGATCGGAAAGCGGCCGGACGCAGCCGCCTTCGATCCTGAGACCCGGCTTGCCTTCAGCTCGAATGGCGACGGTACGCTGACCGTGATTCACCAGGATTCGGCGGACAAATACACGGTGGTTCAGACGGTGGCTACGGCCATGGGAGCACGCACGCTGGCCCTGGACCCGAAGTCGCACAAGATTTAATCTGGTCACGGCGAAGTTCGGCGCAGCCCCGGCAGCAACCGCGGAGCAACCGCGGCCTCGTCCGGTGATGGTGCCGGGTACGTTTGAAATGCTGGTGGTGGGGGAAAATTAACTGCCAGATGCGGGGCCGGGATCGGATCTCCCGGCCCTGCGATTCAACTTCTCGGGCACAGATACGCACGTCTGGATGCATGGGTTGCCGCAATGGGAAACCCAGCGCAGGGCCGGAGGGTGAGGCATAACTCACTTAAGGTGGGGGATTTTTCTGTATCTCTGCGTTGCGCTCCAGAAAGACGTTTTCGCGACCTGCGTGGAAGCTGCTGATTACACGATGTTTGTCACGAGCTTTCCAATCCAGAATAGATTGGCCCCCGGGTTGCAAATATGGCTACATAGGCGAACTGTGCCGCAATCAGGGGGAGTTTGCAGGATGAATCACTTAGGAGCGCTAACGGCCGCTTGCGCAGGTGGAGATGTGCCGCAACCGAATACCCGAACGCTCAAGAACATTAAGATCGGAGCGGTTGCCCGGCACTTCGACATCTCCGTGGACCTGCTTCGACTCTACGAACGCGAGGGACTACTGATCCCCTTGAAGTCGGCGAAGGGCACGCGATATTTTACCGAACGCGATTATCCTTGGATCGCCACCGTGCTCCGCCTGGTCCGCGAAGGACGGCTGAATTTCGCCGGAATCCGGCGTCTGCTGGCACTCCTTCCCTGCTGGGAGATCCGCAAATGCGAGGCCGGGCGCAGGCACGAGTGCGGGGTTATCGGCGCCGCCTCGCCTTGCTGGATGAATCATAATTGTTGCGATCCGGATGATTGCTACGCCTGCGACGTCTACCGCGCGGCGTGCCAGTGCGAAAACCTGAAGGTATTTGTGGTAGGGGGCTAGAGGTTTCAAAGCTTCAAGGTTTCAAGGTTGAGGTTCAGAGCGCTGTGGCTCCTGATTTAGATGAGTTCCGCAAAATGATGCGCGAAGCGGACAAGGAAGAATCGATCG